>JGI12316J14372_10000069_pt1 | contig 274627 bp, 116 predicted proteins | sample MarCyaLeptolynsp_FD_14372 | JGI IMG/M metagenome (IMG submission 14372)
TCATGGATCAAATCTTCCATAATATCCTTGATTTGATCTCGATCTAATTTTTCTTCTTTTTCTGAGAGGTTCACCAATGACATTAATTGCTCTTCGGGTATTTGCCCATCTTTGGCAGAAAAAATCACCTTCATTAAACGCCTTCTAATGTTTTGACGGTGTATTTCTTTATTTTTCTTCCGATTGCTAAAATATCTGAAGACAGGTACCATAAAGAAAATAGTACTAAATATAAATGGGACGATTCCCAAGAGAATAGAAGCCGTAGCCAGAGTATCGGCAGGCAAGTCGGGCATTACCTGATACAAAACCCCTTGCATCACCTGAGATGAAGCAAAGAGTACGACCCCATTCATACTACTTATGAGAACATTGCTAGCCATCGTATTTCCCGATTGTCTGTGAGGTGCATCATATTCATCCCAATACCATTGTACTTGTGTATTGTCAAGTTTAGCCTTGCCCCTCACTAATTCATTAAAGTTGCCATACAATGTGCCCTTATCTGTTATTTCAGCTTTCCCATTATATTTTACCAAACACTCTGTGAAAAAATTCTCTGCATCATCTCTCTTTAATCCAGAAAGTCCTACTACTTCTGATTGAACCATCACTGCTTTTTGTTCACGTAAGTATGTAGCTGCTTCACGGTAATTTTCTAAGGCATCTGGTTCTACCCTCGGGGGACCAAAAACAAAATCATAGACAGATGCCACAAAGCTTTTTTTAGTTTCTCCTTTTTTTGATTTTCTTCCTAAAGATTCATATTCCTGATAGCGATAACCTCTGGAATCGGTTCTCCAAACCTTTCGTCTGGTTACAGTTCTATACATAAATAAATCTGTAAACAAATCCATAATGAGATACATCTGGAAAGGGTTCATGCCACCTCCTTCATATCCACCATCATCATCACCACCTTTTGAAGCACTTACTACTATTAAGCCAATTATTAACAAAAGAAAAATTACAAAATAGACGACCAACATCACTGTTATCCATATTCTGAATAAAAATTTAAAGGTCAACCAAGCTTTTTCCTTTACATTAGCCCAAATCTCTTTGAAAGTCTTTTTACCCCTTCTCTGCAATGATTTACCAAAATCATAAATGAGGTCTCCGTTTTCAGTAACTTTCAGTTTACTTTCATACTTTTCTACCAGGGCTTCCAAAGCATGTTTGGCATCATCCATATTAATGGCTGTAATAGAAGCAGCATCGCCAACTGTCAGTTGCTTTTTACCAGCCTTTAATTTTTTTTCTAAGGTGATTAATCCAGTTTGCGTTTCGTCCATGGTTTTCAATTTCTTCTTCTGGTTGATATAAAACCTTATGAGGTTTGTGCGCCCGACTTCTTAATTTTATTAATACTATTAAAAAAACCTCATAAGGTTTGAATAATAAAATTAGTAGTAAATAATTCTAATAAATTACACCATTTCAAAAGTTGGTAAAAACTGTGGTGCTTTCCTGATTTTACTTGCTTGTTCAAACGCATAGGCAATAGCAATGAGTTCAGGTTCGCGATAAGCTGTAGAAAAGATAGATATACCTACTGGCAAGCCATGAACATAACCTGCTGGCACTGTAATATTGGGATAACCAGATCTAGCTGCTGGAGTAGAACTTCCTCCACCAAAATGGTCACCAGTAATTACATCGATTGGCCAGGCAGGACCACCTGTAGGGGCAATAATGGCATCTAATTGATGTTCAGCCATTGTTTTATCAATTCCTTCTTCGCGAGCCATTTTTAAAATGGTTTCCAAGGCTTCTTTATATTCAGGACTTTCCAAATCCCCTTTTTCTTCTGCCATTTCCAGTATTTCTTGTTGGAAATAAGGCATTGACTTAGCTGCATTCGCTTTATTGAATTCAATAACTTCTTGCAATGTTTTTACTGGAGCATTTTCGCCTAAACCTGCTAAATACTTGTTTACTCCATCTTTAAATTCGTAAAGCAACACCTGAAATCCTGCCTGCCCATATTCTCTACTTGATTTTAATTCTACTGGGTCAATGAGTTCAGCACCTTGGGCTTTCATCAATTCAAATGTTTCTTCTAATATTTCATCTACTTTTTCATGAAAACCCATATTGTCACGTAATACCCCCAACCTTTTTCCTTGCAAGCCTTGTACATCTAAGAATTGTGTATAGTCTGTATGAGTCTTGCCCTCACTGTTCTTGGTTACTTCATCCTTTTCATCCATACCTGTTAATGGACCTAATAATGTGGCGGCATCGGCTACTGTTCTAGCCATGGGACCAGCGGTATCTTGTGTATGGGAAATAGGAATAATACCCGAGCGACTCCATAAACCCACAGTGGGTTTAATACCTACTATCCCATTGGTTGAAGAAGGGCACACAATAGAACCATTTGTTTCAGTACCTATGGTTATGGCACATAAGTTTGCAGAAACAGCTGCCCCTGAACCAGCACTTGACCCACATGGGTTACGATCCAAGATGTAAGGATTTCTTGTCTGTCTACCTCTACCACTCCAACCACTAGATGATCGAGTAGAACGGAAATTGGCCCATTCGCTTAGGTTTGTTTTTCCAAGTAGCACTGCTCCGGATTCCCTCAGTTTTTTGATAATGAATGCATCTTCGGCAGCTTTAGACCCTTCTAAAACCAAAGCGCCAGCCGTAGTTTGCATTTGATCTCCCGTATCAATATTGTCTTTGATCATGATTGGAATACCATGTAAAGGTCCTCTGATATTACCTTCGCTTCTTTCTTTATCTAATTGTTCGGCTATGGCAATTGCATCAGGGTTTACTTCAATTACTGAATTTACTTTTGGCCCATTTTTATCAATGTCCTCAATTCGTTTTAAATAAAGTTCAGTGAGTAATTTGGCAGTATACTTTCCACTTTCCATTCCTTTTTGCATTTCTTGGACGGTAACTTCTTCTAATTCAAATGGTGGGATTGAGTTTGCTACTTCCTTAGATGCATTTTCCTTTTGTTCAGATGCACAACTTGATAAACTTGTAACCGAGAGCATGCCTCCTAATGCTGTTCCCTGAATAAATTTTCTCCTTTTCATAAAAACCTGATTTGTATGGTAAGATGGAAATATAAATAAAAGTTGATTAAATAGTATTTTACCAATTTAGACCAATAAAACAAACCTATTGTTTTTAACACTAGTTGTACAAAAGGAGAAGTAATTATTTTTAAACTTGATGATTATGCTAAACTGGAAAGATATTATACACTTTACCGAAAAAGGAAATCCTGAACCTGATAGAAGGGTTGAAAAAACTGAGGAAGAATGGAGAGCCTTGCTCACAGAAGAACAGTTTTACATTGCTCGCAAAAAAGGAACGGAAAGGGCATTTACTGGGGCTTATTGTGAAATCCACAAAGCAGGTAAATATGAATGTATCTGTTGTGGCACTCCCCTATTTGATTCTACTGTAAAATTTGAATCTGGAACAGGATGGCCAAGCTTTACCCAACCTGTTAAAGAAAATGCCGTGAAGTATGAAAAAGATACCAGCTTTGGTATGATTCGCGTAGAAGCGATGTGTAATGTTTGTGATGGTCACTTAGGGCATATCTTTCCCGATGGCCCGGCACCTAGCGGACTTAGGTACTGTATCAACTCAGCTTCTGTGAAGTTAACTGAATGATTCTAACTCATGACTTTGGTCATGGGTTTTCTCCTCTTTTGTCTAAAAACTTTTTCAAATGCTCAATCTCATCTGTATTGATCAAATCTACACCAGCATCTAATAAAGTTTCCCATACATTTTCACTTTCAGGCGATGCCCATAATCTGACTAATTTACCTTCTTTATGAGCCTTAGAAGTTAATTCTTTTAACTTTTTAAGTTCCTTGGGCTTTATCTCTCCTTTTCCATTCCATTTCACGATTTTAGCATATCGCTGACTTATAAGTGGCATCATTTCACTTGAATATCCTTTACCCAAATCTTCTGGCCTCCCATCTAAGCTTACCATTCTAACTTTGGCATTCATCACTTTTTCAAAGGACCGATTACCTGAAATAACTACATTGACAGCTCCTTTTTTCATTTCCACTTCTTCCCAATAGGTTATTACATCTTTATTCGCCCTCAATTGGTGTTGCAGTAAATCTAGGGTTTTTACGGCATCCGTTTTAATATCGACTAGCAAAAGTAAACTCTCATCGGAATCAGCATAAAGCTTTCCGTTTCCTTGTTTTACTAAACTATCGAGTGGTTGTAAGTAAGCCTGTTTTAACGAGGGTAGCTTTAACTTTTTAGTAACAATAGGCATATCATGCCCAACATACAATTCATTTTCAATCAACAAAATATCTGCTTCTATACTTTTGAAGCCCAATGTCATGGCATCAAGCAAGGGAATTTTCCGATTGTAATCATTATGTGAATGAGCATTTTCTAACAAAGAAGGTTGTGAAATGCTTTGCAGAGACCATATGATACCCACCAATAATAAGACTACTTTTTGTATATCTTTCCAAAAAACCGGATGCATGTTTTATTTAATTTACTTTTTTAGAAATGGTGCTATTGTTTTGTTCCAAATGGCGTAACCCTTAGCATTCATGTGTAGGTTATCCTTGATAAAAATCTCTGCCATCGGCTTTCCATCAGTCCCGAGCATGGGCGTCCAAACGTCCACAAATTCTAAGTTTGCTTTTTTATTACAAAACTTTTGAATCATTTTATTCGCTTTTTTCATCTCTTTCGCCAATTCCCAGCGAGCAATACTGGGTTTAATCGCGATGAATGTTAAATAGCAATCAGGCAAACTTTTTTCCATGATAGCCACAAATTGCCTAAAATCATTCAGTACTTGTTTAGGCGATTTACCAGCAGCTATATCATTATCTCCTTCATAAAATACTATTTGTTTGGGTTCGTATCTGCCCGCTAATTCATCAAAATAGTAGATGGCATCGCTGGTCTGAGAACCACCAAATCCTCTATTAATTACCCCATAATCAGCAAAAACATGTTCTGCATCCTTCCACATCCTAATTGAGGAACTTCCTAAAAAGACAATTTTGTTTCTTTCAGGCATACCTTGCCCATCTTTTTCAGCAAAAGCTTCTATCTCTTTTACAAATCGAGTTGGGTCCTCATCTTGGGCATGGCAAATACCACCAACTAAGAAGAAAATTTGAGTAGTGAATGCTAAAAAGAATTGTTTCATATAGTTTTTGGTAAATTATGAGAAGGGTTATTTTGAGATGCTTTTTCGTTTTTTTGATTGTTTCAGATTTCTGATATCCTTTTCTTTTGATAAATCTTCTGGTACAATACCGTGCTTCAACAGTGTTTTCCTTACATCAAGGTTACTTTCGGCATGTTCATTCCCAATAGACAATTCATCATTTAAATCTTTGGAGATGACATTAAAATCGGTAATAGATGTGGCAAAATCTTTTCCTTTTAGCAATACCACAGAAATGAAGCGGTCTATATCTTCTTCCGTTTTAAGTCCAAATTTTTCTCGAATATCCTCCCCATCAAAAAGCACTTCATCTCCTTTATCTAAAATTCTGAGAAAAGCTTTTTCGTCAATTCCGTTTGCTTCTAATCGTTCAAAAAACTTTTCTTGCGTTTCTTTTAACTTGTTGAACGCCTGTATACGCTTACTTTTTCGTTCGTCAATGTGCTCTACTGCCGTTTCAGACAACCATTGCTTAAAAGGTTCTGCTTTCGGTGAAGGAATAGATTGAATAATTCTAAAAAGGCCCTCTCTTGTGGCACAATCCATCGAATATTGTTTTTTGTCATTCCCCACTACTTTCAGTTGTCGACAAAATGTCGATAAGTCGATGCCACTTTGCGCTTTCTCCCTTTTTTTCAGTCTGTACCAATAATCGCTAGGCCTTTTACTTTCGGTAAGTACTTTAATTACATCGAGCATTACCAAATAATGAAACCCATCTTCTTCCAAGAAAACAGTTCTGATCTGTTTGTCATCAAAAAATAAATCAATTGTATCCATTAATTCTTAAGGCTTTTTAGCTGATTTCTTTCTTTTACAAGGAATTTCATCATATTGAGAAATATAACCTTTCAAATGGCTTAAAAATACCAGTTATAAAAAATTTAATCTCTACTGTTATATTGCTTAATGAAATCCTCTAAAATCAAGTGGATTAAATTTCCTGTATAATCAATATTTTCTTTCTTGGCAATTTTACCCAATTGGTTGTGGATGTCTCGCTTTAGTTTGAAGGAAATATAGTCAATAGGCCTTTTCTTTTTTATTTTTCCTAAATCGAGACTAAGGCTTACACTTGTTGCTTCTTCTACATCTTTGTCAATCTTATCTTGCTCCCCCTCAACTGTCTGTCTCTTTGATCTAGTTGGACTTTTTGCCTTTGGGGACCTTTCAATACTCGCTTCATTTGTGCGTTCAATATTGACTTTTTCTTTGGTAGTTTTAGTTGTCTCCTCAGGTAAGGGATCTGAACTAAAGAGGCCACTAACGTTTAATTTCTTACTCATATTTACTCAATATTTCGTTGGTTAAACTTTCGTAATCTTTCGCACCCATGCTTTTTGGTGCGTAGTTGAAGATATCGATTTTTGCAGTGGGCGCTTCAGCCAATGATACGTTTTCCCTGATCACCGTTTCAAATACTGGATAATGCTGGCTTATTTCAGATGCTACACTTTTATTTAAAATCTTTCTTCTGTCGAACATCGTGATGAGCACACCAAGAATCCTTACCGAAGGATTTAGAGACTTCTTGACTTTAAAAACCAAATCTGTTAGGGAGCGAACTCCCTGCATTGCCAAAAACTCAGATTGCAATGGTATGATGATATCATTACATGCTGTAAGTGCATTCACTGTTAGCAACCCTTTGGAAGGGCCACAATCAATGATGGCGAAGTCGTAAGAGTCAGCAACAGCATCTAGCGCATGCTTGAGGAATTTTTCTCTTTCAAATTCCGAAACCAATTCTAATTCAAGTTCAGCCAGTAATTCAGAGGCGGGCATTACTGCTAAAAATTCATTGATTTCTTGGGGGTCTATAGAAGCATCTTCCTTAAAAACTTTGTAAACATCCCTACCATTTGCCACGACTCCTAAACTCTGACTTAGGTTAGCCTGGCCATCTAAATCTATTAACAAAACCCTCTTGCCTTTTCTGGCCAAACCTGCTCCGAGATTTACTGCTGTTGTTGTTTTAGAAACACCACCTTTGTTATTTACTATCGCAATGGTTATCATAAAAAACAGAACTTTTAATCATTTATATATTAAAAAAAATACCAATAAGTATACTTACAAATATACTAACCAGTGCTAGTATTACAATACTTATTGGTATATATATTAATACACGCATATATATACTAATACTAACATTTTATATTACACTATTAGGTATACCTAATAGTGTAATCATTTTAATTACATAAATCACTGGTTAATAGTACTTTAAATGAAAAGCAAAAAAATGAATATTTTTAATAAATAAAAAGATATAAAAAATAATAAGCTTAGAAAAGTTAGTAAAATATTAATAATATAAAAATAAATTCAAAAAAATATCTATATGTGAATTGTTATTAACAAGCTTAGGATTATATAATTAAAATTTAAATAGGTTTCACTAATAAATTAAAATTTAATATATCTTAAGATGATTTATCATATTTTCAATAAGTGCGTTTATAAGGTCAAATAACAAACAAAACTTTGCACATGACAGCTGAAAAATTTAACAATCTTCCCTTATCGAAAAAAGGTGACCTTGTTTTTCCACAAGGGGAGTATATGAGCAGCATTCCGTTTGGGAAATATGAATTACTGCTTTATAGAGTTGGTTACAATTTCTATGAAGTACTGTATAATCCTGTTACTCAAATTGTTCATGATATTAATGTTGCCGAAAAAGAAAGACTTCATTTATTTAGTAAAGTAAATATTGATGAGCTTTTCAGTACTTGATATATAATCAATCACAATAGATTAATTGTAACGCCCTTCTAGATGAATTAGAAGGGCGTTTTTCTTTTTTTTAAAAGAGAAATGGCAGCGATACTTTTTAATAGCTGTTTTATTCCTTTTATATCTTTTTAGTATTTTACAGTACGTTAAAATATTGATAATCAACATGTTAAATAGTGTAAAAGCAACTAATTGGAATTTAAAAGCAACTTAACGATCGTATAAAGCAACATAATGGAAGTTAAAGGCAACACAACGGAATATTTAAAGCAACAGATAGAAAGTTAGAAGCAACACAATGTAAGTGACTATTTAAAAGCAACATAATGAAAGTCATTAAGCTTAGGGAATAAAGATTTGATATGGATACGTAATATCAATCGACAACAGCTTCAAAAATACCTTTAGCATCATCATATTAGAGATTTTTTACCTATTTGCACCAAACAAGATAAGGAAAAGCAACATAATGAAAGTTAAAAAGCAACATAATGGAAGTGGATTTCCATATTTCGCTCAAATCATTATCAGGAATAATCTAAAAAGCAACATATTGAAAGTATTTGAAGAAGTGTTCTTTTTATTTTGGTGTAACAAAATCACCGAAGAGTTGCTTTAAAGCAGGTTTTGATAGGATAATTATTTAAAAGCAACATAATGAAAGTGTAGTTCATCAATTTAATCTGAATATAACTTTCAAAAAGTTGCTTTAGAAAGCAAAAGTCGATTCATTTCGCAATTATCATTCGATATTCATTCAGAAATTCTAGTATAGAATTAACTCAGCTAATAAGATTGCCATTGTATAATTTACTTTTGAGAATGCTTTCATGGATTTATTAAGATATAAATCAAAAAATTGCCTTAGTAGTCTGTAAAGCTTTTGAAAATAACGTCTCTGCATGCCTGAAAAGCAACATAATGAAAGTCTAATTCACCTAAAAGCAACACATTGAAAGCTAAATATGCTACTATGTTGCTTTTAAATATTGTTTTTACTTATGCATTCATTTACTTTATGAAGTAATTTATTTTTTATGAGCAACAAAGTTTCTACACTACCTAGCAACAGAAAGCTAATAGTTAAAAGTAACTATTTGGTAAATGCTGAATATAATCTTTCTCCTATTGAGATGAAGATTATTTACTTAATGGCTATGCAGGTAAAGAAGGGGGATGAAGATTTCAAGACCTACAGGATGCGCATCAGAGATTTTCAGGAAATTGTAGGGGTAGATTCCGATGCACTCTATGTGAGAATGGAGGAAATCGTGCAGCGACTCATGAAAAGAATTGTTCGTGTAAGGCATGAGAATGGAGATTTAGACCAATTTCCTTTTCTGGCTAGAGCGAGTCATAAAAATAAAAAAGGCATTATAGAACTGAAATTTGCCCCAGATTTAAAACCACATCTTTTAGACTTAAAAGAACGTTTTACCAGTTTTTATGATTACAATGTACTCTCTCTAAAAAGTACGCACTCTATGCGTATTTACGAACTCATGAAACAATATGAGAAGATTGGCTACCGCACGGAAAAAGTAGATAGGTTGAAGCAAATCTTAGGAATTGAGAAAAAATATCGCAGCTACAATTATTTTAAGAAAAGGGTGATTGAACAAGCCCAGAAAGATCTCACCAATCAATGCGATATAGCATTTGATTTTCAAGAAATAAAAGAGGGTAGGAAAGTAGATAGGATTAAATTTACCATTAAAAAGCAAAAGAAAATTGAGTTTTTTAATGACCACCATTGGAATATCAATCAGGATTTACAAGCTCTTTTAAAGCAGATGGTTTCAATGGGCATTAGTGAAAGTGATGCGGCTTCTTTTGTAAAAGAATATAGTAAGGCCGATTTACAAACAAGGATTAAATACGCGAAAGAAAAGTTTGATAATGGGAAAATAAGAGACCTAGGCGCCTATTTGAAAACACTGATTGTTGAAGAAATTGAGGTGGTATCCCAAGATGAAAAGCTGGTATCGGAACAAGCAATGAAGAAGGCCTTAGAAGAGGAAGAAATAAAAGAAAGATTGAAAAAGGAAGCAAGGCTGATAGAAGCATACAATCAGGAATACGATGTTTACAGGGAATCTGTGATTAATAGATTAGTAGATGAAGCCACAGAAAGTGATTGGAAGGAATTTGTGAATTATGCTAAAAGAGTATCTTACATAAAAGGCAGATTATTTAAAGAGGGAGTACTTGATAGAAATAATAAAGACACACACTTTTGGTTTCGGGTGTATATTTCAGATGAAAAATTACCACACCGTGATAGCGATTTCTTAGCATGGGTTTCAAGGGAAAAAGGTTATTTCTTGCAACAGACCAAAGAAGGCAGCTTTAAGATTGCCGGAAAGCAAAATAGCCTGTTTTAAAATATTTTTTATCCCAAATAAAGTTTGAGGTTCCTCTTTGCTTTAATAAGGCTTCTTGTCGTCAAAAGAATTGGGAGAGGGGCTAAAAATGGAATTAGTACAGCACCAAAAACAAGGGCGTTGAGCAAATCATTCCCAACAAATTTTTCAGGAATATAACTGGCATATTTATTCACAACAGTAAATATTAGACCAATACAAATGAATACAATGAGAATGAGTATTATGGTTATATGTTCCCAATGAAAATAACTATAAACTAAAAGAATGGGGATAATAAATTGCCAATAATTCCTTTGGTGTGCTATAATTTTTCTGGTTAAAAAATCATTTACTTTCTCATCGTTTGCCAATAATATTTGCAAAGGTTCTGCCTCTTTGTAAAATGAGCCGATGGACAAAGACAAGTACCAAACAAAGAGCAGGCTCAAAAAAGGAACAGATACTGAACAGAGCGCGAGTAAATACATGAATAAAAGAATGGGAAAGTTTCTTCTTAACCCTGCAATCCATTCAAAGTCTGTTTTATTAACTGGCCATTTAAAACGGGTGTTCTTAGGACCTTTAATAGTTATCTCTCTAGATAATAATACTATAATTAATGTTGTTGCCAATATAATAAGTATATGAATCCAATTTTTATTGAGTATATGGTAGAGATAGATCAATAGTTGAAGGATAAAATACTCTGTAAAATAAAGTATTGCAGAAATTTTCGATATGTTCTGAAAAATTAACTTATCCTTCCGATTAAAATGAATACTTGCAGTAAATACAATACCTATTGCACTTAATACATAAGCTTGCAAATCGCCCCCATTCCCCGAAAAAATTATGCTAATAGCAAATATCAGTACACCCAGCAGCACTATACTATAAAGCCAACCTAGTTGCTTCAGTATTCTGTAAAATTGAATACTCCTTATTTGAATTAGATTAATGAGCAATTTTGTCATCTAGCGTAACTTGTTGCACAAAGTTTAGTGAATAATTTGGGCGTTTCTAAACATTTTGCTTAACTTAATAATGAAATCTGACATTTCGGCTTTCAACAACTAACAGAAACATGCTAAATATGAAAAATGAAAACCAATTTACAAAAGGGGATTGTGACAGGAGGCATGCTTTTAAACAATGTTTCAAAACTTACTACCCCACATTACTTAGCAAAGCAATAAAATTGCTTAAGGTGCCAGAGTTAGCAGAAGACGCAGTACAAGATGTTTTTGTGCAACTTTGGAATTCTAAAACCGAATTATCTGCACTTAAATCTGTTGAAGCTTTTTTAGTAAAATGTCTCAAAAACAGAGGACTCAATATTTTGAGAAGCCAGAAAAGAGAGATATTGAGATATATAGAGAAAAAGTATAATGCTCCCACAAATACAGAAAATACAGAGCAAACAGTAATGTTCAATGATATTTATGGACGAGTGCAAAATAGTATAGATGGCCTTTCAAAGGCAAGACGAGAAGTCTTTGAAATGAAATTAGAAGGCGCCTCCAATAAAGAAATTGCAAATCAACTAGATATTTCTGAGAATACGGTGAAAGTACATTATAACCGGGCAAGCAAAACCATTAGGAAAGCTGTTCATGAATAATTTTTTAATTTAAACAATATAGCTTATAGACATTATTACGCGCTCTCAATTTTTAGGATTTTTTTATCTAAAGTAATGACCTATCAGTGCTGGTCTTACTAGTAGCAATTTATATATACCAAGCTAATCACAAACATAATCTAGTTTGTGTATTGCGGAAATAAAGACCCAATTAAGTTTGCATTAACACCTGACTACCCTCATTAATAAATAATGATTTTATCAATTATTGATGTTCATATCATGTAGAAATTAATTGATAGATAATTTTTTTTTCAACTATAGTAATACTTACAGTTCTGGTTGGTGTCTATAATATAAACGAATGAATGGTTGGAGAAGATTTATGAAAAGACCAAGTGACTATATAATAGAAAAATACTTTAACGATTATGCTTCTAAAGAAGATGCAGAAATTGTGATGGAGTGGTTGAATACAAAAGAGGGGTCGGAATATTTAGATGAGCATCTTTTTAATGAAGACGATGGAATTTCATCTCATAAAGGAAAATTTCTCTTTACAGATGCTGCATTACAAAAGCTTGAGTCTAAAATAGATGCCCAGAAAGAAAAGATAAGTTTAGCGCCCAAAAGAAAAGGATTTAGTCTGGCATGGTATATAGCTGCTTCTCTTGTGATTTTACTGATTATAGTACCAGTACTAAAATTTACATTACAAGAAAAGCAATTAGTAGAAGTAGCTCCAGCAATAAAAATGGAGTTTAGGAAAAACCCTCAAGGTCAGAAATCTCTACTATCGTTACCAGATGGCTCTCGAATTAAATTAAATGCTGAAAGTAGTATTGAGTTTGCCGAAGGTTTACAAGGAAAAACCAGACTAATAAAACTTAGAGGAGAAGCATTTTTTGAAGTTGCAGAAGATTCAACAAGACCATTTGTAGTCCAATTGTATGATTCAATTCGTGTAATGGCATTAGGGACATCTTTCAATATTTCTGCATACAATGATGATGATAATATAGAGGTGGCACTTGCTACTGGAAAAGTTCAAGTCCAGAATTATTATAAAAATTTACTCGATGATAATAATGAACAAATTTTATCTCCAGGAGAAGCCTATCAATTTAATAAGAAGAACGGGGAAGCGAAAAATAGAAAATTTGATTTAAGAAAGACACTGGGTTGGAAAGATGGAATATTGTATTTCAATGATACACCATTTAAAGAAATACACCGCACACTTGAAAGATGGTATGGGGTAGATATTCAACTGAATAAATCAGAAAACAGAATTGCATCATTTACAGGTGAGTTTAAGGATGAGACATTAAAAAATGTATTAGAGAACATGAGTGTAGCCTGTAAATTCAAATATGGAATTAAAGGAAAAAAAGTAATAATTTTTTAACTAAATCAATCTAAATATGAAGATGGACATTTACGATACTGGTTAACCCAAAAATCATTTTACCGGCATACAGGTAAAAAATAACCCGGACTGAGGAGTATCGCTTGGGGGAGCGCGCCACAGCACCGGGTAGTATGCTTTTATCTATTTCAAAAAACAAAAGCTCATAAAAATATGAAAAAAGAAACTATACACCTAATTAAAATGCTATCAAAACGTACACTATACGGCTTCATCGTACAGTGCTTATTTTACGGGCTGATCATGGCAGACCCTGGTAGTGCGCAAAGTATTAAGGATATCTACGTATCTGTAGACCTTAAAAATGCCACTATAAAAGAAGCATTTAATGCCATAGAAAAGGAAACGAAATTCCGTTTCTCTTATGCTCGTAAACACCTGAACAATGATATAAAAATCACATCTGAATTTGATGAAGAATCTTTAGAGTTTGTCCTAAAGGAATTATCTAAAGTAGCCGATCTTAAATTCAAGAGGATTAACGATAACATAGTAGTAGAAAACAGAGCAGCTATGGAAAAAGCCATTGAAGAAGTGGCATTTAATCCTCCACCACAACCTGTAAATGTTTCAGGAACCGTACTCGCAGGAAATGATAACACCCCCCTTCCTGGTGTAAGTATTATTGTAAAAGGAACTACAACAGGTACTACAACCGATTTAGACGGTAATTTTAGAATGGATGCCTCTCCCCAAGACATTCTAGTATTTAGTTACATTGGCTATATAACACAAGAAATGGAAGTAGGCTCGCGAACTACTTTTAACATTACGCTAGCAGAAGACTTAGAACAATTAGAAGAAGTAATTGTGGTAGGTTATGGTACGCAAGAAAAAAGAGACGTAACAGCTGCTATAAACTCTGTTGGTTCTAGGGAAATTTCAGAGTTACCAGTTGCCAGTGCGGCACAAGCCATGCAAGGAAGGATGCCAGGTGTAGATGTTACTCCCCAAGGTGGCCGACCAGGTGCTGCTCCAAGTATCCGTATCCGTGGTCGTCGTTCTATTAATGCTAGTAATGAACCACTATTTGTAGTAGATGGTATTCCGTTAGCAGACGGAATTAACTCTATTAACCAAAATGACATACAATCTATAGAAGTATTGAAAGATGCAGCTGCAACTGCCATTTACGGTTCTAGGGGTGCAAACGGTGTAATTCTGATTACAACCAAAAGAGGTAAAGCGGGTAAAACCCAAATTACATATGATGGCTACTATGGCGTAACGAATATTACAAAAAAAGTAGACATGATGAATGGTTCACAATTTGCTGCCATGAAACGAGAATCTCGTCGTGGTTTACCAGAAGGTGCTGCTTCTTGGGATGGTACCATTCCTTCTGATGATGTAGTTTTTGAAGACCCTACAGAATTAGAGTCTATTGCTTTGGGCCGCTCTACCAATTACCAAGATTTGATATTCTCTCAAGGAAGTCAAACCAATCATCAATTAAGTATCTCTGGAGGTAGTGAAAAAACAACTTTCAATATTTCTCTTGGTTACTTCCAAGAGAATGGTATTATTGAGACACAAGATTATACAAGATATACTACTAGGATAAATTTAGATCATAAAATTACAGATAGGATAAGAATAGGTACTTCTACTTTACTTACCAGAGAAGTACAAAACTTTGGAACTAATAATGTAATTGGAGAAGCCATACAAAATAACCCTCTAGGTAATCCTTATAACCCAGACGGTAGTTTGAAGTTTTTACCGATTGTAGATGGTATCCGTACCAATCCATTAAATGAATTGGTAGAAAACGCAATATTAGATGAAAGAGCGTTTAACAGAATATTTAGTAGTATTTATGCTACTGTTGATATAGTTGATGGATTAACTTATCGAATGAATTTTGGTCCAGATATTAGGACAAGAAGGAGAGGATTATTTGAAGCAAGTTTAACGAACCGAAGAAGGGGTGCCGACCCAAGAGCAAGAACTGAAAACAGAGAAACTTTTGCCTATACCTTAGAGAACATCTTAAATTATGATAAATCATTTGGTGATCACACCATTGGTGCTACATTCTTGCAATCTATACAAACAGAAAGAGAAGAAGAGGCATCTGTTCAGGTAGTAGGCTTGCCTTATGAATCTCAGTTGTTCTACAATTTAGGAAGTACTGGTGATATTGAAAACTATGATAGTTATTTAGAAGAGTGGCAATTAGCTTCATTTATGGGCCGATTGAATTATAGTTTTAAAAATAAGTACCTTTTACAGCTTACTGTTCGTACTGATGGTTCTTCTCGCTTGGCAGATGGAAATAAATGGTCTACCTTCCCGGGTATATCTGCTGGTTGGAGAATTATTGACGAACCTTTTATGGATAATGTAGGATTCTTCGATGAGTTAAAACTACGTGCCAGTTGGGGTATTGTGGGTAATACTTCTATCGATCCTTACCAAACAGCTGGTAGATTAGCACAATCTCAATATGTTTTTGGAAACACACCTGCACTTGGTTTTAGATTGAATGAAATCCCTAACCCTGCTTTAGGTTGGGAAAGAACTTCTCAAGTAAATGCTGGGGTAGATTTCGGTATATTGAATGGTCGTATTTCTGGTACCATTGATTACTATGTAGCGAATACTACTGACCTACTATTAGAGCAACAATTGCCTTTTACTTCAGGTTATGAGAACGTTTTACAAAATATAGGTCAGACCCGTACTAGAGGTATTGAACTAGTGCTTTCTACAGTGAATTTTGATTCTCCTTCTGGCTTCCGTTGGACTACTGATATTAACTGGGGACGGAATCAAGAAGAGATAGTGGAGCTATTTAACGGAGCTGTGGATGATGTAGGATCTGGTTGGTTCATTGGAGAACCACTTAGGGTATTCTATGACTATCAGAAAATAGGTATCTGGCAAGCCAATGAAGCTTCAGCTGCTGCTGATTTTGATAACTCAAATCCTGGGGAAATCAAAGTAGCAGATCTGGATGGTGATGGTGTTGCAGGTCCTGGTGATAGAACTATTATAGGTACAGATGTTCCAAGCTGGACCGGTGGTATGACCAACCGTTTTGAGTACAAAGGATTCGATTTATCTTTCTTCTTCTTTGCGCGTTGGGGGCATACTATTCAATCTCGTTTCCACGATTCTGCTAACTCATTATTTGCAAGATATAATAACTTAAATGTAGATTATTGGACACCAGATAACCCAACTAATTCCAATCCAAGACCTAACTTGAACCAAGAACGTCCTCGTTATGTATCTACTTTGAGGTATTTCGATGGCAGCTTTATTAAGCTGAGAAATATAAACTTTGGTTACAACTTACCTCAAACTATTACTGATAAGTTGAAGGTAGGTTCATTGAGAGTTTACGGTTCTGTACAAAATCCTTGGTTCTATTCTAGATTTGATGCATTTGATCCTGAAGTAGAATATAATGACCGTGATCCACAGATTGGTGTTAATGATGTTCCATTGTCAGCAGTATACTTAATGGGATTAAATATCAAGTTTTAATTAAAAAATTGAGACAAAATGAAAAGATTTAAATATATAATTCTAGCATTTGTATTGGCTGCTTTTGGTCAATCTTGCGAAACTTTCTTAGAAGAAGAGCTGATAACCGACGTTTCTGCGGACTCTTACTATTCAACTCCTTCAGGTTATGAAGATGCTGTAAGGGCTATTTACGCACAAACTAAGCAGTTTTGGGGTCAAGAATTAGGTGGCACCATGACGGTTTTTGGTACCGATATCTTTACCAATGGGGCTGATGGAAGCCATAAAGGTTGGAACACCTATGATACTAGGTTAAATCCTGAATACAGATATGCGAGGGATATGTGGAGAGAATTTTATGAAGGAATCAACCAAGCCAATGCAGTTATAGCAAGGGCAGAAGGTATAGACTTACCACAGGAGACAAAAACACTTCGTATAGCTGAGGCACGCTTTTTAAGGGCCTTGTATTACTTTACTTTGGTAAAACATTATGGAGATGTACACCTTTCGTTAGAAGAAACGATAGGTGTTGAGTTAGAGGCGAACAGAACTCCTGCTGGACAGGTTTATTCAGAGGCAATTATACCTGATTTAGAGTTCGCCATTGCGAATTTACCAGACGAGCAAGGTGACTATGGCAGGGCAACCAAACCAGCAGCAGAATTTCTGTTGAGCAAGGTTTATTTGACCAGAGGATATACTTCAGATGGTGGTACAAATGATTTTCAAACTTCCTATAATTTGATGAATGGAGTTATCAATAATTACGGTTTCTCTTTATTAGAAGATTGGGGAGATTTATGGGATATAAATAATCAAGTCAACTCAGAAGTAGTATGGGCTGTTCAAAATACAGACCAATGGACTATTAATGGAAACGGTAACCGTTATCACTTATATTTCCTAATGGAATATGATAAGCTTCAAGGAATGCAGCGTGACACTGAAAATGGTCGCCCATGGAAGCGTTTTAGACCTACTCCATTCTTACTCGGACTATGGGACCGAGATGTGGATGTGCGTTATGACGAAGGTTTTAAACATGTATGGTTAGCCAATTTTGAAGGTAGTATCCCTACAGATGGTTCAGGTAATTTATTGTATAGCTTAGGTGATACATCTGTTTATTTACCAGGCGTAGAGTGGACACAAGAGCAAAAAGATGCTGTTGATTATGAAGTATTTAGTCCAAGTGACTATACAGAAAGAGTGTACGCTACTGTAAATAAATACATTGACCCAACTAGACCCGATCGTCAGTGGACCCAAGGTCAAAGAGATTTGGTTTTGATGCGATTAGCAGATGCTTATTTAGTAGCTGCAGAAGCTTTGAACCAAATGGGAATGAATGAGGAGGCTGCTACATATTTGAATGCTATAAGAACAAGGGCTGCACGTCCAGGCGATGAAGATGCTATGCTAATTACTGGGGCAGATGTAACCCTTGATTTCATATTGGATGAAAGAGCACGTGAATTATTTGGAGAAGGGCACAGATGGGAAGATTTGGTTCGTACAGGTACACTTTTAGAGCGTGTTAGACTACACAATATAGAAGGGGGACCAAACATACAAGATTTCCATTTATTGCGTCCTATTCCACAAGATCAAATAGATAGAACACCTGCAGGCTATGCCCAAAACCCAGGATATCAACAATAATTAATTACTTAACATATTTAGTCCCTTGGAAATTAATCTGGGGGACTTTTTTTTATCAATAACAATAAGTACGATATACATTTTATTCACTTTTGTATCAAAATTTTGATTTTGAATTTGATGGAGTATTGAATTTATGTAGATTAACGGTTACTTATTTCTAAAATTTATTATAAAAAATAAGTACATTTAAGGTATAATAGTACTGTATTTTAAAGTAGCATTATATTTAATATTGAGTTTAACGCTATATAATTACTTAAAGAGTGCGCTATGATATTATTAATTGAAGATGATGAGATAGATGTATTAATAAATAATCGGATGATAAGTAAGTATAAGGGTAATATTAAAAGAGAAGTTGCTAAAAATGGATCTGAGGCTGAGAAAATATTGACTGTTGCGGTATCGAATGGCAATTTCCCCACTAAGATTATTTTAGATCTTGTAATGCCGATTATGGATGGATTTCAGTTTTTAGATATGTATAAAGAGAAATTTTACCCTCTTTTTCCAGCCACTAAAATTTATGTATTAACTTCATCCATTCACCCTGCTGACAGCAAAAGAACAAGAACATATCCTTTTGTTAATGCACATGTTACCAAGCCATTGAGTGCTTCTGGAATTCAAGAGATATTTGGTTAAAAAAAATATTGTTACTTAGTGCTAAGTCTCATGCAAATGAGACTTTTTTTTTACTTTTCATTTCAATAAGATAAATGGGAACAAAGACTTTATAAAATGGAAGTAGCAAATAAATGGGAGAAACGATGGCATCCATTAAGACAAGAATGGATTGTTTATGCAGCACATCGAAATTCCAGACCATGGAGTGGAGCTTCTGTTAATAAACTACTTAAGGCTGAAACTTACCATCCTTCCTGCTATTTATGCCCAGGAAATAAAAGAGTAAGTGGGATAAGAAATCCAGATTATAAAGGGGTTTTTGTTTTTGATAACGACCATCCTGTAGTAGGAGAGGAAGCTCCAGAAATAAAGACTGATTCACAAAGCGTATATAAAAAAAGTGCTGCAAAGGGAATTGCTAGGGTAATGTGTTATGACCCTCGGCATAATGTAAGCATGGCAGATTTGAGCAAGGGAGAGATTACATCAGTATTTGAGACTTGGAAAGTACAAACAAAAGAATTTATGGATAATCCCATGATCTATTCTGTTCTAATCTTTGAAAATAGAGGAGAAGCAGTCGGGGTTTCTAATCCTCATCCACATTGCCAAATATATGCTACTGACTTTGGTTTTGAACTCGTGAATAAGGCTATTTTGGCAAATAAAGAATACTCAGCTTCAACAGGGCAAAACCTCTTCGAATCCATTATTAAAGAAGAACAAAATCAAGAAGTAAGAATTATAGCAGAGAATGAGTACGCCATTGCTTTTGTCCCATTTTTTGCGCGATACGCTTATGAAGTGATGGTATTTCCAAAAAAAAGAGCAGCAACATTTGTAGATTTGTCGAGTCAGGAATTAGAAGGTATGGCGCTGGTATTTAGGGAAGTTGTGAGGAGGTATGATCAACTTTATCAAATGCCATTTCCTTATGTAATGTCGGTATTACAAGCACCTGTAAATGGAGAGAATTATCAAGATTATCATTTGTACATGCTATTACAACCACCGCTACGTCAGCCAGGTTTAATAAAATATTTAGCTGGGCCTGAAATTGGTGGTGGTAATTTTATGGCTGATACTATGCCAGAAGAAAAAGCAGAAGAGTTAAAAAATACTGATATATCTGGTTACAAAAATTGAAGGAAATGAATCATCAATTAGTAAAAAATGTATTGTGCCAGATAGGGGAGGCTGTTTGCGAAAAAGTAATTAGCTCCCTAAAGGAACAATCTATTGAAGTACTTTCCTCTGTGCATAAAGAAGCAGCTGCAGATACTATCTATCAGATAGACAAAGATGTGGAAGATATTATTGTACCTCTTTTAAAAACTAATGTGGAAAAATTAGGAGGCGTATTTTTATTGGCAGAAGGAATTGCTGAAGAAACAGGAGGACTTAGTTTACCAGATAAAGAAGGGAATATCAATATCAATCTAATCATGGATCCCATAGATGGTACACGAGGAATCATGTATGACAAACGCTCTGCTTTCTTTTTAGCTGGAGCGGCGCCTGCTGGTGATATATTTAAAGCGTTAAATGAGCAAAGTGTGCAATCTAGAAAAGGTACACTCAATGATATTGAAGTTGCGGTTATGGTGGAATTGCCAACTACAAGAAGTGCCTACAGTGATACTTTATGGGCGATTAAGGGAGTGGAAAGGGGAAGAAGAGCAAAACACTTAGACAGTGGGAAAGTATCTCCTATGCCTTTAAAACCATCTAGTGCTCAAACGATTTATGGAGGGTTCGGTCAGATATCCAGATTTTTTCCTCCAGGTAGAGAAGTTTTAGCCGCGATAGAAGAAGAAATGTTGCTACAGGTATTTCCTGATGTAGAAGAGGGTAAAACAATCGTATTCGAAGATCAATATATTTCTAGTGGGGGACAAATGTATGAACTACTAGTAGGTCATGACAGATTTATAGCAGATATAAGGACTTTACTCAATAAGAAATTAGTATCTGAAAATAAAAAGAAAGGACATATTTGTCATCCTTATGATATATGTGCTAAACTCATAGCCGAAGAGTCTGGAATCATACTCACTGACCCATTTGGGGGAAACTTAGATGCCCCTTTTGATTTACATGCAGAAGTTGATTGGATTGGTTATGCGAATGAATCAATAAGAAATCAATTAGAAGTACCTCTGCAGTCTGCTATGCAAAAATATGGTTTAATTTAGTGCTCACTTATAAAGTTAAATTATGGCGAATACTGAAAATATTGCTGAATTTGCCGAAGCTTCTGCCCCAGGTAGGTTAGATGTTATGGGTGGTATTGCAGACTATTCAGGGTCACAACTATTACAAATGCCGATCAAAGAACAAACCAAAGTAACAGTTCAACGTCTGCGTGAAAGTAAAATAAGTATCAAGAGTAGCGATAAAGATTTAGCTAAAGTTGAATTCGATTTAGATAATTTATACCTATCAAATAAGTGGGTATCTGTGCAACAGTTAAAAGATTTAGTGAATGACCATTCAGCAAGAAAATGGAGTCTATATATACTCGGTTGTTTCTATATTTTCTGTAATAAATACAAGCTTAAGCCTGTAGGCTTAGAAATTTCGATACATTCTGAGGTACCAATAGGTAAGGGGGTTTCATCTTCGGCTTCATTAGAAGTAGCAATGCTTATTGCATTGCATAGACTGTATAAAGTTGATATTAATGATCAACTATTGCCAATAATGGCACAACAAGCAGAAAATGAAATAGTAGGTGCTCCTTGCGGCCTTATGGATCAATTAGCAGTGTATTGGGGCAAGGCTGATCATTTATTGCCTATTAGATGCCAACCCGATGAAATTGGAAAGTCAATACTCATTCCTAATGGTGTTTACTTTTATGGTATTGATAGTGGTATCAGACATACAGTAAGTGGGGATCCTTATGGAGATGCACGTACAGCTGCTTTTATGGCTTACAGTATTATTGAGCAAGCGTTGGGTACACCTGCTTTTCTTATAGAAGCAGCAAGGGTTAAAAAAGATTTTTCGCGTTTATATTTCCATGGTTATTTGGCCAATGTTGATTATGATGAGTTTAAGAAGAAATATGAAAAACTGCTGCCTGATGAAATAACAGGGGCAGAATTTTTATACCAATATGGCGGATTAACAGATGATTTATCCAATATTTATTCAGATAAACTTTATTTCCCTAAAAAGTGTGGAAGGCACCCTATTGCTGAAAATCATCGCATTGAAATTTTTGCTACACTTTTGAATGAATTACAAGTTAGTACAAGTGATAAGAAAAAGCTTTTGACAGAAGCTGGTGCTCTTATGTATGCTTCCCATAATGGTTATTCTGATTGTGGTCTTGGACATACTCGAACAGATGAAATGGTAGGGATCGCAAAAGAATTAGGCGTATCTAAAGGCATTTATGGTGCTAGAATTACAGGAGGAGGTAGTGGAGGCACTGTTTGTTTCTTAGTAGATGATATGGGGAAAGAATCCATTAAAAAAATTAAAAGTAAAATGACAAAAAAATACCAGCAAGAATTGTATTTATTTGAGGGAAGTAGTGATGGGGCCAAGTATATTTGAGGGATTATAACGCTTAGATAAAACATGAAAAAATTTCCAGCTAATTTTACTTGGGGGACAGCAACTTCTAGCTATCAGATTGAAGGAGCTTGGAATGAGGATGGAAAGGGTTGGTCTATTTGGGATGCATTTGCCCATACTAAAGGGAAAACTGCCAACAACGAAACGGGAGATATTGCATGCGATCATTACCATCGTTTTAAGGATGATGTAAAATTGATGGCAGATTTGGGTATAAAAGCCTATCGTTTTTCTATATCGTGGCCCAGGGTAATGCCTACTGGAAGAGATACTGTGAATGAAAAGGGGCTGCAATTTTATTCAGAGTTAGTAGACGAATTACTGAAGTATAATATTGAACCTTGGGTAACCCTTTATCATTGGGATTTACCTTTAGCTTTACAAATGGAATATGATGGTTGGTTAGGAGAGCAAATATCAGATTTTTTTGAAGCGTATACAGCGGTTTGTTTCGCTAAATTGGGAGACAGGGTAAAAAATTGGATTACGCTCAATGAACCTTGGGTGGTTGCCATTCTCGGTTATGGCCAAGGTGTAATGGCACCTGGAAGAATTTCAAACAGTGAACCTTACCTTGCTGCACATCAATTGTTGTTGGCACATGGGAAGGCTGTAAAACGCTATCGAACAGAATTTCAACCGAAACAAAAAGGAAGGATTGGCATTACAAATAATGGCGACTGGCGTGAACCCTATAGCGATAGCGTTGAAGATAAAGCCGCAGCACAAAGAGCATTAGAATTCTTTTTAGGCTGGTTTGCAGATCCCGTTTACTTGGGAGACTATCCGGCAGTGATGAAGGAAAGGGTGAAAGAAAGATTACCCGTATTTTCATCAGAAGAAAAAGTTTTACTAAAAGGGAGTAGTGATTTCTTTGGCTTGAATCATTACACTACCATGCTAGCACAAGAATCTGGTGGAAATAATAAAGAACAGAATGTTTATGGTAATGGTGGTATCTCAGAAGATCAAGATGTAATACTGCATGTTGATCCAACATGGGATAAAACCGATTTAAATTGGGCCATAGTACCTTGGGGTTGTCGCAAGTTGTTGGAATGGATCAATGATAGGTACCAACAGCCAGATATTATCATAACTGAAAATGGCTGTGCTTCTGATGTAGGGGTAGTTAATGGAGAAGTTGATGACCAAAAAAGATTGAATTTTTATAGAGCATATCTTTCGGAAGCTCATGCAGCTATTGAAAATGGAGTAAAACTCACAGGGTATTTTGCTTGGTCTTTTATGGATAACTTTGAGTGGGCACTTGGTTACAGCATGCGTTTTGGTATTACACATGTAGACTATAAAACATTAAAACGAATCCCAAAAACCTCTGCATACTGGTTTAAGGAAACAATATCCAAAAATGGGTTTTAAATGCTTGCACCGAAGTATTTAGCACTTCGGTGCAAAATTTGGCTATGAGCCGATTCGCTCAAAAGTCATCACACCGGTTTCACTACCTCGTTGAGGGCATTCCTCGCTTATTTTAGTCATAGTCATTTCTCCGGCACTAGCCGTAATTTGATAAACGCCTTTATTATTTTCTCCTAAACAAGCGTATTCTCCACCCGTATCCCAAACAGTCATTTTGCCATCAGCATATTCGTACTTTCCTTCAATATCTATGTAAGCATCCATGCCCATGTCTACTGCATAGGTGCCATCTGAGGCAATGGTAAGCTTTAAAGCTTGAGTCATCCCACTCTCATCTGTCCAATCAATCTTCCAATCCCCCACAATGTCGGATTGCGCATAAGAAAATAGTGGAAATAAAAGTACAAGCATTAAGGTTTTGATCATTTTCATAGTTTCAGTTTATTAAAATAATAGAAAAAGTGGGTTAGTTGCTGTAATGTGGGCTGGTAAAATAGTAGATGTTTAAGGTAAGAAAAAATTCAATAAGAACCATCATTAATTAATGGTAAGGCACAAAAAAGTAAACCGAAAGTAACTATTACTTTCGGTTTAAATGATGTTTAGTTGATATTAAGGGTATCAATTACTGTCCAATTGGCGGGGGGCCATCTGGTACAATTCCTTTGTACTTGTAATCCCCTTTTCTTTCTTTAAATTCTGCTTTTACATCTTCTCTTAATTTTTCATCTTCAAATAAATCTACCATGGTCATAGAAAGAGCTTTAGCTGCATAGAGCATACCTTTATGCCCGATTGACATACCGCCACAAGCTACTACAGCCCAACTGTGCCATGGCGTACCTTTAGGAGCAGTGGTTGCACTTAATCTAATAGTAGGTACGACCCAACTTACATCTCCCACATCAGTAGAACCTCCCATCGGGTGTTCTAAAGTTTCCTCCATTGGATTTATTTTGGCATCCATCCCTACTTGGGGTTTTCCCGTGGCTTCTTGAATTTTTTTACCATAAATAGTTTCTTTTTCAGTATAAGAAATTTCGCCTAAATACTCTAGGTTGTTTTGTAGTTTGGCCCCACCAGTTCTATTTACCAGCACTTCATGTACACCTGAAATCAAGGAAATTTTATAATCTACATTGGCCATCATGGCAGCACCCTCTGCAATCTTTTCAACTTGTTTCCAAACTACTTCCATACCTGTTCTACGAGTATCACGAACCCTTGTCCATATTTTTGAATAGTCTGGCACTACATTAACCACCTGACCGCCATCTTGTATGTGATAGTGAATCCTAACAGTAGGTTTTACATGCTCCCTATAATAGTTAATACCTGTTGTATATAGTTCCAAAGCATCGGAGGCACTTCTACCGTTCCAAGGATCACTAGAAGCATGAGCTGCTTGTCCGTAAAACTCTACCATAAAATCCACAAGCGCTAGTGAGCTTTGTACATTTGCTTTGGTTGAGGCGCCGGGGTGCCAGTCCATCATCACATCAACATCGTCAAAAAGTCCTGCGCGAATCATCCATAGTTTACCAAAAAACTTTTCTTCGGCAGGAGTACCATAGAATCTTACAGTTCCTTTTAATTTGCCTGCTTCTATTAATTCTTTAATACTTGTAGCAGCTCCTAATGAGGCTACTCCAAATAAATTATGACCACAGCCATGCCCTGCACCTCCAACGTTTAAAGGGTCTTTATGTGGAACTGTCTTTTGCGAGAGACCGGGTAAGGCATCAAACTCACCCATAATAGCTATAATTGGTTTCCCAGAGCCGTACTCTGCTACAAAGGCAGTAGGTATGTCTGCTACGCCAGTGGTTACTTTAAACCCTTGGTCACTTGCAAAATCTGAAAGGGCTTTGGCAGATTGGGTTTCTTGAAACGCAACTTCTTCAAACCCCCAAATTTTATCGCTTAGGTCGGTTAAGGCCTGACTTTTTGCATCTATCGAGGCAATAATTGCTTTTTTATTTGAATTAATTTTAGGTTTTTTTTGTCCATAAGCCCAAGTGGTTACCCCTAAGAGTAAACCAATGAGATAGTAAGATAGCTTCATATAAATTAATCTTTAGTGAATGTTGTGCTATGAAATTATAAAGTTGAAGTTGGAAATCAAAACTAGAAAGATTGAAAGCTAAAGTTTTTGATTTCAATACAACTTATCAAACCCACTAAATATTTCCCTTATTTATAATCAGAAAGATGATAAGCGAAATCGCATTCCATAAAAATGTATTAAAATTTCTTCCTACTATTTAATTGAGTCTATTCATTTCTCAAAGTATTAACAGGATTGGTTCTTGCTGCCATAACAGATTGATATCCAATAGATAATAAGGTAATCAGCAACATAAAAACAGCGGTGTAGAAATAGGTTAGCCAAGTAATGTTCGCATGAAAAGCATAACTTGATAAAAACTCAGCTATAAGATACCAAGCTATTGGTAGTCCTATCAACAAACTAATGAAAAGTAGAAAAGTGAAGTCTTTATAAAGCATGACAATGAGGTCTATGACAGAGGCTCCCATAATTTTTCTAATACCTAATTCTTTGGTTCGTCTTTCTGCTGTGAAAGAAGCCAAGCCAAATAAACCTAAGCATGAAATGAGTATAGCAATAATGGTAAAGCTCAAAGAAAGCTTTGCTATGACCGTTTCTGTTTGGTATTCTCTTTCAAATATTTCATCGAGGAAGGTGAACTCGAACGGATAGTCTGGATTATGTTTTTTAAAGATACTACCTATCTGCTCAATAGATTCTTGGAGAGGAAGTTGCCCTCTTAACTTAATGAAATAATGCGCGCCTAAATTTTCAGAATACATTAAAATCAATGGTCTTATCCCAACCTTCAAATTTCCGTTGTGGAAATCCTCTGTAATACCTACTATTTGCCCCTTCCCTGGCCACATTTCTAATGGTGCACCTATAGCATCTTCTATACCTAATCCCATCACTTCTAGCGCTTTTCGATTTACTATGTAGTTAGAATCATCTTTGCTTTCAATAAAATTTCTACCGGCTATCATCTTAATATCCATAGTTGGGATAAAGGCTTCATCGCATCGGAATATTTTGAATTTAATAGATGAATTATCAGGCTTGCCTTTCCATACTGGATCTGTAGTTACGATAGGGATTGTAAATACGTTACTCCCTCCAAATGTGATACCTTCTACAAAGGGTTGTTGTTGCAATTCATTTTTAATTCCTGAGTAGTTCTTTACAATACCTTCGTTTTGGTCAACAACGATAATATTTTCTTTATTAAAACCTAGGTTTTTCTCACTTATAAAGCCGATTTGCCTATAAACCACTATACTGCCAATTACCAATATAATAGATACTGTAAACTGAAATACCACCAGTGTTCTTCGTAAATTACTTCCCCTAGAACCAAACTGTGTATTTCCTTTTAATACTTGAATAGGATTAAATCTCGATAAAAAAAATGCAGGGTAGCTGCCTGCCAGTAAGCCACAAAATAATGTAATGCTGATAATACTTAAAGAGAGTATTGGGTTGGTATAATCTAAAATCATAGACTTACCTGTACTCTCATTAAAAAATGGAAGTACAAGTTGAATAGTGATCAAGGCTAAATACAGTGCTAAAAATGATTGAAGCACAGACTCCATGATAAATTGAATAACTAAGCTTGATTTTTGGGCACCAATAGATTTTCTGACTCCTACTTCGCGACTTCTAGTGGCAGATCTAGCTGTTGATAAGTTCATGAAATTTATGCAAGCCATGAGCAAGATTAGTAAAGCTACACTCGCAAAAAGAAATACCTGCTCTATTCTTCCACCTGTATTTTTTCCATTTATAAATTCAGTGTATAACCTTGATTTAACGTATGGAAACAAAAATGAACTGGTTGAGCAATTAGAGCAATTTTTCTTAATTATATCAATCATCTTCTGATTTGCATCACCAACATTAGCAGAAGCATTCAATTTAACCACAGTGCGCGTGCCACCACTTTGCCAACTCTGTGTCCAAGGGTTTTCTTTTGAGTAAACATCAAACGGGATTACAAAATCAAACCGAAGTGATGAGTTATGTGGGATGTTAGCAAAAACACTACTTACCTTAAGTTCATTTGATTGATTGATTTGAACTGTTTTCCCAACTGCATTTTCTGTATTAAATAGCTTTTTAGCCAATTGCTCTGAAATGGCAATGGATTTTATATCTGGTAAAGGAGCTTTAGTATTCCCATTTACGATTGGGAAACTAAATATATGAAATAAGGAAGGGTCTGCATAAATTCCGATTTCATTATACGCATTGCTTCCATATTTCAACAATAATTCAGTATCCATGCTATAAAGCGCTGCAGCTTCTACTTCGGGAATTTTGTAAACCAATGCGTCTTTCAATTTAGAGGGTGTTGCGACATATGTATCGATTCTTCCATCGGGGAAGGTGTAATTAATCATCACCTGGTAAATGCGATTAGCATCTTTATGGAAATGGTCGAACGAAAGCTCGTCAGCTACCCAAAGTAAAATCAAAATACTTGTAGCTAATCCAATGGTTAATCCTGAAATATTAATCAATGAGTAAACCTTATAGCGTAGTAGGTTCCGAAATGATGTTTTGAAGTAGTTTGTAAGCATATAAAAAATCGGTAAGCGTCAACTGTGTGCCAGTCTAATCAACTTATAACAATCATGCCGCATTATCTTAATCATGAGCAGTATAATTTTTTGTTGTAAAAACCTTCCTTGAGAGTTTACTATGGCAACTTTTTACAAAAAAATATTTTTAAAAGCCTTTGAAGATACCTATAGCATTGAAAGTATATTGTATTGCTAAGTTCGCTAGCGGACACTAATATGTCAGTTCTGGACAGTTCAAGTATGGTTTAATATGTTCAGAAAATTTCTGGTAACGTAAGGCATTTTCTTGAGATGCTTTTTATTAATTCTCTTATTGAGTTTGTAATTTCTTAATTAACTCAACTTTAAAGTTAATAGATTTTTGATCTGTAAATAACCCTTGCTTTCATAGTACCAAAATAGGATAACATTTATTTAAAAATTAACCTAATTAGTGTTATACATTTATTCTAATTTCGCCTGTTTTTAAATAAAATTTTAATCAAGATTATTTTCTTAATTCTGTAGTTAGTTATTATGAAGCATTTTATTTCGATTATTTTACTTGTTTTCATTTCAAATGCGGCTAGCGCATTAAGCGATTCTCTAGAAATAGCCGATGAAGCCTATATACAAATGATAGACAGTATTGATAATTCTTTTAATTATCAATATGGAGAAGTTGTATTGGAAGAGGGTTTGGCCACAATTACAGTCCCCGAAGGATACAAATTCCTTGATGCTGAACAAAGTCAGTATGTATTGACAGATTTGTGGGGGAACCCACCAAGCGAATCAATGGGGATGTTATTTCCTGAAAATATGAGTCCATTGAGCGACAGTTTGACTTTTGCAGTAGAAGTAGTCTATTCAGAAGAAGGATACATTGATGATGAAGATGCAAAAGAATTAGACTATGAAGAATTGTTGGCCACTATGCAGGAAGACACTGAAGCAATTAATCCTGAAAGGATAGAACAGGGTTATGAGGCTGTGGAATTAGTAGGATGGGCTTCAGCACCATTTTATGATGATGCTACAAAAAAACTTCATTGGGCAAAAGAGCTTAAGTTTGGCGATGCACCAATAAATACATTAAACTATAACATTCGAATTTTAGGTAGAGAGGGATATATCAATATGAATGCTATTGGTGATGTAGATGTTTTACCTGTTTTCAATCAGGATATAGATAGAATCTTGGCATCTGTTGAGTTTACAGAAGGAAATAGATATGAGGATTTTAATCCTGATGTAGATAAAATCGCAGCTTACGGAATTGGTGGTTTAATAGCTGGGAAAACATTGGCCAAAGTAGGTTTCTTTGCCATGTTGGCTAAATTTTGGAAAGTGATAGCATTAGCTGTTGCTGGTGGCTTTGGTTTACTCCGTAATGTACTTTTTGGAAGTAAAAAAGAATCGTGATTCCTTGAGGGATATTGGATTGTAAATAAATGAGAAAGGGCATTTTAATGCCCTTTTTCTTTGGTTAAAAATACAGGTCGAGTTATCTCTTTGAAACAGTCAGGGTTAGGTTTTGAATAAGGATTATTAAAAAAATCATTAGCTGCTTGCATGGCACAAGGGTTTCCCCAATTTGTGATTGGCCCGTGCTTCCAACCCTTAAATACCAAATGAAAACTATTTTTTAAATGCTCTTGCATTGCCTTGGCCCATTTAGGAGGGGTTAATTCGTCGTATTGTCCATTGATCAATAATACGGGTACTTCACTTGATACGGGTTTATCTTCAATGACACTTACTTTTTCTACCCCCCATATTTCACATACCTGTTCACTATAAACAGCGGGTGATAATCCTTTTATCTCAGGATATTTTTTTGTTTCTTTCGTAATGGTTTCTTGTGAATCAAAAGGATATTCTTCAGCACACCAAACAGAAAGCCGCATCCCAATTCCATCACCACCATATTTGGGTGGATTGAATAACTTTATTAACTGCGCTTTTACTGAGCTTAAATCGTTATTTAAAATCATATTTATCTCTACAGGAATGTTAGGGACATCACTTGTATAAGCATTAGTAAAAACTGCTATTAAATCTTCGCCTCTGAGGAAAAATATTTCTTCTTTACCGCTTTTAGGATTCTCCACACTTACTTTTAATGGCGACTCAGTTATTTGTTGTAGATAGCTAAGAAAGCGCGCTTTAAGATTCGGAAAAGCTTTATTACAGAGTGTATCAGCAGTACAATCATCTAATAATAGATTAAGGTTTTCCATCAAATTTTGATTACTCTCTTCATCAAACTTTGAAGCCAAGGGTAGGGGAGAATCCATGACCACACTTCTAATGCCTTCAGGATAATCCCTTAGCATTACTTGAGCAATTTTAGTACTGTAAGACATAGTCAATAAATTATAACTTTTAATTTCTAGTGCTCTTTTTAAATCGAAGATATCCGCAGCAATTTCATTGGTATTATACCCATTTAAATCAATCCCTTTTTTAACTAGTCGGTTTCTACAATCTGTCGCAGCTTTAGCCAATAAACTAGCTGTTTTTTCTTTGTCAAAATCTGGTAAGTTTGATTGATAAATTGCATCTGACCATTCTGGGCAATCTAAATGCGGACGGGCATAATAATTACCACGTTGTTCAATCAAGATAAAATCCCTGTCATCTAAATATTGATAGTATTCCATGTACTTTGCAGAAGGCATGGTTGTAGATCCAGGACCACCTACTGTAAAAATGATTGGGTCAGGCTTTGGATTTGTACTCCTGCTCTTAAAAATATAGACAGGTAACTCAATCATTTTACTTTCTGAATTATTCCTATTTTCAGGAACTTTTAAATAACCAAAAGTAAACTTTTGCGCATCATCAATTTTAAAAAGTGATTTTTCAGATGACTCAAAAACGGGAGTATAGTCCTTATTAAATGGTTGCGCCAGTAAAAAAAAAGGACTAATTAGCAGTATGAAAGTTAATATTTTTACCATTAGCTTAATTATCTTTTGTTGCGGTCCATACAGATAAAAAATTTCTTTCAATGGCGTGTGTAGTACCATACAATTTACCGTCTTTATAATAAAAAGAAGTATTATACTCCCCAGAGTTATCATATGATACGAGCGCGCCGTAAATAGTTCCTGTTTGGGTGTTCAATCTTCCAGATTTCAATTCAACGCCTTCTCTGTAAAAAGTGCCTTTCATGGTCTTTCCACTCACAGTTGTTATTTCCATCATGGCAAAGTTGTTATCTGTTTTATTCTCTGGGGTCATATCCAATATCCATTTGCCAATTAATATTTTGGAATCCGGTGCTTTACGATTTTCAAGGTTTTTAAATGAGTAAATACTGATACTCAATAGGAAAAGAATTAATACGAAAGGTTTCATTTTTTTAAATTTAGTGAAGCCCAAACATACCGTACTGCACCGTCTAAAACGTTTCATTTCACTAATTGAAACCTGTTTATAGCAGTAACTTCGTGTCAATTTGAAAATTGAGACTTAACTATCTTGCCTTAATTCGTTGGGTGAAATGCCAAGTTGTTTGTTAACTGCCCTGTTAAAAGAAGATTTTGAATTAAAGCCTGCCGTCATAGCAAGACCTAGGAGCGTGTATTTATCATTATCAGGATTTGCAATCAGTTTTTTTACCTCTTTCACTCTATACTCATTTATATAATCGGTAAATTTCTTATCAAAAATTTCATTGAGACTTTTTGAAATTAAATAAGGTTTTACTGCTAAGGTATCTGCCAATAAATTAATAGATAACTCTGGATTTCTATAAAGTTGTTTCTCTTCCATTTCTAGTTTTATAGCAGCGGCTATTTCCTCAAGTTTTTCCTTTTCTGATGTTGGTATTTTTTGTTTGATCGTAAAACTTACGGCATCTTTTCTTCTTAAGCCTTCAATTCCTAACCAATAATTTAGAATAGCGATACCCAAAAAAAACGGATAATAATAAAAGCGGGTAAAATAGAAATAATAGGTATCGTATTGAATATTAAAAACAAATTGATCAATGATGATTATAGCTAAAATTAATGCAAAATAAACCTTAAAAGATAGTATAATCCTTTTAAGCCAAGTTAGATTTTGAAATACTATGGATGAATCGGCTTCTTGTTGTTTGAAAGCTTTTTCAGCTTTAATAGCATAAAAGATAATAAGACTGCTGGCTATAATGTAAATAGTAGCATTATTCATCCAAACTACATAGCCCCAATAACCCAGCCACGACAAACTTTCTTTAGTACCATCCCAGTAGATGTTTTGTAAACGAACAAAGACACTACAGATAATTTGAATAAGTAATGGAATAAAGTGAATCCAATCTTTTCTTTTTAATTTGAAATTGGGAGTTATTTGGGCAAGTACATAAAAATAAAGTAAGGCACCATTTATCCAACTCAAGTCTAACATGATATAGTACCAGCTATCGTAATAACCGATACCAAAAAGTCGCATGATTTGAATAATAAGCCTATAAGAGAATAGGAATAGAATGAAAGCTAGAAGCTTATTGGCAATACGATAACTTCCTTTATTTAGGAAAAGGATACTGCCAAAAACAATGCCTTGTATAGCTCCAACACTATATGCGCAGATTGTTAGAATAGTTATGTTTTCCATATTTTGATGGAAAATACACATCTTCTTTGAAATTAAAAACTATTCTTATTTGAATGCTATTTAAGTTAGTTTTCAAAAGAAGATTGGGTAGCTTTTGTAATGTTATACTTATGAAATGAGTTTCGTTTTGTTACACATAATATCAGTAGTCCAAAATCTACCATTTTAGTGTCCAACAGCACAAACAAAGGGATTTCATCCAGCTCCGCTTCGGCTTCAACAGCGCGGCTGCCGCCCTGACATACTTTTTTGTCATTGCCACGAAAAAGTATCAGCGTCGGCTGCCGACAAAAAAAGTCTACAAGGCAGCTTGGCTGTCAGAAAAATGCTTCCACCCACAAATCCGCACAGCCTCCGCTTTTCTGACGGCCTGCCTAAATTTTATAAACTGTGCAAACTTTTGGATATCCTTTTAAGGGTAACTTTCACAAAAGAAAACTTTGTCTAGACAACTTTATTTTTTTAATTAAATGAAGTTCTAAATTGCAATGGGGTTTGTTTGGTTTTTGATTTAAATAACTTACTAAATGACTGAGGATGTTCAAATCCCAATTCATAGGCTATTTCACTTACGCTTAAGTTGGTGGTTGATAGCCTCACTTTTGCTTTTTCTATTAATTTATTATGAATGTGTTGCTGCGTAGTTTGACCTGTTAAGCTTTTGAGCATGCTACTTAAATAATCGGCAGTAAGGTTTAAGTTTTGCGCGATTTCATGTACTGAAGGCAAACCATTATTAATTACTTCCTCACTATCGAAATAGTCGCCTAAGAATTCCTCCAATCTATCTAGTATTTGATGATTAGAAATTTTTCTGGTAAGAAATTGCCTTTGATAAAACCGCTCAGAATAATTCAATAATAATTCTAATTGATTGATGATAATTTGCTGACTGAATTGGTCTAGGTTAGCTTGGTATTCAGCCTTTATATTTTGTAAGATCCCATTTATAATATTCTCTTCTTTTTCTGATAGAAAAAGTGCTTCTCGAACAGAGTAATTAAAAAAAGGATACTTTTTAATATTTCTTGCTAATGAAGTCCCAAAGAAAAAATCAGGGTGGATAGCTAAAATCAATCCAGATGGCTGATTAGTACTTGCGTCTTGATCAATCAATTGCACAGAAATAACCTGCTCTGGTGAAAAAAAAGTCATTAAACCCTCATCGAAATCATACGATTGCTGTCCATAACGATATTTACCAGTCACGTTTCTTTTAATTGAAATACTGTAAAAGCTTTGTATCCATCTCAATTCATTATTTACAGGGGTTGGTTGTATTTTACCGTAGTCCAATAAACTGATCAATGGGTGTTCTGGTGGTGGAAGTTGATTATAACGGTGTAAATCACTAACTGTTTTTAATCGATTTATGGATGTATTACTCATTTAGCGAGGAGGTTTAATGATTTTAGAATTTCAAGATATTCATTTTACTTAGAAAAGAAAACAGGTAATTGTATGATTCAACTACCTGTTCTATTGTAATTTGAGTAGTATCAGACTTTTAATTTCAACATGTCTCCCATACCAAAAGCGTTGTAAAGACCCTCATGAATTTGGGCAAGCTGGTTATTGTATGGCTCAATATGCGTACCCATACCCATATTGTCCACTACAGTTCTCATAGGTCGCTGTCCTGCAGGAGTATCGATAAGTTTTGCGATGGCATCAGCAACATTTTGTGGATTTTGAGATGGATTGCTGGCTAAAGCACCTTCAAAATTATCAAATGCTTGTTGTGGAGCATTCACCATTTCTCCATAGCCTTCATTTTGTGAGCTGTCTGAAGGTTTCATCAAACTGCCAAAAAAACCAGTTGGGTATCCTCCCGGCTCTACGATACAAGAATCGACACCAAAACCAGAAAGCTCTACACGATAGTTTTCAGCTATTGCCTCTAATGCCCATTTAGAAGCATTATAAGGGCCATAAAAAGGAAATGCGATTCTTCCTAAAAGGCTTGAAATGTGAATTAATAATCCATTACCTTGCTTTCTGAAATGAGGGAGTATCGCTCTATTTACACGTTGAACGCCAAATACATTAACATCGAACAAACGCTTAAAATCATCGATTGTGAATTGTTCTTGGATTCCTAATACGCCAATTCCTGCATTGTTGATGACAACATCAAGACCATTAGATAATTCAACGGCTTTCTCTATTCCTGCATTTACACTTGCATCGTCAGTTACATCAAGGTTTACAACTTTTGCTCCTAAAGCAGTCAATTCATCAGCATTCGCTTTATTTTTTGAATCAATATTCCGCATAGTTGCTACTACACTATGTCCTTGATCTAGTAATGTTTTTACTGTTAAGGCACCAAAACCACCGTTTGCACCTGTAATTAAAATTTTCGACATGATTTTTAGTTTTTAGTTTCTAACAATACAAAGATGGCGTTTACAATAATATCTCAAGTAGTCAAATCCTTGATTGTTGTAGTCGAAAATATGTTTTTCAAGTAAATGAGCTTGTAAGAGTTTTTGTAGTGGTCGATGACTCTTATTTAAATCTATTTTTTAGAATATTAAACTTTATGATAATAGACTATTTTACATTTATCCTTATATGAATTAAAGTATTCTGCTGGTAGGAGATAAGGAAATAGAATATTTCAATCATTACATTTTATAAATACCTAATCTTTGGAGATGTGTAATCAAATCATCTAAATCTAGTTTTGTGAAATTTTCATCATAAGCATTTAACTCTAATGAAGTACAGTAATATTTTTTGTTAGTACCCATACTTCTAATATTTATATTGTTGCCTGTTGATATGAAAAACCCCCAAAGCAAAAACCTAAGTGGTGAATGTTTTACTTCTATGGAATTTATATCCTTTATATTATAAATTAAAAGTTTTGTGAAGGGGAAGTTAGGATTTACTATGAGTATAAATTCATTTTTAACTGCTATCGTGTTATTAAGCTTTGCACCTAGTAGATAAATTATTACTAAATACGCGGGCAAGTAAATTATTAATTCAATTACTTTCTCATATATCATAAATATAATTCCTGAGACAAATACTAACAGTACTAAATCAACCCAAATCATTTTGATTGGACTGTAGTATAACTTGAATTCACTTGGATTAAAACCACTATTTCTAATTAATTTATCTACCCTCTTATCTGATAAATTTATTCCAGAAACCATCACATTCTATCTTGCCTAAAGCAATTTTTCTTTCAAAAATTCTAATCTAGATGTATAATTTTTATTGGCAGTAGGATATTCTAAATCAGCTTCAACACCTAAAGTATCCATTTTTTCTTTCAGTTTAATACCAAAATTCACATGGTGAATTTTCCATCCTTGGGCTTTTTTAGAAGGGATGGGATCATCTGGATTCATATAATAGCTCATAAATATGGGTGGGTCGTCAGCTGTTATGATTGATATGGCTGAAATAGCCGCTATAGTTTCTTTTAATTCTTCGGAGTTGAGGTCTCCATAAAATTCTTTTTGGGTTGTATGGTACCTTTCAAATCCTGGAATCCATTCTTGCCATAACGCAGAATCCATAGTTGTTTGTCCACCAGAGGTTGCCACGCAAGTTAAGCGCGATGACTCTCTTTCTATTGGGTCTTTTGAGTTAGGATTTGCCATTTCGTCACTAAAAGCCAACCACATACACAATTGTGCACCGGCAGAACCTCCAAAAGCCCCAATTTTAGTTTTATCAATTTTCCATTCTTTTGCCTTTGACCTAATAAACTGTAAAGCGCGAAGTGCATCGTTATGTGCTGCAGGTAGGGGAGCATGCGCTAAAAATCTATAGTTAATGGCAGCTACCGAAATTCCTGACTGCAATAAATTTTGTAGTAATTGAACATTGAGTGATTCTTTTCTTCCCCCTACAAAGCCACCTCCATGTATGTAAATAGTTAAAGGTGTTGACTTAGTAGTATCTGCAAACCAAATGTCTAGAACATTTCGCTCATGAGTTCCATATTGTACATTGGCTAAATCTGGTTTTGGTAATTCCTTTTTTTGGGCTAATAATCCGTTACCAATGAAAAGGAGGATGGTAAGAAAATAAAATTGCTTCATTGAAATTTCCTTTATATTCACTTTCTATTTTATCTTTTCAACTTTTACCACCACCGACTTACTAATAGGTGTGTGGCTTTTAGTTGCAAAATGGTTGTAGGGTACAAGTACATTCGCTTCTGGAAAATAAGTAGCCAAATTGCCTTGAGGTATTTTATAGGGAATAACCAAAAAACTCTCTGCCCTTCTTTCAACACCTTCATAATGACTGGTTAAATCTACTATATCTAGTTTTTTTAGCTTCATTTCTTGCATATCCTGCTCATTCATTAAAACAACTCTTCTCTCATTATAAATACCTCTGTACCTGTCATCGAGGCCATAAATGGTAGTATTAAATTGATCATGCGAACGAATGGTCATCATTAAATACTCATTTGCTTGTAACTGGTGATGAGGCAATTCACAGATGCTAAATTTTGCTTTTCCATCAGGTAATTTTGAGAAATCTCCACTTCGCGCATTGTTACTCAAATAGAACCCTGTGTTGGAAGAGCGTTTGGTATAATCTTTAAAATCAGTAAATACCGCTTCAATTTTTTCTCGTACTAAATCGTAGTTGCTGCCCAGCTGTGCCCAAGGAATATGATGATTTTCCCCAAAATATGCTTGCGCAATACCTGCTACAATCTCTGGTTCACTCATTAGGTTTTCAGAAGCTGGAGGTAAAATGCCTTTGGTTCTATGTACTTTACCCATGCTGTTTTCTACTGTTAAAAACCTGCCTTTTTTATCTTTTTCAGAACGACCTAGTGTTGGCAAAATGAGCGCAGTTTTTCCAGTTACTAAATGACTTCGATTCAGTTTTGTGCTAATTTGAACAGTTAAATCGCAGTTTTGCAATGCTTCGGCAGTGTATAATGTATCAGAAGCAGCAGATAAAAAGTTTCCGCCTAGTGCTATAAATACTTTGGCTTTGCCTTCATGCATGGCTTGTATAGAATGTACCGTATCTAAACCTGTTTTATCTGGAGGGCTAAAATCAAAATGTTTGGTTAAAGCTGAATTAAGTGCTGGCGAAACATAGTGCATGATGCCTACGGTTCTATCACCTTGTACATTGCTATGTCCACGTACTGGGCAGGTGCCAGCTCCTTTTTTACCAATACTTCCTTTTAGCAATAGTAAGTTCACACATTCTTTAATATTTTCTACACCATTTTTATGTTGGGTAAGGCCCATTGCCCAGCAAATAATGAGTTTATTCTTTTTTGCCAATAATTCAATTGTATCTTTTAGTACTGCTTCATTTACTCCTGCTTGAGCTAGTAATTCATCTTCTTGATATGTATCTATATCCTTGAGGAGATTCTCAAGACCTTGTGTTTTTTGTTGTATGAAATCATGGTCAAATACGCCTCCTTGGGATTCTTCTAAAGCTACTAGCTTTTTAATAATGAGTTTTAGAAGAGTTACATCTTGGTTGATTTTTACTTGTAAAAAAATATCTGTGAGAGGTGTGCCACTTCCCACTATCCCGTTTACTTGCTGTGGGTTTTTGAACCGAACAAGCCCTGCTTCTTCTAATGGATTTACAGTTATGATTTTTCCGCCATTATTCTTGCATTTTTGTAAAGCAGAAAGCATTCTTGGATGGTTGGTGCCTGGATTTTGCCCTATCACCATAATTACCTCTGCTTCAGGGAAATCGTCTAAAGTAACTGAGCCTTTGCCAATCCCCAAGGTTTCTTTGAGTGCCACACCGCTCGATTCATGACACATATTAGAACAATCAGGCATGTTATTCGTGCCAAAAGCCCGTACAAACAAACCATATAAAAAAGCAGCCTCATTACTTGATCTGCCTGATGTATAAAAAATAGCTTCATCAGGTGATTGGAGCTTCTTTAGTTCTTTAGCTATTAATTGAAAGGCATCTTTCCATGCAATGGGTTCGTAGTGTTTACTATCTGGTTTTAATAGAAATGGTTCGGTTAATCTACCACTTTTCCCTATTTCAAAATCAGACCAATTAGATAGCGTTTCTACATCAAATTTTTCGAAAAAAGCGGCATTAACTCTCTTAAAAGTTGCTTCTTCTGCCAGTGCTTTTGCTCCATTTTCGCAGTACTCTGCTAGATTTGAACGTTTATCGGGATCAGGCCATGCACAACCAGGGCAATCGAAACCCTCTTTCTGATTCATTACAGAAAGGGTTTTTAAAGATTTTAGGATACCTAACTCTTTAAATGTATGAGAAAGTGCAGATTTAATACTTGGAATACCAGCGGCATAATCTGCTGGAGCTTTCAAATCAATACCAGTAAATTTTTTGGGCCCAAGAGCAGAGATATTCCTAGTGTTCGGCATAGACTTTTTTAAAAATAATAATTTACAAGACCTCACTAGGTTTTCAAAACCTAGTGAGGTCTTATTAAAAAGAATTACAGTTGTAATTTAATGACGCTGCAAATTTCATCAGGAGCATTGTTTGAAACTGTAATGGTAGTGGCAGCTTCGGTACTTCCTGTAACGGCTACTTCTTCAGTAGTTACATTTAATGATTCACCTGAAGCAAGAAGCGTGGCAGACTTAGGACTTTTTTCTAAACCTTTTACCATCAATTCCCCATTGCTTGGCCAATCGAAAACATGTAGGTAAATGTTATCATCTTTTTTAGTTACCCTTCCCCATTCGGGTGCTTCAATAGGGCTTGCTGTTGTTCCATAGATAGACTCATTGTTTACTTTCATCCATTCTCCCATGGCTGCGAGTCTTTCAACACTAGGTTCAGGAATTAAACCTTCGGCTGTGGGGCCAACATTCAATAAGAAATTACCGCCTTTTGAAGCAATATCTACTAAGTTTCTAATGAGGGTTTCGTTAGATTTCCAATTTTCATCAAAGTATTTATACCCCCAAGAATCATTCATGGTCATGCAAGATTCCCAATCTACTCCTGGTAACCCGGTTTCTGGAATTTCTTGTTCAGGTGTACCAAAATCTCCAGCAAAGTCGCCTTCTGCATCTAAGCCTTCCATGCCTTTTCTGCCTTTGTCAACACGGTTGTTAATAATAATATCGGGTTGTTGTTCCCTTACAAATTGATAAATTTCTTTACCCATATCTGTAGTATAATCTGGAATCCATTCTCCATCGAACCAAAGTACGCCAATGTCTCCATAATCGGTCAATAACTCTTTGAGTTGCGGTTTCATATAGTTTTCAACATATCTGTTGAAATTGGGATTTACGTCTGTATCGTCCCTGCCTCTATTATAATTTGGTTCCCAAATAGCTTGCGCATCGGGGTGATGCCAATCCATAATGGAATGATAAAAACACAGTGTGATACCTTCTTTTTTACAAGCTTCTGCCAATTCTTTTAATAGATCCTTTTCATAAGGAGAAGCATCTGTTATATCCCAATCTGATACTTTCGAATCCCAGAGGGCAAAACCATCATGATGTTTGGAAGTGATGACAATGTATTTCATGCCCGCATTTTTGGCGATAGAAACCCATTGCTCAGCATTGAATTTGGTGGGGTTGAATTGAGGAGAAAATTTCTCATATTCAGCAATAGGGATGTTTAAATGGTGCATGATCCATTCTGCAATGTTATCTGTACGTTTTCCATCCCATTCTCCGGCTGGCACGGCATATAAACCCCAGTGGATAAACATACCGAATCGAGCATCTTTCCACCAAGCCATTCTTGCTTCTCGCGCTTCATCAGACTCTTTGAGGTAGTCTACTTTTTCAGTGGTCTCTTCTTTAACTTCTTCTGTTTTTTGAGTGTTGGTACAATTCACGGCAAAAAATGCCAATACGAGTAATAATTGGATAGCTGTTTTTTTCATCTTCTTTGCTTATTGTTTTAATAAATATAACTCAAAACTTACTGAATAAGAAGACAGAAATTGATAAAAAATACCTATTAAAAGTGTATGGAATAAAAAGCAATTTCATCGAAAGATTCATCAATGAGAACTAGCCATTGTATTATCTTCAGTACTCACTGCTTTATAAATTTTCCCATCACATTTAGTGAAAAAATAAAGGTTTTTCTTAGTATCTGTACCAATGCGAAGTGCTACGCGTTGAGCTCCAGATTCTTTCTGAAAAGTGGTGGTACTGGTTTTCCCCTTTAGCTTTAAATCAATAGATTGAATAGCGGTTTGTTTTCCAATTTCCATCTCTGAAATATCTGTAAAAAATACCCTTCCATTTACGATATCACCGAATATAAACTTGTTTTTTAAGGCAGGTAAGTTTTCTCCTTGATATATTATGCCGCCAATAATAGCATTTCCTTCATCGTGATCATATTGTGCCACTGGGTGAATAAATTCGTTTTCCTCCTCTTCTGTTAATGTAAAAACTTCTTCTGCTTCCCCATCAGTACTGATTCTGAATGTACCTTCTCGCTCAGGCCATCCATAATCTCCGCCTTCGGTAACGATGTTTACCTCTTCAACTTGATGTTGACCAATATCGGTAACATACATTTTGTCTCCGTCTGCAGACCAAGTAAAATGGTGCGGATTTCTGAAACCAATGCATATAACTTCTCCGAGGGCCTCAGGGTCGTTAACCCAAGGGTTAATACTTGGTATGCCATACTGACCATTTTTACTATTATTGCCTAAAGGATCTATGCGTAAAATGGAACCCCATATCCTATTTTTATTATGTACCAATTCAGGGAATCTATCAAAGGCTGCACCACCATCACCAACACCTAAATAAAGTAAACCATAATCTCTATCACCTTTTTTAGCAGTAGGATTGAAATTAATATCTTGAACACCATGAATTTGGGAAACCATATTAGCACGTAAAATTTCTCTGTGAGTTCCTGCAAAAACAGAAGCAGTAGGATCATTCACTTTCCATTCAGTTATTACGTATTGCATATACTTTTTAATTGAATCTGCATAGGTAAAATCTGCCTCTACTAAACCGGGTTTTTCTGTATGACTTGTATAGAAAAGGCCATTGTCATTAAATTCAGGATGAAACTCAAAATGTGCCAATCCAGAACCCCAACCAGGTTTGTCTACCATCTTGGGCATCATTTCTCTCATATCCATAAAGACCTTAAATTCTCCATCAATAATTTCATATAAAAACCCTCTAAGGTCATTTATAAACATCCTTTCCTTCCCGTTTTGCATGATAGTACCCATTCTATTAATCCGTGCTTTAATGCCTTCCTCTGCAGTTAGTGGCGCTTGAAGGAATGGCTCTAGCACTACAGTAATTCCAGAAGGTTGTATAGGTTCAGGTATAGGGTTTGCCAATGCATCTTTCGATGAATTTTTTGAGGCTTGCTTAATTTCTTTGAAAGTATTCATGTATGCCAGAATAGCATCTACATCATTATTTTGTAAGTTGGGGAAGGGTGGCATGTATTGTTTGTATTTGTCATAAAGTGCTACTGAACGTACATCGCCACTTTGTATCATTTCAGGAGCATTTACTATAAATTTACTTAACCACTCATGACTTGCATCTACTGTAACTCCACTAAGATTAGGGCCAATTAGTGATTGCTCAAAATTATGGCAAGAGGCACAGTTTTTATTGAAAAGTTGTTCTCCATTTTTTATTGATTCAGCATCTGTTAAGTACAAACTTTCTTCAGTATTTTTTTTATTGCAAGCATTTAAAAAAATGAATGATAAAATAAACAGTAGATAGTAAGATAAATTCTTTCTGTTCTGGGGTAATGCCATTGTAGATATAGTGTTTTTTTGAAGATGGTTAAGCATATCTTTCTATGAATTATATCGCTAAGAGAAATATTAGAGAAATATGTTATGTTAAAAAATTTGTAGCATGGATAATTAACCGCAGCATTTACTTTCCAAGCACTTATTATACAGCTACAATATAATAGATTTAATTGTGATTTAGTATCAACATGGTTTTTTGATCAGTTATGATAATGAATGGAAAAGAGGAGGGGGGTACAAATGAACAATATCAGGATAAAGATAAATAAAAAGCCTCCTTTAAAGGAGGCTTGATGTTAACTCTGTAAAGTAGGTACTTCTAAACCCTTGATGACTTCTAAGTCAGGTTTGTTCTCTTTTAAAGTTTTAATAGCTTCATCAGTTACTTTAGTCTGCCATAAATAGAGCTTCTTGATTTTAGGTAATTTGGCTATATGTTGTAAACACTCATCGGTTACTTCTGTACCGTATAAATTCAGATATTCTAAATATTGTAAATTAGTAATATGTGCAATACCTGCATCTCCTACTGGGTTACGTTCTAGTCTTAAGCGCATTAAATTTGGAAAAGAAGCAATGGTCTCCAGTTGTTCATCGGAAACATCTGCCCCCGCCAAGTTCAACCACAAGATTTGATCTTTTACATCGGAGAGTGCATCTAAGTCTACTTCTTTGCTGCCTCTCACATCGAGAAATGCTATATTTTCTGCAATAGGAGCCACATAAAAACCTGTGCCATTTATCTTATCCAAAGTTTCAGTATCTACCTCTGCTACCTCTACAGCAGGTAAAACAGTTGTACCTTGGGCAGGTTCTAACCCAACTTCAACAGCTACCAATTTAAGCATCTCTTCAGGCGTTTCCATTTCTGCCATGGCTTTGTTTTCTTCAGCCCCTGTTTCTATCCACCATTTTATTATTTCTACTTGGTCATCGGTAAGTGGCGTTTTACCATCTGGTGGCATAAAATCATCATCTGAATGACTGAGTGTAATTCTATGAAACAACTCGCTTTTTACAGGATCTCCTGCTACAATAGTAGATCCACTTTCTCCACCTTTGACTACTTCGTCATAGGTAGTAAGTAATAGCTCCCCTTTCATTTTATCGGTATTGTGGCAACTGATGCACCTGAGGTCTAACATAGGCTGTACCACATCTTCAAAAACTAAGGCAGAATCCAAATTGGCAATTTGCCTGCGTTCTTTTTTCTCTTTCACTTCTATACCTGCTATTCTTTTTACTGGATCTGGTAAATGTTGGGTAAGGTAGGTAGCACCATGGGTCAAATTTCCTCCCAAGTGTCCGGTACCCATTAATAAAGCCATGGTGACCACTAAAGAAGAATAATAAGCGGTTTGTGGTACTGAAATAATACCTATTTTCAGCAGATAAGCAATGGCAGCAACTGCTGTTAAGATAATGCCAGATGTTTGGTGTAAATCAAGGGCATCTTGGTTATAGCCTCCGTCATTGGCTAACATGAAGCCAAAAATACAAGCCACTAGAGCACTTATTGTTCCTAATAGCAGCGTAAAAGGTACTGCTGCTTCAAGCATTTTATATTTTGGGTATCTTCCAGCTATTTCCATGATACCAGCAAGCATTAAAAAGCCAATTGGTAAATGCACTACCAAGGGATGAAACCTTCCAAAAAATAAAACTATATCTGTTAGAATCATATATTTTCTCTATTTGATTAAAAATTAAACCCTTTCTAGTTTGAATGGATAAGTTTTACCTGAATTCCATTGAGGCACATAAATGTTTTTCTCGTCGTCGATGCAAACGTCGTGTGGATTCATAAACCAAGTGCCTTTTGAGCGCAGCGTTTGTAATTTACCATCCTGATAAACGGGTGTGTCGGCCCCAGGGGCTGCTATCACTTTGTAATCCTTATCCATAATGAGCACAAAGCCATCATAATAATCCCAAGACTGAGCTACAATTACCGAGAAATACAATTCTTCACCAGAAATCACAGGTCTGCATATCCAAGCTCCTGGAGTAGGGATAGTATCTATGTATTCTCCTTCAAGTGTATATCTCTTAAACTCTTGTGTTGCCCTAGAAGTAACCAACAAAACAGGTGTACCTGAACGTGTATCTACACATACACCATGCGCATTTTTTATATTTTCATCTTTATCTCCTTTGCCACCAAAATGCCTCACATACTCTCCTTTAGAAGTATATTGAATGATGTAATCTAGACCGTAACCGTCAGCAATATAAAAATCTCCATTTGGTGCTACAGCTACTTCCGTAGGTTTGTATTGCCCAGGGAAGTCATAGACACCTGTTTCCCTTGGGTAATCCAGCTTCATGATAATTCTTCCGTCTAGGGTCGTTTTAAAAACCTGATGCCTATCCGTATCGGTAATGAAAAGATATTGCTCTTCATTTTCAGTGGCTAAAGTAAGTCCATGAGCACCCGGGAAAGCATCGCCCCAAGATCCAGTAACTTTGCCAGATTTATCATAAATGAGGATATTGTTTTTTGTCTCATTGGTTAACAAAATGAGTCGCCCATTGGCATCTTGTACCATTTCGTGGCAGTCTTTTACAGGAATTTTAGACGGGTCTTGCGTGCCCCATTCCTTGTGAACTTTGTATTGCATGTTACCATGCCCAATTATTTGGTTATTGTTGGTACTATTTTTCAAAATGTTAAAAGAAAAAGCAGGTGTAGCAAGTGCGCCTACTCCAAGAGCTGATACGGTTTTTATGATTCTTCTTCTTTGCTTTTGCATGATGCTTCAGTTAATTACTTCTTAAATATATTGTTTTTAAGCTAGAATATCTTTTACCACTTCCCCATGAACATCGGTTAACCTAAATCGCCTTCCCTGAAATTTATAAGTCAATTTTTCATGGTCTATACCCAGTAAATGCATTAGCGTAGCTTGAAAGTCGTGCACATGCACCGGGTTTTCTGCCACATTATATCCGAACTCATCGGTAGCACCATAAGAAAATCCTTTTTTCACTCCGCCACCGGCCATCCAAATGGTAAAACAACGTGGATGATGGTCTCTGCCATAGTTGGTTTTGGTCAGTTTGCCTTGTGAATAATTGGTACGCCCAAATTCTCCTCCCCAAATTACCAAAGTATCTTCTAATAAACCTCTTTGCTTTAAATCAGTGATTAATGCGGCAGAGGCTTGGTCGGTTTCTTTTGCTTGTGTTTTAATAGCATTAGGCAAGTTGCCATGTTGATCCCAACCTTGATGATAGAGCTGAATGAATCTTACCCCTCTTTCTGCCAGCCTTCTTGCTAAAAGGCAGTTAGCTGCAAAAGTACCTGGATCTTTAGAGTCCTCACCATACATATCATAGATATAGTCAGGTTCTCCAGATGTATCCATTACTTCTGGCACACTGGTTTGCATGCGGTATGCCATTTCATATTGTGCTATTCTTGCATTGATCTCAGCATCACCAGTATCGTTGAATTGTTGTTCTTGTAACTTTTGGAGATAATCTAACTGCATGCGTCTGTCCTGTGGGTCAAAACCCGGAGGGTTATTCAGATATAATACGGCATCCTTACCTGCTCTAAATTGTACACCTTGGTGTTCTGATGGTAAAAAGCCGTTACCCCAAAGTCGAGCATACAAGGGTTGTCCCAATTTATTTTTTGTTACCAGAACTACAAAAGCTGGTAAGTTCTCATTTTCACTTCCCAGTCCATAATTGAGCCATGAACCAATGGATGGTCTCCCTGGAAATTGAGACCCTGTTTGTATAAAGGTTACTGCTGGATCATGGTTGATGGCTTCTGTGTACATGGATTTTACAAAACACAATTCATCAACTACTTTGGCAGTATGCGGCATTAACTCACTTACCCAAGCTTGAGACTCTCCGTATTGGGCAAAATCAAATTGAGATCCAGCCAGTGGAAAGGAAGATTGTCCAGCAGTCATGCCTGTTAATCGCTGCTCCCCACGAACTGATTCTGGTAAATCCTGCCCGTTTCTTTCACGCAATAGTGGCTTAGGGTCAAATGTTTCTAGTTGAGAAGGGCCTCCACTTTGGAAGAGATAAATGACCCTTTTTACTTTAGGTGGAAAATGTGGCTTGCCTACAGGTATATCATTTGATTTGCCAAAGGCTTGCATAGGATTCATTAATCCTGCAAATCCTAAAGCACCCAGTCCAAGAGAGGTTTTGGTTAAAAAATCCCTTCGGCTATATGTTTTTTCGTAGTTATGACAATGATCCATAAACTATATTATCTTTTTGTATAAACTTCGTCGTGATTTAATAAGGTACTGCTGATAATACTCAAAGCAGCCGTTTCTGCAGTTTTATATTCTTTGCCAATCTCATATTCACCTACCGATAGTAAATCATTTACTTTTTTAGGTGAATTTTTAAAATTGGCCAATGTTTCTGAATACATATTTTGCAATATTTTGACTTCACTTGTTTTTGGTATTCGACCAGTAGCCAATCTAAATGCATGAGATAATTGCTGCTCTATTCTATTAGAGACTTCGTCTGAGGATTCACCCGAGATTTCATCCGAGATTTCACCTGAGATTTCTTTTTGTATTCGTACGGCCATTACGTTGGCTGCCTCCACAAATTGAGGGTCGTTGAGCAATACCAAAGCTTGCAAAGGTGTGTTTGTCTTCTCTCTTTTAACTGTACATACATCTCTGTTAGGGGCATCGAAGGCAATCATAGAAGGGTGCGGGCTCGTTCTTCTCACAAAAGTATATAGACTTCTTCTATAAAGACTATCTCCTTCGTCTGGTTCATAATGTAACAAATCCTTAGAGAAGTTGCCTTTTTCAATCCACAAACCTTTGGGTTGATATGGTTTGACACTTTCACCTCCAATTTGTTTTACTAAAAGCCCACTAGCAGCTAAGGCATTATCTCTGATTGTTTCTGCAGGCAGTCTTTCAGATGGCCCTCTTGCTAAAAATGTATTATTTGGATCCTTCTGTTTTAATTCAGGACTTAAGGTAGAGTTTTGCTGATAAGTAGCCGACATCACCATGGTTTTAAGGAGTTTTTTTATGTCCCAACCATTTTCTATAAAATTTATAGCTAGCCAGTCTAACAATTTAGGATGTGTTGGCAAGCTGCCCTGTAAACCAAAATCGTGAGGAGTATCTACAATACCTTTTCCAAAAATTAATTGCCAATATCGATTCACTGTTACACGTGACATTAGAGGATTGTCTTTACTTGTAAGCCATTGCGCTAAACCTATCCGGTTTCTTGGTAAATCTTCAGGAAAAGCTAAAACACTCTCAGGTGTAGTAGGAGCCACTTTTTCTAATGGAGCGTCATACATACCTCTATCTAATACATGCATATCTCTCGCTTCTTTCATTTCTTCCATCACCATCACTTCCGGGATATCATTCACAATTTTTCTCCTCTCCCCAATGACTTTTTGAATTTGATTAAGGGATTTTTGGTAGGATGCATCTTTATAATTCAAGGCGTATTCTTCTTGTACCTCTGTTGGCAAAGTCTTTAAAGGTGCGATGCTCTTATCTAGAGTTGAATAGTAGAGAGATTTAATTTCAGCCTCTACAAGTTTATTGTTAAAAATTCTGATTTCATCCACTGCCCCCTTATAAATCCCGAATTCTCCAGTAAAAGCGCGGTAAGCTTTACCAATTCTAACAGGTCTATTTATGGGTTTTGACTTATTATAATAGTTAACAGTTCTGATAGATTTGTAAAGTCTATTATACAAGGTATTTGTAGCCACTTGTTGGTCATTCACGAAAATTTTAACTCCTGCCGCATCTGCTGTACCATCGTAAGTAAAAGCCAATTGTGTCCATTCGCCTACAGGAATGCTTTCCTCAGATTTAATGTGAATTAAATTATGAGGAAGGGAATGTATAATTTTTACCCCAGGGTGGTTGGTACTATCCAAATAAAATTCCCAACCACGCCAAAAATCGTTTTTAGCTCCTGCTGTACTTATGATCGTTTGAATTTTGTTTTTAACATCAGGTTTTACCCAAATAATCGTGGTATATTCTTCTTCTAACTCTAGTTTACCCACTTCTTCTAAATCTAACACTTCGTATCCATCATCAAAATGCAAACCTTTTCCTTTTATACCATCTACTAATTGTGGCTCACTGCTAATTCTGGTTTTAGTGTTGTTATCTATATATTTCTTCTTCTTTGTCTCCGTAATTTTCTCAATGGGATAATAGGCTTTGGTTTTTGGCACTTCCACTATCTTATCATCGGGCAATTTTGCAATGAAATCTAATAACCCTGTTTTGTCTTTTTTAAGGTCATTTGATGCGGATTTCAAATCTTCCTTTAAAGCATCAAGACTGTCAATCATATGTCTTTCTTGCTCTGTAGGTAATAATAACATGGGTCCGTAATTCCCATCATCGCCCGTCATACCTAATTCTCTTACATTATTATAGAAGGCAGAAAGGGCATAATAGTCTTTCTGTGAAATAGGATCGAATTTATGGTCGTGACATTGAGCACATTCCATGGTTAGACCAAGAAATGCGGTAGCTGTGGTATTCGCCCGATCAAAAACATATTTGAGCCTAAACTCTTCTTCAACGACACCTCCTTCTGCCGTCATTGCATGATTTCGGTTAAAAGCGGTAGCTAGTTTTTGTTTATCTGTAGCATTGGGCAACATATCACCTGCAATTTGCCAAGTTATGAACTCGTCATAGGGCATGTTTTCGTTAAAAGCATCTATTACCCAATCTCTCCAAGGCCACATCAATCGTGCACCATCTGCATGCATACCATGCGAGTCTGCATAACGAGATACGTCCATCCATTCCAAGGCCATTCTTTCGCCATAGGCTTCTGAAGCCAATAACCTATCTACTACTTTTTCATAAGCATCAGGACTTTTGTCAGCCAAGAAATCATCAATTTCATCTATAGAAGGTGGGAGCCCTGTTAAATCTAAGCTCACTCTTCTTATCAATCTTTCTTTGCTTGCTGTTTCAGTTTGAGATAGTCCTTCAGTCTCTAGCTTAGCCAAAACAAAATTATCTATCTCATTCTCGACTTTACCAGCATTAGGTTGCGGTATGGTTGGATTTTCTGGTTTTATAAATGACCAGTGCGGTTTGTATTCTGCCCCTTGTTCGATCCAACGCGTAATGAGTGCTTTTTCGAAGTCGTTTAAACTTAGGTTCGATTCGGGTGGGGGCATAATTAATTCAGGATCTTCTGAATAAAGTCGGTTAAAAACTTCACTATCATATACATCTTTTGGTACAATAGCATGCCCTCCTTTATTTTCACTTAATGCTGCAAAAGCACCTTCTGGTGTATCTAACCTAAGACCAGCTTTTCTTGTGTTTTTGTCGAAACCATGACAGGCAAAGCAACGGTCTGAAAGTAGTGGTTTTATGTGTAGATTATAGTCAATTTCTTTTGGTAGTTCCGAAGCTATTTCCTCGGGAAATTCAACTTTATTAGGTTGGCAACCTGCCATAAAAAACACTAAAGCTATGAAAGTGCAGCTGACTAAAAATCCGAGAGATAGCAAACGATAGTTATTCATTCTCATGTAATTTCTATGCTTTTTAGTGGTTTTTGAAATCCTCTAAATTATTAGAGCCTCAAAGAACCCAATTAGACTACTTTTAAAGTCATAATATTTTAACATATAAATTTAATCATTGTCTCATTAAGTAATAAATGGATAATTCCTTTTTTTGATGGACTTTATTATTATTTGCATGTTAACATTAAAGCGCATAATTACACTTATCTATGCTGAGTAGTATTTTCTTCTTATAAAATGCTTTTTTGAGCTGAATTTTAATATCGATTTATAAATGGTTTTTTAAACACTGATTAAGGAAGTATGTATGCTAAATAATAAAATAAAAGAGTGGTTGATTGCCCTTATTGCTTTAATTCCTACAGGATACCTTGTTATTTTATGGTCAGATTTAATTTTAAATAATTTTCTATGGGCCATTACTATTTTTGTTTTTGCCCCAGTATTTCAATTTTTATCAACTCCTCTTTTTACTGTTTTGGGTGTTTATTACTATTTATCACCCATGTTGTTGGTGTATAACCCCAGTAAAATCAAATATGACTTACACAATGGAACAAGTTATAATTACCTACAAGCCATGAGGTCTTATAAAGCAGGTAGGCCAGCCCGAAAAGCATTGCTCTTATTTTACATGCAAGGTTTATATAAAATCATAGAAAAGATTGAACAAGAAGAATTGCCCGAAAGTGTGAAAGTAAGGGGTAGCTCCTATTTTTTTAGTGAGACAACAGCCAAAAGACTTGGTTTTGCTATGAAGCCTGCAGGATTCGCAGAAAAATTAAATATACTTTTTAATTACCTAGACCTATTATGGATGTATTCTTATGCACATGGATATTTGAAATTCCCAAACCTAGCCGCTATAAAAACAGTTGAGATGACAGGAAGTTTACTTATGGAGAAAAAGGATGTATTACAGAATTATATCGAATACTTAAAAAAATAGATAGGTAATCCTTAAATCTTTATGACACTCTCTATTACTAAGCTAAATAAAAAAAAGGGAATCTATCATTTGCAGACGTAAGATTTTATTTTAGACAACCTCATTATTAAAGAAATCAATCCTGTAAACAATAGATTTTTGTTATTGAAAATTCAACATTAATAATTAACCATTACTTTTTGATTTAAAAATCCATGAACCAATTAAAATATTTAGTTAGTGCTGTTGCCATATTTCCTTTTTTGCCCTTAATGTATTTGCAGGGTAAAAATATAAGAAGGAAAGTACCAAAGTTACCAGAAGCTGGTGGACCAAATGGTATGGAACAAATTGGCGCTGAAAAGACAATTCGATTGATAACAATAGGGGAGAGCACTATTGCTGGTGTTGGTGCGCCGAGTCATCAAGAAGGGTTTACAGGTACATTGGCAAAATCTTTATCTGAAAAGTTGAAGGTAAATACAAAGTGGGAAGTATTTGCCAAAAGTGGGTACACTGCGGCTAAAGTGAAGGAGCAGTTAATACCAAAAACCAAAACTTCTGAGGCAGATATCATCGTTATTGGTTTGGGTGGGAATGATGCATTTACATTAAACTCCCCTGCCCAATGGAGAAAAGATATCAATGCTTTAATTCATGAAGTAAAGGCGCTTTTTATCGATATACCAATTGTTTTTATTAATATGCCACCGATTAAATCATTTCCAGCTTTTACCCCTTTGATCAAGTTAAGCATTGGCAATTTGGTAGAATTACTCGGCAACGAATTGGAAGCGATTACATCAAACCATGAAAATGTTTATTACTATGGAAGAAAAATAACATTTGATGATTGGAGCGAACGGTTTGGTATGGAAAACCAGCCTGAAAAATACTTTAGCGATGGTGTACATCCCTCACTCATCACTTATCAGATTTGGGCAAAGGATGTAGCAGATTATATACATAAGGAAGTGTTTTGAAGTAAGTAATGAGACAAAAATAATATCGGAAATACCTCCCTAGGGAGGGCCGCTCTAGCAATGGCTAAAATTAATTTAATTCTCACACCTACTTGAAGCTAAAACTTCACTAAGTCTAAGTCCAATCTTTTGCCTCCTTGCGCAATAGAAGCATATACCTGCTCTACAATTTGCATGTCTCTCAAGCCCATTTCGCCAGGACAGAGATTAGGAGCACCATTTAAAATATGTTTAGAAAAATCGTCCATTTGTTCAGCTTGCTGATTAACTACTGGGAAATTCATCACTCCTTCAGATGTTTCCCCTTTAATAGGGCCATAGTTATGGGCAGGAGCCAAACGTGCCCAACCATTTTCATAAGTGGTATACAAGTCGTTTTTCCTAGCGTTGTGGCTGGTCATTAAATTGGCTACACAACCACTTGGAAAAAGCATTTGCATGGTAATAGTTTCGTCTACTTCTTTGTGGAAATCGGGCTTTGTTTTAAATTCTTGGGCACTAATGGCAATAGGGTCTTCACCCGTGGCATAAATGGCACATTGAATGGCATAAACTCCCATATTCAATAAAGCGCCTCCACCTGCCAGCTCTTTTTTCAGTCTCCATTGGTCAGCTCCCCGCATTACATAGGCAGCTCCAGAATTTACATAAAGTGGCTTCCCGAAGGTACGCTCTTTGGCAAAGCGTTTTATTTCTTGAGTATAGGGCTCAGAATGCATTCTATATCCCATGCCTAATTTTACATTATTTGCTTTGCAAGCAGCTATAATTTCTTCGCACTCCTTTACATTAATTGCCATGGGTTTTTCACAAATTACATGCTTTCCAGCTTTTGCAGCGCGAATAGAAAAATCGGCATGCATGGAGTTGGGCAATACCACATACACAATGTCAATGTCTGGATTGTTCGCTATCTCGTCAAAGTTTTCATAATTGTATATATTCTTTTCAGGGACATTATATTTTTCGCCCCAAGTTTTTTCTTTTGAAGGTGTTCCTGTTACCAAGCCAGTGAGTGCACAGTGTTTTGTTTCTTGCAGTGACTTTGCTAGAATAGAGCTATATCCGCCCAAGCCTACTAGGGCAATGCCTAATTTTTCTTTTTGAATACTTGCGGCTGTAGTACAGGCTAATGGCATAGTACCCAGTAAAGCTGCCGTGCCGAGTGTTTTACTTACTTGTTTGTTAAAAGTTCTTCTACTGATATTTTTCGAATTACTAGGAGTTTCCATATTAAAAAATTGAGGTTGAAAAGTTGAAAATTAAATTAATACACCTTTTCCAATTTTCATTGGAAAGGTGGATTCAATTTCTCAATTCGATTATTTATTATAAATACCACATTTTGGCGAACTTATTCTTGGTGAGTATTTTTATCGCAGGGTAGGGGTTGTAGTAATTACAAAAATGTTATTAAGTATAAATATGAGATACATACTGATTTTAATATTGTGCATTTCCACCCTTGTAGGTGAAAAGAGAATAATAAAGTACTCATATTGTGAAGAAAATAATTAAAGGATTCTTGCTAACACAGAAAACTAAAGGCAATTAGTGACTTTCAAATTGTAAGGTTTTTAAATGAGTAATGTGCAAACGAAAATACGGGCAACAATTAAAATAATAGGCTTGTTAATTGGGGCATTAATAACAATTTTAGTAATTGGATTATTTTGCACTTATTGGTGGCTTTCTATTAAGTGGGTTGATTTTTATACAGAAAAAGAAATGTTAGAAATGGCAAGTCTTGTAAATAAGTCACAAACACTACCATATAATTTCTATCAGGCTTATGACAAAATTTACCCCAACCAAAGAGGTAAGACCCTCAGCAAAATGACTTTTGAAATAATTTGGGGATTATTGGCAGATAATATCGAAATACTCGGTGGGAAACAATGCAATTGTATTTCCGCTACTTATGAATTTAATAGCAAAATTCCTATTAGTTATCATAGCTGGGCAGGATATGTGACTGCGCATGGGCTTGAAAAATATGCAACAGAAGAAAAATGCTTCGACTTTAACTATGGAAAAATGGATTTACAGAAATATGCAAACAGATATTTTGAAAAACCATTTGACCAGTTAACGTATAATGAAAATTTGAGTTACTAATTATATTACAAGCTCCATCTCTATATGAAAATAAACCTGACCAATTGATAAAGAAATTAGATGGGCTAAAAAAAGCAAAGTAGTACCTTATAAAATCTTAATAAATGCATTGGCCGACTAAATTGATATTCTTTTCAATTATAATGATGCTAATCTGGATTTATCTATTAAGATGGTCTGGGAAGACAAAATATGCTAGATACTTTATAATAGGTAATTTAGTAATCTACTTGTTTTATATAATTGCATTATTTAAACCATTGTTTATTCCAGAATTTGGAAGAGGTGGTGGTGCTTTCGTATCTGAAATGCTAATAATGATTATCTCTCCAATTCATTTAGCATTGGTTTATATAGCTGTTTTAATATTTATTAAAACTGAAAAGATTAAGTGGGCAAATAATATCTTAACGACCGTAGGGCTTCCTGTCGCAATGTTATTTTTAGGATATTTAATTGCAGAACAAAAAAATTTAGAGAAAAACAGAAAAAATCAATTACTTCATAAAGAATTTAAAAAGAGGCAAGAAGCTGAAAGAATAAGGAATAGTAAGAATGTAGAGGAATTTGAATCATTTTTGGTAAAATTCTATACAAATCAGTCATTTCAAAAATCTCATACAAAACTTCCATTGCCTGTTTTCTTTTTAAATGATAGTCTACAGGTTGATTCAGTTAATCATTATTATGAATATAGCTGGGTTCCTCTTCTTCAAGATTATAAAAAAATTGTTTTGACCTATAACTCTTGGAAATACTTAGATATTAAATCGTCCGAAAAAGTTATAAGTCAGATAGAAAATGATTTTAGAGTAGATTACAACTTCAGGTTTAATGATGATTGGGAGTTGTTCGAAATAAAAAAAAGGGAAAAATGACTTTTGTTTAACTTAAATCATTTTTCAAATCTTGAACAACTCGTAAGTTGACTATATCATAAAATCATATGGCATCCCAGAGGGATGAAATGATTATTAGCCTTTATTTTGATTTCCCTTATAAACAAAATCCCAAAGGGATGATATTATAAAATTGATTTTAGATTGCAAAAATCTACCTAAGAAATATAAGCCTCAGGTTCTTTTTCGAATGATACTTTGCAGCCATCACAGCAGAAATACACTTTTTCTCCTTTGTATTCGAGTACATGTTTGGCAGTGCTTTTTTGCACAGGTACTTGGCAAACAGGGTTAATATACAAATCAGAGGTAATTTGCTTTTCCTGTTCATTTAATTCTTTCGAATCCTGTTCGACAGGTTTTCTTTTGGTTTGAATAATTTCTGCCAAGATAGAAATGGCTACTTCATCTGGTGTTTTGGCGTTGATGTCCAGTCCTGCTGGTGTTTTTATTTTTACCAATTGTGCGTGAGGAACTTTTTGCCGCTTCAATGCCATAAAAACGGCATTGGCTTTTTTGCGACTAGCCACAAAAGACAAATACTTCGGATTCGTTTTAATGGCAGTTGCCAAACTCTTTTCATCATCTTCTCCTTGTGTGCAAACCACCACATAATCATTGGGGTTTTCTTCCACTTCAAATTCAGATAATTTAGCAATATGTTTTGCTTGCGGAAACATATCTTCTTCAGCTACATCTGAAATAACAGAGACTGAAAAGCCAGCAGCAGTTCCCACCTTGCATAGTGCTTGGGCAATGTGCGATCTACCAAAAATTTTAATTTTGGTGGTAGGCATCAAGGGTTCAATATAAACTTCTACTGTGCCTCCACTCATACAGGTCATTTTATAATTCTTCACACCTTCTTGCTCAGAAGCATCGAGCCCGGGCTGTATCCTCACTAATCGGGGAGTTAAATCACCAATGGCTTCTAGGGCTTCTTTGATTACAATACCCTTGGTACAGCCTCCACCTATCCAACCTTTTACTTCACCAGAAGCGGTAATTAAGGCTTTATCACCGGGTTTCCCAGAGGTAGGTGCTTCTCTACGAACAATGACTGCTACTGCAGCTACTTCGTCTTTTTGTTGTTGAATGTTTATTTCCTCTTGCAGTGTTTCGTCATACATTGGATAAGATATTTTCAAGTTCTAACAAGCTTTCTAAATTGTGGGCAGATTCAAATCTGTCTAATTCTGGCATGGCTGCTTTCATGCCTTTGGCCAAGGGTTCATAGCCTTGCATTCCCTTTAATGGATTAAGCCAAACTAATTTACTGGTTCTTAATTTTATTTTATGCAATTCTTGAGACAGCAATTCAGGGTCACCATTATCCAGTCCATCACTTAAAACAATGGTAATGCTCTTACCGTTCAAGATTCTTTTTGTATACTCATCATTAAAAGCCTTCAAACATTCGCCAATCCTAGTTCCACTTGACCAATTATTTGCATGAAGGCTTAATTGCCAAAGTGTTTGATCTAACTCTTCTTGGTGAAGATAGTCAGTAATGCGGATCAACTTAGTGCTAAATATAAAAGCTTCAATATTCTTCAGATTAGATTTGAGCGACCAGATAAATTTAAGCAGAAAAAAAGAGTATTTATCCATAGAACCACTCACATCTAACAGTAAAATAAGGCGGTAGCGCTCCATTTTTCTACTCTTCCTTGCCAAATTAATGAGCGCATCTCCATTTGAGAGATTATTGCGAATAGTTCTGCGTATATCAATTTTTCCTTTCTTTGTAGCCTCCAACTTTCGTTTTAAGCGATGGTTGAGTTGTTTAAGTAATTGTTCTGCCAGTTGATTGAGTATTTCATTGTCAATGGCAGCAATTTTGGAAAAATCTGTTTTTTTGAGGGATTCTATTTTACTAGCTCCTGTCACGTTTTTAGCATCCTCTTCTTCCTCTTTTTCACTTTCCTTGCCATTCGGATTAAAACCCATCATCACCAATGAGGCATTGGCTTTTTTGGTAATATTGGACCTGTTTCTATTATTGATTTTATGAGCGTATTCGTGCTTCTTTTTACGCCAGTATATATTAAAGCACTTATCAAAAGTTGGATGTTCTTCTTCACAAGTACAGAACAAAGATTTTAGCGTAAACCTCAATGTTTCATTATCGGAGGCAAAACCAAGTGAGGCAGCTAGTAAGGCTTCTTGGGAATGTGAAAGTCCTATTTGTAAGTCATGGTCTCGGCAGTAAGCAGCAAAACCTATTAATGCTTCTTCAAATGTTTCGTGGTTACTGAAGTGAAATAGTGCCATAGTAATAGGAAGCATTTAATCTTTTCTTAGGGTAGATTAATAACCTTGAGTATCATTGCTTTGATAAACCCTAGGAAGGGTTTTATTATATTAATTGTATGTGTGTACATAGCCAATAGACTAGCTTTTTATTTCTGATAAAATGGTCTCAGGATCCATATTTTTCACGGTCCGCATATCAGTTTCAGATTTTAAAATACAACCCAGTGTTTTTTCTATGTATTCTTTAGAAAATTCATCGGCGTTTAAAGACATCATGCTATGTGCCCAATCTAGCGTTTCTGCAATTCCGGGAGATTTTTGAAGGTTTAATCCTCTGAGGTGGGCAACGAATGCTACGAGTTGTTCAGTAATTTCAGTACTTAAATCGGGAAACTTCTTCCTTACAATTTTTAACTCTTTATTGAATTCTGGATAAGTTATCCAATGGTAAAGGCAACGTCTTTTCAATGCATCACTTAATTCTCTTGTTCTGTTCGAGGTAAGTATTACTACTGGTCTGTGTACAGCTTTAATAGTACCCATCTCAGGTATACTGATCTGAAAATCTGAAAGCAACTCTAATAAAAAGGCCTCAAATTCTTCATCTGCTCGGTCTACTTCATCAATGAGTAATACGGGTGGTTTATCTTTGGCAGTAATAGACTGTAAAAGTGGCCTGCTCAAAAGAAAATCATCTCCAAAAATATACTGTTCCTTTTCCGTAGTCGACATAGCCGCCGTTTCGTTAATTTTTATGGAAAGCAGTTGCTTCTGGTAATTCCATTCGTAAATTGCTGTATTAACATCTAATCCTTCATAACACTGCAATCGGATCAATTCTGTATCTAAATGGGCAGCAATAATATGGGCGGCTTCTGTTTTGCCAACACCTGGAGGACCTTCTAATAACAAAGGTTTTTGCAGTTTTAGCATCAATAACAAAACAGTGGCTAGTTCCTCTTCCACTACGTAACCCAATTTGTTACATGCTTCAATAAGTTGGCTTACTTCTGGAATCATATTCTCTTAAAATTTCACTTGGTAAAGTGGACACTAATTGGTAACTAATGCTGAGTTCTGCTTTGTCAGTTAAAATCAAATCGTCATGCTGAATTTATTTCAGCATCTGTAGGCTAGAAGCTCCCTGTCTTTTCGCTAACATATTTCAAATAATTTATGACATTTCATTTATAAATTTTTGAAATGACATAAGAATGGTTTTTAAATAGCATTAGATAATTAATAATAAATGCCGGTACAAATACATGTACCGGCAAATGGTTGTCATTGGTAATCTATTCAGTGATTGGCTTATCCAGTACCCCCATTTCTTTCAACTTCTTGAAAATTTTGAAAGGCGTGATTGGAATGTCCAAATGAGTTACGCCGTATGGCTTCAAGGCATCAACAATGGCGTTGGCAATAGCAGGAGGGGCACCTACCGTTGGTGACTCACCAATTCCTTTCGCACCAATTGGGTGGTGAGGAGAAGGGGTTACCGTGTGGCCTGTTTCCCAATTTGGTGATTCTACTGCTGTAGGCACTAAATAATCCATAAATGTTCCATTTAGTATGTTGCCATCTTCATCGTAAATGAGCTCCTCATACATGGCAGGTGCTATACCTTGGGTAAGTCCACCATGTACTTGTCCTTGTGCTACCATAGGGTTGATGATATGACCTGCATCGTCAATAGCCACAAATCTTCTTACCTTTATTTCAAAAGTATCAGGATCGATATCTACTACACAGATATAAGCCCCTGAAGGGAAGGTAAGGTTTGGAGGATCATAGTAATGCGTAGCCTCAAATCCAGCTTCCATGCCTTGTGGGTGATTAGTATAGGCAGCAAAAACAAGCTCTTGAATTGTTTTCGCTTTTTCTGGCGCACCTTTCACGAAAAATTTTCCGGGCTCCCATTCCAAGTCATCTTCACTTACTTCTAATAAGTATGCAGCAATTTTCTTAGCTTTGTCGCGAAGCTTACGAGCAGCAATAGCCGCTGCTGCTCCAGCAGTGGGTGTACTTCTACTTGCATATGTGCCCAATCCGTAAGGAGCAGTATCAGTATCTCCTTCTTCCACTTGTATGTGTGCAGCTGGAATACCTAGCTCTTCTGCGATAATTTGTGCATAAGTAGTTTCATGTCCTTGGCCCTGAGATTTAGTTCCGAAACGGGCTATGGCTTTCCCTGTAGGATGCACCCGTATCTCTGCGCTATCGAACATTTTTATACCCAAAATATCAAAATCTTTCGATGGGCCAGCACCTACAATTTCTGTAAAAGTAGAAAGACCGATTCCCATCAATTCTCCCTTTTTACGCTTCTCTGCTTGTTCTGCTCTCAGTGCGTTATAATCCACTGCCTTCATGGCTTTTTCTAAACCTGCGTGGTAATCGCCACTGTCATATTCCCAACCAGTAGGAGAGTGGTATGGGAATTGATCTTTTTTGATAAAGTTTTCCATCCTCAATTCAGCAGGGTCTTTACCAATCTCAAGCGCATAACGGTCGGTGATCCTTTCTATGGCATGTACCGCTTCTGTTACCCTAAATGAACATCTGTATGCTACCCCTCCTGGAGGTTTGTTGGTGTAAATAGCATCTGCTTCCATAAAGGCGTGCTTATAATCATAAGAACCTGTACCTATAGAAAACATACCTGTTGGAAACTTAGAAGGATTTGCAGAAGCATCTGTATAACCATGATCTGCTAACACTTTCATTCTAGTGGCTAATATTTTGCCGTCTTTCGTTCCAGCCATTTCCGCAGTTATATGGTAATCTCTTGCAAAAGAATCTGCTTGAAGGTTTTCGCTTCGGTCTTCTATCCATTTTACTGGTTTACCGATGAGGAATGAAGCGGCAATGGCAATTACATAACCTGGATATACGGGTACTTTACCACCAAATCCACCACCGATGTCTGGTGAAATTACCCTTACTTTCTCTTCAGTTAGACCTACATGGCCAGCCACTAAGGCAATTACCGTACGAATAGCGTGCGGCGCCTGTGTAGTCATGTACATAGTAAGGTGATTGTCTATTTTATTGTAATCTGCTACACAACCACATGTTTCAATCGAAGCGACATGTATCCTTGGTATGTGCATTTGCTCTTTTACCACTACATCTGCTTCTTGAAATATTTTCTCGGTTTCTTCTTTCTGCCCTACTTCCCAATGCCAAATGTGGTTATCTTTTTGTCCTTCCTTGTCTGTTCTTAAAACAGGAGCATCTTCATCTAATGCCTTGAAAGGATCGATAACTGGCTTCATGGTTTCATACTCCACTATTACAGCTTCACGGGCGTCTCTAGCAATATACTTCTCAGTAGCAATAATGGCAGCTACCTCTTGAGATTGGTACATAACAGTATCAGTAGGGAGCACCATTTGCGTATCTGACATGAGGGTTGGCATCCAATGAAGGTTGTATTGTTCTAGGTCTTTACCTGTTACAACAGCCAATACTCCCTCCATTGCCATGGCAGCAGAAGTATCTATATTTTTTATCTTGGCATAAGCGTATGGACTTCTCACTATATCCATGTATAGCATTCCAGGCAACTTTACATCATCAGTGTAATTACCTTTCCCATGCACAAAACGGTCGTCTTCCTTCCGTTTCATGGAATGCCCCATGCCACTAATTTCTTTTGATGTTTTACATTGTATCATAATATGGTATGGCTAAAGTTTTAATCAATAAATTCTGGTTCAGTAGAAGGTAATTCTTCCCCTCTCATTTTTGCTCCTGCGTATTTTATGGCTTTAACAATGTTGTTGTAGCCAGTACACCTGCAAAGGTTACCAGAAATACCCCAGCGTATTTCTTCTTCTGTAGGGTTAGGATTTTTTTCGAGTAGTTCAACTGCTCTCAACATCATTCCAGGTGTACAAAAGCCGCAATGAAGGCCGTGGTTTTCCTTAAAGCCTTCTTGAAGAGGATGTGGTCCGTCTGCTGTAGCTAAACCTTCAACAGTAGTTATTTCCTTTCCTACTGCTTGGATTGCCAGAATAGTACAAGATTTTGCCGATTTACCATCTATTAAGATAGTACAAGCACCACAACTAGAGGTGTCACAACCAATGTGCGTACCTGTTAATGATGCATTTTCACGTATAAAATGTACTAATAGAGTTCTTGGTTCAACTATACTAGTATATTCCTCACCGTTAATTTTTAGGGTGATTTCCTTTTTCATTTTCAATAATTTATGGTTAAGAAAGGGCCCTTTCTTTGGCCTTTGATATCATTCTTTTAGTAAGTGCTTTGATGATCCTACGCTTATAGTCTACATCGCCACGCAAGTCTTCAGAAGGATTGCAATCTTCAGAAGCAAATTGGGCTGCTTGCTCAATTACATCATCGGTTACGGTAGTTCCTACAAGTGCATCTTCGGAACGACTGGCTCTTAAAGGGGTTGGGTTTACATTAGTAAGTCCGATACCAGCTTTGGTACAAGTTCCGCTACCATCGAAGGTAAGTTGGACAGCAACACCACCAGTAGCATAATCACCTACTTTTCTTTCGTTCTTGTGGTAGGCACTACCATACTTCCCATCGGGAATAGGGATTTTTATTTCAGTTAGAATTTCTCCTTCTTCTACAGCAGTTGCATAGAAACCATAGAAAAAATCATCGATACCTACTGTGCGTTTTCCTTCTTTACCAGTAATTTCAATTTCGGCATTAAGGGCTATCATTACAGCAGGCTGGTCATTGGCCGCATCACCATGCGCTAAATTGCCGCCTAAAGTACCAAAGTTTCTAACTTGTGGATCTGCTATTAGCTTACCGGCATCTTTAAAAATAGGGAAGTGACGATTTAACTCATCAGATTCTTCCGTATCTACTTCTCGGGTCATTGCCCCAATTTTTGCCGTGCCTCCATCTATATTGATGTAAGATAGACCAGGTATGTTAGAAAGATCGATTAAGTGTTCTGGCTCAGCGAATCGAAGCTTCATCATGGGGATGAGGCTATGACCACCTGCCAAGATTTTTGCTTCATCGCCTATTTCTTCTAATAGGTTTAAAGCCTCCTCTAGAGTTGTTGGGGAGGAGTAATCAAAAGATGATGGAATCATATAAGAAAAAGTTAGTTGTTAAAATTTTCATATCAAATATTTACTCGGTAGAAAAGTAACTCTGAAATAAGATTAAAGTTTAGATTTTTTTGATAAATATATTTATAGCTTCAAACTAGGTATTGAATGCATTAATCCTGTTTAATAGTGTATAAACAAGAATAATTAAAAATAAGCCTACATTTAATGTATATACATATAAATATTAAAATTGTATTATTCTAATATTTTACCCTGATAACGATTATTCAGCATTTTATCTATTGTACTTTGCGAGAAAGAAATAATGATTTTATGGTAAAAATTGTATACAGGAAGCTACTATTCACCCAGATTCCGAAAAAAAGTAGAAAAGTACCTAAATAATAAAATGATTCCCCAAGATATAGTTGATGAACACATAGTATGAAAAGTGATCCGAGTATTGCGAATAAAATCGCAAAGTAAGTCCGTTGCCCTCTTCTGTTAAGGACAATCATTGAGATTATTAGGATAGAGAGAATTATGGGGATGAAGGAAGCCCAATTGTTTTCAGCTAGATACATATCAGGTCCACCACACATGGTGATAGCACTGGTATATGCCATGATACAGAAAGGGCAATTTGGTAAGATAATAATGAGTAGCAGACTTAAAAAAGAAGTATGTTTATACTTACTAGTCTCCTTGTGCCCATTACAAATACTTGAGCAGGATGTTGACATTGTTAGTAATTTTCATATTTACAGAATAAGGTAGTCTTGAAACCATAAAATAAAAGAAAAGTTTTGATTCTAGGCTATATTCATGCTTTAATGATATTTTTAAAGATGAGAGTACTAAGTGTTTATATCCTATTTTTATGTTATTTATTTACTGCCTGTAGTGGCCCAAAAAATCAAACGCCACCAAATATCATTATCATTATGGCAGATGATTTAGGTTATGGTGGTATTGGTTGTTTCGGTAATGATAGCATTCATACACCGCATTTAGATGCCTTAGCAAAAGAAGGAATAAAGTTTACAGACTTTCATTCTAATGGTCCTGTTTGCACGCCTACAAGGGCGGCCTTACTTACTGGAAATTACCAACAACGTTCAGGTTTAGAAGGTGTGATTTATGTAAGAGGTGAAACGCGTAATGTTGGTATGGATACCACTCAGGTTACCATTGCTGAATACATGAAACAAGCAGGGTATGCATCTGGCATTATAGGAAAATGGCATTTGGGTTACAAAAAAGAGTACAACCCAGTTAACCAAGGTTTCGATGAGTTTTATGGTTATGTAAGTGGCAATATAGATTACCATTCACTTTATGATAATGCTGGAATTTATGATTGGTGGCATAATTTGGATACCATCAAAGAGAAAGGATATGTTACCGATTTGATAACAGATCATGCTGTAGACTTTATACAAGAGAACAAAGAAAAGCCCTTCTTTTTATATGTGGCTCACGAAGCACCACATGTTCCTTTCCAAGGTAGAGAAAGTGCAGCCTATCGCTTTCCTAATACCGAATTTACATATTATGGTCCTGAAGAAGATAGAAAAGAGATATATAAAGAAATGGTAGAAGTTATGGATGAAGGGATAGGCAAAATCATGAATTCTTTGAGAACACAGAAACTTGAGGAAAACACACTTATATTATTTATATCTGATAATGGTGCCATTAGTTATGGAGATAATGGAAATTTAAATGGCGCGAAAGGTAACCTTTTTGAAGGTGGGCACCGAGTACCAGCAATTGCTTATTGGAAAAATAAAATTCAACCAAGCGTTAATGCATCTACTTTACTAACCATGGATATTTTGCCCACATGTTTGGCTTTAGCCCAAAAGGAATTGTTTATTCAAAATAGCTTCGATGGTATAGACTTTTCAGATTTATTATTATCAAAAGATACCCTGCCCACACGCACTGTATTTTGGAAATACCGGAAACAGAAAGCAGCAAGATACCAAGATTGGAAATTGCTAGTATCCGAACAAGACACCTTATTGTTTAACCTTTCTAAAGACTTGGAGGAAAAGAACAATGTTAAGACAAATAATCCTTCAATTGCCCAAAAACTCTTGCTAGAATTAAGCCACTGGGAAAAGCAAGTATATGCAGGGAAAAAGATGAAAACACAATGATCAAGGAGAATGTCCTGTAAACCCCTTTTTTACGAGATTAGAAGCACACTTTTAATAAGTTAGCGCGTTTTGGGGGATTTTTTTAAAAGCATTGTGATAATTGAATATTATTATAATATATTTGAATAAGACAATTATTTAATTTACCGCGTATACAATTTCGTACTTATAGTATTTCTAAAACTGTACGAAATCATATCCCTCATAATGAGGCACTAACTCTCTATTTAAATCAACAAAAATTAGTTAACGACTTTAAGGTCATTAAAGCCTGATATAAAGAAACCAGGGTGAGATTTTTGGCTAGTTATGCTTCAAACCAGTTGGATTTTTGATTCAAACTCAAAAATGCACCCTGCTTACTTATTTTTCATTTTTAACCACTTAATTTCAATGAAAAGAAAATTACTTATCTTTTTAATTGGACTGTTTACTATGAGCAGTTTTGCCTTTGGGCAAGGTCGTACCGTTACAGGGCAAGTCCTTTCTAACGAAGACGGGGCTTCATTACCTGGTGTCAACGTATTAATTAAAGGTACAAATACTGGAACCATAACCGATATTAATGGTGCCTTTAGAATCGAAGTAGAAGGCAACGATGCCGTATTACAATTTAGTTATGTTGGGTTTACGACACAAGAAATACCAGTAGGCGCACAGTCTTCTGTTGAAGTAAGCTTAGCCCCTGACTACACTGAGATTTCTGAAGTGGTAGTTGTAGGTTATGGCACACAAAGAAAAGAAGCATTAACAGGTGCAATCGAAACGGTAGGTTCTGAAAAATTGGAACAATTGCCGAGTTCTTCTTTTCAAGATGCGCTTCAAGGAAATGTAGCAGGCTTACAAGTAACTGCCAGTGATGGTGCTCCTGGTGCTGCAATTTCTGTTCGTGTACGTGGTATTGGTTCTATTACAGCTGGTAATGAACCTTTGTATGTAATCGATGGAATTCCTGTTACTTCAGGAAGTGTTGGTCAGACTGACTTTAATAACTCAAATGCCGATGGAAGTAATGGCCGAAGCTCAAATGTATTGGCCTCATTAAATCCAAATGATATTGAGAGTTTAACTGTTTTGAAAGATGCTGCTTCTACAGCTATTTATGGATCAAGGGGTGCAAATGGTGTCGTATTGATTACAACAAAAAGTGGTTCTCAGGGTAAAGCAAAAATTGATTTAAGAACCCAGTTTTCAGTTTCAGATTTTGCATTTAACAATTTGTTAGAGGGTTTAAATAGAGATCAATACACGGAATTATACTTAGAAGGACGTGTAAACGCAGGTACACATACACCTGATGAAGCCCAAGCGTTATTTGATCAACAATTTCCAGAGAATGCCAATACTAATTGGTTGGAAGAAATGACTCAAAGAGGCATCACGCAACAGTATGATTTAAGTGCTAGTGGAGGTACTGATAAATTAACCTATTTTGTTTCTGGTGGATACCTAAATCAAGAAGGTCAAGTAAGAGAGAATAAATTCGAACGTTTTTCAGGTCGTGCAAATTTATCAGCTAAGCTTACAGAGAAGTTAAGTATAACAAATAACCTTAATCTCTCCTATTTTACCCAAAGAGGTATTACTGACGGTACAGCATGGGAAGCGCCATTTTATTTAGCGTATTTGTTAGCACCCACCATACCTGTTTTCGATGATCAAGGTAGATATTATGGCGATCACAAATCCTTCTTTATGGGAGGTAATAACCCTGTAGGTCAATTGTATGACAATACTAGGGAAATGACAACCACTAGAATTATCGATAACCTTTCTGCATCTTACGAAATTATAGAAGGGCTGACTTTTAACTCAGCTTGGAGCTTCGACATCTTAACTGTAGAAGAATTTATATTTGAAAATGCCAGATATGGTGATGGTAGAAATGTTGGCGGTACTGGTAATGCTGCCAAAACGAATATTGTAAACTGGTTGGGTACGCAAACCTTACAATACGGAAAAACATTTAATGAAAAACACAATCTAGATGTTTTACTTGGGTATGAAGCACAAAAAGTTGTAAATGATTTTGTTGAAAATCAAGCAGAAGGATTCCCTCATCCAGATTTGAGAACATTGGCTAGTGCGGCCAATCCTACGGAATCGGTAAGTGAGCAAACGGAATATTCATTCAACTCTTATTTTTCTAGAGTGAATTATGATTTTGATTCAAAATACTTTGCTTCTGCATCATTAAGAAGAGATGGATCTTCAAGATTTGGTCCTGAATCGAGATGGGGTACTTTCTGGTCTGTAGGTGGTGGTTATAACATTACCCAAGAATCTTTTATGCAAGGTATTAGCTTCTTAGATAACTTAAAGCTAAGAGCCAGTTATGGTGTAACAGGTAATGCAAACATTGGCAACTTCGATTGGGCTGCATTGTATGATTTTGACAGAGAGTATGATGGTGCTCCTGGCGCTGCACCAAGTCAAGATGAAGTGGGTAATCCATTCTTAACTTGGGAATCTCAAGAGAATTTTAATGTAGGCATGGACTTCAGTTTATTTACTAGTCGTATTACTGGTAATGTTGAGTATTTTGTAAGAACAGCCAGTGATTTGATTCTAGATAGACCATTGTCTTATACTACTGGTGTTCGTGAAATCAAAGAAAATGTAGGTGACATGCAAAATAGCGGAGTGGAAATCGCTATAAATAGTCAACTCGTAAGAACACCTGATTTCAACCTTTCATTAGGGGCCAATATTACCTTCTTAAATAATGAAATAACTCAATTGCCTTCTGCTATTGTTGATGGCACGAAACGTCGTGAAGAAGGAAGAGATTTTCAAGAATATTGGTTGTACGGATGGGCTGGTGTAAATCCTGCTGATGGAGCTCCACTATTTTACACCGACGAAACTAAGACAGAAACGACAAGTGACGTAAATGAAGCTGTTCGTTTTTACGATGGCAAAAGCGCTACGCCTGATTATTTTGGAGGTGTTAACCTAAGTGCAGCTTACAAGAATTTATCTTTAAACGTTCAATTAAATTACCAAATTGGTAATTATGTATACGATGCTCCAGGTTGGGTTATTCATGGCGACGGTCGCTTTACACCAAGAAGTACTTCTACGTGGGCATTTAACAATCGTTGGAGACAACCTGGTGACCAAGCACTTTTCCCGCGTCATTCATGGGGTAATAGAAGTGGTTCTAACCAAAGAAACTCTTCAAGATATTTATTCCAAGGAGATTTCATTCGTGTAAGAACCATCAACCTTGCTTATGACTTCCCAAGCTCTATAATTAATAAGTTAAAGTTACGCACCTTAAGAGCTTATGTTAACTTGAATAACTTCTTTACTTGGGTAGCAGACGATAACCTACACTTTGATCCAGAACAAACCATCAATGGAGTGTATAACACCGTAACTCCAATTCCAAAAACAGCCAGTTTAGGAATCAACATTGGTCTGTAAGTGTAACATTGAACAATAAAACTAGAAATATAACTATGAAGAATATATATATAACTGTGTTTTTCCTATCAGCTATGCTAATAAGCACCAGCTGTAGTGAAGAGTTTTTAGAATTAACTCCACAGCAAAATATTTCTGATAGCAATTTTTTGCTAAGCTTAAATGATTTTGAAGCAGCCATTATTGGTGGATATGACCAAATGCAAAACTCTGATTGGTATGGTCGTTATGTGCCATTAGTAGCTGATGTTATGGGCGAAGATGTAAAGCAAAATGCCAGTGCCAACCGTGCCAAGGAGTGGGCAGAATTTAACGGGAGTTCGCAAGATTTTATCCCTGAAGAAATCTGGGCAGAATTGTATGAAGGGATCAATATTGCAAATAAAATGATTGAATCGCCTTTTGAAGCCCCTGACGCTGTTGTTGCGGATTTGAATCAAATTAAAGGGGAAGCCTATGCCATTAGAGCATTAGGTCACTTTGATTTAGTGAAATTATATGCTCAGCATTATACATTTACTGCTGGTGCTTCTCATACTGGTATTCCTATTGTTTTGGAGTCAGATATTACTGCAAAGCCCTCTAGAAGTTCGGTAGCAGATGTTTATGCACAAATCATCAGTGATTTTAAAATGGCTGAGCAGTTAATGACTCAAGATAATGGCACAGGACGCTTTTCAAAAGAGGCCGTTCAGGCACTTTTATCCAGGGTTTACTTGTATATGGAAAATTACTCAGAAGCTGAGAACTATGCTTCATTGGTAATCAATAGCGGTAATTTTTCTTTAGTTCCCAATGCTGATTATCCTACGCAATTCATAGATGGCAATTCTTCGGAAGCAATTTTTGAAATTGTTTTTGATTTAGTTGATAATCCTGGATCTGATCATTTAGGTGGAATGTACAAAGAGTCGGGTTACGGAGATTATCTACCAGCTGAAGATCTTCTTGACATGATACCAGATGACGATGTGAGAAAAACCATGTTTAGAGAAGACACTAACTTGGGTGGTATCTATGGTTTCTTAAGGGTTGATAAATTTCCTTCAGAAGGTTCTGTGATAGGATCAGACAATATACCTGTTGTTCGTCTTTCGGAAATGTATTTGAACAGGGCAGAAGCAAGGGCAAAATCTGGTAATGACACTGGTGCCCAGGAAGACCTTAATATGATCAGGCAAAGAGGTTGGGCAGATGCTCCTGCTGTAACAGCTACAGGAGATGCATTAGTTACTGAAATCTTAAATGAAAGAAGAATAGAATTGAGCTTTGAAGGACACAGAATACATGATATTGTTAGAAATAAATTGAATGTAGTTCGTCAAGATTGTACTTCACCTGTGTGTGATGTAACATATCCAAGTGCAAGATTTATTTTACCAATTCCGGTAGAAGAGACAGATGTGAATCCTAACATCGCTCAGAATCCAGAGTATGGTACTAACTAATTACTGTTTTATTAAATAAAGGAAGGCTACCTAATTTTATATGGGTAGCCTTTTTTTTTCATGTTAACTGATTATCTATTTCAACCTTTTAAGATTTATCTAATATAAACGACTATCGACAGCAGAGATAGTTTTATGTATTAGTCTTCCTCGTTGTTAATCACTTTTCCACTCTTATAAGTTTGGCCCGCACAAATGATTCCTTTTATTTACTAATTGCCACATCGAATCGTCGGTTTAAAAATAAAATTGATAGTTCGACAACAAAGTATTTCCGATAATAAGGTAGGTAAACCAGTGAGCAATTAGAAAATTTACTTCGATTTCACACCTCTTTTGCCTACATAATTAAAATAAAAAGATCGATTTAGAAGGATTTTATGGTATGTATCCTTTTTTTGTTATAGCGCTTTAGGGGTTAGCGTAAAATGGGGGATATTTCATAAAAATTCGCTTTGTTTAGTAGGAGTTAAACACATAATGTAATACTTTTAAGAAACGATATGATTTTTCTTATACAAACTTCATATTTCACACTATCCTTACTATCAATCTTGATTTAATTATGTAACCCCAAATGGGGGTGTTATGAAGGTGGAATATGTTGATGTAGCGCTACCTTATGAGTAGGTGTTACTTTATAACCATTCACTTCATAATTAATCTTCAAATTACCAACTGTTTTTATTTTTCAATTAAAACTATTTACAATGAAGAAAGGATTACTCTCTATTTTCATTGCACTTTTTGCTTTCAGTAGTCTTGCTTTTGCGCAAGAGAGAACTGTTACAGGTAAAATTATGTCTGTCGAAGATGGCTCGACATTACCTGGTGTAAATGTGCTAGTGAAAGGAACAAACACAGGTACTATCTCTGACATTAATGGCGGTTTTAGAATTACTGTACCAAGTAATGACGCCATTCTACAATTTAGTTACGTAGGTTTTACAACGCAAGAAGTCCCAGTAGGTTCACAATCTACTATTGATGTAAGCCTTGCTGCAGATTACACAGAAATTTCTGAAGTAGTAGTAGTAGGGTATGGTACTCAGCGTAAAGAGGCATTGACAGGTTCTGTGGCAACAGTAGGTTCTGACAAATTGGAACAATTGCCAAATGCTACCTTCCAAGATGCTTTACAAGGTAACGTAGCTGGTGTACAAGTAACTGCTAGTGATGGAGCACCAGGTGGAGCCGTGAATGTCCGTGTACGAGGCATTGGTTCTATTACAGCAGGTAATGAGCCTTTATACGTAATTGACGGTATTCCTGTAACATCAGGAAGTATCACCCAAACTGACTTTGGCAATGGAGAAAGAAGCTCAAATGTTTTAGCTGCATTAAATCCTAATGACATTGAAAGCTTAACTATTTTGAAAGATGCTGCTTCAACTGCTATTTATGGTTCAAGGGGAGCCAATGGTGTAGTATTGATTACTACTAAAAGTGGTTCAAAAGGTAAAGCAAAAATTGATTTAAGGACACAAGTATCAGTTTCTGATTTTGCTTTCAATAATTTGTTAGAGCCTTTGAATAGGGATCAATATACTGAATTATACCTAGAAGGTCGTGTAAATGCAGGCACACACACTCCTGAAGAGGCGCAAGCTTTATTTAATCAGCAGTTTCCTGAAAATGCAAATACCAACTGGCTTGAAGAATTATCTCAAAGAGGTATTACTCAGCAATATGATTTAAGTGCAAGTGGTGGAACTGAAAACCTAACTTATTTCATATCTGGTGGCTACTTCGATCAGGAAGGTTTAGTTAAGGAGAACAAGCTTGAAAGATTTACAGGACGTGCTAATATATCTGCTCAATTGACTAAAAAGTTGAGAATAACAAACAACATTAACCTTTCTTACTTTACTCAAAGAGGTATTACAGATGGAACAGCATGGGAAGCACCATTTTATTTATCTTACTTGTTAGCTCCAACCATCCCAGTTTTCGATGAGCAAGGAAGATACTACGGTGACCATAAATCATTCTTCATGGGCGGTAATAATCCAGTAGGTCAATTATATGATAATACTCGTGAGTTACAACAAACTAGGATTATCAATAACTTATCTGCCAATTATGAAATAATGGAAGGATTGACCTTCAATACTGCATGGAGTTTTGATATATTGAATATAGACGAATTCATTTTTGAAAATGCAAGATACGGTGATGGAAGAAATATTGGTGGTTTTGGTAACGAAGGTAGAACCGATGTAATAAACTGGTTAGGTACACAAACCTTGCAGTATGGTAAAACCTTTAATCAAAAACATAATTTGGATGTATTGTTAGGTTATGAAGCACAAAAAGTAGTAGAAGATGGTGTTGAGAACCAAGCAGAAGGTTTCTCTCATCCTAACCTAAGAACTTTAAATACAGCAGCAAACCCAACTCAATCTGGTAGTTACAGAACAGAGTATTCATTCAATTCTTATTTTACAAGAATCAATTATGATTTTGACTCTAAATATTTTCTATCAGCTTCTTTAAGGAGAGATGGTTCATCAAGATTTGGTCCTGATGTAAGATGGGGTACTTTCTGGTCTGTTGGTGGTGGCTATACTATAAGCCAAGAATCGTTTATGCAAGGACTTACTTTCATTGATAATCTAAAATTAAGGGCAAGCTATGGTGTTACAGGTAATGCTAGTATAGGTAACTTCCCTTGGGCTGGTTTATATGCGTTCAACAGAGAATATGATGGCTCACCAGGTGCTGCACCAGATCAAGTAGCCAACCCATCACTAACCTGGGAATCTCAGGAGAACTTTAACGTGGGCATGGATTTCAATATGTTTGGTAACAGGTTAACTGGTACTGTTGATTACTTCATAAGAACTTCTAGTGATTTAATCTTAGATAATCCTTTATCTTATACCACTGGATTTAGAGATATACAAGAAAACGTAGGTGACATGCAGAATAGTGGTGTAGAATTAGCCTTGAATGGTCAAATAGTTAGAGGAACTGATTTTAACTTGAGCGTAGGAGCTAACATTGCTTTCATCACGAATGAAATTACTAAATTACCTTCACCAATTCCAGATGGTACTAAGAGAAGAGAAGAAGGTCGTGATTTCCAAGAGTTTTGGTTATTTGGTTGGGCTGGTGTGAATCCTGCTGATGGAGCTCCGTTATGGTATACTGATGCTAGCAAGACTGAAACTACTAGTGATATTAATGAAGCTGAACGTTTTTATGATGGTAAGAGTGCTACTCCAGACTTTAATGGTGGTGCTAATTTAAGTGCTAGTTATAAAAATTTCTCTTTTAACATTCAATTGAATTACCAGATTGGAGGCTATTTGTACGACGCACCAGGATGGGTAATTCATGGCGATGGTCGCTTTACTCCAAGAAGTACTTCTACTTGGGCATTCAACAACCGTTGGAGACAGCCAGGCGATCAAGCACTTTTCCCTCGTCATTCATGGGGTAACAGAAGTGCTTCTAATACTAGAAACTCTTCAAGATACCTATTCCAAGGAGACTTTATTCGTGTAAGAACTATCAACTTTGCTTATGATTTACCTAGTTCTTTTGTAAATAAGTTGAAACTACGTAGTGTAAGAACCTACATTAACCTGAATAACTTCTTTACTTGGGTAGCAGATGACAACTTGCATTTTGATCCTGAGCAAACCATAAATGGTGTTTATAATACCATTACGCCAATACCTAAAACAGCTAGTTTCGGTGTAAACATTGGATTGTAATTGTTTGATCAAATAATTTAAAAGATAAATAAAATGAAAAACCTATATATATCAATTCTTTTTATTGCAACAATGCTGTATAGCACTAGTTGTAGTGAGGATTTTATAGATTTAACACCTCAGCAAAGTTTATCAGATTCAGAATTTTTGATAACATTTGACGATTTCGAAGTAGCCATGATTGGTGGTTACGACCAAATGCAAAACTCTGATTGGTATGGCCGTTACGTTCCTTTGGTATCTGATGTAATGGGCGAAGATGTAAAGCAAAATGCCAGTGCCAACCGCGCTAAAGAATGGGCTGAGTTTAATGGAAGTTCTCAGGATTTTATTCCTGAAGAAATCTGGGCTGAATTGTATGAGGGCATTAACATTGCCAATAGAATCATCAATTCACCTTTTGAGCCACCTGCAGCAGTTCAAGCAGATTTTAATCAAATAGTTGGAGAAGCATATGCGTTAAGGGCTTTGGCACATTTTGATTTGGTAAAAATGTATGCACAGCACTATACCTTTACTGCTGGTGGTTCACATCCAGGTGTACCAATCGTAACTGAATTTGATCAAACAGCAAAGCCATCTAGAAATACTGTTGCGGAAGTATATGCCCAAGTAATTAGTGATTTTGAAATGGCTGAGCAGTTAATGACGCTTGATAATGGTACTGGACGCTTCTCTAGGGAAGCAGTACAAGGCCTACTTTCAAGAGTATATTTATACATGGAAAATTATACGCAAGCTGAGAACTATGCGTCTTTAGTAATCAATAGCGGTAATTACTCTTTAGTTCCCAATGCTGATTATCCTACACAATTCTTAGATGGCAATTCATCAGAAGCAATTTTCGAAATTAGATTTGATTTGGTTGACAATCCAGGCTCTGATCACTTGGGTGGCATGTACAAAGAATCTGGTTATGGTGATTACTTACCTGCCGAAGATTTATTGGACATCATTCCAGATGATGATATTAGAAAAACCATGTTTAGAGAGGATTTAAACCTTGGAGGTATCTATGGCATATTGCGCGTTGATAAATTTCCTTCAGAAGGTTCTGTGATAGGATCAGATAATATACCTGTTGTTCGTCTTTCAGAATTGTATTTGAACAGAGCTGAAGCAAGAGCCAAATTAGGCAATGACACTGGCGCTCAAGAAGACCTTAACATGATAAAGCAAAGAGGTTGGGCTGATGCACCAGCTGCAACAGCGACTGGTGATGCCTTGGTAACTGAAATCTTAAGTGAGAGGAGAATAGAATTAAGCTTTGAAGGACACAGAATTCATGATATCGCTAGAAACAAGCTAGATGTAGTTCGGCAAGATTGTACTTCAACAGTTTGTACTGTAACGTATCCTAATGCTAGATTTATTTTACCTATTCCGATAGAAGAGACTGATGTGAATCCTAACATCGCTCAAAATCCGGAGTACGGCACTAACTAAGTCTATATTACTTTAGAATTTTCTAGGTTGCTCTTTTAAGGGCAACCTTTTTTTTATTAAAAAAATTAACTGTCAATTAGCATATTTAATAGCATCTAGCAAAGCTTTGTTACTATCTAGACAAGATTGATTGGCTTGCAATGCCAAATTATAGGAGCCAAATAAGCTTCTTAAAATATTTCCTAATTTAGGATTGTCTAAAAACTTAGCTTGTCCCTTATTAAATGCTGCATAATCAATTTCATTTACAAAGAAATCACCTAGATATTGTTTATTAATTATGAGAATACGTTCGTAGTTTTCTTTAGTCAATCGATGTTGTTGGTTATAATGGGTTTCAATTTTTCGTCTCAGATCAAAATCTTTGATTAGCTGAATATCTCCCGAATTGATCATAGTGAGGTAGGTTACATTTTCTGGATAAAAAGACACTATATTAGCCACCTCAAATACTTTAAATGCGGCATTAAATTTTTCTTTTCCTTCCTTACTAAGTAATTCTAATATTGTATTAATATTCGATAGTTTTAATTTAATCAAAGAATCGTTTTGGCTAAGGTGTTCTATTTCCTTTTCAATATCAATGACCAAGCTTTGCAAATACAATTTCTTTTCGTTTTGCTCTTTCCTGTTTTCATTCCAATTGTTTAAAGCAAAAGCTAACGAAATACCCACCATCACAATTATAATTTCACCTAGTGCATATTGCCAGTTAATTTTTTTCATCTTTTAGTTTTATTCGTCATAATAAAAAAAATTTAATTACATCGAAAAGCTATTTTTATTATTTGTGGCTTGAGCATTGTTTTTTACAGGTAGGGGGTATGTTTAACATCAAAATTTACTGATTTGTCAGTTGTATTTGTCTTACGCTTTTTATTTAATCACTTTGTATAGATATTACTTCTTTCCAAAATAAAATATTTCCTCTTTTTTGAAACAGTGTATAATGATCAATAAAACTTTTGGGGTATTTCTTCCACTCTTACTTACAGCTTCCTTATTATCTGCCCAACAAAATGATTTAGGAAGCCTTTTGGAAAATTTAAACAATAATCGCAAGGATATTAAGAACCTAGACACAGCATTAAGCCACTTAAGAAAGGTAGCTGAGGCAGCCTATAATTTAGATTCTTTTTCGGTTATTTTTAATTCGCCTATTCCACCTAGTGGCGATAAAAAAGACTACTTGAGTTGGTCGCCTTACCTTTGGCCAAATGAAAATTCGGAAGATGGAAAGCCGTTTGTTTATAAAGATGGGAAGACAAATCCAGAAACTGAAAAGCAGTCTGATAAAATCATTTTAAGACAAATGTCGACTGCTATTCATCATTTGTCATTAGCATCTTACTTTTTGGATGATGCAAAATATGCCGAAAAAGCGCTTTCATTATTGAATATTTGGTTTATAGCACCAGAAACGAGCATGAACCCAAATCTCAATTTTGGCCAGTGTGCACCTGGTGAAGAGCAAGGTGGCGCTCATGGAATCATCGACTCGAGATGGTTAGTGCTCATAGTAGAAGCTTTAGATATACTGAAAGCTACTGGCAAATTAGATAGTAATACAGATGCTGTTTTTAAACGTTGGTTAGATGATTATCTTCAATGGTTATTGAGTAGTGAATTGGGGCAAAAGGAGGCCAGGGCAGACAATAATCATGGTAGTTGGTATAATGCCCAAGTAGCCACTTTTGCTAAATACTTAGGGAAAAATGAACTATTGAAATTCGTGTTAAACAGTAGTAAAAAGTTTTACGATTTGCAGATAGACTCTTTGGGACGACAAAAACTTGAATTGCACCGCACCAAGTCTTTTGATTATAGCCTGTATAACGTCCATGCATTAATAACTTTAGCCAAACTTGCTGAACAAGAAAATATTGACTTGTGGCATTTTAAAGGAAAAAAGGAACAGGGAATTTATGAATCTGTCAAATACTTGGCGGACTTCTATTTAAAGGACACCTCTTGGCCTTATGAACAGATTGCAGAAAAGGTTATTCAATTATCTTATGAAGATGGGCTTCAATTTTCTGTTTACTACCCTTATGATTTATACAGCGCAGTATTAATTGCTAACAAGGTTTATGATGATCCAGATTTACAGGCATGTTTAGAAAAATTGAATCAGCAAGAAGGGAGACAACATCTTTTTAACTTACTTATTCATTAAAAACCTGATGCTATTACGTGGTAGGTTTTACCTTTTTTACCAAAGTCTATACTTATATCTGAAATTTAAAAATGGAGCGCAGTAATTATTAGCTATGAATACATTATTTTTCTAGAATACCTTTTTCAACACTATCTTCCAAAATACCTTTAGCTAAATCCCATAATGTCGTAGAACCTTCATTTATGATTTTTTTCTTTTCATAAACTGTTTTATGATCTATTCCGAACTCTTTCCAAGTACCTCCATTATTTGTTGCATTCTGTAATATAGGCTCCAAATTATCTAATGATTTTGCAAACTTTGCCTCACTTGAGATTCCTTCTTCAAACTCCATCCATAACTCAAAAAATTCATTTGCTTGTTTCTCAGGGAGTATACCAAAAACCCTTTCTGCACACTTCTTTTCTTCCTCTGTGTTATCATGACTCTTCGTTTTATCAAATAAAAAAGTATCTCCCGCATCTATTTCAACAATATCGTGTATTAATACCATTTTGATAACCTTCAAGAGATCGATCTTTAAGTTAGCGTAACTGCTTAGAACAATTGCCATCATTGCTAGATGCCAACTATGTTCTGCATCATTTTCATTTCTTTCACTATGAAACAACTTTGTTCTTCTTTGGATGTACTTCACTTTATCAATTTCTTCAATAAACTTAATTTGTTTTGTCAAATCATTCTGTTCCATATCAATTGATCTTTTCTTAAATTTTTAGGATTGGTCACTTATACCAAATAAGTATATAGTTGTAATCTATGTCCAAATATAACAGCCTAAGTATAAAGACACTTTTAATATTTAGTAGTAAGGGATAAAATTAACTAGAGAAAAGGCTATAGGTTAATTATGTACAGTACAAGCCATTGTGTTCATTTTGGAGGTTTTAAAACCCTATAGCACTATGTGGATAACCGAAAAAGGATTGATCAAATAGCATTTAATCCATAATTGATGCATGAACCCTTATCATTTTATATTCTTCTCTTCTTCTATATCTAAAAGTCTTTGCATATTATTAGTGATTCTATCCAATTCCTCACTGGAAGTATATAAATGATCTAGAATACGGGAATAATCTCTAGAAGTATTGTCTATTGATTTGAGCAAACGAATCAATCCTAAAAGTCTAGCTACTGGGGCACGTAAAGTATGGGAATTGAAGGTAGCATAAGCTTCTAATTTATCGTTCCTTTTTTGTAGCGCCAAGGTCCGATCTGTCACTTTTTGCTCAAGGGCATTGTTAATTGCAGCAATTTCTTCATTTATAGAATTTATCTGTATATATGCCTCTTCTAACTCTTTATTTGCTTTCCCAAGCTTTTTATTATGTTTTCTATTGTTGATGTAAAAGGCCATAATTAAAAACATCAATATCATGGTCGATGCCAATATGATGTAAGTATTCCTTTGCCTTGACTCCCGCTGCATTGTTTCTTCCATGTAATAAAGCCTTTCTTGCTCTTGAACTTGTCTTGTCGAATCCCTTTCGTTTACATAATCATATAGCATTCTAATTTTACTCAGCTGCTTCTTTCGCATATTACTTATGGAATCACTTAGAATAGTACTAATATCATTTCCAAGTCTAGCAGCAGTCTCGTAATTACCAAGCGAAGAATGTATTTCTTTAAGTGATTCATAAGATCTTACAATCAACCTTTTATTGCTATCTTTTTCTGCAGACTCTGCAATTGGAACTAGTAGTTCAAGGCCTTTTTTGTGCCTTCCTAAATACTTAAATGTTGTAATTTTTGAGAATAATATTTCTTCTACTACAGCATTAGGCAAATCTGTTGTTTGAAATGCTGTTTCAAGCGAATCAATCAATGATAATCCCGCTACAAAATCTTGCTTTTCAATTAATATCTTCCATTCCAACAATCTGGCTTTTACAAAGTCATAAATATTACCAAATTCATGCGTGTTTACTTTAAGATTTTCCAAGAGGACTAGTGCACTATCAAAAGAATGCTCCTTGATCATGATTTCGCTCAAGCTGTATAAAGTATTATTTACTGATTCTTGGTTATTGACGGAATCAAAAGCTAAAATTGATTGATAATAATAACTTTTTGCTTTTTCCTCATTTCCTAAATTTTCATATAATTTACCAATGGCAAAGTCACATTTTGCCCTTAACCATGTATCATCTTTTCCTTTTTTTGCCTTTTGAAAATAAAGAAAGGATTTTTGAGGGTTAATATGCATATTAGCGAAACCAGCTGATAAATAGGCAAGTTGCACCAAATCATTGGCATTCTTAAGTCCTTTTGCCAACTTAAGGGCCTCCTCAGAGTATCGAAGGGAATAAAAAAGCTCTGTTTTTATAGAGTAATAATTAGCTAGACATAATAAGAGTCCTACTTCCTCTTTTTTATCTTTTACCTTTTTGGAAACTTTAAGCCCTTCACGTGCATAAACATATGCAGAATCTATATTAAACGTTGAATATTTCCAATATAGCCGATTATATATAGCAGGTTTTTCATGTTCACCTACTTCTTCTAACTTCTTCTCATAATAACTTATGGGGTAATCTTTTGCCTTAATGGTAAAACTGACTATTACCATCAAGATAGCATACAACAATTTCATCTAATTGTATATGAATTTAAAGAATAAACTTTAAAACGTTAACTGAGGTTTTTACTTATACAAATTTTTAAATCTTATTACTTAAAGTATGCCTTTTATTGAGTAAATCAATTTTTAGAAATATTGCCTTCTTTTTCCTAAGTATATTATTTCAAATACTCCTAGATTAAATTTTTTACAAAGAAGCTTATGACATCGAAAAACAAAATAATCATGATGGAAGATAGGATAGTGGGCCTTACCTTTAATTTTTTTGTTGTAATTAAGATTTAATACTAATTTCAGATTACATATAAAAGGCAACCTTATAGACTTTGAAGATTAGCTCACTTCTCTGAGCTATTCAACATTTATAAAACTTTCTTTAAAAAATGGTGTACCATTGATATAAATTCCTTCAACCCTAATTACAAAATTCCCAGCTTCATCTGAAGAGTAGAAGGTAGCCTCTGCATTATTATTTTCAAACTTTAAATTAGGATTCCAATATAAAGTTGACCTAAAATCGGGAATGATATGTTCTTCTCTTTGCATATCATACTGAGGGCTATAAAACTCTTTTGCTTGATGGTAACCAGGATGCGTAAATGATAACAATCCTGTTGGTCTTTCATCTTGATAATTTGGCCCACCTCTTCTAGTATACACTATAATAGCACCTCCAGCGCCTCTTGATCCAAAAATCGCCGCTGCTGGCCCTTTTAAAACATCTATAAATTCTACAATATTTACAGGTATAGTTTGGATAGCCCCTAAATCTACAGGCATACCATCTAAAAGGTAAATTGGGGGACTACCAGAAAAACTTCCAATACCCCTAATCTGTGCTGTTTGTTCAGGAAAAGCTCCTGTAATGGTTATACCAGGAACTTGTTGTAAAAGATCAAATACAGAGAGTGCTGCTGAAACAAATGGTATGGAGTCTAATATTAATCTATTACTTGGTCTTGAGTATAATAGAGTCCTTTTATCCATCTCTTCCTGCTTTAAACTTTTGCCAGTAACTACTACTTCCTCAAGTTCAGTCAAACGTTCATCTAAAAAATAGGCCTTCGAGATTTGCTCAAGTTTTTTTGCTTTTTCAATAACATCGGGGGCAATATCACTATTGTTGTTTGGAATTTGTGATATGTCTGGTCTAGGAGGAGACTCTAGCTCGATTTTAGCACTTTGGTATTTTTTAATTTTCCCGTTTTTTTCTCTATATGCTTGCATATAAATCATAGTGCTATCCATTAATTCGAGTCCAGTTATTTGAAAAACTCCACCTTCATTAATTTTGAAAGTCTCATTCAGCACCCCAATAGAAGGAATGGTCAAACCAATTGAAGGTTCTTTTAAATTCTTTTCGTTATAATAATTTATTGCTTTTCCCCTAATCTTCAGCCCTTGTTCAGGTAGAAATTGTGGGGAGAAATCATTGTTCAGCAAGGAGGTCCAATTAAATCTAGACCACCCATGGGTAAGCATCAGAAGATCGAGTGCCATGTATGATGCTTCAGTACCCGCAAAATATGAATCTGGCGCTTCAATCTTTCCTTTTAAATCTGAACTAAGCAGTAAATAATTCTCAATATTTTCAGCATCTTTTTCGAATGAAGATTCGATTTGCGGATTGATTGTAATGGATGCCGCATGAATTGTAACACTTTTGGAACCTAGTTCTAATGTAACTTTCGATCTTTTTTCATAAATATCTTTATCTGAAGTAATTGTTATGTCATTTTCGTTTGTAGGAGGATTCGGAAAAATTAATCTTTCTGAAAGTGGCATTTTATTTTTATCGAAAAAAGTGATATGAATGATACCAGTTTCAAGACTTGATTTTTTGATTACTACTATCATAGAAGTACTATTCTGGCACGTTTTACTAAATAGAAATTGCCCTCTTCTATGAATGACCAATGTGCCTTCTTTTAGGTCAATATTTTTAGATTGAACTGCAATATGTACATTATCCGATATATGTGAGTGGGTGAGCCGTATAGCTGCACCTGTACTTTTTACCTCAGGTAGATGAAAGGTATCTCCTTTGATCAATGCCAGATATGATTCTTCAATACTAGGCTTAAAGAAACATAATGCATAACCGAGCTCGTCAGATTCGAAATTCGTAACTTCTTTTCCTTTTTTATTGATTATTGTACCACTCACAGGTATACCCCTTCCATATAGATTAGTTGCCTTGATAGCAATTTTGGTAGGAATGCCATCTATTAAGTCGCCCCCTTCTGGTAAAAAATCGATAATCGGTTTGTTTGTAGACAACGTTTCTTTTGGTATATCGTCAAGGCCTTCGCTGTAAGTGGGGTTAACTACTTTGAAGTCTTTCTTATAAAAAAAATCTTGAACGTTGTTCCTCATCCATTCAGTATATGCCCTTACTCGATAACTTCCAGGTTTTAAATCCCAATTGAGGGAAAAATTTCCATGTGTAACTCCATTTTCGATAAAAAGGGTAAGGGAATCTAATATTTCCTTTTCATTATTAATGAGTTCCACATATAGGTTCCAACTAACTTCTGTTGGCAAATGTGAAATAGCACTGGTTACATAAGCTTTGAACCATATATTTTCGCCTGCAGCATATTGTGGTTTATCAAAATGAAGATAGACTTTTTCCTGTTTTTCCTCATATACAAAGTTGTCTAGTTGCTCTTGATAAAGGTTTTGTGCAAATAATAAGCAAGGCGTAAATACTAAGAGCAGGAAGAAAATATTTTTTAATAGCATTTGATAAGTTTAGTGAAGGCTATGTTCGATGCTAGATAGCTGCTAGAAGAATACAGCACAAAGTTTACATTTATTTCAACCATATCTCTTGCCAGCAGCCATTTAATTTACTAATAAAAATAACCAAAATATAGCACATAAATTTATCAGATACAAAATAGATACTATTTTTTGAAGGCTTAATTAAACATACAATCGATTATGCAATCAAAAATAATTTATGCCTATTTAGAGTATTTTTTTGAACAGCCTGAAAGACTTGAACTCTCATCTCAAGGGTCGTAACCTAGTGTTTTATCCAGTTAAACTAAAGCTGCTTTGCTGCCTTGACAAGAATCGAACTTGTATCTCTAGATTCAAAGTCTAGCATAATAGCCATTATACCACAAGGCAGTTTGGGTGTAAGAACGGTACTGACCCGTTTTCCCCTGATTCACAGTCAGGTGCATCACCTTAATGCTTCAAACACCATTTTAGCACTCCGTAGGGGAATCGAACCCCTGTCTATCGGTAGAAAGCCGATTGCACTATACCACTATGCTAACGGAGCATTGTCTGAGTGGTAGGATTCGAACCTACGACCTCTCCCGTCCAAGGGGAGCGAGAACGACCTGACTTCTCCACACCCAGCTAAGGTGCCCTATATTGGATTCGAACCAATACTGCCTTGTTTCTAAAACAAGTGCCTCCTGCCAGTTGGGCTAATAGGGCATAAAAAAAGCCTTCACAATGGAAGGCTTCTTGAATAAATATCTTATAAATGCATATACATAGTTATACCTCCCTAAAACGATGTTTCAGTAAACGCTGCGGTTCGAGGTGTAACAATATAGAGATGACATTTTTTAACATGGTGCGAATATAGCGTTTTGCATAATACGTGTCAATAGTTTGATAAATTTAATATAAATACTATTAATTTTTCAAGAATCCAATACATAAAGCAAAAGTCCTGAAATAACTAGTATATATATTCAGTAATCATCCTCTGGGACGATGTATTTATTTATGAAAATCAAGACTAAAATAGGAATAGTCGAAAATAAAAAATATAATTATCAGTATGGGAACAAATCATTTAAAATCGTTATACTTTTTGCTCTTAAGCTTGTCAATAGCAAGCTCTTGCAAAAAGAATGTAAATCCTGAAGTTACAGAGACCCCTTCTGACAGATTAGAAAAAACCCTATTGTTCCATTCGTCTTTTGATGAGTCTACCATGGCCGATATTGCAAAGGGAGATGCCGTTTTATATGACACGCCGTCCCCTAAAGCCTTGGATTCTGTTTCTTCTTCTTTGGAATATGCCAGTGCTGTTTCATTGGCACCTACCAAAGGTATCAATGGAGGAGGAGCACTTGAGTACAAAGATAATTTAGATGCTGTTGTCTTTTACAAGGCACAGGACAATGTTAATTTTCAAGAAGGGAATTGGAAAGGCACTATTTCATTTTGGCTGAAGTTAAATCCTGATAAGGATCTAAAGAAAATGTATTCCGATCCGATCCAAATTACGGGGACCGATTATCAAGATGCTACGATCTGGATAGATTTTCCTAATACCAAAACAGGGAGGATATTAAGGTTAGGCGTCTTGGGAGATGTATCATATTGGTCTTCTGAAGACAAGCAATTTCGTGAAACTGCTTTTTTTCACCGGTTAAAAAGTATTGAAAACCCACCATTCAATGAAAATAAATGGACACACATTGCCATTGCCCACGATAAATTGGGTAGTGGGGAAGGGAGTGCTGTATTGTACATAGATGGAGAACCCCGGATCGAGCATATGCACATTCAAGATCCTTTTACATGGGACAACAAAGATCCCAGAATTTATTTAGGCTTTAATTATACTGGATTGATAGACGAGCTTAAAATTTTCAGTGAGCCCTTAAGTCAGCAAGATATTAAAAGGTTAAGCACTTTTGGTGAAAATTAGATTTTTAAAATGAAGCAAATAAACCTGTAAGACCTGAAATAATCATACGGATTTCTATGATTCATTAAAAGGTCATAATTAGTTGTATGTTCAGCACACTCAGTGTCGAAAAAAGTAAGGTTATATCAGCTATATACACTCCTGAATTCAGGCTTTGGACTTTACAATGATGTGCTTGCTCATACGATGTTAAAAGCCTCATGTACGGTTCCTGTTTACGCGGCGCGGTCGTAGGTACAGGTTCCGACGGCTAGTCCTTGCAGTACCGCTAACTTTAGTGCAAACCTCGCGTTAAGCCACCTTACGGCTTGCAAATGGTTAGGGGCACGACTCCCCCCATAAGGGACTAGGCCACATCGGCTTGCACCATCTAGATTAAAAATTTATCTTACGATAAATTAAGAGATGACCATGCTGGACACACACAATATGTATGAAATCATAGCCACACAATGCAATCCCACGAGCCAAAGCTACAGATTCATACATTTACCATTGTACACAATTTTTTTGACCCAAATAGACAAAAAAAGGAATCGATTGTAAAACGGTTTAACCTATTTACCTTTTAATATTGGGAAAAGTAAAAAATGATACTAGACTATAAAACGATTGATTTATTTGGGAAAATGCTTTTCGAGAAAGTGATTCTCAAACCTCCCTTCAAAAAGCCTAACCCAATGCTGAATGAAGCTTGTTTCTTGTACATCATGAATGGGGAGTATGAATCGGTTTCGGAAATTGAAAAGGTAAAGGTTAAAACTGAAGAATCCCTTTTAATGAAATGTGGTAACTACACCAGTAGGATGCTACCTTCAAAATCGTCAGAGACCTACCAAGCTCTTGCTGTTCACTTTTATCCTGAAGTTCTTTTAAAGATTTACGAAAACAAACTCCCTGATTTTCTAAAAAAGACAAGTAATTTAGGCGTTCACATGGCCAAATTGAATAGCGATGCCCTAATTCATAAATACATAGAAGGCATTCTGTTCTATTTTAACAATCCTAATTTGGTAAACGAAGAGATATTGACATTAAAGCTCAAAGAAATCATTTTATTACTCAACCAAACACAAAATGCCCCCGCTATCAGGCAAGTGCTTTCCAATCTATTTAACCCCAATTCTTATTCTTTTCGAGAAACTATTGAAGCTCATTATTATTCCAATACCACACTTGATGAATTAGCCCAACTGAATAACCAAAGTCTATCTACATTCAAGAGAGAGTTTAAGAAACTGTACAAGGTTTCCCCTGCCTCATATTTAAGAGATAAGAAACTTGAAAAATCTATAGAATTATTGACATCCACAGACCTAAGAGCTACTGATATAGCTTATGAATGTGGGTTTGCTAACGTATCTCATTTTTCTAAAACCTTTAAGCAGAAATATGGAATATCACCATCTGCTTACAAATTGACCCATTTAGGCTAATCATTGAGCTAACCTTAATACAACTTCCTTTCCCTTGTGTCCACCTTTGTATTATTAATTAATACAAAAAACACTAAGATGAAAAAAGTACTTATTACAGGGGCAAGTAGTGGCTTTGGGTATTTAACCACCCTGACTCTTGCTCGAAAAGGACACAAAGTATGGGCGACCATGCGAGATTCTAATGGAAAAAATAGCAAGAAAAGAAAAGAACTTGAAGCTTTAGCCAAAGAAGAAAACTTGGATATTACTGTGGCAGAGCTTGATGTTACCAGTGACATTTCTGTAAAGGAATTAACTTCAAGAATTATTCAAGAAGATGGGAGTCTTGATGTACTAATTAACAATGCTGGAGTGATGTATGTAGGTATAACGGAGGCATACAGCTTAGAGCAAGTTCAAGAACAATTTGATACCAACTTTTTCGGAGTTGTAAGAACAACAAAATCTTTCCTTCCTCTAATTAAGAAATCTGAAGACGGAGCAATTGTAAACATATCATCTTTAGCAGGAAGGTTAGTCTTCCCATACTTCGGAGTTTACTGTGCTAGTAAATTTGCATTGGAGGCATATACAGAATCTCTACGATACGAATTAAAACCACTAAAGGTAGATGTATCCATAGTAGAACCAGGCCCTTTCCCTACAAATTTATTGAATAGCGGTCCTAAAGAAGATGACAATATCGCTCTTGAGACCTATGGAGAAATGATCGAAGTGCCGTCAGCTATGCTTCAAAACTTTGGTGAATTTTTCAAAAATGATAATGCCCCTAACCCACAAGAAATAGCAGATTCTGTATTAGATATTCTTGAAACAAATAAAGGGGATAGACCAATTAGAAAAGTTATAGGAATTGATTACGGAACAAATGAATTAAACGATTCTAAAGCCCCGATTCAAGCAAATCATATCAAAAACAACCTCCAAATGGAGCATTTAATCTAAAATCATATGAATAAAATAATTGCAATTGTATTGGGAGCATTATTCATGTTTTCATGTAGTACTAAACAAACAAAATCAAACACTCAAAAAATGGAAAAGAAAAGCGAAGAAATAGTAAATGTTGCGTTGATGTACATTAAAGATGGCGAAGAGCAACGATTCGAAGAATACAAAAAGAAAGGGGGGGCAATACTTGAAAGCTATGGAGGGAAAATAGAACGCGTTATCAAACCAACTATGTTGGCAGAAGGTAAACTAGATATACCTGATGAAATTCATTTTGCCACTTACCCTAGTATTGAAGTATTCAATAAATTTAACGAAGACCCTGAATTTGTTAAAATTCGAGAAGAGTATGCTATTCCAGCTTTGGAAGATATTTCGGTTTTCACCAGTAGAAATACTGAATTTGAGTTTAAGAAGGAATCAGGAGATAAGTCGAAGACCTATGGAGTGGCTTTAATCTATTTCGATGATAGAAAAGAAGCAATAAAGGAATTCGAGGAATATCACGATGAGGTGTGTGAAATTATGCCTGAATTTGGAACACATTTCGAACGATTGATAGCGCCATTCCAATCAAAGGGAACAGTAGAACAGCCTAATGAAATTCACCGTTTCTATTTTGACTCAATGGAAGGACTTCAACAAATGGGAACAGATGAGCGAATGAAAGCACTTTTCCCAAAAAGAGATGCCTCACTTAAAAATTTATATTTCTTTATCGGAGAGGCTATTCAATAGAATGAGTCAAAATCGTATCTTTGATAAGATACTTCGGCTTAAAACATGGTATAAGCGTAGTAGACCATTAGTGGTTCTACTACGCTTATTTTTACTTTCATTATAAGCAGTGATTTAAAAACAAATGTTAGCGCAAGAAGCTGCACTTTTTAGTCCATATTGCGTTATTTTCTTCAACCGTAGCGCTGCTATACTTTTCAAAAAATGTCCAGGCGGGGAACCGCTGATATGGACTAAAAATACCCATATCTTTATCATTGGCAACAAGCTAGGTATACTGTTACATTTCAGAAAAACTTTTTTACATATATAAACGATACTACAATTAAATGAAAAAAGCTTCTTGGATTACAATAGGAATTTTATCCACACTCATTGGACTGTATCCAATTATCTACTTTTTAATTGACAGACAATTTGGATTATTGTCATCAAAGTCAATTAATCTTTTAAACGATAATTTATGGAATATTACATTCTACGGGCATATAACTCTTGGTGGCCTAGCTTTGTTAATTGGATGGTTACAATTTAGCAATAAGTTGAGAACCAAGAATACTGAACTACATAGAAGAATTGGAAAAATTTATATTATTTCTGTTTTTATAAGTGGAATTTGTGCTCTTTATATTGCTTTGTATGCAACTGGTGGAATTATCAGCATACTAGGATTCTTTTTATTAGGATTAATTTGGTTGACTACAACTGTTTTAGGCTTTAAAGCAGTAAAAAAAGGGAATATTAAATTACACGAAAAATTTATGATTTTTAGTTATGCTGCTTGTTTCGCAGCAGTAACTTTAAGGGTTTGGCTCCCTTTATTAACCATTGCAATGGGTGAGTTCAACAGTGCTTACAGAATAGTTGCTTGGTTATGCTGGGTTCCAAATTTAATTGTTGCATACCTAATTGTAAAAAATAAAAGGCACCAAACAGAAAAGCCAGTTGCCATCAATATATAATAAATTATAGCCGCCTAACGGCAAGCTATGCTTGTTATACTCAACCTTAATATTCATTTTAAATTACTTCTAAATGAATACACACCCCTTAAAAAGGCATATTGATGAAATAATTCCTATTGAAGAAGAAGAATTTGAATACGTATTACAGCACTTTTCGAAAGTAAGAAAACGTAAAAACCAATTTATTGTACAAGAAGGCGAATTCATTACCAAAGAATTTTGGGTAATAAAAGGTTGTCTAAAAGCTTATTTTTTTGATGACAATGGCAAAGAGCATATTCTTCAATTTGCTATGGAAAATTGGTGGATCACAGATTATGATGCCTTCACTAACCGAAATAAGGCCAAAATAAATGTCGACTGTATTGAAGATTGCGAATTGCTGTACATCACCTATGAGAATCGGGAAAAGCTTTCTAGTGAAATGCATAAGATGGAGCGTTTTTGGAGTAAAAAGACCAAGTTAGGATATGTAGCGCTCCAAAACAGAATCCTTTCACTTCTTAGAAATACTGCTCAAGAAAGGTACAATTTGCTTTTTGAACAGTATCCAGCGCTTTTCCAACGAGTTCCTAAAAAAATGATAGCCTCTTACTTAGGTGTTACCAGAGAAACCCTTAGTCGCTTCCAAAGTTGAACCCCAAATTTTCCGAAGTGATCTACATCACTTCAAATTCGTGATATACCTCCTGAGAGGTCTTATTTCTACTCACCAACTTTGTGATATACAAAAATCATAAAGTTATGCCGTACATCAATATCAAAGTCACCGATGAAAATGTGACGAAAGAACAAAAGAGGAGATTGATCCAAGGCGCCACTCAACTGGTGGTTGATGTCTTGGATAAAAATCCGGAGACTACCCATGTGGTCATAGACGAAGTGCCAGTAGACAACTGGGGAGTAAGTGCCAAAATGTATTCAGAAATCAAAAAAATAGACTAAAATGAAAAATAAGACAGCTATTATCACCGGTGCATCAACCGGAATAGGAAAAGAAATTGCACAGTATTTCTTAAAGAAAGGATTTAACCTCGCGTTAAATTCATCTTCACAATCAAAGTTAGAAACTGCTTATGACGAAATGGGCGCTCCCATAAATGTGCATTTGGTACCCGGAGATATCTCTGACAAAAAGGTTAGCGAAAAACTCGTAAATACTCTTTTTAACCAATATGGAAGTGTAGATGTATTGGTAAACAATGCGGGTGTATTCCAACCCAAACCATTTTTAGAAGTATCCGAATCAGACTTAGATCGCTTTTTAGAAACTAATCTAAAAGGAACGTATTTCACTACGCAAGCAGCAATAAGTAAAATGATTGACCAAGAGGAGGGAGGCTCCATTATTAATATTGGAACGGTGTTGGTCGATCATGCTATTGCTGGGTTCCCTTCTACTGCACCGATTACGAGTAAAGGGGCGATTCATGCATTAACCAGACAATTAGCCGCTGAATTTGGAAAGCATAATATCAGGGTCAACACCATTGCTCCCGGTATTATCAGAAGCCCCCTTCAAGAGAAAATTGGAGTCGAGGATGCCGATAGCCTTTCGGGGCTTCATCTATTAGGAAGGATTGGAGAACCTCATGAAGTGGCTGAAGCCGCCTTTTATTTGGCCACTTCTAGCTTTGTTACCGGAGAAACGTTAAATGTAGCAGGTGGGCATACAGTAGGACACACTATTTAAACACATTAGATATGTTTAAGACAAAAGCAGAAAAAATCACCGAGATCATTACTAGTTACTTCGAAGGAATCTATTCTGGAAATGTTGAACAACTAGGGTCAAGTTTTCACCAAGATGCTTTCCTATACGGAGATATAAAAGGAAGTGAATACGCCAAATCATTGAAAGACTATCTTGAAGGAGTTCGAAACCGGAAAAGTCCTCAAGAGCTTCAGGAGGAGAATAAAATGGAAATAGTATCGCTAGAAATTTTAGGAGATATTTCCATGGCAAAGGTACATGTGCCTATGTTGGGTTATAATTATTATGACTTCCTATCTCTCGCAGTTGTAAATGGGGAATGGAAAATTGTTAATAAAATTTTCACTCATGTGGAATAACACCGAAGCAACTCGCTTGCTAAAAATTAAATATCCGATTATTCAGGGGCCATTTGGCGGAAGATTTTCTTCCGTCAAATTACTCTCTACGGTATCCAATTTAGGAGGTCTTGGTTCCTTTGGTTTCAATTCTTTTGCTCCTGAAGAAGTAGTAGAAGTAGGTCAACAAATCAAAGCTTCCACTCAACAGCCTTATAACCTGAACCTATGGGTGCCTCTTGAAAATGATCCTATTCACCACTTTAATGAGCAGCAATACGAAAATTGGAAAAATACATACCTATCATTTTTTCAAGAATTGGGCGTAGCCATACCAGCTACTCCTAAGGTCACAGCTAAATTTGATGCGCAATTAGAGTCCATTTTGAAGTTAGCACCGCCAGTAGTAAGCTTCATATTTGGCATACCTCCACTGGAAGCAATCAAGGAATTCAAACGAATGGGTACCAAAATCATAGCTGCGGCCACCACTATAGAGGAGGCCCTTTTAATTGAGGAAACTGAAGTTGATTTTATCCTTGCCACTGGGAAAGAGGCAGGAGGTCACAGACCTTCCTTTTTAAAAACAGCAGAAAGTTCATTAACAACTACGTATGAGCTAGTAACGGAGATAATCGGTAAAGTATCGAAGCCAGTAATTGCTGCTGGGGGAATATCTAATGGGCAAAACGCATGGAAATATCTGAAAATGGGAGTTTCAGCAGTACAAATAGGAACAGCCTTTTTAGCTACCAATGAATCAGGGGCAACTGAGCATCACAAATCTCAATTACTTAGTAAAGATTCATACCAAACTGAGTTGTCGAAGGTTTTTACCGGAAGGCTTGCAAGAACCATTGCTAACGCTTTCTCTCATCAAGCTAAAAACTTACCCCACGCTCCTTACCCTATCCAAAGTCAACTATTAAGTCAGTTAATGAAAAAATATAGGGAAAGCGGTTTGGTGAATAAAATTCCTCTTTGGGCGGGGAAACCCTCGTCCGTTCTAACAGAACATTCGGCTGCTACGCTTTTCAAAAAGCTGGTTGATGATATTACCAGATTAGAGTCGAATATGAACTGATAACATGCCAATGAGCTTTTCTAAAAATTATTTCAGCAGTTTAGAATTCTCAATATACCAAGAGCTAATATCAATCAATTTATTGGCTAAAGTAAAACCAAAAACTGTTAGAGAATATTCAACTCTGGGTGGAGCTTCAGGTAAAACTTCCCGCTTAACAATGTCATGTTCTTCTAATTTTTTCAGGGTAACTGTCAACATCCTAGAAGAAATACCATCGATATTATTTTTAAGTTCATTAAATCTTAAAACTTCAAAATAACCTAGATTAAAAATACAGAACAAACCCCATTTATCGAATGAGGCAGACAACAGGTTTTTGGTTGGACAAAACCCACTCTCTTGAAATGGTTTTGTATTCGAATAATAATTTCCAATTTTTTTCTTGAGTCTAACTTGCTGTAAATCAGTTTTAGTTACCATAATGTTACTTAGTTATTGATTTGTAAGTTATTGTTTTTCAGTATTTAATGAAATAATTTTGGTTACTTTAAGTAACTGACTTTGTAAAGATATGAAAGATTTTGTTATTACGTTTAAATGGGTAGGCGCTGCAACGTGGGTGCTATCTATTGATGATTTAAAAATAGGTTGCGATCCTGTTCTATGTAAAAAAGGAACCCTACAAGACCATATATATTTTAAAGCTAAAAGACGGACTGAGCCCAAATTTGATATTGAAGATTTCGAGGATATTGATTTCTGGCTTTTAACGCATGCCCATGAAGACCATATTGATGTACACGGGTTAGGTGTAATTGAACCAAATGTAAAAATCTATGCTAACTCAAATCTAAGAAGATGGCTAAAGTTGATATATGCCACTAATGTCGACTATGTAAAGGCTGGAATGAAAAGAGAGTTTAAAAAGAATAACATAAAAGTTACCATTGAAGCAGTTCCTTGTGTACATGCCAGTAATTTTTTAGCGGCTATGCTTACAGGCAGTGTCAATGGTTACTGGTTAACGGTGGAAAAAGATAGAATTACTAAAACCATATATATCACAGGAGATACCATTAATCATAAAAAAGTAAGAAAATATTTAAAAGGTAGAAAAGCTGATATTCTAATACCAAACGTTGGAGGAGGTGGATTGGGGAAATTTGGTAGCCCGTATACTTTTACAGCATCACAATTAATGGATTTCAGCAAAACCATTGAACCTTCTATCATTTTGCCAGTTCATCACAAAACCTTTTCTCTCTACAAAGAACCCATAGAAAAACTAAATGAGTGGAATGATAAACGGGTGTTCATGTTTGATGAAGGAGCTAAACTCACTGTGCAATAAGGCCTACTCAAATGATGTACTTAAAGAGGTAGGAGTATTTCAAGCATTGGCCATCATCAATACATCCCCGTTATAAGGAGCAGAAACAAGTAAGAGTGAGGTGTTTGATTTGCAATTTAAATGAGCCCTTTATGCTTTAATGATTTCTTTAAGTTGACTTGATTTTCTAAAAAATGATCCTTGATCTTTTTTAATACGAATTCGTACTCTGGATGACTTTTTAGCGGTTTCAATAATGGGTCATTCTTAAGAAATAATAAAACCCAGTATTGATAATTGTCTTCTGTTGCAAAAGTCTTTAACTGCTCAATCGCTAAGTCAAACCTTCCTTCATAGGTGTATACATTCGCCATATTGAGACTCTTATAAATAGATGGGTCTTTTTTCCAAAATTCAGCGTATGACTTAAAAAAGAAGGATGCCTCTTCGTTAAACCCCATTTTTTCGTAAACCAAAGCGATTTTGCCATTTTCCCCGGTAAAAACTTCTAAGTTGTTTTCACTTCTCCTTTTAACCAGTTTTTCATAATAGTGGTAGGCACTATCATACTTTTCCTGAAAATAAAAAACTCTCCCAACTTCCTGTAAGATGTCCAAGCGTGTAGTGTCTTTACGCCACTCTTGTACTAAGCGTTCTGTTGTTTGCTCTATATTCTGCTCCTTTGCGTGTTCAATAAATATTTTAGCATAAGGGGCGAAATAGTTCTCTGGGAAATAGCTCAAGGATAAATCTACATATGTAAGGGCTTCATCGATGAATCCACTTTGAAGAAATGCATTGCTCAGATGCAAATAAACGTAGCTTTTTGAGGTAGAGTCATTTGCGTTAATGTCGAGTTGGATTCCCTTCAAAGCATATTCCAGGTATTTAGCCGTGTTGGGAAGGTGCCGTGCATAAATGTCGGATAGCAGTTGAACCACAGCATATGAATTAGGATTGTACTCCAATGCCTTGTGTAGATGCGGAAGCGCCAATCGATACTCTCTGTTATGCATGTAATACATCGCCTTGGAAATAAGGCTCTCAGCGGATTTTGCATCATACAACAATGCCTTATCTGCATAAATATTAATTAGATTGGTATACTTTTTCTCTGCTTGGTCCATATCAAGTAAGAAGTATGATACTGCAATGTGAGCATAGGCAAGTGAGAATTGATTATCATGCTCAATGGCTTTTTCACACCACTCTATTCCCTTTATCAGGCTATCTCGAGTTCCATAGTAAAAAGGATCAAGAGCCTTGAGGTAGTAATCATAAGCCACCAGGTTTTCGGTTGGCTTTTTCTTGATTTGTTCTAGCTCTGTTAAGGTTACCACAGCTTCTATTGCTTCTGTAATTTTTCCAGCGATTTCGTTTTGTAAGGCAAATACATCTTCTACTTTTCGGTTGTACTTTGCAGCCCATAGTTGCTTATCAGTGGAGGCTTCAACCAATTGTATGTTCAATAAAATCTGGTCTCCAGATCGTTGACCACTACCTTCCACCAAATAACTGACGTTTAGTTCTTGCGCTATTTCGGGGGAGGTCTTTTGAGTATCTCGGTATTTTTCCACTGAAGTTCTACTTACTACTCTTAAGTCCTTCACCTTTTGAAGGTTACCCAAAGCTGTTTCCATTAGCCCATTGACAAAGTAAAGGTTAGATGTATCACTACTTTCATTTTTGAAAGGCAGCACGGCTACAGACTTTTCAATTGGTGATTCCCAAAGTGTAAAAGCATAGTATATTGAAAAGCTTACTATTAGCAGCAGTAAAATTATACCGCCTACAATTGGCCTTCTTAGTTGGTTATGCTGTGGGTCAGTATTTTCTACATCAATAAGTCCTTTTTGCTTACCAACCTCTCCTGGTGGGTAACCATAGTTTTCGCGAAAGCATTTTATAAAGTATGAAGTGCTGCCAAACCCGACCTGATACGATATTTCTGAAACAGTGAAAGAGTTCTCCTTCAACATCTCCATACCTTTTTTGAGACGGACCTCTCGTATGAATTGATTTGGGGACAGTCCTGCTCCTTTTTTTACTTTTCGGAGTAAGCTGGAACGGCTCATGTATAATGCTTCAGCCAACTCAGAAACTCCGAACTTCTCATTGGAAACATTCTCTAAAATGAGCGCTTCTGCCTGCTCGATAAAATCTTTTTCAGTAGGTAAATGATCCGACATAGTGGATTTAAGACTGAAACAAAGATATAGTTTAATTAGGATTAAAATGAGGCTAATATCCCATTTTGACGCAAAATTTACATCTCTGCATCATAGTTTTTATGGCTGCTTCAATCTTTATGTAAGTAGACACAATCCTTATACCCTGTACTTTTCTTTCATGACCAACTTTGTACATCTAAAATCAAAAATTAAATGGTTATGAAAACACGAAAAATGCTTCAAACAAAGGTTCTTATTTATCTCTCATTAATAGGAAGTGTACTATCCGCTTGCACACATTCTAATGGTAGTAATGAGGGAAGTTCAAAAGTCAACAAACCAGACATTGATCTTCAAGCAGCCGTAATGTCCAGCAATGTAGAAGCGGTGAAGCAACACATTGCAGCAGGCACTGATATTGATGAGAAAGAACCTTTTTTTGGTTCGACTCCATTGATCACAGCAGCAACCTTTAATAAACCCAAAGTAGCCAAAGCCTTAATTGAGGCTGGTGCTGACCTATCGCTAAAGAATAACAGTGGATCAACTGCTTTGCATTCAGCTGCTTTTTTTGGACGAATCGAAATCGTTCAATTACTGATTGACGCCAATGCGGATAAGTCATCAAAGAATAATTTCGGTGCTACTGCCCGTGAGTCTATAATGGGACCTTTTGATCAAGTTAAGCCTACTTACGAAATGATGCGACAGCAGTTAGAGCCTATGGGCTTCAAACTGGACCTTAATGAGTTAGAAAAAGCACGCCCAGTCATAGCTATCATGCTACAATAGTTATTGAATAATGCGATGGTAACAGAAAGAAGATACGACATCGACTGGTTGCGGGTAATTGCTATATGCCTACTTCTGATCTATCATATAGCAATCATTTTTCAACCTTGGGCCATGATGTTAGGCTTTATCAGAAGTGAAGAATTGATGGAAAATTTATGGAAACCAATGACTATGCTGAATGTCTGGAGGATTCCGTTTCTATTCTATGTGTCCGGCATGGGTGTTTACTTTGCTATTGGAAAGAGGAATTGGCAACAATTACTAATGGAGCGAACAAAGCGCATTTTAGTGCCATTTATCTTTGGGGCGTTAGCACTAACGCCCTTACATTTTTCTATGTTTCAAAAGTATTACTCAATCCCCGCAAGCTATTATCCTCATGCTGGACATTTGTGGTTCTTGGCTAATATTTTCGTTTATGTTCTATTGCTTTCTCCATTGTTTTTCTATCTAAAGAAAAATGGAAGTGGTCGGTTTATGCAATGGCTTTCTGCTTACATGAAGTATCCACTTGCACCGCTATCAATTTCAGCCTTTTTTGTCATAGAAGTACTTCTAGTGAAACCACAGATATTTGAATTATACGCCAATACATGGCATGGCTTTTTTCTAGGGTTGTTAGCCTTCTTTTTCGGATTCCTTTACGTGTATTGCGGTAAAACATTCTGGACTACCATTTTGAAGTGGCGGTGGCTATATCTCTTTGTGGCGGCTTGCCTATATACTATTCGGTTGGTCGTATTTGAATTAAGAGTCCCTAATTACTTTCTAGCGATAGAATCGAATACATGGATCCTTGCAATATTTGGTTTTGGCTACCGATATTTAAACAGGCCAAGTGTAGTATTATCTTATTTGAGCCAAGCTGCTTATCCTGTGTATATCATTCATATGCTCATGCTCTATGCAGGCGCCACACTGATTTTACCATTGCAAATCCCTGTTGCTCTGAAATTTCTTTTTATAGTCACTTTTACGGGTATTTCCTGTTTTGTATTTTATGAATTTACAATCAGGCGAATTAAAGTATTGAGACCTTTATTCGGTATGAAGCTACACCGAAAAGCAAAAGAAACGGAGGCTAATAAAACACTATACGTTCAGTAAGATAGGACTAAGGTTAAGCCTTTTGTATATTAACCTTAATTTTTTTGGTCGAAAATCTAGTTTAAGTATAGAGTTAAATTACGGCATCTCACTCTTCTCTTAAGGTCAAGTTAGAGAGTCAATAAACTTGAGCAAAGGTGCTTTCTAAAAATTGGGCTGTTAGCTGTTGAGAGCTTATGGAAGTTGATTCAATAGTAAGACCTGCTGTAATGGTTGCGAATTGCAAACACTTGTAAACAGAATAGTTTTGGGAGTATCCATATATAAAACCGGAGAAAAAAGCATCTCCAGCACCATTTGCATTGGTCAATTTATAATTAGGAAGTATAGGGACTTCAATCCACTCAAAATCAGAGGTTAAAGTTGTCGCTCCATTTTTACCATGGGTGCAAACTACAAGCTCTTTCCCTTTTTCTATTTGAGATATCATAAAAGACCGATAATCAGGTAAATTATCTGAACTCAAGAAAATATACGTTGCCGCATCGATAAAGTCGTTGTGATACAAACTTTGACCATCGTAATCGTGTAAATCTGTCCATATTGATTTGCCTATTCTTTTGCAATTTTCAATAAGGTTTCGGCTGTAGTTACTAATGTTTAGCACCACAAAATCAGCGGCTTCAATAGGTTTATCAAACTTCGAATAATCAATTTCTGGATTATCGGAACTCGGATTCATGAAAATTGAAATGCGTTCTCCCTTGCTATTCATGATATTCAAATGACGCTCCGTACCCTGCGGATCAATATCAGATATGAAATTCAGGTTAGGAACTTGCAGCTGAGCTTTTACTTTTTCGCCAAACGAATCATCACCTAATAAAGAATGAAACAAAACCTCGAAGCCAATCGTGGAAAGTGTCAATGCCTTTCCTGCTCCGGTATTTCCGATGGTTTCATCAAACTCACAATGATGAATAGTTTGCGGAATTGCCTTTGGGAATTCATCAAGCGTAATTACCGAATTGTACGAGGCTCCTCCCGTCACAAATACTTTCTTCATACTTTACTTTTTCAGTTTAATGGATGCCCATGCTGGGCATACACATTGGCTATCATGGCCATCCGCGGCGTAAACGAACATAGAGATCATGAAAACAAAAATTCTGGGGTAAAATGCACACATAAGGCAAATGTCTCATAGAAATTAAAAATAAGAATAATTATCATCTTCTCGACCTTATTCTTGCGTGTATTTTTAAAATAACCCGTTAAGAGGTATTTTAATGTAATAAACTATAGTTTTTTGCTCATCAATCCATACTTGCAAATAAACCATTATGCACATTGTTATTAAGTAAATTAGAAACAGGGTTTTATGCCCAGCTTTTCAGCTTCAAAATTAACCTTAAAATTGGACTTCAAAAAAACATGGGATAAGCTCATAATTTATTGATTAATAGTAGGTTGGTCATCTATATCTACAACATGTTAGGTCAGAAAGTAGTGAACTTATTCGAAGTACAGATACAGGAAGGAGAGTATATCTCGCAACAGTGGAACGGTAGAGATATAAGAGGAAATAGTATGTCCAATGGGATGTATCTGGTACAAGTGCAGCCCGGTGACCGAGGGATGACCGAGAAAGTATTGTTGAGACGGAATAGAATCAGATACTAATCATAACTTTTCTGATACTTAAATCCCATCCGTGTTCTGTTGGGATTTTTTTGATAAAAATCATACATAACTTAACATAAACCTTATTATATACCAAATATTATTTGGTATATAATTAATAAAAAGGTTATAATTTTACTTTTTATAGTAATAAAAATATATAATATCAAACACGTTCTTTATTGAGCTCATATTCACCTACCAGTATCGAGGCCGGTATGTTCAGGAACCGCTCTAGGTTCCTCACCATTTCCAAGGTGAGTAATTTTCTTTTGTTCAATGTTTCCGATACCCTGCTTTTCCCCCCGATAACACCTATCAGGTCCTTCTGTTTCAGGCCCATTTCCTCCATACGTATCTTGATGGCCTCAATAGGATCAGGGGTTTCTATCGGAAAGTGCTCTTCCTCATATCTCTCTATCAAGAGACAAAGTATCTCTGCTTCTTGTCCATCCGGTGTATCAGGGTCAGAATCAAAGATGACCTCCAATCTTTCTAGTGCCTCCTGATAATTCTCTTCGTTCCTTATTGGTCTTATATCTGCCATAGCTCTATTTTTTGTTTCTACTGTATTCTGTGTACGTGATCTCTTCTGCATCGATTGCGTCATATTCCTTATGGGTCCCTATGAACTGTATGAAAGCCCATGATTTCTCGTAATTGAACTTGACTATCAACCGGTAATCGTTGCCCTTTATATTAAATACCACCCTGTTGTCCTTCAATATACTCGCGTTCCTATATGTCGCCTTTATCTCATTGGGACTTTGCCAGTTACTGCTCCTGACAATCTGGTACCATGTCTTCAGATGTTGTTCGGTTTCAGGATGAACTTCCCAAAACTCTCTCAATGTCCGAAGGGCTACTATCCTTTTCATGTTATCAAATATAACACTTACTTCTATAAAAGTTCTCTAAATGAGAACTTTTATAGAATATAATTTTTCGCTGAGGATAATACCCCTTTATGTTAAATTAGTAATCAATCTCCTATATCCTTCTAATTGCTTCCGATACATATCAATTGCTTACTGGTCCGATGGTAAATTTTACCATTAGAGTATGATGGGGTATTCAAGGTCCAAGTCTTTCCTTTTGGACCCAAGTCATTTACAATTAATAATGCACTTTCATCAAAGTTTTCAGTTGAGGTATCTATACAATAGACCATTCCTGACATAGTGGTAAAAAAAAGTTTCTCATTTATCAAGATTGGGTTCCCGTTAAAATTCCATGTCCAGCCATCACGTTGTGAGCGTTTATCAAAGGCAATATCCAATCCACGGATATTCTTGGTCTCCGTTTTTAAATCCTTTTTCCAAATGAATCTTTTTTCACCATCTTGCAAATCATACTGTACTGGTACCTCCAAATATGCTACTTTTTTTGTGATAAGGTCTATACGGCCAAATGAATATGCTGGGGCAACATTTTCTAATTGATATTTATCACTGTTCTTGAAACACATAAAATAGCACTTATCATCAACAATGATGTTACTGTACCATGCTGGGAATACGATTGATGAGTCGCTAAAACTATAGTCTTCATTATACCTATATCTTTGATTGACTGTATCGTAAGAACACATTTGCACATTTTTATTGAGTGATATTTTTTCTATCAACTTTCCTGTAGCAGCATCTACTTTGTGGACCTCGTTTTCTCTTTCTGTCAACCATAGGGCATAATCCTGTGTCCACACAGCATTATACATGGCCATACCCTTATCTGTTTTGTATTGCCATATCTGCTTACCATTATTGAGGTCTATAAGTGAGTACCCTTTTGGTTGTTCAGGTACTTGATGATGGGCACCCCTTCCTATCAACATAGCAGGAGTTCCAGAAGTAGTGGTATTAAATATTGGTGTACTATAATGGGTCAGGCCTTCTTCTGATATCCATTTTACCTCTCCACTATTTTTGTCCAAAGCATACAGGTAATTCCAGCCATACTCTCTTTTCCCGTCCTTTTCCCAATAAGGCTCCATATTGATAATGAAATTATCAAAGAGTAAGGGCTCGAATTGTTTATTGAATGGAAAGTGGATTTCCCCTAAACGCTCAACTGGTTCCCAACTCCGCTCCCAAACTTGTTCCCCATCTATGGTAAAGCAGACAATTTTGCCGCTAGCATTAAAGAACCAAACGTATTGCCCATCTGTAACTGGTCCAGGTGTAGTTGAGTCGCTAAAGCCATAGAAATAAGGGCTCTTTATAGAACCTTTAATTTCCTTTTGCCATAAGATTGTTCTTCTATTGGCATCGATACAAATGGCATTTATAGTATTGGTCTGTAAATGTTCCTCTTCCAACTTTTTGAAAAGAGGTTTCATTGTTGTGAGAAAAATTTTGTCTTCCCAAATGGTTATACCACTCTGTCCTACTTCAGGAAGATCCATGGTCCAAAGAATATTTTTTCCGCTTCGCACACTAAATTTATATGGGAACTTCTGAGTAGTTTCAACCTTCCAATTGGTATTAGGGCCAGAAGATTGTGACCAATTTTTAAACTTTGCTTGCTGATACTGAGAGCACCTTGAGAAAAACAAGATAATCACCACTAGAAAATTCAATCTCATCATAATGATTAAAATTAATCGTCTTCTAGTTAAATTTTTACTTATAAAGTAAAAGCTTTCCAAATTCTTAAAAATACTAGTCAGATAGCATTGTGCATTAAGGCCTAATGTTCTTTAATGATATTATATAATATAAAAAATCTATTTTGTTACATACATCATGTGTATATGTGTTTCTGTACGCTTAGTTTCTTGAAAACCGAGTCGTCTATAGAGCTTGAAAGCACCTTGATTTTTGAGTCCTGTTGCAAGAGTTATTTTCTTTGAAAGCTCTTTTGCCCGATTTATAACATCGGTTAAAACCTTTGAGCCTAATCCCTGCCCTTGGTAATCAGGTGAAATCTGAACTTCATCTATTGTGAGTTCATTTTCAGATTCAGAAATCTGTAATACGCCAACAGGAGAGCCAGACACTTCAATTATTTGAATATTTCCATATTTCAAAAATGAAGAAAAATGCCTCTGATGTCTTTCTTCATCCCACCCACCCCATGTCAGATTAAACAATTCTCTGTATACTTCTCGACGCAATACTTCGAGCCACGCTTGATCTTTTTCTTCTGAATTTCTAAGCGTATAATCCATGAGTAGTTTTTATCAGACTTTCTCTCTTTGAACAGTCCTAGACAACATAGTGTTTCATTATCATTTCTCCTTTATAATAGTTTTACAAAGGAAAATTTTAGCTTTATATGATACTTAGGATAATATTATTGATACTCTATTTATGTTTTCATTCAACATCATATAGTCAGGATATAGGTGAATTTACAGACCCAAGAGATGGGCAAAAATACAAAACTTTGACGGTACCTATCAGAAACAGAGTTCCTGGGTTGTCAACCAAAATGACAATTATGATTGAAAACCTAAATTATGTGTTACCTGGAGTTTATGTGTATGGTGATGATGCAAGTAATAGACAACCTTTTGGCTTATTATATGAATGGGATGCTGCTCTAGTAGCTTGTCCTGAAGGATGGAGGTTACCCACCAAATCGGATTGGTTGGCATTTCTACAACAATTTGGAAAAATGGATTTAACAGGAAGTCCTAGAGGTGAGAACTATATAGGTGAAGATGGGATGCATAAACTACTAATGTCGAAACAAGGATGGGGTAGTAACAATGATGAAAATGGTTCAAATAAAAGCAGATTTAATGGCATACCTGGCGGAAGAAGAAAAATTCGACAAAGTGGAAGAAGAAAAATCCGACGAGAAGTAATGTTTGACGGAATGGATTTTCAAGGATATTGGTGGAGTAGCACTTACAATGAATATGATGTTTCATCCAAGGATGGAGCTTGGTCATTATATCTTAATATAAATAGAGTAAGTATAATAACTAGCAAAATAGAAGAATCTAGCTTGTCATGCAGATGTATTAAGAAATGATTTTCTAGAATATTGAACAAAATCTCGGAAAGTAAGCGTATGAGTACCCCTACAGAGGTTTTCTGCATAAATAGGGAAAATGTCTCATGACTTTTTAATTATGAAAGCTCCAACCTGCTATTAATCAGCATATTAAATACTTATTTTATGCTTTTTTTACGTACAATTTTATAAGAAATTTTGAGACTGAAAAGCCGGGCATAAAACCCTAATTCCAATTTACATGCTTATAATTCGCTTAATAGCTTATTTCTACAATTGGATTGATGAGCAGAAAACTATAGTTTACTGTATTAGAATGCCTCCTATTGAGTCATTTTCCCTATGTATTACATTAATATCCTAATTTGATAAATGTTCCCTTTCCAACTTCTCTCTGATTTGGGAAATTAGGTATTCCCTGCTTTTGGTAGCTTGTACCATAAATGTTTTCCCAGCTTCGGTCTTTTCATCATAGAAACCAGCCCAAATAATCATTTCAACCAAAACTGGAAGCATGTCCAAACCTTTTCTGGTTAAACTGTATTTTATCCTAGATTTTTTAACCTCATCTTTCCCTTTTGAAATAATCCCAACTTCTTCCAGCATTTTCAACCTATCACCGAGAACACTTGTTGAAATCTTTTCTCCAGATACCAAAAATTTATTGTAGTGTCTTTTTCCCTTGAACATTAAATCCCTAATAATCAGCAAAGACCACTTATCACCAAAATGCTCCAAAGTATAGTTTATCGGACAATGCGAACGTACTTCCATCATGTAAAGATAAAAAAATTAGCACTATTTAACTTGCTTTTTCAAAGTTAATTAATAATTTAGCTTCGGTTTTGCAAGTTAACTTGATTAACATAAAAGAAATGCCTAAAACTCTTTGAATATGACCACATTAAAAAATGAAATAATTATTGATGCACCTATTGATAAAATTTGGAAAGAACTCTCTACATTAGATAGGTTGGCCCTTTATGACCCTGGAGCAAAAGAATCAAAGGTACTTACTGAAAAGAAAAGAGGTAAAGGGGCAAAACGTAGGGTTGAAATGAATGATGGCAAAAATTGGTTTGAAGAAACCTGCACTGTCTATGAAGAAAACAATGACCTTAAATATGAACTAAATGCTTGTTCTTTTCCCGTTCATGATCTATTTCATAGTTATAAGTTTGAGAAAATTGACAATAACAAGTACAATGTGATTCAGACTCAAAGCTACAGGATGAAGTATGGTTTTTTAGGTAGTCTTATGGGCATTGCGATAAAACCTAAATGGAATAAGGGTATCAATGATTTTCTTCAAGGTTTAAAGAAAATATCAGAACAAGTTTAATCCTATGGCATACGATGAACATTTGGGAGACCGGATAAGACAAATCCTTCAATCGAAAAATGCTCAATTTTACGAGAAAAAAATGATGGGTGGACTCATCTTTATGGTGAATGAAAAAATGTGTTGTGGAATCCATATTGACAAGAAGTTTGGCGATAGCCTCTTAATGGCTAAAATTGGAACCATCCAATACGAAAAGGAAATTATAAAAGACGTTTGTTTACCAATGGACTTTACAGGTAGGCCGATGAAAGGCTATATTTTCATTAAACCAGAAGGATTTGATATGGATACAGACTTAGAATATTGGATTGAAAAAGCATTAGATTTTAATAAGACTTTAGAATAAAAATCACCTACAACAAGGTATGAAAGCAATAGAAGTCCTTGTGAAAACTTGAACTGTATTTGTTTTAAATTAAGTATTTGAATGCTAAGAATGAGGAATGTTTTAATCTGCTACTGCCTTTTACAGACTGTAAAACTAAATATTTCATACATCTTCTTTATTTGCAATTGCCAAATTTGCTATACCCAAGACAATTTATGGCATCTATAATTTTCCCTAAACTTCCATTAAATTTAGTTTTGCTCTGTTTTTATATAATATACTGGCGGGTGAGGAAAGGAAAAAATTATCTTCGTACCCAATCCTTAAACTTCTAACATAGGCATTATGAACATCATAATGATCTCAGGCTAAAACACCAAAAGCACCACCCACAACGGAACAATCTACTTTTAAGCATAACAGGAGATTATGATTTTTTTATAAAGTGTTCTTAAATTTTTTACGATTTTAATAATTTATCAATTGTTTTAACTTGACAAGTTGCTCAAAAAATGATAGATAGATTTATTAAATACCAAAAGTACCTATTAGGATCAGCCATTTTCCTTTCCCTATTTGCAGTATCAATAACAATTCGAAATGGGCAGATTAAATTGAACTTAAATAACTATCCAATTTTAATGATTTTATTAGTGTTAATCAGTATAGTATTTATCTTGATTTACATTAGGATTGATAATTATAGGATTGGGAACTTGTCTAATGAAATTAGATTTCGGTCAAATGAAGGAAAAGGGAAAGACGAGTTTGGCACTTTGTTATCTGGGTTAACAAGCCGGCAAAAAGAAGTTTACAACCAAATCCTCTTAGGAAAAAGTAATAAGCAGATAATGGCAGAACTGTTTATCGAGCAGAGTACCTTAAAATCACACATCAACCAAATTTATAAGAAATTAAATATAAAGGACCGTAAAGAATTGAAATCGAAAACAAAACATTGAAAATCAGGGCAAAAATGAAAAATCAACCTTTTTTCAACCCCAAAGAAGTTTGTCAATAAAAATTATGATGGCAAATTTGAACAAATAAAATTTTAATAAAATGAAAAATAGCTTATTGTATTTTGCAGTATTCTTGGCCCTGATAAGTGCATCTTTCTCTTTCAATGATACGGAAATCCTATGGTTATGGGAAAATATGATTCAAGTCCCAATAATTTTACTGATAACTTCAATTATCTTATTCGGGGTTTATTTCTATCAAAGGAAAATAGGACATGGGAACTAACATAGTAAAATATGTGGACGTCACACAATTAACACCTCATCGTTGCTCTGAGATTTCATTTATGTCAATAAACCATTACATAGCCTTGTATTATTAATGTGTTACAATGTAAATGATTAAAAAAATCTTATATTTTTTTAGTGTATGAGTAATGCTATTTTTCAATATCTAATTGTGCTAAAGCAGGTATAATGAAGTCCTTTAACATTTCATCTGTTTTATAGTATTCACCAACGTAGACCACCACCGTGTTTAGTTCAGGTATTACGGTTATTATTTTTTTTGAAGGTGGATATGCTCCTCTAAAAAAGTAATTTTTTACTCCTATATTTTTCGATATCCAAAATTGATACCCATAATCATACTTATCATTCGCTGTAATATGTTTTACTGTAGCTGAATCAATCCATTCTTCGGGTATAAGTTGCTGTTTTTCCCACTTTCCTTGTTTTAATAATAAGTAGCCTAATTTAGCCATATCATGCATTTTAAGATGAAGCCCCCAGCCAGCTTTTAGAATTCCTCTAGAAGTTTTTTCCCACTTATAATCAAAAATCCCTACTTGATTGAATAGACTATCTCTAGCATAATCGGCCAAACTTGTGCCTAATGTCTTATGGAGTATTGTAGAGACAACTTGAGTACCGCCACTATTATAATGATATACTTCTCCTGGAGTATGTTCGAGCTTTCTTTGAAAAACATATCTTGCCCAATCATCGGTCCTAGACATGGCCAACACATCTGTTGCATCAATCCCTCCTTTCCATTTTAGACCACTACTCATAGAAAGAAAATGTTTTACCTTTACTTTGTTTATGAGGGTATCATCGGTTTGGTATTCTGGAAAATAACTGATAGCAGAACGGTTCTCATGCAACTCCAATTGATTTTTGAATACCATACCGAACAAAATTGATATTACACTTTTGGTACAAGAGTTTACATGGATGAGGCTATCTTTCCCATATGGCGATTGATAAGACTCATGAACAATATATCCATCTTTTATGACCAATAATGAATGTTTTTCAACTACAGAATCTCTTATATTTCGAAGTAGCTGACCATTGATATCGGCTTCAGTATAATTTTTATATTTCCATCCTTCAGTAGGCCAAATATTCAAATCATTAGAAAGAGTAGACTTTGCGCTTTCTTTATCTTGGCAGTTAAGCGTAATAAATGAAAGCAGACATATTATCCAAAACCTCATGTATACTATTTAATTCACAAATTTCTATTAAGTCTGGCCGAAGATATTAATTTGAAAAGTGTAAGCAAAAAATAAGGTATTAACTAATTAATTCAAGTTACGCATCATCATTACCTACTAGAAGTATATCGGTTTATAATTATGATGACAATAAATCAAATATACTATGTAATAGCAGGTTACTTTTTCCTTGATGATTTTCTGAAATATTAAGAGTATAAAGAAGCCAAAGGAAAAATGAATGATGCAGAAATTAAGGCCCCCGTTTTAATCGTATATAGTTTTTCTATGCATTAAATGCTTGCTTTGCCCATTCTTCAAAAGATGGCAACTTTATATCAAGTAATTTTCTTATTTCTTCGGTATTTGGGTTAAGCAATGATGCTCCTTCAACATCTTGCCATCGATAAAATTCTACATAATCTTTAGCTACTTCAGCCCCCATTATCGGAGTCAAGATACCATTTAATTGCTCATGGGAGATAGGGACATAATTTAACTGCTTTCCCAAAACTTTTCCTAATCTATCTGCCAATTCAATACCATTTAATCCTTTACTTCCCCCAATTGGATATACCCTCCCTGTTAATTTATCTGATTCTAAGGCAGCTAGCACATATGAAGCTAAATCACTCCAGGATAAGTAATTTACTGATAAGTTCGGCGGAATAGTCTGTGGGATAATTCCATTTTCTAATATTGGTTGACGGTAAGCTGTAGAAAAGTTTTCGAGATATTCTGTTGAGCTCAAAATGGGGGTATCAGGTAACTTTTCCTTAGCCAAGTCAACCATTTTTTTTCTCGCATCGACACTTCTAATGCCAACATATTTATCTGCTATAGTGCTGCTTATTACAAAAACTGTTTTTGGGCTTCCTACTTTTCTGATAGCTTCCATTGCATTTTTGGCAACTTCAGTCATTATGTTCGGAACAACTGCAGCAGGTATTTGCAAAACGATTTTATCTGCTTTCTCCATAATAGGAATTAAGGATAAGGGAGAAAAGTCAGTCAAAAATGCTTTGATATTTCTTTCCTTTAGAATTGAGATATTCTTCTCAGAACGTACAGGAGCCAATATATCATAACCCCTCTCCAACAGTTTTTGTGAAATAGTAGTCCCTTGAGCCCCTGTCGCATTAAATAAAAGAATCGAATCCATAAAATTTAGATTTGAGATGAATGAATTGGTTAACATCACAAACCTATGTATATTAAGTATCAAAAGTATAACAGTATCTCAAAGGATACTAGTATTAAAAAGTATACTTAACTCGATTTAAACTACATGGAGAAGAAATCAGAATTATCAAAAAAACTTTTGCCAGTTATGGATACAATGGAGTTATTGAGTGGAAGATGGAAAATTATTATAATGACCACTTTATATTTAGGTGGAAAAATGCGGTTTAATGAAATCAAAAACAGTATTCCAAGAATTACCGGTAGAGTGCTTTCGAAGGATTTAAAATTTTTAGAGAGTCATAAAGTTATTTCTCGTACTGTAAGAGACACATCGCCAATTACTGTTGAATATGAGTTAACTGACTATGGTAAAACATTGGACTCAGTTTTCAAGGCATTAACGGACTGGGGAATTAATCATAGGAAAAAAATTATTGGGAATTAATCTTTCTTTTTAATGACTTCATTGAATAGTAAATTTTATGAATGATGGCTGATTTTGCTGCACTTTACTGCCAATCAATCATTGAAAGAACACCTAATCAGGTATGTTTTTTATAAGGGTAGCTCTTCAATGGGTGCTAGTTTGATATTTTTATAAAATACTTCTGCAGCCTCTGATTGTAATCCTATTTTGCCATTTTTCAATTGTACTTCTTTTCCATCTAACATATACCTAGCATTCTCTAATACCATGGTAATCTTTCCATTCATCATATGAATGCTTTTCTCTCCTAAGCAATAAAGGTCAACCGTATTCCACTCTCCAGAAGGATTTTCAGCATCAGGATATTTCTTGCAATTCCTTCCATATTCACTTCCTTCAGTAAATGTAAGAAGTGGACCAGTAGGATCATACATAAAAATGGAGTCATTATTAACAGATTTGGCAGGCACATCTACTATTGTCTTGCCTACTCCCCAAAAATCACCACAATCCCCTTCTTGGATCTGAAACTCCAATGATTTCAACCAGAATAAATCATGTTCACCATGATCATCAATCCCATGGTATAGTAGTCCGCTATCACGTTTATCATTTTCTCTTGGAAACCACTTCTTCTGCCCCCATTTAAATTGAAATTGTAAATGGTAATTTTCATAAGACGCTTTGGTGAATATTCCACCCCAACATTCACCTGATATCCGTAAAACTTTCTCCCCATTAATTTCTACGATGCTAAAAATATCTTTGGGATCATTGTTCAGACCTACTGGTTTTTGGGAGTTTATATTATCCCACGTTACACCTTCGTCAAAACATGGCCCAAGGTATGTCTCCCATTTATTAATATCAGCTCCATCAAATAAGACTTCCCATTTTATAGCTTGTGTATCTGCATTCTTTGTCGGCGTGCAGGAAAAAGCAACAAATAATATTATAATAATTAGAAACTTGACCGAGAAATTAATCAATTGTGGATGTATCTTCTTCATAAGGTAATTATGTTAGTCTGTGTTGTTATCAACCGCATCTGGTTGTCTCAGAAATCCGATAAGGTCTGCCATATCCTTCTCATTAATCAATCTCTCATAGCCCTCGGGCATAATTGATTTGTCTGTTACCGTCTGCTTTTCAATATTTTCTTTTAGGATTGTATGTTCTTGACCGTTGGGTTGTTTTATGGTGATACTTGAAATAGTCTCCGCTGAAGTGGTACCAGAAAAGACCTCCCCACTTTTGGTGGTTACTACATGAAGTTTAAGTTCGTAAGAGACCATTCTGCTTGGGTCAAGGATGCTGGTCAATAAAATCTCATCGCTGCGATTGCCAATATTGGTCAAATCAGGTCCTAATAACCCTCCTACTCCATTTACAGAATGACACGTCGAACAATTGTTCTTAAATATGTTTGCTCCTTTCGTAACCTCAACAGTTTGTCCACCCAATGAAGCTAGGTAATTGTCTATTACTGCCTGTCGATTTTTATCAACTGCATTCTCTAATGTTAGTGCTGCTTTATCCTTAACTTCTGGATTGGTATGTACCAATAATGCTTGTCTCAGTTCTTCTGGAATCTCTGTTGGGCTTATGCCTTTTTCATCAAGGGCATTCAGCAAGCTCATTGCCGCCGCATCTGAATGCAAGGAGCTAGCTATCAATTCTTTACGCGCTTCAGGACCCAATGCGTCTAGTCCTTTGAACAGCGCCATAGATACCTTAGGTCTATCTAACGATGACAAAGTTTGTATTCCTGCTAAACTGATTTCATTGTTCTCAGTTTCAGTAGTAATTGTAAGTAGACGTTCAAATATTTTTTCCGATTTGGCATACTTTAATAAACCGATTCCTAATTTTCCAATCTCATTTGAAGCACTGCCATATTTATCTAGCACCTTATTAAAGAAATTTATCGAAAAAGAGGGCATCTTTTTTTCTGTGCCATTTAAGGCTTCGAGATACCCTGCAAGAAAAGCGATTTTTAAATCATTGATATCCTCCTCCTGTCCAGTATTTTGCCCTACCCAATTATTCGATTGAGAATTGTCTGGAACATTTGCTGCCATTTTACCAATTTGGCTATAAAACCAATAATCTTTATCGGTGTGCTTTATTGATTTATTTTGAGGATTGATAAGTGCCTTGGCAAAGTCTCCAGCCCAATTGGCTGTACTACTCAATAGCGCTATTCGAGTCCAAAAATCATTATATTTAATCGCATTGTTGACCAATATTTCCTGTACCAGTTTATTATCTGAGTCACCTAATGCCAAAATAGCATTGAACCGCACTTGTGGATCTTCATGGGAAGATAAATCTACTACCAGTTCCAACAATTCATTCGTATTTTCTTCACCTATTCTAGATTCAGCTAGTCGAATTGCCTGTACTTGTATCCTTGAATCCTCATCGTTCAATGCGAGCTGTAATGTCTCTGTTTCAAGCATTTCGAGTCCTTCTAATGTCCAAAGCGCATGTAAACGAGCTAAAGAATTTTCATGATGAAGCATTTTTAATAGATAAGGGCTTGCCTCTTTCTTTTCTCTTTCTACAATGAGCTGTTGAGCCATATCCCTTCGCCATCCGGCAGGGTCGGCTAATTGATCAACCAGTTCTTCTAATTCCAACCGATGCAAGTTTGGGCTCATCCTATCCTGATCCAGTTTTGCATCTTCTTTGGCTATTCTCCAAATACGGCCATTATCTTCGCCAAGGTTCCAGTCAACACCTTCTCTCTTCTCTTTATGCGCCCACTCCGGATGCTCGACAAACTTTCTATAAAAATCGACCATATAGAGTGCCCCGTCAGGTCCATTTGAAAAATTCACAGGGTGAAACCAATCATCTGTTGAGGCAAGAAATTCCCCGTTCTCTTCCGTATCGATTGCTGAAAAGGTGACGCCATCCGGTTTCATACTTCTATGTATTACAGCAGCCTGTACAGATTCTCCCGCAAAAAAACTATTTTCATAGGAAGGGCCTAACAGATCCCCTCTATAGGCAGTTAAACCTGAAAGTGAGGTAAAATAACCAATAGGGTCTCTGTTAAAGCGCATTGTTTCACTGAGCAGTGTGTAAACCTTTCTGTCGTGTTCATCTTGATAGGTGTCAAAGACAGCTTCTGTTACAAGAGATGGGTTCTTTGCAAGATGATTTTCCTCAAGAATGACCTGTCTAGCAAAGCGATGGTTATAAGATAAGAACCTATTCCCCCAATTGTCGTGGGCCATTCCAAACTGACTCATACCACTTATTGCTTCAAAGGTATCGCTAGCTGGATTGAAGCGGAAATCTCTATTATCAATGGAAGTCTCTGTATTTTTCCCAGAAAATTTTACCTTGCCACCACTTCGCCCATTAGCACCATAAATCATGTTGTCCAGTCCCCATTGAAGTGCGTTTACCAACAACTGTTCATTTCCTTTTGTGAATCCAGTGAGTAGTATCTCTTTCTCATCTGCAATTCCATCACCATCAAGGTCTTTCAAATAATAAATATTCGGCGCGTCTGCAATTAGCAAGCCTCCTTGATAATACATTACACTGGTAGGGAAATTTAAGTCACCATCAAATACACTCATTTTTTCGTAATACCCATCTCCATCCGCATCTACTAATTTTTTTACAGACCCCTTGTCTTTTGTTGTGGGATAACCAGGCATTTCAGCCACAAATAGAGCGCCATCTGGTGCCCATGCAATATCGACAGGACTTATGATATTAGGTTCAGAAGCAATTAAGGTAGCTTCCAGGTTTTTATCAGCGAATTGGAATAAATTCAATTCATATTCTGGACTGTGGATTAAGGGCTGTTTATTACTATTATGACAACTGCTTAAAACTAAAAGGAGAGTTAGTATCGAATATATATTCCTCGAAAAGAGAAGATTATGAGAATGAAAATTGTTCATACATACCTAGTTGTTAATGTCTTATGATTCTTCCAAAAAGGAAGCTGTAAATGAATATTTAAATTACCCTTTATATTCAACATTTCAAACTCTATTTGTGCAGATGAATAAGTTCTTCCCGATTGTTTTTAAAAAAACCTTATCTATCTGGGAAGCAAAAGATTAAAAAGGCCTAATCATTGAATTTTCAAGAAAAAGGTTAAATTTAGTTATTCAATTATTAGGACATATAAGTTGGTTATACCTCAACTTATCTTTCTTGTCTAAATGAATGATTTGTAGTTTAAAACCTCATATACCATGAATAGAAGAAGGTTTCTCCACGATAGTACACTAGGTTTAAGTGCAATAAGCCTTTTAGGGCTTCCAGCGTGTGCAACATCTGAAAATAATGACAAGCCATTATTTGAATTATCTTTGGCCCCTTGGTCACTTATGAGACGCCCTTACGGAGAGGCAGACCCAGAAGGTATCGATCTATTTGATTACCCATTTGAGGCGAAGGAACTAGGTTTCAACTACATAGAACAAGACAACCTTCACTTCCCTGGAGATTTACCTAATGACAAGGACATTTCTAAGATGAAAGAAAGATGCCTCGAAGCAGACATAAAAAGTGAATTAATACTATGTGGTGCTCTGGGTGATGCTGCTGACGAAATATCAGAAAAAAGAAAAGCTGCCATTGAAAAATATAAGAAATGGATTGATGCCGCAAAGGAATTGGGTTGTAAATCAGTAAGGGTGGTATGTGCAGATTATGTTACTATCCCTTTCGATGAAAAGTTAAAGATAGCTACAGATGGCGTTTCTGAACTTGTGGAATTTGCAGCAGCAAGAGAAATCAATTTATTAATAGAAAACCATAACGGGTATACCTCCGACCCCAATTGGCTTAGCTCACTTATCACTGTGGTAAATCATCCTAAATGTGGTGTATTGGCAGATTTTACTGAATGGCGCATTAGAAGAGACCCAGTAGAACTTTATCCCGATCCCTATAAAGGGATAGAGATACTTGCACCTTTTACAAAATCTATTGGAGCAAAATCGACCCATTTCAATAGTAAAGGAGAAGAGACCAATGTAGACTATTTTCGAATGATGGAAATCATTCTTAAAACTGGTTATAATGGCTTTGCTGCTGTAGAATATTTTGGGGAAGATTTACCTAGGAAAGAAGGCATTCAACTTACAAAAAAGCTGCTTGAAAATGTGAGGGAAAAATTATCCCAAAATACATCAGCATAAATATCCTTTTTTGCCAAGGCTCGCAAATAGATTAATTTATCACGGTGTTTTAGCAGTTAAATAAAGTACTTACTCTAAAAGTGATGGGTTAAAAGTATAACCTTTATAATCTACTTTGTAAAGTACACTATATAAAGAAGGAATGAAGAGCAAAGTAATTACTGTACCAAATAATAGCCCAACCATGATTGAAACAGCCATGCCTTCCCACATTTCTCCTCCACTAAGATAAAGAGGAATAAGTCCTAAAACTGTTGTAAATGTCGCCAATAATATCGGTCTAAATCTTTGTAAGCAGGCGGAGATTACCGCATCTTGATCTGATCGTTTTAGCTCTCTTAATTCAATTTCCATCCTATCAATTAATACAATGGCATTATTAATTACGATACCAGCTAAAGAAATTACACCTAGGAAAGGCATAAAACCAAAAGGTTCTCCAAAAACCAAAAGACCGATTACCACTCCTATAACGCCTAATGGAATGGTACAAATCACCATAAGGGTCTTTCTAAATGAATTAAATTGGATGATCAACAATAGCAATATAATAAAGCCTGATAATGGCAAGTACTTAATAACTGCCCCCATATTTTCAGCCGTATTTTTCGCATCTCCTCCAAACTCAAAAGTATAACCTGAAGGCCATTCTGTTGAGGCCTCTTCAAGCCAAGGCGTTATTTCTGTAACAATTGCTGCGGCATTACCATCCTCGGTCAACTCACAAGAAATATTAATTGTTCTATCCAAATCCCTCCTTCTTATTTTAGCATATTGCCAATCAGGTAATATTTCCGCTACTTGCAAAAGAGGGATACTCCTACCTGTTGATTGAGAATAAACATTGAGCCTCTCCAGTGCTTCCAACGATTGTTGCTGCTCAGAATCGCTCCTTAATATGACCGGTATATTTTTATCCTCTTCTCTGTATTCACCTGTTTGAAATCCATCTAATACTGTTTTTAATGAGGTGGCAATGTCTTGACTACTGATGCCGACAGTTCTTGCCCTACTTTGATCTATATTGATAATAAATTTTTTACTTTTTGGTCCCCAATCGTCTTTTACATTTTTTGTTCCATCAATTGACGAAAGCCGTTTCTTTACATCTCTTGAAATAGAGGCCAATTGATCGGCATTATCCCCTATTACAAAAATTTCGATAGGCACACCTCCACCGCCAGCACCCAAAGGACCTACTTTTATATCGGCTTCAGGAAAGTTTTCAAAACAGTATTTATCTATCAATGTAATGGCTGTATTATTATAACTCGCCTCTGAGGTGTTAATCAAAAAATGACCATAACTTGGATCGGCTTCATCTGGATTATACCCTAAATCGTATGATTCGGGTCCTTTGCCAATATATCCAGACCAATTAATTATCCCATTTACCCTAGATTCATTTACTTGCATTGAATCGATAAGAAAGCGGTCAATTTTCTCGAAAATAGCAGTGGTCACTTCTATTTTGGTGCCTTGCGGAAGGTTTACATCTATTGTAATCATGTTACGATCACTATCTGGAAAGAATAAGAATGGAATCATTCCAAAGCCAACCATTGAGAGAAAAAACATGACTATGATTAATGAAATCACTCCCCATTTTTTTGCCAAGGCAAAGAGAATCAAATCTTTATAATATAATTTAAGCTTATTGATAATGCGGTCAACCAAACCAGGTTGAGCTTCATCCTTACTTTTTACCTTGATAAACAGATAGCAGAACAACGTAATGATGGTAAGGGCAATTAACCAAGAGGAAATGAGTGCCATCGAAATGACGACAAAAATAGGCCCGACTATATCTCCCATAGTTGATTCTGCAAGATAGAAAGACAAAAATGCAGCTGAAGTGGTTAAGGTAGAGATAAGTAATGGATTAAATAACTCAGTACAAGAATCAATAGCAGCTTTCTTGGCTTCAACGCCATTTTCCATTTTCACCATTATAGATTCTGAAACTACTATCGCATTATCTACCATCATGCCCAAGGCCATGATCAAGGCTGCCAATGTAACCTGATTCAAACCCATGTTGATGAAACCCATGAGCATTAAAGTCATGATCGTAACAATAGGAATCAAACTAGCAATAATAGAACCCGTGCGGAAACCCAAAAACAACAGCATTACCAGCAATACAATACTGATAGACTGCATGAGGTTGACTATAAAATCACTTATTTTGAAGTCTATATAAGTATCTAAAGAAGACAAGCGGCTTACTTCTAAGCCAATAGGTAATTTGGGTCGCCAACTTTCCAATACTTCATCAATGGCTTGTCCTAATACAATTACATTAGCACCATCTTTCAAGTTAACGTGTATCGATACAGCATTTTTACCATCTACTTTTACCAGTTGGCTTGGTGGATCTATATAGCCTTTCTTAACATTGGTAATATCTTCTAACCTTACTAATTGACTTCCTTCCCCCACAGGAATCAACATATTTTGAATGTCTGACAAGGAGTTAAAATTACCAGTGGGTTCTAAGATGATGCTCTCTCCTTCCAAATTAATTTCACCGCCTGAACTAAGAATGTTCGTACTAGCAATCATATTCTGCAAAATATTGGAGGTAAGTCCATACTCTTTGAGTTGGGCATCATCAAACTCAATAAAAACCCTTTCTTTTTGTTCCCCACCAATTTCTACTTTAGCCGCTTCATTCAATTTAATTAAATCATCTTTAATGTCATCGGCAAACTCTTTCATTTCTGCATAGGAAAATCCATCACTTATCAGACCTACTACAATTCCATAAACATCGCCGATGCCATCATCTTCCAATGAAGGCTCTACTCCTTGTGGTAAACCTTTTAGACTGTTCATTTTCCGCCTCAATCTATCCCATACATTTTGCAGGTCTTTAGGGGCTACTTCATCTTTAAGGGTAACGGAAACTACAGAAAGGCCAGATCGTGAAGTACTATTCACTTCTTTAAGCTCTGGTAACTCTTGGGCTATTTTTTCTATTTTATCTGTAACCAATTGCTCAACCCTCTCTGGGCTTGCACCAGGAAATTCGGAAACAACAGTAGCCACTCTTACTGTGTAGGGAGGCATACTGTCGCGCGGTAATCCTTGGTACATGACCAGCCCCATTACGATAATTACGGCAAGTAGTGTAAAGGTAATTCTGTTTCTCTCTATTGAGAATTGAGTCAGGTTCATTCTTTGTTAGTTTAAATCAGTTTTCGTAGAGTTTTACTTTCATGCCTTCAAGCAACATTTGCAAGCCTGCGGTAGCAATAAAATCACCTTCTGCCAGACCTTCTGTTACTTCAAAACCACTACTGGTAAGCTCCCCTATAGTTACTGCCTGTCGTTTTACAGTATAAAAATCTTCAGTTGCATTTAGTATATAAACAAAATTCCCATTTTCATCTTCGCCTATGGCTTGAGTAGGCACCAATAAAACATCAGGGGCATCTGGATTTGTAAGTCTTTGGGTAAATTTTACAGTGGCTGCCATTCCCGGTCTTATATTACCTCCTTCATCATCAATCTTTACCACTATCGGGTAAGTTGCCATTTGACTGTTGATGCTAAAAGAAACCTCAGAAACAATGCCCCTAAAAACCTGATTGGGTAGTGTTGAAAAAGTTATTTCTACCTCATCTTGTATGCTTACTTGTGAAATGAATGATTCAGGAACACCTAAGTTAACTTCCAAATCGCCTTCTGTACTGATCACCATTACCTGCTGACCACTGCTGATATTTTCATTGACTTCTACAGATATATCTGATATTTTTCCTTTAATTGGTGCATATAGATTGGTGTACGCTAATTGTGCCCTAGCCAACTTTCTAGCTTTTTTCAATGAGCTTTCATTGGCCCTAGCTGATTCATAAGCCGCTTTCGCACTTTCATAATCACTTAAAGATGCAGACCCATTTTCATACAGTGTTCTAATCCTTTCGAAGTTAGACTCTGTTTGCTCTTCAGTAGCATCTGCATTTTTTACAGCAGCATCAGATTTTTCATATTCCAGAACATAATCAGAATTATCTACTGTAGCAAGTAAGGTATTTTTATTTACCTCTTGCCCAATTTTTACTTTTAAAGAATTTAAGGTACCACTTACTTTAAAACTTAATCTTATTTCAGTTCCTGAAACCGCTGTACCTGTAAAAGACCGATTTTGAACACCACCTCCAGGAACGACTTTTTGGTATTTTACCGGCCTTATTAATTCTTTTTCCTGCTCTTGTTTATTACTACAAGAGAGATTGATCAGTATTATTAAAGAAATAATCTTTATTTGTGAAATCGCTTTCATATCATCGATAAGTTATTGTCTTGAAAAGTAATCTATAACTTGTGCATTATAATCTGCTCTTTGTTCTTCCGTAAGTAGCATATAGAAAGAACCCGTTGCCCTTTCTAAAGAAAGAAGATCTATAAGAAAGATATATACCGCATTGGCACTGTTTAATTGGGCAGATACTGCTGCATTTTGGGCATCTAATAATTGTGTGATCAAAACTGCACCTTGAGAATAAGCCTCTTGTACCAATTCAAAATTCCTGACCACAGCATCTTCCGCTTCTTTGGCTAAACCTATATTGGTATAAGAAGCCTTGATATTTTCCATCTGTGCCCTTACTTGCTGTTCTACAATCCGTTCCAAGTTTTTCCTTTGTACGCCAATTTGCTTAAGCTGAATTTTAGATTGCTCTACCAAAGCGGTTCTTCTATTCCCTTGAAAAATTGGCAAGGAGGCATTGATGGAAAGGTTCCAGTTCCAGTCGTTGGGAACGGGTTGATCAGGGAAGAAAATGGCAAATTCTTTTCCAGCACCTCCTCTGTATAATTCATGATTGTAAGCAGCCCCTAAAGATATATTAGGAACATATCGGTTTCTTTGGTTCAACACCAAAGAGCGCTCAGTAGCTTTTACGTTTGCATCTAGTTGTACAATACTTGGAGCATTTTTTAACGCCTGATCAACCATGAATTCCACATACCTTTCAAAATCTCTAGGATTGTCGATGTAATTATCCAAATCCTCATTATTGATGGCGTATCGACTATCTTCTATATCTATTTCAGTAGTGGTGAAAAGTTCACCAATTGGTCTGTTTAGTACTTGGTTTACGGCAAGTTCTGCTTGTCTGCGCTGAGCAGTAGCATTCAATAAACTGCTTTTGGCATTGGCTATTTCACCTTGCCATCTGTACAAATCAGAGGGTCCCGTTTGCCCCAAAGCTGTACCAACACGAGCAATTTCTAAGTTCTTCCTTGTTACTGTCAGGTTTTCTCGTTGTATTTTTTCAAGTGTTTTCGACTGCATTAATTGCAGGTAAGAAGTGGAGGTCTGTAGTATGGTTTCTAGAGATTGAACATCTAAAGAAGCTTTTTGTGCCTCTAGTAAATACTGCTGTATTTTTCTGTTAGCCGTAAGCTGTTCTGAATAAATGACCTGACTTAACTGCAAATTACCAGAACCTCTATACTGTGGGCTTTGTCCATTAGAAACCGTAGCCAAATCTTCATCGATAATAGTTTGACTTACATTGGCAGACAACTCAGGAAGCAGATAACTATTCGCAATATCTACATCCTTTTCCACCACCTCTACATCTTGTTTTACAATAGCAAGATCTAGGTTTTCTGCCAAGGCTTCTTCTATAGCAGAAAATATGGTAATGTTGCGGTCTATATCCTGTATTTCCTCATTGATCAATACTGCTTCAGAAAGCAAATCCCAACTAGGACTGAAATCAATCTTTCTAGCGGTTGCCATGTTCAAAACAAGTTCTTGCTTTAAGTCTATCGTTACACTCAAATCTTCAGCATCTTCCTTATTTACAATACGCTGGATATTTAATGCCATTCTTCGAGAAAACATCACTAGATTTGAGGCTGGTGCTACACCAGCTAACACACCTTTTTCTACATCTAATCTTCCAGATAAGGAAAAAGATTTCAGTCCTTTTTCATTTATTCCATCAATTAATGCTTGGCTCTCAGCCTCAGAAAATTTATTTGTTGGGATGATGTAAATTGCATCCTCATCTTCTAATTGGGCTAAAGTGGCACTTGCATTTTCTTGGGTAAATATAATTTTGTAGGGTACACCTAACTCATTTAAATTATTTTCTAAAAAAGTTTTTAATTCTGGAATGCCTTCAAAAACAGCCTCGTCTAACAGCACTGCTACTTTATCAAAACCTACCCTACGCTGAAAAATCTCTAAATCTCTTGAAGGTGAAAAAGGCAATTCTAAATAAGTAAGATTTTTTACCCCTGATCTACCTTTTCTGGTAAAAGGCAGATTTTGTGCTTGAGCATCTACTACTGTTGTTGCAAGAACCGGCTTTTCATAAGGTCCTCCTTTTGCAATGATGTGTGAGGTAACAGCATCTACTCCTAATACTAAATCAATAGTTTCATTTGCCAATAATTTATCAAGATTTGCTTGCGCATCTTGTACGGAGCAATCTCCTTGTAAAATATTCTCATCATTAGCGATTACATCATATTTTTCGCCTAACAAGGTTCGAGTTTCGGCTAAAATGGATTGTGCATATCTCAAAGATCTCTCACTGTCGCAATCTGTTACAATGCCTACATTTAAAGTTTTGTCTTGAGAAAATACAAATGATAAGTTGAGTAAAAGAAGAATTATGAATAGGATGCCAAATTTGAAAAAACTTGGTTTTGGGGCAAATAGGTTCATTAGTTTATCTTCATTCTAAATAATAGCATTTAAATGTAAGGAAAAATTCTAATTAAGCTAAATCTATGACCCTAGATTAAAAAATATATATGAAATTTTACAAAACATTTGACACTTTATTTTTTGAAATTGATGGTAAAATCGAGTCAACTAAATTAAGATTATCTTAAATCCCTCCTCTAACAGAGGTCGATATTGTAAAGAAATCGCATTAAATAAGTTTAGCCCTGAGGCATATCCGAATAAAAAGAAATATTCATCTTACTAAATGCTTTATTCCGGTCGGGAACCAATCTATTATAGGCTTCACTTTTAAAGATAGCTTTAGCAGCTTTACTTGATGTTTCATCAGGAAATTCTACAATCATAGACATAAAAGTATCCTGATGACCAACTAAAGACAGGTCTTGCTTGATGATTTTTGGAGGTAAGCCTCCTGCTTGCATAAGCATAGGGATAATTCCACCTACGTATCTTTCTAAAGCATCATGATGCTCCATTATAGGGGTAGCCGTCACTAACAAATAGCTTTTTTTAGTTGGATTGGAATCTGGGATATTAAAAAACTTAACTACATCTTCCCCTTCATCCCACCTTGGGGTCATTTCAATCGAACTTATTTTCCATCCGTTAGAAGTGTGTAGATAGTTACAAGTATAGAAAGCATTTAGACTCATTACTTCATTCCCAATTTTGTGCCTGGCAAAAACATAGGTGTCACCCCAAGCTTTATCCTCACTTACCGTAATTAGAAAATTGGTCATATAATGTTGTGTTATGAGCCCTTCTTTTGCAAATAAGAACTGGACAAGATGAGTATAATCCTCTTTCGACATTTCAATAGGAGCACCCATTCCCCACTTGGAGTAGTCTGCATAAACTTTGTCATGAAAAATGGATTGAAATGTTTTCCAGTCTTTTTTATCTACACCTTCCGCATATTTGTAATGTAATTCCGCGATTTCTTGTTTCGCAGCTAAAACTTCAATGGTATCCATTTTTGAGATATTAATTATGAAAAAAATACAGGGTAAAATTCAATAATTAAGACCTCAAACCACTTATCAAATGATAAGTATGGTTAACTGCGTTTATCCCATCGGCTTTTTCTTAATCTGCTCAATGAAACTGGCGTAATACCTAAAAAGGTAGCAATGTCTTTCAATTGAAAGTGTTGAAAAATTTCAGGTTGATTCGTTTCTAAATATTCATACCTCTGGAGTGCATCAAAATTTAATAAAATTCGTCTTAAATCGAACTCTTCAATGTACTGATGCTCTGCCATAACCCTACCTATTCTTTCTATGGTATGGGATTGATTGTAAAGTTTAGTCAATGCTGAATAAGGGATAACATCGAACTCACAATCTTCTTCACAAATTATGGACATTAAAGATGGGACATCTCGAAGTAAACTACGGTAAACTGTAAACATAAAAGGAGCAACATAAAAATGGGTGGTTTTCATCATCCCATTCACATTTTCAACTTTGCGAACTGCACCTTTTCTTAAGAACCAAATGTGTCGACATTTTTTGTTGAAATCCAATAATATGTCTCCTCGTTTTTTACTTTCTTGAAAAGCTAATGCTTTAAAAAGCTTCCAATCTTTTTCAGGAATTACTCCAGTTATGCGTTCTAGGTATTCTCTCATTTTTTCTTATACAAGTTGAATATTATTTCCAATTTAGTATTTAAACTTTCGAGGAGTAACAGTACCTAGATGTAAATATTCTGGCTCAAATATATGCTCTCTTGAATATTTTACATTTTATAGTATAATAGTATTTCAGAGTCTCTTTTATTAGTTATTGATTTGGCAATTAGTTTTTAAAATAGAATCATTTTGTAAGTTATTTAGAGTCTTGAGTTTCCTTTACACCCACTTTTATGATTTACTAGATTAAGCAATAACATCGAAGTAGCCAGACAATACCCTTTCTACTTTACCAGTTTGTTTGTTGCGTTTTAAATCTCTTACAAAAGGTGATTTTTGTAATCGGTAGCGTCGGGCGTTTTTATGTTCTTTTATACTAGAAAATCTCACGGTCACATCAGCTTTATTTTTTTGTCTGTAATCTTCTAATTCCATCGGAAGCACTGTCACCCTTACTTTGTGTTTTACTATTTTTCCACTTTGCGCATCTTTCACTTCAAAAATATGGTAACCTATCTCTTCTGAAAGGATCTTGTAGGCGCCAAAACCTGTAACTGTATAATTGATAATCGTTTCTTCGGTGCTTTCTTTTTTTCTAACTTGTTTCATCCGCATATTCCTTTCTTTTCCCCACTGCTCATACATATTTATCACTTTATCACCATATTCTTTATCTTGATCTTCATAACTGATTTGAATTAAGGCATCTTGCGGCATCTCATTTTTATATGCATCAATGGCTAAATCAAGATGGTACAGTTTCTTAGCCAATATATTGATCAAGCGAGCGTCATAAGAAATCCTTTCTTTTTCAGGATCATTCAATCGGTTAAAAAGGTTAACTATGGCATCAAAAGCATGAGAAAAGCTATCTAGTAATTCAATTTCCGCCAAAACCTGATACCTTTCAGGACTATTCCAAAAATCTTGTTGGTTCATTTGATCCAACAAATCAGCTTTGTTATTCACAATTCCGTCATCTTCTAAATAATCACTGATTCGTTTTATCTCCTGTTCTATTACTTGAAATTCAGACAACAAGCCATTTGCATCCATGACTAAAGTCGAAATACTCAGTTGCTTAGATTTCTCTGTTTGACTTTTAAGGATGGTCTTTTTCTGTTCCCAAGAATATTCTGGCTCATCTGGATCAATAAACTCAACTTTCAATTTACGTTTACCTGTACTTACCAATAAAAATTGATTGCCCTTAGGGAAGTTATGGTTCACAATGGTTATGGCTAAAGGAGCAAGCAAATATTTCTCAATGGCTCGTCTCAAAGGTCTTGCCCCTAAGGTGCTAGAAAAACCTTGGTCTAATAAAAATTCAATGGCAGAATCGTCAAAATCTAGTTCCCATTTTCTTCGGCGAAGCCCCCTTCTCGTTAATATCTTTTTGAGCTCCCCTTTTAAAATTTGCCTTGCTACGGATTTAGTTAGTGGATTGAACACCACAATTTTATCGATACGGTTTACAAACTCAGGGCGAAACGTTTTATAAATTTCATTTAAGATGTTCCTATCGATACCACCTTCTTCTGCACTATTAAATCCTATGCGGGTTACTTTAGGAATACTTGCCCCTAAATTAGAGGTAAGAATGATAATAGAATGTCTGAAATCTGCTGTATTACCTTGTTGGTCTGTTAAGCGCCCATCATCAAAAACCTGCAAAAAGAAATCCCAGATATTCGGATGGGCTTTCTCAAATTCATCTAACAAAATTACAGAAAATGGGTCCCTCCTAATCCGGTTTACCAAAGCGGTATTTTCAGAATCTTCTAAGGTATCCCCTATCAATCGATAGGTGGCATCTACTGTTTGGAACTCACTCATATCTAAACGAATGAGTCTTTCTTCAGAACCAAACAAATAATCTGCTAATGTTTTAGCTATTTCGGTTTTACCTGTACCAGTTGGGCCTACGAATAAAAATACACCTGATGGTTTAGTTGGATCAGTCAGTCCAGCCTTGATCATGGCTATGCGTTCCACAATGGTTTTTATGGCATCTTCCTGCCCAATTACTCGCTTGGCAAAATGTGCTTCTGTCCGTTCTAAATCTAGCTTTATGTTATCGTCAAGTATATGTGCTGGCAAACCGGTTACACTAGATAAGGTTTTAATGAAATCTACCAACCCAATTTTTTGATTGACATTACCATGGTTTTTAATGTAAACTTCTGTTTGTTTCAGCAAGTCGAATAAGTTGCCCGGATTCTCCTGATGAGAAAGATACTGTTTGGCCAAATAGTAAATTTCAGCCAATTCCTCCCCTTTAAACCCTTTCCAAACAGCTTTCTTTTGAGCCTTTCTCAACCAATTAGTAGCAATCTCAAGCGTGGCTTCTTCACTAGTGGGTTTCAACCTTACTATTTCGAAAATGCTCAACAATTGCGGCTTTTGCTTAATTACCCGTTCTAAGCTTCTGGCATTGATCTCACCAATTACTTTTATTTCTCCACTTTCTATATGCTCCAACATTTGATCCAATACACTGGAGGTGGAATATTTATGTTTCCCCGCATAATGCAATTCTTCAAATTGGGGAACAATCCACACGCTTTTTTTAGAACTCTTTAATTCTTTTATAATATTCTGAACCGACTCTTCTACTTCTCCAATGTACCGCTGTCCTGCAATTACATTTTTTGCCGTTGCATGAAAAATATGCCAGTTTCTTGAAATTAGTGTTTTCGCAACCTGTAATATGGTGCTGGTTTTTCCAACCCCATTTTCGCCTGTAATCAACACAGACTTCGATGGTGATTTTGTAAGAAATGAAATGATTAAACGAAGGTGCTGTGTGATTGCTTCGTTTTCGGCAAAATCGTCTGGTAAGTCTTTTTTCTGCAGTAGTTTTCCTACGGAGTTGAGATAGTTGGCATCCATATTAATCTTTCCATTTACTTTGCCCAATGATACAAAAATTTGTGAGCTTTCACTATGCGAAAATGTGAGCTTTTCTGCCTCTAAATGAAAACTTTTACTTAGCTACTATCTTTTTCTCCTGTTTATCAGTACAGCCCATAACACCTAAGGCAATAATATTTTGTAATATGGAATTTAAGAAAATGAAAGAGCAATGCGTAGAAGAAATTTTTTAAAAAAGTTGGGTATCAGCACTCCTTTACTCATCGGAAATACCTCTATAAATAATCATTCCAATAAACAATATTTAGCATCCTCCTATCCTGAGATCAAAACATTACAAGATGCTATAAATGCTGATGGGCAAATAATGGTAAGATTGGCTTTTTATAGTAAAAATCCATTTTCCAAAGCTTCGATTGCAGGTAAAATCAATGTAAAAAAAGGAAAACAGATACGAAGTAAGGCTTATTTTTTTGAAGCAGAAGAAGACCAATTAAATCCTAATAATAATATTAGTACCCACACTAGTTTAGACCATTGCGATGTACTGGTGCTCTGGATTGAAGAGGTAAGTGAAACCACTGAAATAGCGCTAAAGCTTAGTAATAAAACAACAGTCTCTTTTTCGTTTCAAGACATCCTCGAAAATAAAACACATACTGTAGAAACTGGTGATAGTCTCATAAAAGCCAATTTTTTATTGGATAAAGAAATCGGAGAAATTGATCCTGAAAGCTTGGGCATTAAAGTACCCAATGGCGATTTTACGATTGCGGTTATGGCAGACACCCAAGGGGGCGACCCTACAGAACCTACCAATGAAAGTAATGCCAGAATGAAAATACACAATGCTTTTGTGGAGGAAAGTGTAAGGGTAGTCAACGAACTAGAAACTACTCCTCTGTTTACGATAGTGGTCGGGGACATAGTAGACTCAAAAGGACAATGGGCCAATTTCCAAGCCATGTCAAGCTATCTCAAAAAGCTTAACAATCCACTTTTGTTTGCTTTGGGTAATCATGAAACAGCTTATAGAATTGAGTTAGAGCCAGGCTATAATATGAAAGCTTTTGCTAATTATTTCAAAGCTCAAAAAGAAGTAAATGGACTGGATAAATTGCTCTATTCGTTCAATTTAGGAGCTTGGCATTTTATAGTTTGGCCCGATCCATTAAGAAAAAATTTCTGGGAAACACATCCGCATTATTTTGATTGGCTAGAAAGAGACCTTGAAAAACACAAAGAACGCCCCGTACTCTTTTTTCATCATGTGCCGCTCATGCCCATCGGTATCAATCCATTGATCAATTATGCTGAAACGGTAGATGTAAAACGAGAAGTAATTGAAATTCTTAGTAAACATGGCAATGTACAATATGCATTGAGCGGACATGTGCATATTCCATTAAAAGCCTCCGTTAAAACAGCTGTAAATTATAAAGGAATTCGTTTTATCAACTTGCCTGCAACAGGTTATAGGCCAAGGGCATTTGGGGAAGAAGATTTTTATGGCGATCCAGTACAAGGTGTGGCTGTAGTTAAAATCTCTGGGAAAAATGCTGAGATTCAATATAAAAATGTAACGAATCAAGTATTCACCTACCCTGAAAATTTAAATGAGTTTGAAGAAGAAAAATATCCACTTTGGTTAAAACATAAATGGGAATTACCCGCTCAAGAAAAGTTGGTAAATGGTGATTTTAGACAAGGTCTCAAACACTGGCATAAACGATATATTTATATGGAAGATGAAAATCCTTCCAACATTTGTGCAGTGAGGGCCCATGTTAGGAAAGGTAGTGCTGCTACTTTGTATATGAAAAGCAAGAAGAGAGGATTTGATATACCTGGCCAAGACAGGTTACCACAAACCATTAACAGGATTTGCACCATTGTTAAAGCCAACGCTGATGAAAAATACCAACTTAAACTTGGGGTAAAACTAGATGGAAACAATACTAAATTAAATAGCTACAATGCTGCTTTTATTTGGATTGAAGGCTTTTCCAAATCTTACAAGAGGCTAAATTTGGCATATAGTTGTGGTAAAATGTTTTATAATATAGGTGGGAATCAAGCGGAGACCAGAACAGTAAAACCCATCCATTTCGATTTGCCACTCAGTGCAGATACTTGGCAGGAAGTAACCCTTGATATTTGCCAAGACCATGATCAAGCAGTTCCTGAAAGCCCCTTCAACACGTTGGGCGTTGATAGATTGATTATCAACTTAGGTACTTGGACCATTAATGATAGTAAATTGAATAGCCCCCAAAATGAACAAATAGCTATCTTTTTTGATCAAATATCCTTACATTCAGCAAGCAATATGAACGATAGCAACAACTACTCTTCATTAGATGGAAAAAAGATTGAACAGAAGAAAAATGAAGATTTTTGGTACGGTGGTATCAACCATATTGCAGGTGAACATATCTATAAACAATCCTAAATGAATAAGCGCTACACTTTCAATCGAACAAGTCTTTACTTTCATATCATTCTATTATTATTGTTTTTCAGTTGTGAAGAAAAAGCTAACTATGAAGGAGCAGCTGATGAAAATTGGGAGGTATATAGAGGAGTGGCGGCAGCTACCCAATATAGTTTGCTCAATCAAATCAATACTGAAAATGTTGCACAGCTTACACAAGCTTGGACTTTCCGCACGGGAGATGCAGGAGAAAGAACCACCATACAATGCAATCCCATTATTATAGATGGTAAAATGTACGTAACTTCTCCCATGCTAAAAGTAATTGCACTTAATGCAGCCACAGGAGAAGAACTTTGGCGCTATACGCCAGAAAGTGGCAATACAATTTCTGGTGTGAATAGAGGAGTTACGTATTGGCAAAATGGAAAGGAAGAGAGAATTTTTTTTACTGCGGGTCATCATTTAATTGCCCTCAATGCAGAAAATGGAGAAGTTATCGAAAGTTTTGGCAATAGTGGCAAAGTTGATTTAAGGGAAGGGCTGGGCCGAACTGCAAGTGAGCTAAGTTTAGTGGTCACCTCCCCTGGTACTATTTATAAAAACCTCATTATTATGGGATCTGCAACAGGTGAAGGATATGATTCATCTCCTGGCCATATTAGGGCTTATCATGTAGAAACGGGAAAGATGGAATGGATTTTCCATACAATTCCACAAGAAGGTGAATTTGGCTATGATACTTGGGAGTGGCAAGAAGATGCCAATTATGGTGCAGCCAATGTTTGGGGAGGAATTAGTCTTGATCCTGAGACAGGTATGTGTTTTTTAGCAACAGGTTCTCCAAGCTATGATTTTTATGGTGCAAGCCGTATTGGTGATAACCTATTTGGTAATTGTGTAGTAGCTCTTAATGCTGCCACGGGGGAGTATCAATGGCATTATCAAACAATTCGTCATGACCTTTGGGATTATGATCTACCCTGTGCACCTGTAGTAACTACCATTACAAAGAATGGAAAGGATATTAAAGCGGTAGCCCAACCAACAAAAATGGGATTCCTCTTAGTTTTAGAACAAGCAACTGGCAAACCTTTGTATGAAATGCAGGAAATAGAAGTACCTGCATCTGACATTCCCGGTGAAATAGCTAAAGAAAAGCAGCCCTACCCAACAACAGGTTTCTTCACAAGACAATCTATAGATAGCACAGATTTGAGAGATTTTTCAACTGGTTCTGACATAGATCCGCTTCAAGAATATAAGAAATACAGGTGGAAGGGAGAATATACCCCACCAAGCCTTCAAGGTAGTTTAGCTATGCCCGGTACTTGGGGTGGTGGATTGTGGGGTGGCGCTTCAGTAGATCCCACTACTCAAACTTTATATATAAATGCAAATGAACTAGCTTCAATCAACAAACTACGCCCTGTAATTGACGAAACTAAAGTGGCTCAATTAGATGATAGACCAGAAGCCGAACAAATATTGGCAGCGGGTAAAAATATTTATCAATTGAATTGTGCTTCATGTCATGGATTAGATAAAAAGGGTGTCCAGCCAGCTTTTCCTGCACTCCAAGACATTGGTAAAAAGTATGAAACTTCAGCGGCAACTTCTATCATCAAAAATGGAAAAGGAGCGATGCCTGCTTATGCTCAATTTAGCGATAATGAGCTAGTAGCGATTGTCAATTATTTAAATGCTGATCTAGAAGATGTAGACTCAAATACTATTGCTGGAGAACAAATTAGCAAGTATGTGGCAGCTGGGTATCAAAAATTTTTAGATGATAAGGGCTATCCTTTAACTGCACCACCATGGGGGAGTTTAAATGCTATAGACCTTGTTTCAGGAAAATTAAAATGGAAACAACCCTTGGGTGAAATTGAGGAATTAACAGCGATGGGCATCCCAAAAACAGGAAATAGAAATTTTGGAGGCTGTATTTCTACTGCTGGTGGATTAGTATTCATAGGCGCTGCTACAGACGAAAAAATTCGGGCATTTAGTAGTGATACTGGCGATGAACTTTGGCAAGCTAAATTACCTGCTTCAGGTTTTGCCACCCCTTCAACATATATGGTAAATGGAGAGCAATATGTGGTAATAGCCGCAGGTGGCGGTGGTCGTGGTGCTACACCTTCAGGTGATTATTATGTTGCTTTCAAATTGAAATGATCACGATTGACTTATCGCATTTAAACATCATCAATTATGTCTAGTGCAGCTCTCAACAAAGTACAGGATAGTTCATATATTCTTGTAATACATATTTGTACTGATCAAACCTAAATCAATCTTTTTATGAAGCTTGTTTTGCTTTTTGCTTTTTTAATTTTACTCAATGCATGTTCAGCTCCTGAATCAAATGTGTCTCAGACCATTAAAAAACCTAATATCATTTATATTATGGCCGATGATTTAGGATATGGAGATTTAGGTTGCTATGGTCAAAAACTAATTCAAACCCCAAATATTGATCAACTTGCCAACGAAGGAATGCGATTTACTGACCATTATGCTGGTACAGCTGTTTGTGCACCTTCGCGCTGTGTATTAATTACTGGTAAACATATGGGAAATGCCGCCATCAGAGGTAATAGACAATGGTTGCCTCATGGTCAAGCTCCCTTAGCAGATAGTATAGTAACTGTAGCAGAAGTTTTAAAAACTGCTGGTTATACAACAGGTATGATAGGCAAATGGGGCTTGGGCATTTCAAGTACTGAAGGTGCTCCCAACAAACAAGGTTGGGATTACTTTTATGGTTATACCGACCAAGTGTTAGCGCACAATTATTGGCCAGAATATTTAGTAAAAAATGGTGAGAAGGTAAAACTAGCCAATGAAGTAAAGTATTTAGATACTACCGCTTGGCATAAAGGTTATGGGAGTTATTCAACTAGTAAGAAAGAATACTCTAACGACTTATTTACTAAAGAAGCGCTCAACTTTATAGAACAACAAAAAGACAAGCCATTTCTACTATATCTACCTTATACCATCCCTCACAATAATGGCGAAGCCCTACCTGGTCAAAAACAGGAAGTACCAGATTTTGGAATATATACAGAAAAAGATTGGGCATCAGATTCATTAGGATATGCAGCCATGATAACAAGACTCGATAGTAATGTAGGAGAAATTGTGGCAAAAGTAGATGCATTAGGCCTCTCGGAAAATACCTTGATTATTTTTACAAGTGATAATGGCCCTATGCAGGAAAGAACTGGCTTTACGGCTTTTTTTGATAGCAATGGCCAGCTAAGAGGAGGGAAAAGAGACCTATACGAAGGAGGTATAAGAGTACCTTTTATTGCTAAATGGAAAAGTAAAATACAAGCTGGCTCAGTTAGTAACCATCCCTCATACTTTACAGATTTTCTAGCCACTGCTTGTGAAATGGCTATTATTGAACCACCCAATAATACCGATGGCATTTCTTATTTGCCTACTTTATTGGGAAAAGAACAACCCAAACATGAATACCTCTATTTTGAATTTCATGAAGGAGGAAAAAGCCATGCTATAAGGAGTGGTGATTGGAAAGCTATTAGAAACAACACTTTTAAGGAGGAAACTACTGCTTGGGAATTATACGATATATCTCAAGATATAAGTGAGCAAAATAATTTAGCAGAAGAAAATCCTGAAAAACTAAAAGAACTTATCGATAAGGCTAAGCAAGCACACGGTGTAGATGCCTCCTGGCCATTATTTGCATCTGAACAAAAGGATGAATAATGCACAGTTAAGCGGAAATTGAAGGTATACTGATAATGAAAGTAGTACCTTGGTTGGGCTTACTTTTTATCTTTATTTCTCCCTTTAATTTATCTACGCATTCTTTCAGAATATATAATCCAATTCCAGAGCCAGGCTTTTGATCATTAGCCCTGTAAAACATTTCATAAATTTTTGCCTGTCTCTCTTCTTCAATACCAATACCATTATCACTTACTTCTAATACAACCCTTTCTTGATTTAACTTAGTTGTTATTTCAATGAAAGGATTTTTATTATTTTCTGGCAAAAATTTAAAAGCATTTGAAATTAGATTATTGAGTATAATATTTATCCTGAGTTTATCACTCATAAATGTTGCTTCCATATCAATAGAAACAGTTACATTAATATCTTTTTCTTTGATAGTTTGGTGATAGTCGACCAAGATGGCATCAACCAGTTTCTTGAAATCAATCTCTTCTCTTTTTAATCCCATTCTACTATTTCTCGAATAATCGAGAATATCTCGAATGAATTGATCAAGCCTACTCAGTGTTTGTATTTTCAACCCATTCATGTGATGTATTTCTTCCAAATCGTCTGTCTCACTAATAAGATGTGACAAACCAATAGAAGAAGCAATGGGGGATCGTAAGTCATGAGAAACACTATAAACAAATCTATCTAACTCTGTATTTGCTTTTTGCAATGCCTTATTCTTTTCTTTGAGTTTTTCTTGGCTTGCTTCTGCCTTTTCTTTAGCCTTGATCAACTCCTCTTCGTTCTGTTTAATTTGTGTAATATCAATATTGATACCTATTAGTTTTTCTACTTTATTATCTTTAAATAAGGGAGCACCAGATGCTAAAATATTTCTAGTTTCGCCTTTAGGGGTTACTATTCTGAAATGAACATCAGATACAAACTTACCCTGAGATATTTCAGAGAGTTCATTCATTGCAGCATCACTATCATCTGGGTGCACTTGTTTTTGCCATCCTTCTAAATCATTCTCAAATTCTTCTCTGGTAATTCCATAAATATTTAGTAAGGTATCGTTCCATTGTAAAACACCAGAATCAACTTCCAATACCCAGACCCCCAATTTGGCAGTTTCTATAGCTAAATCGAGTTGCTTATTAATGGCATTCAGTTCCTGATTTATATTTATCCGTTCTGTTATATCCATTATCAATGTATTCCATACTATGGAACCATCAGCCATCTTCTTTGGCATCCCTCTACCTTGCGCCCATTTCACTCTTCCATCTGGTAAAAGTATTCTATACTCAACACTCCAAAATGAGAGCTCTTCTGCAGATTTTTGAACAGAAGACACAAAATTCTTCAAATCATCAGGGTGGATGCGTTCCCATATCAAACTAATCTGCTCTAAAGCTTTTTCTTGCGGTATTTCATGCAATTCTTCTACTCCCTTACTTAGGTATATTAGATTATCTGACCCATCAGTATTAAGTTGGTATTTTAGTACTACCCCAGGAACACTATCTGTTATTGCTTTATAGTCTTCTTGGCTCTCTTTCCATTTAATTTCAGCTATTTTTCTATGAGAAATATCTTGAAATGAACCATACAAATGTGATATTTTATCATTTTCATCTCTCTTTACATAACCACGAGCATTACAATATTTCCTACCTCCTTTTCCTGTAATTATTTCTGCCTCAAGTTCATAAGGAAGTCCATATTTAATAGCATTTGAAACGCAAATATCTAATTCTTTAAAACTTTCAGGGGTATAAATCTTTGGATGATCCTTATAAGTAGGTTCGCCATTTTTAGGATCTATTTCAAAAATTTTGAAGAGCTCTTGTGACCAACTTACTTTGTCCTTAGCTATGTCCCATTCCCAACTACCTACATTGGCTATTGCTTCGGTTCTTTCCAATACATTTTTTTGTGATTTGAGTGCTAATTCTGATTTTTTACTTTTAGTTATATCCAGAATTAATGTATCCCATTCTATTGCCCCATCCTTCTTTTTTTCAGGAATCCCTTTACCCGCCAACCACTTTACTTTATTACTTTTAGTTTTAATTCTCCATTCGTACTCCCAAATGCTCATTTCTGTAGCAGATTTTAATATGCTGTCGCGCATATCTGCTATTTCTTCTTTAAAAGCTAAATCCCAATGTGCATTTATGTCTTTTAATACTTCTTCGTTGGGTACTTCCCATAGCGCTTCTGCTTGTTCAGAGATAAAGACTAGACTATCTTTCCCTTCTTTATCTAACCTATACTTTAAAACTGCTCCAGGTAAACTATTAATTATATTTTCAAATTTGGATGTCTGCTTTCCTGATCTCTCCATTTTTTCATTAGAGTTACCCTTTATCAAACTTCCTTCAATAGGACTATCAGTCTCACCAATCATGGGTTGAAATACCACAAGATAATGAGTCTCTTGTGTTTCATTGATCGGAGCAAGAGAGATATTATAAGTTTTTGTGTTGGTTGTTTCCTCTTTAAAAGAGGAAGGTAAACCAATCTCTTTCTGGTTGCGCTTACATAAATCAAAATGGTTTTCGAATATTTCAAGAAAATTACCAGAGAAAACTTCTTTTATATTAGATATATTATCTAAAAAGTAAAGACTAGTTGTACTGGTTTCTAAGATAACCCCTTCACTATCTATTAGCACAGCTGAAGGCTTAAAATTTAAGGCCAGATAATCCTTAATTCCTTGTTTGGAAGCCTGCATTATGGGAGTGTGTAGTTAAAAAAATAATTGCCAATTACTAAATAACATACTCCTAATGAATATGTTTTGTGATTAATTTAATTAAAATTTAGCAGATAAATAAGTATTTACTTCTAGAAATACATTGTTATATTTTCAGCAATCCTTTCGCGAAATAACATCTATCCATTTCATTTGACAAGTATTGATTTTTCTGTAACATTGAAGAAATATAACCTCTTCACAATAATAACCATGAATAACTATTTCTTTAATTCTTATACTAACACAAGTACATTATACATCCAGCTTTTTATCATACTAAATGCATTCATTTTCTTAAGTGCTTGTCAACAAAAAAATCAACCACGACCACTTGCCACAGATTTAGCCATTACATGGAAATTACTTAGTAATGATGGGGAACGTTATACTGCAGCCTTTGTAATTGTAAACCAAAGTGATACTGCTCTATCTTCTAACGATTGGGCATTATATATGAATCGCTTACCTAGAGATGTACAAGAAGCAGAAAGCGATTTGTTAGCAATGAGAAAAATTAATGGTGACTTTTTCGAAATTAAGCCTAATACCTCTTTCAACAGTCTATCACCTGGAGATTCCCTTACCATTACTTATACTTCTCCTTTTTGGGCCACTAAAGAATCAGATGCCCCATGTGGCTTATATTTCGCTTTTGAAAATGGCGCTACGTTAGAAGTAGCTGAAAACTATACCATTTTACCATTCGAAGAACCAGAACAATTTCTTCGAAGTAAAAGTGACAAGGTATTCCCTCCTACTGCTGAAAGTATTTATGCTGCCAATAAAAAAATCATAAATACTAAGGATGAGGCATTACCACCATTTCTTCCGACTCCACTACAATATAGATTTAAAAAAGATTCGATGGCTCTTAATGCGAATTCAGCTATTGTTGTATTGGATCCTTTGTTAGAAAAAGAAGCAAACTACCTCTCAGGCAGACTTGAAGCCATGTTAGGTGTAACACCGCAATTATTGAATAGTGATACTGAAAGTAATAATAAAATAATCCTTTCTATTACTTCTAAACCTATTAAAGGCCAGAAAAGCTCAGCCTATTCTTTAGAAATAGACAGTAAACAAGGCATTCGCATTGAAGGTACCGACCCAGCTGGTGTTTTTTATGGCATTCAGTCTTTAATAAATTTATTCCCCCCACAGGCATTTAGTAGTTCTTTACAAACTATCAATTTAAGAGAAATTACAGTAAAAGATGCGCCAGCTTTTAAATACAGAGGTATTCATTTAGATGTCTCAAGGAATTTCCACTCAAAAGAATCTGTGTTGGAATTGTTAGACATCATGGCACTTTATAAACTAAATAAATTTCACTTTCACCTTACTGATGATGAAGGTTGGCGTATTGAAATTGCGCCACTTCCAGAGCTGACCAGTTATGGTAGCCAGAGAGGGCATACATTAGATGAAAGTGAGTACCTTTTCCCAGCCTATGGTTCAGGCCCATTCAACGATACACCTGGTTCAGGCTACTATTCAAGAGACGAATTTATAGAAATATTAAAATTTGCTGATGAAAGACATATTGAAGTAATTCCTGAAATAGATATGCCTGGTCATGCTAGGGCCGCCATTAAAGCGATGGAATTCAGGTTTAACCGACTCATGGAAACAGGTGATTCTACTGCTGCTGCTGCTTTTTTAATTTCCGAGAATGAAGATAAATCAGAATATAGTTCTGTACAGGGTTATACTGATAATGTTATCTGTGTTTGCCAAGAATCTACTTATGATTTTCTAGAAGTAGTAGTAAATGAGTTAGTAAGCATGTATCAGGCAGCGGGTATTAAATTACAAACGGTACATACTGGTGGCGATGAGGTCCCTCATGGTGCTTGGGAAAAATCTGAGCATTGTACTACCTTTTTAGCAAATAGTGATAAGTACCAAGAAGTATCAGATTTACCTGCCTATTTTGTCGAAAGATTTAATAAGATTTTACAAAAACATGGTATTATAACCGCAGGATGGGAGGAAATAGCATTGAAAATTACGCATGGCGCAAACGGTGAAAGTAAGGAAGTGAACAATGCGTTGGTAGACCAAAAATTAATGCCCTATGCTTGGAATACTGTTGTTGGCTGGGGAAGTGAGGACCAAGCCTATAAATTAGCGAATGCTGGTTTTCAAGTTGTGATGTGCAATGCCCCAAATTTATATTTTGATTTTGCTTACAATGGAGATCCTCGTGAACCTGGGTATTATTGGGGCGGCATGGTCGATACGAGGCAAGTCTATAAATTAGCCCCCTATAATTTATTCCTAACTACTGAATTCGATATAATGGGAAATCCCGTTAAACCTTCTACCTTAACAGATGGCAGAACATTTCTTACAAAAGAGGGAGAAAAAAATATATTGGGCATTCAGGGGCAGTTATGGTCAGAGACTGTAAAGTCTAAAGAAATGTTGAACTATTATTTTTTCCCAAAACTCATAGGGCTTGCTCAGAGGGCTTGGGAAGGGCAACCAAAATGGCTCAATGATAAAAAACCAGCAAAGCAGTGGGAGCAGTTTAATGAAAATTTTAGTGTCTTTTGTAATCAATTAAGTACGCAAGTACTTCCTGTTTTAGACAATTTAAATGGAGGGATAAATTATAGAATTCCGGCACCGGGAGCCATCATAGAAGATGGAAAATTATATGCCAGTGTAGAATATCCTTCACTTGAAATACGCTATACAACCGATGGAACTGAACCCACAGCTACTTCCCCTATATATACTGAACCGGTATCTGTTGGAGATAATACAAATATTATTTTAAAGGCATTTAATAAAAAAGGGCGTAGTAGTCTTTCTATCGAAACCAACAAAGAAACTATGGAAGAATACCTCAAGGAAAAAAAGTAGTTATTTAAACACTTGCACATAACCACTTTGCTGTTGGATTTTTGTTTCTCCTTCTTCAAAACAACGGTATGTAAATTCCCAGAAATAGGTTCCACCATCGGGTGTGGAACCTGTTTCTGTAATATCCCACACAGCTGAGTTGGAGGTAGTGTAAACCTTTTCCCCCCAGCGGTTAACAATAGAAAGCTTTAATGGCTCTACCGCATTATCTACCAAAATTTCAAATTGATCATTGATACCATCATTGTTTAGGCTAATTGCATTAGGAGCAAAGAATCCGCAACCGCAAGCCGTAAATATAGTAAAGAAGCGTTTGTTCAAATTATAACAAGGTGTGGTTATCTGGACCGAATAAATACCACTCTCAAATACAGAAATTGACTCGCTTGATTCTCCTGTACTCCAAGCATAGGAGACATCGGATATACCTGCATCAAGCTCCAATTCTGTATCAATACAAGCTACCGTGTCTGTGTCTAAAATATCTGGCAATGCTGCAAAATCTACTACAATTGTATCTTCAAAGGTACAATTATCCTTAGTTGAAGAAAGAAAATAAGTACCAGGCGAATCGACCAATAGTGTGTCTGTACTGATTTCATTATTCCATAAGTTTGAAGCAGTAATATCTGCTGTAAGATAAAGCTGCTCACCCCTACATATTGTCTTATCTGGATTTTCAAACTTCTCTGGTCCTCTTTCTAATACTTCAATGGAATCTACCATTACACAACCATTAATAGTAGCTGAAGCATAATAGAAACCAGGTTCGTCAACAATAATGCTAGCAGATGAGCTACCATTACTCCATAAGAGCTCATTATCTGGGTTTAAATTAGTATTTAAACTAATTGGTGCTCCATTGCAAATAAATGCATCTTGGTTAGTAATAAGCTTATCCGGCAATCTACTACTACAAGGTTCTACTACCACTTCATCTATAAATAAATAAGCAGACTCTGCTCCCTCTCTCGGGTTGAGTGGCAATGCTAATGTGGTGTTTTCATTGTCTTTAAAATTACCTATTACTAAATGTTTTTCTCCACCATTCGCCACATAGTTCCCTTTAATCTCAAACCAACTTGAATAGTTAGATAGTAGCCAGTTTGTTGCATTTTCTAATACAGGTGTAACTGCCAATAGGTTGGTATCTCTAGGTGGGGTTTCACTAAGGTACATACCTACATCGTCAGTAATGTATACATTGTTTTCACCCGGAGAAACTTTAAAACTTAGAAAGTAAGTTTCTCCTTTTACAAGTGAGTCAGTTAATTCAACAGCTACAAATTCTTTATAATCATCTTTGTTAGCTGCTTCTGGTGCTAAATAGGCTCTAATTCCTGCCATACCCCTACCTGATGCAGGAAATTGGCTACCCCAAAAGTTGTCGGGGATACTAGTACGTTCAACATTACTGCATGTATGCATCAAATCTGTTGTTTCAAAATTGGGAGAATACCAAGGAGGAGCAAATGCTAATTGGCCCCTAGAGTCAGGACAAGTAGTAACGGAATCAAAATCAAAATTTGGGACTAGGTTTTGCGCATAAACATCAGAAAAAAGAAAAAATATGAATAAGAAATTTATAACAAAATAAGGCCTCAATTCATATTTCATATTCAGCATTGACATTACTAGAAATCAATCTATTTTCTATAAATACCATTTGTTAAACTATTCGGTTTGAAATAACCCGTAAAAGTTGTGAAGTAGCTCTAAATTGGTCTAAATCTATATTCTAATTAATATTTTTCTAGACAGATTCTTGAGTATTTATATTTACATAAATATAATCAAAATGAGATGAAGTAATGAGAGATTTTTTTAAAAAGAGCATTTGTAAACACATGATAATCAAAAATTTAACACTTTTTTATACTGTTTTATATACGCTACTTCTTTTGATTGCTGGCTGTACGTCAAACAACGATGAATCTAATGACGCTGCACCAATCATAGAAATGTTAAAAACAAATGCCAGTACATTTTATAACCATGATAATCTTTTTGCTAATAATACTAGAGTTGAATTTTATGATAGCTTGATACAAGTAAGAGAAATAGATTATAGGCTACGCTATTTTCAAGGAATTGATCAATTACGCGCTGGAAAAACTGAAGATGCCATAAAAAATTTCGAAGCTATTACAAATATTGCTTCTGATACACTCATTAAATATGGTTTAAATCCTATAGAAGTAAAAAGGGCAAATAACTATTTAGGTTTAAGTTACTTGCGCTTAGGTGAACAAGAAAATTGTATCCTCAATCATACAGCTGCCTCTTGTATTATCCCAATTGCAGAAGCTGGCTTTCATCAAAAAAAAGAAGGTTCCAGAAATGCGATTGCCACTTTTGAAAAATTATTGAAGCAAAGACAAGATGATTTCGCCAATAGATGGCTTCTTAACATTGCCTACATGACCTTGGGGGAATATCCAGAGAAAGTACCTTCAGAATGGCTCATCCCTCTTTCAGCTTTTGAGTCAGAATATCCTTTACCAAAGTTTACAGATAGAGCAACAGATATCGGTTTCGATTTAAATGGTTTGGCTGGAGGCTTAATTGTCGACGATTTAGACAATGATGGCTACCTTGATATTTTTGTTTCTGAATGGGGTCCTAATGACCGTTTGCATTATATGCATAACAATGGCGATGGCACTTTTTCAGACATAACAGAAACTGCGGGAATCGCTGATCTTACTGGAGGTCTTAATTTAATTCAAGCCGACTACAACAACGATGGATTTTTAGACATTTTCATATTGAGAGGAGCTTGGCTAGAACATTTTGGTAAGCAACCTAACTCGCTACTACGCAATAATGGAGATAATACATTTACCGATGTAACCATACCTTCAGGATTAATATCGCTTCATCCTACGCAAGCTGCTACTTGGAATGACTTTAATAATGATGGCTGGTTAGATTTATTTATTGGCAATGAATCTGCCGGTAGACCAGATGCTTTTCATTTCAGCGAACTATTTATCAATAACCAAGATGGCACCTTTACCGATGTTGCCAAAGAGGCAGGTATACAAGTGAATAAAGTAGGTTTTAGGCCTACTGCCCATTACATAAAAGGAGTTACTTCAGGAGATTATAACAATGATGGTTGGCAAGACATATATGTTTCAACAGGGGTACTTAATCAACAAAGGGATTTCTTATTTAGGAATAATGGATTAAATGAAAATGGGCAACCTACTTTTACCGATGTGACAAAAGAAGCAGGTTTAGGTGGGAAACATTCTACATTTTCCACATGGTTTTGGGACTACAATAATGATGGTTGGTTAGATATTTTTGCTGCTAGTTACTTTAGGAGCGATACCAAAGGAGATATTATTACAGATGTTGCCAAAGAATACTTAGGAATAGAACACGGTGCCGAAAAAGGATTTCTCTACGAAAATCAAAAAGACGGAACTTTCAAAGAGGTAAGTGAAAAAGTCAATCTTAATAAAATTTTATATTCTATGGGTGCCAATTTTGGCGATTTAGATAATGATGGATTCTTAGATATGTATTTAGGAACAGGGAATATTGGTTTAAATACTGTTTTGCCTAATAGAATGTTTCGTAACAACGGAGGCAAACAATTTCAAGATGTAACTACTGCCGGAGGGTTCGGAAATATACAAAAAGGCCATGGTGTTTCTTTTGCCGATCTTGATAATGATGGCGATCAAGATGTGCTCATTTCTATGGGTGGGGCTTTTGAGGGTGATATTTATCAAAATACTTTTTATGAAAATCCATACGATAGTATTGCAGATAGTAACAATTGGATCAAAGTCCAACTAGTAGGTGAAAAGAGCAATAGGTTTGGTATTGGTAGTCGACTTGAAATTGAAATTGAGGAAGCTGGAAAAATCAGGAAGATTTATAAAGATGTTAATTCGGGTGGAAGTTTTGGGAGCTCACCCATAATGCAACATATTGGAATAGGCAATGCCCAAATAGTAAAAAGCTTAACAATTAAATGGAATGGAAGTGAGACAGTACAAACTATTGAAAACTTAGAAATAAACAGTGCTTATTTAATAGAAGAAGACAAAAAGAAAGCAAAGAAAATAGGATTAAATAAACTTCAATTTCCGCATAACAATCATACCCGCCATCAATAAAAAAAACAGGGTTGCTGTAGAAGCAACCCTGTTTTTAATGAATCTGAAATTTATATTAGTAACCAGGATTTTGATCAGCTTGAGTAATTTCAGAATTTGTATCTAACTCTCTGATAGGAATTGGGAATAACTCGTGTTTACCAACTTGGTAAGGTTTACCACTTGCTATTGCAATATCATCATCTAGGCCCCATCTTCTCAAATCATCATAGCGTTTTTGTTCTCCTGCCAATTCTACTTCTCTTTCATGCATTATAATAGTCATCAATTCTGCTGCTGAACCAGCTGGGTATTCTGCCGTTGGATATAATTCTAATGTATTATTGAGTGTACGATCCATATATAAAGTAATATTAGGATTTGTTTTTTGATCAATAGCCCTTTGTCTCACTTGGTTTACTAATGCCAATACTTCTGCATCAGACTTTCCATTATTTAACTTTGCTTCAGCAGCCATCAATAATAAATCTGAATAACGCAATAAACGGAAATTGATTCCTGAACTTTGATTGTTATCTGGTCTAATATCCCTGTTAGAATATTTTCTCCAAGCAATCAAACTACCCCAATCATCTCTTCTAAATACATCTCCATTCCAGATTGCTACACTATCATCATAAAAGGTTTGTTCGTAACGAGGGTCGCCTAACTCAAAGCGATCGGCAAATTCCTGCTTTGGTCTTACGTTATTGAAACTACCAAAATCATATTCTACTGCACGGAAAGTATTTTCTCCACCACCATTGTTATCAATACCCCAAACACCACCTAATGCATCTTGAAACTGTACTTCAAATAATGATTCATCATTATTCTCAGCTTCACCACTTTGTTCTTCACCAATACCATTTAGTCGAAAATCTTCAACTAATCTATAAGTACCATAAGTTCCGTTGATTACTGCATCAAACTCTGTTTCTGCTTCTGCCCAACGCTCTTGGAATAAGTATAATTTACCCAAATAAGCAGCTGCTGCACCTGAAGTAGCTCTACCAGCGTCGGAAGCATCATACTGATCTTTTGTTAATAAATTATTTTTCGCGAAAGTCAAGTCATCTTCAACCAATTGAAATACTTCAGCCTGAGAAGCTCTTGGTTGGTTGATAGCATCGTCTGGTGGGATAGTTATCAATGGTACATCTCCCCATTTGTTTGCTAAATCGAAATAGAAAGTAGCTCTTAGGAAACGTGCTTCACCTATTAATCTGTTTTTGAGTGTAGCGTCCATTTCAATGTCTTCAACTCCTGCTAAAAAACGATTAGCTCTAGCAACTCCTTGGTAATAATCTCTCCACATTTCAAATAACACCCCATTGTTAGATTCAAATGTATAATCTAACATTTGTCTTAGAGCCGATTGAAGATTATTAGTTCCGATATTTTCATCAGAAGGCATATCATTAGCAAAGAAGTACATACGATTCATCAGTCCTCTAGCTTGCCATGAAGCATACACAGAAGTAACACCTAGTATTGCATCTGCTTCAGTTTGATAGAATGTATTTACAGTAACTGCATTAGGATTATCTTTATTAAGCAGTTCATCTTCATCACAAGCACTAATAAATAGGATGCTAAAGAGCAAAGTGCCTATAAGCGATTTCATAAATATTGAATATTTTTTCATTATCATAAATTGTTGAAATGAATAATTTTAATTAAAACGACAACTGAACGCCGAATAAAAATGTTCTTGGTTGAGGATAGTTGTTTGAATCTATACCCCTTGCCCTACTATATTGACCAGGATTGCCTGATTGCGTATCTGAACTTATTTCAGGATCATAGCCTTCATAATCAGTAATAGTAAATAAGTTTTGAGCCGTTACATATACCCTCGCGCTCGATACTGTACCTTTAGCAAAGTTTTCTAGTGTTGCGGAAGGCACTGAATAGCCTAATGTCATGTTTCTTGCACGTAAGAAAGAACCATCTCCTATAAATCTAGTAGATTCCCTAGTATTGTTAGCTGGGTCACCACCAACTGCCCTTGGTATTGTATTCGATGTACCTGGTCCATCCCAGTAGCCCAAAGTACGTTGTTCAAAATTGAATGGTCTTAACATACCAGCTGAGAAGTAACGGTAACCATAATATAATTCAACTCCTGAAACTCCTTGAACAAACATATTAAAATCAAACCCTTTATAAGAAGCATTTAAAGTTAAGCCATAAGTTAAATCTGGAATAGGATCACCGATATAACCTCTATCATCAGGATTGATTACACCATCTCCATTTAAGTCTACGAAACGAATATCACCAGGCTCTGCGTTAGGTTGGTCAGCATGTGCATCAATTTCAGCTTGTGTTTGGAATATACCATCTGCAGTGTATCCCCAGAATGAACCAATTGGAATACCTTCATCGATACGTGTTACCCTTGTAGTATTTACATTACCACCAACAATAGGTTGTGCACCACCTAAATCTAAGAACTCATTATCTAAAGTAGCAAAGTTACCAGTTATACTATATTGAAAGTCTCCAAAAGATTTACGGTAGGTAGCCGCAAACTCAAAACCTCTGTTTCTTACAGAACCTACATTACGTGTTGGTGCATTAGATATACCTGTAGAAACTGGAGGTGGCACTTGAATCAAAATATCATCAGTTTCTTTTACATAGTAATCCATGTTCACCAATAACTTATTATCAAATAAGCCAACATCTAAACCAAAGTTAGTTTGGGTTGATGTTTCCCATTGTAATGTACCAGGTACTAATCTTCTTTGACCTACACCTGTAGTCTGAGTACCATTGAATATATAATTAATAGTAGATTCCAATATAGGTTGGAAACTGTAGTTACCTATTTCTTGGAAACCTGTTTGGCCCCAACCTGCTCTAGCTTTCAAGTCACTGATGAAACTTACATCATCCATAAAAGCTTCTTCACTGATCCTCCAACCAACTGAAACTGATGGGAACACACCATATTTATTACCAGGTGAGAATCTTGAAGAACCATCACGTCGTATATTTGCAGTCAATAAATATCTATCACCAAAGCTATAATTAACACGACCTAAATAAGAAATTAAGGCAAATTCTCCTAAAGTACCTTGTGCTACAGGTACATCATTCACACCATTCAATACACGTACAACATCATTTGTTGTATTTCTACCACTAGCATTGGCACTTCTTGAAGAAAGTGTTTGTCTTGTATAACCGGCAATTACTTCTAATGAATGTTGAGTGCCAAAATTCTTATTATAAGATAAAGTATTCTCTATAAGTGGTGATACAGACAATGTATTTTGCTCACTAAGGGAAGCAAAAGGCTGGCTTCTTCTATCACCAAAGTTATAAATAGGTCTGAAACTGTAACGATTAGATAGGATAATATCACCACCTACATTCAATCTATACTTTAATCCATCAATAATTTCATACTCACCATAAACGGTACCTAATATTCTATAACGAGTGGTTTCATCATCAAACAATTCAGCTACACCAACTGGGTTATTGGCATCCTGCTCATCAATAATTCTATTTCCTGAAAATCCACCTAAGTTATTTTCATCAAATACTGGTCTATTAGGAGGATAGTGTAGCATACCAAAGAAGATACCTCCTACATCTGCTTCGTCGGTAACTGCACGGCTAACAGACATGGTTTCACCAAATTTAAAGCGACCTTTCTTAAAGTCTGAGTTAACCCTTAAACTCCAACGCTCAAAACCTGTACTTCTAACAATACCTTCTTGGTTAAAATAGTTTAAAGAAACACTGAAACGCGCATCTTCTGTACCTCCAGAAACACCCACATCTACATTACTAATAGGAGCAGCATTAAAAATCTCATCTTGCCAGTCTGTTAAGTTTACTAATTCCGCAGGATCTTGTAATGCAACTACCCTTGGTAAACCTGCATTGTCCGTCAATGCATCAGAGATTTGCTTATATCCATTAATATCGGTCAATTCCAAAGTATTCCATGCACTTTGAGTACCGTAGTAAGAATTTAAAGTAACTGTTGTCTTTCCAGCCTCACCTCTTTTAGTTGTAATCAGTACAACACCATTTGCTGCCCTAGCTCCATAAATAGCAGAGGCCGAAGCATCTTTCAATACTTCTATAGAAGCAATATCTGATGGGCTAATATTAGCCAACGCATTTACTCTGCCACTATTTAAGTTATCGTTAATAACAGGAACACCATCAATTACATAGAGTGGCTGTGAGTTACCAATTGAACCTACACCACGTATCTGCACGTCCATGGCACCACCTGGTCTACCAGATTGCTGAATATTTACACCTGCTACCCTTCCTTGCAAACCTTGCTCTACTGTAGTAATCGCTACGTTCTTTAACTCGTCAGCATCTAAAGATGATACAGCTCCTGTTAGATCCCTTCTCTCCTGAGTACCATAACCAACTACCACAACCTCACTAAGTTGCTGTAAATCTTCTTCCAATGCAATATTAAATGTGCTTTGACTACCAACTTCTAATTCTTGAGTTTGATAACCAATGTATGATACCACTAATACTTCAGCACCTTCTGGTAACGATAGCTGGAAATCACCATTGATGTCTGAAGATGTACCGGTAGTAGTACCTTTCACGATAATACTTGCACCGGGAATACCAGTACCGTCTGATGCAGCTGTAACTTTACCCGAAACAGTTTGGGCATAAGCCATTGAGAGCATTCCAAAAAGTAAAAGTATTGTAGTGACAATACTTTTAAGGTAACTTTTTATCATAATCATGTTTTTTAAATGGTTAATTATTCTTTTTATAAAGAAGGTATAAATAAATGGAATTAATGGGTTTGCACTGTCCTGTACTTTCATGGTAGGCCCCAATAGAATTATATTCTGTAAATTTTAAATTTTTGAGATAAAATATCATTATTTATATATTTTAAATATTTAATTCCATTTTTTTGAAAATATTTAAAACATATAGACATTTTATTAGGTGAGATCTAAATCGATTTCGTTTGCAAATGAAACTAAGGTAGTTCAAAAACAAAGTCGTGCAGAATGTTATTTCAGAAAATTATCTTCTGAACTTCGCAAAAGTAAATAGTTTTTATGCTGGGAAAATGATGAGATATTATTCTTTATCGCAAAGGCATAAACCATTAAAATGATAATATGTAACGAGAGTCCTCCATTAATGCCTATGGGATTGGAGCTTTATTACCTTTTATATAGATAGCCTTACTTTTTTCTCCCATGTATTCACTCCATTTAGGTTTTGTATATGGCACTTTGGACTCAATCCTTTCAATTTTTAAATCTCTATAGCCAAAAAAATCTGAAGTTGTTCCATTATTACAATAAATTATGTCAGCAAAACCATCATTATCTAGATCAGTAATTAAAGGTGTTGAGCCTAAATTTGTGCCATCAAAGCTTTTACCCAATTGGAAATATTTTCCACCCTCTAGAAAATCATATACCACCATTAAGTTGTTGTACTTTACGATATATTCAGTGCCTACATTCATATTGATTGCAAAAAGTATATTATCTGTTCCATTCTCCATCAAATCGTATACAATGGGAGAAGCAAACTGAAAACTACCCAAAGTATCGGTAAAAGTGATATTTCCATTTTTCCCATCAATCACCATTTGTATGGCTCGGTCGATATTGGGCCAAGTACCAATACCATAGCTCACAAAAAAATCAGTAATGTTATCCTCATTATAGGTAAATGGAGCGGGCATAGAATAAGTCTCAAGCGTTTCCCCAAAATCTACTTCCCAAATTTTTTGAAAATCCTTTCCATCATAAGCATGCATCTTCCCTTTTACAGCATTGCAAACTATGTCTAATTGCCCATCGCCAGTAATATCTGCCAAGGTTGGCGGTGCAATAAATCCTTTTCCATTACCATCGGCTAGTTGTTTTGCATTGACTAATCCTTCATTCATAAATGTGGTCAATGGTATTACAAACAGCCCTCCATTAATGGTTTCACCGCCAGAACCAAAAACAATCATTAGGTTTCTATTCTGATCTAATAGAACAGGAGACATATACGTCTCTTTTCCATCAGGCATCGCTGCTTTGGTAAGTACTTCTCCCGTTTTTGTACTAATTGCCATCAAATAACCCTGTGGGCGCTCTTTCTCATCAGGTAATGCTTTTACAAAACCACCAAAAGCAATCAGTAAATCTTCTACACCGTCGTTATCTTGATCTGGAATAAATTGGGGATTGAAAAAATTCAGTAAAGTTGTGTCATTTTCTAAATCAATTTGCGGGTAACTGGGTAAATACTCCCAAATTAATTTTCCATTAGTACCATCTAATGCAAATAATTGTGCTGAACGACCTCCAATAAATATGTCTTCTACACCATCACCAGTAATGTCTTTGAAAACAGCCGATCCCACAATCTGATTTCTGCCCTCTTTTTTCCAAAGTAATTCTCCATTTTTACCATTGATAGCAATTACGGCATATGCTGATGATTCGTATTCCTTTCCACCTGCGCCCAAAACAATATCCAAAATGCCATCTCGATTTAAATCAATTACTTTTGGAGAAGAATTGGTACCGGCCTCAGGTATTTCCAATACCCATTTATCAAGTTTATTATTGTATGAATAGATGAAATAACTTATACCACTCAATATAATAATTATAATCAATGATAAGAAGATGCTTTTTTTGTTCATGCTATTATGAACTTTTGTTTAATCTTTTCATCTTCCTTTTTTGCTAAACATACTTATCTGCCATAATTAGAAACATGATAATGCTGAATGGCTCATTATATTTGTAAAACATTTGGACTATTTGAGTTCAAGAGCTTATTATAATCATATGATGAAAATTTTATATTCAATTCTTGTATGCTTGGCTTTTAGCACGATACTTTCAAGTTGTGAACAACGTAAGGCAGATACTTCTTCAATTCCCCAAATTACTGCTGAAGAAATTGAAACTTTTTTAAAACCATTAGGATCCGATGAATTTGAGGGGCGAAAACCATTTACAAAGGGAGAAGCAAAAACAACAGCTTATTTAGAAGCACAGTTTAAAGAGATGGGACTGCAACCAGGAAATGGTAATAGTTACTTTCAAGAAGTGCCCTTAGTAGAAATAACTGGTACTTCTTCTCAGACTATGACCATACAAGGTGGTAATGAAACAATAACGCTTAATACCAAAAATGACTTTGTGGCTTACACCGAAAGGGAGACTGAAAAAATAGCTTTAGAAGGTTCTGAGTTGGTCTTCTGTGGATTTGGTATTGTAGCACCTGAATATGATTGGAACGATTATGAGGGCCTTGACATGACTGGTAAAACAGCTGTAGTTTTAGTAAATGACCCTGGTTTTGGAAGCGAAGACAGTACCTTTTTCAAAGGAAATATAATGACCTATTATGGGCGTTGGACCTACAAATATGAAGAGGCAGCCAGACAAGGTGCAGCAGGCGTATTAATTGTACACGAAACACGAGCAGCGGGTTACCCATGGGCAGTAGTGGCAAATTCTTGGTCTGGCGCTAAGCTAAACTTAACTACCGATGATAAAGGACAATCTAAATGTGCGATACAGGGTTGGATCACGCTAGAAAGCGCAAGCAAATTATTCAGTGAAGCAAATATTGATAATTATACAGGCAAGGCATCGACAAAGGGTTTTAAACCCATACCTATGGGACTCAATGCCTCTGTTTCGGTAGAAAATACCATGCGTTATGATGCTTCTAAAAATGTAGTAGCCATTATACCAGGAACTAACAGGGCCGACGAAGTTATTCTCTACAGCGCCCATTGGGATCATTTAGGCATAGGTACAGTGGTGAATGGAGATTCTATTTATAATGGTGCTTTGGATAATGCCAGTGGTACTGCCTGCATGTTGGCAATAGCTAAAAATATTCAAGAAGCAGGTATAAAACCAGAAAGAACAATCTTGTTTAATTTTGTAACTGCCGAAGAACAAGGCTTGCTTGGCTCAGCATACTATGCTGTTAACCCCTTATTTCCAGTAGAAAAAACAGTGGCTAACCTCAATATGGATATGATGCAAGCCACAGGTGAGATGAATGACTTAACAGTGATTGGTTATGGGCAATCTGAATTGGAAGATCTTGCTGAAGAAATTGCAAAAACTCAGGGCAGATATATGATGCCTAACCAGACACCTAGCGAGGGCTTATTTTTCAGATCAGATCATTTTAGCTTTGCCAAAGTGGGAATACCCGCATTTTATGCCAAAGGATTAAACGACCATAAACAAAAAGGGAAAGATTTTGCCAAAGATGCCATCGGTGAATTTAGGACAACAAGTTACCACCGCCCTTCCGATGAATACAATACCAAAACAATGGATTTAGGAGGAATGGTACAAGATGCTCAATTGTATATGGAGCTTGGGCTTAAATTGGCCAATGAACCTATTTACCCCAAATGGAAGGAAGGTTCTGAATTTAAAGCGATAAGAGAAAAATCAATGAAATAGGAAGAAATCATCTATTCGACAGCTGAATTTATCCAACCTAAAAAGAATGTTGTTTTACTAAAATAAGATGACATATTGTGTAGTTTTGTGTACAGCTAAAACTATTTTTTTCTTACAACCATAAAGCTATGAAAGTATTGAAATATATACTCATAATTACACTTTTCACTCATACTATTTGCCATGCCCAACAAGACCTTATTTTCTTTTCTAAAGAAGATAGTGCTTTTGTTAAAATAGATAAAAAGTCTCTTTTGACGCCAAATACTATTATTTATCAAGAAAATGATGGTAAAAAGAAAACAGCAGAAGCTTCTAGTATAATTGGTTTTAGTCTAAATGATGGTGCTACTTTTAGGTCTATTGAAAAAAGTAGTAGTTCATTCGTTTTTATGGAAGAAGTAGTAACTGGTCCTACTAGTTTATTGCAACAATTTGATACTGAAGAGTTCTATTTCATTAAGAATGGAGAATTGATATTGATAGAAAATACATTTTTAGATGGTAGGATCAAAATATTATTAGAGGATTGCCCTGATTGGAAAAACAGTGTTAAAGGAGATGCAAGTTATACTGAAGCTTATTTAAAACCAGCTACCATCGCTTATAACAAATGTGTTGACCCCAGTTATGCTCCTGAAGAAAGTAATAAAAAATCAGAAGGTGGAATCAGTATTACTAAGGGTATAAAAATCGCTTATAATCACAATCAAGTTCAATTTAATTACCCCAGATCTGCACATTATGAGGGGGATGCTAAAGGTAGGCCAGGATTCCAAGTAGGCGCAATGGTTCTTTTAGAGTCTGAGAAAAGCCCTATCTCTTTCCAATTTGAATTGAATTATTCACAAAAGGCATCAGATGTTTCTAACGATTTTTCTATAGCTTTCCAGAACTTCTCAAGTGCACTTTCATACAGGGTTAGTTATATTTCTTTCCCTGTAATATTGAAATATAATTTGATCAATAAAAGAACTACTAAGTTTCAACCTTTTATTCATGCTGGTTTTGATAATGGTATTTTAATTGGTCAAAATATAGAAGAAAGTGAATTACAAATAAATCGGAGTACCGAATTTGGTGATAATGTAAAGAAATTTGAATCTGGTTTTTTGGCTGGTTTTGGTATTTCAAAACAATTACAAAATTCTGATGCATTAGACTTTGAATTAAGATACTCCAATACATTTTTTAAATTGTCTTTCCCAGAACAAACTGTGGTTAATAAGCTATTAGCATTCTCAGTAATTTATAGGAGATAGTATTTTGAAGAATCGATAAAAAAAAAAGAGAAACCCAGCAGGCTTCTCTTTTCTGATTGTTCACATTTTAGCAATTAAGGGTATTACGACATGTTTTCAATTCTTTATTTACGGAATCTAAACCTTCTCTTCATTCTAAAATCCATTACTATTTCTTCAGTACCTTCATCAGTAGTAAGCATGGCTACATTGTCACATTCCCCGTCACCAAAGTCTAATGTTCTTTGTGCATCGCCAACAGTTGTTACTATAACACCTGAAGTTACCCATGGGCATAGTCTAGATTTGATTAAAGGTGTTGTAATTTCACGCGTATAATTATTTCCTTCTGGAGTAGTACCACTAGCAGAACCAGTAATTTGGAATACATCATCTACTCTTTCGGGGGTATCTGCACCTTCTATTTGATCAAATGTCCTGCTTGCTTCTCTAGTAAATACTTCATCTTCTGGTGTAGTGATTTTACCTCCTTCTAAAACAGCTGTACGTTGTACATCACTTACAATCGTTCTTGTGCGAGTTCCTTCAATTTTATAGTCATTCACATAGAAGTCTTCGAATGTTTGGATTACTTGTCTTCCAACTTCACCCCTAGCAGCAGTTATTGTAAGGATGATCTTACCACGTCTGATTATACCTCTACCACTTTCACAACCTTCTTCACCATAGTCTACAGTTACTACCCTTGGGAATCCGCCATCTTCAGGTATATCTATCTCACGAACAGCACACCCTTGGAATCGATTACTTACACGTCCATTATCAAAACCCTCAATATCAACTGCCTCATCAACATCAAAAGATAATTCTGTAAAAACGTTTTCTGCAAAAGCAGTCTCTTCTAATTCTGTTTCAGGATCAACAATGTCATTTTCGCTGTCTTCACAAGCGGTAAAAACCAATGAAAGGCTAATACCAACTAACATTAAAATACGCTTCATGGTCGAAAAATTTAAGATTAACTTTTTCATGTTTTTAAAATTTAAGTTTGGTTGATTTCTAAATTAAAGCTGTATTTATAGGCATACAGGAAGCCTGTTCAGTGCAATTTTTAATTGCTACTGTTTAATTAATTATCCTTTATCTATTTGATTTTATATGTGTTTGTACTTTGTTATTCTTTCATCTAAATCATTAAAAATTTAAACTCATAAAAAGACTCAGCGACCTTCCTAACAAAAACTGATCATAGCTATATAACTGTGATTCCGTACTATCACTATCTCTCCTATAAACATTTTGCCTGTCAAAAATAAATAAGCGATTATCCACATTATTTCTATTGTAAACATTGAACACTGAGGCACCAACTTCCCCTTTGCTTCGCCCGATATTAAAGGGATAACTTACTGAAACATCCAAGCGATGGTATTCTGGCAAGCGGGCATTATTTCGCTCTGTGTATACAATCCTTGTCCTGCCATTTTGTGTTTCTACTTCACTTGGTTGAGAATATGGCCTACCAGAACCGTAAACCCAATTCGTTGAAAAATGTACTTTCCCCAAATTAAGATTTTGCATCAATTTTAATTCATGGAGTTGGTCATGATCAGCCACAAATTCATTCCCTCTGTTCATAAAGTCAAACTGATGGGTAACATTGGCTAAACTATATGCCACACTTGCTGTGTAGTTTCTCCAATTCTTACTTATAAAAACATCAATACCATTTGCTTCCCCCTTACCATCAGAGACTATTTCATTAAATTCCCATTGTGAACGTATGTTACTCGCGCCCATAAAACTGAAGAAATCTGCTCTTACTAAACCATCAAAGTTTCTGTGGTAAGCGGCTACTTCAGCAGTGAATCCATTATTTTCATACAAAAACCCAGCTTGGTAATGGTTAGAAGCAAGCAATGAAATTTCCTCATCTTGTGCACCATTGTCTCCTGCCAATACCCAAAAGTCTTGATTAAAACTAAATGGCAATGCGGTTTCTGCTTGACTAATAAATTGATAGTACCTACCGCCTGAAGCATTAAAAGTTAAATTGTCTGTTAGTTTCCAGTTAAGTGATAATCTAGGAGCTACATAAAGTTGGTCAGTACCTGAATACCAAGTGTTTCTCAGCCCTGCAGTTATACTTAAATTCTCAGCTGGCGAGTAAGTATCTTGCATGTAAAATCCTACTTGGGTGGCATTATTTTCCAACGAGCGTTCCTTTTGTGTTTCGATTATCTTGTCATCATAGCTAATTGAATTATCCACAAGGAATAAACCAAATTCAAGTTGATTGTTAGTGTTTAATTGATATTCAGTATCAAAACGTACTGTTCTTTCTTCTAAGAAATTATCTCTGGTTAGTATAAAGCTTCTATCTCTTATCTCTTCTCTATCGGTTAATGTACTCTGTAAATTAAACTGGTAGTCTTTTTCGAATTTGGAAAAACCAACGCTAAGTGTCGTGAACAACTTATTATTCCAATATCGACTCCATTTTGCACCTGCACCAGTATTTCCCAATGAATAAGCCTCTTCTAAATTTTCTGAAAGCGACCGCACCACTCCACTCCATTCTAAGCTTTGGCTTTCAAGATAATCGTCACCTCCTCTGTAAAAACTTACGGAAACTACATCTTTGTCAGAAGCATGCCAAGTGAGTTTTCCATGAACATCATAGAAGTAAAAATCATCTGCTTCAATTCGGTCGTTTCTTCTATTCAAAGATTCATTCACTGTAGGTAATTCGGCATCTGCATAATTGTAAATTCTATCAAATAGACCTGTTTGAAAAACATCAGTATATGACCTACGCAATGATACCAATGCTGTAACATTCTTGCCAATAGGTGTTTCGGCCATGAGTTCAGCACTTAACAAATTCAATCCAATGCCGATTTTAGGTTCATAACGGTTGCCCGATTTACCTGTAATATCTATTACACTTGATGCCCTACCTCCATATTTTGAGTCAAAACCACCTTTATATATCCTGATATCTTTAACCGCATTCATATTGATTGAGCTAAAAAAGCCAAACAAATGATCTAAGTGATATACAGTAAAGCCATCGAACAATACCAAGTTTTGATCTGGCAATCCTCCTCTTACGTGCAAGGCAGAAGCTTTTTCGTTTGAAATGCTGATACCAGGCAGCATTTGTAAACTTCTAAAAACATCTTGTTGTCCGATTTGGGGCAACTTAGAAATCTCTTTAGGATTGATCCTTGCCTGTCCAGATTCTCCACTCATGGCCAATAATCCTGGAATGGTATTCTTCACTTCTATCTCTTTCAGGTAAGAAACCGTACTTTTTAAAGATACCTCTTTAATATCCGTTCCTTTTTGTAAAGGAATTGCACCAGTTTCGTAACCTAAATGACTGGCCCAAATGCTATCTGGTTGTTCGTTTTTTAGTGCAAAGTTGAAGAAGCCTTCTTGATTTGCTACTACCCCTTTCTTTTCTCCTTGTTTATTTTTAATCCACACAGTAGCATAAGGGATGGTCTCGCCACTTTCCATGTCTTTGACCACCCCATTATAACTATATAATTGTGGTATTTCATTGATTGATTCAATACTTTCACTACTCAGTTCTTTCGCCCTAGCCCTTCTTATAACCAGTCTATCCTCCGCCAGCATGATTACTTCAAGCCCCGTATTCTCCAGTATGTTTTCCCATGCTGTTTTCATGTTGGCATTTTTAAGGTTTACACTAATTTTCACTTTTTCTATAACTGCTTTTTCAAAAGCTATCTCTAATTTGTATTGGTTTTTTAAACTATCAATTACTGTGGTTAATGGTGTCTCTTCAAAAACTATTGACACATTTGGTGTTTTCTCTTGAGCGTAAAGCATCGTACTTAAACTTGTCTGTAACAACAAGCAAGCAAATAGACGTAAGTAACCTTGCTTTACTCGATCAAACTTCATCAGTTATTCTTATTCTTCATCTATAACCACCATTCTACTGTCTTCTGCTATCTGATAACTTAGCTCCATAGGTAAACAAATCATTTTTAATGCTTCTTCTAAGTCACCTTTAGTAAAAGAACCCGAATATCTTCTATTATTTATATCTGTTGCTAAATCTATTTTAACATTATATTGTCTTTGCAATTCTTCTAAAACAAATTTCAACTCAATATCGTCAAATCTGAAAATACCTTCTTTCCATGCTACCGAATTTGCTGGCGTAAACTCATCTAGCTTTATTTTGTCTTTCTCTACACTTATCCTTTTCCCCGGTGTTAGGATCTGCGATACTGCATACTCATTTTTAACAGACACTTTCCCAGTATAACAAGCTACTTGCAAACGCTTATTTCTTTCTTGCACATTAAAGCTAGTACCCAACACCGTTACTTCTCCTACACTTGTTTTCACACTAAATCGTTCTCCTTCTTCCACTTCAAAAAAAGCTTCACCCGATAATTGTACCTCCCTGCTTTCTTTCCAGGTTTTCTCATCAAAACTTATCGATGACCCTGCATTTAAAGTAGCCACTGAACCATCTGGTAAAGTTACTGCTAGTTGCTCACCAATACCCGTTTCATAACTATTGGTAGACTGATTCCACAAGAAGAATCCTAAAAGCAACATAATGGAAGCGGCAATGCCCATACCAGCTCTACCTACCGTTGATTGATAAAATGGAACTACCCTTGTTGCCGTATCCTTTGTTGCGATATCAATCTTGTTCCATAAATTTTCAATTTGCTGGCTTTCTATCTCCTTTTCTTCACTTCTCATAAAAGCAACTATTTGCTTTGCCTCATTAATAGTTGTTGCTTTATCTTTATTTTGAATGAGCCATGCTTCCCATGCTTCGGCTTGCTTACCAGAAAGTACCCAAGCTAGAAAGCTTTCATCAGCAGCAAAATCTTCTGCTTCAAATTGCCGGTATTTTTCTGCATCGTTTAACATCATTTGACTCATTTATTCAGGTAAGACATTCATTTAATTTTTGTACTCTCTTTTTTTTAAAAATTTTTTAAAAAATATATAAGTAATTGATTATCAGTGCAAAAAATTTATCATAATCAATAAAATAATTTGTTTAATAGTAGGAAATGAAGCTTTTATAGCTTGCAAAGCTTTGTGTAATAAGTTACGTGCAGATTGGTAACTGATACCTAAAGTCTCCTCTATTTCTTGAAATGAAAGTTCTTGGTAATACTTTAAATAGATAATTTCTTTTTGTCTTTTAGATAGGGATGTAAGTGCCTTTTCAATATTTTGTTTGTTCTCTGTTTCTATCTCGTCGTTGATCAATAAGCTTTCGTAATTGGCTTCTATTTCAAAATTGTAGTTCTCTTCCTCTTCTGCATGTGCCAATGGTAGTTGTTTTTGAAGCTTGCGCACAATTCTTCTTCTCACAGCTCCTAACAAATATCTTTTTATAGAATCGGTTTCGCCAATACTTGCTCTTTTCTCCCATAAATCGATAAATAATTCTTGAATACAGTCTTCGACTACGCCTGCGTCTGCCGTAAATCGACTGCCATATTTATATAATAAGCGTATGTGTTGCCTGAAAATCCGCTCAAATGCGGCCTTATCCCCATTTCGATAAGCTTTCCAGTCTTTGAGGTCTTCCATATTATAAAAAAAATATCATCAAAGCTATGAGAGATTTCTGTTAATCCAATAAAGCTGCGCTTTGCAAGCCGCGCCTCGCAAGTTGCACTTCGCAAGTTGCACTTTGCAAGCAACATTTTGAAAGTAGCTTTCAAAGTGTTGCTTGTGAAGCACAGCTTTTAATCTTAGAGTGGAAAAATGGGAAAAGGTTTAAACGTAAAATAAGTAACTGGAAAAAATTTTCATCAGTCTTTTTCAAGTTAATAGACTTATGATACAAAGTCTGTGATTAGGAAATCACAGTTAATCTAATTAAGGATTTCGAATAAATTTGATGATAAATGTTTATTCTCCTTCAACAATTAACACCCAATCATTGCCTCTTTCTACTTCGCCAGGGGCTTCAAAATTTAAAATATCCCCTTTGGTTTCATAATTTGCTTCTTGCTTTTTACCATTTCTTGGATCAAACCATCGTGTATTAGATATATCAAAATCAATTCTTGCTTTATCTAACAAAATATCTTTGCCAGTTGGTGCATATACCATTACATAATCTTTACCAGAACAAGCAATCAACCTTCCTGTAGGGTCGTTCAGGTTTTCTGCAAGCACTTCCAAATCGGGTTTGCGGCTGTAAAAATCATAAGACAGTATTAAATCTTTAAGATGCTTCATTTCATAGCCACCTTTGTACTCTAATGCCCCTTCCCATTCTGTTGTGAGGTTATCGGTTAAAGGAGGAAAAAGATTTTTGGTTTTGAACATCATCCACACTTCATGCGCACCATAGGTATGGCCAGCACAACCTGAAAAAACAGACCAATAGGCAATTTGCCGCACATCAAAATCATCGAACTTACCATTAGATACATTGGCCCAGTCGTAATTAATGGGTAAGTTTTCATAGGCAGGTTCACTATTCACAAATGGTTTATAATTTTTTAAATCCCATTCTGCCCAACTTACATAAAAAGCTCGTTCATTGTCACGCCTTTCATGGTAAGACCCCCAAGTGTGCATATCTATCCAAGCGTCTTCAGCAAACCATCTTGAAGAAGGTGCATAGCAATGAAAGGTCATAAATGTTTTGTTATAGTCTGCCACATTATCGTACGTATCTTTACCATTTACCGCATCTGTAATACCTTCTGCCATTGCCCTCCAAATTTCAGGACCTTTGGGGCGTTCATCTGGCAATCTATCTCCTCCTAAAACCCAAACAATGTTGTCATTGTAATCCTTCAACCAATCGCCAATAAAATTACCATAGTCATATCCTTGTTGAGTTGTTTTTATAGTGGGTTCGCGCTTACGTGCAGTAACATATTCACCCCAACAGGGTAAAAGGCCAATAATCATGTCATGCTCAGCGGCTACTTCCATTATGTATTTTACATGATCCCAATAATCATAAGCTTCCATGTTTTCTGGGGAATTGCCATCAGTCAAATTGATTTTTTCAATTTCGCCATTGACCAATGGAAAATCATTATAAGCATTAGGCGCTTCAAAAGCTTGTAATTCGTACAAAACCACTGCTTGGATGATGTTAAAGCCTTGTGCTTTTCTTTTTTTGATATATCGCTGTACCTCCTCCCTATCTAAGCGATGGAATAATTCCCAACCTGTATCTGCTAGCCAGAAGAAAGGCTGGTTATCTAAAGTTGATAAAAAATGATTGTCTTTATGGATTTTGATTGGTTGGGCATGCAATAAATTAATGCTTATTGAAAGCAACACCATGTAGAAAAGAAACTTCTTCAACATAATACTTAAATACTTTATTAAAAAATAAAGCTACTTAAGTACTCGAAGTTTAGCGTCCTGCTCAGTCCTTTTCAGTATCAAAAACTACTTTTCCTAAATCTTGACTATTATCTCTGCTATTTCTGATTTGCTTGATCTCATCCATTTCCCGTTTTAAAACTTCAAAGTGATACACCAGCTCTCCTGCATCCCCTACAGTAAGCTCACCACCTAAATCATGGATCAAATCTTCCATAATATCCTTGATTTGATCTCGATCTAATTTTTCTTCTTTTTCTGAGAGGTTCACCAATGACATTAATTGCTCTTCGGGTATTTGCCCATCTTTGGCAGAAAAAATCACCTTCATTAAACGCCTTCTAATGTTTTGACGGTGTATTTCTTTATTTTTCTTCCGATTGCTAAAATATCTGAAGACAGGTACCATAAAGAAAATAGTACTAAATATAAATGGGACGATTCCCAAGAGAATAGAAGCCGTAGCCAGAGTATCGGCAGGCAAGTCGGGCATTACCTGATACAAAACCCCTTGCATCACCTGAGATGAAGCAAAGAGTACGACCCCATTCATACTACTTATGAGAACATTGCTAGCCATCGTATTTCCCGATTGTCTGTGAGGTGCATCATATTCATCCCAATACCATTGTACTTGTGTATTGTCAAGTTTAGCCTTGCCCCTCACTAATTCATTAAAGTTGCCATACAATGTGCCCTTATCTGTTATTTCAGCTTTCCCATTATATTTTACCAAACACTCTGTGAAAAAATTCTCTGCATCATCTCTCTTTAATCCAGAAAGTCCTACTACTTCTGATTGAACCATCACTGCTTTTTGTTCACGTAAGTATGTAGCTGCTTCACGGTAATTTTCTAAGGCATCTGGTTCTACCCTCGGGGGACCAAAAACAAAATCATAGACAGATGCCACAAAGCTTTTTTTAGTTTCTCCTTTTTTTGATTTTCTTCCTAAAGATTCATATTCCTGATAGCGATAACCTCTGGAATCGGTTCTCCAAACCTTTCGTCTGGTTACAGTTCTATACATAAATAAATCTGTAAACAAATCCATAATGAGATACATCTGGAAAGGGTTCATGCCACCTCCTTCATATCCACCATCATCATCACCACCTTTTGAAGCACTTACTACTATTAAGCCAATTATTAACAAAAGAAAAATTACAAAATAGACGACCAACATCACTGTTATCCATATTCTGAATAAAAATTTAAAGGTCAACCAAGCTTTTTCCTTTACATTAGCCCAAATCTCTTTGAAAGTCTTTTTACCCCTTCTCTGCAATGATTTACCAAAATCATAAATGAGGTCTCCGTTTTCAGTAACTTTCAGTTTACTTTCATACTTTTCTACCAGGGCTTCCAAAGCATGTTTGGCATCATCCATATTAATGGCTGTAATAGAAGCAGCATCGCCAACTGTCAGTTGCTTTTTACCAGCCTTTAATTTTTTTTCTAAGGTGATTAATCCAGTTTGCGTTTCGTCCATGGTTTTCAATTTCTTCTTCTGGTTGATATAAAACCTTATGAGGTTTGTGCGCCCGACTTCTTAATTTTATTAATACTATTAAAAAAACCTCATAAGGTTTGAATAATAAAATTAGTAGTAAATAATTCTAATAAATTACACCATTTCAAAAGTTGGTAAAAACTGTGGTGCTTTCCTGATTTTACTTGCTTGTTCAAACGCATAGGCAATAGCAATGAGTTCAGGTTCGCGATAAGCTGTAGAAAAGATAGATATACCTACTGGCAAGCCATGAACATAACCTGCTGGCACTGTAATATTGGGATAACCAGATCTAGCTGCTGGAGTAGAACTTCCTCCACCAAAATGGTCACCAGTAATTACATCGATTGGCCAGGCAGGACCACCTGTAGGGGCAATAATGGCATCTAATTGATGTTCAGCCATTGTTTTATCAATTCCTTCTTCGCGAGCCATTTTTAAAATGGTTTCCAAGGCTTCTTTATATTCAGGACTTTCCAAATCCCCTTTTTCTTCTGCCATTTCCAGTATTTCTTGTTGGAAATAAGGCATTGACTTAGCTGCATTCGCTTTATTGAATTCAATAACTTCTTGCAATGTTTTTACTGGAGCATTTTCGCCTAAACCTGCTAAATACTTGTTTACTCCATCTTTAAATTCGTAAAGCAACACCTGAAATCCTGCCTGCCCATATTCTCTACTTGATTTTAATTCTACTGGGTCAATGAGTTCAGCACCTTGGGCTTTCATCAATTCAAATGTTTCTTCTAATATTTCATCTACTTTTTCATGAAAACCCATATTGTCACGTAATACCCCCAACCTTTTTCCTTGCAAGCCTTGTACATCTAAGAATTGTGTATAGTCTGTATGAGTCTTGCCCTCACTGTTCTTGGTTACTTCATCCTTTTCATCCATACCTGTTAATGGACCTAATAATGTGGCGGCATCGGCTACTGTTCTAGCCATGGGACCAGCGGTATCTTGTGTATGGGAAATAGGAATAATACCCGAGCGACTCCATAAACCCACAGTGGGTTTAATACCTACTATCCCATTGGTTGAAGAAGGGCACACAATAGAACCATTTGTTTCAGTACCTATGGTTATGGCACATAAGTTTGCAGAAACAGCTGCCCCTGAACCAGCACTTGACCCACATGGGTTACGATCCAAGATGTAAGGATTTCTTGTCTGTCTACCTCTACCACTCCAACCACTAGATGATCGAGTAGAACGGAAATTGGCCCATTCGCTTAGGTTTGTTTTTCCAAGTAGCACTGCTCCGGATTCCCTCAGTTTTTTGATAATGAATGCATCTTCGGCAGCTTTAGACCCTTCTAAAACCAAAGCGCCAGCCGTAGTTTGCATTTGATCTCCCGTATCAATATTGTCTTTGATCATGATTGGAATACCATGTAAAGGTCCTCTGATATTACCTTCGCTTCTTTCTTTATCTAATTGTTCGGCTATGGCAATTGCATCAGGGTTTACTTCAATTACTGAATTTACTTTTGGCCCATTTTTATCAATGTCCTCAATTCGTTTTAAATAAAGTTCAGTGAGTAATTTGGCAGTATACTTTCCACTTTCCATTCCTTTTTGCATTTCTTGGACGGTAACTTCTTCTAATTCAAATGGTGGGATTGAGTTTGCTACTTCCTTAGATGCATTTTCCTTTTGTTCAGATGCACAACTTGATAAACTTGTAACCGAGAGCATGCCTCCTAATGCTGTTCCCTGAATAAATTTTCTCCTTTTCATAAAAACCTGATTTGTATGGTAAGATGGAAATATAAATAAAAGTTGATTAAATAGTATTTTACCAATTTAGACCAATAAAACAAACCTATTGTTTTTAACACTAGTTGTACAAAAGGAGAAGTAATTATTTTTAAACTTGATGATTATGCTAAACTGGAAAGATATTATACACTTTACCGAAAAAGGAAATCCTGAACCTGATAGAAGGGTTGAAAAAACTGAGGAAGAATGGAGAGCCTTGCTCACAGAAGAACAGTTTTACATTGCTCGCAAAAAAGGAACGGAAAGGGCATTTACTGGGGCTTATTGTGAAATCCACAAAGCAGGTAAATATGAATGTATCTGTTGTGGCACTCCCCTATTTGATTCTACTGTAAAATTTGAATCTGGAACAGGATGGCCAAGCTTTACCCAACCTGTTAAAGAAAATGCCGTGAAGTATGAAAAAGATACCAGCTTTGGTATGATTCGCGTAGAAGCGATGTGTAATGTTTGTGATGGTCACTTAGGGCATATCTTTCCCGATGGCCCGGCACCTAGCGGACTTAGGTACTGTATCAACTCAGCTTCTGTGAAGTTAACTGAATGATTCTAACTCATGACTTTGGTCATGGGTTTTCTCCTCTTTTGTCTAAAAACTTTTTCAAATGCTCAATCTCATCTGTATTGATCAAATCTACACCAGCATCTAATAAAGTTTCCCATACATTTTCACTTTCAGGCGATGCCCATAATCTGACTAATTTACCTTCTTTATGAGCCTTAGAAGTTAATTCTTTTAACTTTTTAAGTTCCTTGGGCTTTATCTCTCCTTTTCCATTCCATTTCACGATTTTAGCATATCGCTGACTTATAAGTGGCATCATTTCACTTGAATATCCTTTACCCAAATCTTCTGGCCTCCCATCTAAGCTTACCATTCTAACTTTGGCATTCATCACTTTTTCAAAGGACCGATTACCTGAAATAACTACATTGACAGCTCCTTTTTTCATTTCCACTTCTTCCCAATAGGTTATTACATCTTTATTCGCCCTCAATTGGTGTTGCAGTAAATCTAGGGTTTTTACGGCATCCGTTTTAATATCGACTAGCAAAAGTAAACTCTCATCGGAATCAGCATAAAGCTTTCCGTTTCCTTGTTTTACTAAACTATCGAGTGGTTGTAAGTAAGCCTGTTTTAACGAGGGTAGCTTTAACTTTTTAGTAACAATAGGCATATCATGCCCAACATACAATTCATTTTCAATCAACAAAATATCTGCTTCTATACTTTTGAAGCCCAATGTCATGGCATCAAGCAAGGGAATTTTCCGATTGTAATCATTATGTGAATGAGCATTTTCTAACAAAGAAGGTTGTGAAATGCTTTGCAGAGACCATATGATACCCACCAATAATAAGACTACTTTTTGTATATCTTTCCAAAAAACCGGATGCATGTTTTATTTAATTTACTTTTTTAGAAATGGTGCTATTGTTTTGTTCCAAATGGCGTAACCCTTAGCATTCATGTGTAGGTTATCCTTGATAAAAATCTCTGCCATCGGCTTTCCATCAGTCCCGAGCATGGGCGTCCAAACGTCCACAAATTCTAAGTTTGCTTTTTTATTACAAAACTTTTGAATCATTTTATTCGCTTTTTTCATCTCTTTCGCCAATTCCCAGCGAGCAATACTGGGTTTAATCGCGATGAATGTTAAATAGCAATCAGGCAAACTTTTTTCCATGATAGCCACAAATTGCCTAAAATCATTCAGTACTTGTTTAGGCGATTTACCAGCAGCTATATCATTATCTCCTTCATAAAATACTATTTGTTTGGGTTCGTATCTGCCCGCTAATTCATCAAAATAGTAGATGGCATCGCTGGTCTGAGAACCACCAAATCCTCTATTAATTACCCCATAATCAGCAAAAACATGTTCTGCATCCTTCCACATCCTAATTGAGGAACTTCCTAAAAAGACAATTTTGTTTCTTTCAGGCATACCTTGCCCATCTTTTTCAGCAAAAGCTTCTATCTCTTTTACAAATCGAGTTGGGTCCTCATCTTGGGCATGGCAAATACCACCAACTAAGAAGAAAATTTGAGTAGTGAATGCTAAAAAGAATTGTTTCATATAGTTTTTGGTAAATTATGAGAAGGGTTATTTTGAGATGCTTTTTCGTTTTTTTGATTGTTTCAGATTTCTGATATCCTTTTCTTTTGATAAATCTTCTGGTACAATACCGTGCTTCAACAGTGTTTTCCTTACATCAAGGTTACTTTCGGCATGTTCATTCCCAATAGACAATTCATCATTTAAATCTTTGGAGATGACATTAAAATCGGTAATAGATGTGGCAAAATCTTTTCCTTTTAGCAATACCACAGAAATGAAGCGGTCTATATCTTCTTCCGTTTTAAGTCCAAATTTTTCTCGAATATCCTCCCCATCAAAAAGCACTTCATCTCCTTTATCTAAAATTCTGAGAAAAGCTTTTTCGTCAATTCCGTTTGCTTCTAATCGTTCAAAAAACTTTTCTTGCGTTTCTTTTAACTTGTTGAACGCCTGTATACGCTTACTTTTTCGTTCGTCAATGTGCTCTACTGCCGTTTCAGACAACCATTGCTTAAAAGGTTCTGCTTTCGGTGAAGGAATAGATTGAATAATTCTAAAAAGGCCCTCTCTTGTGGCACAATCCATCGAATATTGTTTTTTGTCATTCCCCACTACTTTCAGTTGTCGACAAAATGTCGATAAGTCGATGCCACTTTGCGCTTTCTCCCTTTTTTTCAGTCTGTACCAATAATCGCTAGGCCTTTTACTTTCGGTAAGTACTTTAATTACATCGAGCATTACCAAATAATGAAACCCATCTTCTTCCAAGAAAACAGTTCTGATCTGTTTGTCATCAAAAAATAAATCAATTGTATCCATTAATTCTTAAGGCTTTTTAGCTGATTTCTTTCTTTTACAAGGAATTTCATCATATTGAGAAATATAACCTTTCAAATGGCTTAAAAATACCAGTTATAAAAAATTTAATCTCTACTGTTATATTGCTTAATGAAATCCTCTAAAATCAAGTGGATTAAATTTCCTGTATAATCAATATTTTCTTTCTTGGCAATTTTACCCAATTGGTTGTGGATGTCTCGCTTTAGTTTGAAGGAAATATAGTCAATAGGCCTTTTCTTTTTTATTTTTCCTAAATCGAGACTAAGGCTTACACTTGTTGCTTCTTCTACATCTTTGTCAATCTTATCTTGCTCCCCCTCAACTGTCTGTCTCTTTGATCTAGTTGGACTTTTTGCCTTTGGGGACCTTTCAATACTCGCTTCATTTGTGCGTTCAATATTGACTTTTTCTTTGGTAGTTTTAGTTGTCTCCTCAGGTAAGGGATCTGAACTAAAGAGGCCACTAACGTTTAATTTCTTACTCATATTTACTCAATATTTCGTTGGTTAAACTTTCGTAATCTTTCGCACCCATGCTTTTTGGTGCGTAGTTGAAGATATCGATTTTTGCAGTGGGCGCTTCAGCCAATGATACGTTTTCCCTGATCACCGTTTCAAATACTGGATAATGCTGGCTTATTTCAGATGCTACACTTTTATTTAAAATCTTTCTTCTGTCGAACATCGTGATGAGCACACCAAGAATCCTTACCGAAGGATTTAGAGACTTCTTGACTTTAAAAACCAAATCTGTTAGGGAGCGAACTCCCTGCATTGCCAAAAACTCAGATTGCAATGGTATGATGATATCATTACATGCTGTAAGTGCATTCACTGTTAGCAACCCTTTGGAAGGGCCACAATCAATGATGGCGAAGTCGTAAGAGTCAGCAACAGCATCTAGCGCATGCTTGAGGAATTTTTCTCTTTCAAATTCCGAAACCAATTCTAATTCAAGTTCAGCCAGTAATTCAGAGGCGGGCATTACTGCTAAAAATTCATTGATTTCTTGGGGGTCTATAGAAGCATCTTCCTTAAAAACTTTGTAAACATCCCTACCATTTGCCACGACTCCTAAACTCTGACTTAGGTTAGCCTGGCCATCTAAATCTATTAACAAAACCCTCTTGCCTTTTCTGGCCAAACCTGCTCCGAGATTTACTGCTGTTGTTGTTTTAGAAACACCACCTTTGTTATTTACTATCGCAATGGTTATCATAAAAAACAGAACTTTTAATCATTTATATATTAAAAAAAATACCAATAAGTATACTTACAAATATACTAACCAGTGCTAGTATTACAATACTTATTGGTATATATATTAATACACGCATATATATACTAATACTAACATTTTATATTACACTATTAGGTATACCTAATAGTGTAATCATTTTAATTACATAAATCACTGGTTAATAGTACTTTAAATGAAAAGCAAAAAAATGAATATTTTTAATAAATAAAAAGATATAAAAAATAATAAGCTTAGAAAAGTTAGTAAAATATTAATAATATAAAAATAAATTCAAAAAAATATCTATATGTGAATTGTTATTAACAAGCTTAGGATTATATAATTAAAATTTAAATAGGTTTCACTAATAAATTAAAATTTAATATATCTTAAGATGATTTATCATATTTTCAATAAGTGCGTTTATAAGGTCAAATAACAAACAAAACTTTGCACATGACAGCTGAAAAATTTAACAATCTTCCCTTATCGAAAAAAGGTGACCTTGTTTTTCCACAAGGGGAGTATATGAGCAGCATTCCGTTTGGGAAATATGAATTACTGCTTTATAGAGTTGGTTACAATTTCTATGAAGTACTGTATAATCCTGTTACTCAAATTGTTCATGATATTAATGTTGCCGAAAAAGAAAGACTTCATTTATTTAGTAAAGTAAATATTGATGAGCTTTTCAGTACTTGATATATAATCAATCACAATAGATTAATTGTAACGCCCTTCTAGATGAATTAGAAGGGCGTTTTTCTTTTTTTTAAAAGAGAAATGGCAGCGATACTTTTTAATAGCTGTTTTATTCCTTTTATATCTTTTTAGTATTTTACAGTACGTTAAAATATTGATAATCAACATGTTAAATAGTGTAAAAGCAACTAATTGGAATTTAAAAGCAACTTAACGATCGTATAAAGCAACATAATGGAAGTTAAAGGCAACACAACGGAATATTTAAAGCAACAGATAGAAAGTTAGAAGCAACACAATGTAAGTGACTATTTAAAAGCAACATAATGAAAGTCATTAAGCTTAGGGAATAAAGATTTGATATGGATACGTAATATCAATCGACAACAGCTTCAAAAATACCTTTAGCATCATCATATTAGAGATTTTTTACCTATTTGCACCAAACAAGATAAGGAAAAGCAACATAATGAAAGTTAAAAAGCAACATAATGGAAGTGGATTTCCATATTTCGCTCAAATCATTATCAGGAATAATCTAAAAAGCAACATATTGAAAGTATTTGAAGAAGTGTTCTTTTTATTTTGGTGTAACAAAATCACCGAAGAGTTGCTTTAAAGCAGGTTTTGATAGGATAATTATTTAAAAGCAACATAATGAAAGTGTAGTTCATCAATTTAATCTGAATATAACTTTCAAAAAGTTGCTTTAGAAAGCAAAAGTCGATTCATTTCGCAATTATCATTCGATATTCATTCAGAAATTCTAGTATAGAATTAACTCAGCTAATAAGATTGCCATTGTATAATTTACTTTTGAGAATGCTTTCATGGATTTATTAAGATATAAATCAAAAAATTGCCTTAGTAGTCTGTAAAGCTTTTGAAAATAACGTCTCTGCATGCCTGAAAAGCAACATAATGAAAGTCTAATTCACCTAAAAGCAACACATTGAAAGCTAAATATGCTACTATGTTGCTTTTAAATATTGTTTTTACTTATGCATTCATTTACTTTATGAAGTAATTTATTTTTTATGAGCAACAAAGTTTCTACACTACCTAGCAACAGAAAGCTAATAGTTAAAAGTAACTATTTGGTAAATGCTGAATATAATCTTTCTCCTATTGAGATGAAGATTATTTACTTAATGGCTATGCAGGTAAAGAAGGGGGATGAAGATTTCAAGACCTACAGGATGCGCATCAGAGATTTTCAGGAAATTGTAGGGGTAGATTCCGATGCACTCTATGTGAGAATGGAGGAAATCGTGCAGCGACTCATGAAAAGAATTGTTCGTGTAAGGCATGAGAATGGAGATTTAGACCAATTTCCTTTTCTGGCTAGAGCGAGTCATAAAAATAAAAAAGGCATTATAGAACTGAAATTTGCCCCAGATTTAAAACCACATCTTTTAGACTTAAAAGAACGTTTTACCAGTTTTTATGATTACAATGTACTCTCTCTAAAAAGTACGCACTCTATGCGTATTTACGAACTCATGAAACAATATGAGAAGATTGGCTACCGCACGGAAAAAGTAGATAGGTTGAAGCAAATCTTAGGAATTGAGAAAAAATATCGCAGCTACAATTATTTTAAGAAAAGGGTGATTGAACAAGCCCAGAAAGATCTCACCAATCAATGCGATATAGCATTTGATTTTCAAGAAATAAAAGAGGGTAGGAAAGTAGATAGGATTAAATTTACCATTAAAAAGCAAAAGAAAATTGAGTTTTTTAATGACCACCATTGGAATATCAATCAGGATTTACAAGCTCTTTTAAAGCAGATGGTTTCAATGGGCATTAGTGAAAGTGATGCGGCTTCTTTTGTAAAAGAATATAGTAAGGCCGATTTACAAACAAGGATTAAATACGCGAAAGAAAAGTTTGATAATGGGAAAATAAGAGACCTAGGCGCCTATTTGAAAACACTGATTGTTGAAGAAATTGAGGTGGTATCCCAAGATGAAAAGCTGGTATCGGAACAAGCAATGAAGAAGGCCTTAGAAGAGGAAGAAATAAAAGAAAGATTGAAAAAGGAAGCAAGGCTGATAGAAGCATACAATCAGGAATACGATGTTTACAGGGAATCTGTGATTAATAGATTAGTAGATGAAGCCACAGAAAGTGATTGGAAGGAATTTGTGAATTATGCTAAAAGAGTATCTTACATAAAAGGCAGATTATTTAAAGAGGGAGTACTTGATAGAAATAATAAAGACACACACTTTTGGTTTCGGGTGTATATTTCAGATGAAAAATTACCACACCGTGATAGCGATTTCTTAGCATGGGTTTCAAGGGAAAAAGGTTATTTCTTGCAACAGACCAAAGAAGGCAGCTTTAAGATTGCCGGAAAGCAAAATAGCCTGTTTTAAAATATTTTTTATCCCAAATAAAGTTTGAGGTTCCTCTTTGCTTTAATAAGGCTTCTTGTCGTCAAAAGAATTGGGAGAGGGGCTAAAAATGGAATTAGTACAGCACCAAAAACAAGGGCGTTGAGCAAATCATTCCCAACAAATTTTTCAGGAATATAACTGGCATATTTATTCACAACAGTAAATATTAGACCAATACAAATGAATACAATGAGAATGAGTATTATGGTTATATGTTCCCAATGAAAATAACTATAAACTAAAAGAATGGGGATAATAAATTGCCAATAATTCCTTTGGTGTGCTATAATTTTTCTGGTTAAAAAATCATTTACTTTCTCATCGTTTGCCAATAATATTTGCAAAGGTTCTGCCTCTTTGTAAAATGAGCCGATGGACAAAGACAAGTACCAAACAAAGAGCAGGCTCAAAAAAGGAACAGATACTGAACAGAGCGCGAGTAAATACATGAATAAAAGAATGGGAAAGTTTCTTCTTAACCCTGCAATCCATTCAAAGTCTGTTTTATTAACTGGCCATTTAAAACGGGTGTTCTTAGGACCTTTAATAGTTATCTCTCTAGATAATAATACTATAATTAATGTTGTTGCCAATATAATAAGTATATGAATCCAATTTTTATTGAGTATATGGTAGAGATAGATCAATAGTTGAAGGATAAAATACTCTGTAAAATAAAGTATTGCAGAAATTTTCGATATGTTCTGAAAAATTAACTTATCCTTCCGATTAAAATGAATACTTGCAGTAAATACAATACCTATTGCACTTAATACATAAGCTTGCAAATCGCCCCCATTCCCCGAAAAAATTATGCTAATAGCAAATATCAGTACACCCAGCAGCACTATACTATAAAGCCAACCTAGTTGCTTCAGTATTCTGTAAAATTGAATACTCCTTATTTGAATTAGATTAATGAGCAATTTTGTCATCTAGCGTAACTTGTTGCACAAAGTTTAGTGAATAATTTGGGCGTTTCTAAACATTTTGCTTAACTTAATAATGAAATCTGACATTTCGGCTTTCAACAACTAACAGAAACATGCTAAATATGAAAAATGAAAACCAATTTACAAAAGGGGATTGTGACAGGAGGCATGCTTTTAAACAATGTTTCAAAACTTACTACCCCACATTACTTAGCAAAGCAATAAAATTGCTTAAGGTGCCAGAGTTAGCAGAAGACGCAGTACAAGATGTTTTTGTGCAACTTTGGAATTCTAAAACCGAATTATCTGCACTTAAATCTGTTGAAGCTTTTTTAGTAAAATGTCTCAAAAACAGAGGACTCAATATTTTGAGAAGCCAGAAAAGAGAGATATTGAGATATATAGAGAAAAAGTATAATGCTCCCACAAATACAGAAAATACAGAGCAAACAGTAATGTTCAATGATATTTATGGACGAGTGCAAAATAGTATAGATGGCCTTTCAAAGGCAAGACGAGAAGTCTTTGAAATGAAATTAGAAGGCGCCTCCAATAAAGAAATTGCAAATCAACTAGATATTTCTGAGAATACGGTGAAAGTACATTATAACCGGGCAAGCAAAACCATTAGGAAAGCTGTTCATGAATAATTTTTTAATTTAAACAATATAGCTTATAGACATTATTACGCGCTCTCAATTTTTAGGATTTTTTTATCTAAAGTAATGACCTATCAGTGCTGGTCTTACTAGTAGCAATTTATATATACCAAGCTAATCACAAACATAATCTAGTTTGTGTATTGCGGAAATAAAGACCCAATTAAGTTTGCATTAACACCTGACTACCCTCATTAATAAATAATGATTTTATCAATTATTGATGTTCATATCATGTAGAAATTAATTGATAGATAATTTTTTTTTCAACTATAGTAATACTTACAGTTCTGGTTGGTGTCTATAATATAAACGAATGAATGGTTGGAGAAGATTTATGAAAAGACCAAGTGACTATATAATAGAAAAATACTTTAACGATTATGCTTCTAAAGAAGATGCAGAAATTGTGATGGAGTGGTTGAATACAAAAGAGGGGTCGGAATATTTAGATGAGCATCTTTTTAATGAAGACGATGGAATTTCATCTCATAAAGGAAAATTTCTCTTTACAGATGCTGCATTACAAAAGCTTGAGTCTAAAATAGATGCCCAGAAAGAAAAGATAAGTTTAGCGCCCAAAAGAAAAGGATTTAGTCTGGCATGGTATATAGCTGCTTCTCTTGTGATTTTACTGATTATAGTACCAGTACTAAAATTTACATTACAAGAAAAGCAATTAGTAGAAGTAGCTCCAGCAATAAAAATGGAGTTTAGGAAAAACCCTCAAGGTCAGAAATCTCTACTATCGTTACCAGATGGCTCTCGAATTAAATTAAATGCTGAAAGTAGTATTGAGTTTGCCGAAGGTTTACAAGGAAAAACCAGACTAATAAAACTTAGAGGAGAAGCATTTTTTGAAGTTGCAGAAGATTCAACAAGACCATTTGTAGTCCAATTGTATGATTCAATTCGTGTAATGGCATTAGGGACATCTTTCAATATTTCTGCATACAATGATGATGATAATATAGAGGTGGCACTTGCTACTGGAAAAGTTCAAGTCCAGAATTATTATAAAAATTTACTCGATGATAATAATGAACAAATTTTATCTCCAGGAGAAGCCTATCAATTTAATAAGAAGAACGGGGAAGCGAAAAATAGAAAATTTGATTTAAGAAAGACACTGGGTTGGAAAGATGGAATATTGTATTTCAATGATACACCATTTAAAGAAATACACCGCACACTTGAAAGATGGTATGGGGTAGATATTCAACTGAATAAATCAGAAAACAGAATTGCATCATTTACAGGTGAGTTTAAGGATGAGACATTAAAAAATGTATTAGAGAACATGAGTGTAGCCTGTAAATTCAAATATGGAATTAAAGGAAAAAAAGTAATAATTTTTTAACTAAATCAATCTAAATATGAAGATGGACATTTACGATACTGGTTAACCCAAAAATCATTTTACCGGCATACAGGTAAAAAATAACCCGGACTGAGGAGTATCGCTTGGGGGAGCGCGCCACAGCACCGGGTAGTATGCTTTTATCTATTTCAAAAAACAAAAGCTCATAAAAATATGAAAAAAGAAACTATACACCTAATTAAAATGCTATCAAAACGTACACTATACGGCTTCATCGTACAGTGCTTATTTTACGGGCTGATCATGGCAGACCCTGGTAGTGCGCAAAGTATTAAGGATATCTACGTATCTGTAGACCTTAAAAATGCCACTATAAAAGAAGCATTTAATGCCATAGAAAAGGAAACGAAATTCCGTTTCTCTTATGCTCGTAAACACCTGAACAATGATATAAAAATCACATCTGAATTTGATGAAGAATCTTTAGAGTTTGTCCTAAAGGAATTATCTAAAGTAGCCGATCTTAAATTCAAGAGGATTAACGATAACATAGTAGTAGAAAACAGAGCAGCTATGGAAAAAGCCATTGAAGAAGTGGCATTTAATCCTCCACCACAACCTGTAAATGTTTCAGGAACCGTACTCGCAGGAAATGATAACACCCCCCTTCCTGGTGTAAGTATTATTGTAAAAGGAACTACAACAGGTACTACAACCGATTTAGACGGTAATTTTAGAATGGATGCCTCTCCCCAAGACATTCTAGTATTTAGTTACATTGGCTATATAACACAAGAAATGGAAGTAGGCTCGCGAACTACTTTTAACATTACGCTAGCAGAAGACTTAGAACAATTAGAAGAAGTAATTGTGGTAGGTTATGGTACGCAAGAAAAAAGAGACGTAACAGCTGCTATAAACTCTGTTGGTTCTAGGGAAATTTCAGAGTTACCAGTTGCCAGTGCGGCACAAGCCATGCAAGGAAGGATGCCAGGTGTAGATGTTACTCCCCAAGGTGGCCGACCAGGTGCTGCTCCAAGTATCCGTATCCGTGGTCGTCGTTCTATTAATGCTAGTAATGAACCACTATTTGTAGTAGATGGTATTCCGTTAGCAGACGGAATTAACTCTATTAACCAAAATGACATACAATCTATAGAAGTATTGAAAGATGCAGCTGCAACTGCCATTTACGGTTCTAGGGGTGCAAACGGTGTAATTCTGATTACAACCAAAAGAGGTAAAGCGGGTAAAACCCAAATTACATATGATGGCTACTATGGCGTAACGAATATTACAAAAAAAGTAGACATGATGAATGGTTCACAATTTGCTGCCATGAAACGAGAATCTCGTCGTGGTTTACCAGAAGGTGCTGCTTCTTGGGATGGTACCATTCCTTCTGATGATGTAGTTTTTGAAGACCCTACAGAATTAGAGTCTATTGCTTTGGGCCGCTCTACCAATTACCAAGATTTGATATTCTCTCAAGGAAGTCAAACCAATCATCAATTAAGTATCTCTGGAGGTAGTGAAAAAACAACTTTCAATATTTCTCTTGGTTACTTCCAAGAGAATGGTATTATTGAGACACAAGATTATACAAGATATACTACTAGGATAAATTTAGATCATAAAATTACAGATAGGATAAGAATAGGTACTTCTACTTTACTTACCAGAGAAGTACAAAACTTTGGAACTAATAATGTAATTGGAGAAGCCATACAAAATAACCCTCTAGGTAATCCTTATAACCCAGACGGTAGTTTGAAGTTTTTACCGATTGTAGATGGTATCCGTACCAATCCATTAAATGAATTGGTAGAAAACGCAATATTAGATGAAAGAGCGTTTAACAGAATATTTAGTAGTATTTATGCTACTGTTGATATAGTTGATGGATTAACTTATCGAATGAATTTTGGTCCAGATATTAGGACAAGAAGGAGAGGATTATTTGAAGCAAGTTTAACGAACCGAAGAAGGGGTGCCGACCCAAGAGCAAGAACTGAAAACAGAGAAACTTTTGCCTATACCTTAGAGAACATCTTAAATTATGATAAATCATTTGGTGATCACACCATTGGTGCTACATTCTTGCAATCTATACAAACAGAAAGAGAAGAAGAGGCATCTGTTCAGGTAGTAGGCTTGCCTTATGAATCTCAGTTGTTCTACAATTTAGGAAGTACTGGTGATATTGAAAACTATGATAGTTATTTAGAAGAGTGGCAATTAGCTTCATTTATGGGCCGATTGAATTATAGTTTTAAAAATAAGTACCTTTTACAGCTTACTGTTCGTACTGATGGTTCTTCTCGCTTGGCAGATGGAAATAAATGGTCTACCTTCCCGGGTATATCTGCTGGTTGGAGAATTATTGACGAACCTTTTATGGATAATGTAGGATTCTTCGATGAGTTAAAACTACGTGCCAGTTGGGGTATTGTGGGTAATACTTCTATCGATCCTTACCAAACAGCTGGTAGATTAGCACAATCTCAATATGTTTTTGGAAACACACCTGCACTTGGTTTTAGATTGAATGAAATCCCTAACCCTGCTTTAGGTTGGGAAAGAACTTCTCAAGTAAATGCTGGGGTAGATTTCGGTATATTGAATGGTCGTATTTCTGGTACCATTGATTACTATGTAGCGAATACTACTGACCTACTATTAGAGCAACAATTGCCTTTTACTTCAGGTTATGAGAACGTTTTACAAAATATAGGTCAGACCCGTACTAGAGGTATTGAACTAGTGCTTTCTACAGTGAATTTTGATTCTCCTTCTGGCTTCCGTTGGACTACTGATATTAACTGGGGACGGAATCAAGAAGAGATAGTGGAGCTATTTAACGGAGCTGTGGATGATGTAGGATCTGGTTGGTTCATTGGAGAACCACTTAGGGTATTCTATGACTATCAGAAAATAGGTATCTGGCAAGCCAATGAAGCTTCAGCTGCTGCTGATTTTGATAACTCAAATCCTGGGGAAATCAAAGTAGCAGATCTGGATGGTGATGGTGTTGCAGGTCCTGGTGATAGAACTATTATAGGTACAGATGTTCCAAGCTGGACCGGTGGTATGACCAACCGTTTTGAGTACAAAGGATTCGATTTATCTTTCTTCTTCTTTGCGCGTTGGGGGCATACTATTCAATCTCGTTTCCACGATTCTGCTAACTCATTATTTGCAAGATATAATAACTTAAATGTAGATTATTGGACACCAGATAACCCAACTAATTCCAATCCAAGACCTAACTTGAACCAAGAACGTCCTCGTTATGTATCTACTTTGAGGTATTTCGATGGCAGCTTTATTAAGCTGAGAAATATAAACTTTGGTTACAACTTACCTCAAACTATTACTGATAAGTTGAAGGTAGGTTCATTGAGAGTTTACGGTTCTGTACAAAATCCTTGGTTCTATTCTAGATTTGATGCATTTGATCCTGAAGTAGAATATAATGACCGTGATCCACAGATTGGTGTTAATGATGTTCCATTGTCAGCAGTATACTTAATGGGATTAAATATCAAGTTTTAATTAAAAAATTGAGACAAAATGAAAAGATTTAAATATATAATTCTAGCATTTGTATTGGCTGCTTTTGGTCAATCTTGCGAAACTTTCTTAGAAGAAGAGCTGATAACCGACGTTTCTGCGGACTCTTACTATTCAACTCCTTCAGGTTATGAAGATGCTGTAAGGGCTATTTACGCACAAACTAAGCAGTTTTGGGGTCAAGAATTAGGTGGCACCATGACGGTTTTTGGTACCGATATCTTTACCAATGGGGCTGATGGAAGCCATAAAGGTTGGAACACCTATGATACTAGGTTAAATCCTGAATACAGATATGCGAGGGATATGTGGAGAGAATTTTATGAAGGAATCAACCAAGCCAATGCAGTTATAGCAAGGGCAGAAGGTATAGACTTACCACAGGAGACAAAAACACTTCGTATAGCTGAGGCACGCTTTTTAAGGGCCTTGTATTACTTTACTTTGGTAAAACATTATGGAGATGTACACCTTTCGTTAGAAGAAACGATAGGTGTTGAGTTAGAGGCGAACAGAACTCCTGCTGGACAGGTTTATTCAGAGGCAATTATACCTGATTTAGAGTTCGCCATTGCGAATTTACCAGACGAGCAAGGTGACTATGGCAGGGCAACCAAACCAGCAGCAGAATTTCTGTTGAGCAAGGTTTATTTGACCAGAGGATATACTTCAGATGGTGGTACAAATGATTTTCAAACTTCCTATAATTTGATGAATGGAGTTATCAATAATTACGGTTTCTCTTTATTAGAAGATTGGGGAGATTTATGGGATATAAATAATCAAGTCAACTCAGAAGTAGTATGGGCTGTTCAAAATACAGACCAATGGACTATTAATGGAAACGGTAACCGTTATCACTTATATTTCCTAATGGAATATGATAAGCTTCAAGGAATGCAGCGTGACACTGAAAATGGTCGCCCATGGAAGCGTTTTAGACCTACTCCATTCTTACTCGGACTATGGGACCGAGATGTGGATGTGCGTTATGACGAAGGTTTTAAACATGTATGGTTAGCCAATTTTGAAGGTAGTATCCCTACAGATGGTTCAGGTAATTTATTGTATAGCTTAGGTGATACATCTGTTTATTTACCAGGCGTAGAGTGGACACAAGAGCAAAAAGATGCTGTTGATTATGAAGTATTTAGTCCAAGTGACTATACAGAAAGAGTGTACGCTACTGTAAATAAATACATTGACCCAACTAGACCCGATCGTCAGTGGACCCAAGGTCAAAGAGATTTGGTTTTGATGCGATTAGCAGATGCTTATTTAGTAGCTGCAGAAGCTTTGAACCAAATGGGAATGAATGAGGAGGCTGCTACATATTTGAATGCTATAAGAACAAGGGCTGCACGTCCAGGCGATGAAGATGCTATGCTAATTACTGGGGCAGATGTAACCCTTGATTTCATATTGGATGAAAGAGCACGTGAATTATTTGGAGAAGGGCACAGATGGGAAGATTTGGTTCGTACAGGTACACTTTTAGAGCGTGTTAGACTACACAATATAGAAGGGGGACCAAACATACAAGATTTCCATTTATTGCGTCCTATTCCACAAGATCAAATAGATAGAACACCTGCAGGCTATGCCCAAAACCCAGGATATCAACAATAATTAATTACTTAACATATTTAGTCCCTTGGAAATTAATCTGGGGGACTTTTTTTTATCAATAACAATAAGTACGATATACATTTTATTCACTTTTGTATCAAAATTTTGATTTTGAATTTGATGGAGTATTGAATTTATGTAGATTAACGGTTACTTATTTCTAAAATTTATTATAAAAAATAAGTACATTTAAGGTATAATAGTACTGTATTTTAAAGTAGCATTATATTTAATATTGAGTTTAACGCTATATAATTACTTAAAGAGTGCGCTATGATATTATTAATTGAAGATGATGAGATAGATGTATTAATAAATAATCGGATGATAAGTAAGTATAAGGGTAATATTAAAAGAGAAGTTGCTAAAAATGGATCTGAGGCTGAGAAAATATTGACTGTTGCGGTATCGAATGGCAATTTCCCCACTAAGATTATTTTAGATCTTGTAATGCCGATTATGGATGGATTTCAGTTTTTAGATATGTATAAAGAGAAATTTTACCCTCTTTTTCCAGCCACTAAAATTTATGTATTAACTTCATCCATTCACCCTGCTGACAGCAAAAGAACAAGAACATATCCTTTTGTTAATGCACATGTTACCAAGCCATTGAGTGCTTCTGGAATTCAAGAGATATTTGGTTAAAAAAAATATTGTTACTTAGTGCTAAGTCTCATGCAAATGAGACTTTTTTTTTACTTTTCATTTCAATAAGATAAATGGGAACAAAGACTTTATAAAATGGAAGTAGCAAATAAATGGGAGAAACGATGGCATCCATTAAGACAAGAATGGATTGTTTATGCAGCACATCGAAATTCCAGACCATGGAGTGGAGCTTCTGTTAATAAACTACTTAAGGCTGAAACTTACCATCCTTCCTGCTATTTATGCCCAGGAAATAAAAGAGTAAGTGGGATAAGAAATCCAGATTATAAAGGGGTTTTTGTTTTTGATAACGACCATCCTGTAGTAGGAGAGGAAGCTCCAGAAATAAAGACTGATTCACAAAGCGTATATAAAAAAAGTGCTGCAAAGGGAATTGCTAGGGTAATGTGTTATGACCCTCGGCATAATGTAAGCATGGCAGATTTGAGCAAGGGAGAGATTACATCAGTATTTGAGACTTGGAAAGTACAAACAAAAGAATTTATGGATAATCCCATGATCTATTCTGTTCTAATCTTTGAAAATAGAGGAGAAGCAGTCGGGGTTTCTAATCCTCATCCACATTGCCAAATATATGCTACTGACTTTGGTTTTGAACTCGTGAATAAGGCTATTTTGGCAAATAAAGAATACTCAGCTTCAACAGGGCAAAACCTCTTCGAATCCATTATTAAAGAAGAACAAAATCAAGAAGTAAGAATTATAGCAGAGAATGAGTACGCCATTGCTTTTGTCCCATTTTTTGCGCGATACGCTTATGAAGTGATGGTATTTCCAAAAAAAAGAGCAGCAACATTTGTAGATTTGTCGAGTCAGGAATTAGAAGGTATGGCGCTGGTATTTAGGGAAGTTGTGAGGAGGTATGATCAACTTTATCAAATGCCATTTCCTTATGTAATGTCGGTATTACAAGCACCTGTAAATGGAGAGAATTATCAAGATTATCATTTGTACATGCTATTACAACCACCGCTACGTCAGCCAGGTTTAATAAAATATTTAGCTGGGCCTGAAATTGGTGGTGGTAATTTTATGGCTGATACTATGCCAGAAGAAAAAGCAGAAGAGTTAAAAAATACTGATATATCTGGTTACAAAAATTGAAGGAAATGAATCATCAATTAGTAAAAAATGTATTGTGCCAGATAGGGGAGGCTGTTTGCGAAAAAGTAATTAGCTCCCTAAAGGAACAATCTATTGAAGTACTTTCCTCTGTGCATAAAGAAGCAGCTGCAGATACTATCTATCAGATAGACAAAGATGTGGAAGATATTATTGTACCTCTTTTAAAAACTAATGTGGAAAAATTAGGAGGCGTATTTTTATTGGCAGAAGGAATTGCTGAAGAAACAGGAGGACTTAGTTTACCAGATAAAGAAGGGAATATCAATATCAATCTAATCATGGATCCCATAGATGGTACACGAGGAATCATGTATGACAAACGCTCTGCTTTCTTTTTAGCTGGAGCGGCGCCTGCTGGTGATATATTTAAAGCGTTAAATGAGCAAAGTGTGCAATCTAGAAAAGGTACACTCAATGATATTGAAGTTGCGGTTATGGTGGAATTGCCAACTACAAGAAGTGCCTACAGTGATACTTTATGGGCGATTAAGGGAGTGGAAAGGGGAAGAAGAGCAAAACACTTAGACAGTGGGAAAGTATCTCCTATGCCTTTAAAACCATCTAGTGCTCAAACGATTTATGGAGGGTTCGGTCAGATATCCAGATTTTTTCCTCCAGGTAGAGAAGTTTTAGCCGCGATAGAAGAAGAAATGTTGCTACAGGTATTTCCTGATGTAGAAGAGGGTAAAACAATCGTATTCGAAGATCAATATATTTCTAGTGGGGGACAAATGTATGAACTACTAGTAGGTCATGACAGATTTATAGCAGATATAAGGACTTTACTCAATAAGAAATTAGTATCTGAAAATAAAAAGAAAGGACATATTTGTCATCCTTATGATATATGTGCTAAACTCATAGCCGAAGAGTCTGGAATCATACTCACTGACCCATTTGGGGGAAACTTAGATGCCCCTTTTGATTTACATGCAGAAGTTGATTGGATTGGTTATGCGAATGAATCAATAAGAAATCAATTAGAAGTACCTCTGCAGTCTGCTATGCAAAAATATGGTTTAATTTAGTGCTCACTTATAAAGTTAAATTATGGCGAATACTGAAAATATTGCTGAATTTGCCGAAGCTTCTGCCCCAGGTAGGTTAGATGTTATGGGTGGTATTGCAGACTATTCAGGGTCACAACTATTACAAATGCCGATCAAAGAACAAACCAAAGTAACAGTTCAACGTCTGCGTGAAAGTAAAATAAGTATCAAGAGTAGCGATAAAGATTTAGCTAAAGTTGAATTCGATTTAGATAATTTATACCTATCAAATAAGTGGGTATCTGTGCAACAGTTAAAAGATTTAGTGAATGACCATTCAGCAAGAAAATGGAGTCTATATATACTCGGTTGTTTCTATATTTTCTGTAATAAATACAAGCTTAAGCCTGTAGGCTTAGAAATTTCGATACATTCTGAGGTACCAATAGGTAAGGGGGTTTCATCTTCGGCTTCATTAGAAGTAGCAATGCTTATTGCATTGCATAGACTGTATAAAGTTGATATTAATGATCAACTATTGCCAATAATGGCACAACAAGCAGAAAATGAAATAGTAGGTGCTCCTTGCGGCCTTATGGATCAATTAGCAGTGTATTGGGGCAAGGCTGATCATTTATTGCCTATTAGATGCCAACCCGATGAAATTGGAAAGTCAATACTCATTCCTAATGGTGTTTACTTTTATGGTATTGATAGTGGTATCAGACATACAGTAAGTGGGGATCCTTATGGAGATGCACGTACAGCTGCTTTTATGGCTTACAGTATTATTGAGCAAGCGTTGGGTACACCTGCTTTTCTTATAGAAGCAGCAAGGGTTAAAAAAGATTTTTCGCGTTTATATTTCCATGGTTATTTGGCCAATGTTGATTATGATGAGTTTAAGAAGAAATATGAAAAACTGCTGCCTGATGAAATAACAGGGGCAGAATTTTTATACCAATATGGCGGATTAACAGATGATTTATCCAATATTTATTCAGATAAACTTTATTTCCCTAAAAAGTGTGGAAGGCACCCTATTGCTGAAAATCATCGCATTGAAATTTTTGCTACACTTTTGAATGAATTACAAGTTAGTACAAGTGATAAGAAAAAGCTTTTGACAGAAGCTGGTGCTCTTATGTATGCTTCCCATAATGGTTATTCTGATTGTGGTCTTGGACATACTCGAACAGATGAAATGGTAGGGATCGCAAAAGAATTAGGCGTATCTAAAGGCATTTATGGTGCTAGAATTACAGGAGGAGGTAGTGGAGGCACTGTTTGTTTCTTAGTAGATGATATGGGGAAAGAATCCATTAAAAAAATTAAAAGTAAAATGACAAAAAAATACCAGCAAGAATTGTATTTATTTGAGGGAAGTAGTGATGGGGCCAAGTATATTTGAGGGATTATAACGCTTAGATAAAACATGAAAAAATTTCCAGCTAATTTTACTTGGGGGACAGCAACTTCTAGCTATCAGATTGAAGGAGCTTGGAATGAGGATGGAAAGGGTTGGTCTATTTGGGATGCATTTGCCCATACTAAAGGGAAAACTGCCAACAACGAAACGGGAGATATTGCATGCGATCATTACCATCGTTTTAAGGATGATGTAAAATTGATGGCAGATTTGGGTATAAAAGCCTATCGTTTTTCTATATCGTGGCCCAGGGTAATGCCTACTGGAAGAGATACTGTGAATGAAAAGGGGCTGCAATTTTATTCAGAGTTAGTAGACGAATTACTGAAGTATAATATTGAACCTTGGGTAACCCTTTATCATTGGGATTTACCTTTAGCTTTACAAATGGAATATGATGGTTGGTTAGGAGAGCAAATATCAGATTTTTTTGAAGCGTATACAGCGGTTTGTTTCGCTAAATTGGGAGACAGGGTAAAAAATTGGATTACGCTCAATGAACCTTGGGTGGTTGCCATTCTCGGTTATGGCCAAGGTGTAATGGCACCTGGAAGAATTTCAAACAGTGAACCTTACCTTGCTGCACATCAATTGTTGTTGGCACATGGGAAGGCTGTAAAACGCTATCGAACAGAATTTCAACCGAAACAAAAAGGAAGGATTGGCATTACAAATAATGGCGACTGGCGTGAACCCTATAGCGATAGCGTTGAAGATAAAGCCGCAGCACAAAGAGCATTAGAATTCTTTTTAGGCTGGTTTGCAGATCCCGTTTACTTGGGAGACTATCCGGCAGTGATGAAGGAAAGGGTGAAAGAAAGATTACCCGTATTTTCATCAGAAGAAAAAGTTTTACTAAAAGGGAGTAGTGATTTCTTTGGCTTGAATCATTACACTACCATGCTAGCACAAGAATCTGGTGGAAATAATAAAGAACAGAATGTTTATGGTAATGGTGGTATCTCAGAAGATCAAGATGTAATACTGCATGTTGATCCAACATGGGATAAAACCGATTTAAATTGGGCCATAGTACCTTGGGGTTGTCGCAAGTTGTTGGAATGGATCAATGATAGGTACCAACAGCCAGATATTATCATAACTGAAAATGGCTGTGCTTCTGATGTAGGGGTAGTTAATGGAGAAGTTGATGACCAAAAAAGATTGAATTTTTATAGAGCATATCTTTCGGAAGCTCATGCAGCTATTGAAAATGGAGTAAAACTCACAGGGTATTTTGCTTGGTCTTTTATGGATAACTTTGAGTGGGCACTTGGTTACAGCATGCGTTTTGGTATTACACATGTAGACTATAAAACATTAAAACGAATCCCAAAAACCTCTGCATACTGGTTTAAGGAAACAATATCCAAAAATGGGTTTTAAATGCTTGCACCGAAGTATTTAGCACTTCGGTGCAAAATTTGGCTATGAGCCGATTCGCTCAAAAGTCATCACACCGGTTTCACTACCTCGTTGAGGGCATTCCTCGCTTATTTTAGTCATAGTCATTTCTCCGGCACTAGCCGTAATTTGATAAACGCCTTTATTATTTTCTCCTAAACAAGCGTATTCTCCACCCGTATCCCAAACAGTCATTTTGCCATCAGCATATTCGTACTTTCCTTCAATATCTATGTAAGCATCCATGCCCATGTCTACTGCATAGGTGCCATCTGAGGCAATGGTAAGCTTTAAAGCTTGAGTCATCCCACTCTCATCTGTCCAATCAATCTTCCAATCCCCCACAATGTCGGATTGCGCATAAGAAAATAGTGGAAATAAAAGTACAAGCATTAAGGTTTTGATCATTTTCATAGTTTCAGTTTATTAAAATAATAGAAAAAGTGGGTTAGTTGCTGTAATGTGGGCTGGTAAAATAGTAGATGTTTAAGGTAAGAAAAAATTCAATAAGAACCATCATTAATTAATGGTAAGGCACAAAAAAGTAAACCGAAAGTAACTATTACTTTCGGTTTAAATGATGTTTAGTTGATATTAAGGGTATCAATTACTGTCCAATTGGCGGGGGGCCATCTGGTACAATTCCTTTGTACTTGTAATCCCCTTTTCTTTCTTTAAATTCTGCTTTTACATCTTCTCTTAATTTTTCATCTTCAAATAAATCTACCATGGTCATAGAAAGAGCTTTAGCTGCATAGAGCATACCTTTATGCCCGATTGACATACCGCCACAAGCTACTACAGCCCAACTGTGCCATGGCGTACCTTTAGGAGCAGTGGTTGCACTTAATCTAATAGTAGGTACGACCCAACTTACATCTCCCACATCAGTAGAACCTCCCATCGGGTGTTCTAAAGTTTCCTCCATTGGATTTATTTTGGCATCCATCCCTACTTGGGGTTTTCCCGTGGCTTCTTGAATTTTTTTACCATAAATAGTTTCTTTTTCAGTATAAGAAATTTCGCCTAAATACTCTAGGTTGTTTTGTAGTTTGGCCCCACCAGTTCTATTTACCAGCACTTCATGTACACCTGAAATCAAGGAAATTTTATAATCTACATTGGCCATCATGGCAGCACCCTCTGCAATCTTTTCAACTTGTTTCCAAACTACTTCCATACCTGTTCTACGAGTATCACGAACCCTTGTCCATATTTTTGAATAGTCTGGCACTACATTAACCACCTGACCGCCATCTTGTATGTGATAGTGAATCCTAACAGTAGGTTTTACATGCTCCCTATAATAGTTAATACCTGTTGTATATAGTTCCAAAGCATCGGAGGCACTTCTACCGTTCCAAGGATCACTAGAAGCATGAGCTGCTTGTCCGTAAAACTCTACCATAAAATCCACAAGCGCTAGTGAGCTTTGTACATTTGCTTTGGTTGAGGCGCCGGGGTGCCAGTCCATCATCACATCAACATCGTCAAAAAGTCCTGCGCGAATCATCCATAGTTTACCAAAAAACTTTTCTTCGGCAGGAGTACCATAGAATCTTACAGTTCCTTTTAATTTGCCTGCTTCTATTAATTCTTTAATACTTGTAGCAGCTCCTAATGAGGCTACTCCAAATAAATTATGACCACAGCCATGCCCTGCACCTCCAACGTTTAAAGGGTCTTTATGTGGAACTGTCTTTTGCGAGAGACCGGGTAAGGCATCAAACTCACCCATAATAGCTATAATTGGTTTCCCAGAGCCGTACTCTGCTACAAAGGCAGTAGGTATGTCTGCTACGCCAGTGGTTACTTTAAACCCTTGGTCACTTGCAAAATCTGAAAGGGCTTTGGCAGATTGGGTTTCTTGAAACGCAACTTCTTCAAACCCCCAAATTTTATCGCTTAGGTCGGTTAAGGCCTGACTTTTTGCATCTATCGAGGCAATAATTGCTTTTTTATTTGAATTAATTTTAGGTTTTTTTTGTCCATAAGCCCAAGTGGTTACCCCTAAGAGTAAACCAATGAGATAGTAAGATAGCTTCATATAAATTAATCTTTAGTGAATGTTGTGCTATGAAATTATAAAGTTGAAGTTGGAAATCAAAACTAGAAAGATTGAAAGCTAAAGTTTTTGATTTCAATACAACTTATCAAACCCACTAAATATTTCCCTTATTTATAATCAGAAAGATGATAAGCGAAATCGCATTCCATAAAAATGTATTAAAATTTCTTCCTACTATTTAATTGAGTCTATTCATTTCTCAAAGTATTAACAGGATTGGTTCTTGCTGCCATAACAGATTGATATCCAATAGATAATAAGGTAATCAGCAACATAAAAACAGCGGTGTAGAAATAGGTTAGCCAAGTAATGTTCGCATGAAAAGCATAACTTGATAAAAACTCAGCTATAAGATACCAAGCTATTGGTAGTCCTATCAACAAACTAATGAAAAGTAGAAAAGTGAAGTCTTTATAAAGCATGACAATGAGGTCTATGACAGAGGCTCCCATAATTTTTCTAATACCTAATTCTTTGGTTCGTCTTTCTGCTGTGAAAGAAGCCAAGCCAAATAAACCTAAGCATGAAATGAGTATAGCAATAATGGTAAAGCTCAAAGAAAGCTTTGCTATGACCGTTTCTGTTTGGTATTCTCTTTCAAATATTTCATCGAGGAAGGTGAACTCGAACGGATAGTCTGGATTATGTTTTTTAAAGATACTACCTATCTGCTCAATAGATTCTTGGAGAGGAAGTTGCCCTCTTAACTTAATGAAATAATGCGCGCCTAAATTTTCAGAATACATTAAAATCAATGGTCTTATCCCAACCTTCAAATTTCCGTTGTGGAAATCCTCTGTAATACCTACTATTTGCCCCTTCCCTGGCCACATTTCTAATGGTGCACCTATAGCATCTTCTATACCTAATCCCATCACTTCTAGCGCTTTTCGATTTACTATGTAGTTAGAATCATCTTTGCTTTCAATAAAATTTCTACCGGCTATCATCTTAATATCCATAGTTGGGATAAAGGCTTCATCGCATCGGAATATTTTGAATTTAATAGATGAATTATCAGGCTTGCCTTTCCATACTGGATCTGTAGTTACGATAGGGATTGTAAATACGTTACTCCCTCCAAATGTGATACCTTCTACAAAGGGTTGTTGTTGCAATTCATTTTTAATTCCTGAGTAGTTCTTTACAATACCTTCGTTTTGGTCAACAACGATAATATTTTCTTTATTAAAACCTAGGTTTTTCTCACTTATAAAGCCGATTTGCCTATAAACCACTATACTGCCAATTACCAATATAATAGATACTGTAAACTGAAATACCACCAGTGTTCTTCGTAAATTACTTCCCCTAGAACCAAACTGTGTATTTCCTTTTAATACTTGAATAGGATTAAATCTCGATAAAAAAAATGCAGGGTAGCTGCCTGCCAGTAAGCCACAAAATAATGTAATGCTGATAATACTTAAAGAGAGTATTGGGTTGGTATAATCTAAAATCATAGACTTACCTGTACTCTCATTAAAAAATGGAAGTACAAGTTGAATAGTGATCAAGGCTAAATACAGTGCTAAAAATGATTGAAGCACAGACTCCATGATAAATTGAATAACTAAGCTTGATTTTTGGGCACCAATAGATTTTCTGACTCCTACTTCGCGACTTCTAGTGGCAGATCTAGCTGTTGATAAGTTCATGAAATTTATGCAAGCCATGAGCAAGATTAGTAAAGCTACACTCGCAAAAAGAAATACCTGCTCTATTCTTCCACCTGTATTTTTTCCATTTATAAATTCAGTGTATAACCTTGATTTAACGTATGGAAACAAAAATGAACTGGTTGAGCAATTAGAGCAATTTTTCTTAATTATATCAATCATCTTCTGATTTGCATCACCAACATTAGCAGAAGCATTCAATTTAACCACAGTGCGCGTGCCACCACTTTGCCAACTCTGTGTCCAAGGGTTTTCTTTTGAGTAAACATCAAACGGGATTACAAAATCAAACCGAAGTGATGAGTTATGTGGGATGTTAGCAAAAACACTACTTACCTTAAGTTCATTTGATTGATTGATTTGAACTGTTTTCCCAACTGCATTTTCTGTATTAAATAGCTTTTTAGCCAATTGCTCTGAAATGGCAATGGATTTTATATCTGGTAAAGGAGCTTTAGTATTCCCATTTACGATTGGGAAACTAAATATATGAAATAAGGAAGGGTCTGCATAAATTCCGATTTCATTATACGCATTGCTTCCATATTTCAACAATAATTCAGTATCCATGCTATAAAGCGCTGCAGCTTCTACTTCGGGAATTTTGTAAACCAATGCGTCTTTCAATTTAGAGGGTGTTGCGACATATGTATCGATTCTTCCATCGGGGAAGGTGTAATTAATCATCACCTGGTAAATGCGATTAGCATCTTTATGGAAATGGTCGAACGAAAGCTCGTCAGCTACCCAAAGTAAAATCAAAATACTTGTAGCTAATCCAATGGTTAATCCTGAAATATTAATCAATGAGTAAACCTTATAGCGTAGTAGGTTCCGAAATGATGTTTTGAAGTAGTTTGTAAGCATATAAAAAATCGGTAAGCGTCAACTGTGTGCCAGTCTAATCAACTTATAACAATCATGCCGCATTATCTTAATCATGAGCAGTATAATTTTTTGTTGTAAAAACCTTCCTTGAGAGTTTACTATGGCAACTTTTTACAAAAAAATATTTTTAAAAGCCTTTGAAGATACCTATAGCATTGAAAGTATATTGTATTGCTAAGTTCGCTAGCGGACACTAATATGTCAGTTCTGGACAGTTCAAGTATGGTTTAATATGTTCAGAAAATTTCTGGTAACGTAAGGCATTTTCTTGAGATGCTTTTTATTAATTCTCTTATTGAGTTTGTAATTTCTTAATTAACTCAACTTTAAAGTTAATAGATTTTTGATCTGTAAATAACCCTTGCTTTCATAGTACCAAAATAGGATAACATTTATTTAAAAATTAACCTAATTAGTGTTATACATTTATTCTAATTTCGCCTGTTTTTAAATAAAATTTTAATCAAGATTATTTTCTTAATTCTGTAGTTAGTTATTATGAAGCATTTTATTTCGATTATTTTACTTGTTTTCATTTCAAATGCGGCTAGCGCATTAAGCGATTCTCTAGAAATAGCCGATGAAGCCTATATACAAATGATAGACAGTATTGATAATTCTTTTAATTATCAATATGGAGAAGTTGTATTGGAAGAGGGTTTGGCCACAATTACAGTCCCCGAAGGATACAAATTCCTTGATGCTGAACAAAGTCAGTATGTATTGACAGATTTGTGGGGGAACCCACCAAGCGAATCAATGGGGATGTTATTTCCTGAAAATATGAGTCCATTGAGCGACAGTTTGACTTTTGCAGTAGAAGTAGTCTATTCAGAAGAAGGATACATTGATGATGAAGATGCAAAAGAATTAGACTATGAAGAATTGTTGGCCACTATGCAGGAAGACACTGAAGCAATTAATCCTGAAAGGATAGAACAGGGTTATGAGGCTGTGGAATTAGTAGGATGGGCTTCAGCACCATTTTATGATGATGCTACAAAAAAACTTCATTGGGCAAAAGAGCTTAAGTTTGGCGATGCACCAATAAATACATTAAACTATAACATTCGAATTTTAGGTAGAGAGGGATATATCAATATGAATGCTATTGGTGATGTAGATGTTTTACCTGTTTTCAATCAGGATATAGATAGAATCTTGGCATCTGTTGAGTTTACAGAAGGAAATAGATATGAGGATTTTAATCCTGATGTAGATAAAATCGCAGCTTACGGAATTGGTGGTTTAATAGCTGGGAAAACATTGGCCAAAGTAGGTTTCTTTGCCATGTTGGCTAAATTTTGGAAAGTGATAGCATTAGCTGTTGCTGGTGGCTTTGGTTTACTCCGTAATGTACTTTTTGGAAGTAAAAAAGAATCGTGATTCCTTGAGGGATATTGGATTGTAAATAAATGAGAAAGGGCATTTTAATGCCCTTTTTCTTTGGTTAAAAATACAGGTCGAGTTATCTCTTTGAAACAGTCAGGGTTAGGTTTTGAATAAGGATTATTAAAAAAATCATTAGCTGCTTGCATGGCACAAGGGTTTCCCCAATTTGTGATTGGCCCGTGCTTCCAACCCTTAAATACCAAATGAAAACTATTTTTTAAATGCTCTTGCATTGCCTTGGCCCATTTAGGAGGGGTTAATTCGTCGTATTGTCCATTGATCAATAATACGGGTACTTCACTTGATACGGGTTTATCTTCAATGACACTTACTTTTTCTACCCCCCATATTTCACATACCTGTTCACTATAAACAGCGGGTGATAATCCTTTTATCTCAGGATATTTTTTTGTTTCTTTCGTAATGGTTTCTTGTGAATCAAAAGGATATTCTTCAGCACACCAAACAGAAAGCCGCATCCCAATTCCATCACCACCATATTTGGGTGGATTGAATAACTTTATTAACTGCGCTTTTACTGAGCTTAAATCGTTATTTAAAATCATATTTATCTCTACAGGAATGTTAGGGACATCACTTGTATAAGCATTAGTAAAAACTGCTATTAAATCTTCGCCTCTGAGGAAAAATATTTCTTCTTTACCGCTTTTAGGATTCTCCACACTTACTTTTAATGGCGACTCAGTTATTTGTTGTAGATAGCTAAGAAAGCGCGCTTTAAGATTCGGAAAAGCTTTATTACAGAGTGTATCAGCAGTACAATCATCTAATAATAGATTAAGGTTTTCCATCAAATTTTGATTACTCTCTTCATCAAACTTTGAAGCCAAGGGTAGGGGAGAATCCATGACCACACTTCTAATGCCTTCAGGATAATCCCTTAGCATTACTTGAGCAATTTTAGTACTGTAAGACATAGTCAATAAATTATAACTTTTAATTTCTAGTGCTCTTTTTAAATCGAAGATATCCGCAGCAATTTCATTGGTATTATACCCATTTAAATCAATCCCTTTTTTAACTAGTCGGTTTCTACAATCTGTCGCAGCTTTAGCCAATAAACTAGCTGTTTTTTCTTTGTCAAAATCTGGTAAGTTTGATTGATAAATTGCATCTGACCATTCTGGGCAATCTAAATGCGGACGGGCATAATAATTACCACGTTGTTCAATCAAGATAAAATCCCTGTCATCTAAATATTGATAGTATTCCATGTACTTTGCAGAAGGCATGGTTGTAGATCCAGGACCACCTACTGTAAAAATGATTGGGTCAGGCTTTGGATTTGTACTCCTGCTCTTAAAAATATAGACAGGTAACTCAATCATTTTACTTTCTGAATTATTCCTATTTTCAGGAACTTTTAAATAACCAAAAGTAAACTTTTGCGCATCATCAATTTTAAAAAGTGATTTTTCAGATGACTCAAAAACGGGAGTATAGTCCTTATTAAATGGTTGCGCCAGTAAAAAAAAAGGACTAATTAGCAGTATGAAAGTTAATATTTTTACCATTAGCTTAATTATCTTTTGTTGCGGTCCATACAGATAAAAAATTTCTTTCAATGGCGTGTGTAGTACCATACAATTTACCGTCTTTATAATAAAAAGAAGTATTATACTCCCCAGAGTTATCATATGATACGAGCGCGCCGTAAATAGTTCCTGTTTGGGTGTTCAATCTTCCAGATTTCAATTCAACGCCTTCTCTGTAAAAAGTGCCTTTCATGGTCTTTCCACTCACAGTTGTTATTTCCATCATGGCAAAGTTGTTATCTGTTTTATTCTCTGGGGTCATATCCAATATCCATTTGCCAATTAATATTTTGGAATCCGGTGCTTTACGATTTTCAAGGTTTTTAAATGAGTAAATACTGATACTCAATAGGAAAAGAATTAATACGAAAGGTTTCATTTTTTTAAATTTAGTGAAGCCCAAACATACCGTACTGCACCGTCTAAAACGTTTCATTTCACTAATTGAAACCTGTTTATAGCAGTAACTTCGTGTCAATTTGAAAATTGAGACTTAACTATCTTGCCTTAATTCGTTGGGTGAAATGCCAAGTTGTTTGTTAACTGCCCTGTTAAAAGAAGATTTTGAATTAAAGCCTGCCGTCATAGCAAGACCTAGGAGCGTGTATTTATCATTATCAGGATTTGCAATCAGTTTTTTTACCTCTTTCACTCTATACTCATTTATATAATCGGTAAATTTCTTATCAAAAATTTCATTGAGACTTTTTGAAATTAAATAAGGTTTTACTGCTAAGGTATCTGCCAATAAATTAATAGATAACTCTGGATTTCTATAAAGTTGTTTCTCTTCCATTTCTAGTTTTATAGCAGCGGCTATTTCCTCAAGTTTTTCCTTTTCTGATGTTGGTATTTTTTGTTTGATCGTAAAACTTACGGCATCTTTTCTTCTTAAGCCTTCAATTCCTAACCAATAATTTAGAATAGCGATACCCAAAAAAAACGGATAATAATAAAAGCGGGTAAAATAGAAATAATAGGTATCGTATTGAATATTAAAAACAAATTGATCAATGATGATTATAGCTAAAATTAATGCAAAATAAACCTTAAAAGATAGTATAATCCTTTTAAGCCAAGTTAGATTTTGAAATACTATGGATGAATCGGCTTCTTGTTGTTTGAAAGCTTTTTCAGCTTTAATAGCATAAAAGATAATAAGACTGCTGGCTATAATGTAAATAGTAGCATTATTCATCCAAACTACATAGCCCCAATAACCCAGCCACGACAAACTTTCTTTAGTACCATCCCAGTAGATGTTTTGTAAACGAACAAAGACACTACAGATAATTTGAATAAGTAATGGAATAAAGTGAATCCAATCTTTTCTTTTTAATTTGAAATTGGGAGTTATTTGGGCAAGTACATAAAAATAAAGTAAGGCACCATTTATCCAACTCAAGTCTAACATGATATAGTACCAGCTATCGTAATAACCGATACCAAAAAGTCGCATGATTTGAATAATAAGCCTATAAGAGAATAGGAATAGAATGAAAGCTAGAAGCTTATTGGCAATACGATAACTTCCTTTATTTAGGAAAAGGATACTGCCAAAAACAATGCCTTGTATAGCTCCAACACTATATGCGCAGATTGTTAGAATAGTTATGTTTTCCATATTTTGATGGAAAATACACATCTTCTTTGAAATTAAAAACTATTCTTATTTGAATGCTATTTAAGTTAGTTTTCAAAAGAAGATTGGGTAGCTTTTGTAATGTTATACTTATGAAATGAGTTTCGTTTTGTTACACATAATATCAGTAGTCCAAAATCTACCATTTTAGTGTCCAACAGCACAAACAAAGGGATTTCATCCAGCTCCGCTTCGGCTTCAACAGCGCGGCTGCCGCCCTGACATACTTTTTTGTCATTGCCACGAAAAAGTATCAGCGTCGGCTGCCGACAAAAAAAGTCTACAAGGCAGCTTGGCTGTCAGAAAAATGCTTCCACCCACAAATCCGCACAGCCTCCGCTTTTCTGACGGCCTGCCTAAATTTTATAAACTGTGCAAACTTTTGGATATCCTTTTAAGGGTAACTTTCACAAAAGAAAACTTTGTCTAGACAACTTTATTTTTTTAATTAAATGAAGTTCTAAATTGCAATGGGGTTTGTTTGGTTTTTGATTTAAATAACTTACTAAATGACTGAGGATGTTCAAATCCCAATTCATAGGCTATTTCACTTACGCTTAAGTTGGTGGTTGATAGCCTCACTTTTGCTTTTTCTATTAATTTATTATGAATGTGTTGCTGCGTAGTTTGACCTGTTAAGCTTTTGAGCATGCTACTTAAATAATCGGCAGTAAGGTTTAAGTTTTGCGCGATTTCATGTACTGAAGGCAAACCATTATTAATTACTTCCTCACTATCGAAATAGTCGCCTAAGAATTCCTCCAATCTATCTAGTATTTGATGATTAGAAATTTTTCTGGTAAGAAATTGCCTTTGATAAAACCGCTCAGAATAATTCAATAATAATTCTAATTGATTGATGATAATTTGCTGACTGAATTGGTCTAGGTTAGCTTGGTATTCAGCCTTTATATTTTGTAAGATCCCATTTATAATATTCTCTTCTTTTTCTGATAGAAAAAGTGCTTCTCGAACAGAGTAATTAAAAAAAGGATACTTTTTAATATTTCTTGCTAATGAAGTCCCAAAGAAAAAATCAGGGTGGATAGCTAAAATCAATCCAGATGGCTGATTAGTACTTGCGTCTTGATCAATCAATTGCACAGAAATAACCTGCTCTGGTGAAAAAAAAGTCATTAAACCCTCATCGAAATCATACGATTGCTGTCCATAACGATATTTACCAGTCACGTTTCTTTTAATTGAAATACTGTAAAAGCTTTGTATCCATCTCAATTCATTATTTACAGGGGTTGGTTGTATTTTACCGTAGTCCAATAAACTGATCAATGGGTGTTCTGGTGGTGGAAGTTGATTATAACGGTGTAAATCACTAACTGTTTTTAATCGATTTATGGATGTATTACTCATTTAGCGAGGAGGTTTAATGATTTTAGAATTTCAAGATATTCATTTTACTTAGAAAAGAAAACAGGTAATTGTATGATTCAACTACCTGTTCTATTGTAATTTGAGTAGTATCAGACTTTTAATTTCAACATGTCTCCCATACCAAAAGCGTTGTAAAGACCCTCATGAATTTGGGCAAGCTGGTTATTGTATGGCTCAATATGCGTACCCATACCCATATTGTCCACTACAGTTCTCATAGGTCGCTGTCCTGCAGGAGTATCGATAAGTTTTGCGATGGCATCAGCAACATTTTGTGGATTTTGAGATGGATTGCTGGCTAAAGCACCTTCAAAATTATCAAATGCTTGTTGTGGAGCATTCACCATTTCTCCATAGCCTTCATTTTGTGAGCTGTCTGAAGGTTTCATCAAACTGCCAAAAAAACCAGTTGGGTATCCTCCCGGCTCTACGATACAAGAATCGACACCAAAACCAGAAAGCTCTACACGATAGTTTTCAGCTATTGCCTCTAATGCCCATTTAGAAGCATTATAAGGGCCATAAAAAGGAAATGCGATTCTTCCTAAAAGGCTTGAAATGTGAATTAATAATCCATTACCTTGCTTTCTGAAATGAGGGAGTATCGCTCTATTTACACGTTGAACGCCAAATACATTAACATCGAACAAACGCTTAAAATCATCGATTGTGAATTGTTCTTGGATTCCTAATACGCCAATTCCTGCATTGTTGATGACAACATCAAGACCATTAGATAATTCAACGGCTTTCTCTATTCCTGCATTTACACTTGCATCGTCAGTTACATCAAGGTTTACAACTTTTGCTCCTAAAGCAGTCAATTCATCAGCATTCGCTTTATTTTTTGAATCAATATTCCGCATAGTTGCTACTACACTATGTCCTTGATCTAGTAATGTTTTTACTGTTAAGGCACCAAAACCACCGTTTGCACCTGTAATTAAAATTTTCGACATGATTTTTAGTTTTTAGTTTCTAACAATACAAAGATGGCGTTTACAATAATATCTCAAGTAGTCAAATCCTTGATTGTTGTAGTCGAAAATATGTTTTTCAAGTAAATGAGCTTGTAAGAGTTTTTGTAGTGGTCGATGACTCTTATTTAAATCTATTTTTTAGAATATTAAACTTTATGATAATAGACTATTTTACATTTATCCTTATATGAATTAAAGTATTCTGCTGGTAGGAGATAAGGAAATAGAATATTTCAATCATTACATTTTATAAATACCTAATCTTTGGAGATGTGTAATCAAATCATCTAAATCTAGTTTTGTGAAATTTTCATCATAAGCATTTAACTCTAATGAAGTACAGTAATATTTTTTGTTAGTACCCATACTTCTAATATTTATATTGTTGCCTGTTGATATGAAAAACCCCCAAAGCAAAAACCTAAGTGGTGAATGTTTTACTTCTATGGAATTTATATCCTTTATATTATAAATTAAAAGTTTTGTGAAGGGGAAGTTAGGATTTACTATGAGTATAAATTCATTTTTAACTGCTATCGTGTTATTAAGCTTTGCACCTAGTAGATAAATTATTACTAAATACGCGGGCAAGTAAATTATTAATTCAATTACTTTCTCATATATCATAAATATAATTCCTGAGACAAATACTAACAGTACTAAATCAACCCAAATCATTTTGATTGGACTGTAGTATAACTTGAATTCACTTGGATTAAAACCACTATTTCTAATTAATTTATCTACCCTCTTATCTGATAAATTTATTCCAGAAACCATCACATTCTATCTTGCCTAAAGCAATTTTTCTTTCAAAAATTCTAATCTAGATGTATAATTTTTATTGGCAGTAGGATATTCTAAATCAGCTTCAACACCTAAAGTATCCATTTTTTCTTTCAGTTTAATACCAAAATTCACATGGTGAATTTTCCATCCTTGGGCTTTTTTAGAAGGGATGGGATCATCTGGATTCATATAATAGCTCATAAATATGGGTGGGTCGTCAGCTGTTATGATTGATATGGCTGAAATAGCCGCTATAGTTTCTTTTAATTCTTCGGAGTTGAGGTCTCCATAAAATTCTTTTTGGGTTGTATGGTACCTTTCAAATCCTGGAATCCATTCTTGCCATAACGCAGAATCCATAGTTGTTTGTCCACCAGAGGTTGCCACGCAAGTTAAGCGCGATGACTCTCTTTCTATTGGGTCTTTTGAGTTAGGATTTGCCATTTCGTCACTAAAAGCCAACCACATACACAATTGTGCACCGGCAGAACCTCCAAAAGCCCCAATTTTAGTTTTATCAATTTTCCATTCTTTTGCCTTTGACCTAATAAACTGTAAAGCGCGAAGTGCATCGTTATGTGCTGCAGGTAGGGGAGCATGCGCTAAAAATCTATAGTTAATGGCAGCTACCGAAATTCCTGACTGCAATAAATTTTGTAGTAATTGAACATTGAGTGATTCTTTTCTTCCCCCTACAAAGCCACCTCCATGTATGTAAATAGTTAAAGGTGTTGACTTAGTAGTATCTGCAAACCAAATGTCTAGAACATTTCGCTCATGAGTTCCATATTGTACATTGGCTAAATCTGGTTTTGGTAATTCCTTTTTTTGGGCTAATAATCCGTTACCAATGAAAAGGAGGATGGTAAGAAAATAAAATTGCTTCATTGAAATTTCCTTTATATTCACTTTCTATTTTATCTTTTCAACTTTTACCACCACCGACTTACTAATAGGTGTGTGGCTTTTAGTTGCAAAATGGTTGTAGGGTACAAGTACATTCGCTTCTGGAAAATAAGTAGCCAAATTGCCTTGAGGTATTTTATAGGGAATAACCAAAAAACTCTCTGCCCTTCTTTCAACACCTTCATAATGACTGGTTAAATCTACTATATCTAGTTTTTTTAGCTTCATTTCTTGCATATCCTGCTCATTCATTAAAACAACTCTTCTCTCATTATAAATACCTCTGTACCTGTCATCGAGGCCATAAATGGTAGTATTAAATTGATCATGCGAACGAATGGTCATCATTAAATACTCATTTGCTTGTAACTGGTGATGAGGCAATTCACAGATGCTAAATTTTGCTTTTCCATCAGGTAATTTTGAGAAATCTCCACTTCGCGCATTGTTACTCAAATAGAACCCTGTGTTGGAAGAGCGTTTGGTATAATCTTTAAAATCAGTAAATACCGCTTCAATTTTTTCTCGTACTAAATCGTAGTTGCTGCCCAGCTGTGCCCAAGGAATATGATGATTTTCCCCAAAATATGCTTGCGCAATACCTGCTACAATCTCTGGTTCACTCATTAGGTTTTCAGAAGCTGGAGGTAAAATGCCTTTGGTTCTATGTACTTTACCCATGCTGTTTTCTACTGTTAAAAACCTGCCTTTTTTATCTTTTTCAGAACGACCTAGTGTTGGCAAAATGAGCGCAGTTTTTCCAGTTACTAAATGACTTCGATTCAGTTTTGTGCTAATTTGAACAGTTAAATCGCAGTTTTGCAATGCTTCGGCAGTGTATAATGTATCAGAAGCAGCAGATAAAAAGTTTCCGCCTAGTGCTATAAATACTTTGGCTTTGCCTTCATGCATGGCTTGTATAGAATGTACCGTATCTAAACCTGTTTTATCTGGAGGGCTAAAATCAAAATGTTTGGTTAAAGCTGAATTAAGTGCTGGCGAAACATAGTGCATGATGCCTACGGTTCTATCACCTTGTACATTGCTATGTCCACGTACTGGGCAGGTGCCAGCTCCTTTTTTACCAATACTTCCTTTTAGCAATAGTAAGTTCACACATTCTTTAATATTTTCTACACCATTTTTATGTTGGGTAAGGCCCATTGCCCAGCAAATAATGAGTTTATTCTTTTTTGCCAATAATTCAATTGTATCTTTTAGTACTGCTTCATTTACTCCTGCTTGAGCTAGTAATTCATCTTCTTGATATGTATCTATATCCTTGAGGAGATTCTCAAGACCTTGTGTTTTTTGTTGTATGAAATCATGGTCAAATACGCCTCCTTGGGATTCTTCTAAAGCTACTAGCTTTTTAATAATGAGTTTTAGAAGAGTTACATCTTGGTTGATTTTTACTTGTAAAAAAATATCTGTGAGAGGTGTGCCACTTCCCACTATCCCGTTTACTTGCTGTGGGTTTTTGAACCGAACAAGCCCTGCTTCTTCTAATGGATTTACAGTTATGATTTTTCCGCCATTATTCTTGCATTTTTGTAAAGCAGAAAGCATTCTTGGATGGTTGGTGCCTGGATTTTGCCCTATCACCATAATTACCTCTGCTTCAGGGAAATCGTCTAAAGTAACTGAGCCTTTGCCAATCCCCAAGGTTTCTTTGAGTGCCACACCGCTCGATTCATGACACATATTAGAACAATCAGGCATGTTATTCGTGCCAAAAGCCCGTACAAACAAACCATATAAAAAAGCAGCCTCATTACTTGATCTGCCTGATGTATAAAAAATAGCTTCATCAGGTGATTGGAGCTTCTTTAGTTCTTTAGCTATTAATTGAAAGGCATCTTTCCATGCAATGGGTTCGTAGTGTTTACTATCTGGTTTTAATAGAAATGGTTCGGTTAATCTACCACTTTTCCCTATTTCAAAATCAGACCAATTAGATAGCGTTTCTACATCAAATTTTTCGAAAAAAGCGGCATTAACTCTCTTAAAAGTTGCTTCTTCTGCCAGTGCTTTTGCTCCATTTTCGCAGTACTCTGCTAGATTTGAACGTTTATCGGGATCAGGCCATGCACAACCAGGGCAATCGAAACCCTCTTTCTGATTCATTACAGAAAGGGTTTTTAAAGATTTTAGGATACCTAACTCTTTAAATGTATGAGAAAGTGCAGATTTAATACTTGGAATACCAGCGGCATAATCTGCTGGAGCTTTCAAATCAATACCAGTAAATTTTTTGGGCCCAAGAGCAGAGATATTCCTAGTGTTCGGCATAGACTTTTTTAAAAATAATAATTTACAAGACCTCACTAGGTTTTCAAAACCTAGTGAGGTCTTATTAAAAAGAATTACAGTTGTAATTTAATGACGCTGCAAATTTCATCAGGAGCATTGTTTGAAACTGTAATGGTAGTGGCAGCTTCGGTACTTCCTGTAACGGCTACTTCTTCAGTAGTTACATTTAATGATTCACCTGAAGCAAGAAGCGTGGCAGACTTAGGACTTTTTTCTAAACCTTTTACCATCAATTCCCCATTGCTTGGCCAATCGAAAACATGTAGGTAAATGTTATCATCTTTTTTAGTTACCCTTCCCCATTCGGGTGCTTCAATAGGGCTTGCTGTTGTTCCATAGATAGACTCATTGTTTACTTTCATCCATTCTCCCATGGCTGCGAGTCTTTCAACACTAGGTTCAGGAATTAAACCTTCGGCTGTGGGGCCAACATTCAATAAGAAATTACCGCCTTTTGAAGCAATATCTACTAAGTTTCTAATGAGGGTTTCGTTAGATTTCCAATTTTCATCAAAGTATTTATACCCCCAAGAATCATTCATGGTCATGCAAGATTCCCAATCTACTCCTGGTAACCCGGTTTCTGGAATTTCTTGTTCAGGTGTACCAAAATCTCCAGCAAAGTCGCCTTCTGCATCTAAGCCTTCCATGCCTTTTCTGCCTTTGTCAACACGGTTGTTAATAATAATATCGGGTTGTTGTTCCCTTACAAATTGATAAATTTCTTTACCCATATCTGTAGTATAATCTGGAATCCATTCTCCATCGAACCAAAGTACGCCAATGTCTCCATAATCGGTCAATAACTCTTTGAGTTGCGGTTTCATATAGTTTTCAACATATCTGTTGAAATTGGGATTTACGTCTGTATCGTCCCTGCCTCTATTATAATTTGGTTCCCAAATAGCTTGCGCATCGGGGTGATGCCAATCCATAATGGAATGATAAAAACACAGTGTGATACCTTCTTTTTTACAAGCTTCTGCCAATTCTTTTAATAGATCCTTTTCATAAGGAGAAGCATCTGTTATATCCCAATCTGATACTTTCGAATCCCAGAGGGCAAAACCATCATGATGTTTGGAAGTGATGACAATGTATTTCATGCCCGCATTTTTGGCGATAGAAACCCATTGCTCAGCATTGAATTTGGTGGGGTTGAATTGAGGAGAAAATTTCTCATATTCAGCAATAGGGATGTTTAAATGGTGCATGATCCATTCTGCAATGTTATCTGTACGTTTTCCATCCCATTCTCCGGCTGGCACGGCATATAAACCCCAGTGGATAAACATACCGAATCGAGCATCTTTCCACCAAGCCATTCTTGCTTCTCGCGCTTCATCAGACTCTTTGAGGTAGTCTACTTTTTCAGTGGTCTCTTCTTTAACTTCTTCTGTTTTTTGAGTGTTGGTACAATTCACGGCAAAAAATGCCAATACGAGTAATAATTGGATAGCTGTTTTTTTCATCTTCTTTGCTTATTGTTTTAATAAATATAACTCAAAACTTACTGAATAAGAAGACAGAAATTGATAAAAAATACCTATTAAAAGTGTATGGAATAAAAAGCAATTTCATCGAAAGATTCATCAATGAGAACTAGCCATTGTATTATCTTCAGTACTCACTGCTTTATAAATTTTCCCATCACATTTAGTGAAAAAATAAAGGTTTTTCTTAGTATCTGTACCAATGCGAAGTGCTACGCGTTGAGCTCCAGATTCTTTCTGAAAAGTGGTGGTACTGGTTTTCCCCTTTAGCTTTAAATCAATAGATTGAATAGCGGTTTGTTTTCCAATTTCCATCTCTGAAATATCTGTAAAAAATACCCTTCCATTTACGATATCACCGAATATAAACTTGTTTTTTAAGGCAGGTAAGTTTTCTCCTTGATATATTATGCCGCCAATAATAGCATTTCCTTCATCGTGATCATATTGTGCCACTGGGTGAATAAATTCGTTTTCCTCCTCTTCTGTTAATGTAAAAACTTCTTCTGCTTCCCCATCAGTACTGATTCTGAATGTACCTTCTCGCTCAGGCCATCCATAATCTCCGCCTTCGGTAACGATGTTTACCTCTTCAACTTGATGTTGACCAATATCGGTAACATACATTTTGTCTCCGTCTGCAGACCAAGTAAAATGGTGCGGATTTCTGAAACCAATGCATATAACTTCTCCGAGGGCCTCAGGGTCGTTAACCCAAGGGTTAATACTTGGTATGCCATACTGACCATTTTTACTATTATTGCCTAAAGGATCTATGCGTAAAATGGAACCCCATATCCTATTTTTATTATGTACCAATTCAGGGAATCTATCAAAGGCTGCACCACCATCACCAACACCTAAATAAAGTAAACCATAATCTCTATCACCTTTTTTAGCAGTAGGATTGAAATTAATATCTTGAACACCATGAATTTGGGAAACCATATTAGCACGTAAAATTTCTCTGTGAGTTCCTGCAAAAACAGAAGCAGTAGGATCATTCACTTTCCATTCAGTTATTACGTATTGCATATACTTTTTAATTGAATCTGCATAGGTAAAATCTGCCTCTACTAAACCGGGTTTTTCTGTATGACTTGTATAGAAAAGGCCATTGTCATTAAATTCAGGATGAAACTCAAAATGTGCCAATCCAGAACCCCAACCAGGTTTGTCTACCATCTTGGGCATCATTTCTCTCATATCCATAAAGACCTTAAATTCTCCATCAATAATTTCATATAAAAACCCTCTAAGGTCATTTATAAACATCCTTTCCTTCCCGTTTTGCATGATAGTACCCATTCTATTAATCCGTGCTTTAATGCCTTCCTCTGCAGTTAGTGGCGCTTGAAGGAATGGCTCTAGCACTACAGTAATTCCAGAAGGTTGTATAGGTTCAGGTATAGGGTTTGCCAATGCATCTTTCGATGAATTTTTTGAGGCTTGCTTAATTTCTTTGAAAGTATTCATGTATGCCAGAATAGCATCTACATCATTATTTTGTAAGTTGGGGAAGGGTGGCATGTATTGTTTGTATTTGTCATAAAGTGCTACTGAACGTACATCGCCACTTTGTATCATTTCAGGAGCATTTACTATAAATTTACTTAACCACTCATGACTTGCATCTACTGTAACTCCACTAAGATTAGGGCCAATTAGTGATTGCTCAAAATTATGGCAAGAGGCACAGTTTTTATTGAAAAGTTGTTCTCCATTTTTTATTGATTCAGCATCTGTTAAGTACAAACTTTCTTCAGTATTTTTTTTATTGCAAGCATTTAAAAAAATGAATGATAAAATAAACAGTAGATAGTAAGATAAATTCTTTCTGTTCTGGGGTAATGCCATTGTAGATATAGTGTTTTTTTGAAGATGGTTAAGCATATCTTTCTATGAATTATATCGCTAAGAGAAATATTAGAGAAATATGTTATGTTAAAAAATTTGTAGCATGGATAATTAACCGCAGCATTTACTTTCCAAGCACTTATTATACAGCTACAATATAATAGATTTAATTGTGATTTAGTATCAACATGGTTTTTTGATCAGTTATGATAATGAATGGAAAAGAGGAGGGGGGTACAAATGAACAATATCAGGATAAAGATAAATAAAAAGCCTCCTTTAAAGGAGGCTTGATGTTAACTCTGTAAAGTAGGTACTTCTAAACCCTTGATGACTTCTAAGTCAGGTTTGTTCTCTTTTAAAGTTTTAATAGCTTCATCAGTTACTTTAGTCTGCCATAAATAGAGCTTCTTGATTTTAGGTAATTTGGCTATATGTTGTAAACACTCATCGGTTACTTCTGTACCGTATAAATTCAGATATTCTAAATATTGTAAATTAGTAATATGTGCAATACCTGCATCTCCTACTGGGTTACGTTCTAGTCTTAAGCGCATTAAATTTGGAAAAGAAGCAATGGTCTCCAGTTGTTCATCGGAAACATCTGCCCCCGCCAAGTTCAACCACAAGATTTGATCTTTTACATCGGAGAGTGCATCTAAGTCTACTTCTTTGCTGCCTCTCACATCGAGAAATGCTATATTTTCTGCAATAGGAGCCACATAAAAACCTGTGCCATTTATCTTATCCAAAGTTTCAGTATCTACCTCTGCTACCTCTACAGCAGGTAAAACAGTTGTACCTTGGGCAGGTTCTAACCCAACTTCAACAGCTACCAATTTAAGCATCTCTTCAGGCGTTTCCATTTCTGCCATGGCTTTGTTTTCTTCAGCCCCTGTTTCTATCCACCATTTTATTATTTCTACTTGGTCATCGGTAAGTGGCGTTTTACCATCTGGTGGCATAAAATCATCATCTGAATGACTGAGTGTAATTCTATGAAACAACTCGCTTTTTACAGGATCTCCTGCTACAATAGTAGATCCACTTTCTCCACCTTTGACTACTTCGTCATAGGTAGTAAGTAATAGCTCCCCTTTCATTTTATCGGTATTGTGGCAACTGATGCACCTGAGGTCTAACATAGGCTGTACCACATCTTCAAAAACTAAGGCAGAATCCAAATTGGCAATTTGCCTGCGTTCTTTTTTCTCTTTCACTTCTATACCTGCTATTCTTTTTACTGGATCTGGTAAATGTTGGGTAAGGTAGGTAGCACCATGGGTCAAATTTCCTCCCAAGTGTCCGGTACCCATTAATAAAGCCATGGTGACCACTAAAGAAGAATAATAAGCGGTTTGTGGTACTGAAATAATACCTATTTTCAGCAGATAAGCAATGGCAGCAACTGCTGTTAAGATAATGCCAGATGTTTGGTGTAAATCAAGGGCATCTTGGTTATAGCCTCCGTCATTGGCTAACATGAAGCCAAAAATACAAGCCACTAGAGCACTTATTGTTCCTAATAGCAGCGTAAAAGGTACTGCTGCTTCAAGCATTTTATATTTTGGGTATCTTCCAGCTATTTCCATGATACCAGCAAGCATTAAAAAGCCAATTGGTAAATGCACTACCAAGGGATGAAACCTTCCAAAAAATAAAACTATATCTGTTAGAATCATATATTTTCTCTATTTGATTAAAAATTAAACCCTTTCTAGTTTGAATGGATAAGTTTTACCTGAATTCCATTGAGGCACATAAATGTTTTTCTCGTCGTCGATGCAAACGTCGTGTGGATTCATAAACCAAGTGCCTTTTGAGCGCAGCGTTTGTAATTTACCATCCTGATAAACGGGTGTGTCGGCCCCAGGGGCTGCTATCACTTTGTAATCCTTATCCATAATGAGCACAAAGCCATCATAATAATCCCAAGACTGAGCTACAATTACCGAGAAATACAATTCTTCACCAGAAATCACAGGTCTGCATATCCAAGCTCCTGGAGTAGGGATAGTATCTATGTATTCTCCTTCAAGTGTATATCTCTTAAACTCTTGTGTTGCCCTAGAAGTAACCAACAAAACAGGTGTACCTGAACGTGTATCTACACATACACCATGCGCATTTTTTATATTTTCATCTTTATCTCCTTTGCCACCAAAATGCCTCACATACTCTCCTTTAGAAGTATATTGAATGATGTAATCTAGACCGTAACCGTCAGCAATATAAAAATCTCCATTTGGTGCTACAGCTACTTCCGTAGGTTTGTATTGCCCAGGGAAGTCATAGACACCTGTTTCCCTTGGGTAATCCAGCTTCATGATAATTCTTCCGTCTAGGGTCGTTTTAAAAACCTGATGCCTATCCGTATCGGTAATGAAAAGATATTGCTCTTCATTTTCAGTGGCTAAAGTAAGTCCATGAGCACCCGGGAAAGCATCGCCCCAAGATCCAGTAACTTTGCCAGATTTATCATAAATGAGGATATTGTTTTTTGTCTCATTGGTTAACAAAATGAGTCGCCCATTGGCATCTTGTACCATTTCGTGGCAGTCTTTTACAGGAATTTTAGACGGGTCTTGCGTGCCCCATTCCTTGTGAACTTTGTATTGCATGTTACCATGCCCAATTATTTGGTTATTGTTGGTACTATTTTTCAAAATGTTAAAAGAAAAAGCAGGTGTAGCAAGTGCGCCTACTCCAAGAGCTGATACGGTTTTTATGATTCTTCTTCTTTGCTTTTGCATGATGCTTCAGTTAATTACTTCTTAAATATATTGTTTTTAAGCTAGAATATCTTTTACCACTTCCCCATGAACATCGGTTAACCTAAATCGCCTTCCCTGAAATTTATAAGTCAATTTTTCATGGTCTATACCCAGTAAATGCATTAGCGTAGCTTGAAAGTCGTGCACATGCACCGGGTTTTCTGCCACATTATATCCGAACTCATCGGTAGCACCATAAGAAAATCCTTTTTTCACTCCGCCACCGGCCATCCAAATGGTAAAACAACGTGGATGATGGTCTCTGCCATAGTTGGTTTTGGTCAGTTTGCCTTGTGAATAATTGGTACGCCCAAATTCTCCTCCCCAAATTACCAAAGTATCTTCTAATAAACCTCTTTGCTTTAAATCAGTGATTAATGCGGCAGAGGCTTGGTCGGTTTCTTTTGCTTGTGTTTTAATAGCATTAGGCAAGTTGCCATGTTGATCCCAACCTTGATGATAGAGCTGAATGAATCTTACCCCTCTTTCTGCCAGCCTTCTTGCTAAAAGGCAGTTAGCTGCAAAAGTACCTGGATCTTTAGAGTCCTCACCATACATATCATAGATATAGTCAGGTTCTCCAGATGTATCCATTACTTCTGGCACACTGGTTTGCATGCGGTATGCCATTTCATATTGTGCTATTCTTGCATTGATCTCAGCATCACCAGTATCGTTGAATTGTTGTTCTTGTAACTTTTGGAGATAATCTAACTGCATGCGTCTGTCCTGTGGGTCAAAACCCGGAGGGTTATTCAGATATAATACGGCATCCTTACCTGCTCTAAATTGTACACCTTGGTGTTCTGATGGTAAAAAGCCGTTACCCCAAAGTCGAGCATACAAGGGTTGTCCCAATTTATTTTTTGTTACCAGAACTACAAAAGCTGGTAAGTTCTCATTTTCACTTCCCAGTCCATAATTGAGCCATGAACCAATGGATGGTCTCCCTGGAAATTGAGACCCTGTTTGTATAAAGGTTACTGCTGGATCATGGTTGATGGCTTCTGTGTACATGGATTTTACAAAACACAATTCATCAACTACTTTGGCAGTATGCGGCATTAACTCACTTACCCAAGCTTGAGACTCTCCGTATTGGGCAAAATCAAATTGAGATCCAGCCAGTGGAAAGGAAGATTGTCCAGCAGTCATGCCTGTTAATCGCTGCTCCCCACGAACTGATTCTGGTAAATCCTGCCCGTTTCTTTCACGCAATAGTGGCTTAGGGTCAAATGTTTCTAGTTGAGAAGGGCCTCCACTTTGGAAGAGATAAATGACCCTTTTTACTTTAGGTGGAAAATGTGGCTTGCCTACAGGTATATCATTTGATTTGCCAAAGGCTTGCATAGGATTCATTAATCCTGCAAATCCTAAAGCACCCAGTCCAAGAGAGGTTTTGGTTAAAAAATCCCTTCGGCTATATGTTTTTTCGTAGTTATGACAATGATCCATAAACTATATTATCTTTTTGTATAAACTTCGTCGTGATTTAATAAGGTACTGCTGATAATACTCAAAGCAGCCGTTTCTGCAGTTTTATATTCTTTGCCAATCTCATATTCACCTACCGATAGTAAATCATTTACTTTTTTAGGTGAATTTTTAAAATTGGCCAATGTTTCTGAATACATATTTTGCAATATTTTGACTTCACTTGTTTTTGGTATTCGACCAGTAGCCAATCTAAATGCATGAGATAATTGCTGCTCTATTCTATTAGAGACTTCGTCTGAGGATTCACCCGAGATTTCATCCGAGATTTCACCTGAGATTTCTTTTTGTATTCGTACGGCCATTACGTTGGCTGCCTCCACAAATTGAGGGTCGTTGAGCAATACCAAAGCTTGCAAAGGTGTGTTTGTCTTCTCTCTTTTAACTGTACATACATCTCTGTTAGGGGCATCGAAGGCAATCATAGAAGGGTGCGGGCTCGTTCTTCTCACAAAAGTATATAGACTTCTTCTATAAAGACTATCTCCTTCGTCTGGTTCATAATGTAACAAATCCTTAGAGAAGTTGCCTTTTTCAATCCACAAACCTTTGGGTTGATATGGTTTGACACTTTCACCTCCAATTTGTTTTACTAAAAGCCCACTAGCAGCTAAGGCATTATCTCTGATTGTTTCTGCAGGCAGTCTTTCAGATGGCCCTCTTGCTAAAAATGTATTATTTGGATCCTTCTGTTTTAATTCAGGACTTAAGGTAGAGTTTTGCTGATAAGTAGCCGACATCACCATGGTTTTAAGGAGTTTTTTTATGTCCCAACCATTTTCTATAAAATTTATAGCTAGCCAGTCTAACAATTTAGGATGTGTTGGCAAGCTGCCCTGTAAACCAAAATCGTGAGGAGTATCTACAATACCTTTTCCAAAAATTAATTGCCAATATCGATTCACTGTTACACGTGACATTAGAGGATTGTCTTTACTTGTAAGCCATTGCGCTAAACCTATCCGGTTTCTTGGTAAATCTTCAGGAAAAGCTAAAACACTCTCAGGTGTAGTAGGAGCCACTTTTTCTAATGGAGCGTCATACATACCTCTATCTAATACATGCATATCTCTCGCTTCTTTCATTTCTTCCATCACCATCACTTCCGGGATATCATTCACAATTTTTCTCCTCTCCCCAATGACTTTTTGAATTTGATTAAGGGATTTTTGGTAGGATGCATCTTTATAATTCAAGGCGTATTCTTCTTGTACCTCTGTTGGCAAAGTCTTTAAAGGTGCGATGCTCTTATCTAGAGTTGAATAGTAGAGAGATTTAATTTCAGCCTCTACAAGTTTATTGTTAAAAATTCTGATTTCATCCACTGCCCCCTTATAAATCCCGAATTCTCCAGTAAAAGCGCGGTAAGCTTTACCAATTCTAACAGGTCTATTTATGGGTTTTGACTTATTATAATAGTTAACAGTTCTGATAGATTTGTAAAGTCTATTATACAAGGTATTTGTAGCCACTTGTTGGTCATTCACGAAAATTTTAACTCCTGCCGCATCTGCTGTACCATCGTAAGTAAAAGCCAATTGTGTCCATTCGCCTACAGGAATGCTTTCCTCAGATTTAATGTGAATTAAATTATGAGGAAGGGAATGTATAATTTTTACCCCAGGGTGGTTGGTACTATCCAAATAAAATTCCCAACCACGCCAAAAATCGTTTTTAGCTCCTGCTGTACTTATGATCGTTTGAATTTTGTTTTTAACATCAGGTTTTACCCAAATAATCGTGGTATATTCTTCTTCTAACTCTAGTTTACCCACTTCTTCTAAATCTAACACTTCGTATCCATCATCAAAATGCAAACCTTTTCCTTTTATACCATCTACTAATTGTGGCTCACTGCTAATTCTGGTTTTAGTGTTGTTATCTATATATTTCTTCTTCTTTGTCTCCGTAATTTTCTCAATGGGATAATAGGCTTTGGTTTTTGGCACTTCCACTATCTTATCATCGGGCAATTTTGCAATGAAATCTAATAACCCTGTTTTGTCTTTTTTAAGGTCATTTGATGCGGATTTCAAATCTTCCTTTAAAGCATCAAGACTGTCAATCATATGTCTTTCTTGCTCTGTAGGTAATAATAACATGGGTCCGTAATTCCCATCATCGCCCGTCATACCTAATTCTCTTACATTATTATAGAAGGCAGAAAGGGCATAATAGTCTTTCTGTGAAATAGGATCGAATTTATGGTCGTGACATTGAGCACATTCCATGGTTAGACCAAGAAATGCGGTAGCTGTGGTATTCGCCCGATCAAAAACATATTTGAGCCTAAACTCTTCTTCAACGACACCTCCTTCTGCCGTCATTGCATGATTTCGGTTAAAAGCGGTAGCTAGTTTTTGTTTATCTGTAGCATTGGGCAACATATCACCTGCAATTTGCCAAGTTATGAACTCGTCATAGGGCATGTTTTCGTTAAAAGCATCTATTACCCAATCTCTCCAAGGCCACATCAATCGTGCACCATCTGCATGCATACCATGCGAGTCTGCATAACGAGATACGTCCATCCATTCCAAGGCCATTCTTTCGCCATAGGCTTCTGAAGCCAATAACCTATCTACTACTTTTTCATAAGCATCAGGACTTTTGTCAGCCAAGAAATCATCAATTTCATCTATAGAAGGTGGGAGCCCTGTTAAATCTAAGCTCACTCTTCTTATCAATCTTTCTTTGCTTGCTGTTTCAGTTTGAGATAGTCCTTCAGTCTCTAGCTTAGCCAAAACAAAATTATCTATCTCATTCTCGACTTTACCAGCATTAGGTTGCGGTATGGTTGGATTTTCTGGTTTTATAAATGACCAGTGCGGTTTGTATTCTGCCCCTTGTTCGATCCAACGCGTAATGAGTGCTTTTTCGAAGTCGTTTAAACTTAGGTTCGATTCGGGTGGGGGCATAATTAATTCAGGATCTTCTGAATAAAGTCGGTTAAAAACTTCACTATCATATACATCTTTTGGTACAATAGCATGCCCTCCTTTATTTTCACTTAATGCTGCAAAAGCACCTTCTGGTGTATCTAACCTAAGACCAGCTTTTCTTGTGTTTTTGTCGAAACCATGACAGGCAAAGCAACGGTCTGAAAGTAGTGGTTTTATGTGTAGATTATAGTCAATTTCTTTTGGTAGTTCCGAAGCTATTTCCTCGGGAAATTCAACTTTATTAGGTTGGCAACCTGCCATAAAAAACACTAAAGCTATGAAAGTGCAGCTGACTAAAAATCCGAGAGATAGCAAACGATAGTTATTCATTCTCATGTAATTTCTATGCTTTTTAGTGGTTTTTGAAATCCTCTAAATTATTAGAGCCTCAAAGAACCCAATTAGACTACTTTTAAAGTCATAATATTTTAACATATAAATTTAATCATTGTCTCATTAAGTAATAAATGGATAATTCCTTTTTTTGATGGACTTTATTATTATTTGCATGTTAACATTAAAGCGCATAATTACACTTATCTATGCTGAGTAGTATTTTCTTCTTATAAAATGCTTTTTTGAGCTGAATTTTAATATCGATTTATAAATGGTTTTTTAAACACTGATTAAGGAAGTATGTATGCTAAATAATAAAATAAAAGAGTGGTTGATTGCCCTTATTGCTTTAATTCCTACAGGATACCTTGTTATTTTATGGTCAGATTTAATTTTAAATAATTTTCTATGGGCCATTACTATTTTTGTTTTTGCCCCAGTATTTCAATTTTTATCAACTCCTCTTTTTACTGTTTTGGGTGTTTATTACTATTTATCACCCATGTTGTTGGTGTATAACCCCAGTAAAATCAAATATGACTTACACAATGGAACAAGTTATAATTACCTACAAGCCATGAGGTCTTATAAAGCAGGTAGGCCAGCCCGAAAAGCATTGCTCTTATTTTACATGCAAGGTTTATATAAAATCATAGAAAAGATTGAACAAGAAGAATTGCCCGAAAGTGTGAAAGTAAGGGGTAGCTCCTATTTTTTTAGTGAGACAACAGCCAAAAGACTTGGTTTTGCTATGAAGCCTGCAGGATTCGCAGAAAAATTAAATATACTTTTTAATTACCTAGACCTATTATGGATGTATTCTTATGCACATGGATATTTGAAATTCCCAAACCTAGCCGCTATAAAAACAGTTGAGATGACAGGAAGTTTACTTATGGAGAAAAAGGATGTATTACAGAATTATATCGAATACTTAAAAAAATAGATAGGTAATCCTTAAATCTTTATGACACTCTCTATTACTAAGCTAAATAAAAAAAAGGGAATCTATCATTTGCAGACGTAAGATTTTATTTTAGACAACCTCATTATTAAAGAAATCAATCCTGTAAACAATAGATTTTTGTTATTGAAAATTCAACATTAATAATTAACCATTACTTTTTGATTTAAAAATCCATGAACCAATTAAAATATTTAGTTAGTGCTGTTGCCATATTTCCTTTTTTGCCCTTAATGTATTTGCAGGGTAAAAATATAAGAAGGAAAGTACCAAAGTTACCAGAAGCTGGTGGACCAAATGGTATGGAACAAATTGGCGCTGAAAAGACAATTCGATTGATAACAATAGGGGAGAGCACTATTGCTGGTGTTGGTGCGCCGAGTCATCAAGAAGGGTTTACAGGTACATTGGCAAAATCTTTATCTGAAAAGTTGAAGGTAAATACAAAGTGGGAAGTATTTGCCAAAAGTGGGTACACTGCGGCTAAAGTGAAGGAGCAGTTAATACCAAAAACCAAAACTTCTGAGGCAGATATCATCGTTATTGGTTTGGGTGGGAATGATGCATTTACATTAAACTCCCCTGCCCAATGGAGAAAAGATATCAATGCTTTAATTCATGAAGTAAAGGCGCTTTTTATCGATATACCAATTGTTTTTATTAATATGCCACCGATTAAATCATTTCCAGCTTTTACCCCTTTGATCAAGTTAAGCATTGGCAATTTGGTAGAATTACTCGGCAACGAATTGGAAGCGATTACATCAAACCATGAAAATGTTTATTACTATGGAAGAAAAATAACATTTGATGATTGGAGCGAACGGTTTGGTATGGAAAACCAGCCTGAAAAATACTTTAGCGATGGTGTACATCCCTCACTCATCACTTATCAGATTTGGGCAAAGGATGTAGCAGATTATATACATAAGGAAGTGTTTTGAAGTAAGTAATGAGACAAAAATAATATCGGAAATACCTCCCTAGGGAGGGCCGCTCTAGCAATGGCTAAAATTAATTTAATTCTCACACCTACTTGAAGCTAAAACTTCACTAAGTCTAAGTCCAATCTTTTGCCTCCTTGCGCAATAGAAGCATATACCTGCTCTACAATTTGCATGTCTCTCAAGCCCATTTCGCCAGGACAGAGATTAGGAGCACCATTTAAAATATGTTTAGAAAAATCGTCCATTTGTTCAGCTTGCTGATTAACTACTGGGAAATTCATCACTCCTTCAGATGTTTCCCCTTTAATAGGGCCATAGTTATGGGCAGGAGCCAAACGTGCCCAACCATTTTCATAAGTGGTATACAAGTCGTTTTTCCTAGCGTTGTGGCTGGTCATTAAATTGGCTACACAACCACTTGGAAAAAGCATTTGCATGGTAATAGTTTCGTCTACTTCTTTGTGGAAATCGGGCTTTGTTTTAAATTCTTGGGCACTAATGGCAATAGGGTCTTCACCCGTGGCATAAATGGCACATTGAATGGCATAAACTCCCATATTCAATAAAGCGCCTCCACCTGCCAGCTCTTTTTTCAGTCTCCATTGGTCAGCTCCCCGCATTACATAGGCAGCTCCAGAATTTACATAAAGTGGCTTCCCGAAGGTACGCTCTTTGGCAAAGCGTTTTATTTCTTGAGTATAGGGCTCAGAATGCATTCTATATCCCATGCCTAATTTTACATTATTTGCTTTGCAAGCAGCTATAATTTCTTCGCACTCCTTTACATTAATTGCCATGGGTTTTTCACAAATTACATGCTTTCCAGCTTTTGCAGCGCGAATAGAAAAATCGGCATGCATGGAGTTGGGCAATACCACATACACAATGTCAATGTCTGGATTGTTCGCTATCTCGTCAAAGTTTTCATAATTGTATATATTCTTTTCAGGGACATTATATTTTTCGCCCCAAGTTTTTTCTTTTGAAGGTGTTCCTGTTACCAAGCCAGTGAGTGCACAGTGTTTTGTTTCTTGCAGTGACTTTGCTAGAATAGAGCTATATCCGCCCAAGCCTACTAGGGCAATGCCTAATTTTTCTTTTTGAATACTTGCGGCTGTAGTACAGGCTAATGGCATAGTACCCAGTAAAGCTGCCGTGCCGAGTGTTTTACTTACTTGTTTGTTAAAAGTTCTTCTACTGATATTTTTCGAATTACTAGGAGTTTCCATATTAAAAAATTGAGGTTGAAAAGTTGAAAATTAAATTAATACACCTTTTCCAATTTTCATTGGAAAGGTGGATTCAATTTCTCAATTCGATTATTTATTATAAATACCACATTTTGGCGAACTTATTCTTGGTGAGTATTTTTATCGCAGGGTAGGGGTTGTAGTAATTACAAAAATGTTATTAAGTATAAATATGAGATACATACTGATTTTAATATTGTGCATTTCCACCCTTGTAGGTGAAAAGAGAATAATAAAGTACTCATATTGTGAAGAAAATAATTAAAGGATTCTTGCTAACACAGAAAACTAAAGGCAATTAGTGACTTTCAAATTGTAAGGTTTTTAAATGAGTAATGTGCAAACGAAAATACGGGCAACAATTAAAATAATAGGCTTGTTAATTGGGGCATTAATAACAATTTTAGTAATTGGATTATTTTGCACTTATTGGTGGCTTTCTATTAAGTGGGTTGATTTTTATACAGAAAAAGAAATGTTAGAAATGGCAAGTCTTGTAAATAAGTCACAAACACTACCATATAATTTCTATCAGGCTTATGACAAAATTTACCCCAACCAAAGAGGTAAGACCCTCAGCAAAATGACTTTTGAAATAATTTGGGGATTATTGGCAGATAATATCGAAATACTCGGTGGGAAACAATGCAATTGTATTTCCGCTACTTATGAATTTAATAGCAAAATTCCTATTAGTTATCATAGCTGGGCAGGATATGTGACTGCGCATGGGCTTGAAAAATATGCAACAGAAGAAAAATGCTTCGACTTTAACTATGGAAAAATGGATTTACAGAAATATGCAAACAGATATTTTGAAAAACCATTTGACCAGTTAACGTATAATGAAAATTTGAGTTACTAATTATATTACAAGCTCCATCTCTATATGAAAATAAACCTGACCAATTGATAAAGAAATTAGATGGGCTAAAAAAAGCAAAGTAGTACCTTATAAAATCTTAATAAATGCATTGGCCGACTAAATTGATATTCTTTTCAATTATAATGATGCTAATCTGGATTTATCTATTAAGATGGTCTGGGAAGACAAAATATGCTAGATACTTTATAATAGGTAATTTAGTAATCTACTTGTTTTATATAATTGCATTATTTAAACCATTGTTTATTCCAGAATTTGGAAGAGGTGGTGGTGCTTTCGTATCTGAAATGCTAATAATGATTATCTCTCCAATTCATTTAGCATTGGTTTATATAGCTGTTTTAATATTTATTAAAACTGAAAAGATTAAGTGGGCAAATAATATCTTAACGACCGTAGGGCTTCCTGTCGCAATGTTATTTTTAGGATATTTAATTGCAGAACAAAAAAATTTAGAGAAAAACAGAAAAAATCAATTACTTCATAAAGAATTTAAAAAGAGGCAAGAAGCTGAAAGAATAAGGAATAGTAAGAATGTAGAGGAATTTGAATCATTTTTGGTAAAATTCTATACAAATCAGTCATTTCAAAAATCTCATACAAAACTTCCATTGCCTGTTTTCTTTTTAAATGATAGTCTACAGGTTGATTCAGTTAATCATTATTATGAATATAGCTGGGTTCCTCTTCTTCAAGATTATAAAAAAATTGTTTTGACCTATAACTCTTGGAAATACTTAGATATTAAATCGTCCGAAAAAGTTATAAGTCAGATAGAAAATGATTTTAGAGTAGATTACAACTTCAGGTTTAATGATGATTGGGAGTTGTTCGAAATAAAAAAAAGGGAAAAATGACTTTTGTTTAACTTAAATCATTTTTCAAATCTTGAACAACTCGTAAGTTGACTATATCATAAAATCATATGGCATCCCAGAGGGATGAAATGATTATTAGCCTTTATTTTGATTTCCCTTATAAACAAAATCCCAAAGGGATGATATTATAAAATTGATTTTAGATTGCAAAAATCTACCTAAGAAATATAAGCCTCAGGTTCTTTTTCGAATGATACTTTGCAGCCATCACAGCAGAAATACACTTTTTCTCCTTTGTATTCGAGTACATGTTTGGCAGTGCTTTTTTGCACAGGTACTTGGCAAACAGGGTTAATATACAAATCAGAGGTAATTTGCTTTTCCTGTTCATTTAATTCTTTCGAATCCTGTTCGACAGGTTTTCTTTTGGTTTGAATAATTTCTGCCAAGATAGAAATGGCTACTTCATCTGGTGTTTTGGCGTTGATGTCCAGTCCTGCTGGTGTTTTTATTTTTACCAATTGTGCGTGAGGAACTTTTTGCCGCTTCAATGCCATAAAAACGGCATTGGCTTTTTTGCGACTAGCCACAAAAGACAAATACTTCGGATTCGTTTTAATGGCAGTTGCCAAACTCTTTTCATCATCTTCTCCTTGTGTGCAAACCACCACATAATCATTGGGGTTTTCTTCCACTTCAAATTCAGATAATTTAGCAATATGTTTTGCTTGCGGAAACATATCTTCTTCAGCTACATCTGAAATAACAGAGACTGAAAAGCCAGCAGCAGTTCCCACCTTGCATAGTGCTTGGGCAATGTGCGATCTACCAAAAATTTTAATTTTGGTGGTAGGCATCAAGGGTTCAATATAAACTTCTACTGTGCCTCCACTCATACAGGTCATTTTATAATTCTTCACACCTTCTTGCTCAGAAGCATCGAGCCCGGGCTGTATCCTCACTAATCGGGGAGTTAAATCACCAATGGCTTCTAGGGCTTCTTTGATTACAATACCCTTGGTACAGCCTCCACCTATCCAACCTTTTACTTCACCAGAAGCGGTAATTAAGGCTTTATCACCGGGTTTCCCAGAGGTAGGTGCTTCTCTACGAACAATGACTGCTACTGCAGCTACTTCGTCTTTTTGTTGTTGAATGTTTATTTCCTCTTGCAGTGTTTCGTCATACATTGGATAAGATATTTTCAAGTTCTAACAAGCTTTCTAAATTGTGGGCAGATTCAAATCTGTCTAATTCTGGCATGGCTGCTTTCATGCCTTTGGCCAAGGGTTCATAGCCTTGCATTCCCTTTAATGGATTAAGCCAAACTAATTTACTGGTTCTTAATTTTATTTTATGCAATTCTTGAGACAGCAATTCAGGGTCACCATTATCCAGTCCATCACTTAAAACAATGGTAATGCTCTTACCGTTCAAGATTCTTTTTGTATACTCATCATTAAAAGCCTTCAAACATTCGCCAATCCTAGTTCCACTTGACCAATTATTTGCATGAAGGCTTAATTGCCAAAGTGTTTGATCTAACTCTTCTTGGTGAAGATAGTCAGTAATGCGGATCAACTTAGTGCTAAATATAAAAGCTTCAATATTCTTCAGATTAGATTTGAGCGACCAGATAAATTTAAGCAGAAAAAAAGAGTATTTATCCATAGAACCACTCACATCTAACAGTAAAATAAGGCGGTAGCGCTCCATTTTTCTACTCTTCCTTGCCAAATTAATGAGCGCATCTCCATTTGAGAGATTATTGCGAATAGTTCTGCGTATATCAATTTTTCCTTTCTTTGTAGCCTCCAACTTTCGTTTTAAGCGATGGTTGAGTTGTTTAAGTAATTGTTCTGCCAGTTGATTGAGTATTTCATTGTCAATGGCAGCAATTTTGGAAAAATCTGTTTTTTTGAGGGATTCTATTTTACTAGCTCCTGTCACGTTTTTAGCATCCTCTTCTTCCTCTTTTTCACTTTCCTTGCCATTCGGATTAAAACCCATCATCACCAATGAGGCATTGGCTTTTTTGGTAATATTGGACCTGTTTCTATTATTGATTTTATGAGCGTATTCGTGCTTCTTTTTACGCCAGTATATATTAAAGCACTTATCAAAAGTTGGATGTTCTTCTTCACAAGTACAGAACAAAGATTTTAGCGTAAACCTCAATGTTTCATTATCGGAGGCAAAACCAAGTGAGGCAGCTAGTAAGGCTTCTTGGGAATGTGAAAGTCCTATTTGTAAGTCATGGTCTCGGCAGTAAGCAGCAAAACCTATTAATGCTTCTTCAAATGTTTCGTGGTTACTGAAGTGAAATAGTGCCATAGTAATAGGAAGCATTTAATCTTTTCTTAGGGTAGATTAATAACCTTGAGTATCATTGCTTTGATAAACCCTAGGAAGGGTTTTATTATATTAATTGTATGTGTGTACATAGCCAATAGACTAGCTTTTTATTTCTGATAAAATGGTCTCAGGATCCATATTTTTCACGGTCCGCATATCAGTTTCAGATTTTAAAATACAACCCAGTGTTTTTTCTATGTATTCTTTAGAAAATTCATCGGCGTTTAAAGACATCATGCTATGTGCCCAATCTAGCGTTTCTGCAATTCCGGGAGATTTTTGAAGGTTTAATCCTCTGAGGTGGGCAACGAATGCTACGAGTTGTTCAGTAATTTCAGTACTTAAATCGGGAAACTTCTTCCTTACAATTTTTAACTCTTTATTGAATTCTGGATAAGTTATCCAATGGTAAAGGCAACGTCTTTTCAATGCATCACTTAATTCTCTTGTTCTGTTCGAGGTAAGTATTACTACTGGTCTGTGTACAGCTTTAATAGTACCCATCTCAGGTATACTGATCTGAAAATCTGAAAGCAACTCTAATAAAAAGGCCTCAAATTCTTCATCTGCTCGGTCTACTTCATCAATGAGTAATACGGGTGGTTTATCTTTGGCAGTAATAGACTGTAAAAGTGGCCTGCTCAAAAGAAAATCATCTCCAAAAATATACTGTTCCTTTTCCGTAGTCGACATAGCCGCCGTTTCGTTAATTTTTATGGAAAGCAGTTGCTTCTGGTAATTCCATTCGTAAATTGCTGTATTAACATCTAATCCTTCATAACACTGCAATCGGATCAATTCTGTATCTAAATGGGCAGCAATAATATGGGCGGCTTCTGTTTTGCCAACACCTGGAGGACCTTCTAATAACAAAGGTTTTTGCAGTTTTAGCATCAATAACAAAACAGTGGCTAGTTCCTCTTCCACTACGTAACCCAATTTGTTACATGCTTCAATAAGTTGGCTTACTTCTGGAATCATATTCTCTTAAAATTTCACTTGGTAAAGTGGACACTAATTGGTAACTAATGCTGAGTTCTGCTTTGTCAGTTAAAATCAAATCGTCATGCTGAATTTATTTCAGCATCTGTAGGCTAGAAGCTCCCTGTCTTTTCGCTAACATATTTCAAATAATTTATGACATTTCATTTATAAATTTTTGAAATGACATAAGAATGGTTTTTAAATAGCATTAGATAATTAATAATAAATGCCGGTACAAATACATGTACCGGCAAATGGTTGTCATTGGTAATCTATTCAGTGATTGGCTTATCCAGTACCCCCATTTCTTTCAACTTCTTGAAAATTTTGAAAGGCGTGATTGGAATGTCCAAATGAGTTACGCCGTATGGCTTCAAGGCATCAACAATGGCGTTGGCAATAGCAGGAGGGGCACCTACCGTTGGTGACTCACCAATTCCTTTCGCACCAATTGGGTGGTGAGGAGAAGGGGTTACCGTGTGGCCTGTTTCCCAATTTGGTGATTCTACTGCTGTAGGCACTAAATAATCCATAAATGTTCCATTTAGTATGTTGCCATCTTCATCGTAAATGAGCTCCTCATACATGGCAGGTGCTATACCTTGGGTAAGTCCACCATGTACTTGTCCTTGTGCTACCATAGGGTTGATGATATGACCTGCATCGTCAATAGCCACAAATCTTCTTACCTTTATTTCAAAAGTATCAGGATCGATATCTACTACACAGATATAAGCCCCTGAAGGGAAGGTAAGGTTTGGAGGATCATAGTAATGCGTAGCCTCAAATCCAGCTTCCATGCCTTGTGGGTGATTAGTATAGGCAGCAAAAACAAGCTCTTGAATTGTTTTCGCTTTTTCTGGCGCACCTTTCACGAAAAATTTTCCGGGCTCCCATTCCAAGTCATCTTCACTTACTTCTAATAAGTATGCAGCAATTTTCTTAGCTTTGTCGCGAAGCTTACGAGCAGCAATAGCCGCTGCTGCTCCAGCAGTGGGTGTACTTCTACTTGCATATGTGCCCAATCCGTAAGGAGCAGTATCAGTATCTCCTTCTTCCACTTGTATGTGTGCAGCTGGAATACCTAGCTCTTCTGCGATAATTTGTGCATAAGTAGTTTCATGTCCTTGGCCCTGAGATTTAGTTCCGAAACGGGCTATGGCTTTCCCTGTAGGATGCACCCGTATCTCTGCGCTATCGAACATTTTTATACCCAAAATATCAAAATCTTTCGATGGGCCAGCACCTACAATTTCTGTAAAAGTAGAAAGACCGATTCCCATCAATTCTCCCTTTTTACGCTTCTCTGCTTGTTCTGCTCTCAGTGCGTTATAATCCACTGCCTTCATGGCTTTTTCTAAACCTGCGTGGTAATCGCCACTGTCATATTCCCAACCAGTAGGAGAGTGGTATGGGAATTGATCTTTTTTGATAAAGTTTTCCATCCTCAATTCAGCAGGGTCTTTACCAATCTCAAGCGCATAACGGTCGGTGATCCTTTCTATGGCATGTACCGCTTCTGTTACCCTAAATGAACATCTGTATGCTACCCCTCCTGGAGGTTTGTTGGTGTAAATAGCATCTGCTTCCATAAAGGCGTGCTTATAATCATAAGAACCTGTACCTATAGAAAACATACCTGTTGGAAACTTAGAAGGATTTGCAGAAGCATCTGTATAACCATGATCTGCTAACACTTTCATTCTAGTGGCTAATATTTTGCCGTCTTTCGTTCCAGCCATTTCCGCAGTTATATGGTAATCTCTTGCAAAAGAATCTGCTTGAAGGTTTTCGCTTCGGTCTTCTATCCATTTTACTGGTTTACCGATGAGGAATGAAGCGGCAATGGCAATTACATAACCTGGATATACGGGTACTTTACCACCAAATCCACCACCGATGTCTGGTGAAATTACCCTTACTTTCTCTTCAGTTAGACCTACATGGCCAGCCACTAAGGCAATTACCGTACGAATAGCGTGCGGCGCCTGTGTAGTCATGTACATAGTAAGGTGATTGTCTATTTTATTGTAATCTGCTACACAACCACATGTTTCAATCGAAGCGACATGTATCCTTGGTATGTGCATTTGCTCTTTTACCACTACATCTGCTTCTTGAAATATTTTCTCGGTTTCTTCTTTCTGCCCTACTTCCCAATGCCAAATGTGGTTATCTTTTTGTCCTTCCTTGTCTGTTCTTAAAACAGGAGCATCTTCATCTAATGCCTTGAAAGGATCGATAACTGGCTTCATGGTTTCATACTCCACTATTACAGCTTCACGGGCGTCTCTAGCAATATACTTCTCAGTAGCAATAATGGCAGCTACCTCTTGAGATTGGTACATAACAGTATCAGTAGGGAGCACCATTTGCGTATCTGACATGAGGGTTGGCATCCAATGAAGGTTGTATTGTTCTAGGTCTTTACCTGTTACAACAGCCAATACTCCCTCCATTGCCATGGCAGCAGAAGTATCTATATTTTTTATCTTGGCATAAGCGTATGGACTTCTCACTATATCCATGTATAGCATTCCAGGCAACTTTACATCATCAGTGTAATTACCTTTCCCATGCACAAAACGGTCGTCTTCCTTCCGTTTCATGGAATGCCCCATGCCACTAATTTCTTTTGATGTTTTACATTGTATCATAATATGGTATGGCTAAAGTTTTAATCAATAAATTCTGGTTCAGTAGAAGGTAATTCTTCCCCTCTCATTTTTGCTCCTGCGTATTTTATGGCTTTAACAATGTTGTTGTAGCCAGTACACCTGCAAAGGTTACCAGAAATACCCCAGCGTATTTCTTCTTCTGTAGGGTTAGGATTTTTTTCGAGTAGTTCAACTGCTCTCAACATCATTCCAGGTGTACAAAAGCCGCAATGAAGGCCGTGGTTTTCCTTAAAGCCTTCTTGAAGAGGATGTGGTCCGTCTGCTGTAGCTAAACCTTCAACAGTAGTTATTTCCTTTCCTACTGCTTGGATTGCCAGAATAGTACAAGATTTTGCCGATTTACCATCTATTAAGATAGTACAAGCACCACAACTAGAGGTGTCACAACCAATGTGCGTACCTGTTAATGATGCATTTTCACGTATAAAATGTACTAATAGAGTTCTTGGTTCAACTATACTAGTATATTCCTCACCGTTAATTTTTAGGGTGATTTCCTTTTTCATTTTCAATAATTTATGGTTAAGAAAGGGCCCTTTCTTTGGCCTTTGATATCATTCTTTTAGTAAGTGCTTTGATGATCCTACGCTTATAGTCTACATCGCCACGCAAGTCTTCAGAAGGATTGCAATCTTCAGAAGCAAATTGGGCTGCTTGCTCAATTACATCATCGGTTACGGTAGTTCCTACAAGTGCATCTTCGGAACGACTGGCTCTTAAAGGGGTTGGGTTTACATTAGTAAGTCCGATACCAGCTTTGGTACAAGTTCCGCTACCATCGAAGGTAAGTTGGACAGCAACACCACCAGTAGCATAATCACCTACTTTTCTTTCGTTCTTGTGGTAGGCACTACCATACTTCCCATCGGGAATAGGGATTTTTATTTCAGTTAGAATTTCTCCTTCTTCTACAGCAGTTGCATAGAAACCATAGAAAAAATCATCGATACCTACTGTGCGTTTTCCTTCTTTACCAGTAATTTCAATTTCGGCATTAAGGGCTATCATTACAGCAGGCTGGTCATTGGCCGCATCACCATGCGCTAAATTGCCGCCTAAAGTACCAAAGTTTCTAACTTGTGGATCTGCTATTAGCTTACCGGCATCTTTAAAAATAGGGAAGTGACGATTTAACTCATCAGATTCTTCCGTATCTACTTCTCGGGTCATTGCCCCAATTTTTGCCGTGCCTCCATCTATATTGATGTAAGATAGACCAGGTATGTTAGAAAGATCGATTAAGTGTTCTGGCTCAGCGAATCGAAGCTTCATCATGGGGATGAGGCTATGACCACCTGCCAAGATTTTTGCTTCATCGCCTATTTCTTCTAATAGGTTTAAAGCCTCCTCTAGAGTTGTTGGGGAGGAGTAATCAAAAGATGATGGAATCATATAAGAAAAAGTTAGTTGTTAAAATTTTCATATCAAATATTTACTCGGTAGAAAAGTAACTCTGAAATAAGATTAAAGTTTAGATTTTTTTGATAAATATATTTATAGCTTCAAACTAGGTATTGAATGCATTAATCCTGTTTAATAGTGTATAAACAAGAATAATTAAAAATAAGCCTACATTTAATGTATATACATATAAATATTAAAATTGTATTATTCTAATATTTTACCCTGATAACGATTATTCAGCATTTTATCTATTGTACTTTGCGAGAAAGAAATAATGATTTTATGGTAAAAATTGTATACAGGAAGCTACTATTCACCCAGATTCCGAAAAAAAGTAGAAAAGTACCTAAATAATAAAATGATTCCCCAAGATATAGTTGATGAACACATAGTATGAAAAGTGATCCGAGTATTGCGAATAAAATCGCAAAGTAAGTCCGTTGCCCTCTTCTGTTAAGGACAATCATTGAGATTATTAGGATAGAGAGAATTATGGGGATGAAGGAAGCCCAATTGTTTTCAGCTAGATACATATCAGGTCCACCACACATGGTGATAGCACTGGTATATGCCATGATACAGAAAGGGCAATTTGGTAAGATAATAATGAGTAGCAGACTTAAAAAAGAAGTATGTTTATACTTACTAGTCTCCTTGTGCCCATTACAAATACTTGAGCAGGATGTTGACATTGTTAGTAATTTTCATATTTACAGAATAAGGTAGTCTTGAAACCATAAAATAAAAGAAAAGTTTTGATTCTAGGCTATATTCATGCTTTAATGATATTTTTAAAGATGAGAGTACTAAGTGTTTATATCCTATTTTTATGTTATTTATTTACTGCCTGTAGTGGCCCAAAAAATCAAACGCCACCAAATATCATTATCATTATGGCAGATGATTTAGGTTATGGTGGTATTGGTTGTTTCGGTAATGATAGCATTCATACACCGCATTTAGATGCCTTAGCAAAAGAAGGAATAAAGTTTACAGACTTTCATTCTAATGGTCCTGTTTGCACGCCTACAAGGGCGGCCTTACTTACTGGAAATTACCAACAACGTTCAGGTTTAGAAGGTGTGATTTATGTAAGAGGTGAAACGCGTAATGTTGGTATGGATACCACTCAGGTTACCATTGCTGAATACATGAAACAAGCAGGGTATGCATCTGGCATTATAGGAAAATGGCATTTGGGTTACAAAAAAGAGTACAACCCAGTTAACCAAGGTTTCGATGAGTTTTATGGTTATGTAAGTGGCAATATAGATTACCATTCACTTTATGATAATGCTGGAATTTATGATTGGTGGCATAATTTGGATACCATCAAAGAGAAAGGATATGTTACCGATTTGATAACAGATCATGCTGTAGACTTTATACAAGAGAACAAAGAAAAGCCCTTCTTTTTATATGTGGCTCACGAAGCACCACATGTTCCTTTCCAAGGTAGAGAAAGTGCAGCCTATCGCTTTCCTAATACCGAATTTACATATTATGGTCCTGAAGAAGATAGAAAAGAGATATATAAAGAAATGGTAGAAGTTATGGATGAAGGGATAGGCAAAATCATGAATTCTTTGAGAACACAGAAACTTGAGGAAAACACACTTATATTATTTATATCTGATAATGGTGCCATTAGTTATGGAGATAATGGAAATTTAAATGGCGCGAAAGGTAACCTTTTTGAAGGTGGGCACCGAGTACCAGCAATTGCTTATTGGAAAAATAAAATTCAACCAAGCGTTAATGCATCTACTTTACTAACCATGGATATTTTGCCCACATGTTTGGCTTTAGCCCAAAAGGAATTGTTTATTCAAAATAGCTTCGATGGTATAGACTTTTCAGATTTATTATTATCAAAAGATACCCTGCCCACACGCACTGTATTTTGGAAATACCGGAAACAGAAAGCAGCAAGATACCAAGATTGGAAATTGCTAGTATCCGAACAAGACACCTTATTGTTTAACCTTTCTAAAGACTTGGAGGAAAAGAACAATGTTAAGACAAATAATCCTTCAATTGCCCAAAAACTCTTGCTAGAATTAAGCCACTGGGAAAAGCAAGTATATGCAGGGAAAAAGATGAAAACACAATGATCAAGGAGAATGTCCTGTAAACCCCTTTTTTACGAGATTAGAAGCACACTTTTAATAAGTTAGCGCGTTTTGGGGGATTTTTTTAAAAGCATTGTGATAATTGAATATTATTATAATATATTTGAATAAGACAATTATTTAATTTACCGCGTATACAATTTCGTACTTATAGTATTTCTAAAACTGTACGAAATCATATCCCTCATAATGAGGCACTAACTCTCTATTTAAATCAACAAAAATTAGTTAACGACTTTAAGGTCATTAAAGCCTGATATAAAGAAACCAGGGTGAGATTTTTGGCTAGTTATGCTTCAAACCAGTTGGATTTTTGATTCAAACTCAAAAATGCACCCTGCTTACTTATTTTTCATTTTTAACCACTTAATTTCAATGAAAAGAAAATTACTTATCTTTTTAATTGGACTGTTTACTATGAGCAGTTTTGCCTTTGGGCAAGGTCGTACCGTTACAGGGCAAGTCCTTTCTAACGAAGACGGGGCTTCATTACCTGGTGTCAACGTATTAATTAAAGGTACAAATACTGGAACCATAACCGATATTAATGGTGCCTTTAGAATCGAAGTAGAAGGCAACGATGCCGTATTACAATTTAGTTATGTTGGGTTTACGACACAAGAAATACCAGTAGGCGCACAGTCTTCTGTTGAAGTAAGCTTAGCCCCTGACTACACTGAGATTTCTGAAGTGGTAGTTGTAGGTTATGGCACACAAAGAAAAGAAGCATTAACAGGTGCAATCGAAACGGTAGGTTCTGAAAAATTGGAACAATTGCCGAGTTCTTCTTTTCAAGATGCGCTTCAAGGAAATGTAGCAGGCTTACAAGTAACTGCCAGTGATGGTGCTCCTGGTGCTGCAATTTCTGTTCGTGTACGTGGTATTGGTTCTATTACAGCTGGTAATGAACCTTTGTATGTAATCGATGGAATTCCTGTTACTTCAGGAAGTGTTGGTCAGACTGACTTTAATAACTCAAATGCCGATGGAAGTAATGGCCGAAGCTCAAATGTATTGGCCTCATTAAATCCAAATGATATTGAGAGTTTAACTGTTTTGAAAGATGCTGCTTCTACAGCTATTTATGGATCAAGGGGTGCAAATGGTGTCGTATTGATTACAACAAAAAGTGGTTCTCAGGGTAAAGCAAAAATTGATTTAAGAACCCAGTTTTCAGTTTCAGATTTTGCATTTAACAATTTGTTAGAGGGTTTAAATAGAGATCAATACACGGAATTATACTTAGAAGGACGTGTAAACGCAGGTACACATACACCTGATGAAGCCCAAGCGTTATTTGATCAACAATTTCCAGAGAATGCCAATACTAATTGGTTGGAAGAAATGACTCAAAGAGGCATCACGCAACAGTATGATTTAAGTGCTAGTGGAGGTACTGATAAATTAACCTATTTTGTTTCTGGTGGATACCTAAATCAAGAAGGTCAAGTAAGAGAGAATAAATTCGAACGTTTTTCAGGTCGTGCAAATTTATCAGCTAAGCTTACAGAGAAGTTAAGTATAACAAATAACCTTAATCTCTCCTATTTTACCCAAAGAGGTATTACTGACGGTACAGCATGGGAAGCGCCATTTTATTTAGCGTATTTGTTAGCACCCACCATACCTGTTTTCGATGATCAAGGTAGATATTATGGCGATCACAAATCCTTCTTTATGGGAGGTAATAACCCTGTAGGTCAATTGTATGACAATACTAGGGAAATGACAACCACTAGAATTATCGATAACCTTTCTGCATCTTACGAAATTATAGAAGGGCTGACTTTTAACTCAGCTTGGAGCTTCGACATCTTAACTGTAGAAGAATTTATATTTGAAAATGCCAGATATGGTGATGGTAGAAATGTTGGCGGTACTGGTAATGCTGCCAAAACGAATATTGTAAACTGGTTGGGTACGCAAACCTTACAATACGGAAAAACATTTAATGAAAAACACAATCTAGATGTTTTACTTGGGTATGAAGCACAAAAAGTTGTAAATGATTTTGTTGAAAATCAAGCAGAAGGATTCCCTCATCCAGATTTGAGAACATTGGCTAGTGCGGCCAATCCTACGGAATCGGTAAGTGAGCAAACGGAATATTCATTCAACTCTTATTTTTCTAGAGTGAATTATGATTTTGATTCAAAATACTTTGCTTCTGCATCATTAAGAAGAGATGGATCTTCAAGATTTGGTCCTGAATCGAGATGGGGTACTTTCTGGTCTGTAGGTGGTGGTTATAACATTACCCAAGAATCTTTTATGCAAGGTATTAGCTTCTTAGATAACTTAAAGCTAAGAGCCAGTTATGGTGTAACAGGTAATGCAAACATTGGCAACTTCGATTGGGCTGCATTGTATGATTTTGACAGAGAGTATGATGGTGCTCCTGGCGCTGCACCAAGTCAAGATGAAGTGGGTAATCCATTCTTAACTTGGGAATCTCAAGAGAATTTTAATGTAGGCATGGACTTCAGTTTATTTACTAGTCGTATTACTGGTAATGTTGAGTATTTTGTAAGAACAGCCAGTGATTTGATTCTAGATAGACCATTGTCTTATACTACTGGTGTTCGTGAAATCAAAGAAAATGTAGGTGACATGCAAAATAGCGGAGTGGAAATCGCTATAAATAGTCAACTCGTAAGAACACCTGATTTCAACCTTTCATTAGGGGCCAATATTACCTTCTTAAATAATGAAATAACTCAATTGCCTTCTGCTATTGTTGATGGCACGAAACGTCGTGAAGAAGGAAGAGATTTTCAAGAATATTGGTTGTACGGATGGGCTGGTGTAAATCCTGCTGATGGAGCTCCACTATTTTACACCGACGAAACTAAGACAGAAACGACAAGTGACGTAAATGAAGCTGTTCGTTTTTACGATGGCAAAAGCGCTACGCCTGATTATTTTGGAGGTGTTAACCTAAGTGCAGCTTACAAGAATTTATCTTTAAACGTTCAATTAAATTACCAAATTGGTAATTATGTATACGATGCTCCAGGTTGGGTTATTCATGGCGACGGTCGCTTTACACCAAGAAGTACTTCTACGTGGGCATTTAACAATCGTTGGAGACAACCTGGTGACCAAGCACTTTTCCCGCGTCATTCATGGGGTAATAGAAGTGGTTCTAACCAAAGAAACTCTTCAAGATATTTATTCCAAGGAGATTTCATTCGTGTAAGAACCATCAACCTTGCTTATGACTTCCCAAGCTCTATAATTAATAAGTTAAAGTTACGCACCTTAAGAGCTTATGTTAACTTGAATAACTTCTTTACTTGGGTAGCAGACGATAACCTACACTTTGATCCAGAACAAACCATCAATGGAGTGTATAACACCGTAACTCCAATTCCAAAAACAGCCAGTTTAGGAATCAACATTGGTCTGTAAGTGTAACATTGAACAATAAAACTAGAAATATAACTATGAAGAATATATATATAACTGTGTTTTTCCTATCAGCTATGCTAATAAGCACCAGCTGTAGTGAAGAGTTTTTAGAATTAACTCCACAGCAAAATATTTCTGATAGCAATTTTTTGCTAAGCTTAAATGATTTTGAAGCAGCCATTATTGGTGGATATGACCAAATGCAAAACTCTGATTGGTATGGTCGTTATGTGCCATTAGTAGCTGATGTTATGGGCGAAGATGTAAAGCAAAATGCCAGTGCCAACCGTGCCAAGGAGTGGGCAGAATTTAACGGGAGTTCGCAAGATTTTATCCCTGAAGAAATCTGGGCAGAATTGTATGAAGGGATCAATATTGCAAATAAAATGATTGAATCGCCTTTTGAAGCCCCTGACGCTGTTGTTGCGGATTTGAATCAAATTAAAGGGGAAGCCTATGCCATTAGAGCATTAGGTCACTTTGATTTAGTGAAATTATATGCTCAGCATTATACATTTACTGCTGGTGCTTCTCATACTGGTATTCCTATTGTTTTGGAGTCAGATATTACTGCAAAGCCCTCTAGAAGTTCGGTAGCAGATGTTTATGCACAAATCATCAGTGATTTTAAAATGGCTGAGCAGTTAATGACTCAAGATAATGGCACAGGACGCTTTTCAAAAGAGGCCGTTCAGGCACTTTTATCCAGGGTTTACTTGTATATGGAAAATTACTCAGAAGCTGAGAACTATGCTTCATTGGTAATCAATAGCGGTAATTTTTCTTTAGTTCCCAATGCTGATTATCCTACGCAATTCATAGATGGCAATTCTTCGGAAGCAATTTTTGAAATTGTTTTTGATTTAGTTGATAATCCTGGATCTGATCATTTAGGTGGAATGTACAAAGAGTCGGGTTACGGAGATTATCTACCAGCTGAAGATCTTCTTGACATGATACCAGATGACGATGTGAGAAAAACCATGTTTAGAGAAGACACTAACTTGGGTGGTATCTATGGTTTCTTAAGGGTTGATAAATTTCCTTCAGAAGGTTCTGTGATAGGATCAGACAATATACCTGTTGTTCGTCTTTCGGAAATGTATTTGAACAGGGCAGAAGCAAGGGCAAAATCTGGTAATGACACTGGTGCCCAGGAAGACCTTAATATGATCAGGCAAAGAGGTTGGGCAGATGCTCCTGCTGTAACAGCTACAGGAGATGCATTAGTTACTGAAATCTTAAATGAAAGAAGAATAGAATTGAGCTTTGAAGGACACAGAATACATGATATTGTTAGAAATAAATTGAATGTAGTTCGTCAAGATTGTACTTCACCTGTGTGTGATGTAACATATCCAAGTGCAAGATTTATTTTACCAATTCCGGTAGAAGAGACAGATGTGAATCCTAACATCGCTCAGAATCCAGAGTATGGTACTAACTAATTACTGTTTTATTAAATAAAGGAAGGCTACCTAATTTTATATGGGTAGCCTTTTTTTTTCATGTTAACTGATTATCTATTTCAACCTTTTAAGATTTATCTAATATAAACGACTATCGACAGCAGAGATAGTTTTATGTATTAGTCTTCCTCGTTGTTAATCACTTTTCCACTCTTATAAGTTTGGCCCGCACAAATGATTCCTTTTATTTACTAATTGCCACATCGAATCGTCGGTTTAAAAATAAAATTGATAGTTCGACAACAAAGTATTTCCGATAATAAGGTAGGTAAACCAGTGAGCAATTAGAAAATTTACTTCGATTTCACACCTCTTTTGCCTACATAATTAAAATAAAAAGATCGATTTAGAAGGATTTTATGGTATGTATCCTTTTTTTGTTATAGCGCTTTAGGGGTTAGCGTAAAATGGGGGATATTTCATAAAAATTCGCTTTGTTTAGTAGGAGTTAAACACATAATGTAATACTTTTAAGAAACGATATGATTTTTCTTATACAAACTTCATATTTCACACTATCCTTACTATCAATCTTGATTTAATTATGTAACCCCAAATGGGGGTGTTATGAAGGTGGAATATGTTGATGTAGCGCTACCTTATGAGTAGGTGTTACTTTATAACCATTCACTTCATAATTAATCTTCAAATTACCAACTGTTTTTATTTTTCAATTAAAACTATTTACAATGAAGAAAGGATTACTCTCTATTTTCATTGCACTTTTTGCTTTCAGTAGTCTTGCTTTTGCGCAAGAGAGAACTGTTACAGGTAAAATTATGTCTGTCGAAGATGGCTCGACATTACCTGGTGTAAATGTGCTAGTGAAAGGAACAAACACAGGTACTATCTCTGACATTAATGGCGGTTTTAGAATTACTGTACCAAGTAATGACGCCATTCTACAATTTAGTTACGTAGGTTTTACAACGCAAGAAGTCCCAGTAGGTTCACAATCTACTATTGATGTAAGCCTTGCTGCAGATTACACAGAAATTTCTGAAGTAGTAGTAGTAGGGTATGGTACTCAGCGTAAAGAGGCATTGACAGGTTCTGTGGCAACAGTAGGTTCTGACAAATTGGAACAATTGCCAAATGCTACCTTCCAAGATGCTTTACAAGGTAACGTAGCTGGTGTACAAGTAACTGCTAGTGATGGAGCACCAGGTGGAGCCGTGAATGTCCGTGTACGAGGCATTGGTTCTATTACAGCAGGTAATGAGCCTTTATACGTAATTGACGGTATTCCTGTAACATCAGGAAGTATCACCCAAACTGACTTTGGCAATGGAGAAAGAAGCTCAAATGTTTTAGCTGCATTAAATCCTAATGACATTGAAAGCTTAACTATTTTGAAAGATGCTGCTTCAACTGCTATTTATGGTTCAAGGGGAGCCAATGGTGTAGTATTGATTACTACTAAAAGTGGTTCAAAAGGTAAAGCAAAAATTGATTTAAGGACACAAGTATCAGTTTCTGATTTTGCTTTCAATAATTTGTTAGAGCCTTTGAATAGGGATCAATATACTGAATTATACCTAGAAGGTCGTGTAAATGCAGGCACACACACTCCTGAAGAGGCGCAAGCTTTATTTAATCAGCAGTTTCCTGAAAATGCAAATACCAACTGGCTTGAAGAATTATCTCAAAGAGGTATTACTCAGCAATATGATTTAAGTGCAAGTGGTGGAACTGAAAACCTAACTTATTTCATATCTGGTGGCTACTTCGATCAGGAAGGTTTAGTTAAGGAGAACAAGCTTGAAAGATTTACAGGACGTGCTAATATATCTGCTCAATTGACTAAAAAGTTGAGAATAACAAACAACATTAACCTTTCTTACTTTACTCAAAGAGGTATTACAGATGGAACAGCATGGGAAGCACCATTTTATTTATCTTACTTGTTAGCTCCAACCATCCCAGTTTTCGATGAGCAAGGAAGATACTACGGTGACCATAAATCATTCTTCATGGGCGGTAATAATCCAGTAGGTCAATTATATGATAATACTCGTGAGTTACAACAAACTAGGATTATCAATAACTTATCTGCCAATTATGAAATAATGGAAGGATTGACCTTCAATACTGCATGGAGTTTTGATATATTGAATATAGACGAATTCATTTTTGAAAATGCAAGATACGGTGATGGAAGAAATATTGGTGGTTTTGGTAACGAAGGTAGAACCGATGTAATAAACTGGTTAGGTACACAAACCTTGCAGTATGGTAAAACCTTTAATCAAAAACATAATTTGGATGTATTGTTAGGTTATGAAGCACAAAAAGTAGTAGAAGATGGTGTTGAGAACCAAGCAGAAGGTTTCTCTCATCCTAACCTAAGAACTTTAAATACAGCAGCAAACCCAACTCAATCTGGTAGTTACAGAACAGAGTATTCATTCAATTCTTATTTTACAAGAATCAATTATGATTTTGACTCTAAATATTTTCTATCAGCTTCTTTAAGGAGAGATGGTTCATCAAGATTTGGTCCTGATGTAAGATGGGGTACTTTCTGGTCTGTTGGTGGTGGCTATACTATAAGCCAAGAATCGTTTATGCAAGGACTTACTTTCATTGATAATCTAAAATTAAGGGCAAGCTATGGTGTTACAGGTAATGCTAGTATAGGTAACTTCCCTTGGGCTGGTTTATATGCGTTCAACAGAGAATATGATGGCTCACCAGGTGCTGCACCAGATCAAGTAGCCAACCCATCACTAACCTGGGAATCTCAGGAGAACTTTAACGTGGGCATGGATTTCAATATGTTTGGTAACAGGTTAACTGGTACTGTTGATTACTTCATAAGAACTTCTAGTGATTTAATCTTAGATAATCCTTTATCTTATACCACTGGATTTAGAGATATACAAGAAAACGTAGGTGACATGCAGAATAGTGGTGTAGAATTAGCCTTGAATGGTCAAATAGTTAGAGGAACTGATTTTAACTTGAGCGTAGGAGCTAACATTGCTTTCATCACGAATGAAATTACTAAATTACCTTCACCAATTCCAGATGGTACTAAGAGAAGAGAAGAAGGTCGTGATTTCCAAGAGTTTTGGTTATTTGGTTGGGCTGGTGTGAATCCTGCTGATGGAGCTCCGTTATGGTATACTGATGCTAGCAAGACTGAAACTACTAGTGATATTAATGAAGCTGAACGTTTTTATGATGGTAAGAGTGCTACTCCAGACTTTAATGGTGGTGCTAATTTAAGTGCTAGTTATAAAAATTTCTCTTTTAACATTCAATTGAATTACCAGATTGGAGGCTATTTGTACGACGCACCAGGATGGGTAATTCATGGCGATGGTCGCTTTACTCCAAGAAGTACTTCTACTTGGGCATTCAACAACCGTTGGAGACAGCCAGGCGATCAAGCACTTTTCCCTCGTCATTCATGGGGTAACAGAAGTGCTTCTAATACTAGAAACTCTTCAAGATACCTATTCCAAGGAGACTTTATTCGTGTAAGAACTATCAACTTTGCTTATGATTTACCTAGTTCTTTTGTAAATAAGTTGAAACTACGTAGTGTAAGAACCTACATTAACCTGAATAACTTCTTTACTTGGGTAGCAGATGACAACTTGCATTTTGATCCTGAGCAAACCATAAATGGTGTTTATAATACCATTACGCCAATACCTAAAACAGCTAGTTTCGGTGTAAACATTGGATTGTAATTGTTTGATCAAATAATTTAAAAGATAAATAAAATGAAAAACCTATATATATCAATTCTTTTTATTGCAACAATGCTGTATAGCACTAGTTGTAGTGAGGATTTTATAGATTTAACACCTCAGCAAAGTTTATCAGATTCAGAATTTTTGATAACATTTGACGATTTCGAAGTAGCCATGATTGGTGGTTACGACCAAATGCAAAACTCTGATTGGTATGGCCGTTACGTTCCTTTGGTATCTGATGTAATGGGCGAAGATGTAAAGCAAAATGCCAGTGCCAACCGCGCTAAAGAATGGGCTGAGTTTAATGGAAGTTCTCAGGATTTTATTCCTGAAGAAATCTGGGCTGAATTGTATGAGGGCATTAACATTGCCAATAGAATCATCAATTCACCTTTTGAGCCACCTGCAGCAGTTCAAGCAGATTTTAATCAAATAGTTGGAGAAGCATATGCGTTAAGGGCTTTGGCACATTTTGATTTGGTAAAAATGTATGCACAGCACTATACCTTTACTGCTGGTGGTTCACATCCAGGTGTACCAATCGTAACTGAATTTGATCAAACAGCAAAGCCATCTAGAAATACTGTTGCGGAAGTATATGCCCAAGTAATTAGTGATTTTGAAATGGCTGAGCAGTTAATGACGCTTGATAATGGTACTGGACGCTTCTCTAGGGAAGCAGTACAAGGCCTACTTTCAAGAGTATATTTATACATGGAAAATTATACGCAAGCTGAGAACTATGCGTCTTTAGTAATCAATAGCGGTAATTACTCTTTAGTTCCCAATGCTGATTATCCTACACAATTCTTAGATGGCAATTCATCAGAAGCAATTTTCGAAATTAGATTTGATTTGGTTGACAATCCAGGCTCTGATCACTTGGGTGGCATGTACAAAGAATCTGGTTATGGTGATTACTTACCTGCCGAAGATTTATTGGACATCATTCCAGATGATGATATTAGAAAAACCATGTTTAGAGAGGATTTAAACCTTGGAGGTATCTATGGCATATTGCGCGTTGATAAATTTCCTTCAGAAGGTTCTGTGATAGGATCAGATAATATACCTGTTGTTCGTCTTTCAGAATTGTATTTGAACAGAGCTGAAGCAAGAGCCAAATTAGGCAATGACACTGGCGCTCAAGAAGACCTTAACATGATAAAGCAAAGAGGTTGGGCTGATGCACCAGCTGCAACAGCGACTGGTGATGCCTTGGTAACTGAAATCTTAAGTGAGAGGAGAATAGAATTAAGCTTTGAAGGACACAGAATTCATGATATCGCTAGAAACAAGCTAGATGTAGTTCGGCAAGATTGTACTTCAACAGTTTGTACTGTAACGTATCCTAATGCTAGATTTATTTTACCTATTCCGATAGAAGAGACTGATGTGAATCCTAACATCGCTCAAAATCCGGAGTACGGCACTAACTAAGTCTATATTACTTTAGAATTTTCTAGGTTGCTCTTTTAAGGGCAACCTTTTTTTTATTAAAAAAATTAACTGTCAATTAGCATATTTAATAGCATCTAGCAAAGCTTTGTTACTATCTAGACAAGATTGATTGGCTTGCAATGCCAAATTATAGGAGCCAAATAAGCTTCTTAAAATATTTCCTAATTTAGGATTGTCTAAAAACTTAGCTTGTCCCTTATTAAATGCTGCATAATCAATTTCATTTACAAAGAAATCACCTAGATATTGTTTATTAATTATGAGAATACGTTCGTAGTTTTCTTTAGTCAATCGATGTTGTTGGTTATAATGGGTTTCAATTTTTCGTCTCAGATCAAAATCTTTGATTAGCTGAATATCTCCCGAATTGATCATAGTGAGGTAGGTTACATTTTCTGGATAAAAAGACACTATATTAGCCACCTCAAATACTTTAAATGCGGCATTAAATTTTTCTTTTCCTTCCTTACTAAGTAATTCTAATATTGTATTAATATTCGATAGTTTTAATTTAATCAAAGAATCGTTTTGGCTAAGGTGTTCTATTTCCTTTTCAATATCAATGACCAAGCTTTGCAAATACAATTTCTTTTCGTTTTGCTCTTTCCTGTTTTCATTCCAATTGTTTAAAGCAAAAGCTAACGAAATACCCACCATCACAATTATAATTTCACCTAGTGCATATTGCCAGTTAATTTTTTTCATCTTTTAGTTTTATTCGTCATAATAAAAAAAATTTAATTACATCGAAAAGCTATTTTTATTATTTGTGGCTTGAGCATTGTTTTTTACAGGTAGGGGGTATGTTTAACATCAAAATTTACTGATTTGTCAGTTGTATTTGTCTTACGCTTTTTATTTAATCACTTTGTATAGATATTACTTCTTTCCAAAATAAAATATTTCCTCTTTTTTGAAACAGTGTATAATGATCAATAAAACTTTTGGGGTATTTCTTCCACTCTTACTTACAGCTTCCTTATTATCTGCCCAACAAAATGATTTAGGAAGCCTTTTGGAAAATTTAAACAATAATCGCAAGGATATTAAGAACCTAGACACAGCATTAAGCCACTTAAGAAAGGTAGCTGAGGCAGCCTATAATTTAGATTCTTTTTCGGTTATTTTTAATTCGCCTATTCCACCTAGTGGCGATAAAAAAGACTACTTGAGTTGGTCGCCTTACCTTTGGCCAAATGAAAATTCGGAAGATGGAAAGCCGTTTGTTTATAAAGATGGGAAGACAAATCCAGAAACTGAAAAGCAGTCTGATAAAATCATTTTAAGACAAATGTCGACTGCTATTCATCATTTGTCATTAGCATCTTACTTTTTGGATGATGCAAAATATGCCGAAAAAGCGCTTTCATTATTGAATATTTGGTTTATAGCACCAGAAACGAGCATGAACCCAAATCTCAATTTTGGCCAGTGTGCACCTGGTGAAGAGCAAGGTGGCGCTCATGGAATCATCGACTCGAGATGGTTAGTGCTCATAGTAGAAGCTTTAGATATACTGAAAGCTACTGGCAAATTAGATAGTAATACAGATGCTGTTTTTAAACGTTGGTTAGATGATTATCTTCAATGGTTATTGAGTAGTGAATTGGGGCAAAAGGAGGCCAGGGCAGACAATAATCATGGTAGTTGGTATAATGCCCAAGTAGCCACTTTTGCTAAATACTTAGGGAAAAATGAACTATTGAAATTCGTGTTAAACAGTAGTAAAAAGTTTTACGATTTGCAGATAGACTCTTTGGGACGACAAAAACTTGAATTGCACCGCACCAAGTCTTTTGATTATAGCCTGTATAACGTCCATGCATTAATAACTTTAGCCAAACTTGCTGAACAAGAAAATATTGACTTGTGGCATTTTAAAGGAAAAAAGGAACAGGGAATTTATGAATCTGTCAAATACTTGGCGGACTTCTATTTAAAGGACACCTCTTGGCCTTATGAACAGATTGCAGAAAAGGTTATTCAATTATCTTATGAAGATGGGCTTCAATTTTCTGTTTACTACCCTTATGATTTATACAGCGCAGTATTAATTGCTAACAAGGTTTATGATGATCCAGATTTACAGGCATGTTTAGAAAAATTGAATCAGCAAGAAGGGAGACAACATCTTTTTAACTTACTTATTCATTAAAAACCTGATGCTATTACGTGGTAGGTTTTACCTTTTTTACCAAAGTCTATACTTATATCTGAAATTTAAAAATGGAGCGCAGTAATTATTAGCTATGAATACATTATTTTTCTAGAATACCTTTTTCAACACTATCTTCCAAAATACCTTTAGCTAAATCCCATAATGTCGTAGAACCTTCATTTATGATTTTTTTCTTTTCATAAACTGTTTTATGATCTATTCCGAACTCTTTCCAAGTACCTCCATTATTTGTTGCATTCTGTAATATAGGCTCCAAATTATCTAATGATTTTGCAAACTTTGCCTCACTTGAGATTCCTTCTTCAAACTCCATCCATAACTCAAAAAATTCATTTGCTTGTTTCTCAGGGAGTATACCAAAAACCCTTTCTGCACACTTCTTTTCTTCCTCTGTGTTATCATGACTCTTCGTTTTATCAAATAAAAAAGTATCTCCCGCATCTATTTCAACAATATCGTGTATTAATACCATTTTGATAACCTTCAAGAGATCGATCTTTAAGTTAGCGTAACTGCTTAGAACAATTGCCATCATTGCTAGATGCCAACTATGTTCTGCATCATTTTCATTTCTTTCACTATGAAACAACTTTGTTCTTCTTTGGATGTACTTCACTTTATCAATTTCTTCAATAAACTTAATTTGTTTTGTCAAATCATTCTGTTCCATATCAATTGATCTTTTCTTAAATTTTTAGGATTGGTCACTTATACCAAATAAGTATATAGTTGTAATCTATGTCCAAATATAACAGCCTAAGTATAAAGACACTTTTAATATTTAGTAGTAAGGGATAAAATTAACTAGAGAAAAGGCTATAGGTTAATTATGTACAGTACAAGCCATTGTGTTCATTTTGGAGGTTTTAAAACCCTATAGCACTATGTGGATAACCGAAAAAGGATTGATCAAATAGCATTTAATCCATAATTGATGCATGAACCCTTATCATTTTATATTCTTCTCTTCTTCTATATCTAAAAGTCTTTGCATATTATTAGTGATTCTATCCAATTCCTCACTGGAAGTATATAAATGATCTAGAATACGGGAATAATCTCTAGAAGTATTGTCTATTGATTTGAGCAAACGAATCAATCCTAAAAGTCTAGCTACTGGGGCACGTAAAGTATGGGAATTGAAGGTAGCATAAGCTTCTAATTTATCGTTCCTTTTTTGTAGCGCCAAGGTCCGATCTGTCACTTTTTGCTCAAGGGCATTGTTAATTGCAGCAATTTCTTCATTTATAGAATTTATCTGTATATATGCCTCTTCTAACTCTTTATTTGCTTTCCCAAGCTTTTTATTATGTTTTCTATTGTTGATGTAAAAGGCCATAATTAAAAACATCAATATCATGGTCGATGCCAATATGATGTAAGTATTCCTTTGCCTTGACTCCCGCTGCATTGTTTCTTCCATGTAATAAAGCCTTTCTTGCTCTTGAACTTGTCTTGTCGAATCCCTTTCGTTTACATAATCATATAGCATTCTAATTTTACTCAGCTGCTTCTTTCGCATATTACTTATGGAATCACTTAGAATAGTACTAATATCATTTCCAAGTCTAGCAGCAGTCTCGTAATTACCAAGCGAAGAATGTATTTCTTTAAGTGATTCATAAGATCTTACAATCAACCTTTTATTGCTATCTTTTTCTGCAGACTCTGCAATTGGAACTAGTAGTTCAAGGCCTTTTTTGTGCCTTCCTAAATACTTAAATGTTGTAATTTTTGAGAATAATATTTCTTCTACTACAGCATTAGGCAAATCTGTTGTTTGAAATGCTGTTTCAAGCGAATCAATCAATGATAATCCCGCTACAAAATCTTGCTTTTCAATTAATATCTTCCATTCCAACAATCTGGCTTTTACAAAGTCATAAATATTACCAAATTCATGCGTGTTTACTTTAAGATTTTCCAAGAGGACTAGTGCACTATCAAAAGAATGCTCCTTGATCATGATTTCGCTCAAGCTGTATAAAGTATTATTTACTGATTCTTGGTTATTGACGGAATCAAAAGCTAAAATTGATTGATAATAATAACTTTTTGCTTTTTCCTCATTTCCTAAATTTTCATATAATTTACCAATGGCAAAGTCACATTTTGCCCTTAACCATGTATCATCTTTTCCTTTTTTTGCCTTTTGAAAATAAAGAAAGGATTTTTGAGGGTTAATATGCATATTAGCGAAACCAGCTGATAAATAGGCAAGTTGCACCAAATCATTGGCATTCTTAAGTCCTTTTGCCAACTTAAGGGCCTCCTCAGAGTATCGAAGGGAATAAAAAAGCTCTGTTTTTATAGAGTAATAATTAGCTAGACATAATAAGAGTCCTACTTCCTCTTTTTTATCTTTTACCTTTTTGGAAACTTTAAGCCCTTCACGTGCATAAACATATGCAGAATCTATATTAAACGTTGAATATTTCCAATATAGCCGATTATATATAGCAGGTTTTTCATGTTCACCTACTTCTTCTAACTTCTTCTCATAATAACTTATGGGGTAATCTTTTGCCTTAATGGTAAAACTGACTATTACCATCAAGATAGCATACAACAATTTCATCTAATTGTATATGAATTTAAAGAATAAACTTTAAAACGTTAACTGAGGTTTTTACTTATACAAATTTTTAAATCTTATTACTTAAAGTATGCCTTTTATTGAGTAAATCAATTTTTAGAAATATTGCCTTCTTTTTCCTAAGTATATTATTTCAAATACTCCTAGATTAAATTTTTTACAAAGAAGCTTATGACATCGAAAAACAAAATAATCATGATGGAAGATAGGATAGTGGGCCTTACCTTTAATTTTTTTGTTGTAATTAAGATTTAATACTAATTTCAGATTACATATAAAAGGCAACCTTATAGACTTTGAAGATTAGCTCACTTCTCTGAGCTATTCAACATTTATAAAACTTTCTTTAAAAAATGGTGTACCATTGATATAAATTCCTTCAACCCTAATTACAAAATTCCCAGCTTCATCTGAAGAGTAGAAGGTAGCCTCTGCATTATTATTTTCAAACTTTAAATTAGGATTCCAATATAAAGTTGACCTAAAATCGGGAATGATATGTTCTTCTCTTTGCATATCATACTGAGGGCTATAAAACTCTTTTGCTTGATGGTAACCAGGATGCGTAAATGATAACAATCCTGTTGGTCTTTCATCTTGATAATTTGGCCCACCTCTTCTAGTATACACTATAATAGCACCTCCAGCGCCTCTTGATCCAAAAATCGCCGCTGCTGGCCCTTTTAAAACATCTATAAATTCTACAATATTTACAGGTATAGTTTGGATAGCCCCTAAATCTACAGGCATACCATCTAAAAGGTAAATTGGGGGACTACCAGAAAAACTTCCAATACCCCTAATCTGTGCTGTTTGTTCAGGAAAAGCTCCTGTAATGGTTATACCAGGAACTTGTTGTAAAAGATCAAATACAGAGAGTGCTGCTGAAACAAATGGTATGGAGTCTAATATTAATCTATTACTTGGTCTTGAGTATAATAGAGTCCTTTTATCCATCTCTTCCTGCTTTAAACTTTTGCCAGTAACTACTACTTCCTCAAGTTCAGTCAAACGTTCATCTAAAAAATAGGCCTTCGAGATTTGCTCAAGTTTTTTTGCTTTTTCAATAACATCGGGGGCAATATCACTATTGTTGTTTGGAATTTGTGATATGTCTGGTCTAGGAGGAGACTCTAGCTCGATTTTAGCACTTTGGTATTTTTTAATTTTCCCGTTTTTTTCTCTATATGCTTGCATATAAATCATAGTGCTATCCATTAATTCGAGTCCAGTTATTTGAAAAACTCCACCTTCATTAATTTTGAAAGTCTCATTCAGCACCCCAATAGAAGGAATGGTCAAACCAATTGAAGGTTCTTTTAAATTCTTTTCGTTATAATAATTTATTGCTTTTCCCCTAATCTTCAGCCCTTGTTCAGGTAGAAATTGTGGGGAGAAATCATTGTTCAGCAAGGAGGTCCAATTAAATCTAGACCACCCATGGGTAAGCATCAGAAGATCGAGTGCCATGTATGATGCTTCAGTACCCGCAAAATATGAATCTGGCGCTTCAATCTTTCCTTTTAAATCTGAACTAAGCAGTAAATAATTCTCAATATTTTCAGCATCTTTTTCGAATGAAGATTCGATTTGCGGATTGATTGTAATGGATGCCGCATGAATTGTAACACTTTTGGAACCTAGTTCTAATGTAACTTTCGATCTTTTTTCATAAATATCTTTATCTGAAGTAATTGTTATGTCATTTTCGTTTGTAGGAGGATTCGGAAAAATTAATCTTTCTGAAAGTGGCATTTTATTTTTATCGAAAAAAGTGATATGAATGATACCAGTTTCAAGACTTGATTTTTTGATTACTACTATCATAGAAGTACTATTCTGGCACGTTTTACTAAATAGAAATTGCCCTCTTCTATGAATGACCAATGTGCCTTCTTTTAGGTCAATATTTTTAGATTGAACTGCAATATGTACATTATCCGATATATGTGAGTGGGTGAGCCGTATAGCTGCACCTGTACTTTTTACCTCAGGTAGATGAAAGGTATCTCCTTTGATCAATGCCAGATATGATTCTTCAATACTAGGCTTAAAGAAACATAATGCATAACCGAGCTCGTCAGATTCGAAATTCGTAACTTCTTTTCCTTTTTTATTGATTATTGTACCACTCACAGGTATACCCCTTCCATATAGATTAGTTGCCTTGATAGCAATTTTGGTAGGAATGCCATCTATTAAGTCGCCCCCTTCTGGTAAAAAATCGATAATCGGTTTGTTTGTAGACAACGTTTCTTTTGGTATATCGTCAAGGCCTTCGCTGTAAGTGGGGTTAACTACTTTGAAGTCTTTCTTATAAAAAAAATCTTGAACGTTGTTCCTCATCCATTCAGTATATGCCCTTACTCGATAACTTCCAGGTTTTAAATCCCAATTGAGGGAAAAATTTCCATGTGTAACTCCATTTTCGATAAAAAGGGTAAGGGAATCTAATATTTCCTTTTCATTATTAATGAGTTCCACATATAGGTTCCAACTAACTTCTGTTGGCAAATGTGAAATAGCACTGGTTACATAAGCTTTGAACCATATATTTTCGCCTGCAGCATATTGTGGTTTATCAAAATGAAGATAGACTTTTTCCTGTTTTTCCTCATATACAAAGTTGTCTAGTTGCTCTTGATAAAGGTTTTGTGCAAATAATAAGCAAGGCGTAAATACTAAGAGCAGGAAGAAAATATTTTTTAATAGCATTTGATAAGTTTAGTGAAGGCTATGTTCGATGCTAGATAGCTGCTAGAAGAATACAGCACAAAGTTTACATTTATTTCAACCATATCTCTTGCCAGCAGCCATTTAATTTACTAATAAAAATAACCAAAATATAGCACATAAATTTATCAGATACAAAATAGATACTATTTTTTGAAGGCTTAATTAAACATACAATCGATTATGCAATCAAAAATAATTTATGCCTATTTAGAGTATTTTTTTGAACAGCCTGAAAGACTTGAACTCTCATCTCAAGGGTCGTAACCTAGTGTTTTATCCAGTTAAACTAAAGCTGCTTTGCTGCCTTGACAAGAATCGAACTTGTATCTCTAGATTCAAAGTCTAGCATAATAGCCATTATACCACAAGGCAGTTTGGGTGTAAGAACGGTACTGACCCGTTTTCCCCTGATTCACAGTCAGGTGCATCACCTTAATGCTTCAAACACCATTTTAGCACTCCGTAGGGGAATCGAACCCCTGTCTATCGGTAGAAAGCCGATTGCACTATACCACTATGCTAACGGAGCATTGTCTGAGTGGTAGGATTCGAACCTACGACCTCTCCCGTCCAAGGGGAGCGAGAACGACCTGACTTCTCCACACCCAGCTAAGGTGCCCTATATTGGATTCGAACCAATACTGCCTTGTTTCTAAAACAAGTGCCTCCTGCCAGTTGGGCTAATAGGGCATAAAAAAAGCCTTCACAATGGAAGGCTTCTTGAATAAATATCTTATAAATGCATATACATAGTTATACCTCCCTAAAACGATGTTTCAGTAAACGCTGCGGTTCGAGGTGTAACAATATAGAGATGACATTTTTTAACATGGTGCGAATATAGCGTTTTGCATAATACGTGTCAATAGTTTGATAAATTTAATATAAATACTATTAATTTTTCAAGAATCCAATACATAAAGCAAAAGTCCTGAAATAACTAGTATATATATTCAGTAATCATCCTCTGGGACGATGTATTTATTTATGAAAATCAAGACTAAAATAGGAATAGTCGAAAATAAAAAATATAATTATCAGTATGGGAACAAATCATTTAAAATCGTTATACTTTTTGCTCTTAAGCTTGTCAATAGCAAGCTCTTGCAAAAAGAATGTAAATCCTGAAGTTACAGAGACCCCTTCTGACAGATTAGAAAAAACCCTATTGTTCCATTCGTCTTTTGATGAGTCTACCATGGCCGATATTGCAAAGGGAGATGCCGTTTTATATGACACGCCGTCCCCTAAAGCCTTGGATTCTGTTTCTTCTTCTTTGGAATATGCCAGTGCTGTTTCATTGGCACCTACCAAAGGTATCAATGGAGGAGGAGCACTTGAGTACAAAGATAATTTAGATGCTGTTGTCTTTTACAAGGCACAGGACAATGTTAATTTTCAAGAAGGGAATTGGAAAGGCACTATTTCATTTTGGCTGAAGTTAAATCCTGATAAGGATCTAAAGAAAATGTATTCCGATCCGATCCAAATTACGGGGACCGATTATCAAGATGCTACGATCTGGATAGATTTTCCTAATACCAAAACAGGGAGGATATTAAGGTTAGGCGTCTTGGGAGATGTATCATATTGGTCTTCTGAAGACAAGCAATTTCGTGAAACTGCTTTTTTTCACCGGTTAAAAAGTATTGAAAACCCACCATTCAATGAAAATAAATGGACACACATTGCCATTGCCCACGATAAATTGGGTAGTGGGGAAGGGAGTGCTGTATTGTACATAGATGGAGAACCCCGGATCGAGCATATGCACATTCAAGATCCTTTTACATGGGACAACAAAGATCCCAGAATTTATTTAGGCTTTAATTATACTGGATTGATAGACGAGCTTAAAATTTTCAGTGAGCCCTTAAGTCAGCAAGATATTAAAAGGTTAAGCACTTTTGGTGAAAATTAGATTTTTAAAATGAAGCAAATAAACCTGTAAGACCTGAAATAATCATACGGATTTCTATGATTCATTAAAAGGTCATAATTAGTTGTATGTTCAGCACACTCAGTGTCGAAAAAAGTAAGGTTATATCAGCTATATACACTCCTGAATTCAGGCTTTGGACTTTACAATGATGTGCTTGCTCATACGATGTTAAAAGCCTCATGTACGGTTCCTGTTTACGCGGCGCGGTCGTAGGTACAGGTTCCGACGGCTAGTCCTTGCAGTACCGCTAACTTTAGTGCAAACCTCGCGTTAAGCCACCTTACGGCTTGCAAATGGTTAGGGGCACGACTCCCCCCATAAGGGACTAGGCCACATCGGCTTGCACCATCTAGATTAAAAATTTATCTTACGATAAATTAAGAGATGACCATGCTGGACACACACAATATGTATGAAATCATAGCCACACAATGCAATCCCACGAGCCAAAGCTACAGATTCATACATTTACCATTGTACACAATTTTTTTGACCCAAATAGACAAAAAAAGGAATCGATTGTAAAACGGTTTAACCTATTTACCTTTTAATATTGGGAAAAGTAAAAAATGATACTAGACTATAAAACGATTGATTTATTTGGGAAAATGCTTTTCGAGAAAGTGATTCTCAAACCTCCCTTCAAAAAGCCTAACCCAATGCTGAATGAAGCTTGTTTCTTGTACATCATGAATGGGGAGTATGAATCGGTTTCGGAAATTGAAAAGGTAAAGGTTAAAACTGAAGAATCCCTTTTAATGAAATGTGGTAACTACACCAGTAGGATGCTACCTTCAAAATCGTCAGAGACCTACCAAGCTCTTGCTGTTCACTTTTATCCTGAAGTTCTTTTAAAGATTTACGAAAACAAACTCCCTGATTTTCTAAAAAAGACAAGTAATTTAGGCGTTCACATGGCCAAATTGAATAGCGATGCCCTAATTCATAAATACATAGAAGGCATTCTGTTCTATTTTAACAATCCTAATTTGGTAAACGAAGAGATATTGACATTAAAGCTCAAAGAAATCATTTTATTACTCAACCAAACACAAAATGCCCCCGCTATCAGGCAAGTGCTTTCCAATCTATTTAACCCCAATTCTTATTCTTTTCGAGAAACTATTGAAGCTCATTATTATTCCAATACCACACTTGATGAATTAGCCCAACTGAATAACCAAAGTCTATCTACATTCAAGAGAGAGTTTAAGAAACTGTACAAGGTTTCCCCTGCCTCATATTTAAGAGATAAGAAACTTGAAAAATCTATAGAATTATTGACATCCACAGACCTAAGAGCTACTGATATAGCTTATGAATGTGGGTTTGCTAACGTATCTCATTTTTCTAAAACCTTTAAGCAGAAATATGGAATATCACCATCTGCTTACAAATTGACCCATTTAGGCTAATCATTGAGCTAACCTTAATACAACTTCCTTTCCCTTGTGTCCACCTTTGTATTATTAATTAATACAAAAAACACTAAGATGAAAAAAGTACTTATTACAGGGGCAAGTAGTGGCTTTGGGTATTTAACCACCCTGACTCTTGCTCGAAAAGGACACAAAGTATGGGCGACCATGCGAGATTCTAATGGAAAAAATAGCAAGAAAAGAAAAGAACTTGAAGCTTTAGCCAAAGAAGAAAACTTGGATATTACTGTGGCAGAGCTTGATGTTACCAGTGACATTTCTGTAAAGGAATTAACTTCAAGAATTATTCAAGAAGATGGGAGTCTTGATGTACTAATTAACAATGCTGGAGTGATGTATGTAGGTATAACGGAGGCATACAGCTTAGAGCAAGTTCAAGAACAATTTGATACCAACTTTTTCGGAGTTGTAAGAACAACAAAATCTTTCCTTCCTCTAATTAAGAAATCTGAAGACGGAGCAATTGTAAACATATCATCTTTAGCAGGAAGGTTAGTCTTCCCATACTTCGGAGTTTACTGTGCTAGTAAATTTGCATTGGAGGCATATACAGAATCTCTACGATACGAATTAAAACCACTAAAGGTAGATGTATCCATAGTAGAACCAGGCCCTTTCCCTACAAATTTATTGAATAGCGGTCCTAAAGAAGATGACAATATCGCTCTTGAGACCTATGGAGAAATGATCGAAGTGCCGTCAGCTATGCTTCAAAACTTTGGTGAATTTTTCAAAAATGATAATGCCCCTAACCCACAAGAAATAGCAGATTCTGTATTAGATATTCTTGAAACAAATAAAGGGGATAGACCAATTAGAAAAGTTATAGGAATTGATTACGGAACAAATGAATTAAACGATTCTAAAGCCCCGATTCAAGCAAATCATATCAAAAACAACCTCCAAATGGAGCATTTAATCTAAAATCATATGAATAAAATAATTGCAATTGTATTGGGAGCATTATTCATGTTTTCATGTAGTACTAAACAAACAAAATCAAACACTCAAAAAATGGAAAAGAAAAGCGAAGAAATAGTAAATGTTGCGTTGATGTACATTAAAGATGGCGAAGAGCAACGATTCGAAGAATACAAAAAGAAAGGGGGGGCAATACTTGAAAGCTATGGAGGGAAAATAGAACGCGTTATCAAACCAACTATGTTGGCAGAAGGTAAACTAGATATACCTGATGAAATTCATTTTGCCACTTACCCTAGTATTGAAGTATTCAATAAATTTAACGAAGACCCTGAATTTGTTAAAATTCGAGAAGAGTATGCTATTCCAGCTTTGGAAGATATTTCGGTTTTCACCAGTAGAAATACTGAATTTGAGTTTAAGAAGGAATCAGGAGATAAGTCGAAGACCTATGGAGTGGCTTTAATCTATTTCGATGATAGAAAAGAAGCAATAAAGGAATTCGAGGAATATCACGATGAGGTGTGTGAAATTATGCCTGAATTTGGAACACATTTCGAACGATTGATAGCGCCATTCCAATCAAAGGGAACAGTAGAACAGCCTAATGAAATTCACCGTTTCTATTTTGACTCAATGGAAGGACTTCAACAAATGGGAACAGATGAGCGAATGAAAGCACTTTTCCCAAAAAGAGATGCCTCACTTAAAAATTTATATTTCTTTATCGGAGAGGCTATTCAATAGAATGAGTCAAAATCGTATCTTTGATAAGATACTTCGGCTTAAAACATGGTATAAGCGTAGTAGACCATTAGTGGTTCTACTACGCTTATTTTTACTTTCATTATAAGCAGTGATTTAAAAACAAATGTTAGCGCAAGAAGCTGCACTTTTTAGTCCATATTGCGTTATTTTCTTCAACCGTAGCGCTGCTATACTTTTCAAAAAATGTCCAGGCGGGGAACCGCTGATATGGACTAAAAATACCCATATCTTTATCATTGGCAACAAGCTAGGTATACTGTTACATTTCAGAAAAACTTTTTTACATATATAAACGATACTACAATTAAATGAAAAAAGCTTCTTGGATTACAATAGGAATTTTATCCACACTCATTGGACTGTATCCAATTATCTACTTTTTAATTGACAGACAATTTGGATTATTGTCATCAAAGTCAATTAATCTTTTAAACGATAATTTATGGAATATTACATTCTACGGGCATATAACTCTTGGTGGCCTAGCTTTGTTAATTGGATGGTTACAATTTAGCAATAAGTTGAGAACCAAGAATACTGAACTACATAGAAGAATTGGAAAAATTTATATTATTTCTGTTTTTATAAGTGGAATTTGTGCTCTTTATATTGCTTTGTATGCAACTGGTGGAATTATCAGCATACTAGGATTCTTTTTATTAGGATTAATTTGGTTGACTACAACTGTTTTAGGCTTTAAAGCAGTAAAAAAAGGGAATATTAAATTACACGAAAAATTTATGATTTTTAGTTATGCTGCTTGTTTCGCAGCAGTAACTTTAAGGGTTTGGCTCCCTTTATTAACCATTGCAATGGGTGAGTTCAACAGTGCTTACAGAATAGTTGCTTGGTTATGCTGGGTTCCAAATTTAATTGTTGCATACCTAATTGTAAAAAATAAAAGGCACCAAACAGAAAAGCCAGTTGCCATCAATATATAATAAATTATAGCCGCCTAACGGCAAGCTATGCTTGTTATACTCAACCTTAATATTCATTTTAAATTACTTCTAAATGAATACACACCCCTTAAAAAGGCATATTGATGAAATAATTCCTATTGAAGAAGAAGAATTTGAATACGTATTACAGCACTTTTCGAAAGTAAGAAAACGTAAAAACCAATTTATTGTACAAGAAGGCGAATTCATTACCAAAGAATTTTGGGTAATAAAAGGTTGTCTAAAAGCTTATTTTTTTGATGACAATGGCAAAGAGCATATTCTTCAATTTGCTATGGAAAATTGGTGGATCACAGATTATGATGCCTTCACTAACCGAAATAAGGCCAAAATAAATGTCGACTGTATTGAAGATTGCGAATTGCTGTACATCACCTATGAGAATCGGGAAAAGCTTTCTAGTGAAATGCATAAGATGGAGCGTTTTTGGAGTAAAAAGACCAAGTTAGGATATGTAGCGCTCCAAAACAGAATCCTTTCACTTCTTAGAAATACTGCTCAAGAAAGGTACAATTTGCTTTTTGAACAGTATCCAGCGCTTTTCCAACGAGTTCCTAAAAAAATGATAGCCTCTTACTTAGGTGTTACCAGAGAAACCCTTAGTCGCTTCCAAAGTTGAACCCCAAATTTTCCGAAGTGATCTACATCACTTCAAATTCGTGATATACCTCCTGAGAGGTCTTATTTCTACTCACCAACTTTGTGATATACAAAAATCATAAAGTTATGCCGTACATCAATATCAAAGTCACCGATGAAAATGTGACGAAAGAACAAAAGAGGAGATTGATCCAAGGCGCCACTCAACTGGTGGTTGATGTCTTGGATAAAAATCCGGAGACTACCCATGTGGTCATAGACGAAGTGCCAGTAGACAACTGGGGAGTAAGTGCCAAAATGTATTCAGAAATCAAAAAAATAGACTAAAATGAAAAATAAGACAGCTATTATCACCGGTGCATCAACCGGAATAGGAAAAGAAATTGCACAGTATTTCTTAAAGAAAGGATTTAACCTCGCGTTAAATTCATCTTCACAATCAAAGTTAGAAACTGCTTATGACGAAATGGGCGCTCCCATAAATGTGCATTTGGTACCCGGAGATATCTCTGACAAAAAGGTTAGCGAAAAACTCGTAAATACTCTTTTTAACCAATATGGAAGTGTAGATGTATTGGTAAACAATGCGGGTGTATTCCAACCCAAACCATTTTTAGAAGTATCCGAATCAGACTTAGATCGCTTTTTAGAAACTAATCTAAAAGGAACGTATTTCACTACGCAAGCAGCAATAAGTAAAATGATTGACCAAGAGGAGGGAGGCTCCATTATTAATATTGGAACGGTGTTGGTCGATCATGCTATTGCTGGGTTCCCTTCTACTGCACCGATTACGAGTAAAGGGGCGATTCATGCATTAACCAGACAATTAGCCGCTGAATTTGGAAAGCATAATATCAGGGTCAACACCATTGCTCCCGGTATTATCAGAAGCCCCCTTCAAGAGAAAATTGGAGTCGAGGATGCCGATAGCCTTTCGGGGCTTCATCTATTAGGAAGGATTGGAGAACCTCATGAAGTGGCTGAAGCCGCCTTTTATTTGGCCACTTCTAGCTTTGTTACCGGAGAAACGTTAAATGTAGCAGGTGGGCATACAGTAGGACACACTATTTAAACACATTAGATATGTTTAAGACAAAAGCAGAAAAAATCACCGAGATCATTACTAGTTACTTCGAAGGAATCTATTCTGGAAATGTTGAACAACTAGGGTCAAGTTTTCACCAAGATGCTTTCCTATACGGAGATATAAAAGGAAGTGAATACGCCAAATCATTGAAAGACTATCTTGAAGGAGTTCGAAACCGGAAAAGTCCTCAAGAGCTTCAGGAGGAGAATAAAATGGAAATAGTATCGCTAGAAATTTTAGGAGATATTTCCATGGCAAAGGTACATGTGCCTATGTTGGGTTATAATTATTATGACTTCCTATCTCTCGCAGTTGTAAATGGGGAATGGAAAATTGTTAATAAAATTTTCACTCATGTGGAATAACACCGAAGCAACTCGCTTGCTAAAAATTAAATATCCGATTATTCAGGGGCCATTTGGCGGAAGATTTTCTTCCGTCAAATTACTCTCTACGGTATCCAATTTAGGAGGTCTTGGTTCCTTTGGTTTCAATTCTTTTGCTCCTGAAGAAGTAGTAGAAGTAGGTCAACAAATCAAAGCTTCCACTCAACAGCCTTATAACCTGAACCTATGGGTGCCTCTTGAAAATGATCCTATTCACCACTTTAATGAGCAGCAATACGAAAATTGGAAAAATACATACCTATCATTTTTTCAAGAATTGGGCGTAGCCATACCAGCTACTCCTAAGGTCACAGCTAAATTTGATGCGCAATTAGAGTCCATTTTGAAGTTAGCACCGCCAGTAGTAAGCTTCATATTTGGCATACCTCCACTGGAAGCAATCAAGGAATTCAAACGAATGGGTACCAAAATCATAGCTGCGGCCACCACTATAGAGGAGGCCCTTTTAATTGAGGAAACTGAAGTTGATTTTATCCTTGCCACTGGGAAAGAGGCAGGAGGTCACAGACCTTCCTTTTTAAAAACAGCAGAAAGTTCATTAACAACTACGTATGAGCTAGTAACGGAGATAATCGGTAAAGTATCGAAGCCAGTAATTGCTGCTGGGGGAATATCTAATGGGCAAAACGCATGGAAATATCTGAAAATGGGAGTTTCAGCAGTACAAATAGGAACAGCCTTTTTAGCTACCAATGAATCAGGGGCAACTGAGCATCACAAATCTCAATTACTTAGTAAAGATTCATACCAAACTGAGTTGTCGAAGGTTTTTACCGGAAGGCTTGCAAGAACCATTGCTAACGCTTTCTCTCATCAAGCTAAAAACTTACCCCACGCTCCTTACCCTATCCAAAGTCAACTATTAAGTCAGTTAATGAAAAAATATAGGGAAAGCGGTTTGGTGAATAAAATTCCTCTTTGGGCGGGGAAACCCTCGTCCGTTCTAACAGAACATTCGGCTGCTACGCTTTTCAAAAAGCTGGTTGATGATATTACCAGATTAGAGTCGAATATGAACTGATAACATGCCAATGAGCTTTTCTAAAAATTATTTCAGCAGTTTAGAATTCTCAATATACCAAGAGCTAATATCAATCAATTTATTGGCTAAAGTAAAACCAAAAACTGTTAGAGAATATTCAACTCTGGGTGGAGCTTCAGGTAAAACTTCCCGCTTAACAATGTCATGTTCTTCTAATTTTTTCAGGGTAACTGTCAACATCCTAGAAGAAATACCATCGATATTATTTTTAAGTTCATTAAATCTTAAAACTTCAAAATAACCTAGATTAAAAATACAGAACAAACCCCATTTATCGAATGAGGCAGACAACAGGTTTTTGGTTGGACAAAACCCACTCTCTTGAAATGGTTTTGTATTCGAATAATAATTTCCAATTTTTTTCTTGAGTCTAACTTGCTGTAAATCAGTTTTAGTTACCATAATGTTACTTAGTTATTGATTTGTAAGTTATTGTTTTTCAGTATTTAATGAAATAATTTTGGTTACTTTAAGTAACTGACTTTGTAAAGATATGAAAGATTTTGTTATTACGTTTAAATGGGTAGGCGCTGCAACGTGGGTGCTATCTATTGATGATTTAAAAATAGGTTGCGATCCTGTTCTATGTAAAAAAGGAACCCTACAAGACCATATATATTTTAAAGCTAAAAGACGGACTGAGCCCAAATTTGATATTGAAGATTTCGAGGATATTGATTTCTGGCTTTTAACGCATGCCCATGAAGACCATATTGATGTACACGGGTTAGGTGTAATTGAACCAAATGTAAAAATCTATGCTAACTCAAATCTAAGAAGATGGCTAAAGTTGATATATGCCACTAATGTCGACTATGTAAAGGCTGGAATGAAAAGAGAGTTTAAAAAGAATAACATAAAAGTTACCATTGAAGCAGTTCCTTGTGTACATGCCAGTAATTTTTTAGCGGCTATGCTTACAGGCAGTGTCAATGGTTACTGGTTAACGGTGGAAAAAGATAGAATTACTAAAACCATATATATCACAGGAGATACCATTAATCATAAAAAAGTAAGAAAATATTTAAAAGGTAGAAAAGCTGATATTCTAATACCAAACGTTGGAGGAGGTGGATTGGGGAAATTTGGTAGCCCGTATACTTTTACAGCATCACAATTAATGGATTTCAGCAAAACCATTGAACCTTCTATCATTTTGCCAGTTCATCACAAAACCTTTTCTCTCTACAAAGAACCCATAGAAAAACTAAATGAGTGGAATGATAAACGGGTGTTCATGTTTGATGAAGGAGCTAAACTCACTGTGCAATAAGGCCTACTCAAATGATGTACTTAAAGAGGTAGGAGTATTTCAAGCATTGGCCATCATCAATACATCCCCGTTATAAGGAGCAGAAACAAGTAAGAGTGAGGTGTTTGATTTGCAATTTAAATGAGCCCTTTATGCTTTAATGATTTCTTTAAGTTGACTTGATTTTCTAAAAAATGATCCTTGATCTTTTTTAATACGAATTCGTACTCTGGATGACTTTTTAGCGGTTTCAATAATGGGTCATTCTTAAGAAATAATAAAACCCAGTATTGATAATTGTCTTCTGTTGCAAAAGTCTTTAACTGCTCAATCGCTAAGTCAAACCTTCCTTCATAGGTGTATACATTCGCCATATTGAGACTCTTATAAATAGATGGGTCTTTTTTCCAAAATTCAGCGTATGACTTAAAAAAGAAGGATGCCTCTTCGTTAAACCCCATTTTTTCGTAAACCAAAGCGATTTTGCCATTTTCCCCGGTAAAAACTTCTAAGTTGTTTTCACTTCTCCTTTTAACCAGTTTTTCATAATAGTGGTAGGCACTATCATACTTTTCCTGAAAATAAAAAACTCTCCCAACTTCCTGTAAGATGTCCAAGCGTGTAGTGTCTTTACGCCACTCTTGTACTAAGCGTTCTGTTGTTTGCTCTATATTCTGCTCCTTTGCGTGTTCAATAAATATTTTAGCATAAGGGGCGAAATAGTTCTCTGGGAAATAGCTCAAGGATAAATCTACATATGTAAGGGCTTCATCGATGAATCCACTTTGAAGAAATGCATTGCTCAGATGCAAATAAACGTAGCTTTTTGAGGTAGAGTCATTTGCGTTAATGTCGAGTTGGATTCCCTTCAAAGCATATTCCAGGTATTTAGCCGTGTTGGGAAGGTGCCGTGCATAAATGTCGGATAGCAGTTGAACCACAGCATATGAATTAGGATTGTACTCCAATGCCTTGTGTAGATGCGGAAGCGCCAATCGATACTCTCTGTTATGCATGTAATACATCGCCTTGGAAATAAGGCTCTCAGCGGATTTTGCATCATACAACAATGCCTTATCTGCATAAATATTAATTAGATTGGTATACTTTTTCTCTGCTTGGTCCATATCAAGTAAGAAGTATGATACTGCAATGTGAGCATAGGCAAGTGAGAATTGATTATCATGCTCAATGGCTTTTTCACACCACTCTATTCCCTTTATCAGGCTATCTCGAGTTCCATAGTAAAAAGGATCAAGAGCCTTGAGGTAGTAATCATAAGCCACCAGGTTTTCGGTTGGCTTTTTCTTGATTTGTTCTAGCTCTGTTAAGGTTACCACAGCTTCTATTGCTTCTGTAATTTTTCCAGCGATTTCGTTTTGTAAGGCAAATACATCTTCTACTTTTCGGTTGTACTTTGCAGCCCATAGTTGCTTATCAGTGGAGGCTTCAACCAATTGTATGTTCAATAAAATCTGGTCTCCAGATCGTTGACCACTACCTTCCACCAAATAACTGACGTTTAGTTCTTGCGCTATTTCGGGGGAGGTCTTTTGAGTATCTCGGTATTTTTCCACTGAAGTTCTACTTACTACTCTTAAGTCCTTCACCTTTTGAAGGTTACCCAAAGCTGTTTCCATTAGCCCATTGACAAAGTAAAGGTTAGATGTATCACTACTTTCATTTTTGAAAGGCAGCACGGCTACAGACTTTTCAATTGGTGATTCCCAAAGTGTAAAAGCATAGTATATTGAAAAGCTTACTATTAGCAGCAGTAAAATTATACCGCCTACAATTGGCCTTCTTAGTTGGTTATGCTGTGGGTCAGTATTTTCTACATCAATAAGTCCTTTTTGCTTACCAACCTCTCCTGGTGGGTAACCATAGTTTTCGCGAAAGCATTTTATAAAGTATGAAGTGCTGCCAAACCCGACCTGATACGATATTTCTGAAACAGTGAAAGAGTTCTCCTTCAACATCTCCATACCTTTTTTGAGACGGACCTCTCGTATGAATTGATTTGGGGACAGTCCTGCTCCTTTTTTTACTTTTCGGAGTAAGCTGGAACGGCTCATGTATAATGCTTCAGCCAACTCAGAAACTCCGAACTTCTCATTGGAAACATTCTCTAAAATGAGCGCTTCTGCCTGCTCGATAAAATCTTTTTCAGTAGGTAAATGATCCGACATAGTGGATTTAAGACTGAAACAAAGATATAGTTTAATTAGGATTAAAATGAGGCTAATATCCCATTTTGACGCAAAATTTACATCTCTGCATCATAGTTTTTATGGCTGCTTCAATCTTTATGTAAGTAGACACAATCCTTATACCCTGTACTTTTCTTTCATGACCAACTTTGTACATCTAAAATCAAAAATTAAATGGTTATGAAAACACGAAAAATGCTTCAAACAAAGGTTCTTATTTATCTCTCATTAATAGGAAGTGTACTATCCGCTTGCACACATTCTAATGGTAGTAATGAGGGAAGTTCAAAAGTCAACAAACCAGACATTGATCTTCAAGCAGCCGTAATGTCCAGCAATGTAGAAGCGGTGAAGCAACACATTGCAGCAGGCACTGATATTGATGAGAAAGAACCTTTTTTTGGTTCGACTCCATTGATCACAGCAGCAACCTTTAATAAACCCAAAGTAGCCAAAGCCTTAATTGAGGCTGGTGCTGACCTATCGCTAAAGAATAACAGTGGATCAACTGCTTTGCATTCAGCTGCTTTTTTTGGACGAATCGAAATCGTTCAATTACTGATTGACGCCAATGCGGATAAGTCATCAAAGAATAATTTCGGTGCTACTGCCCGTGAGTCTATAATGGGACCTTTTGATCAAGTTAAGCCTACTTACGAAATGATGCGACAGCAGTTAGAGCCTATGGGCTTCAAACTGGACCTTAATGAGTTAGAAAAAGCACGCCCAGTCATAGCTATCATGCTACAATAGTTATTGAATAATGCGATGGTAACAGAAAGAAGATACGACATCGACTGGTTGCGGGTAATTGCTATATGCCTACTTCTGATCTATCATATAGCAATCATTTTTCAACCTTGGGCCATGATGTTAGGCTTTATCAGAAGTGAAGAATTGATGGAAAATTTATGGAAACCAATGACTATGCTGAATGTCTGGAGGATTCCGTTTCTATTCTATGTGTCCGGCATGGGTGTTTACTTTGCTATTGGAAAGAGGAATTGGCAACAATTACTAATGGAGCGAACAAAGCGCATTTTAGTGCCATTTATCTTTGGGGCGTTAGCACTAACGCCCTTACATTTTTCTATGTTTCAAAAGTATTACTCAATCCCCGCAAGCTATTATCCTCATGCTGGACATTTGTGGTTCTTGGCTAATATTTTCGTTTATGTTCTATTGCTTTCTCCATTGTTTTTCTATCTAAAGAAAAATGGAAGTGGTCGGTTTATGCAATGGCTTTCTGCTTACATGAAGTATCCACTTGCACCGCTATCAATTTCAGCCTTTTTTGTCATAGAAGTACTTCTAGTGAAACCACAGATATTTGAATTATACGCCAATACATGGCATGGCTTTTTTCTAGGGTTGTTAGCCTTCTTTTTCGGATTCCTTTACGTGTATTGCGGTAAAACATTCTGGACTACCATTTTGAAGTGGCGGTGGCTATATCTCTTTGTGGCGGCTTGCCTATATACTATTCGGTTGGTCGTATTTGAATTAAGAGTCCCTAATTACTTTCTAGCGATAGAATCGAATACATGGATCCTTGCAATATTTGGTTTTGGCTACCGATATTTAAACAGGCCAAGTGTAGTATTATCTTATTTGAGCCAAGCTGCTTATCCTGTGTATATCATTCATATGCTCATGCTCTATGCAGGCGCCACACTGATTTTACCATTGCAAATCCCTGTTGCTCTGAAATTTCTTTTTATAGTCACTTTTACGGGTATTTCCTGTTTTGTATTTTATGAATTTACAATCAGGCGAATTAAAGTATTGAGACCTTTATTCGGTATGAAGCTACACCGAAAAGCAAAAGAAACGGAGGCTAATAAAACACTATACGTTCAGTAAGATAGGACTAAGGTTAAGCCTTTTGTATATTAACCTTAATTTTTTTGGTCGAAAATCTAGTTTAAGTATAGAGTTAAATTACGGCATCTCACTCTTCTCTTAAGGTCAAGTTAGAGAGTCAATAAACTTGAGCAAAGGTGCTTTCTAAAAATTGGGCTGTTAGCTGTTGAGAGCTTATGGAAGTTGATTCAATAGTAAGACCTGCTGTAATGGTTGCGAATTGCAAACACTTGTAAACAGAATAGTTTTGGGAGTATCCATATATAAAACCGGAGAAAAAAGCATCTCCAGCACCATTTGCATTGGTCAATTTATAATTAGGAAGTATAGGGACTTCAATCCACTCAAAATCAGAGGTTAAAGTTGTCGCTCCATTTTTACCATGGGTGCAAACTACAAGCTCTTTCCCTTTTTCTATTTGAGATATCATAAAAGACCGATAATCAGGTAAATTATCTGAACTCAAGAAAATATACGTTGCCGCATCGATAAAGTCGTTGTGATACAAACTTTGACCATCGTAATCGTGTAAATCTGTCCATATTGATTTGCCTATTCTTTTGCAATTTTCAATAAGGTTTCGGCTGTAGTTACTAATGTTTAGCACCACAAAATCAGCGGCTTCAATAGGTTTATCAAACTTCGAATAATCAATTTCTGGATTATCGGAACTCGGATTCATGAAAATTGAAATGCGTTCTCCCTTGCTATTCATGATATTCAAATGACGCTCCGTACCCTGCGGATCAATATCAGATATGAAATTCAGGTTAGGAACTTGCAGCTGAGCTTTTACTTTTTCGCCAAACGAATCATCACCTAATAAAGAATGAAACAAAACCTCGAAGCCAATCGTGGAAAGTGTCAATGCCTTTCCTGCTCCGGTATTTCCGATGGTTTCATCAAACTCACAATGATGAATAGTTTGCGGAATTGCCTTTGGGAATTCATCAAGCGTAATTACCGAATTGTACGAGGCTCCTCCCGTCACAAATACTTTCTTCATACTTTACTTTTTCAGTTTAATGGATGCCCATGCTGGGCATACACATTGGCTATCATGGCCATCCGCGGCGTAAACGAACATAGAGATCATGAAAACAAAAATTCTGGGGTAAAATGCACACATAAGGCAAATGTCTCATAGAAATTAAAAATAAGAATAATTATCATCTTCTCGACCTTATTCTTGCGTGTATTTTTAAAATAACCCGTTAAGAGGTATTTTAATGTAATAAACTATAGTTTTTTGCTCATCAATCCATACTTGCAAATAAACCATTATGCACATTGTTATTAAGTAAATTAGAAACAGGGTTTTATGCCCAGCTTTTCAGCTTCAAAATTAACCTTAAAATTGGACTTCAAAAAAACATGGGATAAGCTCATAATTTATTGATTAATAGTAGGTTGGTCATCTATATCTACAACATGTTAGGTCAGAAAGTAGTGAACTTATTCGAAGTACAGATACAGGAAGGAGAGTATATCTCGCAACAGTGGAACGGTAGAGATATAAGAGGAAATAGTATGTCCAATGGGATGTATCTGGTACAAGTGCAGCCCGGTGACCGAGGGATGACCGAGAAAGTATTGTTGAGACGGAATAGAATCAGATACTAATCATAACTTTTCTGATACTTAAATCCCATCCGTGTTCTGTTGGGATTTTTTTGATAAAAATCATACATAACTTAACATAAACCTTATTATATACCAAATATTATTTGGTATATAATTAATAAAAAGGTTATAATTTTACTTTTTATAGTAATAAAAATATATAATATCAAACACGTTCTTTATTGAGCTCATATTCACCTACCAGTATCGAGGCCGGTATGTTCAGGAACCGCTCTAGGTTCCTCACCATTTCCAAGGTGAGTAATTTTCTTTTGTTCAATGTTTCCGATACCCTGCTTTTCCCCCCGATAACACCTATCAGGTCCTTCTGTTTCAGGCCCATTTCCTCCATACGTATCTTGATGGCCTCAATAGGATCAGGGGTTTCTATCGGAAAGTGCTCTTCCTCATATCTCTCTATCAAGAGACAAAGTATCTCTGCTTCTTGTCCATCCGGTGTATCAGGGTCAGAATCAAAGATGACCTCCAATCTTTCTAGTGCCTCCTGATAATTCTCTTCGTTCCTTATTGGTCTTATATCTGCCATAGCTCTATTTTTTGTTTCTACTGTATTCTGTGTACGTGATCTCTTCTGCATCGATTGCGTCATATTCCTTATGGGTCCCTATGAACTGTATGAAAGCCCATGATTTCTCGTAATTGAACTTGACTATCAACCGGTAATCGTTGCCCTTTATATTAAATACCACCCTGTTGTCCTTCAATATACTCGCGTTCCTATATGTCGCCTTTATCTCATTGGGACTTTGCCAGTTACTGCTCCTGACAATCTGGTACCATGTCTTCAGATGTTGTTCGGTTTCAGGATGAACTTCCCAAAACTCTCTCAATGTCCGAAGGGCTACTATCCTTTTCATGTTATCAAATATAACACTTACTTCTATAAAAGTTCTCTAAATGAGAACTTTTATAGAATATAATTTTTCGCTGAGGATAATACCCCTTTATGTTAAATTAGTAATCAATCTCCTATATCCTTCTAATTGCTTCCGATACATATCAATTGCTTACTGGTCCGATGGTAAATTTTACCATTAGAGTATGATGGGGTATTCAAGGTCCAAGTCTTTCCTTTTGGACCCAAGTCATTTACAATTAATAATGCACTTTCATCAAAGTTTTCAGTTGAGGTATCTATACAATAGACCATTCCTGACATAGTGGTAAAAAAAAGTTTCTCATTTATCAAGATTGGGTTCCCGTTAAAATTCCATGTCCAGCCATCACGTTGTGAGCGTTTATCAAAGGCAATATCCAATCCACGGATATTCTTGGTCTCCGTTTTTAAATCCTTTTTCCAAATGAATCTTTTTTCACCATCTTGCAAATCATACTGTACTGGTACCTCCAAATATGCTACTTTTTTTGTGATAAGGTCTATACGGCCAAATGAATATGCTGGGGCAACATTTTCTAATTGATATTTATCACTGTTCTTGAAACACATAAAATAGCACTTATCATCAACAATGATGTTACTGTACCATGCTGGGAATACGATTGATGAGTCGCTAAAACTATAGTCTTCATTATACCTATATCTTTGATTGACTGTATCGTAAGAACACATTTGCACATTTTTATTGAGTGATATTTTTTCTATCAACTTTCCTGTAGCAGCATCTACTTTGTGGACCTCGTTTTCTCTTTCTGTCAACCATAGGGCATAATCCTGTGTCCACACAGCATTATACATGGCCATACCCTTATCTGTTTTGTATTGCCATATCTGCTTACCATTATTGAGGTCTATAAGTGAGTACCCTTTTGGTTGTTCAGGTACTTGATGATGGGCACCCCTTCCTATCAACATAGCAGGAGTTCCAGAAGTAGTGGTATTAAATATTGGTGTACTATAATGGGTCAGGCCTTCTTCTGATATCCATTTTACCTCTCCACTATTTTTGTCCAAAGCATACAGGTAATTCCAGCCATACTCTCTTTTCCCGTCCTTTTCCCAATAAGGCTCCATATTGATAATGAAATTATCAAAGAGTAAGGGCTCGAATTGTTTATTGAATGGAAAGTGGATTTCCCCTAAACGCTCAACTGGTTCCCAACTCCGCTCCCAAACTTGTTCCCCATCTATGGTAAAGCAGACAATTTTGCCGCTAGCATTAAAGAACCAAACGTATTGCCCATCTGTAACTGGTCCAGGTGTAGTTGAGTCGCTAAAGCCATAGAAATAAGGGCTCTTTATAGAACCTTTAATTTCCTTTTGCCATAAGATTGTTCTTCTATTGGCATCGATACAAATGGCATTTATAGTATTGGTCTGTAAATGTTCCTCTTCCAACTTTTTGAAAAGAGGTTTCATTGTTGTGAGAAAAATTTTGTCTTCCCAAATGGTTATACCACTCTGTCCTACTTCAGGAAGATCCATGGTCCAAAGAATATTTTTTCCGCTTCGCACACTAAATTTATATGGGAACTTCTGAGTAGTTTCAACCTTCCAATTGGTATTAGGGCCAGAAGATTGTGACCAATTTTTAAACTTTGCTTGCTGATACTGAGAGCACCTTGAGAAAAACAAGATAATCACCACTAGAAAATTCAATCTCATCATAATGATTAAAATTAATCGTCTTCTAGTTAAATTTTTACTTATAAAGTAAAAGCTTTCCAAATTCTTAAAAATACTAGTCAGATAGCATTGTGCATTAAGGCCTAATGTTCTTTAATGATATTATATAATATAAAAAATCTATTTTGTTACATACATCATGTGTATATGTGTTTCTGTACGCTTAGTTTCTTGAAAACCGAGTCGTCTATAGAGCTTGAAAGCACCTTGATTTTTGAGTCCTGTTGCAAGAGTTATTTTCTTTGAAAGCTCTTTTGCCCGATTTATAACATCGGTTAAAACCTTTGAGCCTAATCCCTGCCCTTGGTAATCAGGTGAAATCTGAACTTCATCTATTGTGAGTTCATTTTCAGATTCAGAAATCTGTAATACGCCAACAGGAGAGCCAGACACTTCAATTATTTGAATATTTCCATATTTCAAAAATGAAGAAAAATGCCTCTGATGTCTTTCTTCATCCCACCCACCCCATGTCAGATTAAACAATTCTCTGTATACTTCTCGACGCAATACTTCGAGCCACGCTTGATCTTTTTCTTCTGAATTTCTAAGCGTATAATCCATGAGTAGTTTTTATCAGACTTTCTCTCTTTGAACAGTCCTAGACAACATAGTGTTTCATTATCATTTCTCCTTTATAATAGTTTTACAAAGGAAAATTTTAGCTTTATATGATACTTAGGATAATATTATTGATACTCTATTTATGTTTTCATTCAACATCATATAGTCAGGATATAGGTGAATTTACAGACCCAAGAGATGGGCAAAAATACAAAACTTTGACGGTACCTATCAGAAACAGAGTTCCTGGGTTGTCAACCAAAATGACAATTATGATTGAAAACCTAAATTATGTGTTACCTGGAGTTTATGTGTATGGTGATGATGCAAGTAATAGACAACCTTTTGGCTTATTATATGAATGGGATGCTGCTCTAGTAGCTTGTCCTGAAGGATGGAGGTTACCCACCAAATCGGATTGGTTGGCATTTCTACAACAATTTGGAAAAATGGATTTAACAGGAAGTCCTAGAGGTGAGAACTATATAGGTGAAGATGGGATGCATAAACTACTAATGTCGAAACAAGGATGGGGTAGTAACAATGATGAAAATGGTTCAAATAAAAGCAGATTTAATGGCATACCTGGCGGAAGAAGAAAAATTCGACAAAGTGGAAGAAGAAAAATCCGACGAGAAGTAATGTTTGACGGAATGGATTTTCAAGGATATTGGTGGAGTAGCACTTACAATGAATATGATGTTTCATCCAAGGATGGAGCTTGGTCATTATATCTTAATATAAATAGAGTAAGTATAATAACTAGCAAAATAGAAGAATCTAGCTTGTCATGCAGATGTATTAAGAAATGATTTTCTAGAATATTGAACAAAATCTCGGAAAGTAAGCGTATGAGTACCCCTACAGAGGTTTTCTGCATAAATAGGGAAAATGTCTCATGACTTTTTAATTATGAAAGCTCCAACCTGCTATTAATCAGCATATTAAATACTTATTTTATGCTTTTTTTACGTACAATTTTATAAGAAATTTTGAGACTGAAAAGCCGGGCATAAAACCCTAATTCCAATTTACATGCTTATAATTCGCTTAATAGCTTATTTCTACAATTGGATTGATGAGCAGAAAACTATAGTTTACTGTATTAGAATGCCTCCTATTGAGTCATTTTCCCTATGTATTACATTAATATCCTAATTTGATAAATGTTCCCTTTCCAACTTCTCTCTGATTTGGGAAATTAGGTATTCCCTGCTTTTGGTAGCTTGTACCATAAATGTTTTCCCAGCTTCGGTCTTTTCATCATAGAAACCAGCCCAAATAATCATTTCAACCAAAACTGGAAGCATGTCCAAACCTTTTCTGGTTAAACTGTATTTTATCCTAGATTTTTTAACCTCATCTTTCCCTTTTGAAATAATCCCAACTTCTTCCAGCATTTTCAACCTATCACCGAGAACACTTGTTGAAATCTTTTCTCCAGATACCAAAAATTTATTGTAGTGTCTTTTTCCCTTGAACATTAAATCCCTAATAATCAGCAAAGACCACTTATCACCAAAATGCTCCAAAGTATAGTTTATCGGACAATGCGAACGTACTTCCATCATGTAAAGATAAAAAAATTAGCACTATTTAACTTGCTTTTTCAAAGTTAATTAATAATTTAGCTTCGGTTTTGCAAGTTAACTTGATTAACATAAAAGAAATGCCTAAAACTCTTTGAATATGACCACATTAAAAAATGAAATAATTATTGATGCACCTATTGATAAAATTTGGAAAGAACTCTCTACATTAGATAGGTTGGCCCTTTATGACCCTGGAGCAAAAGAATCAAAGGTACTTACTGAAAAGAAAAGAGGTAAAGGGGCAAAACGTAGGGTTGAAATGAATGATGGCAAAAATTGGTTTGAAGAAACCTGCACTGTCTATGAAGAAAACAATGACCTTAAATATGAACTAAATGCTTGTTCTTTTCCCGTTCATGATCTATTTCATAGTTATAAGTTTGAGAAAATTGACAATAACAAGTACAATGTGATTCAGACTCAAAGCTACAGGATGAAGTATGGTTTTTTAGGTAGTCTTATGGGCATTGCGATAAAACCTAAATGGAATAAGGGTATCAATGATTTTCTTCAAGGTTTAAAGAAAATATCAGAACAAGTTTAATCCTATGGCATACGATGAACATTTGGGAGACCGGATAAGACAAATCCTTCAATCGAAAAATGCTCAATTTTACGAGAAAAAAATGATGGGTGGACTCATCTTTATGGTGAATGAAAAAATGTGTTGTGGAATCCATATTGACAAGAAGTTTGGCGATAGCCTCTTAATGGCTAAAATTGGAACCATCCAATACGAAAAGGAAATTATAAAAGACGTTTGTTTACCAATGGACTTTACAGGTAGGCCGATGAAAGGCTATATTTTCATTAAACCAGAAGGATTTGATATGGATACAGACTTAGAATATTGGATTGAAAAAGCATTAGATTTTAATAAGACTTTAGAATAAAAATCACCTACAACAAGGTATGAAAGCAATAGAAGTCCTTGTGAAAACTTGAACTGTATTTGTTTTAAATTAAGTATTTGAATGCTAAGAATGAGGAATGTTTTAATCTGCTACTGCCTTTTACAGACTGTAAAACTAAATATTTCATACATCTTCTTTATTTGCAATTGCCAAATTTGCTATACCCAAGACAATTTATGGCATCTATAATTTTCCCTAAACTTCCATTAAATTTAGTTTTGCTCTGTTTTTATATAATATACTGGCGGGTGAGGAAAGGAAAAAATTATCTTCGTACCCAATCCTTAAACTTCTAACATAGGCATTATGAACATCATAATGATCTCAGGCTAAAACACCAAAAGCACCACCCACAACGGAACAATCTACTTTTAAGCATAACAGGAGATTATGATTTTTTTATAAAGTGTTCTTAAATTTTTTACGATTTTAATAATTTATCAATTGTTTTAACTTGACAAGTTGCTCAAAAAATGATAGATAGATTTATTAAATACCAAAAGTACCTATTAGGATCAGCCATTTTCCTTTCCCTATTTGCAGTATCAATAACAATTCGAAATGGGCAGATTAAATTGAACTTAAATAACTATCCAATTTTAATGATTTTATTAGTGTTAATCAGTATAGTATTTATCTTGATTTACATTAGGATTGATAATTATAGGATTGGGAACTTGTCTAATGAAATTAGATTTCGGTCAAATGAAGGAAAAGGGAAAGACGAGTTTGGCACTTTGTTATCTGGGTTAACAAGCCGGCAAAAAGAAGTTTACAACCAAATCCTCTTAGGAAAAAGTAATAAGCAGATAATGGCAGAACTGTTTATCGAGCAGAGTACCTTAAAATCACACATCAACCAAATTTATAAGAAATTAAATATAAAGGACCGTAAAGAATTGAAATCGAAAACAAAACATTGAAAATCAGGGCAAAAATGAAAAATCAACCTTTTTTCAACCCCAAAGAAGTTTGTCAATAAAAATTATGATGGCAAATTTGAACAAATAAAATTTTAATAAAATGAAAAATAGCTTATTGTATTTTGCAGTATTCTTGGCCCTGATAAGTGCATCTTTCTCTTTCAATGATACGGAAATCCTATGGTTATGGGAAAATATGATTCAAGTCCCAATAATTTTACTGATAACTTCAATTATCTTATTCGGGGTTTATTTCTATCAAAGGAAAATAGGACATGGGAACTAACATAGTAAAATATGTGGACGTCACACAATTAACACCTCATCGTTGCTCTGAGATTTCATTTATGTCAATAAACCATTACATAGCCTTGTATTATTAATGTGTTACAATGTAAATGATTAAAAAAATCTTATATTTTTTTAGTGTATGAGTAATGCTATTTTTCAATATCTAATTGTGCTAAAGCAGGTATAATGAAGTCCTTTAACATTTCATCTGTTTTATAGTATTCACCAACGTAGACCACCACCGTGTTTAGTTCAGGTATTACGGTTATTATTTTTTTTGAAGGTGGATATGCTCCTCTAAAAAAGTAATTTTTTACTCCTATATTTTTCGATATCCAAAATTGATACCCATAATCATACTTATCATTCGCTGTAATATGTTTTACTGTAGCTGAATCAATCCATTCTTCGGGTATAAGTTGCTGTTTTTCCCACTTTCCTTGTTTTAATAATAAGTAGCCTAATTTAGCCATATCATGCATTTTAAGATGAAGCCCCCAGCCAGCTTTTAGAATTCCTCTAGAAGTTTTTTCCCACTTATAATCAAAAATCCCTACTTGATTGAATAGACTATCTCTAGCATAATCGGCCAAACTTGTGCCTAATGTCTTATGGAGTATTGTAGAGACAACTTGAGTACCGCCACTATTATAATGATATACTTCTCCTGGAGTATGTTCGAGCTTTCTTTGAAAAACATATCTTGCCCAATCATCGGTCCTAGACATGGCCAACACATCTGTTGCATCAATCCCTCCTTTCCATTTTAGACCACTACTCATAGAAAGAAAATGTTTTACCTTTACTTTGTTTATGAGGGTATCATCGGTTTGGTATTCTGGAAAATAACTGATAGCAGAACGGTTCTCATGCAACTCCAATTGATTTTTGAATACCATACCGAACAAAATTGATATTACACTTTTGGTACAAGAGTTTACATGGATGAGGCTATCTTTCCCATATGGCGATTGATAAGACTCATGAACAATATATCCATCTTTTATGACCAATAATGAATGTTTTTCAACTACAGAATCTCTTATATTTCGAAGTAGCTGACCATTGATATCGGCTTCAGTATAATTTTTATATTTCCATCCTTCAGTAGGCCAAATATTCAAATCATTAGAAAGAGTAGACTTTGCGCTTTCTTTATCTTGGCAGTTAAGCGTAATAAATGAAAGCAGACATATTATCCAAAACCTCATGTATACTATTTAATTCACAAATTTCTATTAAGTCTGGCCGAAGATATTAATTTGAAAAGTGTAAGCAAAAAATAAGGTATTAACTAATTAATTCAAGTTACGCATCATCATTACCTACTAGAAGTATATCGGTTTATAATTATGATGACAATAAATCAAATATACTATGTAATAGCAGGTTACTTTTTCCTTGATGATTTTCTGAAATATTAAGAGTATAAAGAAGCCAAAGGAAAAATGAATGATGCAGAAATTAAGGCCCCCGTTTTAATCGTATATAGTTTTTCTATGCATTAAATGCTTGCTTTGCCCATTCTTCAAAAGATGGCAACTTTATATCAAGTAATTTTCTTATTTCTTCGGTATTTGGGTTAAGCAATGATGCTCCTTCAACATCTTGCCATCGATAAAATTCTACATAATCTTTAGCTACTTCAGCCCCCATTATCGGAGTCAAGATACCATTTAATTGCTCATGGGAGATAGGGACATAATTTAACTGCTTTCCCAAAACTTTTCCTAATCTATCTGCCAATTCAATACCATTTAATCCTTTACTTCCCCCAATTGGATATACCCTCCCTGTTAATTTATCTGATTCTAAGGCAGCTAGCACATATGAAGCTAAATCACTCCAGGATAAGTAATTTACTGATAAGTTCGGCGGAATAGTCTGTGGGATAATTCCATTTTCTAATATTGGTTGACGGTAAGCTGTAGAAAAGTTTTCGAGATATTCTGTTGAGCTCAAAATGGGGGTATCAGGTAACTTTTCCTTAGCCAAGTCAACCATTTTTTTTCTCGCATCGACACTTCTAATGCCAACATATTTATCTGCTATAGTGCTGCTTATTACAAAAACTGTTTTTGGGCTTCCTACTTTTCTGATAGCTTCCATTGCATTTTTGGCAACTTCAGTCATTATGTTCGGAACAACTGCAGCAGGTATTTGCAAAACGATTTTATCTGCTTTCTCCATAATAGGAATTAAGGATAAGGGAGAAAAGTCAGTCAAAAATGCTTTGATATTTCTTTCCTTTAGAATTGAGATATTCTTCTCAGAACGTACAGGAGCCAATATATCATAACCCCTCTCCAACAGTTTTTGTGAAATAGTAGTCCCTTGAGCCCCTGTCGCATTAAATAAAAGAATCGAATCCATAAAATTTAGATTTGAGATGAATGAATTGGTTAACATCACAAACCTATGTATATTAAGTATCAAAAGTATAACAGTATCTCAAAGGATACTAGTATTAAAAAGTATACTTAACTCGATTTAAACTACATGGAGAAGAAATCAGAATTATCAAAAAAACTTTTGCCAGTTATGGATACAATGGAGTTATTGAGTGGAAGATGGAAAATTATTATAATGACCACTTTATATTTAGGTGGAAAAATGCGGTTTAATGAAATCAAAAACAGTATTCCAAGAATTACCGGTAGAGTGCTTTCGAAGGATTTAAAATTTTTAGAGAGTCATAAAGTTATTTCTCGTACTGTAAGAGACACATCGCCAATTACTGTTGAATATGAGTTAACTGACTATGGTAAAACATTGGACTCAGTTTTCAAGGCATTAACGGACTGGGGAATTAATCATAGGAAAAAAATTATTGGGAATTAATCTTTCTTTTTAATGACTTCATTGAATAGTAAATTTTATGAATGATGGCTGATTTTGCTGCACTTTACTGCCAATCAATCATTGAAAGAACACCTAATCAGGTATGTTTTTTATAAGGGTAGCTCTTCAATGGGTGCTAGTTTGATATTTTTATAAAATACTTCTGCAGCCTCTGATTGTAATCCTATTTTGCCATTTTTCAATTGTACTTCTTTTCCATCTAACATATACCTAGCATTCTCTAATACCATGGTAATCTTTCCATTCATCATATGAATGCTTTTCTCTCCTAAGCAATAAAGGTCAACCGTATTCCACTCTCCAGAAGGATTTTCAGCATCAGGATATTTCTTGCAATTCCTTCCATATTCACTTCCTTCAGTAAATGTAAGAAGTGGACCAGTAGGATCATACATAAAAATGGAGTCATTATTAACAGATTTGGCAGGCACATCTACTATTGTCTTGCCTACTCCCCAAAAATCACCACAATCCCCTTCTTGGATCTGAAACTCCAATGATTTCAACCAGAATAAATCATGTTCACCATGATCATCAATCCCATGGTATAGTAGTCCGCTATCACGTTTATCATTTTCTCTTGGAAACCACTTCTTCTGCCCCCATTTAAATTGAAATTGTAAATGGTAATTTTCATAAGACGCTTTGGTGAATATTCCACCCCAACATTCACCTGATATCCGTAAAACTTTCTCCCCATTAATTTCTACGATGCTAAAAATATCTTTGGGATCATTGTTCAGACCTACTGGTTTTTGGGAGTTTATATTATCCCACGTTACACCTTCGTCAAAACATGGCCCAAGGTATGTCTCCCATTTATTAATATCAGCTCCATCAAATAAGACTTCCCATTTTATAGCTTGTGTATCTGCATTCTTTGTCGGCGTGCAGGAAAAAGCAACAAATAATATTATAATAATTAGAAACTTGACCGAGAAATTAATCAATTGTGGATGTATCTTCTTCATAAGGTAATTATGTTAGTCTGTGTTGTTATCAACCGCATCTGGTTGTCTCAGAAATCCGATAAGGTCTGCCATATCCTTCTCATTAATCAATCTCTCATAGCCCTCGGGCATAATTGATTTGTCTGTTACCGTCTGCTTTTCAATATTTTCTTTTAGGATTGTATGTTCTTGACCGTTGGGTTGTTTTATGGTGATACTTGAAATAGTCTCCGCTGAAGTGGTACCAGAAAAGACCTCCCCACTTTTGGTGGTTACTACATGAAGTTTAAGTTCGTAAGAGACCATTCTGCTTGGGTCAAGGATGCTGGTCAATAAAATCTCATCGCTGCGATTGCCAATATTGGTCAAATCAGGTCCTAATAACCCTCCTACTCCATTTACAGAATGACACGTCGAACAATTGTTCTTAAATATGTTTGCTCCTTTCGTAACCTCAACAGTTTGTCCACCCAATGAAGCTAGGTAATTGTCTATTACTGCCTGTCGATTTTTATCAACTGCATTCTCTAATGTTAGTGCTGCTTTATCCTTAACTTCTGGATTGGTATGTACCAATAATGCTTGTCTCAGTTCTTCTGGAATCTCTGTTGGGCTTATGCCTTTTTCATCAAGGGCATTCAGCAAGCTCATTGCCGCCGCATCTGAATGCAAGGAGCTAGCTATCAATTCTTTACGCGCTTCAGGACCCAATGCGTCTAGTCCTTTGAACAGCGCCATAGATACCTTAGGTCTATCTAACGATGACAAAGTTTGTATTCCTGCTAAACTGATTTCATTGTTCTCAGTTTCAGTAGTAATTGTAAGTAGACGTTCAAATATTTTTTCCGATTTGGCATACTTTAATAAACCGATTCCTAATTTTCCAATCTCATTTGAAGCACTGCCATATTTATCTAGCACCTTATTAAAGAAATTTATCGAAAAAGAGGGCATCTTTTTTTCTGTGCCATTTAAGGCTTCGAGATACCCTGCAAGAAAAGCGATTTTTAAATCATTGATATCCTCCTCCTGTCCAGTATTTTGCCCTACCCAATTATTCGATTGAGAATTGTCTGGAACATTTGCTGCCATTTTACCAATTTGGCTATAAAACCAATAATCTTTATCGGTGTGCTTTATTGATTTATTTTGAGGATTGATAAGTGCCTTGGCAAAGTCTCCAGCCCAATTGGCTGTACTACTCAATAGCGCTATTCGAGTCCAAAAATCATTATATTTAATCGCATTGTTGACCAATATTTCCTGTACCAGTTTATTATCTGAGTCACCTAATGCCAAAATAGCATTGAACCGCACTTGTGGATCTTCATGGGAAGATAAATCTACTACCAGTTCCAACAATTCATTCGTATTTTCTTCACCTATTCTAGATTCAGCTAGTCGAATTGCCTGTACTTGTATCCTTGAATCCTCATCGTTCAATGCGAGCTGTAATGTCTCTGTTTCAAGCATTTCGAGTCCTTCTAATGTCCAAAGCGCATGTAAACGAGCTAAAGAATTTTCATGATGAAGCATTTTTAATAGATAAGGGCTTGCCTCTTTCTTTTCTCTTTCTACAATGAGCTGTTGAGCCATATCCCTTCGCCATCCGGCAGGGTCGGCTAATTGATCAACCAGTTCTTCTAATTCCAACCGATGCAAGTTTGGGCTCATCCTATCCTGATCCAGTTTTGCATCTTCTTTGGCTATTCTCCAAATACGGCCATTATCTTCGCCAAGGTTCCAGTCAACACCTTCTCTCTTCTCTTTATGCGCCCACTCCGGATGCTCGACAAACTTTCTATAAAAATCGACCATATAGAGTGCCCCGTCAGGTCCATTTGAAAAATTCACAGGGTGAAACCAATCATCTGTTGAGGCAAGAAATTCCCCGTTCTCTTCCGTATCGATTGCTGAAAAGGTGACGCCATCCGGTTTCATACTTCTATGTATTACAGCAGCCTGTACAGATTCTCCCGCAAAAAAACTATTTTCATAGGAAGGGCCTAACAGATCCCCTCTATAGGCAGTTAAACCTGAAAGTGAGGTAAAATAACCAATAGGGTCTCTGTTAAAGCGCATTGTTTCACTGAGCAGTGTGTAAACCTTTCTGTCGTGTTCATCTTGATAGGTGTCAAAGACAGCTTCTGTTACAAGAGATGGGTTCTTTGCAAGATGATTTTCCTCAAGAATGACCTGTCTAGCAAAGCGATGGTTATAAGATAAGAACCTATTCCCCCAATTGTCGTGGGCCATTCCAAACTGACTCATACCACTTATTGCTTCAAAGGTATCGCTAGCTGGATTGAAGCGGAAATCTCTATTATCAATGGAAGTCTCTGTATTTTTCCCAGAAAATTTTACCTTGCCACCACTTCGCCCATTAGCACCATAAATCATGTTGTCCAGTCCCCATTGAAGTGCGTTTACCAACAACTGTTCATTTCCTTTTGTGAATCCAGTGAGTAGTATCTCTTTCTCATCTGCAATTCCATCACCATCAAGGTCTTTCAAATAATAAATATTCGGCGCGTCTGCAATTAGCAAGCCTCCTTGATAATACATTACACTGGTAGGGAAATTTAAGTCACCATCAAATACACTCATTTTTTCGTAATACCCATCTCCATCCGCATCTACTAATTTTTTTACAGACCCCTTGTCTTTTGTTGTGGGATAACCAGGCATTTCAGCCACAAATAGAGCGCCATCTGGTGCCCATGCAATATCGACAGGACTTATGATATTAGGTTCAGAAGCAATTAAGGTAGCTTCCAGGTTTTTATCAGCGAATTGGAATAAATTCAATTCATATTCTGGACTGTGGATTAAGGGCTGTTTATTACTATTATGACAACTGCTTAAAACTAAAAGGAGAGTTAGTATCGAATATATATTCCTCGAAAAGAGAAGATTATGAGAATGAAAATTGTTCATACATACCTAGTTGTTAATGTCTTATGATTCTTCCAAAAAGGAAGCTGTAAATGAATATTTAAATTACCCTTTATATTCAACATTTCAAACTCTATTTGTGCAGATGAATAAGTTCTTCCCGATTGTTTTTAAAAAAACCTTATCTATCTGGGAAGCAAAAGATTAAAAAGGCCTAATCATTGAATTTTCAAGAAAAAGGTTAAATTTAGTTATTCAATTATTAGGACATATAAGTTGGTTATACCTCAACTTATCTTTCTTGTCTAAATGAATGATTTGTAGTTTAAAACCTCATATACCATGAATAGAAGAAGGTTTCTCCACGATAGTACACTAGGTTTAAGTGCAATAAGCCTTTTAGGGCTTCCAGCGTGTGCAACATCTGAAAATAATGACAAGCCATTATTTGAATTATCTTTGGCCCCTTGGTCACTTATGAGACGCCCTTACGGAGAGGCAGACCCAGAAGGTATCGATCTATTTGATTACCCATTTGAGGCGAAGGAACTAGGTTTCAACTACATAGAACAAGACAACCTTCACTTCCCTGGAGATTTACCTAATGACAAGGACATTTCTAAGATGAAAGAAAGATGCCTCGAAGCAGACATAAAAAGTGAATTAATACTATGTGGTGCTCTGGGTGATGCTGCTGACGAAATATCAGAAAAAAGAAAAGCTGCCATTGAAAAATATAAGAAATGGATTGATGCCGCAAAGGAATTGGGTTGTAAATCAGTAAGGGTGGTATGTGCAGATTATGTTACTATCCCTTTCGATGAAAAGTTAAAGATAGCTACAGATGGCGTTTCTGAACTTGTGGAATTTGCAGCAGCAAGAGAAATCAATTTATTAATAGAAAACCATAACGGGTATACCTCCGACCCCAATTGGCTTAGCTCACTTATCACTGTGGTAAATCATCCTAAATGTGGTGTATTGGCAGATTTTACTGAATGGCGCATTAGAAGAGACCCAGTAGAACTTTATCCCGATCCCTATAAAGGGATAGAGATACTTGCACCTTTTACAAAATCTATTGGAGCAAAATCGACCCATTTCAATAGTAAAGGAGAAGAGACCAATGTAGACTATTTTCGAATGATGGAAATCATTCTTAAAACTGGTTATAATGGCTTTGCTGCTGTAGAATATTTTGGGGAAGATTTACCTAGGAAAGAAGGCATTCAACTTACAAAAAAGCTGCTTGAAAATGTGAGGGAAAAATTATCCCAAAATACATCAGCATAAATATCCTTTTTTGCCAAGGCTCGCAAATAGATTAATTTATCACGGTGTTTTAGCAGTTAAATAAAGTACTTACTCTAAAAGTGATGGGTTAAAAGTATAACCTTTATAATCTACTTTGTAAAGTACACTATATAAAGAAGGAATGAAGAGCAAAGTAATTACTGTACCAAATAATAGCCCAACCATGATTGAAACAGCCATGCCTTCCCACATTTCTCCTCCACTAAGATAAAGAGGAATAAGTCCTAAAACTGTTGTAAATGTCGCCAATAATATCGGTCTAAATCTTTGTAAGCAGGCGGAGATTACCGCATCTTGATCTGATCGTTTTAGCTCTCTTAATTCAATTTCCATCCTATCAATTAATACAATGGCATTATTAATTACGATACCAGCTAAAGAAATTACACCTAGGAAAGGCATAAAACCAAAAGGTTCTCCAAAAACCAAAAGACCGATTACCACTCCTATAACGCCTAATGGAATGGTACAAATCACCATAAGGGTCTTTCTAAATGAATTAAATTGGATGATCAACAATAGCAATATAATAAAGCCTGATAATGGCAAGTACTTAATAACTGCCCCCATATTTTCAGCCGTATTTTTCGCATCTCCTCCAAACTCAAAAGTATAACCTGAAGGCCATTCTGTTGAGGCCTCTTCAAGCCAAGGCGTTATTTCTGTAACAATTGCTGCGGCATTACCATCCTCGGTCAACTCACAAGAAATATTAATTGTTCTATCCAAATCCCTCCTTCTTATTTTAGCATATTGCCAATCAGGTAATATTTCCGCTACTTGCAAAAGAGGGATACTCCTACCTGTTGATTGAGAATAAACATTGAGCCTCTCCAGTGCTTCCAACGATTGTTGCTGCTCAGAATCGCTCCTTAATATGACCGGTATATTTTTATCCTCTTCTCTGTATTCACCTGTTTGAAATCCATCTAATACTGTTTTTAATGAGGTGGCAATGTCTTGACTACTGATGCCGACAGTTCTTGCCCTACTTTGATCTATATTGATAATAAATTTTTTACTTTTTGGTCCCCAATCGTCTTTTACATTTTTTGTTCCATCAATTGACGAAAGCCGTTTCTTTACATCTCTTGAAATAGAGGCCAATTGATCGGCATTATCCCCTATTACAAAAATTTCGATAGGCACACCTCCACCGCCAGCACCCAAAGGACCTACTTTTATATCGGCTTCAGGAAAGTTTTCAAAACAGTATTTATCTATCAATGTAATGGCTGTATTATTATAACTCGCCTCTGAGGTGTTAATCAAAAAATGACCATAACTTGGATCGGCTTCATCTGGATTATACCCTAAATCGTATGATTCGGGTCCTTTGCCAATATATCCAGACCAATTAATTATCCCATTTACCCTAGATTCATTTACTTGCATTGAATCGATAAGAAAGCGGTCAATTTTCTCGAAAATAGCAGTGGTCACTTCTATTTTGGTGCCTTGCGGAAGGTTTACATCTATTGTAATCATGTTACGATCACTATCTGGAAAGAATAAGAATGGAATCATTCCAAAGCCAACCATTGAGAGAAAAAACATGACTATGATTAATGAAATCACTCCCCATTTTTTTGCCAAGGCAAAGAGAATCAAATCTTTATAATATAATTTAAGCTTATTGATAATGCGGTCAACCAAACCAGGTTGAGCTTCATCCTTACTTTTTACCTTGATAAACAGATAGCAGAACAACGTAATGATGGTAAGGGCAATTAACCAAGAGGAAATGAGTGCCATCGAAATGACGACAAAAATAGGCCCGACTATATCTCCCATAGTTGATTCTGCAAGATAGAAAGACAAAAATGCAGCTGAAGTGGTTAAGGTAGAGATAAGTAATGGATTAAATAACTCAGTACAAGAATCAATAGCAGCTTTCTTGGCTTCAACGCCATTTTCCATTTTCACCATTATAGATTCTGAAACTACTATCGCATTATCTACCATCATGCCCAAGGCCATGATCAAGGCTGCCAATGTAACCTGATTCAAACCCATGTTGATGAAACCCATGAGCATTAAAGTCATGATCGTAACAATAGGAATCAAACTAGCAATAATAGAACCCGTGCGGAAACCCAAAAACAACAGCATTACCAGCAATACAATACTGATAGACTGCATGAGGTTGACTATAAAATCACTTATTTTGAAGTCTATATAAGTATCTAAAGAAGACAAGCGGCTTACTTCTAAGCCAATAGGTAATTTGGGTCGCCAACTTTCCAATACTTCATCAATGGCTTGTCCTAATACAATTACATTAGCACCATCTTTCAAGTTAACGTGTATCGATACAGCATTTTTACCATCTACTTTTACCAGTTGGCTTGGTGGATCTATATAGCCTTTCTTAACATTGGTAATATCTTCTAACCTTACTAATTGACTTCCTTCCCCCACAGGAATCAACATATTTTGAATGTCTGACAAGGAGTTAAAATTACCAGTGGGTTCTAAGATGATGCTCTCTCCTTCCAAATTAATTTCACCGCCTGAACTAAGAATGTTCGTACTAGCAATCATATTCTGCAAAATATTGGAGGTAAGTCCATACTCTTTGAGTTGGGCATCATCAAACTCAATAAAAACCCTTTCTTTTTGTTCCCCACCAATTTCTACTTTAGCCGCTTCATTCAATTTAATTAAATCATCTTTAATGTCATCGGCAAACTCTTTCATTTCTGCATAGGAAAATCCATCACTTATCAGACCTACTACAATTCCATAAACATCGCCGATGCCATCATCTTCCAATGAAGGCTCTACTCCTTGTGGTAAACCTTTTAGACTGTTCATTTTCCGCCTCAATCTATCCCATACATTTTGCAGGTCTTTAGGGGCTACTTCATCTTTAAGGGTAACGGAAACTACAGAAAGGCCAGATCGTGAAGTACTATTCACTTCTTTAAGCTCTGGTAACTCTTGGGCTATTTTTTCTATTTTATCTGTAACCAATTGCTCAACCCTCTCTGGGCTTGCACCAGGAAATTCGGAAACAACAGTAGCCACTCTTACTGTGTAGGGAGGCATACTGTCGCGCGGTAATCCTTGGTACATGACCAGCCCCATTACGATAATTACGGCAA
>JGI12316J14372_10000070_pt1 | contig 272501 bp, 242 predicted proteins | sample MarCyaLeptolynsp_FD_14372 | JGI IMG/M metagenome (IMG submission 14372)
AACGGGGCTCACCTACCATTCCGAACAGAGTAGTTAAGCCCGTTAGCGCAGATGGTACTGCTATCCAGTGGGAGAGTATGTCGCCGCCTTCTTTAATCTGAACTCGTTTCAGATTCTTTGAAAACCCTTCATCTAACGATGAGGGGTTTTTTGTTTTATGTGCCCCAGCTGCCGCACTCCCGAGGCTTCGGGAGCATCGTGTGGTTTCCTGCACCTCATTAAAAGTTCTATTCTTTCAGTATAATCTGTAGCACTACTGTAAACTGTCGCCTCCGGTAGAAATAGCACCGGTATCGTTGTTGATGGTTACATTATTGAGATTTGTTACATTTTTTGAGTCCATCACATTGTCATTTTCGTCTGTTGTGGTAATCGTAAAGCTATTAAAACTTAGCTTGGTTGATCCAAACCCAAACCCAATACTTTGGGTGCTGCCTGTTTTTTGAAAGTTTTGTACTGCCATTGGCGCAACCCCAAACCCGCTCTGCAATTCCATACCGTTGAACTTGTACTTATACCCCGGGTTGTCAAAAGGGGTAAAAGGAGTGACGGTATCATCAAAATCTTTTTCGTTGTTGTTTTCTTCTTTGCGGTCTATTTTGGTTAAATCGCTATTGTAGTTTTTGTGTTGCAGGCCAAAAGGGTAGTAGTGGCTCTCATCGAGTATTCCCAAAGCACCACTCTGAGGGTCTTGAACATAATTCACACGCACATTGCCTAGATGGTCACGGTATTGATTCATCCTGACAAATAAGACTTGAGCCGATTCTTGATAAACATTTTGCCATAATGCGTTTTTAAATACTTTTCCCTTTTTGTGGCATCTTGTTGATTCAAACATCCTTCAAAATAGATTAAGTTTAAGGAGCGTCTCGATTTGGTTGATGATACTTGACCTTTATTGTGCTGCTCAAGTCTTAATTTTAAATTTGAAGTGTAACCTGTATAAAATTTATGATCAACTTCACTTTGCAACACATAAATATAAAAAAAATCTTACATGAAATTTAAAATTATTTGACAGGATAAACATAATCAAAACTGGGGATACCACTATCCGTTGGCGTGTTCTTCACATAACCCTCCGGGGTATGGAAAAACTGCAACACAGTGTCATAGTATTGAAAGCCGTGGAGGTAACGGGTGTTTGAGAGGCTGTCGTTGTGTCTTACGATTTTCATTTGTTTTTCACCGGTTGCGGTATAAAGATATTGAATAAATTTGTTTGTGCCTTGAAAAGTTGCTTTTGTGGGTTGCCCGCGCGGCAAGCTGGCAGCTTCACTAAATTGACCCTCAGGGTCAATTTTTAACGTTCGCTCCGGTTGTAGGTGATGTTTGTGATATTTTTGTTGCGGTCAACAATTAGGTTGCCGTTGTTGTCGTATTCAAAATCGTCGTTTTGTGTGGTGTTACCTTTTTTAAAGCCGGCATCGTTCGTGGTAATGTCATAAACGCTTGTTAATCGGGTCTTCTCATAGCTTCTACTAGCAGGTTTGAATACCACACGAAAGGATTCGTGCGGTAGGGGGTTCTTTTTGTGTTTTCATAAGTGAATATTATTAATGGTTTAATTTTTAGTCAACCTATTTCAGGAAAGTTCACAATTGTGAAAGCACAAAGTCATAAGACTTTGCGCAGCGGGGGGGCTTTTGTTCTTTGATTAAAGTTTAAAAAAAGAGGATAATTGCCATTCATCTTCTCTATCTAAAGTAAATAAATACCAAAATTCATTATTTAGTGTTTCGGCATATATTCTAAAAAAAATAGTAGAAGAATTCTCCATATATATTTTATCCCTTTTATAGTTTTTTATTTTATATCTTATTAATATACTTTCAAATTCACCCCAATTTTTAAAAATCTTTTTATTCCTTTTATTTTCTTTTTTATTCATTCCTAAAGTATTTGAAAATAGGAGCCTAGAGAATCTAAATTTATCGTCATTAATAAATTTATTTAAAAAATCCTCAAAATTATTATACGGGTCTTTCTTAAGATTTGCAGAATTATTTTCATTTAAAAAATGTAATATTTTAGCTTTAGTTATAATCTTAGGACTAGTATATAATTCTGCAATTCTAACATTGTCAACAATATCAAATACAGCACCTCCTCCTAGTATGGGCAAACTATTTACTACTTTTTCTTCATAATTAACTTCATAATATGAATTTAATTTAAGTAACCCAACTTGTTCATTTTTTATTTTTAATTTATCATTAAGTAATATTATGGTATCCTTTATGTTTTCCTCAAATTTTACCACTTTATAAACATAGTAATCAGAAATTTCTTCAATTTCAGTTACTTTAATTTTTAAGTAATTTTCGATAGGTTCTTGTGAAAAACTTGAAAAAGACAATAACCAAATAAAATTATAAAAAAATATTTTTATTATTGATTTCATTTATTGTTTAGGATTAAATTGACTAAAATCAAAATTACCAGAAATTGTGTGATATGTTCCTGTGTCTTCATAACGCACTCCTTTATTATTGCCACCCATATGTATTGATTGACTCTCCCTAAATTGAGCTCCTTTTAAATTAGCAGCCCTATTATGAGCTAGTGGATATTCACAACAGAAATATTTTCACAAAAGAGGTGATGATAAATGAATGCAATTTTACTAAGTAAAATAACTAAAGATTAAAATAGATAATCAAGAGGGTTTTTCCCTTAAATTAAACAGCGTTTTTCCTGTTTTGCAAAATGTGAGGAAATTCTAAAAATTAACTTTAATTAGGTATTGAAGTCTAACCTCAATTGATTTAGAAAGCTTATATGAAAGTTTTATTTTATTAAAAATAGTGCTTGCATATTAAAGAAGTGTTTTTCACATATCAAACCCCTGCAACAACGATAGTAGCGGCATCCTTTTTTTGTTTTTCACAAAAAAAGATAGAGCAGATAGCGTGGTTTATAAAACCCCCTTTTGGGTTTTATAAAGTTGCCCAAAACACAGTGAAATCAATTTTTTATTTGAATTATTCTATCTATTTTAGCTCAATGCGCACCCAAACACAACAAGAAGAATTTTATAACTGGCTCACTCACGGTATTGGCTTTGCTTTGAGTATTTTAGGTTTTGTTTTGTTGCTTATTTTTGAAACTCACGGTTCCTTGCAAAGTATTTTGAGTGTGTGTCTGTATGGTGGTTCTCTTGTGTTGCTTTATTTTGCCTCTACTATGTATCATTTAGAAAAACAGGAAACCAGAAAAAATAAACTCAGGATTTTTGATCACATAAGTATTTATGTCTTAATAGCAGGGACATACAGCCCCATTGTTTTGTTATTACTCCCCGACAGCAGGGGATGGATGTTGTTTTGGACGGTTTGGGGTATAGCAGCCTTAGGCACTATTCTCAAATTATTTTATACCGGCCGTTTTGAAGTTTTGTCTTTACTACTATACCTTGTTATGGGATGGCTCATTGTGTTTGATATTAACGCATTGGTTCAAAGTACAGATATATTGGGACTTATATTACTTGCTTTAGGAGGGTTGTTTTATAGTGTGGGGATTATTTTCTATGTGAGACACCGGGTGTATTTCAGCCATGTGATCTGGCATCTATTTGTTTTGATGGGAAGCTTGTTCCACTTCCTTTTTATTTTTCTTAGGGTAATTTAGACCCGGATTAAAGCAGAAAAGCCAGAAAAGCTGCAAAAATCACAATCAAAAGCTTGGCTAAATTGAATTTATGCCCTTCACTACTTTCAAATAAAATAGTGGTGGAGACATGTAAAAAGATTCCAATCACCACAGCGGTTGCTTCAACATAGTAATCCTTTAAAAAGTCTAAATGCTCAGCAGCAAAACTTCCAGCTGGCGTCATCAAAGAAAATAAGATTAAGAAAATCAATGTGTTTTTTTGTGAGTAGTTTGCCTGTATAAAATAGACAGTCAAAATAATCGCAATGGGAATTTTATGAATAATGATTCCCAATAATAAATTGTCGTGGTCGTGAATGGGAATTCCTTCTAAAAACGAGTGAATACTTAGACTCGCAAAGAGCATCCAGGGAAACGTGGTGTCGTTTTTATGGAGATGGACGTGCCCGTGCTCTGCACCTTTAGAGAAAAATTCTAAAAAGATTTGCAGGAGAATTCCTGCCATGATATAGACTCCAATGTATTTACTGTCAGTTTCATATACTTCCGGAAGTAATTCAAAAACAGTGAGTGCCAGTAAAAAAGCCCCGCTAAATGCCAAAAACAACTTGATACTACCGGGTTTTTGTGGCTTGAAAAGGAGTACAAAAAAATATCCTGCAACGATGGATAAAATAGGTAGAAGGTAATGCATCAATTAAAAATAAGTATTAGTCTCGGTGAATGCTCCCGGTCAAAATGACCCAAATTGTAATCGCCAAAAGTAAACAATAATTCAATACCTGCTTTCCTAAAATAATCGATAAAATCTTCTTTTGTAAGCGCCTTAACTTTTTCAGTAAAAAAAAAGGTTTCATTATTGTCTTTAAAAGAAATATCCTTAATTATATACCCCTCTTTCACAAAGCGATGGATGTGAAACTTAATCTTATTGACTGTTTTGGTTTCCTTTTCGATTAAATTAGAAATCACATAATTCACATTCATAAAATCAATCACTGCCTTCCCGGTGTGATTTAGATTTGCCTTTATAGACATGAGTGTCCTTAAATTATCCTGTTCATTTTCAAAATATCCAAAACTGGTAAACAAATTGAAAACCGCATCAAATTTTTTGTGATAGGGCTTACACATATCGTGTACATCAAAGTGAAGCGTTTCATTTTCATAATTCTTTGCATACAAAATGCTCGCAGGCGAAAGATCAACTCCGGTAACATCATAACCTAACTCATTCAAACTGATAGCATGTCGTCCTTTTCCACACGCTAAATCCAAAATGGTTTGTCCTTTCTTGAGTTTTAAAAAGCTTGTTAGTTTTTTCATAAAGACTAAGGCCTCTTCATAATCCCTGTCTTTATATAAAATATGATAATAGGGCGTGTCAAACCAGGAAGTAAACCAATTTTCTGTTTCTTTTTGCATCGTCATTCTTTAACACGTCTAAATTAATGTATTTTTGCAGCACTGAGAAGTTGATTATGGAAAATAACTATAAAATGGTGGCCAAAACCTTATTTGGTTTTGAAGAAATACTTGCGAAAGAGCTGAAAGACCTTGGTGCACAAAAAGTTGAAATGGGCACAAGAAGTGTGAGTTTCATTGGTGATTTAGGTTTTATGTATAAAGCCAACTTGAGTTTGCGCACAGCCATTAAAATTTTAAAACCCATTTATACTTTTAAAGCCCGAAATGATCAGGATTTATACCGACAAGTTCAGAAATTTGACTGGTTGCAATTCTTCAACCAGAACACTACTTTTTCCCTTGATGCAAGTGTTTCATCAGACTTTTTCAACCATTCTCTTTATGTGGTTCACAAAGTAAAAGATGCTATCGTTGATCAATTGAGAGATAAAACGGGTATCAGGCCCAATGTGGACACCAATAGACCCGAACTTCAAATTAACATTCATATTCAAGGAGACAAATGCACCTTATCATTGGACAGCTCGGGCGGGAGTCTGCATCTGAGAGGCTATCGCAAAGAGGTCAACATAGCTCCCATCAATGAAGTGTTGGCGGCCGGATTGCTCATCCAATCGGGCTGGACAGGGCAAAGTGATTTTTTGGATCCTATGTGTGGTAGCGGTACTTTTTTGATTGAAGCTGCTATGATTGCTTGCAATATTCCGGCTAATATTAACCGGCCCGAGTTTGGATTTATGCACTGGAAAGATTACAACGACGCACTTTTTGAAACCATTGAAGAGGCCATGCTCAAGAAGGTTAGAAACTTTCATTTTTCGATTACCGGCTATGATAAAGCACCTTCTGCAGTGGCTAAAGCCAAAGAAAATATCAAAAATGCCAATCTTGAGGAGTTTATAAAGGTAAGTCATGAAGATTTTTTCAAAACCAAAAAGAACAATGAAGGACCTTTACAGATTGTTTTCAATCCGCCTTATGATGAGCGATTGAGTATAGACATAGAGAGCTTTTACACCGAAATAGGAAATACTCTAAAGCACGGTTATCCCAATTCCCAAGCCTGGCTCATCACCGGAAATCTAGAAGCACTCAAATTTGTTGGGCTAAGACCTTCACGAAAAATCAAGACCTTCAACGGAAAACTGGAAGCGCGCTTTGTTAAATATGAACTTTATGAAGGCACCCGAAGGAGGGGGTAGTGTGGTTTCAAGCTCGGGGTTTCTGGTTTCAAGTTTCAAGTTAAAAAAAATCTAATGTAATTAATAATCAACTGGCTAAGCGAACTTGGAGTTTAAAACCTACTGCCTAAAACCTACTACCTAAAGCCTATTTCCGTCATCGGCCAAAACTCACAAACTCAACAACTCACATACTCAAAATCTCACTTCTTAACAATAGGGATCAAATAACTAATCCCATACCCAAATCCGGCTCCAAACTTGCTGTTTTCATAAGTGCGGCCAAAACCGGGAATGTATAAATTGTCAAAATTATCGGGTTTTTGTTCTGAGACCCTGTTTTTGAGTTGAAGATTTAAGGATAGGTATAAATTATTGAGAATTTCAGTTTTCACACCCACGATAAGTTCAACCCAATGCACTGTTAGTCCGTCAAAAACCAAAGGGTCTGTTCTCACATCCGGAGGAAAAAATGGAGCTTGAGTTGCGATTTGATACTCAATGAGTTCTTGAGAAAAGGAGGAGAGCCCGTAGCGCAAACCACCAAAAATCATATTGTTTAATCCCGCCCAGTTATTGTGTGCATTGTAATCAAAACCCAGTTTAAAATAACTTCCTTCTCCTTTTGAAGTGAGATTGTCATCAAAAGTGGTTTTTTGCTCGTGACCTAGTTCTATAGCAGCATAATAATTTTTATATACTCTGTAATCTGCCATGACTTCAAACCCCGAGTAGTTTTCATCAAAGAGTGTTCTGGCAGGCTTAAACAAATCAATCCCGGCACGCAAACCAAATTTTTCTTTGTGAACCAAAGTGTCATTTGCTGCTTCAGTAGTGGTTTGTGCTATTGAAACTGGTACAAAAACCAACAAACTAATGAAAAATAGAAAGGTGTGCTTCATTTTGATTTCTTGCGTTTACACTATCGGTTCTTATTGTAATTTCATCAATCCAGCTTTGTGGAGTGGGGTTGCTAATAGAAAAATCTAAACCTCTAAAATTGGTTCTAAAAGCACAGGCTCTGTTGATAAACTCATCTTTTCGGCTGTAGGTAAATGTTATAAAATCTACCAATGGGATACTGTCATTTGCGTTTGAAACGAAAAAGTATTCGGTAAAGTCAACGCTTGTATCAAGAGGTAGGGCAATTGAGTCTGTGCTAACAGGCGCAAACAAGCTAAACTCATCCTGAGGGCGAAAAACAGTAAAGGCATTCACTGTTTTAGGGGCCTGAGGATTTTCAGCATTAAAAAACTTAATGATCAACAGGGGCGTTTTTGCTGTTTCAGGTGTGCAAATATCATCCCGAGTACAACCCAAAGACAGAAATAGAATACCTAAAATTAGAAAAATAACTTTTTTCATTAATTACGTTTTTCCAAAAGTACGACATTTTCTACGTGATGTGTTTGCGGAAACATATCTACGGCTTGCGTTTTAACAACTTTGTATGAAGAATCCATCATCGCCAGGTCTCTTGCCTGAGTCGCACTGTTGCAACTCACATACACTATTTTCTCGGGAGCCACATCCAGAATTTGTTGCACCACATCTTTATGCATTCCATCACGCGGAGGGTCTGTGATGATGACATCAGGGACTCCGTTTTGATTGATAAAATCTGCGGTAAACACTTTTTTCATATCACCCACAAAAAATTCAACGTTTTCTATTCCGTTTAATTGCGCATTTTGTTTTGCGGCTTCAATCGCATCGGGAACAGATTCTACACCCACTACTTTTTTGGCTTGTTTAGCGACAAATTGGGCAATGGTTCCGGTTCCGGTATAAAGATCATAAACAAGTTCGTTTCCGGTTAAACCGGCAAAATCACGTGTTATTTTATACAATTCATAGGCCTGCTCAGAATTGGTTTGGTAAAACGATTTTGCATTGATTTTGAACTTTAGGCCTTCCATCTCTTCAAAAATATGGTCATTTCCTTTGTAGCAAATGATGTCCTGGTCATACAGGGTATCATTTCCTTTGGAATTGATGACATAGAGAAGGGAAGTAATCTCAGGAAATTGCTCGCCAATAAAATTTAGAAGCAATTCCCGATTTTTTTTGTGCTCCTCAAAAAACTGAACCAATACCATTATTTCACCCGTGCTACTGGTTCTGATCATCAAAGTGCGTAAAAATCCTTCCTGATTGCGGGTGTTGAAAAAGGGGAGGTTGTTTTGTGTGGCAAAATCTCTAACCGCAAGCCTGATGGTGTTTGAGGGTTCCCCTTGAAGGTGGCATTCTTTCAAATCCAATATTTTATCCCACATCCCCGGGATGTGAAAACCCAAAGCATTTTTGTTTGAAATTTCGTTATCACTTTTGATTTCTTCCAGCGTGAGCCATCTGCTGTCAGAAAAGGAAAACTCCATTTTATTTCTGTAATAGTATTGTTTTTTAGATCCCAAAATAGGAGAGACTGCTGGGAGCTCTACTTTGCCAATGCGTCTTAGGTTGTTTTCAACTTCTTTTTGTTTGAAAAAAAGTTGATCGTCATACTTCATATTTTGCCATTTGCATCCACCGCAAACTCCAAAGTGAACACACTTGGGCTGTGTTCTTCTCTCTGAAAGCTCGTGAAAAGTGATGGCTTCTCCCTCATAGTAGGCACTTCTTTTTTTGGTAGTTTGAACATCCACCAAATCACCCGGGATGGCATTGTTAAGGAAAATTACTTTTCCATCCGGCGCTTTGGCGATGCTTTTTCCTTTTGCGCCGGCATCAATGACGGTTATATTTTCAAAAATCTGTCTTTTGTTTTTCTTTCTTGCCATAGGGCAAAAATAAGGGTTTGACTTAGATTTTTGGTTTATTTCAACACCAAATTGAACGTCTTTAGAAAAAAAACAAACTGAGCAGTAGTGTCCATAAAATGATAACAACCGGTCCAGTGAATCCTATAAAAAATCCGGCGAGTCTAAATTCAGATTGTTCCACAAATCCGGTGCTGTAAACAATGGCATTGGGAGGTGTAGAGACCGGCAAGAGCAGGGCACACGAAGCACTAAGACCGATGACCATTGTAAATAAAACGGGATTTACATCGGCATACATACTTATCAATGAAATTGCCACAGGCACCAAAATAGTGGTTGCGGCCGTATTGCTCATAAAATTAGACAAAGCCACGGTGAGCAAACTAAAGAGCACTAACAGTAAATATACATTAAAATCAAACACACTTATTTTTGAAATAAAATACAACGCCAGTTCCTGTTCCTGAATCGCAATTCCTAAAGCAAGACCCCCCGCCACAAGCATCAAAGTATCCCAGGGAAGCTTTCTCACGTCATCAGCATCAATGATGCCCATCATCGTTAAAGCAACAATGGGTATTCCGGAAACAGCTGCTACCGGAATTCCGGTCCACTGAGAAGTAAGCCATAAAAAAACAGTGATGAGTAAAACCAAAAGAACAATTCGTTTTTGCTGTTTTTCCTCCTTTTTGTGGTCTTTTTTTCGCTCGAGGTCTTTGATAAAATCTATCGATAATTTGAGTTCGCCAAGCTTGTATTTGTTTAATAAGAGCTTCCAAGTCATAAAAGTGAGAAGCAATGCCACCGGCACACCCACACTCATCCATTGCAGGAAACTTATTTTAATTCCAATAGCTTCCAGCGCACCCACGGCAATCGCATTTGGTGCCGAACCAATAATAGTACCCATTCCGCCAATGGCTGCTGCGGTGGGAATACCCAGTAAAAAAACTTTTTGGAGGGCTTTGTTGTCAATTTTTGAAAAAAGGGGTGTTACTGTCGCCAGCATCATCGCTGTGGTGGCGGTATTGCTCATTACCATTGATAAAATGGCGGTGACAAACATAAGTCCCAGGATGATGTGTTTTGCTTTGTCACCAAATCTGGGCGCAGTAAAAATGAGTAATCTGATGTCGAGCCTTGTTTTTCGCATGCCTTCAGCGAGGAAAAAACCGCCGAGAAATAACCAGATAACCCCGTCAGACCAGGTTTGTACATATTGTTGCACATCCATAGTGCCTTCTCGTCCCATAAAGAAAATGAGGTAGCCCACAATAAAAATTCCCACGGCAAAGGGTGGAATCGCTTCGGTAAACCAGAGCAGCATAGCAAAAAACAACAAAAAAAGAACTATATGTTGCGTCCTTACAAACTCATCACTACCCAGAAAGTAGGTCAGTCCTGCAGCTATGAAAAGACACATCAAAAACATCCCCACTTTTGTGTTTCTGGCATAAACAAAAGGGTATTTTGCAATTTTCTTTAACGAATAACCTCTGGAGTCTGACATAGCTATTTAATTTGCCCACTAAAATACGGTTTTCGCAAAAGCTTAAAAATGACATGATACAATATTTATTGATTCCTTATAGATTTTATGAGAATATAGCTATTTTTGTACTTCAAGGATGATTTCTCTCCACAAAAAAAGCCAAGCAGGAATTACTTTTTACTAAACATTAAAAATTTGATTTATGTTCACATTAGACAAAATCACATCACAGCAAGCCATTGAACTTGAAGATAAACACGGTGCACACAACTACCATCCTCTTCCGGTTGTATTAAGTAAAGGCGAAGGCGTTCACGTTTGGGATGTTGAAGGAAAAAAATATTATGATTTCTTATCGGCATACTCGGCTGTAAATCAAGGTCATTGTCATCCCAAAATTGTCGATGCGATGGCGCGTCAAGCGGAAACGCTCACCTTAACCTCAAGAGCCTTTCACAATGATATGCTGGGGCGTTTTGAAAAATACATCACAGACTATTTTAAGTTTGACAAGGTATTGCCTATGAATACGGGTGCAGAAGCCGTTGAAACCGCCATAAAAATAGCCAGAAAATGGGCGTATGAAGTAAAAGGTGTAGAAGAAACCGAAGCACAAATTATCGTTGCAGCGAATAATTTTCACGGAAGAACCACCACCGTTATTTCCTTTTCAAACGATGAAAATGCCCGAAAAAACTTTGGACCCTTCACTCCCGGGTTTATGAAAATACCTTATGACGATATAGAAGCTTTGGAAAAAGCCATCAAAAGCAGCAAAAACATTGCCGGTTTCTTAATTGAACCCATACAGGGTGAAGCCGGTGTTTATACACCTGCAGATGATTATATGCGTAAGGCAAAAGAAATGTGTAATAAGCACAATGTACTTTTTATGGCAGATGAAATCCAAACCGGGATTGCCAGAACGGGTTCTTTACTTGCTGTTTGCGGAAATTGTAGCTGTGAAAATCACTGCGAACAACAAGCCACCTACAGCCGCCCTGATATTTTAATTCTTGGGAAAGCCCTTTCAGGAGGTGCTTATCCGGTTTCGGCTGTTTTGGCCGATAATCGCATTATGAATGTGATCAAGCCGGGGCAACACGGTTCTACTTTTGGCGGAAATCCTGTAGCAGCCGCAGTGGGAATGGCCGCTCTGGAAGTCGTTAAAGAAGAAAATCTGGCGCAAAATGCAAGAAAATTAGGGGAGCTGTTTAGAAGTGAACTCGATAAATATATTGAGGAAAGCACTATCGTAAAACTCGTGAGAGGACGTGGTCTCTTAAACGCCATTGTGATTAACGATACCGAAGACAGCTCAACGGCCTGGGATATTTGTATGGCTTTACGCGATAACGGTCTCCTGGCAAAACCCACTCATGGGAATATCATCAGGTTTGCGCCGCCATTGGTAATGAATGAAGAACAACTGCTCGATTGTGTTTCCATCATAATAAAAACACTCAAACAGTTTGAAAATTAAAAACAAAAAAAAACGCCCTTCGGGGCGTTTCTTATTGAATTGAATTGGATTAATAATTCATATCCATATCACTCATTCCTGTGAGAAATGCTGCTCCAAAAATAACAGCAATCAATATGTACAGTACAAAAAGAATGGCATACCAAAGCAATACTGCTTTTGCCCAGTTTGTTCTACTGGCATTTGTTGAACTTCCAAAAGCCCATACAAATAACATAATTAATCCCACTAAGGGAATGGCTGTAATAAAGACGGTAAGAAACCAATCTTTTACAGACATGACTTGGTTGTTTTGATTTTCCATTGGTTAAATAGTTTATTATTAGTTATATAAAGATAGGAATTATATTTTAACCAATAAACAAATACCTAAAAATGAAGAAGCCACTCCAAGGAGTGGCTTCAACAAATTATATAGAAAAATGAGAGCCCTTAATTCTTATTGTGAACAGTTACTTTGTAGTCAACAATGATGTCATCCTGCGTAACTAATTTTACAAGATACACACCACTACTTAAGTTTGCGGTTGAAAAGATATAAGTGTTTTGTTTGCCTAAATTCTTTTCGTGTATCATCAATTTGCCTGACATATCATACACAGAAGCCGATTTGATATCAATGGTCTCCGGATTAAAGACTTCTAATTGAGAAAGCCTGTTGTTCTGGAAGAAATCAATATTCATCTCAGCAATTTTGTTAGGAATTTGTTCATCCTGTATGCCTCTTCTAAAGACGATAAAATAGCGATCTTCAACCTTGCCGGCAGTGCCGTTGTGGGTAATGGTTGCTTTGTTTTCTGAATCCAAACGTTGGTATTGGTTATTTACCAGGTCAAACAAATACATGTTGTTATTGAAATTGTGAGACTCGGATAATTTAACAGTAAAATTTGTCACCCCATTTCTCACTCTCAAACCAAGAGGAATTACATCATATTCATCAAAAGGTCGTGTTTGAATGACATAGGGGTGTGTTTCTTCTTCCAGTTTCCAGAAAGTATCACCGCTGGTTATTAATCTAGGGTGTTTACTATCCCAACCTCTGTCAGCGCCTTTGGTTTTTTCAGGGTTGAACATCAACACCATTTCTCTCACATATTGGTCATTGATTTCAACCTGAAAACGCAAGGTGGGAACCACATATTCCGGTTCGTTTGGTATTGCAGGACCGGAACTTGCTGATAAGCTGGAGCCGGTGGGATTTCTAAACTCGCTAAAAGTGCCTGCACCTCTGGCTACATGACGACGCATACTGTTTTTAAACGTGACAAAACCAGAAGCTTCTCCTCTTACCATAAATCCTTGCCCAATGGGTGCAAAACGACGTTCGTAATTTCCTCCAAAACCTACGGAATCAATCACAGGATTCCCTGAACCATCATACATAGAGAATACTGCTGGGGTATAGGTTCCACTTTGACCGCCACCTAATTCAGGAGGAATCGAAGTTCCTCCACCCGGTTGCCAAACTGCATAACCGCCTTGTTGTTCGGTTAAATAATGAGAGTTCACCGCGGGATCAGACTCCCAGTAATAGGCAGCGGCAATAATCTCATTGTTATCAGAATCCATCAGAAAATCATACATATCTAAAGCAGAGGGGTAGGGGTTTCCGGTTAGGGTTTCTTGAAATACGGCTGGAGTTCCATTAACAGCAACATCTATATCGCCGTCGTTGGGTCTTCCTCTAAAGTCGTAGAGTTGGTTGTTAAAGTTACCCACTTGAGCCACACTACCGGTCCCTTTCATGGTAAAACCTTCGCCAGGTTCTAAACCATTACCAATTCCATTTTGATTGCCTATGTAAATCCAATTTGCATAGCCACTTTGAGCTCTCATAGTATAAATCCATCTCCTTGAAATGTTTAAAGTTCCATCGAAACCAATAGTGGGGTCACTACGTTCACCATTTAATGCGGTTGTAGAGGGGCTTTGGGTGCTATATGTTTTACTTAAAGTTAGGGCTGCGCCACTATCTTCTCTAACATCAAATATCCTTGGGATACCAAAGTTTGTGTTTCCAACAGCGGGATCATTTGGATTGCCCACAGGAGAAGCCCAGTAATTATAATCATAAGCATTGGTAGTACCTCGTTGCCAAACAGATAATGAACCATTACCGGAGTTTGTTGAGCTTGGTTTATCACCTTGTATCAATTGTGAATCACCGCGCAGGTATATGCTGGCCCGGGTTTCAGGATCGTTGGTATTAACAACAAGATTGATGTCGTTCTCAACATACAAAACCACATCGTTTGCATAAATGTAGCTGTCTGTTGTAGTTAATGTGTTTGGACTTACATGGAGTTGAGCAGCCAGATTACCTGCAATAAGCAATAGAGATGCTGAGAGTAGTAGGTGTTTCATAATTATATAGGTTTATTATACAGTAGTTTGGGGTTCACTGTTGTTTAATCAATCAAAAATACAATATAATTTTAAAAATTATCAATATTTTCTTAATATTTTCGATTATCTGCTTGATTCTTAGGTGGGTGTTTGGTTATTATTAGATACGATTTCTAATAGCTTTCCGGTTTTTATTGGTGAATGTTTTTTATAAAAAGTGTACTTTTACCAAAATTTATTTTTCAAGTGAAATTAAAGGAAGGAGATAGCGTGAGTGCCATTGACGAGCTTATGGAAGGTCGCGTAATAGCAGTAGTTAAAGACAGGGTGCATGTACAAACACGCGATGGTTTCACACTTGAATTCAATGAAAAGGAGCTCATCAAAATAGATAAAAATCTTACATTCGATTTTAATACCTCTACTCCAACAGAAAGTGTTTTAGAAGAAAAAGAGCCTGTAAAGAGAAAAAACAAGCCCGTTCCAACAAAAAAAGAACGCAATGCACCGGCTATGGAGGTAGATTTGCATATCAATCAACTCATTAAATCCACCCGTGGGATGGACAATTATGACATGCTCAACCTTCAGATAGATACTGCAAAGCGTCAATTGGAATTTGCTATCAAAAACCGAATTCAACGGCTGGTATTTATTCATGGGGTGGGAGAGGGCGTGTTGCGCACCGAGCTGGAATTTCTGCTAAATCGCTATGACAACCTCAAGTTTTATGATGCCGATTATCAAAAATATGGTCGAGGCGCTACCGAAGTGTATATTTTTCAAAACCCAAAATAATTTATTGAGCAGTCGTATTTAATGAGCCCAACTCCAGTGTTTCTTGTGTGATGGTTTCATTTTGACTTTCAAGTCGCAGGTTGTTCAGAATAAGGGTCGTAGTGAAAACATAAGAGGTGTCCTGCTCTATACCAATACCCGTTATCAAAGTATCAGTGATGCGCGTAAAAACAGTGGCAGTGCCTTGAGAGCTTGTAAAGTTTCGATTTATTGTCGGGCTGGTGGGAGGAATGGAGCTGCAAAAATAACTGTTTGGGATTTCATCATTAAACGTTCTGTAATTTACCACGTTTGTTGAAGCATCAATCGTAAACATCAAAGTATCTTGTCTGGTTAAAATAGAATCTTGTGTGTTGAGCTGAAGCGAAAGGGTTTCCAAATTGGTGTTATTGATTTTGAAAAACACATATTCGACCCCATTTCCACAAACGTTGAGTTCAATAGATTCAAAATCAAAAGTTGTTACAATCACATCGCCATCATTGCAAGCACCAAAGCTGAAGATAAGTATGAACGATAAAAAAAAGTTTCTCATAACAGAAATGTATTACACAAAAGTAATAGTTTTGCAAAACTTAAAACGGAACTTACTCCAATTAATTTCAATTAAACTATTTTTGAAGTATGAATAGTGTTTATTTAGACAGTGCCGCCACCAGCCAAATGCGTAAAGAGGTGATTGATCGAGTCACAGAGGTAATGCAAAATGATTTTGGAAATCCTTCATCTACTCACGCTTACGGAAGGTCATCTAAATCTATTATTGAGAATACCAGAAAAACAATTTCGAAACAACTAAACTGCAACGCTTCCGAAATTATTTTTACTTCAGGAGGAACAGAAGCCGATAATTTAATCCTCAACAGTTGTGTGCGTGACTTGGGCGTAAAACGCATCATTTCTTCAAAAATAGAGCACCACGCTGTGTTACATACCATAGACGAACTTCAAAAAAATTATGGTATTGAGCCGGTCTATCTGCGTTTAAATTCGTGTGGAGAGATTGATTATGAGCAACTTGAAAATTTGCTGAAAGACACATCAAAAAAAACATTGGTGAGCTTGATGCACGTAAATAATGAAATAGGCACCATGCTCGATATTGAACGGGTTGCAAAAATGACGCGAGCAAACAAGGCGCTTTTTCATTCAGACACAGTGCAATCGATTGGTCATTTTGAAATTAATCTTTCAAAAGTGGGTGTTGATTTTATCGTTGCGGCAGCCCATAAGTTTCACGGACCCAAAGGGGTGGGTTTTGCTTTTATCAGGAAAAACTCCGGTTTGCATTCGTTAATTTTTGGGGGTCAACAGGAACGCGGCCTGAGAGCCGGTACAGAAGCGGTGCACAACATAGCCGGATTGGAAACTGCTTTTGAGTTGGCATATAAACATCTTGAAGAAGAAAAAGCCTACATACTTGACTTAAAGAACTATTTTATCAGTGAGTTGAAGGGGCATTTTCCCGGTGTTAAATTTAATGGTGCCTGTACTGATGCCACTAAAAGCACCTATACACTTCTCAATGTGTGCTTGCCTATTTCTCCGGAAAAAGCCTTGATGCTCCTTTTTCAACTTGATTTAAAAGGAATTGCTTGTTCTAAAGGAAGTGCCTGCCAAAGCGGAAGCGAGAAAGGCTCACACGTTTTAAGCGAAATTTTAAACGAAGAAGACCTTAAAAAACCATCACTGCGATTTTCATTTTCTTCCTTCAATACCAAAGAAGAAATTGACTATGTTGTGGGAGTGCTCAAGGAGTTTGTAAATGGGTAGTAGGTTTTAGGCAGTAGGAAGTAGGAAATAGGCAGTAGGAAGTAGGTTTTAGCTGTAATTAACCTGAAACAAGAAACCTGAAACCTGAAACAAGAAACCTGAAACCTGAAACAAGAAACCTGAAACAAGAAACCCCTAAAACCGCATCGTGGTTCTCACATTAAAAACCCTGGGCGTAAGGAAATTAGGAATGGCATATTGCACTTTGGTCTCAACATCCCTCACAAACGTGTTTGTAATGGAGTTTTGTACATCAAAAATATTGTAGATTTCAAAACCAAAAGTAAATTCTTTAAAAGGCTTTAACCATCCGGAATCTCTCAATTTATCTTCATTCACAAGCACATAAGAAAATCCAACATCGGCTCTTTTGTAGTCTGGTAAGCGTGTTTGAAAGTCATAAGGGTCTGCATAACTGGGTGAACCTCCGGGAAGTCCTGTGTTGTAAACCAGATTCAGGTACATTTTTAAATCCGGGATTTTAGGTGCATAATCCTGAAAGAGAATACCAAACTTCAATCGCTGGTCTGTGGGTCTGAAAATATAGCCACGGTCATTGATATTTTCCTCAGTTTTTAGATAACCAAAACTCAGCCAACTTTCTGTTCCGGGAACAAACTCACCCGTGAGGCGCAAATCGAGCCCGTATGCATAAGCAATGGCATTGTTTTCTGCTCTGTATCTTATTCTAACGTTTTCGAGGGTGTAGGGGTTTACGTCTGTAAGTGATTTGTAATAGATTTCAGAATTGAGGATAAATTTTCGATCCCACATTTTAAAACTGTAATCATTTCCAAAAACGATATGAACAGATTGCTGAGCCTTTACATTGGGTCTCACTGTTCCGGTAGAATCGCGCAATTCTCTGTAAAAAGGAGGTTGATGATAAAACCCTCCTGAAAGCCTAAAAAGCATATCTTTTTCCCATTTAGGTTTTAAAGCAACCTGAGCTCGCGGACTAAAAACAGTTTGAGTGACAGATTCAATTCCTTGACCACTCACAGTCCAGTTGTGAGCTCTCACACCGGCATTGAGCCAAAGTTCATTCTCACCAAGATTTGTTCTTTTACTCCACTGTACAAAACCTGAAAATCGGTCAATCTGCACATCATTAAAAGCATCAATGTCATTAAAAGGAACCAGAGGAGAATCAAAAGGATTGTAGGGCTGGTCATTGATAAATTCAATTCCCGGTGGTCGAATCGAAAAACCGGCAGAGTCGATAATTTCAAATTCTTGAACACGATCTCTTATGTCTTCACGAGTATATTTTAAACCATATTGAAAAAGGTTTTCGTCATGGGTATAGTCTCCTTTGTGTTCTAAATTAATAATTAAAGCGTCTAGGTCATTTCGGGCATGGGTGAGTTGAGAGCCTATGGCTCTACTGAACTCTACGTCTCCCAAACCACTAGAGCCAATGTCTGTATTAACATCGCCAATGCGGTATTGGGCCAATATATCAAAATGTTCTTGTTCTTGAGTGTGGTAGGCAGAGGCGATAAATTTTAAGGTTAGATTTTCATTGGCTGCATAGGTGGCTTTAAAGGCGCCAAAATAGGTTTCATAGGTGTCTTTTTCCTGACCTTCATAAAAAATAAGCAACGCTTTGGGGTCTGCCAGTGTTCCAAAATTGGTCTGTCTGGTGAGGGGTTCATAGCTGTAATCGTTGATGGAAATATTTCCTAAAAATCCCAATTCCAGTTTGTTGTTGACCTTGTAGGTAATATAGGTTTGAGCATCAGCAAAAATGGGGGTGAAGTTGGTTTCTGTTTCCCGGGCTTTGACCAGCAGGCTGTTGTTTCTGTAGCGCAAACCACCAATAGCCGTTAAACGACCATTGCCCGAAATTCCTCCCGCGGCCACACTGGCACCCAGTAAACTCAAGTCAACAGACGCATCAAAGGTTACCGGTCTTCGGTATGTAATGTCAAGAACCGAAGAAAGCTTATCGCCATATTTTGCCTGAAAACCTCCGGCTGAAAAGTCAACATTAGAAGTCAAGTCGCTGTTTACAAAACTCAAGCCTTCCTGTTGCCCGCTTCTGATGAGGAAAGGGCGATAGACTTCAACTTCATTGACATACACCAGATTTTCGTCATAATTACCGCCACGCACAGAATATTGTGTACTCAGTTCGTTGTTACTGCTTACCCCCGGCAGTGATTTTAATAAATTCTCCACACCGGCATTGGCACCGGGTATTTTTCTGATTGTTTCGGGAGTTAGATTGACGATTCCCTGCACTTGCTTGTTTTGTCTGCTGGAAATAAACACCTCTGTTATTTGTTCAACCTCAAGGGACATAACCGGGTTGAAAAAAAAGTCTTCGTTGGATCTCAGAACTAAAGGAAGTGTTATTGGTTTGAATGTTACGTGTGTAAAAAAAACAGTTATTTCAGTATTTGCGGGAACTTCTAGTTCATAAAAACCACCAAAATCTGAAATAGTACCAGATGATTCATAAATGATATTAACGCCCGGTATTGGTTGGTTTTGTTCATCAAGAATAACACCTTTGATGGTTGCAGTTTGAGAAAAAAGAGTATTGCCAATTAAAAAGACAAATAAAATCTGGAGAAGTTTAATTGTTTTCAAGTGTATGAATTTATTTTCTGTGAAAAGTTGCTTCAAATTTAGAACTATTTCCCACATTATCGGTAACTATGAGTTTTAAATTGTTTTCGGTTTCTGAATTTATGTGGTCACTAAAATCATAGGTGAGCAAGTTGTTTTTGTATTCATATTCCATCAATATCCACTTTCCGTTAATGGTGGCACGGTAATTTTTGATACCACTTTGTTTATCTTCAATTTTAATTTGCAGTGTTTTATGATTGCTGATCCATTGCTTGTCAGAAAAATTGGCAGCAGTGATCACCGGTGGAATGGTGTCAATGGCAAGACCATAAGTACCAAATTCCCTTACTTTAGTTGACAAAACATTACCTACCCTTGAAGTGCTACTGTAATAGGGTTCTCCTCTGTAATTTAGTTTTCCGATGAATACCTTGTCCATATCTGAGGCTTCATAGTTTGATACATCCACAGAAATTGTAACGTTGGTATGCAAGGGAATGTTGTCTTGATGAAAATTTAGAATATCCCCATCAGAAGTTATTTGTAAGAAGGCATCTTCATACAGACTGTTTGGAGGTATATATACCGAAAACTTTCCCTTCTCAATGAGAGCGCCTTCACGCGCAACCACAAAGTGATTGTGTTCTTCAATAGATTTTTCTTTTTTGATGGGAAGTTTCAATCCTTCAATGGGTATGGATATGCGTACGTTATTTCCATTAAAGTCAGACACAAAAATAGTGTAGGTTGAATTTAAACTGTCTGATACAGAAATAAAACCGTTGTTTTTAGAGGACTTTAAAATACTCAATGGATTATTTCTTTCAATAAAAAGTTTTTGAATTCTTGATTTTTTTTCTTTGAAGTATCCATAATCAGTATATCTGTTGATGTATCTGGTTTCATCAAATGAAATTCGGTCAAAAACAATATCGATACTTTTTTCGCCATTGTGGTGCGTTTGGATTCTAAAAACACCATTGCGGTTGTTTGCTGCATTTTGTTGGTCAACAGTTGATATGCCAAAACCCAGGGTTCCAAAAGCAGTAATTTTTTCAGCGATATAATTTCCGTCAGTTTGAGGAACTAACCTGATTTGCTGAGGGTTTTGATTTTGGTTAACGTGAGAATCATTTCCTTGAGGATAGACAAAGACACTGTTTATCAAGGGGTCTCTGGTATCATCGACATTAATGCCAAAGAGTTTGGGATTCATGGGTCTTGAAGAGTTATCTCTAATTTCAAAATGCAGGTGAGGCCCTCCGCTACTTCCGGTATTGCCGGTGTAGCCAATCAAATCTCCCTTTTTCACAATTAGTTGATTCGCTTTGGGAAACACTTCTATTTCATAGGACTCATTTTCATAGTGTGTGTTTTTTACAAAATCCTCGATTTCCCCTGCATATTTTTGAAGGTGTGCATACACTGTAGAATACCCATTGGGATGTTGAATATACAAAGCTTTTCCATAGCCAAAATGTGCGACTTTTATGCGATTTACAAAACCATCTGCGGCAGCATAAACAGGAATTCCTTGTTTTTGTTGTGTGCGAATATCAAGTCCTGCATGGAAATGATTTGAACGCAATTCGCCAAAAGTTCCAGACAATTGAAGGGGTATTTTCAAAGGAGACTCAAAAAAATTCTGGGGAATATCACCTGGAATGGAATAAGTTAAATAGGATAAATTTTCCTGTGAATGAGAGATAGAATAAATGAAAAAAATAAAAAATAAAATGCGCCCCATAATTTTGATATCTGTTTAAAATACAATGTATAATAAATGTCATTAAATCACAACTTAAATTATTGCAAAATATTATTTTAAAAAAATGAAACAAAATGTTGCCTTATTAAGTAAGGTATGTTAACTTTGTGTAATTAGCATAAAAGTACTTTTTTGATGAGTAATCTTTCAGATATTGTTGATTCTCTTGAAAATAGAGTTAGTAAGCTTTTACACAAACAAGAAAGTTTAAAGCAAACCAATCTAAATTTGGAGAAAGAACTGGCTCAGGAAAAACTAGAGCATTCCAAAACAATGGAAGAGTTAAAGCAATGGAAAGAAGAATCAGACAATTTAAAAGTGGCTAATGCTATGTTAGGCAGTGACCAATTTAAACGAGAAACGAAACTCAAAATAAATTCATTAATTCGGGATATTGACGTATGTATCTCACAATTAAATGATTAAAGATTATGTCAGACACGCTTAAAATAAAACTCTCGATAGCAGACCGTGTGTATCCATTAACGGTAAAACCTTCTCAGGAAGAAGGATTGCGCAGGGCTACAAAAAAAATCGATGAGATGATTAAGCAATTTGAGCAAAATTATGCCGTTAGAGATAAGCAGGATGTGCTGGCAATGTGTGCCCTTCAATTTGCGGCTCAAACGGAACAAAAAATAGTTAATAATGTCAATGACCAAGCAGAAATAGAGGAGAAGCTAACCGCTTTAAATCAATTATTGCAAGATCATTTGTCATAAGTTCTTTTAAATAACATAATAAGGTACTGCCTACATTATTACAAATTTTGATAAACTCAACGCGATCTCTTTAAAAAGGGTGAGTTGAAGATGTAAAAGCGTGCCGTCTCAGTCTTTTTGCTGATTGGCGGATTTTTGACCATCTTAGTAGCCCTAAACTTGGTTTAAGGAGTTTATACAAATCAACGTTTTAATGTAGGCTTTTTTTTTATCTAAAATCAACCAACATGGATAGTTTATTTTTAATTATAGCAATAGGAGTCATAGGCATAGCATTGGGTTACCTTATTGCAAAAATGATAGAGCGAAACAACGGCTCCCATCTTATAAAATCTGCAAAGAAAACAGCAACTTCTATTCTTAAAGAAGCAAAATCTGAAGCAGAAACCCTTAAAAAAGATAAAATTCTTCAGGCTAAAGAGAAGTTTATAGAATTAAAATCTGAACACGAAAAAGTTATTCTAAGTCGTGATAAAAAAATTGCTGAAGCCGAAAAAAGAACGCGAGACAAAGAATCTCAGGTTTCTAATGAATTGGCAAAAAGCAAAAAGCTCAATACCGATTTAGAAGAGCAGATAAAAGATTATAAAGAGCGACTTGCGGTTCTTGAAAAGAAACAAACAGAAGTAGAAAAGCTTTACAGAAGTCAAATTGAACAACTGGAAGTTATCTCCTCACTCTCTGCACAAGATGCCAAAGCACAGCTTTTTGAAACCATCAAAGACGAAGCAAAAACAGACGCCATGGCCTTTATTCAAGGCGCTATGGAAGAAGCAAAACTTACTGCTCAGCAAGAAGCTAAAAAAATTGTAATCAATACCATTCAACGTATTGGCACTGAAGAAGCTATTGAAAACTGTGTGTCTGTTTTCAATCTTGAAAGCGATGACGTAAAAGGACGCATCATTGGAAGAGAAGGTAGAAACATTAGAGCACTTGAAGCGGCAACAGGTGTTGAAATCATCGTTGACGATACCCCTGAAGCAATAATTCTCTCATGCTTTGACTCTGTGAGACGCGAAGTGGCACGTTTGTCCTTGCACAAACTGGTGACAGATGGCCGCATTCACCCTGCGCGAATCGAAGAGGTAGTGAGCAAAACCAGCAAGCAAATTGAAGAAGAAATCATAGAAGTGGGGAAACGCACAGTGATTGACCTTGGTATTCATGGGCTTCATCCCGAGTTGATAAAAGTTGTGGGAAGAATGAAATACCGTTCTTCTTATGGGCAAAACCTGCTGCAACATTCCCGAGAGGTGGCAAACCTTTGTGGGGTAATGGCTGCAGAACTTGGTTTAAACACCAAACTTGCAAAACGCGCCGGTCTTCTTCACGATATTGGTAAAGTGCCAGATACAGAAACTGAAGTGCCTCACGCCATTCTCGGTATGCAATGGGCAGAAAAATATGGTGAGAAACCCGAAGTTTGTAACGCCATTGGAGCTCACCACGATGAGATTGAAATGACCAGTTTGCTTTCACCCATCGTTCAAGTTTGTGATGCCATAAGTGGCGCAAGGCCCGGGGCAAGACGCCAGGTGCTTGATTCATATATTCAACGTCTCAAAGATCTTGAAGACATCGCATTTGGATTTGCGGGAGTCAATAAAGCCTACGCCATTCAAGCAGGTAGAGAATTGAGAGTCATGGTTGAAAGTGAAAAGGTGAGTGATGAAAAAGCAGCTTCTTTGTCTTTTGAAATATCTCAGAAAATTCAAACAGATATGACCTATCCGGGACAGGTAAAAGTAACCGTGATTAGAGAAACACGAGCGGTAAACATTGCAAAGTAGAATTAATTAAGAGAAAGCCATTTGGTTAGGGCTAAGGCTCTTATTTAGGATTTCTTGTTTCTGTTATTTTTTCTTTTAAGTGGTTTTTTTGGCTCAATGACCTCTGTTGCAGCGGTTTTTTTAGAATCCTTTACCATTTTATGAATTATGGAAAGCTCCTCCTGCGTGAGGTTTCGCCAGGTTCCGGGTGCTAAATCATTTAACTTGACATTCATTATTCTAATGCGTTTCAATGCAACCACTTCATACCCTAAATACTCACACATTCTTCTTATTTGACGGTTTAATCCTTGAACCAAAATAATTTTAAATACAAATCGGCTCAATTGAGTGACTTCACACTTTTTGGTCACTGTATCTAAAATGGGAACTCCGTTGCGCATTCGCTCTAGAAACAAATCATTTATAGGGCGATCAACGGTTACAATATATTCTTTTTCGTGTTGATTTCCTGCACGCAAGATTTTATTGACTATGTCACCGTTGTTGGTCAGGAAAATTAAGCCTTCTGAGGGTTTATCCAGTCGGCCAATCGGAAAAATACGCTCTTGGTGGTTGATGTATGAAATGATATTTCCTTCGATGCGTAAATCTGTAGTACATGTAATTCCTACAGGTTTATTAAAAGCAATAAAGATATCTGTATTTGATTTTTTTAGAGGTTTTCCTTCAATTGTAATTTCATCACCTGGCAATACACGGTCACCCAGGCTACTTAACTTACCGTTTACAGCTACTTTTCCTTGTTCTATTAAAGCATCTGCTTGTCTTCGGGAGCAATAACCACTGTCACTAATCGTTTTGTTGAGCCTTACAGAATCGGGGTGATGAGTCATTTTTTATTTTTTGTGTAAAGATATAGATTAGAATTGAGATGCCTGAAGACTTGATTCATACATTTTAGATAGCTCAATCAAAATACAAATAAACTTAATATAAAGCAAAAACCCCTGTCTCTTTAGGAGACAGGGGGCAATCAAATTAACAAATTAGTGGGGAACAATTATTTTTTAACAATTTTAATCGTTTTGTCGGCATTTTTAGAGATGGCTTTTGCAAAATAAATACCGTTTTGTAATTCTGAAATATTGATGGTTGGATTTGAAGTATTTATTAGTTCTTTCATAACCAATTGACCTGCGGTATTGTAAACCTCAACAGCATCAATTATTACTGTTGAATCAATGTAAACGATTCCATTAGTAGGGTTAGGATACATACTCAGTTTATTCAATTCAAAATCAGTTGTGCTTAAAGTTTCACAAGTAAGCTGAAGTGTAAAATCACCAACATCATCCACATCAAATCCTTCAACCATAATAATATAAGTAGATGTTCCGTCAGACTCAAAAGTAACTTCAGATTGCAATCCACAAAAATCATCATTTACGGCAATTTCATTTGTTAAGTCACAGCTTGAGTAAACTCTTAAGATTGTATCAAAGTTTGTATTGGGGTCACATAGTGAAATTGTGATATTCTCAACGGCACCATTTCCGGTATAGGAGTAAAAAACATCTGGAGAATCATCTCCGCCATCGTTTGTAGCATTTGTTGTGCTTCCGGAAACAGTGTCATCACAAGATAACGCGATGGCGTTATTGCACTGGTTATTTGCTGCAACAGATGATAATTTTATCATAAAACCTACAATACCACCTCCTTGTAAACCTAAACCTACAATTGCGGTGCCATCATTTGAAATTCCTAAGGGAAGCGAAAAAGTAATGCCAAGGTCATCCATTCCTAAACTATCAACGTATTCATTGAGTTCTACACGACCGGTTTCTTCTGTCCAGATGAATCCTTCACCAAATAATGCCGGACCGGGAAAAGGTCTGTAAAAACCAACGATGACACTACCATCTTCATTGATTGAAGTTGCAGAACCACTAAATGAAAATCCACTGTTTGGATGTGAAATGTTTATCATACCTGTATCCTGACTCCATCTCCATGCTTCAAAATTGTTTCCACCGCCTATTACCCAATTTCCATCACCAGACACTGCACCAGCTTCACCAACAGGATTTCCTCCCTGGTTTGTGATTAATGATTGTACACCATCTACCCAGATTGCTGCTTGTCTAAAGCCGTCTATAGCATCTTGCCATCCCACAATCACACTTCCGTCATTGTTGGTGTCGTTAGCTCTGCTACTTCTATCTGGAACACTACTTCCCAAATCTATCATACCGTCGGCTTCTGTCCACTTAATACCGTGAGCGCCACCACCAACTACCCAGCCAAGACCAACTGCAGTCGTTCCATCTCCTGAAATTCCCCAGGCAGAGCTTGTGTCTCCATCAATAGAAGCTCCAATACCTCCTAAATAGGTCCATTCTTGAGTTGCTACATCATAATAACCCATTTCATTGAGATCATTGTCTGGATTTGTGACCGTTGCAGTTACTTTTGAACCATCGTTTGAAATAGAAGCTCCCCCGGCCATTGGAAAACCATTTGTTATGGATCCTATGGGTGTTAAGCCATCTGCTTCTGTCCAAATAAGGTTTGTGCTTCCAATAGAACCCACAACTTTTTCTCCGTTATTGGAGACACTGTTGGCTTCAAAATTTGCTCCTAAATTTATGACCTGGGCGATGCCTGTAGAAGAAACGCCAAGCGCCATCATCAACATAAAAAGTTTACTGTACTGTTTTTTCATTTTAAAAGGTTGTTTAATTTTTTTCTGGTGGCTAAAGTAGCGTAGTATATACTATAATAAAAGCCTTAGCCTTTTAAAATTCACGAAATTAAAAACTATAAATTGAATTTAAAAGCCTGTTTATGAATGTGTTATGAAAATAAAATAAATTGCTATCAAAGTTTAAACCGGACAGTCTATTTGGAGAGTTTTTGTTTGATTTTGTTTAAATTTTTTAAATCTTTTAGATAAAAATGGATGGAAATAAAAATAATTAGAAACAAAAAAAGGAATCCAACGATAAAAAGATATTTTGTGCGGGAAATTTTTGATTGTAGTTTATCTAATTCTGAAGAGTTATCACTAATTAGGTTTGATAATGAGTTGTTGATTGTTTTTATTTCTGTTGATTTTATTATTTGATTGGTTTCATTGTACTTAGCATTATAAAACTCATAATTTTCCCAGTCTTTAACTGCCAGGTAATTATCTGCGAGCCCTTTGTAAAGACCTTGATTAAGAACCAGATCCCCGACATCTGAAGAAACCAAGAGCCCTTTTTTCAATATTGATAGGGCTTCGTTGTATTGACCTTTAATTGTTAAAACTTCTGCCATTCCTTTTATGGCAAAAGCTTCAAGACTTTTAGCTTTTATAACTTGAGCAAAACCAATTGCTTTATCAAAGCTCACAGTAGCAGAGTCAATTTGAGTTTTTGACAAAAAACAATTTCCTTTATTGTAGTGAATAATGCTTAGGTTGGCATTCATAATCTCATTATTCTTCAGATGTTTTTGAAAGTAATAAATTGATTTGTTAAAATAGGATAGGGCTATATCACAACTCATTTGTTCTCTATACACAAATCCTCTCACGGCATAATTGTAACCCAGAAGGTTAGCAATTGAATCCTTTTGATTTATTTCCTGCAGGGTTTGCAAGGCTTCATCAAGGTATGAGATTGATTGATCATAAATTTGAAGTTGATGGTATTGATCACCAATTTTATTTAAAACATTTACTTTAAAAATTTTATTATCAATTTTAGGTAAAAGTTCAAGAGATTTATTGGCATACTCCAGTGATAATAGGTTATTTCTTTTTGAAGAATAGGCTGTTGAAAGAATCATTAAAGCATTTACTTTTATTTCATCACTGGTTTCATCGCTGTTGTATAATTCCAAACCTATTTTTATGGCTTTATTTGGGTTTTCATAAATATCCCTATTAGCCTCTTTTATTTGGGATTCAAAATTTTGTTGTGCCGAAAGCAACGAACTCCAAAAGACTAAAATGCCAAGGAAAACAATAATTTTGATATGTAAAATGGTTTGTTTCATTTGAAATTAAGCGCTTAAGGATTTGTTTTTTTTCAGGTCTTTTTTTAATAATTCTATAAAGACATTGGGTGAAATTCCGGTTATATTTTTAAAAACCGTTGCAAAACTACTATGGGATGAAAAGCCACTTTCTTCAGCGAGATAGCTTACTTTGTAATTCAAGTAATTGGGTTCTGTTTTTAATTTTTTGACAATATATTTTATACGCAAGCTGTTGATGTATAGATTGAAATTTTTTCCCTTGTGCTTGTTAATTACCTCAGAAAGATATTTTGTGTTTGTATCAAATTGTGAGGCCATTTGCGCCAATGACATCTCATTGGAGGTATATTTGTTGGTTTTTTCAAAAGCATCTAACTTTTTTAAAAGTAAACTTTCGGTTTCTTTTGGGATTCCCAAACTCTTTCCAATACTTTTTGCAGGTGGTTCCTCTTTTTTATCGAGACTTTGTATGAGTTTTAAATAATTAATAACATCTCTGCTGTGTTTAAGTTTAATAGATGTAAACCATCTTGTGAAAAGTGCAATCAGAACAAGCAAAGCGGCAATAGAGCCCCAGGTCCACTTTGTAGAAACTAACTCATTAGTTAGCGCTTCTTTTAAGTCTAGTTGGTTTTGTTGAAAAATATTAAAAATGGCATTAGAAGCAGCACTTTCCTTTAATTTAACACTATTGAAAGATTGCGTTGCTTTTTGGTTGAATTCGATAAATTCATCTTCTTTTTTTAAAGCAAGGTAGTTTTGTGAAAGTTGATTAAATATAGCATAATCAAGAAACGGGTTATTGAAAGATTTAGAAATATCTAATGCTTTTTTTAAGGTGTCAATCGCGGTTTGATGATTATTGGTTTCAAAAAAATATTTAGAATAGTCAACAAGCATAAAAGCCTCCTGTAAACTTTTGTCTTGAAATGCTCTTTGATTCAAAAGTGCTTTTTCAAAATAAATTTGAGAAGAATCACTTTTTCCTTTAGACAAATAGAAAGTACCAAGAGAATTTGAAATTTTACTCTTTAGGAGTATAGCTTCTTTGTTTTTTTGCCCGGTTTTGGAGTCAATTTCAAAGAGAAGTTGTTTTAGCTTTTTGTTATTTTGAGTAGAATCTGCTTCCAGCCATTTCATTTCCTTTTCAAAAACAAGAGCCAACGGTTGGTTTGAATTTGATACTAGAAAGTGTGCTCCATCTTTTTGCAGGTTTTTTGTTATTTCATATAAGCCAATGGTTCTAAACAATGATGTGCCAAATAATATGTATTCTAGCTGCTTTGCAGTAAAATCAGAATTTTCAAGATGTTTTTTTCCAGCAAAAAAAAAGTCAAATGCTTCCTCAAGATTTCCTTTTGCAAAATAACTTTTTGATAGAATTAAATTTGTCTGAATAATTTCAGAGGCATTATTTGTATTTCTTAAAATTTGTGAAGCAATACGGATGGACTCGTCCGGATTAATAAAAGTAGTTTTCTCGGCATTTTGCAGGAGTTCATTTACTTGAGGGTTTTCTTGTGAGAAAACCGAATTTCCAAAAAATAAAAAAACGAATATGTGAAAATAGGTTTTCAAGAAAGCAAATCTTTTTAACAAATATAAGAGAATAAAACGAGCTTATTCAATAGTCATATCACATTGAAGCAATCTGCGCTTCTATTTTAAATCATACTACTTTCTGATTTAAAAGTATAAATTATTTGGGTTAAATTTGCATTTGAAAATCCCTAATAAATTATAAGATGGAATCACCCAATTGGAAAACTGTAAAGGAATATGAAGATATAACCTATAAAAAATGCAACGGTGTTGCGCGCATCGCCTTCAATCGCCCAGAAGTGCGCAATGCATTTCGTCCTAAAACGACTTCAGAATTGCTGGATGCCTTTCACGATGCACAAGAGGATACCTCAATTGGAGTTGTTTTGCTTTCTGCAGAAGGCCCTTCGCCCAAAGATGGGGTTTACAGTTTTTGTAGTGGGGGAGATCAAGCTGCTCGTGGCCATCAAGGATATGTTGGGAATGATGGTTACCACAGATTAAACATTTTGGAGGTACAGCGGTTGATTCGGTTTATGCCAAAAGCTGTCATTGCCGTAGTTCCCGGTTGGGCAGTTGGAGGTGGGCATAGCCTTCACGTGGTTTGTGACATGACATTAGCCAGCAAAGAGCACGCTATTTTTAAACAGACAGATGCAGATGTTACCAGTTTTGATGGAGGTTATGGATCTGCCTATCTTGCTAAAATGGTGGGTCAAAAAAGAGCCCGCGAAATTTTCTTTCTCGGAAGAAATTATTCTGCACAAGAAGCTTTTGAGATGGGAATGGTTAATGCCGTTATTCCCCATGCAGAACTTGAGGATACTGCATATGAGTGGGCGCAGGAAATATTGGCAAAATCACCCATATCCATCAAAATGCTCAAATTTGCTATGAACCTTACTGATGATGGGATGGTGGGGCAACAAGTCTTTGCAGGAGAAGCCACTCGATTGGCTTATATGACAGATGAAGCAAAGGAGGGAAGAGATGCCTTTTTAGAAAAGAGAAAGCCCAATTTTGTAAAAAAGTGGTTGCCCTAAAAAAATATATAAATTCAAATCATTAGCTCATTTCTGAAACCACTTCCTGAGTCTTTTCAATTTGTTTTGAATCAACTTGGTGTGATTTTCCATTCAGTCTTTCTGCTTTTTTCTCTTCCTTTTTGATAGCATCTCTGATTTGTTTTATCGTTTTTGTACTGCCATCATGACTCCAACCCGGAGGGCCAAAAGCATACATAAATTTGTGCCTCCAGTTTTTAGATTTTTTCATATCCTCCCAAATATTTTTATACTCGTGGGTCAAAATAATCCAGATGTTGTAGGAGTTGGGAGGTGAAGTAACACCATATTCAATATCAATATCTTCATCGAGTTCTTTCCAGGTACCAAAAATTCGATCAAAAATATTTAAAATCCCACCGTGGTTTTTATCCATATACTCTATGTTTTTGGCATGATGCACCTGATGCATAGTGTGTGTATTGATAAACTTTTCAATAAAACCCATTTTAGGAATGTATTGTGTGTGTAACTGAAATTGCCATAAAGCTTCAATCCCTAAACATACAATAAGCATTTCGGGCGGAAAGCCCAGCATTACTATCCACATATAAAAGAACGGTTTGTAAAAAATGGTAAACCAGCCATTTCTAACTGCGGTACCCAAATTAAAATTTTCTGAAGAATGATGAACAATATGAGCTGCCCAAAAGAAACGAACCATATGATTTTGCCTGTGGAACCAATAATAGGCAAAGTCATCAAGTAACATACATAAAATCCAAACATACCAAGCATAACCAAAGGATTCCCATCCAAAAATATTTCTGCGCACACCCTCCACAACCGGATTGAACAATTCATAAACAAAAGAAAATATTAATATTGCAGAAACTGTTTTAATCAAAGCAGCGATAACTGCAGACCCAACACCAATAGCCAAACTAGCGGTCAAATCTTTCCATTTATAGAGCTCCTTGTTGTTGGTGTGCTTACTGTAAGTGAGCTCGAGTAAAATAAATCCTAAAAAGCAAGGAACCCCATACACTAAAGGGTTTGTAAAATCCATGTGGTTTGATGTTTAAAGAGATTAAAAATTTTGAAAAAAAAATTCTTTGAATCACAATATAATGATTCTTTATAATTTTAAACCTTATTTTTAAATTATTTCTTATAAGCATCAGAGTGAACGTTTGCCACGGCTCTACCACTTGGGTCATTCATATTTTTAAAACTTTCATCCCATTCTAAAGCCACGGGACTACTGCAAGCCACCGAGGGGACAGAGGGCACACTCAAAGCTGCCGCATCACTTGGGAAATGTGATTCAAATAAGCTACGGTAATAGAATTCTTCTTTTGATGTGGGTGTTTGCACCGGAAATTTAAAATGCGCATTTGCTAACTGCTCATCGGTTACCATTTCATTGACCATTTCTTTTAAACTGTCAATCCAGCTGTAACCCACTCCATCACTAAATTGTTCTTTTTGTCTCCAGGCCACGCTTTGAGGAAGCATATCTTCAAATGCTTTACGCAACACCCATTTTTCCATTCGTTCACCATTAATCATTTTGTCTTTTGGGTTCAAACGCATAGCTACATCCATAAATTCCTTGTCTAAAAACGGAACACGACCTTCAATACCCCAAGCGGCAAGCGATTTATTAGCACGCAAACAGTCATACTGATGTAATTTGTCTAACTTTCTTACGGTTTCTTTGTGAAATTCTTCTGCATTTGGGGCTTTATGAAAGTATAAATACCCGCCAAATATCTCATCGCTTCCTTCACCGGAAAGCACCATTTTGATTCCCATCGCTTTGATAGCCCGAGCCATTAGGTACATTGGAGTCGATGCGCGAATGGTCGTAATATCATAAGTTTCCAGATGATACACCACATCTTTAATGGCATCAATACCCTCTTGGATGGTGAATTTAATTTCATGATGCACGGTGCCTAAATGGTCTGCTACTTTTTGAGCCGCTGCCAAATCTGGAGAACCTTCAAGACCCACTGCAAAAGAGTGCAGTTGTGGCCACCAGGCAGCATCTTTGTCATCACTCTCGATACGTTTTTCTGCATATTTTTTTGCTACCGCAGAAGTAATAGAAGAGTCTAACCCACCGGAAAGCAAAACACCATATGGCACATCACTCATNAGTTGACGGTGCACNGCATCCTCAAGTGCTTTTTTCAGCAAGGCGATATCTGTAGCATTTTCTTTTACGGCTTCATAGTCCATCCAGTCGCGTTCATACCATTTTACAAACTTGCCATCTTTACTGTGCAGGTAATGACCGGGAGGGAAGAGTTCAATTTTTGAACACACGCCTTCCAGGGCTTTTAATTCTGAAGCGACATAAAAGGTTCCGTTTTTGTCCCAACCAATATATAGAGGAATAATGCCCATATGATCGCGCGCGATGAAATATTCATCTTTTTCAATATCATACAAAGCAAAGCCAAAAATACCATTGAGCTCATCAATAAAATGAGGTCCTTTTTCTTTATAAAGTGCTAAAATAACTTCACAATCTGATTTTGTCTGAAAATTGTAGTTGCCTTCAAATTGTTTGCGTAAAGTCTTGTGATTGTAAATTTCGCCATTAGCAGCTAAGACAAGATTCCCGTTATCACCGAAGAGGGGTTGTTTTCCTGAGGTGGGATCAACAATAGCAAGTCTTTCATGAGCAAGTATGCTTTTTTCATTGTTAAAAATTCCGCTCCAGTCCGGGCCGCGATGACGAATACATTTTGACATTTCCAGGAGTTGAGGTCTTAAAGCTTCGGCTGGTTCTTTAAGATCAAAGGCACATACAATTCCGCACATATTTTTTCAATTTTAAGTTAAAAAAAACCTGTCAAATTTAAAAAACTTGACAGGTCGATATTTTGACAAGTTTTTCTTGTTAGGTGAAATTATTAGTATTTAAATTAATGTTTGTCATTTTTAAAATCGGGGATGTTTTCCTACAAATATCGATTAATTATTTTAGTGTTATTCTAAATTTAAACTTTTTCGATGAGTTGCAAATTTATCCTAATGAAGGGTATGTTTTTGGATCCACTTCATTCATAATGTGATACACTTTTTCAAAAATATCTTCAATGGAGGGTTTAGAGAAATAATCTCCATCGGTTCCATAAGCGGGTCTGTGTGCTTTTGCAGTGAGTGTTTGGGGCTTGCTGTCTAAGTAATTATATCCTTTTTGTTCATCTAATATGTGTTGAAGAATAAATGCCGAAGCACCACCGGGCACATCCTCATCAATAACCAAAAGGCGGTTTGTTTTAGCCACACTTTTTACAATATCGTGATTTAAATCAAAAGGCAATAAAGACTGAATGTCAATTATTTCAGCAGAAATTCCTACTTCTTGTAGCTCTTTGGAGGCCTCTTCAACAAGACGAAGCGTTGAGCCGTAAGAAACAAGAGTAATATCTGTTCCTTCTTTTAGGGTTTCAACAACACCGATAGGAGTTCTAAATTCACCTAAATTGGATGGCATTTTTTCTTTTAAACGATAGCCATTCAGACATTCTACGATGAGTCCCGGTTCATCTGCTGCAATAAGAGTATTATACAATCCGGCTGCTTTTGTCATATTGCGGGGAACTAAAACATGAATTCCTCTCACAAGATTTATAATTCCGCCCATGGGCGATCCACTGTGCCAGATGCCTTCCAGTCTGTGTCCTCTGGTTCTTATGATAAGTGGCGCTTTTTGTTTGCCGAAAGTTCTGTATTGAATACAAGCCAGGTCGTCACTCATAATTTGAAGCGCATAAAGCACATAATCAAGATACTGAATTTCTGCAATGGGGCGGAGGCCTCTTAAGGCCATCCCAATTCCTTGCCCTAAAATTGTTGCTTCTCTGATACCGGCATCGGCAACTCTGAGTTCTCCATACTTCTCTTGCATGCCTTCGAGACCTTGGTTAACATCACCTATGGTGCCACTGTCTTCACCAAAAACTAAAATATCTGGATGGGTTTCAAAAAGTTTATCAAAATTATCGCGTAAAATCAATCGCGCATCAACCTCTTTTGAGTTAGGGTCATAAATAGGTTTTATCTCGGTTACAGCCGTTGTGTTTTGAGCTGTTTCACTGTGTAAGTGTTTACTGTATTTGGGTTGTATTTTTTCAAAATAACGCTGAATCCAATTTGCAAGTTGCGTTTTAGCCTCGCTGTTTTCGGTTCTTACATATCGCAATGCTTTTCTTGCAGTTGCCAGTATTTCTTTTCTAATGGGTTCTTTAATGGCCTCCAAATCTTCTTTAAGCTTAGCAATAAAGTTTTTGTTACTGCTTGAGTTCATTAAGCTTTCCAATAAGCTCAATGCTTCAGCCTGTTCTGCTTTTTGAGGAGCCAAAAAGGCTTTCCAAGCTGCAGCTTTTCCTTCTCTCACCTCTTTTTTTATGTCCTTTTCAAGGGCTGTGAGTTCTTCATCAGTAGCGATGTTGCTTTCAATAATCATTTCGCGCATTTTTAAATTACAATCATGCGCTGCTTCCCAAGCGAGTCTTTCAGCATCTTTATACCGTTCATGTGACCCCGATGTTGAATGTCCCTGGGGTTGCGTTAACTCTATGACGTGAATCAAAACGGGCACGTGTTCTTTTCTTGCAATTTGAGCTGCTTTTTGGTAGGTTTCAATCAAAGCGGCGTAATCCCAGCCGTGAACTTTTAATATTTCATAGCCTTTGTTGTCCTCATCACGTTGAAATCCCTTTAAAATTTCGGAAATATTTTCTTTGGTAGTTTGATGTTTTGCATGAACGGAAATACCATATTCATCATCCCAAACACTCATTACCATAGGAACTTGTAAAACACCTGCAGCATTAATGGTTTCCCAAAACAGCCCTTCGCTTGTGCTGGCATTCCCAATGGTGCCCCAGGCTACTTCATTGCCTTTTATTGAAAAATTTGATTTATTTTCTAAACCTTTTACATTCCTAAAAATTTTAGATGCCTGGGCTAAGCCTAGAAGGCGAGGCATCTGACCTGCTGTTGGAGATATATCCGGGCTGGAGTTTTTCTGAGCAGTTAAGTTTTTCCAACTTCCATCTTCATTTAAACTGTGCGTAGAAAAATGGCCACCCATTTGTCTTCCGGCTGCCATTGGTTCTTGCTCTATATCTGTATGACCATACAATCCGGCAAAAAATTGCTGGATGGTCATTTCGCCAATTGCCATCATAAAAGTTTGGTCGCGGTAGTAACCTGAACGCCAGTCACCATTTTTGAAAGCTTTCGCCCAAGCGAGTTGCGGAACCTCTTTTCCGTCACCAAAAATTCCAAATTTAGCCTTTCCGGTTAAAACTTCTCTTCTGCCTAACAAACTACATTCCCGGCTTGTTACCGCGATTTTATAGTCCTTTAAAACTTCAGATTTAAATTCGTCAAAAGACAATTCACTGGTGGATTCAGATTTTGTTTGCATAAAAGAAATTTTGAATTGCAAAAGTAACGAAAAGTAAATGTTTTTACAATGAACAGTTGTTTGTTTTAAAATCTAATACTTTTTGGTAGGATTTTTTAGACCTATGTTGTCTTATAATAAATGGAGTTTAATTAAAACATATATCAATGAAAAAATTAAAAATATTTATACTGGCCAGTTTGGGTCTCTTTATGTTCAACTCGTGTGAAACCACCGATTTGAATTTGACAGAAAACCCCAATGCGCTAACGCCAGACCAAGCTGATGTCGACTTTTTCTTAAATGATATTCAGGTCAGCTTTGCAAGAACAGTAAACACTTTTGGAACTTTTGGAAGTGAACTTACCCGCATCAGTTATATGTTTGGTAGCGGAGGTAATTATCAAACCGCATACAGCGATGTAAGTTTTAACACTGTATGGGCAAACTCATATCAACGAGTGATGAAGGATATTCGCACGATGAATCCTCTAGCCGAAGAAATTGGACTAGCCAAGCACATTGGAGTAGGACAAGTTATAGAGGCCTACTTGATGATGACTTTGGTAGATAACTTCGGAGATGTACCTTATTCACAAGCCTTTGATGAGTTTAACCTTGACCCTGCTGTTGATGATGATGCAGCCATCTATGCAGCTGTTTTAGAATTGCTGGATGATGCCATTGTTAATTTTAATGCAGAAAGTCCCGGCTTAGCAAAAGACTTTTATTACAACAATGATTTTAGCAAATGGATAAAGTTGGCAAATACACTTAAAATGAAAGTGTATATCCAAACACGTTTAGTCGATGGTGGTGCTTTAGCTGCGTTCCAACAAATCGTTAACTCAGGAAACTACATTTCCTCAAATGCAGATAACTTTGTGTTCAACTATGGAACTGAAAACGTTCTTCCAGACTCACGTCACCCCGGTTATGCAGCAAACTATCAAGCCACAGGTGCTTCAGATTATGCATCAACCTGGTTGATGAACCATATGTTGACAGACAAAAGCATTAGAGACCCTCGTATGCGTTACTACTTTTACAGACAACGCAACTCAGTACCTACCAACCCAAGCCAACAACAAGAGCTTATTAGATGTGCTGTAGAGCCCATCCCTCCTCACTATGTGGCAGCAGGTACAATCTATTGTTATCCGGGTTATCCAAACCCTGCAGACGGTTTTGGATACTGGGGTAGAGACCACGGTAACAGAGAAGGTATTCCACCAGATGCTCGTTTGATTACAGCTCCTGGAATCTATCCTGTGGGAGGTCGTTTTGACGATGCTACTTTTAGAGGAATTAACGGAATCTTTTTTGGAGCACTGGGACAAGGTATTACTCCCATTGTGTTGAGCTCAACAGTTGATTTTTGGAGAGCAGAAGCTGCTTTATTTGGAGGTTCTGGCAATGCAGCAGCATTGGTAGCCAGTGGCGCACAAAAATCACTCACTTATGTAAGAACATTTGTTGACAGACACGCAGATCCTAACCCTGCGAATGCTATCAATCAAAGTGAAATTCCGGATGTTTCAGACGATGCAGTGTATATCGCAGATTTAACTGCACAAATGAATGCGGCTGCTAACAATGCAGAGCGTCTTGACATACTTGCAAAAGAATTCTTTGTAACACTTTATGGAAACGGAATCGATGCCTATAACTTCTACAGAAGAACAGGAGCACCAAGAGATATTCAACCACACATCGAGCCAAATCCGGGCGGGTTTATTCGTTCGCATTTATACCCTGCTAACGCAGCAAATAACAATGCAAACATCACTCAGAAACCAAACGTATTACAACGTGTATTCTGGGATAACAATCCATTAGAAGGGTTTCCTCAAAACAATTAATGCATCTACAAAATTTCGCTTAATTGGAAAAGGGACAAACTAATTCAGTTTGTCCCTTTATTTTTTTTGAAGTTTGACGTTGCTGGATTAGTCAATTAGCGTGTTATTAAACAACTTCAAAATGCGTTTATATTCATCTATCCAGCTACTTGGCTCCACAAAACCGTGGTCTTCTGCCGGATAAACAGCCATTTCCCAATTGTCCTTTTCGAGCTCGATTAGACGTTGCGCCAGTCTTACAACATCTTGAAAATGAACATTTACATCAACCATCCCATGAGCGATTAGCAAATGACCTTCAAGTCCTTCTGCAAAATAAATGGGAGAGGAGCGACGGTATGCAATGGGGTCGTTAAAAGGTTCATTTAAAATATTTGAAGTATAACCATGGTTATAATGAGCCCAATCTGTCACAGAGCGCAATGCAGCCCCACTTTTAAATGTTTCTGCCTCATTAAATAATGCCATTAAAGTGATAAAGCCGCCATAACTGCCTCCATAAATTCCCACTTTTTCAGGGTCAACTCCCATTTCTTGAACCAGGAACTTTGCACCATCCACTTGATCTGATAAGTCTTTTCCTCCCATATGGCGATATATAGCAGTGCGCCAGTCTCTTCCATAACCGGCACTACCGCGATAATCAATGTCTAAAACGGTATAGCCTAGATCTGTCAATAAATTATGGAACATATACTCCCTAAAATAGGAAGACCACCATTTATGCACATTTTGTAAATAACCCGCTCCGTGTACAAAAATCACTGCCGCTCCATTTTTTGTTTCTGCTGCGGGAGAATAGAGTCTCGCCGGCACTTTCACACCATCTGATGCTGTAAAATGGATTATTTGTGGGTCGCGCCAATTATAACTGCTAAATTCTTGAGTCTGCCCGTTTGTCAATGGAGTCTCTTTTACGTTTGCTATTGTAGGTTTGTAATACAATTCCCATGGTTGATTGCTGTATGAATATCTTATTGCCATATATTTTTCATCTGGCGAAAGAGAGACCTCATTATTTCCTGTTAAGTTCGTAAGTTTTTCCATTTTACCTCCCATCAATGGCATTTTATAAAAATGACGTTCGCCGGGGTCAACTTCAGAAGTAGTGAGGTACCAGTGTTTTTTATCTTTTGAAATAAAGGGGTCAAAAACCTCAAAGTTTCCAGAAGTCAAGGCTTTTTTTCTTCCATTAGTAACATCAACCAAATATAGATGAGAATAACCTGTTACTTCAGATTGGAAATAGAAATGCTTATTATCCGGCAACCATCCCATAGTGCCACCTCCCATAGACCACCCAATCCCGGGACCGGCAATCCAAGCCTCATCACGTTGTCTGTCTAGGGATTGGAGTTCACCAGTTTCAAAATTCAATTTTGCAATCCAGCGGTCTTTATTGTCCTTTGAGCGAACATTCACAATAGCATGGTCTCCATTGTCTGAAAAATAGACCCTTGAGAGAATAACTTCACGTTCTTTGGCTTCCCATTCTTTATCAGGATAGTCTTTAACATAATCTGGCAAGTCTTTAATGCCCGGGAGGTTTTCGGTTTTAACCAGATAAACGGTGTCTTTTTCTAAGTTATAGATTGCAAGTTCCACCTGTGTTTGATTGTCGCCCACTTTGGCTCGTGTATTTAAATCGACCGTATAACCCGAAGCGTCAATATAATCAGGTACAATGGTAGCGTCTGAGTCTCCACGGGTTACTAAATTGAAAGTCACAAAATTTTCATTTGGAGAAACCTGTAGATTTGTTAATGACTTTTTACCGAGATAAAACTCAAAAGGGTCTTTATCCTTTGTCATTTCATTGTACTTTTTACTGCTCTCCTTTTTATCTTCTCGTTCTTTTATAACTTGAAGTAGGTTTAGGTTGTCATCTCTTAACCAATTGTTTTTAATTGATTTGTCTTTTTCTTTTTCGGTTTTCTTATCTCCGGTTTGAATGCGGGTTAATTTCTTTATAGAACCAGATTGAATTGCATACAGATAAGCGTTGTTGTCATATTGAAAGGCAATATGGTTTTCATTTGCAAGGAAAACCGGGTTTGTAATTCTTCCGGAAAGTTCGAGTAAATCTATTTCTTTTTTGGTGCTAAGGTTGTACAGTTTTAGTATGTTGTTTTTTGTGTATAGCTTTTGTGTTTTATTTTTATTGTAATTTCCGTTGAACGGTATGAGTTTCTTTTCAGTTTTCCAGTTTACCTTCTCAATCACATTGGGACTGTTGATGGCTATGCGGTAGAGAGAATCTGTTGGGTCCTTGTCTCGATTGTATTTAAAATAAATAAACTCGCTGTGGTCATCCCATTTAATATCAGAAGGGAAGGTACCCATCCATTTGGGGTCCTGCATGATTTTTTCTACAGATAGGTCTGATGTTTGGGCGCTTAGTAATTGTGCTGAAAGAAGAACAAAGGCAAAGAGAACTAGTTTTTTAGTCATTTTTAAAATTGTTATGGAGTTGATTTTACGAAACTACACATTTTTTAGAAAACATAACCTTTCAATATGCTTATCCAAATGTCCCGACAGAACATGTTTTTTTCTAAAAACACACATTTTAATTGTATGCTGCGACATTCACAATAAACAATCAATCGGAAATAGAATTTAGAAATACATTTTTAGATGAGTTATTTTTCTGAAACACAAAAACTAAATTAACTATTTACTTACGCGAAAGCGCAATAAATCTTTGAAAATTAAAAATTTAATACTACTTTTGCACTCCTTTTTGCAGCTTATGAAAATTGAAAAGGGAAATAATTTTAATATTTACTAACACTTCTGTGTTTCAGTTGCTTAAATTTTCAGGGAATACAGGATACAAATTAATTAATCAGCAATGGCTGAAGAAACAAAAAACGAAGAGGTACAAGTAGAAGCTACTACAGCGACTCAAGAACCAAAAAAAGAGGTGTCTGCTAAAGAAGCAAACCCGAAAAAATTCTTAGAAGAATTCAACTGGCACAATTATGAAGAGGGTATTGAAGTAATTGATGAGAAAAAGCTGGATGAATTTGAAAAACTAGTTGCAGAAAATTTTGTTGACACACTGGACGATGAAGTCGTAGAAGGTGTTGTTGTGCATATGACAGATCGCGACGCTATTATTGACATCAATGCTAAAAGTGAGGGTGTGATTTCTCTTAATGAGTTTCGCTACAACCCAGACCTTAAAGTGGGTGACAAAGTAGAGGTTTTAATTGATGTGCGTGAAGACAGTACAGGGCAACTTGTGTTATCTCACAGAAAAGCAAGAACAATCAAAGCCTGGGATCGTGTGAATGAAGCTCATGACAAAGGAAGCATCGTAAACGGTTATGTGAAGTGCAGAACCAAAGGCGGTATGATTGTCGATGTATTTGGAATCGAAGCCTTTTTACCGGGATCTCAAATAGATGTGAAACCCATACGTGATTATGATGGATATGTTGGAAAAACAATGGAATTCAAAGTGGTTAAAATCAATCATGAATTCAAAAACGTTGTTGTATCTCACAAAGCACTCATCGAAGCAGATATTGAAGAGCAGAAGAAAGAAATCATTGGTCAATTAGAAAAAGGACAAGTCCTGGAAGGTGTTGTGAAAAACATCACTTCTTATGGTGTGTTTGTTGATCTTGGAGGTGTTGATGGACTTATCCACATCACAGACCTTTCTTGGAGCAGAATCAATCATCCAAATGAAATCGTAGAATTAGATCAAACATTAAATGTTGTAATTCTTGATTTTGATGAAGATAAAACAAGAATCCAATTGGGTCTTAAACAGTTAAATGCACATCCTTGGGAAGCACTTAGCCCTGACCTTAAGATTGGAGACAAAGTAAAAGGTAAAGTAGTTGTAATTGCAGATTATGGTGCATTTATTGAGGTTGAAGACGGCGTAGAAGGATTGATTCACGTGAGCGAAATGTCTTGGTCAACTCATTTAAGAAGTGCTCAGGATTTTGTGAATGTAGGAGATGAAGTAGAAGCTGTAATCCTTACTTTAGATAGAGAAGAGCGCAAAATGTCTCTTGGTATCAAGCAATTGACTCCAGATCCTTGGACTGATATTACTAACAAATTCCCTGTTGGTTCAAAACACAAAGGTGTGGTGAAAAACTTCACAAACTTTGGTGTTTTTGTTGAACTTGAAGAAGGAATTGATGGTTTAATCTATATTTCAGATTTATCTTGGACTAAGAAAATCAAGCACCCGAGTGAGTTTACCAATGTAGGTGATACCCTTGAAGTGGTTGTTCTTGAATTGGATGTTGAAGGCCGTAAGTTGAGCTTAGGTCACAAACAAACTGAGACAAATCCTTGGGATAAATATGAAAAAGAATTTGCACTTGGAACCAAGCATACCGCTAAAGTAACTGAAATTGTTGACAAAGGCGCAACAGTTGAGTTTAATGAAGACGTAGTTGCTTTTGTTCCTGCTCGTCACCTTGAAAAAGAAGACGGAAGCAAATTAAGCAAAGGTGAGGAAGCAGAATTCCAAATCATTGAATTCAATAAAGAATTCAAGAGAGTGGTTGCTTCTCATACTGTAATTTTCAAAGAAGAAGAGGCAAAAATCCTTAAAGAAGCTGTGAAGAAGCAAGCAGATACTGCTGCTGAAGCTAAGCCAACATTAGGAGATGCTAATGAAAAATTACAGGCATTGAAAGATCAAATGGACGGTAAAAAATAATTTTAACATCCATTAAATCCTATTAAAAAGGCTGTCTGAAAAGACGGCCTTTTTTTGTTCTACAGAAACCAAATTTGAAAAACCAAGTTTGAGAATTTTTTATGTACTTTTGTTCTTGAGAAACAATTCATCTTCATGAGTCAAAAAGTGTTGCTTAACGAAACCGAAGTTCACATTGCTCTTCATCGCTTAGCGTGCCACCTGATTGAAAACCACAATACCTTTCAAGATACTGTTTTAATAGGATTACAACCGCGAGGTACTTTTCTGGCAAACCGATTAAAATCGATTCTCGAAACCGACTACAAAATTAAAACCATCAAATTGGGTTACCTTGACATCACCTTTTTTAGGGATGATTTTAGGAGAGGGGATAAAACCCTGGAGGCCAACAAAACAAAAATTGATTTTCTTGTCGAAGACAAAAAAGTGGTACTTATTGACGATGTATTGTACACGGGAAGAAGTATCAGAGCTGCCTTGACAGCCATTCAATCTTTTGGTCGACCCTCGGGAGTAGAATTACTCACACTCATAGATAGGAGATTCAGCAGGCATTTGCCCATACAACCCGATTATCGCGGAAGACAAGTAGATGCCATCAATGAAGAAAAAGTGAAAGTGTGCTGGAAAGAGAATGAAGGAGAGGATGCGGTTTATTTGGTTACATAGAGGTGAGAGGGTTGATTATTTTTGAGTTAGTGAGTCGTTGAGTTGAACTAAAACATTTACATTCTTAAAACCTAAAATCTGAAACCAGAAACTTCAAACTTGAAACCAGAAACTTGAAACAAGAAACTATAAACATAAAGAATAATGAGTGAGCTAAGTGTCAAACACTTATTAGGGATAAAATATCTCACACCGGCAGATATTCATCTTATTTTTGAAACCGCAGACCATTTTAAGGAGGTCATCAACCGCTCCATCAAGAAAGTACCTTCGTTGCGCGATATTACAATTGCCAATCTCTTTTTTGAAAACAGCACACGCACAAGGCTCTCGTTTGAATTGGCTGAAAAACGACTTTCGGCAGATGTGGTAAACTTTTCTGCGGCATCATCTTCTGTAAAAAAAGGGGAGACCCTTATTGACACTGTAAACAACATACTTTCAATGAAAGTGGATATGGTAGTGATGCGTCACCCAAATCCAGGAGCAGGCGTCTTTCTTTCAAAACACATCAACGCCAGTATTATCAATGCAGGTGACGGCGCACACGAGCATCCCACTCAAGCTTTACTGGATTGCTATTCCATAAGAGAACGACTAGGTGATGTTGCCGGAAAAAAAGTCGTCATAGTAGGGGATATTCTCCATTCACGTGTAGCGCTATCCAATATTTTTGCCCTGCAACTGCTTGGAGCAAAAGTTAAAGTATGCGGACCTAAAACACTTATCCCTAAATATATAGAAAAAATTGGAGTTGAGATAGAAAGCGATTTAAGAAAAGCGCTTGAATGGTGTGATGTTGCCAATATGCTACGTGTGCAAAACGAGCGAATGGAAATCAGTTATTTTCCTTCAGTGCGAGAATACACCCAGCAATATGGTGTGAATAAAGCCTTGCTCGACTCACTTAAAAAAGAAATCGTTATTATGCACCCGGGGCCCATCAATCGCGGTGTTGAAATCACCAGTGATGTAGCAGACTCAAAACAATCCATCATATTACATCAGGTGGAAAACGGGGTAGCCATCAGAATGGCAATTATCTATTTATTGGCTTCAAAAATCAAACACCATGAAAGTTAGTCAACACGATACATTTCACCTTATAGAAGATGAAAAAGACGATATACAGGATTTTGGAAATTTCCTTGAATACATCATTCCCAAAGAATTTGCAGACAAAAATGTGGTTGTCGATTTGTTGAAATACAATCAACTCACCTTACCCGAATTGCTAAATTTTCTTATCGTATCCAACAAACATCGGGCTCAAAAGAAATCATTTGTAATTATAAACAAAGCCATCGATCCAGACGTGATTCCTGAAGAACTAATCGTTGTGCCTACTTTACAGGAAGCCGAAGATGTCATCGAACTGGAAGAGATTGAGCGGGATTTGGGGTTTTAGAACATTCGTTAACTTTATAAAAGTTAACAGCTAATTGAAAATATATGGTGACAAATTTTACCTTTGTATTTCAAATTTCAAATCTCAACAATGACCCTCACCATTCTCGGTTGCCATTCTGCTACTCCAAGAACATTTCATAACCCAACTGCTCAGTTGCTTGAGGCCAGGGGGCATTTGTTTTTGATAGACTGTGGTGAAGGCACACAGGTGGCGCTGAGAAAGTCCAAGGTGAAGTTTGCCCGGCTAAAACACATTTTTATTTCCCACCTGCATGGGGATCATTATTTTGGACTTATTGGTTTGATTTCCACATTTACTTTGCTGGGACGCGAAGCCGATTTACATATTTACGGACCCAAAGGCATAAAAGAAATTATCACCTTGCAACTTAAACTGGGCAAGGCTTGGACCAATTACAACCTGATTTTTCACGAACTCGATTCCAAAGCACCCCAATTGCTTTTTGAAGATGATAAAATTGAGGTCCACACCATACCGTTGAAGCATAGGGTGTATACAAATGGTTTTTTGTTTCGTGAAAAACCGGGTGAGCGTAAATTAAACCTTGAAGCCGCCCTTGCTGCCAAAATCGATAACAGCTACTTCAGAAAATTAAAGTCAGGCGCAGATGTGGTCAACTTAAAAGGAAAACTAATCCCCAATGAAAGTGTCACTTTTCCACCCGATTCGCCTAAAAGTTATGCCTTTTGCAGTGACACAATCTATAATAGGGAGATCATTCCGCAAATACAGGGAGTATCTGCTTTGTACCACGAAGCCACTTTTTTGGAAGAACACAAACACCTTTGTGAAAAAACCAAACACACTACTGCAAAAGAAGCTGCCACCATCGCTCAAGATGCAGAAGTAAAGCAATTGATACTAGGGCATTTCTCAACTCGTTATGACCGTTTAGACCGCTATCTTGAAGAAGCACAGCCCATTTTTAAAAACACACACCTCGCTGAAGATTATAAGGTATTTGAGATTTAAACCATTCTTCACATTTGCTTGTTTTAAATTCCTATAAAAACTTGTAAATTGCATTCCAAATCTCAACAATGCAAAACGATTTAAGCGACTACCGCAAAACTTATGAAAAGAAAGAACTTCTTGAGTCAAACATTGATGCAAATCCCTTGCAGCAATTCAGGACTTGGTTTTATGAGGCAGAGCATTATGGCGGTTCAGATGAGCCCAACGCGATGGCTGTAGCTACTTTGGGCCCTGATGGTTACCCCAAAAATAGAATGGTCTTGTTGAAAAAATACAACGAAGAGGGATTTGTTTTTTACACCAATTATGACAGTGAAAAGGGTAAATCTATGATAGCACACCCCAAAGTGTGTTTATCTTTTTTCTGGCCCACACTCGAGCGCCAAGTCATTATTAAAGGAATTGCAGAAAAAACTTCAGAAATAGATTCCGAAAATTATTTTCATTCCAGACCCAAAGGAAGTCAGCTTGGAGCCGTGGTTTCAGATCAAAGCGAGGTGATTGCTTCACGCGAAATACTGGAAAATAAATTAAGAGAGATGGAAAAGGAATATGAAAACAGCGAAGTACCCAAGCCAAAAACTTGGGGTGGATTTTTGGTAAGACCACAATCCATAGAATTTTGGCAAGGAAGACCCAACCGATTGCACGACCGAATAAGATATACTTTACAACAAGATTTTGACTGGAAAATAGAACGATTGGCACCATAAATTTAACACATAAATTTCCTCTTCTTGTGGCACTGCTAGAGCATTTCATACGCAGTTATTAGAGGGCTTTAAAGCAAATGAAAACACTATACATCACACGACACGGTAAATCTTCTTGGGAAGAAAATGTGGAAGACCATCAACGGCCCCTTAACAAGAGAGGAAAACTGGATATTGTTTTGGTCTCAAATTATGTAGCAGCAAATTTTAGAGCTCCTCAACTCATTAAAACCAGCGATGCCAACAGAGCACTCACCACAGCACTGCAGTTTAAAAAAGTATTTCAAACTCCTGATGACTCTTTTATTGTTGAAAACAGTCTGTATGATTTTTCTGGTGAGCTTGTGTTGCGTTCAATTGAAAAAACTTCTGATGATATTAATATATTGATGGTTTTTGGACACAATTATGGACTCACACAACTGGTTAATAAACTGGGGAGTAAATTTATCGATAATTTACCCACCTGTGGATTTGTGCAAATTGATTTTGACACAGACAATTGGAAAAATTTAGCCAAAGGTAAAACCCAAGCTATTGTATTCCCTAAACATATACGCTAATGATTAAAGCTCAAAACCCATATATAAATAGAGAGTTAAGTTGGTTACAATTCAACGCCCGTGTGCTGCAGGAAGCAGAAGATCCTTCTGTTCCATTGATAGAACGCTTGCGTTTTTTGGGAATTTTTTCAAACAACCTTGATGAATTTTTTAAAGTGAGGTATGCCACCATAAAACGAATTGACCTCGCCGGTAAAACCGGAAAAAGCGAGCTAGGAGGTATTAAAGCTAAAGATCTTTTAGAAAAAATCACAAACATAGTGATTGCTCAGCAAACAGAAAGCCTTAAAATACTTGATGAAATTCAATCTTCTCTAAGAAAGGAAGGTGTTTTTGTTATAGATGAAAAAGAAATCACACCAGACCAGAGTGAATACATTAAAGACTTTTTTGCACAAAAAGTAAGGCCCGCCTTAATGACCATTGTACTTAATGAAGTTGATGAGTTTCCATTGTTGAAAGACAGCGCAGCTTACCTTATCGTTAAAATGTGTATGAAGCCCGAAGATAAAGTGTTTACAACAGATAAAGTTTATACACTTATAGAATTACCAAAATCAATTGATAGATTTGTTGAACTTCCCAAAAAGGATGGCATTCATTACATCATTCTGTTGGATGACTTAATAAGACACTGTTTGCATTTTATTTTTAATATTTTTAACTATGAAAGCCTGCAGGCAAATATGATTAAAATTACTCGAGATGCTGAGCTAGACATTGATAGTGATTTAAGTAAAAGTTTTCTCGAGAAGCTTGCAGAAAGTGTTAAAGATCGTCGCATAGGAGATCCTGTAAGGTTTGTTTATGATAAAGAAATTGATAGCGAGACACTTGATTATCTTTTAAAAAAAATGGGAATTGAAAGTACAGACAGTCTCATTCCCGGAGGACGCTATCACAACCGAAGGGATTACATGAATTTTCCCGATGTGGGTTTGAAACACTTATTTTATGAGAAAAACCCACCGCTTCCGGTACCCGGTTTAGTTTTACAGGGCAGTGTGTTAGAAAAAATTGCAAAAAAAGATTATTTACTTTACGCTCCATACCAATCATTTGCCTATTTAATCAAATTCTTGCGTGAAGCCGCTATTGATCCCAAAGTAAAAAGTATCAAAATCACAATTTACAGACTTGCCAAAATCTCAAACATTGCCAGTTCCATCATCAATGCAAAGAAAAACGGAAAAGATGTAACGGTTCAAATAGAACTTCAGGCCCGTTTTGACGAAGAAGCAAACATAAGTTATGCAGAACAAATGCAAGATGAGGGTATAAAAGTTATTTTTGGAGTACCCGGTCTAAAAGTGCATTGTAAAGCCTGTGTGATAGACAGAGTTGAAAACGGAAAAGTAGTGCGCTATGGATTTATAAGTACCGGAAATTTTAATGAATCAACAGCAAAAATTTATACAGACTACACGCTGTTTACTGCAAACCAGAAAATACTTAAAGAGGTCAACAAAGTGTTTGATTTTTTTCAAGTTAATTACAAAGTTAAAAAATACCGACATTTGTTAGTGTCTCCTCATTATACAAGAAATGCACTATATGCACTGATTAATTCTGAAATTGAAAATTGTAAAAACAGCAAAACAAGCGGGATTCAATTAAAACTCAACAGCCTTTCAGATACAGCGATGATTGATAAACTCTATGAAGCAAGTCAAGCAGGTGTTAAAATCAAAATGATTGTAAGGGGTATTTGCTGCTTAATCCCCGGAATTAAAGGTTTAAGTGAAAACATTGAAGTTATTAGTGTGGTAGATAAATTTTTAGAACACCCAAGATTGTATATTTTTGAAAATGGAGGTTTGCCTAAATATTATATTTCCTCAGCAGATTTTATGTCCCGCAATTTGGACACTCGAGTTGAAATTGCCTGTCCCATTTATGATGAGGACATTCAAAAAGAGTTACAGGAAACCTTTAATATTTGCTGGAGCGACAATATCAAAGCACGAGTTATTTCGGTGCACCAAGACAATGCATACAAGAAAACAAACGGTTTAAAAGTGCGCTCTCAAATAGAAACATATAATTATTATCTAAACAAATTAGAGATTAACAACTAATATTTTTAAAATGAAGATTCAAAAATATGGCGCTATCGACATTGGTTCAAATGCTGTGAGATTACTCATCGCAACAATCATTGAAAGAGAAGGGCAGTCCACCATATTTAAGAAAACTTCATTGGTGCGTGTTCCTATTAGGCTAGGCGAGGATGTTTTTCAACACAAAAACATTACCGAAGAAAATATGCTGCGCCTCATTGACACAATGAATGCCTTCAAATTGTTAATGAAATCTCATAAAGTATCTAAATATCGTGCCTGTGCAACCTCAGCAATGCGCGAGGCCGAAAATGGACGAGAAATAGTCAATAAAATCTATAAAAAAACAGCAATCAGCATTCAAGTGATTGACGGAAATGATGAAGCAGCCATCATTGCTTCAACAGACATTAAAGATTTGATCATGGTTGATAAAACATTTCTTTATGTTGATGTGGGCGGAGGAAGCACCGAGTTTACCATTTTCTCAAATGGCAAAACCATTACTTCAAAATCTTTTAATTTGGGAACTGTGAGGCTGTTAAATAATATGGTTTCAGACACGATATGGGATGAGGTAGAACAATGGATTAAAAAAGAAACAAAACAGTATCCAAAGATTACTCTTATAGGTTCAGGCGGTAACATCAATAGTATTTTCAAGCAAAGCGGAAAAGCACTGGGCAAATCACTTTCATATATTTACCTGGCAAACTATTTTGAATTAATACAAAACTATTCTTATGAGGAACGGGTGGTTGAAATGGACATGAACCCAGACAGGGCAGATGTTATCATTCATGCAACACGCATCTATCTTTCAGCGATGAAATGGAGCAAAGCCAGAAAAATTCTTGTGCCAAAAATTGGTTTATCTGATGGTATTATAAAAAGCCTGTATAAAGAAGAATTGGCAAAAAAAATACAGGTGAATACTTAATATTTGAAAAATAGCACATGAAAAGTTTGGAATTAGCAAATAGGCTTAGAGAAGTTTTTTTAAACGGAACCTGGATAGCAAATACAAATTATAAAGAGCAAATTTTAAGCATTGATTGGAAACAAGCAACTCAAAGTGTTGGTGGCTTAAATACCATTGCGGCATTGACATTTTATATCAATTATTACACTAAGGGATTATTGAGTGTTTTTGAAGGAGGAACACTTGATATTAAAGACCAATACAGTTTTGATATGCCTTCAATAAATTCAAATAAAGAATGGGAAAAGCTGGTGAATGAATTTTTAATGAATGCCGAGCGATTTGCTGATACAGTTTCTAAAATGTCTGACGAAAGATTAAATTCCCCATTTGTTGAAGAGAAATATGGCACCTATGAAAGAAATATCGAAGGGGTTTTGGAACACAGTTATTATCATTTGGGGCAAATTTCCTTGATTAAAAAACTACTACTTTCAAAATGATATTCTAAAGTACTACCCGTGAATATGTTCTTTTTTGCCTAATTCTTTCATAATGCTTGCCTCATAATCGAGTAAAGCTTGCCACTTTTGATTTACTTCTTTTAGATCCCCATATTTTCTGGCATAGCCCAAAAACATCGTGTAATGATTGGCTTCAGAAACCATCAACTTACGGTAAAATTGGCGAAGTTCATTATCATTTATTTCTTCAGACAAGAGTCTGAAACGCTCACAACTGCGAGCCTCAATGAGCGCAGCATACAGCAACCTATGCACGAGTTGTGTGGTTCTGCTTCCGCCTTTTGGAAAAAATTTATGTAAAGCCAGGACATACTCATCTTTGCGGTCTCTTCCCAAAATCCAGCCGCGTTCTAAAATTTTGTCATGCACCATTTTAAAATGACTAATTTCTTCTTTAACCAAAGCAACCATTTCTTCAACAAGCTCAGGATATTCAGGGAAACTCACAATAAGCGAGATGGCAGTAGAAGCTGCCTTTTGCTCACAATAAGCATGGTCTGTGAGTATTTCTTCAATGTTCTTTTCAACAATCTTGACCCAACGGGGGTCTGTGGGTAATTTTAATCCGAGCATTTTGGTGATTATTAAGTGTGATGGAGTAGCCCTTAGTTGGTTTCTATTTCTCTAGTTCCTTTTTACGTTCTATATAGCGTTTTCTGAAATTGCGATTTTTACGGTCGTTTCTATTTTGTTTTAAACGCCTGTTGTTCCAGATAAAAAAGGCGAAAAAAACAATAATAATACCCAAGTACCATAGCAAATCATTCTCTGAGGAAAACCAATCCATATCGATGTGTTAATAAGACAAAGTTCATCATTTAAGACCAAAATAACAAACGGTATAGCTATAAAGAAAGGAGGTTGAAATGTGAACAACCTCCTTTATGAATTGTTTATTGATAATTACTTTTTGGGCACCGGAAATCCACGATCTCTCATCAAAGCATCAATGGTGGCATCTCGACCTCTAAACAAACGGTAAGCTTCTGCCGGGTCCATTGCGTTTCGCGGCGCAAAAAGGTATTTTACCAATTTGTCTGCCATTTCTTCATCATAGAAGCCGCCGGGCGCTTGTTCAAAGGCTTCAGCAGCATCACTGGTTAGCACATCTGCCCACATATAGCCATAGTAAGCCGTTGCATAGCCTTCGCTCGAAAATACATGACCAAAATGAGGTGAGCGGTGACGCATTACGATTTCTTTGGGCATACCTAAAGCTTTCAGTGTTTCTTTTTCAAATTCACGCGGGTTTATATCTGTGGGGTCAACGGTGTGGTATTTCATATCCATTAAAGCTGAACCCAAAAATTCTGTTGTAGCAAATCCCTGATTAAAGGTGGATGCATTTTTAATTTTTTCAACCAATGCCTCCGGAATCACTTCACCTGTCTTGTGGTGCTTTAAAAAGCGGTTAATGACTTGATCTGTATATAGCCATCTTTCAAGTAATTGTGACTGAAATTCTGTATAATCTCTAACTCCACTGTTTAAAGTGGGATATTTTACTTCAGAGGACAGAAAGTGTAAGGCGTGTCCAAACTCGTGGAAAAATGTTTCAGCATCATCCCAGGAGATTAAGACAGACTCACCGGGAGCGGCTTTTACAAAATTGGAATTGTTTGAGGACAACACATTGCGCTTTCCATCATAGTTGGCGTGACTTCTGTATTGAGTTGCCCAGGCTCCGGAGCGTTTTCCCTGACGTGCAAAAGGATCTAAATAAAACAAGCCAATGTGGACACCAGAGTCTTTAAAAGTAACCTCCCATACTTTTACATCTTCGTGAAATACAGGAACACTTCCGTCAGTAATGGGCGTGAATTCATAATTAAACAATTCACCGGCTACATAAAATATGGCATCGGTGAGGTTGTTTAGTTCCAGATATTGTTTTACTTCGTCTGAGTCAAGGTCATATTTGGCTTTTCTTACCTTTTCTGCATAGTATCTGTAGTCCCAGGGCTCAATGGTGATATTGGCATTTTCAGCGTCTGCAATAGCCTGCATTTCTGCAACTTCTTCTTCAACTCTGGCAAGAGCCGCCGGCCAGACGGTTTCCATCAATTCCATAGCGTTATCAGGATTTTTTGCCATTCGGTCTTGTAAGCGCCATTGTGCATAGTTTTCATAGCCCAATAATTGTACTCGTTCGTGTCGCAGTTTTAAGATTTGTGCGATCACTTCATTGTTATCATATTCATCTTGATTGTCACCGCGGGAGTAATATGTGCGCCAAACTTTTTCGCGTAAATCTCTTTCATCTGAATAGGTAAGGAAGGGATCCATAGAGGAGCGGGTATTTGTAATGGCATATTGACCCTCTTGACCTCGGTCTGAAGCCGCTTTCGCGGAAGCGTTAATAAAAGATTCAGGCAGACCGCTTAGTTGATCTTTAGTGATAAAAGTCACATAGCTTTCTTCATCGTGCAACACATTGTTTGAAAATGTTGTGTAAAGTGCTGCGAGTTCTTTATTTATTTCGGCATAACGCTTTTTTTGCTCTTCATTAAGATTTGCACCATTCATCTCAAACTCCTGATAAGTGAGTTCGACCAGGCGTTGCTGTTCTGCTTCCAACGGATTTTTTTGAGCGTTTTCATAAATGGTTTTTATACGCTGAAAGAGGGCTTGATTTTGTGATATTTTTGAACGGTATTCAGAAATTTTTGGAGAAAGAACTCCTTGTACTTCTCTAAATTCTGGTGTTGATAGATTACTACTCCAAATACCATAATAAGTAAATACGCGATTGATTTCTTCACCTGCTTTTTCCATCGCTAAAATGGTGTTTTCAAAAGTGGGCGCATCGGTGTTATGGGCAATAGCATCAATTTCTGTAAGGTGCATTTGCATAGCGGTTTCCATTGCGGGCTGCAAATGGATTACATCCATTTTGTCAAACGCAGGAACTCCTTGATAAGGCCCTGTCCATTCAGCTAGTAATGGGTTGTCATTCATGGTTTTGTCTTTTTCAGTTGTTGAATCTGCACAGGAGGCAAACAGTAAAAGAGTCGAAATCCCGAGAGAATACTTCAGGAAAGTGTTGTGAACGTTTTTCATGTTTTGGTAATTTCTAAGAGTAAATTTTATACGTCGAAAATACGGATTTATACCTAAAATTCGTGTTAATTGCCAAGTAAATTGGTTGTATGCCAAAGTGTAAAAATCTCATTAAGATGCGGAATGGTAGCTTTTAACTGTAATTCATCTCTTATTTTAACCCGAAAAGCATCCAGTGCTGTGGGCTCCCCGTGTACCAGAAAAACATGTTCAGGGATATTTTTTATGGGGCGCATCCAGTCGATGAGCTCACCCTGATCTGCGTGTGCAGAAAGGTTCTGAATGGTTTTGATGCTCGCCTTTACGGGAATGAATTTTCCTTGCAGTTTGATTTCATGGGCACCTTCTTGCAGTTGACGACCACGTGTGCCTTCTGCTTGATAGCCTGCAAGTATGACTATGGTCTCGGGTTTGTCGAGATAATACTTGAGGTAAGTGAGCACCCTGCCACCGGTAACCATCCCGCTTCCTGCAATAACTACTTTGGCACGTTTATCATCAATAGTTTTCCAGGTGTCTTTGTAGCTGGTTATTATATTGAAATGTCTTTGCATCACATTGAATTCATTATGGGAGAGCTTATGCCAATTCTGAAATTGATTAAAAATGTTTAGCACCTCATTGCCCATAGGGCTATCCACAAAAATGGGGATATCGGGTATTTTGTTTTTGTTGTATAGCTCCCAGAGTTTGTACATTAGGGTTTGCAGGCGCTCCACGGCAAAACTGGGAATGATGAGGGTGCCTTTTGTATGTATGCATTGATTGATGGAATCAATAAGCAATTGATCGGCATCATCATCAGGGTGTAATTTATTGCCATAAGTACTTTCAACTATAAGCACATCGGCCCATTGAGGTTTTTTGGGTGGGTCTAGCAACAAGTCATTTTTGCGACCAATATCTCCAGAGAAAACGATGATTTTTCCATTGAGATCAATTTCAATAAAAGTAGACCCAATGATATGTCCGTTTTTTTGAAGGCGATAGTTTATGTTTTCAGCAAGTTCAATCCATACATCTATTTTTTGTGGGTTGAAAAGTTTGATGGTCTTTTCAGCATCTTCCAGTGTGTAAAAGGGCAGGGCAGGGTGGTGAGATGCATAGCCTTCTTCATTGGCCTGTTTTGCTTCTTCCTCCTGAATAACGGCACTGTCTCTTAAAATAACACTCGCAATGGCAAGCGTGGGCCCTGTGCCATAAACAGGACCCTTAAAGCCTTGCTGAACGAGTTTTGGCAAATAACCACAATGGTCTAGATGGCCATGAGTGAGCAGTACCACATCAATATCTTTTGCCGGAAAGGGCAGTGGTTCCCAATTTAACAAACGAAGCTCTTTAAGACCCTGAAACATACCACAATCAATGAGTATGTTTAACTTGGGGGTTTCAAGAAGAAATTTGGATCCGGTCACAGTTCCGGCGGCACCAAAAAAGTGAAGTTTCACAGTTGAATTCAAGGTGTTTTATTTTTATTAAAGGTAGTGAATTTGGTTTTATGATGAATAAAAAAGCGCTTCAGTTTCCTGAAACGCTTATTATTTATTTCTTGATAAAGTTAATTAACCACTTCAACAATTTGTATTTTAAAAATAAGGTCTGCGTTGGGAGGAATTACATTTCCTGCACCATTTTCTCCATATCCAAGATGTGGAGGTATGAATAAAACAGCTTCATCACCCACTTTCATTTTGAGCATTCCTTCTTTAAAACCGGCAATTAAACCGGCATTTAAACTATATTCAGCAGGCATGGGTGCATATTGATTGGCTTGCAACCTACGCTCGTCAACCATTTCATATTTTTCGGCAATTTCAAGTTTGTTTGAGTCAAAGAGGGTGCCATCTTCAAGGTAGCCTTCATAATTGATGGTAACTCGTTGTCCTTCTTTTGGTTGGATGCCATCACCTTTTTCAGTGACAATCATTTTAAGACCTGAAGGAAGTTCTTCTGCATTTTCTTTTAAATCCTGAAACATCATAGCAGTTTCTGTCTTTACTTTTGATAGTCTTTCTTCTTTTGCCAGGCGTTCTTTTTCAACTTCTTCCATTTCTTTTTCAAAAGAATTCAATTTGATGTTTCCTTTTCTAATGATGTTCAATTTTTCAATTATAACGTCATCAATGGGTCTGTCACGTTGATCAGTTGGAACAAGGCTTATAGCTTCAACAACATCCATACCTATTACCACTTCACCAAAAACGGTGTGTCTTCCATCGAGATGTGGAGTTTCTCTTACGGTAATAAAAAATTGACTTCCGTTTGTAGCAGGGCCCGAGTTTGCCATTGACAAGATTCCTTTTCTATCGTGAACAAGACCTTCAACAAATTCATCAGGAAAACTGTAACCGGGATTTCCGGTACCATTTCCAAGTGGGTCTCCTCCTTGAATCATAAAATCTTTAATCACGCGATGAAAAACAAGACTGTCATAAAAAGGTTTTCCTTTGTATTGTTCATCAACCAACGCGTTTTTTCCTTCTGCCAGATCAACAAAATTTGTTACTGTTTTTGGGGTTTGGTCGTGGTATAATTTGGCAACAAAGGTTCCTTTATTTGTTATAAATTCTGCATAAACTCCATCTTCAAGATCTGGATATTTATCCTCTTGGCAAGCAAAAAGTGTAAGTGCAAAAAATGCAAATAGAAAAGCTGTCTTTTTCATAAATAATTTAGATTTGTGTTTAGTTAATTTGTTCAATATTCAAAATGGTTACAGTAGATATTATGGGCATATTGGTTCCAATTTTTTTTAAATCACCATAATATCCATAAGCTTTGTGAGAGGGAAATAAAAATGTAGCGGTTTCGCCTTCTTTTAATAGTTTAATTCCATCTCTTAAACCGGAGATTAATTCTTCTTTGTCTGTGTAATATTTTTGAGGTCCTAATTCTTCTTTAGAGTAAATTATTTTTCCATTCAGGTCTTTGATGTCATATTCAAACTCTACCAAATCTCCAAAGTCTGCTTTTTCGGTATCAGAAGAAACTTGATGATTGAAATAATACCAGAATCCTTGTTCAGAATTTACATATTTATTGAGAGAATCATTTTCGATTATTTCTAAAATATCTTTTTCTTCTTCAGCGATCATCTTTTTGTTTTTCTCAACAGAATAATCAATATAACTTCCTGAAGATGTTTTAATGGGTTTTCTTGCTTCCGGCGTTTTGCAGGCAGTGAAAAGAAAAACAAGCGATATAAGGATATAAAAAAACCTATTCATTTGCAAGTTCATTTTTATGGGATCGCAAGTTAGTAATAAATTGGTTAACAGTTTCTTTCATCGGTCGTTTACTTTTTCCACCTGCAGCATTGTTGTGCCCTCCACCTTCAAAATAGTTGCGAGCAAATCTATTTACATTAAAATCTCCAATACTCCTGAAGGATATTTTGATTAATCCCTCTTGTTTGTGCTCAATGAAGATGGCTGCAAATTTTATATTTTTAATAGACAATCCATAATTGACAAACCCTTCTGTGTCTCCTTTTTGAAAATTATGTTTGTCGAGTTCTTCTTGTGAAAGGGTAATGTATGCTGTATTAAATTCATCAAGAATGACCAGGTTTTGAAGCGCAACTCCTAAAAGCTGCATTCTCTCCGGACTGTTTGTATCAAAAACGGCTTGGTGAATTGCGGCATTATTAATTCCTTGCTCAATAAGATGTGCAACTACTTTGTGGGTCGTTGCAGTTGTTGAACTGTATCTGAAAGAACCGGTATCGGTCATAATTCCTGTGTAAATGCATGTTGCTATGTCTTTATCTAAAAGTGACAAATTGTTCATCATTTCTATAAAATGATACACCATCTGAGCCGTAGAGCAAATAGTTACATCGCTGTATTGATAAGTTGCGTAGGGTTCAGGAAGTTGGTGATGGTCTATCATCGCAAAAGGAACTTCACTCTTTTCCAAAACTTGTTTCAAATCATCTCCAACTCTTGATAACGAATTAAAATCGAGTGTAAAAATAAGGTCTGCGTCATTTAGGGATGTTTCAACTTGAATTTTTTCTTTTTCATAAATTAGGATTGATTCACTTTGCGGCATCCATTTTAAAAAATCAGGAAAATCATTGGGTACAATTACCGTAGTGTTGTGGTTTAACTTTTTCAAATACAAGGAAAGTGCCAATATTGACCCCACAGCATCACCATCAGGTCCTTTGTGGCCAATAATCGCAATGTTTTTTGGAGTGCTTAAAAACGATTTAAGTTTAGAGAGTTGTTCCTTCTTCATAGGCAGCGAAGATAAAAAAAAATAGAAGCCTTTTATTTCAATTTAAGACAAATTTTAAGAGATGAAACAGTTCATCCCAAAGATTCAACAGTTCAGTAACAACAAATTTTTTATGAGAGCTTTGAAAAGGATATTTGTTCCATTAATAACCGTAAAATAAAATATCATGGAAAAAGTACTCTTAATTTTAGCCTTAACAATTTCTTTTTTGGGCGTAAGCCAAACAAATTATGAACAAGGTATGCAACAAGCTTTTCAGTTATGGGGTGAAGGCAAAACTACTGAAGCATCTGCACTATTTGAACGTATTGCAAGCGGTGAAGAAAACAATTGGTTGCCAAATTATTATGTGGCATTGCTTAACACCACTATGGCATTCCAAACCAAAGAGCCCGGAGCCTCAATGGCACTTCTTCACAAAGCTCAAGAAAAATTAGATGCTATCTTGGATGGGCAAGAAAATAATGTTGAACTACTGGTTCTACAAGCGATGATTCACACGGCTCATATTGCCAGAGACCCGATGACAAACGGGCAAAAATTATCAGGTACTGTTATGCAGCTATATGGCAAAGCAGAAGCCTTGGCCCCCCAAAACCCTAGAGTGGTCTTGAATAAAGCCCAATTTGAAATGGGTAGCGCACAATTTTTTGGAACTGATACGGCACCCATTTGTGTAAAAATTGAAAAATCCTTAGAACTTTTTGATACCTTTAAACCGGAGACTCCTTTTCACCCTGCTTGGGGAAAAAATCAAGCAGCACAGGCTTTAAAGGGTTGCAAATAATAGGACTATAATGGCTAAATTTTAGACGAAATTTTTAAGGAATACTTCAGAAAGCTTAAAAAAAGATAGATGAAAAAGTTATTTTATATAATAGGTATTGGTCTCTTAATTGGGGTGATTCTTTTTGTAATTGATATGTCATTTCGACTTGTCTCGGGACATGAAGTGTTTTTTAATGAACGGCTCTGGCATTCTCTCTCGCTCTATTTACTGTATAGCGTGCCTTTAGCGCTTGTAAACTCTTACTTTTTTGATTTTTTAAATCACAAAGTGAATTGGGAGCATAGAAGTAAATATAGAATTCTCTTTGGAATATCTGGTTCTGTAATACTTACGCTCATCACAATTTTCATAGTGAGAGTCATTCATAGAACTACCATTGAGGGATTAACTTATGAGCAATTTTTAGAAAATGAACGATTGCAGTTTTATTTTATTGCTTTTATCATAACGATGGTGATGAATTTGTTTTTTCACGCGCTGTATTTTTATAAAGAGTTGCAAAAAAACAAACTCAAAGAACAAAAAATTATCGCCGGTACAGCATCTGCTCAGTTTGAAAGCTTAAAAAATCAAATCGATCCCCATTTTTTGTTCAATAGTTTAAATGTATTGACCTCTTTAATTGAGGAAAATCCTGAAAACGCTCAGCAGTTTACCACCTCATTGTCTAAAATTTACCGTTATGTTTTAGATCAAAAAGACAAAGAACTGGTGAGTCTGGAAGAAGAACTCAATTTTGCAAAAACCTATGTGAAGCTTCTTCAAATGCGATTTGAAAACAGTATTCAGTTTGAAATACCAGCCTCGGTTTCAAACCCCGAATCCAAAGTTGTGCCGCTTTCGCTTCAGCTATTGCTTGAAAACACCATTAAACACAATATTGTGAGTGAGTCAAAACCACTTCACATTCGCATCTATGAAAAAGACAATTATCTGGTGGTTGAAAACAACTTACAACGCAAAGAAGTTTTAAAAACCCGAAAAGGTGTTGGACTACAAAATATTATTAACCGCTATGGGATTCTTACTCATCGAAAAGTTGAAATTCTGGAAAACGAAGAACAATTTCAAGTAAGATTACCCCTTTTAACAAAACAATTTATGATTATGGAAACAAAGGCAGACAACAATTATGACAATGCATATATTAAAGCACACAGACGCGTAAAAGAAATCAAAGAATTTTACAGCAATCTGATTACTTATTGCATTGTAATTCCTTTTTTAATTGCAATTAATTACTATACTTACTGGGATTTTCAATGGTTTTGGTTTCCCTTATTTGGATGGGGAATAGGTGTAACTATCCACGGCTTTACTGTTTTTGGGTATGGAACTTCCTGGGAAGAAAAGAAAATCAAAGAAATTATGGAAAAAGAAAGACAAAACACTCAAAATTGGAACTAATGGAAACTAATTTTAAAGAAAAAGAGCTTTATGAAATGGCTCAAAAAAGAATTAAAGAAATCAAAGGATTTTATATTCATCTCCTAGTTTATATTTTAGTGAATCTTTTTATTCTCGCGGCAAATTCAAACTTGGTTTCAAGTGGGAAAATAGACATTGAATTTGGACACCTTTCTTTACCATTTTTTTGGGGAATAGGTCTTTTTGCTCACTGGGCAGGTGTTTTTGGCCCTAATATCTTTCTGGGTAAAGACTGGGAAAAAAAGAAAATTCATGAAATTATGGAAAAAGAAAAACAACAACGCAATCAGTGGGAGTGATTGGAATGTTAGAATTAAAAAGCTTGAAGTTATATGAAAACCCTTATCATAGAAGACGAAAAACCGGCAGCAAGACGCCTGTCACGAATGCTTGAAAAACTCAATGTTGAAGTGGTTCAAATCCTTCACTCGGTTGAAGACTCACGCACATGGTTTTCTTCAAACCCACATCCAGATTTGATTTTTCTCGATATTCAACTCAATGATGGATTGTCGTTTGAAATATTTGAAACCCATAACATATCGAGTGCCATTATTTTTACCACTGCTTATGATGAATATGCCCTACAAGCGTTTAAACTCAACAGTATTGATTACCTCTTAAAACCCATTGATGAAGAAGAATTACTCAATGCCGTAAATAAATATAAAAACCTGAAGTCAAATTTCGGAAATGATCAGAGTGCCAACCTTCAATCGAGTTTTGAACAAATTAAAAAACTTTTGGTAAACCCTTTAAACAGAGAATACAAGAAGCGATTTACTGTAACAGTGGGGCAACACATTAAAATGATTCCGATCCATGAAATTGAATGCTTTTACAGCGAAAATAAAGGCACTTATTTACACACCATTGAAGGAAGAAACTACCTGATAGATACCACGCTCGAATCTCTTGAAGACGCGCTTTCGCCGAATGATTTTTTTAGAGTAAACAGAACTTATTTTATCAATATAAAAGCCATAAAAGATATTGTGGCTTATTCAAATTCCCGTTTAAAAATCTATTTAAACTCCTACAATGGTGCCGAAATTATCGTTGCTCGTGAGCGGGTCAAAGAGTTTAAAGATTGGATTGCTTAAATTTTTGTTAGTTTCTCGGGTTTCTCTTAATTGATTGTTATTTTTGTAACAAACAATAAAGAATGATAAACTCGGTAGAACATCTTCAATGGCGGTATGCCACAAAAAAGTTTGACGCCACAAAAAAACTTCCAGAAGAAAAAATAAGCATTCTCAAAGAGGCTTTTAACCTCACGGCTACCTCATACGGTTTGCAACCCATTAAACTTTTGATAATTAAAGACCAAAAAACCAAAGAAGATTTAATGCCATTGACGATGCATCAAATGCAAGTGCAGGATGCCTCTCATCTACTTGTTTTTTGTGTAGTTACGGCTATTGATAAAGAGTATGTGACAAACTATTTTGAACTGGTCGAAAACAAAAGGGGGACTTCAAAAACAATCTTAGCACCCTTTAGGGATATTTTAATTGACGAGTTCAAGCAAAAGGATGAACAAGAAATTTTTGCTTGGGCAAAAAATCAAGCCTATCTTGCTATGGGAAATTTACTCACCGTTTGTGCTCTTGAAAAAATTGATTCGTGTCCCATAGAAGGTTTTGAACCTCAAAAATATGATGAGTACTTAAAACTAAATGAAAAAGGCTTAAAATCCGTTTTAGTGATGCCGGTGGGATACAGAGCAACAGATGACTTTTTCGCCGAATTTAAAAAAGTGCGTAAAGATATTAGTGAAACAATCATAGAAATTGAATAAAAAATTGATTATAGACATAAGACAATAGATATAAGACGATAAAGTTTAGATTTGTTGGATGCTAGATGACCGATGACCGGGAGACAAGGTGATGGGGAGACAAAAAGAGAGGGTGATGGGATTTGTTTAACTTTAAACATCCTTTCTCTGCATCAGACGGATACGAAAGGCAAGCTTGAAACCTAAAACTATAAACTATAAACTTGAAACCCCAATTATGCCCGGATTTGAATTATTTGGAAACGAAGAACGAAAAGAAGTAAACGATGTATTAGAAAGCGGCGTGCTGATGCGCTATGGTTTTGACGGAATGCGCAATGGTCACTGGAAAGCCAAAGAATTTGAAACAGCTTTTGCAAAGCGCATGGACGTCAAGCATTGTCAACTAGTTTCAAGTGGTACTTCAGCACTCACAGTGGCTCTCGCTGCAGCCGGAGTGGGAGCGGGGGATGAGGTCATTATGCCCACATTCACCTTTGTAGCCAGTTTTGAATCTATTATGGCACTGGGAGCTGTACCGGTTTTGGTGGATATTGATGATACGCTCACATTAGACCCAAAAGCTGTCGAAAAGGCCATCACTCCAAAAACAAAATGCATTATGCCGGTCCATATGTGTGGCTCTATGGCAGATTTAGCCGCATTAAAGAGAATATGCAATAAACACAAATTGCTCCTTCTTGAAGATGCCTGTCAGGCCATTGGAGGCAGTTTTGACGGTAAACCTTTAGGCGCTTATGGTGATTTAGGTTGTTTTTCTTTTGATTTTGTAAAAACCATTACTTGTGGTGAAGGAGGAGCTGTCATTACAAATAATGAAAAATACTACATCAATGCAGACCAATATCAAGATCACGGTCACGATCACATTGGAAAAGATAGGGGAGCAGAAACGCATCCGCATTTGGGATATAATTTCAGAATATCTGAACTAAACGCAGCAGTTGGCGTTGCCCAACTCAGAAAACTCGATGACTTTCTGGCAATTCAAAAACGCCATTATACCATTATTAGAAATGCTCTTTCAAAAGTTGAGGGAGTCACTTTCAGGCGTGTGCCAAATGGAGGTGTGGAGAACTATTCTTTTGTTAATTTCTTTTTACCCAATGCAACCTTAGCTGAAAAGGCGCATTCCGCTTTAAGCGAAAAAGGAGTGGATGCCTGTTTTTACTGGTTTAAAAACAATTGGCATTACATAAACGGTTGGGAGCATTTGCGCAATTTAAAATCATTAGCCCCTTTGCCAAAGGAAATAAAAACTCAAATACAGGATTTAAACAACACAGATTTTTCTGGAAGCGATTCGGTTATGGGGAGAACAATATCTTCTTTGGTTAAGCTAAGTTGGACAGAAGATCAAGTGAGAGAACGCGCAGAAAAAATGGCTCAGGCAATTCAATCTGTACTTTAATAATTGATGTATTCTTTGATTTCAAGGCCATAACCAATCATTCCTACACGTTTGGCTTGTTGTGTGTTAGACATTAATTTGATTTTATGAATTCCCACATCGTGTAAAATTTGTGCACCTATTCCAAAGTCTTTAGCGTCCATTTTTATTTGAGGAGCTTTGGCTATACCGTCTTTTGTTTGAAGTTTTCGAAGTGCCTCCAAGCGATTAAGAATATCCAGCGACTGGCTTTGCTGATTGATAAAAACAATGGCGCCTTTCCCTTCCTCATTTAAAAGCCTGAACATATCATCCAGTTTTTTATCGGTATTGTTAGTAAGCGTGCTCAATATGTCATAATTGACCAAAGTAGAGTTAACACGCACTAAAACGGGTTCATTCTCTTTCCAAATCCCTTTGGTTAAAGCCAGGTGAATCTGGTCATTGGTGGTTTGTTTATAAGCTCTAAGGCGAAACTCGCCAAAGTTTGTTTGTATATAAAAATCTTCTTTTTTCTCTATCAAGGAGTCGTGCTGCATTCTGTATGCGACGAGATCTTCTATAGAAACCAGTTTAAGGTCAAATTTTTCGGCAATTTTGATGAGTTGAGGTAAACGAGCCATCGTTCCGTCTTCATTCATAATCTCAACAATGACACCTGCAGGTTGCAATCCGGCGAGCCGTGCAAAATCTATAGCGGCTTCTGTATGGCCAGTGCGTCTTAAAACACCCCCCTCTTTTGCTCTAAGCGGAAAAATATGCCCGGGACGACTCAAATCCCAGGGTTTTGTGTTTGGGTTAATAAGCGATTTGATTGTTTTTGCTCTGTCTGAAGCTGAAATTCCGGTGGTAACACCGTCCCCTTTTAAATCGACCGAAATAGTGAAAGCGGTTTCCATGGGATCAGTATTACTGCCCACCATCATCTGTAAATCAAGATCTTTACAACGAGATTCTGTGATGGGTGCACAGATGAGGCCGCGGCCGTGAGTGGCCATAAAATTAATCATTTCGGGGGTGACCATTTCAGCGGCGGCAAGAAAATCGCCTTCATTTTCACGGTCTTCATCATCAACAACGATAATGACTTTTCCGTTTTTTATGTCTTCAATGGCTTCTTCGATAGTGTGGAGTTGCATGTTTTTGGATTTCAAATGTAACTAGTAAAATGTGGTTATTTACTTTAGAAGTGCAAAGGTATTGAAACTAGCTGTTTTTAGATTTAATTCTAAACAATTTCTTGAAGAAATTTCCAATGGGTTCTGATATAGAACTTATGTCAAATATGCCTTGGTCTGTCGTGGCTCTGTATGTGAGCCAAATACCCAGTGGCAGCATGATGAAAGTGGAAAGCCAGGCTCCAAAAAAGGGAAGAAGTTTTCCGTTTTCTGCACTGTTTTTTGCAAAAATTCCTAAAAAGTGATAAGTAAGAAAAATTGAAATAGCAACAACCATTGGTAACCCCATGCCGCCTTTTCTTATTATAGCGCCCAGAGGAGCTCCCACAAAAAATAAAATAATACACCCAAATGCAATCACATATTTGTCATGCAGCGCAATTTCATATTTGTTGAGTCTTTTTTGTTTGCTTTGGAGTTGAATTTTCTTTGCTGATATGGTTTGTATTGATCCAGTTACTGTATTAATGGCTTGACTTAAAATCTGACTTTTCTCTACTTCCAGATCGTATGCATCCAGAATATTTACAACCGGCACTGTGTCTGTGGATTGTGGTTTATAACCGCTTTCCATAGTAGTTATTCCACTTCTCACTTTAATATCATCGGGAAACTTTTTGATATCTTGGTTGAAATCCTGAGAGAGGGAGTCGATTTCTATTTTTAATTCACTTATACGGTACATTTTTTCATTAGAAAGCTCTTGTTCTTCTTCTAAGTCAATGTTGTTTATTTCAGATAAGTCAATGTTAATAGTATAGGATTCAAAATAGCTTTTTGCAAATGGTTTACTGCTCTGTTTTTTGGGGTCATTGGAAATGATTTCGTCATAATAATTTCCGTCAAAGAGAATTAATGAAAGGGTATTGGAACCTTCCTTACTGGTCAATTCACCATTATTTGCTTTGATGACGGTATAATTTCCAACACGATTTGGATTTTTTTTATGAATAATCACATCATCGAGGTATTGGCCTCTGTCTCCGCTTTTTTTGGACACTTTAATAGTTATATCGCCTACGGTACTAAACTGGCCTTCAGAAATGGCAACTGCCGGTTTTAATTGAGCAATGTTTCTTCTTAGATTTAGGGATTTGTATTCAGACCAGGGAATTACTTCATTGGCGAAATAAAAAACGGTTCCGCTTAGGATTAAAATAAAAATCATTAAACTCCTCATGGCTCTTTGAAGCGATATTCCTGTTGATTTCATGGCTGCAAACTCATATTTTTCAGCAAAGTTTCCAAAGACCATTATCGATGAAACCAAAATGGTTAAAGGCAATACCAAAGGAATTAATTTTGGAGAAAAGTAGAGTAGAAATCTTAAAATGATATCAAGGTCTAGGTCTTTGCCGGCAAGTTCAGATATGTAAAGCCAAATGGTTTGTAAGACAAATATAAACATCAGTATTAAAAAAACACTGATGAAGGTTTTTAGGTAAGAAACCAGTATGTATCTGTCTAATATCTTCATTTAACTAGAAATGGCAAAGGCTTGTTTAATGTTAATCCAGATTGTTGATGTAGTAATTTTTATATTTTGAAGCATCAAATGTAAACATAGAATTGGGGATGGGTTGGTTTGTTTTGAATGAATTTACCGTAATTGTAATTTCTGTTCCATTGTCTTGACGCTGAATCAGCTTATAAATATGTTTTGTTTGCTGGTCGATACCTAAAAGTATGTCTTTAATTTCTGCTTTAGGATCTGTGGGTTTTAATTGAACATATTGTATTTTTCTTCCTCTCACATCTTGAACAATATCCCATTTGTAGGTGTATCCCTTTTCATAGAAAGTGAGCATTTTGGAAGGGGTAATGTTTCCGTCATTTTCAGGATTGTGTTTTGAGATAGTTATTTCTTCATCTTCGGGAACGATTGTGTACAGCTTTTTTCCGTCAAAAATCATGGTGGTTCCCATTAAATTGAGCACATAGTTATCACCTTTTAATGTGACATCACCTCGAGTTTCTTGATTGATGTTTTCTTTTGAATTTTTCAGTGTGTATCTAAATTCAATTTGAATGTTATCATAGCTTTTTACTTTAGCAGAAACTTCATTCAATAGGGTTTTTGAGCGTTGCGCATTCTGTGCTAGAGTGGTGGTGAACGTTAAAATGGTGATTAATAATAAAAATACTTTTTTCATTTTTTAAAAGTTATTCAGTTTCATTGTTAAGTAGTTGATTGAGTGCTTCGATAGTTGGGACCAACACTTGTCTGGCTTTGCTTCCTTCAAAGGGTCCAACAATTCCTGCTGCTTCTAACTGGTCTATAATTCTACCTGCCCGGTTGTACCCCAGTTTTAATTTTCGCTGCAAAAGCGATGCAGAACCTTGTTGTGCAATGACCAATACTTCAGCAGCTTCCCTGAACATGGCATCTCTTTCATCGATTCCTATATCAAGATTTGTGCCACCTTCTTCGCTACTGTATTCCGGCAAAATATGAGCGCTTGCATAGGCTCTTTGGGAGCCAATATAGTTTGTTATTTGATCAACCTCAGGGGTGTCAACAAAAGCACATTGCAGTCTGGTTAATTCATTTCCTTGTGTGAAGAGCATATCACCACGGCCTATCAATTGGTCTGCTCCTGAGTTATCAAGTATGGTTCTTGAATCTATTTTTGAAGTTACCCTAAAGGCAATACGTGCCGGGAAGTTTGCTTTGATGATTCCTGTAATGACATTTACAGAAGGGCGTTGTGTAGCAATTATAAGGTGAATTCCTATGGCTCTGGCTAATTGTGCCAGTCTGGCAATGGGGGTTTCTACTTCTTTACCGGCCGTCATGATTAAATCGGCAAATTCATCAACAACCAAAACGATGTAGGGCAAAAACTTATGACCTTCATTAGGGTTGAGTTTTCTGGCTTTAAACTTTGCGTTGTATTCAGCAATGTTTCTCACCATAGCGTCTTTAAGTAAATCATAACGCTGATCCATCTCAATACATAGCGAGTTGAGTGTGTTAATCACTTTACTGTTGTCTGTTATGATAGCGTCGTCTGTATCGGGCAATTTAGCGAGATAGTGACGTTCAATTTTATTGAAAAGGGTGAGCTCTACTTTTTTAGGGTCAACCAATACAAATTTTACTTCGGCGGGGTGTTTTTTGTAGAGTAAGGAAGTGAGGATGGCATTCAAGCCTACAGATTTTCCTTGTCCGGTTGCACCAGCCATCAGTAAGTGAGGCATTTTGGCCAAATCAACTACAAAAGTTTCATTTGAGATTGTTTTACCAAGAGCAAGGGGTAATTCCATTTCAGCATTCTGAAATTTGGGAGAAGCGATGACTGATCGCATTGAAACCATTTTCGGATTTTTGTTGGGCACTTCAATACCAATGGTTCCTTTTCCCGGAATGGGGGCAATGATGCGTATTCCCAATGCTGAAAGTGAAAGCGCTATATCATCTTCTAAATTCTTGATTTTAGAAATTCTGATGCCTGCTTCCGGAATGATTTCATAGAGCGTAACCGTGGGTCCCACAGTTGCTTTGATTTGATCAATTTCTATTTTATAGTTCCTTAGGGTTTCAACGATGGTGTTCTTGTTTTGCTCCAGCTCATCCTGATCGATGGTGATACCGGTATTTGCATTGTATTCTTTCAAGAGCTCCAAAGTGGGAAACTTGTAATTGCTCAATTCCAGTTTTGGATCAAATTCGCCAAAGTCTTTAACCAGTTTGTTGCTGATAACTTCAACTTCTTCTTCGTCTTCTGCCTGTTCTACCTCGAGCGATAAATCGTTTTCATTCTCAGATTTGATGATAATTTTTTCTTTTTCTTTAGGAACTTCAGTTTCTGTTTGTGCGATTGTTTTATCTTCTGTTAGGGTTTCTTTGATAACTACTTCCTCATCTTTGGTTTTTAATTCTGTTTCGCTTTTGGCGGAAGCAATTTCTTCTTTTAATTTTAGTTTCCTTTCCTTAAAGTAAGAAACTACTTTATCTGGTGTGAGTTTAAATTTTGAAATAATGTAGGCCAAAAATAAAAACGCCATCAAAAATACAGTGCCTATAAAACCGAGGTAATCCTGAAGAAAATGATTCATTTCAAAACCAATGACTCCCCCCAACAGGGCCGATTTTGAAGCAAAAAAACCAAAAAACACAGACAGCCACACCATTATTAAAATGCCCCAAAACCAGTATCGTTTCAAGTTTTTCTTTGCAAGGCTCAAAAACAAATAAATCCCGGTTAAAATAACCAGAAGACTAAAGATGAGTGAAGCAACGCCAAAACCTTGATAGACAAAAAAGTCACTAATCCAGGCTCCAAATTTATTAAGTAAGTTTTGTGCTTGCTCCTCTCGGTTGGTAAATTGTGAAAGCGTGCTTTGGTCAGCCTGCCAGGTGAAAAAATAAGAGATGAAAGAAATAGTGAGGGCTAAGCCAAGAATCATAAAAAAAACACCCAGTATGACTTGCTGTTGTTTACCTAATTGGAACTTAGGGATACCGGTCTTTTTTGATGATGGTTTATTCGCTTTCTTTCCTGCCATGAATGATTAGGTATAATGAAACAAAAGTACAAATTGTTAACGTTATAACGATTAAAATATTCTAAATTCCAAATGCCACATTTCATTAACCGTTAACTCCTTTTCTACTAAAGGTTTCAATAATCAAAGCAATTCCAATAACAACAACACATCCAAAAAGATTGAGCCATAAATAGGGCATCCAGTCATGCCACCATCCATAAATAACTATTGTCTGAGTGATGATAGCGGCAATAAAAACCGCGTTTCCTCTTACATATTTTATAAAAAAGGCGAGTAAAAAGATGCCCAATACATTTCCGTAAAATATCGAACCGATAATATTCACGAGCTGAATTAAATTATCAAACAAATTGGCAACACAGGCGATGCTTATTGCGATGATTCCCCACAAGAGTGTAAACCATTTAGATGCTTTTAGAAAGTGGTTTTCATCACCCCCTGAGGCTTTGTTGCGTTTGTATAAATCCATCGTGGTGGTGGTCGCCAGCGCATTGAGTTCTGAGGCTGTAGAAGACATAGCGGCACTCAAAATCACGGCAAGCAAAAGGCCAATTAAACCACGCGGGAGGTTATTTAATATAAAATGAATAAACACATAATCTTTGTCATTTGTTTCTACTATGTCGCTTGCTTTACTTATTAGTTCTTTCGCTTCTTTCCTGTAAACCTGGTCTTGAGCATCCAGACTTACAATGCTTTCCTTATAGATGGTTTTATCTGGGGTGTTTTCCTTATTGGTGAAATTGTAAATGGCCTGTTGTTTACTTTCAAAATTGGCTTGTTGTTTGGCTTCCAGAGCACTATATTCTTCTGCATAGTCAGAATTTAAAACGGTGTTTGTTGCCACCGGATTGAAGTTTAATGGCGAGGCGTTGAATTGATAAAATACAAACACCATAACCCCCACAAGCAATATAAAAAACTGCATGGGCACTTTAAGAATGCCGTTCATAATGAGACCCATTTGGCTTTGCTTGACTGATTTTCCTGAAAGATAACGCTGCACCTGGCTTTGATCTGTACCAAAATAAGAAAGCGCCAAAAAAGTTCCACCTATGATTCCACTCCAGAAGGTGTAGCGGTTATCGAGATTAAATGAAAAATCTATGATGTTCATCTTTCCGCTTGCACCTGCTATGTCGAGGGCGTTAGAGAAGGTAATGTTATCCGGGAGGTAACTTATGATGATAAAGAAAGCAGCAAACATTCCTGCAAAAATGACGGCCATTTGTTGTTTTTGTGTGACGCTCACAGCATTTGTACCACCGGAAACAGTGTAAATAATCACTAAAATTCCGATGATGATATTCAAATAAATAAGGTTCCAGCCCAAAACAGCCGAGAGGATAATGGCAGGAGCAAAGATGGTGATTCCGGCTGCAAGACCGCGCTGAATTAAAAAAAGTAGGGCTGTGAGTGAGCGGGTCTTTAAATCAAAACGATTTTCCAGAAATTCGTATGCAGTATACACTTTAAGCCTGTGGTAAATGGGAATAAAAACCATGCAAATAATGACCATTGCAATGGGTAGTCCAAAATAAAACTGAACAAACCCCATCCCATCGTGAAAAGCTTGACCGGGTGTGGAAAGAAAAGTAATGGCGCTGGCTTGAGTGGCCATTACAGAAAGCCCAATGGTCCACCAGTTTGAAGTGTTTCCGCCCTTTAAAAAATCCTGAACATTCCTGCTGCCTCGTGTTTTCCAGACGCCATAGCTTACAATAAATACCAGCGTTCCAATAAGTACAATCCAGTCAATTATTTCCATCTTAAGTCAATGCTTTCATTAAAAAATAAAACAAAACAACATAAATCGCATTGCAGACCAAAACGATGGTGTATGATTTTTTCCAGATGTATTTTTCAGGTGCTGTCATAATTTAAAAGTAAGTATTCACAGCAAATTCAAATTGGTCGATAAAAATTTCTTTAAAATTAGAAATATTGTTTTGTTCGTAAAACAATAACATTGCTTTTTTGTAATCAATAGAATCAACGGTTCTAAATGAAAGTGGACAGTAATCATGGTTGATTAGAATTGCATTACTGATAATTCTTGCAGTTCTTTTATTTCCATCCATAAAGGGTTGAATATAAGAAATTAAAGCCAATGATATTAGCGCTTTTTCAAAAATATTTTTTTTGTAGTTTATCAAATTGCAGGTATTTTGAAGAGCTTCCAAAATTTGAAACTCATTATCAAGAGGCTTATAATTAGTTCCGGAAATTCCAACGCGTCTTTTTCTTACTTTTCTTTCTATACCAAGTTCTTTTGTTAAAATATTATGGATATCCTCAATTTTTGAAAGGGATAAAGTTTCCATAAAATCCTTGTTTTCTAAAATAAAATCAAGCGCATCTTTATGGTTTAAAAGCATAACGGCTTCTTCCTTTGTTTTACCAGATGCCGTTTGCTTTTCTTTTAACAATCGTTCTGTTTCTAATAAAGAGTAAGTATTACCTTCAATTTGCGAAGATTTCCAACTCAAATCAATGGCAAGTCTTTCAATTTCTTTTTGGTATTCTGAGTTTGAAAGTTGTGCTATATTTGCTTTGTATTTTTCTTGAAGTAATCGAAGTTTGTTTAACTCGTTTTCTGTGAAAAGAGTTTGCTTTTTTAAAACATCAGTTATCAATACAAAATTAAAAGTTTCCTGAATTTCTCTTTCATCAATTTCTTTCTTAAAATAGGTGTCAATATCTATGGGCTGAATAATACTAAAAGAGGGAGACAAGAAGTATTTTGTTCCTTTACCTTTACCTTCAGAGGTGATATAATTATTTGAAATCAATTTGGTTAAACTCCGTTTTATTGTAGCATAACTGTCAGAAATAGGAATATTTTCAAATATTTCTTTTGAAGAACTTCCACTATGATTCTTAAGAAAATCGATGATTTCTTGTTCCCTAGTATTTAGCATAAAATCACTTTAAGCTCATAAATATAAAAAATAAAGCTCAAAATCATAACATTTTGAGATAAATGTAATTTAAAATTGAGCCAGATTTCATTTTATAGTGATAACAAATTCGCAAACAATCGATAAGCACCGGAAACGCCCGCAGGCAATTGCCTGAAAAAGCTCAAACCTGTATAAGCGATGGTTCCTTTTCCATATTGTGCGATAACCAAAGCTCCTTCAACTGCTTCCTCATCTGGGTCATTCATCCTCAAAATAGGTTGAAACTCCTCAGCCCATTCATTGGCAAAATACAAGCCGCGTTCTTGTACCCAATTTTCAAAATCTTTTTGAGTGATTTTGTTTGGGGAATTTAAGACGGGATGATTTGGGTTGATGAATGTTACTTTAGCATCTTCATCTGTGACACGCTCTCTGGAAAGTTTTAAATCAAATGGAGCCAATTGCTCTGTTACCAAGCCGCGGGAAACATTGTATTGCATAATTAAATTACCACCGTTTTTTACATAGTCAAAAAGGACATCTTGCCTGAATCTTAAAATATCGTGAACGTTGTAAGCCCTTATACCCACAATGATGGCATTAAATTGTTTGATATTTTCTGCTGTCATTGATTCAAGGTTGATATCTGTGACCTGATAGCCAATTTGGCTTAAAGCCGAAGGAATTTCGTCTCCGGCACCTGCGATGTATCCAATGTTTTGACCCTTTATATTTAGTTCAATGCGGGCTACTTTGGCTTTAGCGGGCACTAAAACATGTTGAAAAGGAATGTGGTCATAGTTTAGAGTCACGATGTCTTGGTTATAGAAGGAGTCTCCAACTTGCAGCAACAGGTTCAACTCGCCTTCACTTTGGTTTTTGGGTGGAGTCACGGTGAAAATGAGTTCTTTTTCCTCGTCTTTTGTTTCCATTTCAAAAGTTTGTGGAGCACTAGTGCTCCATCCTTCAGGATGCTGGAGTGTTGCAATACCCGAAAGATTGTCTTTTCCGGCTTTGATTGTTACAGAAACCTGTTGGGCTTTTGGTTCTGAAAAAATGAGTACTTTATCATTAATTTTTCCTGTCACTTCAGGCAAGATTTGAAAAGGCTGATAGACTTCTCCGGTTACAGGACTGTTGAATTTATAGATGATGTCTCTTTCAAAAGTAAAAGGTTCACCTTCTATAGAGACCTTAAAATAAACCGGCTCGTTTTGATTGATTGTTGGAAGTCCAATGAGGTCAAGATCGGCCACTTTGAATAGTCCTTTGCTTGCTGGTTGCTTCATCCAGTAAGGCGAACTGTAACTAGCATTTCGAGGAATGACAATCGTGCTTTCAATTGTTGCACGCTGGTTGTTTTCCAGATTCTTTCTCTCTTTAAGCAGTGATTTTGAGTTGTAAATCACCTCAATTAATTTCATTGAAGTGGAAGAACGATTGATTGCTTCAAGACTTAATTTTATTTCGGAAGCAGGGGAAGTGTATTGTGTTTCGGCGACTGCCTCGAGGAATAGTCCTGAGCTGGAAGTGATTATTTTTTTAATTTCTTTGGTTTTTTGAATGCCCCAATAGTCTGTTCTTTTTTTGAGGAGTTGGTAGGCTTTCACCAGTTGTGGAATACTCGCTGCCGGATTTTTAAAATCAAAATTTCTTTCAACTTGATAGAGTATTTTTCCTATAGCTTCGCCTCCTTCAATGCGCGACCAAGTGGTGTTGATTCCTTCAAAAAGGTTGGAAGGGTCAGAGGGCATAGGGCCTTTTAATAGCTCCAGATATTCTGTATCTAAACCTCGCGCGCCAGTGTTTCCGAAACCTTGTGATTGGTGTTTGCTGCGGCTAAGTGCAGCAATCTCACCATTAGAAAGCCCGAGAGAGGGATAAAAAGTTCCGGTTTTTAATGCAACCAAATTGCTCTTATCTGCTTTATCAAAAGCTTCCTGACTTCCATAAAACCACCAAGAAGTGTTGAAAAACAATCGTTTTGCTTGCCATGGTTGGTGGTTGGTTAACTGGTTTGTAAAAGCATTTTTATCTGCTGCCTTGTCAAAAGCTTCGACTCCCAGTATGGCCGAGGCTGTATGATGCCCATGAGTTGTTCCCGGTGTCCTGTGGTTAAACCGATTGATAATGATGTCTGGTTGAAATTTTCGCACTGCGAGAACCACATCACTTAATACGTCATCTTTTCCCCAGATAGAAAAGGTTTCATCGGGGTTTTTTGAAAAACCAAAATCAATGGCTCTGGTAAAGAACTGCTCGCCGCCATCGGTTTTTCTGGCTTCCTGAAGTTCATGGCTTCTAATGATGCCGAGTAATGGACCCAACTCTGTTCCAATTAAGTTTTGTCCGCCGTCTCCACGTGTTATAGAGATATAAGCAGTGCGCGCCTTGACTTCGTTAGCAAGGTGTGAAATGAGTCGTGTGTTTTCATCATCGGGATGCGCAGCTATAAAGAGAACAGATCCTAAAAAATTAAGTTTTTTGATGGACTCATAGATTTCTGAGGCGGTGGGTTTTTGAGGCTTTTGAGCGTGTAAATTATTGAAAGAAAATAATACTAAAGAAAATATTAAAAGGACTTTATACATTTTGAATTTTTTAATCGTGAGTTTTTGTTAAATTTTTATCCTCTTTGTTTTCATTGTCTTCCATTCTGATGCTTTGTGAAACCAATGTAATACCTTTTTGTAATATCATATTGTTGGGATAGCAGAGAAGTTCACCTTTTTCACTTTTTAAAAGCGTTTGAAATGCATTTATGTCTTCAATGGTGAGTGGTTCAGCAAAAAAATCTTTGTCATGGATTTTAATGGTATCTCCAATTTTGAATGGAAACGTAAAAAACATAATGATACCGCTTGTAATATTGCTCAAAATAGACCATTGAGCAAAAAGAGCAACACCTATGATGGCAAATACTGATGAAAATACCAATCCCACGTCGCTAAATCTTACCCCCCAGATTAGTATATTCCAAAAGACCAATAAGAAGACAAATGCAAAATTGAAATATTTTTTTATAAGAGTAGTGCGATTTTCTACTCTCTCTTGATTTTTTGCAAATCGATTCACCAATTTTATGGCAACTCCTTGCACAATGAGAATAACTAAAATACTCACTGCAGAATAAATAATTTTTGGAAGTAGTTCTTCAAAAGTCATGTTCAGTTTAGTTTAGTTTAAGGGAGTCTCTTAAATAAGCATCTTTGTTTTTGTTTTTAGACCAATAAGAAGATTTAATACGCTTCATTTTAGTGGCTTGTGTTGTTTCGTTACCAATTTGTTCTTTCCATTGTGTGATTTGATAAGGTGCTGTGGCTTCAAACCAAATGGTCAATTTTCTCTCAAGTTCAGGGTATTTAATACAATATTCAAAAATTGAATCTTTTTGTTCAAGAGAGGCAACAGCAGGTGTGGGTTTAAATTCTTTGTGATTTATCCTTGAATATTCCATAGCGGGAATAATTTCTATTTCACCCAAAGGCAAATCTGCAGGGTTAACTCTTATTTGTGTCCAAATTTCGTCTTCAAGATGGGTTTTAGAAAGCTTGTACTCCTGGTCTGCTTCTCCTTCAAAGTATGAATGTGATGTAATTTCAAAATCATTTCGGTTATTGAGTTGAGCATACACCTGTCCACACCATTCCTGAACAGAATTTGTGACTTTTAGAGCGTGATTTTGTTCCTCTAAAGGATAAAAAACACTAGTCATTATAGAGTAGGGATAGATTCCTGTATTAAAATTTTTGGTTTTGTTGAGCTTTAAAACCGTTTTGGTAGTTTCAGATTGTTGGTTGGCTTTTACTTGAACATCAGGCAGAAAATCTTCGGTTACAAAAATGAGTACTGCTGTTCCCCGTCTCATTTCGCCATAGCGATATTGTTCTAAATTATAGGAGGTAATTTCGGCTTGACCATCATACCAGAAGTCTTTAAAATCATTTGATAAAACTCGTGCAAGGGGTTTTTCCTGTTCAGAACTGGGTTTTTGATTACCCGAACAACCACAAAGAATTGAAATTAAAAGGGAAAATGTAATGAACCGCATGTCAATAAATTATTTTTAGCTAAAAATACTATAATTTCATTGCCCTACAAACTCCATTAACGTTTTGTAAACAAGATGTGTGGGCAGCCCCATCACCGTGTTGTAAGAACCTTCAATTTTTGTAACACCAATGGCCCCAATCCACTCCTGAATGCCATAAGCGCCCGCTTTATCAAAAGGGTTGTAGTTGTCAATATAATAATGTATTTCGTCTTTAGTGAGTTCTTTAAAATAGACTTTGGTTGTATCACTCACCACAATTTGCCTTTCGGCGGAAGTAAAGCATACTGATGAAATCACCTCGTGAGAACTGTTTGATAAGGTTTGCAGCATTTCAAAAGCTTCTTTCTTATCAACAGGTTTACCCAAACAAACTTCATTGTGAATCACAATCGTATCCCCGGTGATGAGAATGTCATCTGGTTTCAAATGATTAAAAACCGAAGCCTTTAATTGAGATAAATATTCAGAAATTTCTTTTCCTTTTAAATGGGAAGGGTATTTCTCTTCCAACGGTTTTAGTTGTAGTGTAAAAGGAATATCCAATTCGTTAAAAAACTGCTGTCTGCGAGGCGAACCTGAAGCGAGTATAATGTTTTTTTTTGAGAGGATTTTTTTTAGCATATTGGAATATTCAATGTTTAAACCTGAAACCTGAAACCTGAAACCTGAAACCTGAAACCTGAAACCTGAAACAATTTTACTTAAACATCCCATCCATCCCCGGGATGTTGGGCATCCCTTCTTTAGCTACCGCAGCAATTTCGGCTTCATTAATGTCAGTGGCTTTTGCAATGGCTTTGTTGATGGTTAAAACCAAATAATCTTCCAGCTGTTCTTTGTCTTGAAGCAATTGCTCATCGATAGCGATGCTTTTAATTTCCCGGTTTGCATTGAGAGTGACTTTCAACAAACCGTCATTGCTTTGCTCATCAATCAATACTGTATTTAATCGAAGCTTTGTTTCTTCTACTTTTTTCTGGGTTTCTTTGAGTTTTCCCATCATTCCCATAAGGTCTCCAAACATATTTTTTTTAATTAGAAGTTTAAACAACAAAATTATTAAATTAGCCGGTCATTAACTAAAATAAATCCAATGAAAATTATCGCTTCTCTTTGTCTGTTATGTGTTATTTTTGCCACTTCGTGTAAAAAACAAACCCCACAAGAAGATCTCATGAGCCACACACCACCCTCAGCAAAAAAAATTGATAAACATCTCGAAATTCACGGTGACGTTAGAATTGACCCCTACTTTTGGCTCAATGACAGAGAAAACCCGGAAGTGATTGATTATCTGGAGCGTGAAAATGATTATTATGATAAAATGACGGCGCACACCAAAGACTTTCAGGCAAACTTGTTTGAAGAAATGAAAGCGCGCATCAAGGAAGATGATGAATCTGTTCCTTATCTTTATAATGGTTATTATTATATCACCCGTTATGAAACCGGAAAAGATTACCCCATTTTTACCAGAAAAAAGGGCTCACTTGACGCAGAAGAAGAAATTATGTTTGACGGAAACAAAATGGCAGAAGGGCATTCTTATTTTCAACTTGCAGGAATTAATGTAAGCCCGGATAACAAATTAGCAGCATTTGCCATAGATACTGTAAGCCGTCGAAACTACACCATACAAATTAAAAATCTGGAAACCGGAGAAATATACCCCCAAAAAATTGAATTAACCACCGGAGGTTCCACCTGGGCCAACGACAACACAACGCTTTTCTACACCCGAAAAGATCCTCAAACACTGCGTTCTGATAAAATTTTCAGACACACATTGGGAAGCAATCCTCAGCAAGATGTGATGGTTTATTTTGAAGATGACGATACATTTCGAACCTATGTTTATAAAACCAAATCTGATAAATACCTGGTCATTGGCTCAGGAAGCACCATGACATCAGAATTTCGCATTTTAGACGCTAACAATCCTGAAGGCACTTTTAAAATATTTAGCCCCAGAACACGAGGCGTTGAATACAATATAGCCCACTTTGAGGACCATTTTTATATTCTGACCAACAAAGATGGAGCCAGTAATTTTAAATTAATGAAAACCCCTGAGAATAAAACAGAATCTGCAAACTGGGAAAATGTCATTGCGCACAGAGAACACGTGCTTATCGAAGATTTTGAAATATTTAAAGAGTATCTTGTGGTGAGCGAACGCGACAATGGGTTGAATAAAATTCATATTCAACGTTGGGATGGTACAGATGCTTATTATTTGCCATTTGACAATGAAACATATACAGCATACACCACACAAAATATCGAGTTTGACACAGAAGTATTGAGGTATGGTTATAATGGATTGACACAACCCAGCGCTGTCATAGACTTCAATATGAAAACCAAAGAGCAAACGATTCTTAAAGAACAAGAGGTTCTTGGCGGAAAGTTTGATAAAAACAATTATACATCAGAACGCATTTGGGCAACAGCAGCAGATGGTACAAAAGTTCCGGTATCACTGGTTTACAAAAAGGGAATTAAAAAAGACGGAAACAACCCACTCCTTCAATACGGCTATGGTTCTTATGGAGCAACAATTGATCCTTATTTTTCTACAACCCGTTTGAGCCTTTTAGACCGTGGTTTCATCTTTGCGATTGCACACATTAGAGGAGGAGAATATCTGGGAAGACAGTGGTATGAAGATGGAAAATTATTAAAGAAGAAAAATACTTTCACAGATTTTATAGATGTATCCAAACATCTTATTAATGAAGGCTACACTTCTCCGGAACATCTATATGCAATGGGAGGTTCTGCGGGAGGTCTTTTGATGGGTGCTGTGATGAATATGGCACCGGAATTATACAACGGGGTGGTTGCTGCCGTTCCTTTTGTTGATGTGGTTACAACTATGCTCGATGATTCTATACCTTTAACCACAGGTGAATATGACGAGTGGGGAAATCCCAATGAAGAGGCGTATTATTTTTATATGAAATCCTATTCACCTTATGACAATGTTGAAGCAAAAGAATACCCAAATACATTGGTAACAACGGGGTTACACGACTCGCAAGTGCAGTACTGGGAACCGGCAAAATGGGTAGCAAAATTAAGGGACAAGAAAACTGATACTAATTTATTACTATTCAAAACAAATATGGATGCCGGTCACGGCGGCGCTTCAGGAAGATTTGAAGCCCTTAAAGAAGTTGCTTTAGACTATGCATTTTTATTAGACTTGGAAGGTATTACTAACTAATTAAAAAAATTATCTTAAATTTGCAAAGTTTTATTTGATTGATGGAGTTTGTTTTTTTATTATATTTATCTCCATTTGTTTCTTAATCAAAAATCAATTTATGAAGCAAGATATAAAAGCACACAATAATGTTCTTGAACTCATTGGCAATACACCGCTAATCCGTTTAAACAACATTACAAAACCCCTCAAAGGTGAATTCCTTGCAAAAGTAGAAGCTTTTAATCCCGGGCACTCCACCAAAGACAGAATAGCACTTTATATTATAGAAGAAGCAGAACGCAAAGGCATCTTAAAACCAGGAGACACCATCATTGAGACCACCAGTGGAAACACCGGTTTCAGTATTGCTATGGTAAGTATTATCAAAGGTTATGAATGTATTTTAGCGGTGAGTTCTAAGTCTTCTAAGGACAAAATTGACATGCTAAAAACAATGGGGGCCAAGGTATATGTATGTCCCGCCAATGTTAGTGCAGATGACTCTCGCTCATATTATCAGGTAGCTAAACGATTACATGAAGAGATTAAAGGGTCTGTTTACATCAATCAATATTTTAATGAATTAAACATTGATGCACACTTCAACTCAACAGGACCCGAAATATGGGAGCAAACAGCCGGTCAAATCACGCATCTTGTTGCTTGTAGCGGGACAGGTGGAACTATATCAGGCGTTGCACGTTTTTTGAAGAGTAAAAATAAAAACATACGAATTATAGGAATTGACGCCTATGGCTCTGTGTTACAAAAATATCATGAGACCAAAGAATTTGATGCAGAAGAGATTTATCCTTATCGCATTGAAGGATTGGGTAAAAATTTAATTCCAACAGCAACCGATTTTGATATTATCGATAAATTTATCAAAGTAACAGATGAATCCAGTGCACATACTGCACGTGAAATTGCTAAAAAGGAAGGTCTTTTTGTGGGGTATACTAGTGGTGCAGCTTTGCAAGGAGTTAAACAACTCGCAGAAGAAGGAGAATTTAACGATGCCAGTAAGGTGGTTATTATTTTTCCAGATCACGGTTCTAGGTATATGAGCAAAGTATTTAGCGATGAATGGATGAATGAACAAGGCTTTTTTGACAGCCAAAATATTGAAGCAAAAGAAACCATAGAGTACATTAAATAGAAAAACATTTTTTTTATTGAAAACCATCACGTAAATTGTGATGGTTTTTTTGTTTGTAAAGCTTTTAAAGACCTCACTAAAAATTGTGCAAAGCCAATTAATTTAATTAATTTTGCACCTTAAATTGACTGACTATTTATGAGAGATTTATTCGATAAAATCTATAAAGATAAAGGGCCCTTGGGAAAATGGGCCGAACAAGCAGAAGGTTATTTTGTATTTCCAAAACTGGAAGGACCCATTTCCAACCGAATGAAATTTCGCGGCAAAGAGGTCATTACCTGGAGTATCAATGACTATTTGGGACTAGCTAACCACCCAGAGGTGAGAAAGGCAGATGCAGAAGCAGCTGCAAAATATGGCTCAGCATATCCAATGGGTGCCCGCATGATGAGTGGCCATACAGATCTTCACGAGCAACTACAAAATGAATTAGCTGCCTTTGTAAATAAAGAAGCTGCTTATTTACTAAATTTTGGTTACCAGGGAATGGTATCTACCATAGACGCACTGGTTTCAAAAGACGATGTGATTGTTTATGATGTGGATGCGCACGCCTGTATTATAGACGGTGTAAGACTGCATCTTGGTCAGCGATTTACCTACAAGCACAACGATATGGAAAGTATCGAGAAAAACCTGGATAGAGCCACTAAAGTAGCAGAGAAAACAGGAGGTGGAATCCTTTTGATTTCTGAAGGTGTCTTTGGAATGCGAGGTGAGCAGGGGAGATTAAAAGAAATTATTGAATTAAAGAAAAAATACAATTTCAGATTTTTTGTCGATGATGCTCACGGCTTTGGGACACTGGGAAAAACAGGTGCAGGAGCAGGAGAGGAGCAAGGCGTTCAAGACGGAATTGATGTCTATTTTGCAACCTTTGCAAAATCAATGGCAAGTACGGGTGCTTTTATTGCAGCAGACCAAGAAATTATTAATTACCTAAAATACAATTTAAGATCTCAAATGTTTGCAAAATCATTGCAAATGGTGCTTGTTGAAGGAGCTTTAAAGCGACTGGATATGTTGCGAACTATGCCTGAACTAAAAAACAAACTTTGGGAAAATGTAAATGCGCTTCAAGGTGGACTCAAAGCACGTGGTTTTGATATAGGAACTACTCAAAGTTGTGTCACCCCGGTATATCTTCAAGGAAGCATTCCGGAAGCGATGGCACTGGTAAAAGATTTAAGAGAAAATTTTGGAATCTTTTGTTCTATAGTTGTTTACCCCGTGATACCTAAAGGGTTAATTTTATTAAGAATGATCCCTACAGCAACTCATACAATGGAGGATATCAATGAAACTTTAAATGCATTTGACGCCATTAGAGAACGTCTTCAAAACGGTACTTACAAAAGACTTTCAGCGGCAGTTTCTGCAGCGATGGGTGAGTAATATATTTTTAAAATTATTAAACAAACTCCGATATAATAATCTATATCGGAGTTTTTTTTACAAATCTTTTCTGTAGGTTCTTCGTCGGGCGTAGATTTTTGGATCAAAATTTTTCCAAAGGTTTTGAATGGCAAGGTTGTCAACCAATTCTGGTGTGCGGATGCAATTTTCAATTCCATTTTTCTGAAAGGTTTCAAAATACTCCTTAAAAATAATAGCTGTAACACCTTTGTTCTGATAGTTAGGATGAATTCCAATTAAATAAAACATGACTGTTTTACTATTTTTCTTTGCTTTTAGTAGTTTTAAAAATCCAAAAGGGAACAATCTTCCTTTCACTTCCTGTAAGACTTCAGAAAAAGAGGGCATCACAATGCTGAAAGCTACTAATTGGTTGTTTTCATCAACAACATATTTAATATACTCAGGATTAATTAAATTAATATACTTCTTTTTGAAATACGCTTTTTGTTTTTCTGTAACCGCAACAAATGAGGAAAGTGAGGCATAAGATTCGTTAAACAAATCAAACATCTTATCAATGTAAGGCAGAATTTCTTTGGTGGTAGAAAAATTGATGGCCCGCAGTTTGTATTTTTCTCTTATGAGTTGATCTGCTCTGGTAAAAACTGCAGCGTTTTTTACATTGGAAAAGGAAAATTCACTTTCGATATACTCCTTTTCAACACTAAAACCAAAAGCTTCCAGATGCTCTTTATAATATGGGTAATTGTACCAGGTAATCATACTGCTAATATGCTTAAAGCCCTCAACAAGAACACCCACTTTGTCTAAATTAGAAAAGCCCATTGGCCCTTCCAGATATTTAAGGTTTTTTTCTCGACCTTTTTCAAAGACTTTTTCGAGTAAAGCTTTGCTTACAGATTGATCATCAATATAATCAAACCAACCAAAACGAATTTTCTTGATATTTTGAGTATTGATTTCGTGCCAATTTACAATTATAGCAATGCGCCCAACAATTTTATTGTTTTGATAGGCGAGGTAAAACCATACTTCTGCATTTTCAAAAGCCGGGTTTTTTGATTTGTCAAAGGTTTCCATCTCGTCTTTTATGATGGGAGGAACCCAATATTTAGAATCCTTATAGATTTCAAAAGGAAATAAAACAAATTGCTTTAGTTCCTTTTTTGTAGTCACTTCTTTGATTGTAATCATAAATTATTGAGCCTTTTAGCCTTGAGTGTCATCATCAATAAAATCATCTTTACGACGCTTTTTATCTTTTTCTTCTTTTTCCTCTTTTTTTCTCTTTTTCGCGTCAGCGGGATCTTCTATAAGTTCATCTTTAGCATGCATATCAAACCGATAAGAAGCTCCAATTCCAACAAAAAACTTAGAGGGTGTGTCTTTAAAGTTTAAAGTTGCCAAAGCATCTATTTGAAAATCTTTTCCAAAAAGGTGTGCACCACCAAAGCGAACCAATTGGTCTGCATAAAAATCACTTTTAATTCCCTGATTTTCTACAAAAATCGAAAAACGCGGGTTGAAAGCGTGTGTTAAGGTAAGTATGTATGAGTAAGTGGGAAAATCTGAAGTGATTCTGTCAACAATAAAATTTGTCACAAAAACAAAGCCGCCTTCCAGGTTGTTTTGAGTCATTAAAACAAATTTTGGACTAATAGAAGGATCATTGGGCGGTAAAAATGGATTCTCTTTGGTGTCAAAATTTACGCCTGCATAAAAAGAAACTGCCGGTATCAATTCTCTCCATCTAAATTTGTTGTTTGCATTCCAACTGTATAAATTGGGTTCTTCAAAATCTCTTTTCTTGTAAGGATCATAAATTAAATACTTTGCGCCCAGTGTATTTGATCTGAAATTACTTCGGTCAAACTCAAAAGGAACAGCACTTCTGTTATCAACCACACTTTCAGATAAAAAGGAACCGCTAAAATTTAGTTCCAATTGTTCCCATAGTAAGCCATATCTTATGGAGTAATCTACTGTAAATGCATCTGTTTCAGTTTTTAAGAGCGCGTGATCTTCCCAACCCAACGCTAGACCGGTTTCAAATTGCAAAACCTTGTTTCCTACAGCAAATGCACCCTGAGAAGTTCCCGGACGGTTTGAATTAATCAATTCTGTATATTGAGCGTTTCCACTTAAAAAGCTACAAACCAATAAACTGGTAAATATGAGGCATTTTTTGTTCATAAGAGTGTTGAGTTTTGTGTAAATATAACGGAATTTATTATTTTTTTAATAATAGAAATTCCCTTTTGTCTTATAGTATGTTTATTTTTGAATTCTATTATAAAATCAATAACTAAACACTAAATGGACACGTTTTTTAAAACGCTTTTAATACTGCTTTTAGTTTATTTTGGACTTAAAATACTTTTTCGTCTCGCGATGCCTTATCTAATGAGATATATTGCAAAAAAAGCGAGCCAAAAAATGGAAAATGCTTTTCGCGGCAGTCAATACCAATCAGAAAACAACAAGCAAAAAGAAGGGAACATTTCAATAGACGACTTTCCCAAGAGGAAAACCCGAAACAAGAAACCCGTTGGGGAGTATGTGGATTACGAAGAAATTGACTAATTTTCCAATTCTTAATCAAAACACATGAAAGAAACAGTTTCTAAACTTCTCCCTCACATACTCGTTTTATTGTTTTTTTGCGGAATTTCACTCGCTTACTTTAGTCCGGTACTGCAAGGTAAGAAGATAGTTCAATCAGACATTGTGCAATATACCGGAATGGCAAAACAGCACAATGACTATAGAGTCGAAACAGGGGAGGAGACCTACTGGACTAACTCCGCTTTTGGAGGTATGCCCACTTACCAATTGGGAGCACATTATCCTCACAATTACATAAAAAAGTTAGATCACACCATACGGTTTTTACCCAGACCGGCCGATTATTTGTTTCTTTACTTTTTAGGTTTTTATATACTCTTACTTTCGCTGAAAATTGATTTTAAACTGGCTGCTTTGGGAGCTTTAGCTTTTGGATTTTCGACCTATCTTATTATTATTCTGGGGGTGGGACATAATGCCAAAGCACACGCAATTGCTTATATGCCGATGGTTTTAGCCGGTATTTTTCTCGTTTTTAGGAAAAAGTATTTATCTGGTTTTTTTCTAACTTGTATAGCGATGGCACTTGAGATAAGTGCCAATCACTTCCAAATGACTTATTATTTACTGCTGCTTATTTTGGTGATCGGCATTGTGTATTTCATCGATTCCTTCAAAAAGAAAACATTACCTCATTATTTCAAATCTGTGGGGATTATGGCGGCAGGTGTGCTTATAGCCATTGGTTTAAACGCAACAAATTTTCTCGCCACTCAGGAATATGCCAAAGAATCTACTCGCGGTACTACAGAACTCACAATCCAACCCGATGGAACTCAGCGGGAAGTAAACACAGGACTTTCAAGAGAATATATTACAGAATATTCTTACGGAAAAATAGAATCTTTTAATTTGTTTATCCCCCGATTTATGGGAGGCGGAAATGCCGAAGATGTTGGAACAAACTCTGCTGCCTATGATATTTTAATGAAAATGGGTGTTCCTCCCGCACAAGCCAATGAGTTTGTTTCGGGTTTGCCTACCTATTGGGGAGACCAGCCTATTGTGGCAGCACCGGCATATATTGGTGCCATCGTTTTATTTTTAGCATTACTGGGAATCTTTTTACTGAGAGGAAAACACAGGCAGTGGCTTGTTGCCGGTTCAATTATGGCGTTGTTGCTTTCCTGGGGTAAAAACTTTGGCATTTTAACAGACTTGTTTATCGATTATTTTCCCATGTATGACAAGTTTAGGGCGGTTTCATCCATTCAAGTAATCATTGAACTTTGTATGCCGGTTTTGGCCATTTTTGGAATCTATAAAATCGTTTCACCCAAAATTTCAAAAGAAGAAAAATTAAATGCCCTGAAATATTCAACAGCTATTCTTGGAGGTCTTTGTGTGTTGTTTCTTTTATTGAAAAATTCCCTTTTTAATTTTGCCGGAATAAATGACGGATATTACATTCAAGTCTTTGGGCAGGAATTAATGGATGCTATCAAAGAAGACCGAAAGTCAATTTTCACAAAAGATACCCTTCGCAGTTTGGCTTTTGTTTTGGTAGGCGCTGGTTTACTAGGGTTGTTTTTAAAAGAAAAAATAAAAAAGAACACACTTTATGCCTGTCTGGGGCTGTTATTTCTTCTTGATTTAGTCCCGGTTGATAGACGCTATGTAAACAATGATAATTTTGTAGCAGCGAGACAAGTAACACAACCCTTTCCTGAATTTCCAGCAGATAAGGAAGTTGCTCAAGACGACGGTCATTATAGAGTCTATGACCTAACTACCAACCCCTTTAGTAGTGGCCGTGCCAGCTTTTTCCACAACGCTTTGGGCGGTTATCACGCTGCAAAACCGGGGCGTGTGCAGGACTTGTATGATTTTTATATGCAAAAAGGCAAGTTGGAAGTATTTAATATGTTTAACGTGAAGTACTTTTTTGAACAAGATGAAAAAGGTCAGGTTTTAGCCTCTGTAAACCCTGATGCAAATGGAAATGCCTGGTTTGTTCAAAATGCAGTCATCGTTGAAACAGCCGATGAAGAAATAGTGAGTCTCGATACTTTAAATACCAAACAAACGGCAGTAATTCATACCGATTTTAAATCTCAAATTGCTCAAAATAAGTTTGTAGTAGATTCAACTTCTTCCATAAAATTAGTTGAAGCCAAACCTAATTATATGTATTATGAAACAGAAAACTCCAACAAGGGTCTGGCTGTTTTTTCTGAACTTTATTATCCTTATGGATGGAATGTCTATGTGAATGAAAAGCCTGTAGAGCATTTCAGAGCAAATTATGCGTTGAGAGCGTTGATGGTTCCTGAAGGGTTTAATAAAATTGAATTTAAGTTTGAGCCTGAAGTTGTTCAAAAGGGGAGTAGTATTGCTTTAGCGAGTTCAGTTTTGTTGTTTTTGTTACTCCTTGGCGGAATTTTTTACAGTGTTAAATCTAAAAAGGATTCTGATATAAATGAGAGTTGAGTTTAAATCTGTTAGGTTTCTTAGGTTTGAAAAACGCTTTAAACATTTCAGGTTTTAAAAACCTAACAGGTTTGCCGGGTTATTCACAAATAGAAGACGTTTAAGTTTTATTAACGAGATTCCCGCTTTCACGAAAAATAAACATGAAAAAAGTTTTAATCATCACTTATTATTGGCCGCCGGCCGGAGGACCCGGCGTACAGCGTTGGTTGAAATTTGTAAAATACTTAAAAGACTTTGACATTGAGCCCATTGTCTTTGTGCCTGAAAACCCGCACTATCCTTTACAAGACGAATCTTTAGCGCAAGAGGTTCCATACAACACAACCCTATTAAAACGACCCATTAAAGAGCCTTATGGGTTGGCAAAGCTATTTTCAAAAAACAAAACAAAACAAATAAGTAGTGGTATTATTTCTGATAACAAACAATCGCTGCTTGAGAAATGCATGCTTTGGGTAAGAGGAAATTTTTTTATACCTGATGCAAGGGTGGGTTGGGTCAAGCCTTCTATCAATTATTTAAAATCTTATCTAAAAGCAAATCCTGTTGATGCAATCATAAGCAGTGGACCCCCTCATAGTTTGCACTTAATTGGTTTGGGATTAAAAAGGGAAGTTGACATCCCCTGGTTGGCAGATTTTAGGGATCCCTGGACTTCGATTGGGTATCATAAAAAGTTGAAACTTTCAAAACGTTCACAGAAAAAACACAAGCAATTAGAATCAACCGTATTGCAAGCATGTGATGCTATTTTGGTAACAAGCCCGTCAACCAAAAGACAATTTGAAACAATTACCAATACCCCAATTACAGTACTAACAAATGGCTATGATATAGAAAAAACCTCAGAAGAACCACTTGATACCGATTTTACCATTTCACATATTGGATCACTACTTTCTGAACGAAACCCAGAAATGCTTTGGAAAATACTCGCAGAATTGGTTAAAGAAAGTAAAGAATTTGCTTCAAAATTCAAACTTCAATTGGCAGGAACCATAAGTGAGGATGTAATCCAAAGTATTGAAAAACACGGTTTGAAAAACCACTTGAAAAATTTTGGTTACATATCTCATCCTGAGGCGATAAGCCTTCAGAAAAAGTCTCAGGTTTTATTGTTAATTGAAATTGATAGCATCGATACCCGAGCCATCATTCCTGGTAAACTCTTTGAATATATGGCTTCAAATAGGCCTATTTTGGCTTTAGGTCCAAAAGGAAGTGATATAGAACCGTTAATTATCTCAACTCAAACAGGTAGCTTTTTTGATTATTTTCAGGAAAAAGAAATTAAAAAGAGGATCTCAAGCTGGTTTAACACCTATAAAAATGGAAGTTTAGTAATTGATTCAAAGGGTGTAGAAGCTTTTAGTAGAAAAAATCTCACCAAAAAACTAGCTGAATTACTCAATGAAATTAAAAAATAATTTATCAGACCTGTCAGGTTTCTAAAACCTGACAGGTCTGGAGTTTTAATTTTCAAATAACTATTAACCAATAACCATCTTTATGGGAATTGTCATTAAACAATCTATTCAAAACACCATTACCACTTATATTGGTTTTGCGATTGGGGCGGTTAATACATTGTTTTTATACACCTATTTTTTAAGCGATGCATATTATGGACTGGTGGGGTTTTTGCTTTCGGCATCGACTATAATGACGCCTTTAATGGCATTTGGTGTTCATAATACCTTAATTAAGTTTTATTCATCATTTAAGCACATCCCTGAAAGGAATAATTTTTTGACTTTCATGCTCTACCTTCCTTTGTTGATAATCATTCCTGTGGGGGTTTTAGGATACTTTGGTTATGAGCATATCGTTTATTTCCTTTCGAAAGAAAATAAAATTATTGAAAATTATGTGTGGTGTATTTTCCTGATTGCCATTGCAATGGCTTATTTTGAAATTTATTATGCCTGGGTGAGGGTGCAAATGAAAAGCGCATTGGGTAATTTTATGAAAGAGGTTTTTCACAGGGTTTTAATTATGCTATTGCTTTTTGCCGTCTATTTTGAATGGTTAACAGCAGAGCATTTTATATGGTCTTTGGTGTTTGTCTATTTTTCGAGACTTTTATTTATGAAGTTGTATGCTGTGAGGCTAAAATTTCCAAATCTTTTTTTTTCATTTCCCAAAAACACCGTTTCCATTTTAAAATATTCATTCATCATCATAATAGCCGGTTCAGTTTCCCTGATATTGCTTGATATAGACAAGGTAATGATAGGGAAGTACATCCCGATTGAAAATGTGGCTTATTACAATGTAGCTATTTTTATTGCTATGGTGATCGTCGTTCCTGCCAGGGCGATGCATCAAATTACATATCCACTAACGGCTCAATTAATCAATTCAAAAAAATGGGACGAACTAAGGACATTATATCAAAAAAGTTCGTTGACTTTGTTTATTATTTCCGGGTGGATTTTTCTGTTAATTGTTTTAAATATTAAGCAATTATATTTCATTATTCCCCAAGAGTATAGTTCTGGTTTGTATGTTGTGCTGCTCATTTCGCTTTCTAAATTGCTTGATAATTTATTGGGAATCAATAATGCTATTTTATACAACTCAGATTACTATCGGTGGACGGTTGTACTTGGCGTGTTTTTAGCTATTTTGACGATAGTACTTAATATTGTGTTCATACCGCTTTACGGTATCAATGGAGCGGCGATTGCTACTGTGATTTCACTTTTATTATACAGCCTGTCAAAAATTATTGTTGTAAACTGGAAGTTTAAAATGCATCCGTTTACTAATAAGACACTTCTTGCTTTTATTGGAATACTTGTTTTGAGTTTCAGTTTTTATTTCTGGGATTTTTCATTCCATCCTGTTATTAATATTGCGCTTAAGTCTCTTATAGTGACTTTGGTTTATTTTCTTTTTGTTTATAAGGGAAACCTCTCAAATGATATTAGTGGTTTGATAAAGGCAGGTTTTAAAAAATTAAGGATTTAATTAAAAAAAGAAACCCTTTCTCCTGCTTTTACACATTCAAAAGGGCTCCTAACCAACCAAAACTTAACTTTATTTTATCCTCTTCCGCCTCTGCTGGTAGAGTTTCTGTTTGAGCTTGTTGCTCTGGAAGATCCGGTGTTATTTTGTGTTCTTGTCGTAGCTCTGTTAGCTTGACTACTGCGACTTTCTCTTACTGCCGGTCTGGTGGTAGTTTGTCTAGCAGTTTCTTTATCTTTTGTAACTACCTTGCGTTGACTACCTCTTTCCTGAACTCTGTCTGTTCTGGAGGCCACATTGTTTTGTGGGGTTCCTCTTTGTTGAACTCTGTCTGTTCTGGAGGCCACATTGTTTTGTGGGGTTCCTCTTTGTTGAACTCTGTCTGTTCTGGAGGCCACATTGTTTTGTGGGGTTCCTCTTTCTTGAACTCTGTCTGTTCTGGAGGCCACATTGTTTTGTGGGGTTCCTCTTTGTTGAACTCGGTCTGTTTTGGAATTAAAATTCGTTCTAGCAACATTATCATCTCTTCTATAAGTTGTTGATGCAACGCTATTATCTCTACCAGAGGGTTTAAAGTCTCTGTTTGCTGATACACGTCCATCTCTGTGGTGAACTCTGCTTCCTGGTCTGTAAAACTCTCTTCTTCCATTCATATACGCATAGCCATTCCTGTAGTGTTTTCTATGGTAGCTATAACTGTATCTCACAGGAGTGTAGTATCTTCTATATGGTGTATAACAAACTACTGAATATGTATAGTAAGGAACGGCATAATAAACGTGCCAGGGTCTATACACATAATATCTATTGTAAACATTTATATATCCTGTATAATGGGAGTAATATCCATAAGGGTTGTAATGAACATATAAACCTCCCACTTGCACCAGTCTTCTGTCGTTATATCTAATGGTAACATCTCCGGCTCTTACAATGCGACCATATTGATCATAATAGATTGGAGTATCTTCGATTTGAATGACAGCTCCATAACTGTCATATTGTATATAAGCGTCATAATTGTAACCTGAATTAAAATTTACCGCTACATTGGGGGTACTTATGGTTACATCAGTTCCTTGATGACCTAAGTAAACAAAATCAAATTGACCATCGGGGAATACTGAAAACTCAATCCCACCTTCCACAAAAATGAATTTGTTACCATCATAGGAAGTGTAGTATCCAGAATCGTTTGCTGAACTTTGCACTGCTACAAAACTGAAACAGATGCTTGCGAATGTTAAAATTAGATTTTTCATAATAGCGGGTTTTAAAAGTTAGTAATTGCCTTGTGTTCTGGTTAGCATTACTTTCTGCTCAATAATCACCAAAGGTCGTGCCAAAACTTAAGGATGACAATTAACCGACTGAAAACCAGAGTTATAAAAAATCTAAGTGTTTGGGTCATAAAACAAAAAAGCCCTCCAAAATGGAGAGCTTTTAAAGTTTAAAGGGTATATATTAAAAACGTTGCTTACGCAAGTTTAACATTTACTGCATTTAATCCTTTTTTACCTTGAGCTGTTTCAAAGGTTACTTCGTCATCTTCTCTAATGTCGTCAATAAGACCTGAAATGTGTACGAAGATTTCTTCATTTGATTGGTTGTCTTTAATAAATCCAAAACCTTTTGAATCGTTGAAGAATTTTACTGTTCCTGTTTGCATAATAATAAAAATAAAAAATTTGTTTTAATAAGCTGCAAATGTAGAATTAATAAATTGGATAACCTATTGTTTTGCAATAAATTATTAATAGCTCTTTTTATGAAATTAAAAAGTATTTTTTTAAAAAGTATTTGATAATTCATAAAGATTGCTTCTTGATAACTTTAAATAAAAATATGTGAATTTTACCTTATAATTTTTACATTTGGAACACCAATAAATAATGTACACTTTTAATGTCCAACTTTCATTATATAAGTAGTCAAATACTTGATTTAAATACTGTTATTGATATTATTGAAAATGATAAACCACTGGCTCTATCAGACGAAGCTATTTTAAATATCAATAAATCCAGAGATTATTTAGACCAAAAAATACAAAATGATGAAACTCCTGTTTATGGAATTAATACAGGCTTCGGTTCACTTTGCAACATCAAAATATCAAAATCTGATTTAACAAATCTTCAAAGCAATTTAGTAAAATCACACGCTTGTGGAACAGGGGAGCTTGTTCCAAAAGAGATTATTAAGTTGATGATCCTTTTGAAAGTGCAATCATTAAGTTATGGAAACAGTGGTGTTCAATTGCAAACAGTTGAGCGACTTATTGATTTCTACAACCAAAACATTTTACCTGTCATTTATTCACAAGGAAGTTTAGGAGCTTCGGGTGATTTGGCTCCTTTGGCTCATTTGTCTCTTCCGTTGCTGGGGTTGGGTGAAGTTTATGAAGAAAATAAGATTGTTCCCACAGAAAGTATACTAGAAAAATATGATTGGAAACCCATTTCGCTTCAAGCGAAAGAGGGACTTGCCTTATTAAACGGTACCCAGTTTATGAGTGCTTATGGTATTTTTATTTTAATAAAAGCTTATAAATTGTCCTATTTGGCAGATTTAATAGGTTCAGTTTCAATCGATGCATTTGATTGTAACCTGTCTCCTTTTGACCCTTTGGTGCATGAAGTGCGTCCACACAGAGGGCAAATAAAAACTGCAGAAAACATACGAAATTTTCTTAGCGGAAGTGAAATAAGTATGAATGAAAAGCAAAACGTTCAGGATCCTTATTCTTTTAGATGCATTCCACAAGTTCACGGAGCAACAAAAGACACACTGGAGTTTGTGAGAAAAACATTTAAAACAGAAATTAATTCTGTAACAGACAATCCTAATATTTTCATTGAGGAGGACAAAATAATTTCTGGCGGAAACTTTCATGGACAACCTCTTTCTTTGGCGTTAGATTTTCTTGGGATTGCTTTGGCTGAATTGGGTAGTATTTCTGAAAGACGCATCTATCAATTGATTTCCGGTAGTAGAGGGTTACCCCTTTTTTTAGTTAATAACCCCGGATTAAACTCCGGTTTTATGATTCCTCAATATACCGCAGCGTCTATTGTGAGTCAAAATAAACAACTTGCTACTCCGGCAAGTGTAGATTCAATAGTCTCTTCAAATGGTCAAGAGGATCATGTGAGTATGGGGGCCAATGCTGCTACAAAGTGTTTGCGAATTTTAAATAACGTAGAAACAATTTTGTCTATTGAACTCTTTAATGCATCTCAGGCATTATACTATAGGGAGCCCAAAAAAACCTCTCCATTTTTGGAGAAATTTCTGGTAATGTATAGAAAAGAAGTGAGTTTTGTGGAAGAGGATCGTTTGCTTGCGTTGGATATTAAAGCGAGCGTTTCTTTTTTGAAAAGCTTTCGCATCGATACGGATTTATTATTTCATTAAAATTTATTTTTTGATGAAGAAATAATTTCTTCGCACCAAGCAATGGCATCGATAAGTTTTTTAAAACTTTTATGTGGCTTAGACACAAACTGTCGCTCAAAGGTGGCATTTGCAATTCTAACGTCAGATTGAGAAACTACGGCAAAAGCAACTAGATTTTTAATTTTTGAGGTTTCTTCAAAGACTTTTGGATCAACAGAATAAGAATTGATCCTGTTTGTTATGTATGCAAATGGCCTATCTTTAAAATATTTTTCAGCAAGCTCTAATAAAATAATATTGTGCTCTGGAACTACTGTGACTCCCTCGTGCATAACAGCAATAATAAAATTTTCAAAGATTGAAAAATCACAAAAATCATATTTTAAAGCGGCACGCATACTTTACTTGATTTTTCGCTAAGATTTTGACCATAAAAATAATAAATTTATTGTCTTGCGGCACAATTTACACAAATGGTGATTTGGGGCAAGAGTAAAATTCTTCCTATTGGGATTTGATTACTGCAGCGTCTGCATTTTCCAAAATCGGGCTCATTTATTTTAGTAACTGCTATCTCGAGATTTTTCAATTTTAGTTCTGCTTTTTGCAGCGAGGAATCATTTACTCCTTTATTATTGATAGCATCCATTCTTGAGACTCTTCCAATGGAATCGTCTGGGGCAATTGGTTTTGTTAGTTCTCTGAACTTTTCAATAGTTTCCCTAGTAGATTCAATTTCTGCATTGATTCTAGACTCAATCTCTTTTAGTTCTTCTTTAGAATAGCTCATTTTTAAAGTTGCTTTTCGGAAATTAGCGCTACAAAATTGTAAAATATACGACCATTGATTTTGACGAATGAGTTAAGAAAAAATATAAAAAAAAAATAACGCATTAAAAATCAAAGAAATAGAAAGGCTAAGATTCTCGACGTTATTTTCTTTATTTTAAGATTCAGTTGTTTTTTTCTCTTTCTCAATTTTTATAACCAATTCATTAGACTTTTTGTCCAAATCCATGGTTATAAGGTCACCTTCAACCAATTTAGAGGTAATGATTTCTTCTGCAAGTGCATCTTCAATATATTTCTGGATGGCTCTGTTGAGCGGTCTGGCTCCATATTCCTTGTCAAACCCTTTGTCTGCAATGTACTCTTTAGCGCTTTTGGTAAGCGTTAGTGAATATCCTAAGTCTTTAATTCTCAGGAAGAGTTTAGACAATTCAATATCGATAATTTTATTGATATCTTCTTTTTCTAAAGCATTAAAGACAACTACATCATCAACACGATTTAAGAATTCTGGTGCAAATGCTTTTTTAAGAGCATTTTGAATGATGCTTTTTGCATTATCATCTGCCTGGCTGGTTTTTGCAGCTGTTCCAAACCCTACACCTTGACCAAAATCTTTTAGTTTTCTGGCACCAATATTTGAGGTCATAATAATAATTGTGTTCCTAAAGTCAATTTTTCTTCCAAGGCTATCTGTTAAGTAGCCATCATCAAGGACTTGAAGCAACATATTAAAAACATCGGGGTGGGCTTTTTCAATTTCATCGAGCAATACTACAGCATAAGGTTTACGTCTTATTTTTTCTGTGAGTTGACCTCCTTCTTCATAGCCCACATATCCCGGAGGTGCTCCAACAAGCCTTGATATGGAAAATTTTTCCATATACTCACTCATATCAATGCGAATTAACGCACTTTCTGAATCAAACAGTTCTCGCGCTAATACTTTTGCCAATTGTGTTTTACCAACTCCGGTTTGACCTAAAAAGATAAATGAGCCAATAGGTTTATTGGGGTCTTTAAGCCCGGCACGGTTTCTCTGAATGGCTTTTACGACTTTATTCACAGCTTCATCCTGGCCAATAACTTTGCCCTTTATTTGTTTAGGGAGTTCAGATAGTTTTTTAATTTCTGTCTGTGCGATTCTGTTAACCGGTACACCGGTAATCATAGAAACGACTTCGGCTACATTTTCTTCTGTGACGGTTTCTCTGTGAAGTTTGGATTCATTTTCCCATTCTTCTTGAGCGATTGCCAATTCTTTTTCGAGTTTCTTCTCATCATCTCGCAGTTTAGCAGCTTCTTCATATTTTTGTTTCTTTACAACAGAATTTTTTTGCTCTCTGACTTCCTCGAGTTGAGCTTCAATTTCTACTATTTTATCGGGCACATTAATGTTTGTGATGTGCACTCTCGATCCGGCTTCATCTAAGGCGTCTATAGCTTTGTCCGGAAGGAAGCGCTCTGTCATGTATCTGTTTGTGAGGGTTACACAAGCTGTTATGGCCTCATCAGTATAAGTCACATTGTGGTGAGACTCATATTTATCTTTGATATTGTTTAAAATTTCAATGGTTTCTTCAACGCTAGTGGGTTCAATAATTACTTTTTGAAAGCGTCTCTCGAGTGCTCCGTCTTTTTCTATGTATTGTCTGTATTCATCAAGTGTGGTTGCACCAATACATTGTATTTCACCACGAGCTAAAGCAGGTTTAAACATATTTGAAGCATCAAGAGATCCTGTTGCACCACCGGCTCCAACAATGGTGTGAATTTCATCTATGAAAAGAATGATATCGTCATTTTTTTCCAATTCATTCATAACGGCTTTCATGCGCTCTTCAAATTGACCACGGTATTTTGTGCCTGCGACTAAACTAGCCAGGTCAAGGGTAACCACGCGTTTATCAAAAAGGATTCGTGAAACTTTTCGTTGAATGATGCGTAGGGCGAGACCTTCTGCGATGGCAGATTTACCCACACCCGGCTCACCAATGAGTAGCGGATTGTTTTTCTTTCTTCTACTTAAGATTTGAGAAACTCTCTGAATTTCTTTTTCACGGCCCACCACGGGGTCTAGTTTTCCTTCCTCGGCCAAGGCAGTTAAATCACGTCCAAAATTATCTAAGACCGGAGTTTTTGATTTTTTATTTTGTTTTGCTGTACCCGAAGATCCAAAAGGAGTGTCTTTTGAACCTTCATTGGAAGTATTTGCTTCATCATCCTCATTTGGAAAAGATTCTGAAGTGGGTGATTGAAATGAATTTTCATCATTGGCAATCATAAATTTAAATTGATCTTTCACGCTGTCGTAGTCTAATTTTAATTTATTGAGCAATTTTGTTGTGGGGTCATTTTCATTTCTTAGGATACACAGCAGTAGGTGTGCCGTATTTATTGACGAACTTTGAAACAATTTTGCCTCTAAAAAAGTAGTTTTGAGTGCGCGCTCAGCTTGCCTTGTCAGGTGTAAGTTTTTTTTGTCATTTGCTAGGGTTGCAGTATTTGGGTTTGCAGGGCTCAATATTTCAACTTTTCTTCTAAGTTGATTTAAGTCAATATCAAGCGCGTTAAGTATGTTAATTGCTTTTCCGTTTCCATCGCGAAGCAATCCCAACATCAGGTGCTCAGTGCCAATGAAGTCGTGACCCAGCCGCAATGCTTCTTCTTTGCTGTAGGCAATTACATCTTTAACTCTTGGGGAAAAATTATCGTCCATAGTATTTTCTTTGAGTATAAATTTACAAAATAAGCAAGTAATGTACAAAAACTATTCCTACTTAATGCTTATGTAGTAAAAAGACAAAAAAACTTTCCAAAATAAAAATTATTTAAGACCTATTTATTAACTGTTTTTAGGATGGTTTTTGTTAATAAAATAGTGTAAAACACAGCTCATTTTTCATTATAAAAAGCTTTAAAAGCTGTATATTGCCCTCTACAATTTGCTAATTAAAAATAAAAAATTAAACATATGAATGAAGGTGAAAAATTGATTCCCATCAACATTGAGGAGGAAATGAAATCTGCATACATAGATTATTCTATGTCGGTCATTGTGTCACGTGCACTTCCAGATGTTAGAGACGGAATGAAACCTGTTCACAGACGTGTATTATTCGGTATGCACGAGCTGGGCGTTAGGTCAAATACTGCCCATAAAAAATCTGCCAGAATTGTTGGTGAAGTTTTAGGTAAATACCACCCACACGGTGATACCTCTGTTTATGATGCCATGGTGCGTATGGCTCAAGAGTGGAGTTTACGTTATATGCTTGTTGACGGTCAAGGTAACTTTGGGTCTATAGATGGAGATAGCCCGGCAGCAATGCGTTATACAGAAGCCAGAATGCAAAAAATTTCTGAAGACATGCTGGCAGATATTGACAAAGAAACCGTTGACTTTCAATTAAATTTTGACGACACCCTGGAAGAGCCTACTGTTTTGCCAACTCGTGTGCCCGGCTTATTAATTAATGGAGCTTCCGGTATTGCCGTAGGTATGGCAACCAATATGCCTCCTCATAACCTCTCAGAAGTAATTGATGGTACAGTTGCATATATCGAAAACAACGATATTGACATTTCAGAATTGATGACTCACATTAAAGCCCCGGATTTTCCTACAGGTGGAATTATCTATGGTTATGAAGGTGTAAAAGAAGCTTTTGAAACCGGAAGGGGGCGCGTGGTAATGCGAGCAAAAGCTCGCATTGAAGAGGTCAAAGGTAAAGAATGTATCATAGTTACCGAAATACCCTACCAAATCAATAAAGCCGATATGATTAAAAAAACGGCAGATTTGGTGAATGAAAAGAAAATAGAGGGAATTTCAAACATTCGTGATGAATCTGATAGAAATGGAATGCGCATTGTTTATATTCTAAAAAGAGACGCCGTTCCTAATATTGTTTTAAACACGCTATACAAATATACTTCACTACAATCCTCTTTTAGCGTAAACAACATTGCGTTGGTAAAAGGAAGACCACAAATGCTCAACCTGAAGCAATTAATACAATATTTTGTTGAGCACCGGCACGAAGTTGTTGTTAGAAGAACAGAATATTTACTTCGAAAAGCAGAAGAAAGAGCGCACATACTGGAAGGGTTAATCATTGCGTCAGATAATATAGACGAGGTAATCAGATTGATAAGAGCTTCATCAAATGCTGATGAAGCCCGCCAAAAATTAGTTAATGCATTTGAGTTGAGTGAAATTCAGGCAAAAGCTATCGTAGAGATGCGACTTCGTCAATTGACAGGGCTAGAGCAAGATAAACTGCGCAGTGAATATGAAGAATTGATGAAAACCATTCAAAACTATAAAGACATACTTGCCAGTGTAGAGAAAAGAATGGAGATTATTAAAGAAGAATTATTAGAAATTAAAAGCAAATATGGAGATGAGCGCAGGTCCACAATTGAGTATGCCGGTGGCGATGTATCGATAACAGACCTTATTGCAGATGAAAAAGTAGTAATTACCATTTCCCATGCAGGCTACATCAAACGCACACCTCTTAACGAATACAAAACCCAGCACAGGGGAGGTGTGGGACAAAAAGCTTCTGCAACAAGAAATGAAGACTTTTTAGAGCATTTGTTTGTGGGCACAAATCACCAATATATGTTGTTCTTTACTCAAAAAGGGAAGTGTTTCTGGATGCGTGTCTTTGAAATTCCTGAAGGTTCAAGAACTTCAAAAGGAAGAGCTATTCAAAATTTAATAAACATTGAGCAAGATGATAAGGTAAAGGCATTTATTTGTGTTCAGGATTTGAAAGATGAGGACTATATTAATAATCATTTTGTTATAATGGCCACCAAAAAAGGACAGGTCAAGAAAACACCTCTAGAGCAGTATTCAAGACCCAGAACAAACGGAATTAATGCCATTACGATTAGAGAAGAAGATGAACTTTTAGAAGCAAAACTAACCACTGGTGACAGCCAGATTATGCTGGCAGTAAAATCTGGTAAAGCGGTGCGGTTTGAAGAAGAAAAAACCAGACCGATGGGGAGAAATGCTTCCGGAGTTAGAGGTATAACTCTAGCAAACGAGCAGGATGAAGTCATCGGAATGATAGCTATAGATAACCCAAGAGAAGAAACGGTGCTTGTGGTTTCTGAAAACGGCTATGGAAAACGCACCTACATTGATGATCCAGAGGACGGTGAAGCTATTTACAGAATCACAAACCGAGGCGGAAAAGGTGTTAAAACGATTTCAATAACAGAAAAAACCGGTAATTTAGTAGCCATTAAAAGTGTTCTAGACAACGATGACTTAATGATTATTAATAAATCGGGTATCGCTATTAGAATGTCTGTTGATGACCTCAGAGTTATGGGAAGAGCAACTCAAGGAGTGCGACTTATAAAAGTTAGAGAAGATGACGCTATTGCTGCAGTTGCTAAAACATTAAAAGACGATGTAGAGGTAGAAAACGGTGATGGTAATGAAAGTGGAACAGAAATTGATTCAAATAACAATAATAAAGATTAATTAAACAGTAAAACAATGAAAAAAACAGTTCTTATTATTACTGCTCTTTTAGTAGCAGTAGTATCATATTCACAAAAAAAGGAATTGCGAGACGCCTCAAAAGAAATCAAAAGCGGTTCCTTTGAACAAGCAAAGAAAATTTTAGCCTCTATTGAGAACCAAATTAATGGAGCAGACGATGATCAAAAAGCTGAGTTTTATCTCTATAAAGGTCAAGCTTATTTAGGGGCTGCCGGCAATAACCAAGAAGACTTGATGACTTCTGTTGATGCCTTTAAAAAGGTTTCAGAAATCGAATCTACAGGCAAGCAAAAATACACCAAACAAGCCGAAGATGAAATTCAAGCCCTGTTGGTAAGACTTGTAAATACTGCAATTCAAGATCAAAATGCGCAAAACTATAGTGATGCTTCAAAAAAATTATATGCAAGCTATACAATAAGTAAAGTTGATACCTCTTACCTTTATTTTGCAGCAACAAATGCTATGAATGCCCAAGAGTATGTAACTGCAATGAATTATTATGAGGAATTACTCGACCTTGGTTATACAGGTATTGAAAAGGAGTTTATTGCCACACACAAAGAATCAGGTGAAATTGATGTGTTTGCAAATAAAGAAGAACAAAATTTAATGATGATGTCTGGAGACTATGTAAGACCTCAGGAGAGAATGTCAGAATCCAGACGACCCATTATTTTGAGAGATTTAGGGGTTCTTTATGTTGAAAATGGAAAAATTGAAGAAGCAAAAGAATTGATTTCAAATGCCAGAAAAGACGATCCAAATGATGTTTCATTAATAAAGGCCGAGGCCAACATTGCACTTCAAATGAAAGACATGAAGAAATACAATGAACTCATGCAAAAAGTAGTAGCCACAGATCCTGATAATCCTGAATTATTTTACAACCTTGGAGTGAGTGCTTCCGAAATAGGTGATACTGAAAATGCAATGAACTATTATAAAAGAGCACTGGAGTTAGATCCTAATTATGTAAATGCTCAGGTAAATATGGCCGTTCTCATTCTAGACCAGGAAGGGGCTCTTATTGAAGAGATGAATTCTTTAGGCACTTCTGCTAAAGATAATAAGCGTTATGATGAATTGATAGAGCAAAGAAATCAAATGTATAAAGAAGCAGTTCCTTACCTCGAAAGTGCTTTAAAAGCGAGACCAAATGACGTTAACATTTTAAGAACTTTAATGAACATCTATTCAATTCTTGGAGAAGATGCTAAGTTCAAAGAAATGAAATCCAGAATAGAGGCAATTGAAGGGTAAAAAATAAAACTAAACATTATTAATTTGAAAGGGTTCGTTTAAATCACGAACCCTTTTCTATTAGGAACAATTAATTTTTAGAATTTTAAATTGTTTACTTTTTAACTATTTTAACTACTTGGTTTTTATCATTGTGTACATAGTTTGCTAGATAAATACCTGGTGCATATTTTGAAAAATCAATTCTGGTCATTGTTGATGTTACAGCAAACTCATCAATAAACTCACCTTGAATTGAAAAAATTGAGAGCATCCCGCCAACAATATTATTCTTGATTTCAAAATTTGCAAATGAGGTTATTGGATTAGGGGTTAAATAAATATGAGGGTTTTTCTCTTCATCATTTATACTTAGAGGAGTCTCTTGATAGACTCTTACATAATCTATTTCCAAAGAATCTGAAGTGAAGTTTGGGTCAATTGAAGGAAGAATCGCAAAATTAAGTAAAAGATATTGCTCTTGATCAAAAGGCCAGGTGTCTGAATTAAAAAATTCTGGTTCGTATTGGTAATGCACAACACCATCAACAGAAAAAATCATTCTGTCTGGAAACCATTCAAGCGTATAAATATGAAAATCTGAAGAAGCTGTTTGTATGTATTGACCTCCGTGGTTTATAGTGCCACCATAGCTTGATGGTGTATGAATAGCACTTTGAACAAAATTTTGATTTATACCCCAATGTTCCATTATGTCAATTTCGCCACAAGCGGGCCAATATTGCGTTCCATAACCCTGTAAGTACCAATAGGCCCCTGGCTCAATAATATTCTTTCCAAGTGTCCATATTGCAGGCCAAGTGCCATCTCCTGAGGGAAGTTTGGCGCGCACTTCAACCCGTCCATAAGTAAATGCAAATTTTGAATTGAGTCGCGCAGAAGTGTATTGTTTAGTTACGCCTTGATCAGTAAAAGTTTCTTTGATAGCAGTTATGTTTAAAATTCCGTTTTCAATATTCGTGTTTTCAATTCTATTAGTGTAATGTTGGATTTCCCCGTTGTACCATGAGTTGCCATTTGGCAATAGGGTTTGATGATGCCATTTCTCAATATTTGGTAAACCGTTTTCTTCAAACTCATCTTGCCAAACTAAATAGTCATAAATGGGCTCTGAACTTTTGGTTTGAGAATGTGAATTGTAGACAATTGAAATTGTGATAATTAAAATAAAATAGGAGATTTTCATAGATTCATAAACTTTAAATGACAGGCTCTTATTGAATAATTTTTTTGATGACCCTTAACTTGTGACTGTGTTTTTTTGATTCGAGATTAAAAATACCACTGTGATCTAGTAGGTCAATCCTAACTTTGCCGTGAGCGTGAATGATATGATTATCGTTCATTACAATGCCAACATGAGTTATCACGCCTTCGCTATTGTCAAAAAAAGCAAGGTCACCGGGTTCACTTTCTTCAATAAAACTAAGAGTTTCTCCCTGAGTTGCCTGATCTTTTGCATCCCTCAATAAACTATACCCATTTAATTTATATACCAACTGTGTAAAACCGCTACAATCAATCCCAAAAGCACTTTTGCCGCCCCATAAATAGGGAGTATTTAAAAAGAGTAATGCTGTTTCAATAAGGTTTTGTTTTGGATAAGTTCCTTCAACAAAGTTACCATCAAATGAATGTTTTAAATGAGGCAACGCATTGAGGTTTGAACCAATTGATACCGGAATTAATGCACCATTACTATCTGAAATAAACTCCATAATATCTGAAGTCAGTTTGGGAGTTTGTTCTTCTAAGGAATGATACACCTCTGAACTTACTTCTAAAAATTGCTTACAGTCAATCCAACCTTCATAATTGTCAAAACTTAGCCTTATTTTGCGCCAATTTTTTTTATCCTCAATAATTTTGAAATGGTCTCCATATAGAAGTTGAGTGACCATTTCACTCGCATTACTCGCTTCAAGTCTCAATGGAACCAGACTCAGATTGCAAAGGCCATATTTCATTTATTAGCTCCTTTCGATAACCATAGCAGAGGCACCGCCGCCGCCATTACAAATTGCAGCTGCACCAAGCTTTGCATTGTTTTGTTCAAGAACGTTTAGGAGCGTAATTAAAATTCTCACTCCACTACATCCTAATGGATGTCCCAATGATACAGCCCCACCATTGACATTTACATTTGAATCGTTGAGGCCCAAAATTTTCATATTTGCCAGTCCAACAACAGCAAAAGCTTCATTGAATTCAAAGTAATCAATTTCATTAATAGTCACACCTGCTTTATTAAGTGCCAGAGGCAAAGCTTTTGCAGGAGCTGTTGTAAACCATTTGGGTTCCTGAGCGGCATCTGCATAGCTTTTGATGATTGCCAATGGTTTTAAACCTAGTTCCTTTGCTTTTTCTTCAGACATTAAAACGACAGCTCCAGCACCATCATTAATTGTAGAAGCATTTGCGGCTGTAACGGTTCCGTCTTTTGTGAAAGCAGGTCTTAAATTAGGAATTTTATCAATGAATACATTTTTAAATTCTTCATCTTCAGAAATTGTAATGGGATCTCCTTTTCTTTGTGGAACTTCAACAGGAATTACTTCATTAGTAAATTTTCCTTCTTTCCAGGCTTTTGCAGATCTCTCATAGGATTGAATTGCAAATTTGTCCTGGTCTTCTCTGGAAAATTTGTACTCAACAGCGCACTCATCTGCACAAACTCCCATTGCATGGTTATCATAGGCATCAACAAGTCCATCTTTTTGCATACCATCTATCAAAGTCGAAGGACCAAATTTTGTACCTTGTCTTAAATAGGCATAATGTGGAATATTACTCATGCTTTCCATACCGCCGGCTACTACAATATCAACGTCTCCAGATTTGATGGCTTGAGCACCCTGCATCACAGCTTTCATACCGGAGGCACACACTTTGTTAACGGTAGTGCACCCCACAGTGTTTGGGATTCCGGCGCCCATTGCAGCTTGACGTGCAGGTGCTTGACCCACTCCAGCTTGAACAACATTGCCCATTAATACTTCCTGAACAAGATTTGGATCAAGATTTATTTTTTTGAGTGCCCCTTTGATTGCTATTGAACCAAGTTGCGCTGCTGAAAAGGAGGAAAGTCCTCCCATAAAACTGCCTATTGGTGTTCTTGCGGCTGAGACTATTACGACATTTTTACTCATTATATGTGTTTTATGATGTTTAAAATTTTAAAACAACAAATTTACATAAAATAAAGGCAATTATCAATCTAAACATAAAGATCTCTGCGTTTAATTGAGGGCCTATAATTTGAAATTTGCCATACAATTCTTTTTGATAACCACGTTTTATAAGAAGATTATTTATGCTTTTAATTCAGTATAAATGACTTAAATATTTTTTTGATTTTTTGTTGTGATATATGATTTGATAGCTTACATTTGCAACCGCCTTTTAAGGGTAGATATGTTCTAATTTTAGGAGAGTTGCCAGAGTGGTTAATGGAGCAGTTTGCTAAACTGTCGACGGGTAACTGTCGCGTGGGTTCGAATCCCACACTCTCCGCAAAAACTCTGTTTTTAAAAAATTTAATTTTTTACTCTCTATAAATTAAATATTTCGGGGTGTAGCGTAGCCCGGTTATCGCGCCTGCTTTGGGAGCAGGAGGTCGCAGGTTCGAATCCTGCCACCCCGACATTTTTTATTAAACTCTGGTCGCGTAGCTCAGCTGGATAGAGCATCTGCCTTCTAAGCAGACGGTCAGAGGTTCGAATCCTCTCGCGATCACAAAGCCTCACATTATTATGTGGGGTTTTATTGTTTTATGGCTTTTTACTTCTATATATTACACTCAAAAAATCTTAATCGATTCTATATAGGCCATACGGGTGACAACTTAGATAATCGATTAAAAAAACATCTCTCAAATCACAAAGGTTTTACCTCAAAAGCTAAAGATTGGGAGATTGTTTATTATGAATTTTATGAAACAAAAAGTGAAGCTTACCAAAGAGAGTTAAAAGTAAAAAAAATGAACTCTAAAAAATACATTAAAAATCTCATAGACTCATTTAAATAGAGCATCCCGACTTTAAGTCGGGACGGTCAGAGGTTCGAATCCTCTCGCGATCACAAAGCCTCACATTATTATGTGGGGTTTTATTGTTTTATGGAGTTTTGTTTTTTAACCTTCTTACAGAAAAGAACCAATTTATTACTATTAACATCGGTTGTAAAAAACAAGTACAAGTCACCACCATCTTTGATTTTCCATTTCTTTTTCAACTCTGAAACTGTTTCGGGAAAATTTCTTGTAGATATGTTTGCTTTGATTCCATACAAGGTTTTTTTCATGATTGGTTTGGTGTAAGGAATCACTTTTAAAACTTCAAATCTTCTTCCCGGAAAATCAGTCAACTCATCGCTTGTAAACAGATGAGAATTTAGAGCTAGTTTTTCCAATGGAAATTTTAAACATAATGCGTCAAAAAGACCACTCTTCATAATTGCTGCATTGGGTTCATATAGGTAAGTTTTTGGAAAAGAATAAACTGTTTTAAATTTTTGGTTGTGGGATGCTTCAAAAACTTCTCTATGAGATTCTATAAGATTTACAGAAATTATTTTTACATTTTCATCTCTCTTTTTTGAAATAAGCCATATCAGTTCTTTTACTTCGTTTTTAACTGCAACAATATGTATTTCATAAACGGGGTTAAGTTCGCTTAAACCTGCTTTAATATCCAGCATTGGCGAGGTTTTAATCATTAAAGTTTGGCAGCGTTCAAGCAAATAATCAAGATGAGAAATAACATTTGGAAGGCAATCTGAGAGAACAAAAACTTTTCCTTTTGTTTCATTTCGCCTCGAGGGATCAATATATATAACGTCAAACGTATGATTTTTTATTGCTTCCAATCCATCTTCATTGATGCAGCGTATTTTTGTACTTAAAACAGAAAAATTATGCGATGCAATTCTTGAAAGTGCTTTGTTTGTTTCAAAATGGGAGACTTCTTTAAATTTTTTAGCAAAGTAGAACGTGTCAACGCCAAATCCGCCAGTCAAATCTGCAATTGAGTTACCCGAAACCAATTCACTTTTATAATGTGCTGTAATTTCTGAAGAGGTCTGCTCAAGATGCACCTTTGGAGGATAATAGATATCTTTTTTTTTGAACCAGGAGGGAAGTTTATTTTTAGCTTTTAATTTTCCCTGAATTTGAATGACAATTTCTTGAATAGGAACCTCGGAAAATGGAGAGCCTTTCAATGTGAGTTTTACAAGATCCTGATTTAAATTGCTATCGATAAAGTCCTGAACCTCTTTATTTAAAATGGATTTGTTCAAACTATAAGTTAAAGGTTTTGAGTGAGTCTTTTCACGATTTTATTTTCAGCTAAAAACTCTTTACTAATTACTTTTATAACAGTATATGAGGGTACAGCAGCTATCATTCCAAGGACACCAAATAACAGTCCTCCAATAATGATTACTAAAAATATTTCAAGAGGATGTGAGCGCACACTGTTTGAAAAAATGAGAGGTTGGCTTAAAAAATTATCTATCAATTGCCCAATTCCAAAACCAATCATTACATATATAGTAGTGGGTAAAATTACTGTGCTAAAATCCTGTCCAAGATTGCTCGACATCGTTAGAAACATCATCACAAAAGCTCCAATTAATGGGCCTAAATAAGGGATGATATTTAACAAGGCACACAAAAAGGCAATTACTATAGCATTGTCTATTCCAAAAAACAACAATATAAATGAGTAAATGATAAAAAGAACCATGATTTGAAAAACAAGACCAATGAAATAGCGGGACAATAAATTTTTGATTTTTATCAGTGATTGTTCAAATCGGGCTTCTTTTTCATCCGGGATGAAGGTTAGTATTCCATTTTGAAGTAGTTTACTGTCTTTTAACAGAAAAAATGAAATAAAAATTACAGAAAACAAACCAATACTAAAGGATCCCAAAGCACTAAAAAAACCATTGATGAAATCTGGTATAAAGCTGAAATTCAAAGAATTAATAAAGTCAGAATTATTTAGTTTAGATTCCAAATTAAAATTAGGTCCTGAGAAATAAATCAATATTTCTGAATATAAATCCTCAACAGTTCCTGCCAGTGAATCAATATTGAGTAGCGATAGATTTTGACTTTGTTGTTTGATTAAAGGAATAAATAGTAATAACAAACCAATTAGGAATCCAAAAATCATCAGCATTGTTACAATTACGGCCAATAGGTTTTTAAATCGCAAACGCTGTTTTAAAAACATAACAATGGGTCTTCCAATGAGAGAGACAATTCCTGCAAGTACTATGTAGAATAAAACACTTTGAATTTTAAAAATAAACCAACATAAAATGACAATTCCTGCAATAATTGCAGCAGCTTGAAGAATTCCCTTGCTAATCTCTTTTGCGTTCATTTATTAAATTTTTTGGGTTAATTCTCAAAAGCATACTTGACAATGTTTGCGCCCATTTGTAATGCCTTTTGTCTCACCTCCTCTGGGTTATTGTGGACTTCTGGGTTTTCCCATCCGTTACCCAAATCAGTTTCATAGGTATAAAGCAAAATAAGCCTGTCTTCATCAAAAATCCCAAAGGCCTGTGGTGGTTTGTTGTCGTGTTCGTGTATTTTGGGCAGGCCTTTTGGAAATTTAAAATGATAGTTAAAAATGGGATGGGAAGCCGGTAATTCAACCAATTCTTTTTCAGGGAATAGTTTTTGTAATTCGGGTCTTAAAAAAGTATCCATTCCATAATTATCATCAATATGCAAGAAACCTCCACTCAATAAATAGTTTCTGAGATTTGAAACATCTTCCGGAGTAAAAAAAACATTTCCGTGGCCGGTCATATGCACAAAAGGATATTGAAAAACTTCTAAACTTGCGGCTTCAACTGTTTGTGGCTTTTCAGCAATTTTAGTGTTGATGTTTTGATTTGAAAATTTAATTAAATTGGGGAGCGAAGTGGGGTTTGCATACCAATCTCCACCGCCATTGTATTTTAGAACAGCAATTTGTTGAGCATTTATCGAAATGCTTGTTAAGAATGTGAAAAAAAGTATTAATCCAAGTCTCATTTGTTTAATAGGTTGTTGTAACGTTTTCATTGACAACTATTATAAAATCTGCTTTTCCGAGATGTTCTTTTTCAAGAAACGAAATGTCTTTTTGAGTAACAGTTGAAATGGTTTTGTATTTCAGTTTGGGTTCAGTTAATTTTAGATACCATAAAATACCTTCATAAAAGTCGCTGTGGTAAGCTCCGTTATAGTGAATAAATAATTCGTTTTCAATTCTGTTTTCTAAAATAGAAAAAGCCATAGTGGCATCTTTAATGGCTTGAGCCTTTACAAGCTCAGGGGTGCCGTGTTCTCCCATCATAGTAAGAATATTTTGGTAGGTTGGCAAATCTGGATCGTAGGCAATAGGTAAGGGGGCTATCCATTTTTTTTCGTCAATAGCTAAACTGTCCAAAACTTCAAATCCTTTTCTGAAGACCATATTTGCATAGCGTCTGGGTATGTTTGTGGCTATAAATTCAATTTTATTTTCTTTAGCAAGCCTAACCAAAGGAGCATAATCAGTTTTATAATTGGACCACAAACGAGCCAAGGTGTCCAATCCTTTTTGGTCAATTTGGTCATTTAAAAAGTCATTTAAGGGCTTCTGATTGTCTCGCTCAAACATTTCAGCACCTAGTTTTACTTTTCTTTCTTGAATCAAATCGTTTGTCAATTCATACTGCAACCAATGCGAAATTGCACTGTTATGTTGCTCCCCAAATAATAAAATATCTGAGCTTTTAGCGTGTTCTTTTAATTCATCGTAATGAGTTTCGACACCCTCGGATGTGAAAATTGCATAAGCTTTTTTATGCTGGCCAAATACGGAAGATGAGATCACTAAAAGGCTGATTAAAAAAATACAATTGTTCATGGAAAAATTTTAGGGCTAATTTAAAAAGAAAAAACCCGATTGTTAAAAATAATCGGGTTTTTAATTAACTTTTAGCATAAGGAATTAATAGCCTCCACCTTCTTTTTTTGATTTTTTAGACGTTTTGGGTTTTTCAATTGCACTTTCTCCCAATTGGGTAGGTGCACCACGTTGTTGACCATCTATCATTTTGACATCTGCTTTTTCAGTTTTAACTTTAGGTTTTTCTAAAGAATCAGCATCTGTTTGAATTGGAACACCGCGTTGTTGACCGTCTATTCTTTTGTTTTCTTCTTTTTTAAGTTCATCTAACTTGTTTTGGTTTTCTAAATTTACTTCTTTTTCAACCAATTCAACTTTATGATTTTTTTTATCTGAAACAATAACTTCTTCAGAATCTTGATTTGTTTCAGAAGTCCCCTCTACACTGATGATACTTTTTGTTTCTTCAACTTCCTTATCTATGATTGTTTCGACATTGGTGTCTTTAACAGTTACTTTTTTTACTGTTGTTTCTTTTTTTACATTCTCATTCACTTGAGCTTGTAAGCCAATAAAAGAAAAAAGTGCAAAAATCAATCCTACTATTGTGTTAGATTTCATAATTTAAAATTTAAGGTTATGTATACTGCAAATATAGTTGTTAATTTTGTTAATAAATTAAAATTAAAACATAAACTATTGCAAAACTTTGAAGATATTATCAATATAAATGTATCAGATTAAATAGTTTAAGGAAATATCACATATTTTTATAAATTAGCGACTTCTAAAACTAACAACCCTTTATACTATGGAACAATCTGGTGTGGTCAAGAACAAGGGCTTTGTGAATAAAGCACTTGATTTAGTTGAAAGAATGGGTAATAAATTACCCGATCCAGCAATTTTATTTTTTTATTTATTAATCTTTGTTTGGGTTTTATCTGCTATTCTGTCTCCGTTTGATTTTGGTGAAGTTCATCCAATGACAGGAAATAGTTTGAATGTACAAAATTTACTCACAGGTACTCAACTAGCTGGTTTTTTAGCTAGCATGGTGAATACTTTTGTGCTTTTTGCACCGCTTGGTATCGTTTTAGTGGCGATGCTTGGTGTTGGAGTTGCTGAGCATTCCGGGTGGATTGATGCCGGTTTAAAAAAACTCTTAAATTTCACACCAAAACAGCTACTTACCCCGATGCTTATTTTAATAGCTATCGTGAGTCATACAGCTGCAGATGCAGGGTATGTTCTGGTAATTCCTTTAGGAGGTGTGATATTCTATGCAGCCGGTCGCCATCCTTTGGCCGGTATAGCAGCGGCATTTGCCGGGGTATCAGGAGGGTTTTCAGCAAACTTTATCCCTTCAGCCATTGATCCCCTCATTATGAGTTTCACACTTGAGGCTGCAAGGATATTAGACCCAGCAATTAACTTAAACCCTTTAAATAACTGGTATTTCACCTCTGCTTCAACACTATTGATTGTACTTGTAGGTTGGTGGATTACAGACAAAATTATTGAACCCAGACTTAAAAAAGTCAAAGTGGATGGAGATGAAGATCAAATGCCTAAAATGGAAGAGGTGACATCCAAGGAAAGCAAAGCCTTCTGGTATGGGTTTTTGGCGATGGTCCTAGGAATTGTAGGTTTGTTTTTATGGGCATACCCTGAAAGTTCAGCACTTAGAGGGCCAGATATGGTTGATCCAGAAATTCAATCTCTCACTTCGTTTAATGCGCCTTTAATGAAGGCCATTGTGCCCCTCATTTTTGTTTTACTCTTAATTCCCGGTCTTGTTTTTGGTTTTGTTTCCGGCAGATATAAATCTTCTAGAGATTTGATAAAAAGCATGACAAAATCCATGGAAAGTATGGGCTACTATATAGTAATGGCTTTTTTCTGTGCACTGTTTATTGATGCTTTTTCCCGTTCAAACATTGGTCTTTTAATTGCTATCAAAGGAGCAAACTTTTTGCAGGCACTTGAACTTCCGGGTCAAATAACCATTGTTGGAATTGTAATTCTAAGTGCATTTGTGAATTTGATGGTGGGTTCTGCATCTGCAAAATGGGCACTAATAGCCCCTATCTTTGTTCCAATGTTGATGCAGCTTGGAATATCACCTGACCTTACACAGGCGGCTTATCGCGTAGGGGATTCCGTTTCAAATATAATTACGCCCTTATTACCCTATTTCCCGCTGGTAGTGGTCTTTAGTCAACGCTATGTCAAAGGAATGGGAATAGGTACATTAATATCAATGATGTTGCCTTACTCAGTTATATTTTTGATTGCTTGGACCGCCTTTTTATTAATTTATTGGTGGCTGGGAATCCCGTTGAGTTTTGAGGCCAATTACCTCTATCCGGCGCCATAACAGCATACCTTTTTCAATATTCTAAAAAAGATGTTTATTGATTTTCAGTAAACATCTTTTTTATTCTCAATATTTGAACTGAAGATGTATCTTTGCACCCTTTAAAAATGACATTATATGAAAGCCGGAATCGTAGGTCTTCCCAATGTGGGCAAATCCACATTATTTAACTGTTTATCAAACGCCAAAGCGCAAAGCGCCAATTTTCCTTTTTGCACCATTGAACCCAATATTGGTGTGGTAAACGTGCCGGATCCCAGATTGCAAAAACTGGAATCTCTGGTAAAACCCGAACGCGTGCTTCCTGCAACCGTTGAGATTGTTGACATCGCCGGTTTGGTAAAAGGAGCTAGTAAAGGAGAGGGACTTGGCAATCAATTTCTGGGAAATATCAGGGAAACGGATGCGATACTCCACGTTTTAAGATGCTTTGACAACGATAATATCGTTCACGTCGATGGTTCTGTAAACCCCATCAGGGATAAAGAAACCATCGATATGGAACTTCAACTTAAAGACCTTGAAACGGTTGACAAAAAACTGGAAAAAGTAAAACGTGCCGCCAAAACCGGAAATAAAGAAGCCCAAAAAGAAGAAGAAGCCCTTTTAAAAGTTAAAAAAGGATTGGAAGCAGGAATTTCTATAAGGGCGATAGAATTTTCAGCATCTGAAAGAGAAGATTTCATTGCGCCACTTCAATTTATTACAGATAAGCCGGTTATGTATGTGTGTAATGTTGATGAAGGGTCTGCTGTAAGTGGAAACAAGTATGTAGATCTCGTAAAAGAAAACGTGAAAAATGAAAACGCCGAAGTTTTGGTTCTCGCTGTGGGTACTGAAGCCGATATCACTGAGTTGGAAACTTATGAGGAGCGCCAAATGTTTCTCGAAGACTTAGGTCTTGACGAAGCCGGTTCGGCAAAACTCATTCGTTCTGCCTATAAATTATTGAACCTTCAAACTTATTTCACCGCGGGTGTCAAAGAAGTACGCGCCTGGACTATACCAGTCGGTGCCACAGCCCCTCAAGCAGCCGGAGTCATTCACTCAGACTTTGAAAAAGGGTTCATCAGAGCAGAAGTCATCGCTTATGACGATTATGTGACTTTTGGAAGCGAAGCCAAAGTGAAAGAGGCCGGAAAAATGAGAGTAGAAGGGAAGGAATACATTGTGAAGGATGGTGATGTGATGCATTTTCGATTTAATGTTTAAAAAAAACTCGCTTTGTTTAAAGCGAGTTTTTTTTAATTTAATTCTTTTGGAGCACATACATTTCTGCAAGCTCCCCTTCAATGGGTTTGCCTTCTAAATCCAATTGCTTTAAATGGTTTTCACCCACTTTGAACAGAGTGGCTTTCCCGTCTTCTTTATTTGTCAGAACGATAGTGCCCCCACCTTCAGTCCATTGAAGACTTCCGGTTTCTTCAAAAACAGTATCGTCTTTCCCCATATAAACTCTTTTAATTTCATAGGAGTTATCATCTCTTAAAACCACTTCGGTTTTAATTCCTTCGCAGTCTGCACAAGGCAATTTTCCTGAATAGGTTCCTTGCCAGTCCAAAGCAATTTCAGAAGTATGCATGTCTGGAACTTGCTCAACTTCAGTTGAGACTTCGACTTCTTCATTTTCTGAAGATTTGTTGTTTTTACAAGATAAAAATATTGCAAAACATAAGGATAAAAGAAGTAGTTTTTTCATAATTGTTTTAATTTTAAGTTTTTCACGAAAATAATGATTTTTATTCAAGTTTTCCCTAACGGGTTTGAAATTAAGCATTAATATTTGATTTGTTTTTCTTAACAAATCACCCTTTTTTATTGTTAATTACTTTCTTTTTTTGAGGTTTCATTTTTTAGCGTGAAGTCTTATATTAGCAGGTCTATCATAAATTTTAATATGACTAAAGAAACCCAATATACCGAGGATAATATTCGCTCTCTGGACTGGAAGGAACACATTAGAATGCGTCCCGGAATGTATATAGGAAAACTTGGTGATGGTTCTTCTCCAGACGATGGAATTTATATTCTTTTAAAGGAAGTGCTTGACAACTCCATTGATGAATATGTCATGGGAGCCGGAAAAACCATTGAAATTCGCATCAAGGACAAAGAAGTCAAAGTGCGTGACTATGGACGGGGAATTCCTTTAGGTAAAGTGGTTGATGTGGTTTCCAAAATGAATACCGGAGGAAAATATGACACCCGAGCATTTAAAAAATCAGTGGGTTTAAACGGTGTGGGGACCAAAGCTGTAAATGCACTTTCCTCTTTTTTCAGAGTAGAATCTGTGAGGGACAACCAAATCAAATATGCCGAGTTTGAACAAGGAAATCTTCTGGCTGACCCAACCCCTGAAGAATCCTCTTCTCGCCGCGGAACCAAAGTGATTTTTGTCCCTGACGAAACCATTTTTAAAAACTTCAGATACCGCAATGAGTATGTTTCTAAAATGCTCAAAAATTATGTCTATCTCAACCGCGGTCTGACCATAGATTTCAATGGGGAAAAATACCATTCAGAAAACGGACTTAAAGATTTACTGGAAGAAAATATTCATCACGACGATGTGTTATATCCCATCATCCATTTGGAAGCTGAAGATATTGAAATTGCACTTACACACAGCAAAACCCAATACAGCGAAGAATACCATTCTTTTGTAAACGGTCAAAACACAACCCAAGGCGGAACCCATTTGAATGCATTTAGAGAAGCCTTTGTAAAAACCATCAGAGAGTTTTACGGAAAGAATTTTGAAGCAAGTGACATTAGAAAATCCATTGTTTCGGCAATCAGCATTAAAGTAATGGAACCGGTTTTTGAAAGTCAGACCAAAACAAAACTGGGTTCGACAGATATGGGTGGCAATTTGCCCACAGTGCGCACATTCATTATCGATTTTGTAAAAAAACACCTGGATAATTACCTGCATAAAAACCCGGAAACGGCCGACAAACTGCAGCGCAAAATCCTCCAGGCAGAACGTGAAAGAAAAGAACTTTCCGGCATTAGAAAACTTGCAAAAGAACGCGCCAAAAAAGCGAGCTTACACAATAAAAAATTACGCGATTGCCGTGTTCACTTGCATGACACAAAATCTGACCGTCAATTAGAAACCACTTTGTTTATCACTGAAGGAGATTCAGCAAGTGGTTCCATTACAAAGAGTCGGGATGTAAATACTCAAGCGGTTTTCAGCTTAAAAGGAAAACCCTTGAATTGCTACGGCTTGTCTAAAAAAATTGTGTATGAAAACGAAGAGTTCAACCTGCTTCAGGCAGCACTAAATATTGAAGAAAGTATTGAAGATTTGCGCTACAACAACATCGTTATCGCTACAGATGCCGATGTGGACGGGATGCACATCCGGTTATTGCTCATTACTTTTTTCCTTCAGTTTTTTCCCGAAGTCATCAAAGAAGGGCATTTGTATATTTTGCAAACGCCACTCTTTCGTGTACGAAATAAAAAAGAAACCATTTATTGCTATTCTGAAGAGGAACGGGTCAATGCCATTGAAAAATTAAAACCAAAACCTGAAATCACCCGATTTAAGGGGCTTGGCGAGATTTCGCCTGACGAATTCAAGCACTTTATTGGTGCCGATATTCGACTTGATCCCGTGATGCTGGAACGCAGTATGTCTATTGAAGAACTGCTTTCATTTTACATGGGCAAAAACACACCCGAAAGACAAGAGTTCATCATTGACAACCTCAAATTTGAAGTAGATAAAGTAGAAGAAACAGTTTAACCCATTTTTGTCCTAAATAAAATTGTTTTAATGAACGACGACCAAAACCCACATGAAGAAGAATTTCCAATTCAAGAAGATGGAAATGCGACGGGAGATACCATTATCAAGGTAAACGGAATGTTTAAAGACTGGTTTCTGGATTATGCCTCTTATGTAATCCTGGAACGAGCCGTGCCCGCTATTGAAGATGGATTTAAGCCGGTACAACGACGCATTATGCATTCTATGAAAGATCTTGATGACGGGCGTTACAACAAGGTGGCAAACATTGTGGGTCACACAATGCAATACCATCCCCACGGTGATGCCAGTATTGCAGACGCAATGGTACAAATAGGGCAGAAGGATATTCTCATCGACACACAGGGAAACTGGGGAAATATTTTAACGGGCGACAGCGCAGCAGCATCCCGATATATTGAAGCACGACTCTCAAAATTTGCTTTGGATGTGGTGTATAACCCAAAAGTAACTCCCTGGCAATTGTCATACGATGGAAGAAGAAAGGAGCCCATCAACCTTCCGGTAAAATTTCCTATGCTTTTGGCACAAGGAGCTGAAGGGATTGCTGTGGGTCTTTCAACCAAAATATTACCTCATAACTTCAATGAACTCATTGAAGCTTCTATCAAACATTTACAAGGCAAAAAATTCACCATTTACCCAGATTTTCCTACAGGAGGAATTGCTGATGTTACAAACTACAACGACGGTCTAAGAGGAGGAAAGGTGCGTGTTCGGGCAAAGATTCATCAACTCGATAAAAACACTCTCGTTATCACCGAAATACCTTTTGGGACCAATACCTCGTCCTTGATAGACTCTATTTTGAAAGCCAATGATAAGGGAAAAATAAAAATTAAAAAAATTGACGATAATACTTCGGCTGAAGTTGAAATTCAGATTCATTTACCCTCAGGTATTTCTCCCGATAAAACCATTGATGCACTGTATGCATTTACCGCTTGTGAAACCTCTATTTCGCCTTTAGGCTGTGTCATTGAAGATAACAGACCTTTGTTTGTGGGGGTTTCAGAAATGTTGCGCCGCTCAACAGACAGAACTGTAGAATTGCTCAAGGCCGAATTGCAAATACAACTCGACGAACTGGAAGAGCAATGGCATTTTGCTTCATTAGAGCGCATTTTTATTGAAAAGAGAATCTACCGAGATATAGAAGAAGAGGAAACCTGGGAAGGTGTTATTGCCGCTATTGATAAAGGTTTACAGCCACATATCAAGCATTTAAAACGCGCGATTACCACAGAAGATATCGTCAGGCTAACCGAAATAAGAATCAAACGCATCTCAAAATTTGATATTGATAAAGCACAGCAAAAAATAGATTCGCTTGAAGAACAGATTGCGCAGATTAAAAATTATCTTGATAATTTAATAGAGTATGCGATTAACTACTTCAAGCGTTTGCGAAAAGACTATGGAGAAGGAAGAGACCGCAAAACAGAATTGAAAATATTTGATGATATCGAAGCCACAAAAGTGGTGATAAGAAATACAAAGCTCTATGTCAACAGGGAAGAAGGCTTTGTGGGCACCGCACTAAAAAAAGACGAATATGTAACCGATTGCAGCGATATTGACGACATCATTGTCTTCACCGAAGAAGGAAAAATGATGGTCACTAAGGTTGATTCTAAAATTTTTGTTGGCAAAAATATCATTCACGTAGCAATTTTTAAGAAAAAAGACAAACGCACTATTTACAATATGATTTATCGTGATGGTGCCAAGGGAGCTTCTTATGTAAAAAGGTTTGCCGTAACCTCTGTGATAAGAGACAGTGAGTATGATATGACCCAAGGTAGTAAGGGCTCAAAAGTGCTTTATTTTACCGCAAACCCCAATGGTGAAGCCGAAATTGTACAAGTTTTACTAAGACAAACAGGAAGTATTAAAAAACTCAAGTTTGATCTCGATTTTGCAGACATCCTTATCAAAGGAAGAAACTCCAAAGGAAACATCGTTTCCAAATACCCCATCAAACGTGTAGAACTCAAAGAGAAAGGACTTTCAACACTTAAACCGAGAAAAATTTGGTTTGATGACACAGTTCAGCGTTTGAATCTTGATGCGAGGGGTGAATATCTGGGAGAATTCAGAAAAGATGACAGATTGTTGATTATCAATCAGTCAGGGAAAATAAAAACGGTGATTCCTGATGTTACTTTACGTTTTGATGATGGAATGATTTTACTAGAAAAGTGGAAACCTAAAAAGCCCATTTCTGCCATTTATTGGGAAGGTGAAAAAGAATTGTTTTATGTAAAACGCTTTTTGGTTGAAAATGAAGAAAAAGAAGAAATGTTCATTACAGATCATCCAAAATCTTACTTAGAAATCATTTCTACTGATTACAAACCTGTTGTGGAACTTGAGTTTTACAAGCCTCGCGGCAAAGATCCAAAAGAAAACCAAACAGTCAATCTTGAGGAGTTTATTGCTATTAAAGGAATCAATGCCCAAGGAAATCAATTGACAAAGGAAAAAGTAAAGCAGATCAATTTGTTAGAACCCTTACCCTTTGAGGAGCCGGAGGAATTACCTGCTGAAGAAATAGAAGTCGTGGACGAAGTGAATGTGAAAAACAATTCTGAAATTAGAAATTCTGATTCAAATGATGATGAGGACAATCGAGATGAAAATGGTCAAATTATTTTAAACCTGGATTAGTTCACCCGCCTTGCAGTGCCGCGTTCCTTTTTTGTTTGACCAACTATATTGTATTCAAACGTATAAGTATTCTTTTCTGTTGTGAGAATTTTCATATGAATGGCTTTTTCATCGGCCATGCTTTTCGGGTTTAGTTTTCTCAAAATATACTCACAATTGTTTATCCACCTTATCGAGGAGGTGTCTGCTTTACCTCTGAAATAATCAATCTCAATACTGTCGTTTCGCACAAAAGTGGTTTTTAAAATTTCAGTTCCTATGATAGCCTCATATTCAAACGTGCCTGTCTTGAAATCTTCACATTTGCGTTCTGGATTGTAACAGGAAACAAACAGGATTATACAAAAGTGAGCTAGAAATAAACGCATGGCAACAATTTTTTTTACAAATTTCTGTAAAAAAATGGTAGGGTGCTAATTTTTGTATTCTTTAAATGATCCGTCTTTGTAGAAAATTATGATGCGATCAATGTTTTCTTCTCTGTTTAATCCTTTACTCTTTGAATTCTCCTCATCTTCATTTTTGGATTTTTCAATTTCAGGTAAAACAGAAGGAATTGAAGTTACTTCTTTAGGGATTATATTTTCTGTTTCTGAATCGGGAAAACTTCCTTTTCCATTTAACAACCAATACAATTTGACGTCAGGAAATTTTTCAAGAATTTTCATGACAAATTCTAAACTAGGTTTGTTTCTTCCCGAAAGTAAATGAGAGATACTCGACCTGTTAAAATCAATTTCATCAGCCAACCCGGAAGAGGAGAGGCCATAATAATCCATGATCATTTGAAGTCTGTTCGCAAAATCTTCGCTGTTTACCATTGTAAAAATAAATGAGTCCCATTTGAATTACAAATGTAATTTATATTTGTAAACAAAGCAATAAAATCCAATAAAAACAAGTTTAAGTATTTAATTAATACTTTATATAAAATAGTATAAACTACTGAAATAATGTAATATAGACTATTATTTATAATTTCTTTTTATTTTGATGACTCAAGTAACCAACAAGGGAAATAAACGACCCAAATTGAATTACTACTGTAAACAAAAAATCCTGTTTTTATGTTTACACTTGTAAACTTTAGCTTGTTTACATTTGTAATATAAATTTTAAGATGAAGTCAAAATCACTTTTCATAAAGTATAAAGAACCTTCTTTAACTGGAAGGTACATTCCGTTCGAATCTGTTGCTTCATTGATAATTAAGTATTCCAATTTAGCCTCTGTTCAACTTGAAGGTTATTCTGAAGAGAGACGAAAACTGCATTCCATAACCATTGGAACGGGTAAATTTAAAATATTGATGTGGTCACAAATGCACGGTAATGAGACGACCACGACCAAATCCATTTTCGATTTATTGAATTTTTTGATTTCAGAAGGTAATCTACAGGAGCAAATATTAGATAACTGTACCCTTAAAATACTGCCAATGCTTAACCCTGATGGTGCTATTCGTTACACCAGGGAAAATGCAAACAAGGTTGACTTAAACAGGGATGCTCAAGATAAATCTCAAAGTGAAACAAAAGTGTTGTTTGATGTTTTTTATGCCTTTAAGCCTGATTTGTGTTTAAATATGCACGATCAACGCAGTATTTTTTCGGCAGGAAACACCGAAAAATCTGCTGTCATTTCTTTTTTGGCACCCGCTGCAGACGAATCTAAGTCGATAACCGGCTCAAGAGCCTTTGCAATGCAGTTGATTGCCTCAATGAATGAAAAGCTGCAGACTTTGATTCCCAATCAAGTTGGTAGATATGATGATCGTTTTAACATTAACTGTGTGGGAGATAGCTTTCAATCGCTGGGTGTGCCAACTATTTTATTTGAAGCCGGGCATTATCCCGGGGATTATCAACGTGAAAAAACCAGAGAATTTATTTTTAATTCTTTAATGACCCTTTTAGAATTGATTTCAACTAAAGATGCTTTGTTGCCTGAAATCCAAAACTATATGACAATTCCTGAAAACAAAAAATTATTTTTTGATATCATAATTAGAGGAGCCAAAATTTCAAATAAATCTGAGCAGGTAGATATAGCTATTCAGTTTGAAGAAAAGTTTCTCAATGATAAATTGCAGTTTATTCCTAAAGTTTATGAAATAGGGGACTTGTCAAACTATTTTGCACATCAGAATTTCTTGGCCAATGGGAGGTCAGTCTATAGTAGTGGCAGTCCAATAATTCAAAATAACCAAACTATCAGCGATTTATCAATTGAGAATGAAAAAATATCAATCATTTAGCCTTTTTTTAGTTTTTGTTTAAGAATATTTTCCATTATTGCACATATCTTTGCAGATAAATCAATAAAAATATAGAAAATGACCAAATTTAAACTTGACAATGTAGATCATCAAATACTCGACATGTTAATAGATAACTCAAGAGTTCCTTTCACCGATATTGCTAAAAAGCACAATGTTTCTGCAGGAACAATTCACGTAAGAGTAAAAAAAATGGAGGATGCCGGAATTATAACAGGATCTTCATTGACGGTTGACTACACTAAATTAGGCTATTCTTTTATCGCTTATGTTGGTATTTTTCTCCACAAAACTTCACAAACAAAATTTGTTTTGGAAAGACTCAAAACCATTCCAAATGTTACTGTAGCGCACATCACTACCGGAAAATTTAATATTTTTTGCAAAATAAGAGCTCAAGACACAACTCATGCAAAAGACATTATATATGATATTGATGATATTGAGGGTGTCTTAAGAACAGAAACGATGATTTCACTAGAAGAAAGCATCAATGATAAACGTCGCTTAATGCACCATATTTTTGACAACTAATGAGATCGTTTAAAAGTGTACTAAAAGATTCAGAATATGCTCCTTTTTACCAGAAGTATATTGAGCTTGCTCCTGATCTTTCAATTGTAGACGCTCTACAACAAAGCGCTGATTCTTTTCTAACTTTTTTTAAAAATCTATCTGAGGAGCAAGGGTTGACTAAATATGCGGCAGATAAATGGACCTTGAAAGAACTTTTGCTTCATTGCATTGATACAGAGCGTATAATGGCTTATAGGGCTTTGCGGTTTTCAAGAAATGATAAAAGTGAATTGGTGGGATTTGAACAAGATGATTATGTTTTTGAATCAAATGCAAATCAAAGGAAAATCAAAGATTTAATAGAAGAGTATAGCAGCCTGAGAAAATCAACGATTGATTTGTTTGCGGGGTTTGATGCAAACGCTATGGAACGATCGGGTATTGCAAGTGGAAATAGAATGTCTGTGAGAGCTCTAGGCTATGTGATTTCAGGGCACGAACTACATCACTTAGAAATCTGTAAAACTAGGTATATTTTAAACTAGTTTCTCATTGTCATCATCATCAATTTCATCTAGAGGTTTTTCAGGTAATTCAATGATTGGCTCATTAAAATCGTCGGCATCATAATCATCTTCATCAAAATTTGCCATTGAATTGACCAATTTTGAACTCACTTTCACCAGGTAAATATCGTCTCCTTTTTTTACTTCAACAGCCTCAACGAGTTCTCCTTTAAGGTTCTTAAAAGTGATGATGTCGTCATCATCATAACCAAAAGGATACTTCTCAACCAGCAGGGATAAAATTTCAGGTGTTAGTTTTTTGAAGTCAACAATAACACGTTTCATAAGTTTTGGGGATTGGTTATAACGAGATTAAAACTACATTTTTTTTTGATGCAACAAAAAATTTTAGATAAAAATCATATAATTATCATAATTCTAAATAAAAATTAAAGGCATTAAAAATTAAATCTTTTGAAACATCCCCCTTAATTGTGTATGAACCAATATCATTGAGCAATACAAAGTTTACTTGTCCATTTGTATTTTTTTTATCAAATTTTAAAAGATTCAGAATTTCATTTATGTCTGTCTTTGAAAATGAAAATTTTGTGAAATAACTGCTGTATAATTGCACTAGTCTATCAAGCTTATTTTTTGGAAACCCCAATAATGAATTTGAAATGTGACAAGCAAGTATGAGGCCAATTGCTACGGCTTCGCCGTGAAGAAGAGGTTGAGAACCTTTTTTAAGGTGTGAATAGGACTCAATTGCGTGACCCAATGTATGTCCAAAATTTAATGTTTTTCGCAAGTTTTGTTCAGTGGGGTCCTTTTCAACAATTTCCTTTTTAATTAAAATAGATTGGTAAATAATTTCATTCAGCGATTCGTTTAATGCGATTTTAGAATTGGAAACCAAATTCCAGTAAGATTCTGAGTGAATCAAACCGTGCTTTAAAATTTCGGCTACGCCCGAATTAAATTCTTCGGGAGGAAGTGTCTTTAGATAATGCGTGTCAATAATAACTGCTTTTGGATTAACAATCAGCCCAATTTGATTTTTCAACAAATCTAAATCAACACCCGTTTTGCCACCAATAGAGGCATCAACCATTGATAGGAGGGTAGTGGGAATGTTTATATATGCCAAACCCCTTAAATATGTTGAAGCAACAAAACCCCCAAGATCTGTGACAACTCCACCGCCAAGATTTATGATAAGTGCTTTTCTATCCAAGGTTATTTCAGAAAAAAAATGCCATAATTCTTTACAGGTATCAATGTTTTTAAACCGCTCTCCCGCCTGAATACTTTTTAAGTCTATAGAACACTTTACATCTAATTTAGACAGCAAATAATTAAGACAAAACCGATGTGTGTTGCTGTCTGTTATAACAACTATTTTTGAAGGCGATAACGATTCAATTAGTTGATTTAGAGACTTGTATTTGTTTACATCTAGATGTATTGCGTATTCGTTTGTGACAATAGAATTCATAGAGTTTCAATTCTTTTTTGAAAAGTGAAAATAAGGAGAAAACTTAAAAAATGGCAATAAAAGAGAGTATATTTGTAAGATTAATTTTTAAAAAATATGCAAGACAATCAGCTATTTGAAAACACACAAGTTGCCTTTTCTCTCAAAACAGATTCTGAACTGGAACGCGCTTACTTTTTATTTAAAATGATTGGCAATGAACCACTTGTAAAAATTGGAACCGCCGCTACAAAATTCGCTTTAAATGTTAATTTGCCGGTAGAAGGCCTTATCCGTTCAACGGTTTTTGATCATTTTTGTGGGGGCGTTAATGAGGAAGATTGTCTTCCTGTGGTTGAAAAAATGTATGAAAAAAATGTATTTTCAGTACTTGACTATTCTGTTGAAGGAAAAAACCTTGAAATGTCCTTTGACATTGCAACAGACAAAGTGTTAAGACTCACAGAGTTTGCCAAAAGCAAAAACGCACTCCCATTTTCAGTGTTTAAGCCCACCGGCTTTGGAAGGCTTGAAGTCTATAGAAAAGTTAGTGAGAATGAAGAACTCACAACTGTTGAGCGCATTGAATGGGAAAAAATTAAAGAGCGCTTTGATAAAGTGTGCCAAATGTGTTCAGATACAGATGTGGCTTTATTAATTGATGCAGAAGAAAGCTGGATGCAGAAAGCCGCAGACGATCTGATTCTTGAAATGATGAAAAAATACAACAAAGAAAAAGTGGTTGTATATAATACCATTCAATGTTATCGTTGGGACCGTCTGGATTATTTGAAGGATGTCTTGAATATTGCTTCAAAAGAAGGGTTTAAATTAGGTTTTAAAATTGTGAGAGGGGCTTATCTGGAAAAAGAAAATAAAAGAGCTGCAGAGATGGGATACAAAAGCCCTATTTGTGAATCTAAAAAAGCAACAGATGATAATTTCAACACCATCATGTCCTTTTTATTTGATCATCCAGATATAATGACTGTTTTTGTCGGTACTCATAATGAGGAAAGTTGTTACCTAGCTATGAAACTTTTAAACCAAAAAGGGATTGCTAAGAATGACAGGCGCGTTTGGTTTGGCCAACTCTATGGAATGAGCGATCACATTAGTTTTAATTTAGCTTTAGCCGGATATAATGTTGCAAAATATTTGCCATTTGGCCCGGTAAAAGATGTGATGCCTTATTTGATTAGAAGAGCAGAAGAAAATACTTCGGTAGCCGGACAAACAAGTAGGGAATTGAATTTATTAAAAAAAGAAAAACAGCGCAGAAATATTTAATCAATCTCTGAAAGGGAAAGAATAATGGCTTCTTCCGGGCAGTTTTCAACTTTGAGTTTTAAATTTTGGCTTTCAATAGTTCCGGTTATTGTATAGATGTTACAAACATCCAGGTTTGTGTTGCTTTCGCTGAAATCTACTTTTCCTTTTTTCAATAAAACAGTAACCATTGAGGTGTCAAGGTTGTTTTCCTGAATTTTCAATAAAACAGCTTCTGAATAAACTTTAGGCTTTATTCTAATATTTTTTTTGACCCGGGCATTGGGACTGTAATCACAGCTTGCTTCTTTTTTACTGAGAAAGAAAAACAAAAAAATAAGCCCAATAGAAAACCCAAAAAGGTAATAACCCAGGCGATGAATAAATTTCATGAAACTAAAGAATAAAGAGATTGATATCACTGTATGGCATGTCAAACCAATCTGAAATGGATTTATTTGTTAAAATGCCACGGTAAAAATACAACCCATTTTTTAAACCATTGTCATAACGAATGGCATTTTCAATACCACCGGCCTCTGCGATGTCAACTAGATAGGAAGTGAAAATGTTACTAATTGATATAGAGGCTGTTTTGGGATATCTCGCGGGAATATTGGGAACTCCATAGTGAATCACTCCGTTTTTTATAACAATTGGGTTGTCGTGCGAAGTTGTTTCTGAGGTTTCAAAACAACCACCCATATCAATGCTCACATCAATAATGACGGCGCCTTTTTTCATGTTTTCTACCATCGTTTTTGATACAATTACCGGCGATCTGTTTTTTCCTCTTAATGCACCAATTGCAACATCACAGCGCTTAAGGGCTTTTAAAAGATTTTTAGGTTGTAAGGTTGACGTATAAAGCGGACTTCCCAAATTTGTTTGCAAACAACGCAATTTTGTAATTGAATTGTCAAAAACTTTGATGCTGGCACCCAATCCCAATGCAGAACGAGCAGCAAATTCACCCACCGTGCCGGCACCTATGATGACAACTTCAACCGGTGGAACACCGCTGATGTTTCCAAACATCAAACCGTTACCCTCTTTGGCATTGGCCATCAATTCAGCGGCAATTAAAACCGATGCTGTTCCTGCTAATTCGCTCAATGCTCTCACAACAGGGAATGCACCATTTTCATCTTGAAGAAATTCAAAAGCTAGTGCTGTGATTTTCTTTTTGGAAAGCGCTTCAAAAAATACTTTTTCCCTGGTTTTGATTTGCAGAGCTGAAATTAAAACCGATTTTGGGTTTATCATTTCAATTTCATCTAGGGTAGGGGGCTCTACCTTGAGGATAATGGGACAGGAAAATACTTTTTTTGTGTCTTGTGTTAAGATAGCACCGGCATCAGCATAGGCTTTATCACTAAAACTTGCTTGCTCACCGGCGCCATTTTCGATGAGTATTTTATGACCTTGAGCCACCAAGCCGGAAACGGCATCAGGAGTGAGACAAATTCTCTTTTCCTGAAAATAAATTTCTTTGGGTATGCCAATAAAAAGATCGCCTTTGGTCTTTTGAATTTCCAAAGTTTCTTCTTTGGGTATAAGTTGAGAGGCAGTAAAAGGAGTGATTGACTTTGCCATTAAAGTGTTGGTTGTTATCGAGTAACTAAATTACAACTTTAAAGCATATGGTGCAAGTATGAAAAAATGATATTTTTTAATGAAACAGTTCTTTAAATTCCTCCCAAAGAGAGCGCTTCTTTTTGAGGTCTTCTTCAAAAGCCTTTAGGTCATCACCGCGCATCCTGTTAAACACTTTGGCTCTGATTAAGTAAACTGCTGGGATAATAACCAGCATAACTGGAATCATATAAACCAGTTCAACTTCATCAAGATTCGAGCTCTGATTGATTATTCCCCAAGTTTGAAAAAAATACATGGTGATGGGAATCAAAATGATCCAATGCCACCAGTGTTTGCAGGTAAAAAACCAAATGAAGAGTAAATAAAGAGGAATTATTTTTCCTGTTAAGAACCAAGTGAAATGTTGATAAGTTTGGTAGTTAGTTGAAGTTTTAAATAGAAAAGTTTCCCACACATTTGAATCTGCTGGGAAACTTTCGTATAAGTAAAAAAGATAAGGTGAGATGGCTATAAGTAAAATAACCAAACCACTGCCAATAGTAAACTTTTTACTACCCTTGTCTTGGGATTTGGATGTTCGATACGTCGATTTGTTGTTCATTAGAATCTATGCTTTCCGGAGTACAAGATACAAATAATCCTGTAAAAAAGAGAGCAACAAATAACATTGCTTTTGACATTTTCATAATTTTAGTTTTTGTGAGGTTAATAGTACAAACCTATGTAAAAAAAACTAAAGTATTTTAAAAACTATTTCCGTATCTTAGTAAGTTATTTTTTTCCAAAGGAAACCTAAGCTTGTTTTAATGTCGATTTGGGGTCTTTACTAAAAAAGGAAATTTGATAAACTCAGTGTTTATCTCAAAAGCGGGTATGTTATTAACTTGTTACTTCTTCACCGGCAATTATTTTTAAAGTTCGTGTTCCGTCATTATTTTGGGTCAAAAAAATTTCATTTTTAATTGTAGGTAATAATTTAGAAATTTTTTCGGGCCACTCAATTAAATTCCAATGCGTGTCATATAAGTATTCTTCAACCCCCATATCAAGTACCTCTTTTTCATCTTCTATTCTGTAAAAGTCAAAATGATAAATAAGGGCTTTTTCAGTAGTATATTCATTAATTAATGAAAATGTAGGACTGCTCACTAAACCGTGATACCCTAGTTGTTTTGTTATTTCTTTGATGAGTGTTGTCTTGCCTACGCCCATTGTCCCATAAAATAAAAGTGTCTTTCCAGAAACACTGGAAAGTACAGCTGTTGCAGCCTGAGGCAAGCTAGATAAGTCGTAGGTATAGGTCATAACTTTGGGGTTACGAGTTCAAATATAGTAAAAAAAACCTTACCTCGGCACTAATACTGCAAAAGGAATGATCATTTCCTCTAAAGAGACCCCGCCGTGTTGATAGGTGTTTCTGTAATAACTCACGTAGTGGTTGAAATTGTTGGGATAAGCAAAAAATAAATCACCTTTAGCAAATATGAACGAACTACTCATATTAATGCTGGGAAGATGAATACTTTTTGGGTCTTTTGCAGCTAACACATCCTTATCCTCATAGGTCAAACTTTTACCTGTTTTATACCTTAAGTTTAAACTGGTGTTTTTATCTCCAATTACTTTAGAAGGGTTTTTTACATTGATAGTGCCGTGGTCTGTAGTGATTATAAGTTTGAACCCAAGTTGTGCAGCTTGTTGAATGATTTCAAGTAATGGCGAATTTTTAAACCAACTTTGAGTTAATGACCTGTATGATTTGTCGGTGGAGGCAAGTTCTTTAATGACATCCATCTCAGTTTTAGCGTGAGAAATCATATCTACAAAATTATAAACAACAACGGTGAGGTCTTTTTCCTTTTGGGTTTTGAAATTTTCAACTAATTTTCTGCCTTGCTTTAAACTTGAAATTTTGAAATAATCATAATTTAAATTTTGACCAAGCCGCTTTAATTGCGCATCGAGAAACTCCTTTTCAAACATATTTTTTCCACCCTCATCGGTATCATTAAGCCACAAATCAGGGTGCAACTTGTTCATGTCATCTGGCATAAGTCCTGAAAATATGGCATTTCTTGAATATTGCGTTGCAGTGGGTAAAATGCTAAAAAAGGCAGATTCATGTTCTTTTTTGTAAATACCGGAAAGTATGGGTTCAAAAGTTTTCCATTGGTCATAACGCAAGTTGTCAATAACCACAAGCAATGTAGGTTGTCCTTTTGCTATTTGTGGAAGTATTTTTTCTCTAAAAAGGGTGTGTGACATCACAGGTGCATCTGCATCTCTCTCAAACCATTTGGGATAATTCTTATCAATAAATTTGCAAAACTGTGTATTTGCTTCAGATTTTTGAGATTCTAAAATTTCAAACATACCAGAGTCTTCAATTTCCTCCAGGCGAAGTTCCCAATAAAGTAATTTTTGATACAATTCTACCCAGGCTTCATATGAATTAACAGCAGAAAGATCCATAGCTATTTTCCTGAATTCTTGTTGATAATTTGAAGTGGTCTTTTGAGTGAGTAACCTGGAGTGGTCCAGATTTTTTTTCAGGCTTAGTAGAATTTGATTGGGGTTTACCGGTTTTATGAGGTAATCTGATATTTTTGAACCAATAGCCTCTTCCATGATATACTCTTCTTCACTTTTAGTAATCATAACTACGGGAAGATTGGCTTTTTTTTCTTTTATTTCATGAAGTGTTTCAATGCCCGTGAGACCCGGCATGTTTTCGTCAAGAAAAACGATATCAAAATTTTTATTTTCAATTTCTTCCAGAGCTTCCGTGCCACTTTGGGCTTTGGTAACTATATAATTTTTAGACTCTAAAAATAGAATATGTGGTTTTAATAAATCGATTTCATCATCAACCCAGAGAATATTTATCTTATTCATTATGTTTGTCTTATTATTTTACTTGTTTAGATTCCTTATATTTGTGAGCATTTTCCAGAAAAAAGTATTTTAAAAACTACACCGTTGAACAGCCTGAAAAAGCTTCACATTCTTAACGACCCAATTTACGGTTTTATTACCATACCAGACACCATTGTTTTTGAATTAGTAGAAGACCCTTTTTTTCAAAGACTCAGGCGCATCAGTCAAATGGGACTCTCTTATCTGGTATATCCGGGCGCAAACCACACCCGTTTTCATCATGCGATGGGATGTATGTTCTTAATGCAAAAAGCAGTCCAAGTATTGAAGTTTAAAGGGGTTCTCATTTCTGAAGCCGAAGAGGAAGCCCTTTTCATCGCTATTTTATTACACGATATTGGGCACGGTCCGTTTTCTCATGCAATGGAAAACAGCATTGTTGAAGGTGTTTCTCACGAAGAAATTTCTCTTCACTTTATGGAGCTACTCAATAAAAAGTTTAACGGAAGATTAACGCTTGCGATACAAATATTCAAAGGAGAATCTGATAAAAAATTCCTGTGTCAGTTAATTTCCGGTCAACTTGACATGGATCGCCTTGACTATTTAAAGCGAGACAGTTTTTATGCCGGAACACCTGAAGGAAACATTAACTCAGAACGCCTCATAACGATGCTCAATGTTGTTGACAATGAGCTTGTTGTTGAAGAAAAAGGGATCTACTCCATTGAAAAATTTATCATCGCCCGAAGATTTATGTACTGGCAAGTCTATTTACATAAAACCAGTATTGTTGCAGAGCAAATTTTAGTCAATGTTTTAAAAAGAGCCAAAGAACTTATTGAATCTGGAATGGAATTACCTGCAAGCGAGCCGCTTCTTTACTTTTTGCAAAACCAAATTAAAAACGCAGATTTTAATCAAAAAACCCTGCTGATCTTTTCTGAATTGGACGACTATGATATCATCGCTGCTCTAAAACAATGGAAAAATGCTGATGACTTTGTGTTAAGCAATTTGTCATCCAGACTTTTGAACAGGGACTTATTTAAAATTAAAATAAAGGACAAACCATTTTCTCAAGACGTTATCGAAAATAAAAGAAAAAAGCTCATCAAAAAGTTTGGACTGACAACTCAGGATGTAAGCTATTTTTGTTTTACCGGTGAAATTACAAATTTGGCTTACAGTGATTTAAAGGAAAAAATTAAACTCGTTACTCAAAAAGGAAAAATCATCGACATTACCGATGTGAGTGAGCAAATTAACAACAAAGCATTAACCAAATTAGTAACAAAATACTATCTCTGTTATCCAAAAATTAAAGATTAGCAGGTTTCTAAGCCTTTTTTCCTATTTTTGCGTGTGTAAACGATAAGGTCTTGAATTTGTAACTATTTAAATTTCGATTTTACCTTACTCAGTAAAAATTTATTTACAGCCTAAAGAAACATCTTTGTTAAATGTTGTCAAATGGCAATAAAGTTCTGGGGATGTTTATCTGGCTTGCATAATGCAGGTGTGACCAACTAAAAAACTGTTATAGACACATGAAATTTACGGCATTACAAATTGCAACAATTTTAGAAGGTGAAGTAGATGGAAACCCAGAAATTGAGGTTTCTAAACTTTCCAAAATAGAGGAGGGTGAGTCTGGTTCATTGACCTTTTTATCAAATCCAAAATACACTTCATTTATCTATTCAACAGAAGCTTCTATCACTATAGTTGACAAAGCATTTTCTCCGGAAGAAAAATTAAACACCACACTCATAAGAGTTGAAAATCCTTACAAAGCATTTTCAAAACTTCTTGAATACTACAATATGGTGAAATTAAACAAAACAGGCGTTGAAGAACCTGTTTTTTTGTCATCCTCAGCAAAACTTGGTAAAAATATATACTTAGGAGCATTTACATACATTGGTGACAATGTAACTATTGGCGATCATGTTAAAATATTTCCAGGCGTTTATATCGGTGATAATGTAACTATAGGAAACAACGTGATTGTTTTTGCAGGTGCTAAAATTTATTCAGAAACTACTATTGGAAATGACTGTGTTATTCACAGCAGTGTGGTTTTAGGAGCTGATGGATTTGGATTTACACCAAATGAAAATGGCGAATATAAAAAAGTGCCACAAACAGGAAATGTAATTATAGAAGATTTTGTAGATATTGGAGCAGCGACAACCATAGACCGGGCAACTTTAGGTTCAACAATCATAAGAAAAGGAGTAAAACTCGATAATCAAATACAAATTGCTCACAATGTTGAAATAGGAGAAAACACTGTAATTGCCGCTCAATCTGGCATAGCAGGATCCACTAAAATTGGCAAAAACTGTATGATTGGTGGACAAGTGGGAATTGCGGGCCACTTAGTTATAGGCAATGGAGTGAAAATACAAGCGCAAAGTGGTATAGGAAGAAATGTGAAAGACAATGAAACCCTTCAGGGCTCACCTGCTTTAAACTATGGTGATTACAATAAAAGTTATGTTCATTTTAAAAATTTCCCTAAAATAATAGACAGATTAAACACGATTGAAAAAAAGAATGACAATGAATAATTGTTTAGCAAGACAACGCACATTAGCAAAAGAAGTTTCCCTCACCGGCGTGGGACTTCATACAGGAAAAGAAGTTACCCTTACTTTAAAACCTGCACCCATCAATTATGGGTATGCATTCATTCGCACAGACCTGGAAGGAAATCCGGTCATTGAAGCAGATGCAAATTATGTTGTAAGCACACAAAGAGGTACTAATCTTGAAAAAAGAGGTGTAAAAATAAACACATCAGAGCACGTTTTAGCCGCTCTAGTGGGCATGGAAGTTGACAATTGTATTCTTGAACTCAACGCACCAGAACCTCCCATAATGGATGGTTCTTCAAAATTCTTTGTAGAGGCCATTGAAAAAGCAGGCATCAAAGAACAAGAAGCGCCCAGAGAAGAATATATTGTTAAAGATGTCATTTCCTATATTGATGAAGAAACAGGAAGTGAAATTATTGTAATGCCGGCAGATGACTATCAGGTTACTGCCATGGTTGACTTTGGAACCAAAGTTTTGGGAACCCAAAATGCGACACTCAAAAGTTTATCAGATTTCAAAGATGAAATTTCTAATGCAAGAACCTTCAGTTTTTTGCACGAAATCGAAATGCTTTTGGAACACGGCCTCATTAAGGGTGGCGATTTAAACAACGCTATTGTATATGTTGACAAAGAGCTTTCGCCGGAAACCATGGAAAAACTGAAAGTAGCTTTTAAAAAAGATTCTATCTCAGTAAAACCTAACGGCATTTTAGACAATTTGACACTGCATCACCCCAATGAAGCAGCACGTCACAAACTGTTAGATGTGATTGGCGATTTGGCTCTCATTGGCACTAGAATACGCGGAAAAGTAATTGCAAACAAGCCCGGTCACCACGTAAATACACAATTTGCAAAAAAACTATCAAAAATAATTAAAATCGAAAAACGCAATAACATCCCTAAATATGATTTATCACAAACGCCACTAATGGACGTAAATCAAATTATGGAAATGTTGCCCCATCGACCTCCTTTTCTTTTGGTAGATAAAATATTGGAACTTTCTGATTCTCACGTTGTTGGAATCAAAAATGTCACAATGAATGAACCTTATTTTGTGGGACATTTCCCCGGAGCTCCCGTTATGCCCGGTGTACTCATTGTTGAAGCCATGGCACAAACCGGAGGTATTTTAGCCCTAAGCACAGTCCCAGATCCTGAAAACTATCTCACGTTTTTTATGAAGATTAATAATGTGAAGTTTAAACAACAAGTCTTGCCGGGAGACACCTTAGTTTTTAAACTAGAACTCATTACCCCCATAAGAAGAGGGATTGTTCATATGCAAGGAAATGCCTATGCAAATGATAGACTCGTTACAGAAGCCGAATTGATGGCGCAAATCGTAAAAACAAAAGAACAATAATGAATCAACCTTTAGCATACGTCCACCCGGGCGCAAAAATCGCAAAAAATGTTGTAATAGAACCCTTCACAACCATTCACAACAATGTTATCATAGGCGAAGGAACTTGGATTGGTTCAAACGTAACCATAATGGAAGGAGCACGCATTGGTAAAAACTGTAATATTTTTCCCGGTGCTGTGATATCTGCAATACCACAGGATTTAAAATTTCAAGACGAAGATACAACTGTCGAAATAGGAGACGGAACAACCATCAGAGAGTTTGTAACCATAAACCGGGGTACTGTTGACAGAATGAAAACAGTCGTAGGAAAAAATTGCTGGATTATGGCTTATTGTCACATTGCACACGACTGTATCGTTGGTGATAACTGTATTTTTTCAAATAACAGTACCCTGGCAGGGCATATCACAGTGGGTGATCACGTGGTTTTGGCCGGTATGGCAGCTATACAGCAGTTTTGTATGATTGGAAGTCATGCCTTTGTTACCGGTGGGTCACTGGTAAGAAAAGATGTGCCGCCCTATGTTAAAGCAGGAAGGGAACCCTTGTCTTATGTGGGAATTAACTCCATCGGTCTGAGAAGACGTGGATTTAGCACCGAAAAAATAAGGGAAATCCAAAACATATACAGAATTCTGTATCAAAAAAATTATAACAATACACAAGCTTCTGAAATCATAGAGGCAGAAATGGAAGCCACTCCTGAAAGAGATGAAATACTCCAATTCATTAAAAACTCACAACGTGGCATTATGAAAGGCTATGTTAGTTCTATCTAATCACTCATTTTAGCATAAAAAAATAATTAATAAAACTTATGGCAACAACATCAGATATTCGCAACGGATTATGTATTAAGTACAATCACGATATTTATAAAGTGATAGAGTTTTTACATGTGAAACCCGGAAAGGGTCCCGCTTTCATCAGAACAAAATTAAAAAGCGTTACCAACGGAAAAGTTGTTGACAATACATTTTCTGCCGGGCACAAAATCGATGAAGTAAAGGTCGTTACCAATAAATATCAATACCTGTACAACGATGCCGACTTTTATCACTTTATGGACACGGAAGATTTTTCGCAAATTCAGTTAAAAGAAACAGCACTCGATAACCCCGGTTTGCTTAAGGAAGGAGAGGTCGTCACGATCTTAATAAACACAGAAGACAATATGCCTCTTTCTGTAGAAATGCCGGCAAGTGTTATTCTTGAAGTCATTTCAACAGAACCCGGTGTAAAAGGAAACACAGCCACTAACGCGACAAAACCAGCTACAGTAGAAACCGGTGCGGTCATCAATGTTCCCTTATTCATCAATGAAGGCGATAAAATTAAAATTGAAACAGACAAGGGCACTTACAAAGAAAGAGTAAAAGAATAACACTTTTAACAACAAAAATAGCCTCAAAAAATGAAATTTGCTCTCATAGCCCACGACAATAAAAAACCAGACATGGTCACCTTTGTTATGAAACGTTTGGCTTTTTTTAATCAAGAAAGTGTTGAAATTGTGGCTACAGGATCTACCGGTAAAATGATAAAAGATTCGGGTGTAGATAAACTTCAAACTGTTCAAAGCGGCCCTCTTGGTGGTGATGCAGAAATTGCTGCTATGGTAAGCAGAGGTGAAATCACAGCAGTTATTTTTTTTAGAGACCCTCTCGGAAAACACCCCCATGAAGTAGATGTCTCTATGCTTATGAGATTATGTGATGTTCACAATATCCCATTAGCAACAAATCTCAATGCAGGTGAAATACTTTTGGAGTATTATCAAAATTTACACAATTAAATAATTTAGGTCAAAACAGAAAACTAATGAAATTTCAACCAGCTCAAACACTCGAAAAAATTGCTAAAATTCTTGGATGTAAGTATGTGGGAGACGCCAATTTTTCAGTTTTGGGGATGAATGAGATTCACGTTGTTGAACCCGGAGATATTGTTTTTGTTGACCACCCAAAATATTATGACAAAGCATTAGCATCTGCTGCTACCATTGTTTTAATCAACAAAGAAGTCGAGTGTCCTAAAGGAAAAGCACTATTAATTTCAGACGATCCATTCAGAGACTTTAATAAACTCACCCTGCACTTCAATCCTTTTATTGCTTCAAAAGAATCCATTTCGCTCTCTGCACAAATAGGTGAAGCAACAGTAATTCAGCCCAATGTATTTATTGGGAACAACGTGAAAATTGGTAAAAACTGCCTGATTCATTCCAATGTGTCTATTTATGATAATACAGTAATTGGTGACCATGTTACGATTCATGCAAATACCGTTTTGGGCTCTGATGCCTTTTATTACAAGAACAGGCCTGAAGGTTTTGATAAATTGATTAGCGGTGGTCGTGTCATTATAAAAAACAAGGTTGATATTGGTGCAGCTTGTACCATCGATAAAGGAGTTACAGGCGATACCACCATTGGAGAAGGAACAAAAATAGACAATCAAGTGCACGTGGGTCACGATACAATCATCGGAAAAAAATGCCTCATCGCTTCCCAAACCGGAATCGCCGGCTGTGTTATTATTGAAGATGAAGTGACATTGTGGGGTCAAGTGGGTGTTACCAGTGGTATTACTATTGGTAAAAAAGCGGTCATCTCAGCACAATCAGGTATCAGTAAATCATTAGAAGGAGGGAAATCATATTTTGGAACTCCTGCTGATGACTTCAGATCAAAATACAAAGAAATTGCATCTATTAGGTTGATTCCGTCCATTTTGGAGGACATTAGAAATTTAAAAAAATAAATATTCATGAATTCGCAAGCAAAAGAGATTGTTAAAGCATTCTACAATTCAGATTTTATCAATGATTCTGCTGTGATAGAACACTTTTTTCATCCTGAAGTCACGCTTATATGGAATAGCGCTACAGATGGTTTATCTATTTTGAATTTTGATGACTTAACTGATTTTTTTCAAGAAGTTAGCCGTTCCTATGTTGATATGCGCATCGAAGTGAGTCACATCCTTCAAGACGATAATTTTGTGACCATAAGGTATAAGTACTATATAAGAACCGTCGAAAACCCCGATGAAGAGCTCGGTATTGCTCATTTTATAGCTATTTGGGAACTCAAAGATGAAAAACTCTACAGGGGCTATCAAATAAGTCAACCGGTTACAGAAAAAGACGATACACAAAAATCATATCACAGAGTGAAAGTATAATTTTTATACTCGTTATAAAAGTTTATTTTTGCAGTCAAATTCAATAAAAACTAATTTTCAATGAGTGTTTTAGTAAACAAAAATTCCAAAATAATAGTTCAAGGTTTTACAGGCAGTGAAGGTACCTTTCACGCCAGTCAAATGATAGAGTATGGCACCAATGTTGTTGGTGGTGTTACCCCCGGAAAAGGAGGGCAAACACATCTAGAGAAGCCTGTATTTAATACTGTTTCAGAAGCCGTTAAAGAAACCGGCGCAGATACATCCATAATTTTTGTTCCACCGGCATTTGCAGCAGATGCCATTATGGAAGCAGCAGACTCCGGTATTAAAGTAATTATAACCATTACAGAAGGAATTCCTGTTTCAGATATGATTAAAGCCGCTGCTTATATTAAAGATAGAAATTGCACACTTATTGGCCCCAACTGCCCGGGAGTGATCACTCCGGGTGAAGCAAAAGTGGGTATTATGCCGGGCTTTGTGTTCAAAAAAGGAAACGTGGGTCTGGTTTCAAAATCAGGTACACTAACTTATGAAGCCGCAGACCAAGTTGTAAAACAGGGTTTAGGAATTACAACAGCAATTGGAATTGGAGGAGACCCCATTATTGGAACAACCACAAAAGAAGCTCTGGAAATGTTGATAAATGATGAAGAAACAGCTTGTGTGGTGATGATTGGAGAAATTGGAGGGCAATTAGAAGCCGATGCCGCAAAATGGTACAAAGAAAGTGGAAGCAAAAAACCTGTTGTTGGTTTTATCGCCGGTGAAACTGCTCCTGCCGGAAGAACCATGGGCCACGCAGGTGCCATTGTAGGCGGAAGTGAAGATACTGCTGCCGCAAAAAAGAAAATTATGAGAGAACACGGCATTCACGTGGTAGATTCTCCCGCAGAAATTGGAAAAAAAGTAGCAGAAGTTTTAGCCTAATACTTTTTAAAAATATTTAACAATCAAACCTTTCGTTTTTCGAAAGGTTTTTTTGTTTGTTCCTTAATCAAATGCTTATATTTGATGAGATCATTAACAAAATTTAAAATCGTTAATTAGCTATATTTAAAAGTAAAAAATACCGGCTATTGATTTTATATGACACAATTAATATTAAACGACAATAAATGAAACTACTTGAAGGAAAAACAGCCATCATCACCGGCGGAAGCCGCGGAATTGGAAAAGGAATTGCAGAAGTTTTTGCTAAAAATGGTGCCCATGTTGCATTTACATACAGCTCCTCTGAAGAGGCTGCTTTAGCACTTGAAAATGAATTGAAAAAGGAAGGCATAAAAGCCAAGGCATACAAAAGTGATGCAGCAAATTACCAACAAGCTCAAGAACTTGCCGAAGAGGTTGTAAAAGAGTTTGGAAGCATTGATATCTTAATTAACAATGCAGGGATTACAAAAGATAATCTTTTAATGCGAATCACCGAAGAAGATTTTGATAAAGTGATAGAGGTCAATTTAAAATCTGTTTTTAACATGACCAAAGCCGTACAGCGCACCATGTTGAAACAGCGCAAAGGATCCATCATCAATATGAGCTCTGTGGTGGGAGTCAAAGGAAATGCCGGTCAAACCAACTATGCTGCTTCAAAGGCTGGAATCATTGGTTTTACAAAATCTGTTGCGTTGGAATTGGGTTCGCGTGACATAAGATGCAACGCCATAGCACCCGGTTTTATTGAAACCGAAATGACCGGAAAACTCGACGAAGCTACCGTTCAAGGCTGGAGGGATGCGATTCCTTTAAAAAGAGGAGGAACCCCTGAGGATATCGCCAATGCGTGTGTCTTTCTTGCCAGCGATCTTTCAGCATACATTACAGGTCAGGTATTGAATGTGGATGGCGGAATGCTTACTTAAAAGTGTTCTAAATTTCAAATGTGTTTTCAAATTTAAAATTTGAAACTTGAAATAAAAATGTTGAAATAAATATGTATGAAAACGCTTTGCTCTATATAATTCTTGCAGCTCTAATTGCTTCTGCAGTTGCCGGCTACTTTTATGGATATAAGTCAAAGCTCAATTTGCGATTAAGATGGTTCTTTGGAATACTGCGGTTTTTAACCCTATTTGTTTTGTTACTGCTGCTTATCAATCCAAAATTTTATCAAACGACCTATTTTAATGTAAAACCAACACTTGCAATAGCGATTGATAACTCACAATCTGTTAGTTATTTAGACAAATCAGTAGAGACTAAAGCCTTATTAGAGTCTTTAAAAAAAAATGAGGAATTAAATCAGCGTTTTGATCTTTCTTTTTATGCTTTCGGCGAAAGCCTGAAAGGCCTGGATACCCTTAATTTTTCTGAAAGGCAAACCAATATTTCAGACCCTCTGCTTTCTCTTAACGAAATTTACAAAAATAAAGTAGCCCCCGTTGTTTTAATATCAGACGGAAATCAAACTTTAGGAACCGATTTTGAGTTCTCCTCTCAAAATTCTAAGCAACCAATCTATTCGGTTGTGTTGGGAGATACAGTGACTTATAAAGATTTTGCAATTACTCAAATAAATGCAAATCGTTATGCTTACCTGCGAAATGAATTTCCCGTTGAAGTGTTTTTACTATACACAGGTGATACTTCAGAAAACACCACGTTTACTGTAAAACAAGGAAATTCAACCGTTTTTCAACAAAGGGTGAGTTTTAATGCTCAGGAAACTTCTAAAGTGATTGAGTTTAAACTGCCTGCAAACCGCGTGGGTGTTCAAAAATACAGTGCTCAAATGAGCGCATTAGAAAATGAAAAAAATAGTGAAAACAACACTAAGTTTTTTGCTGTTGAAGTGATTGACCAAGCCACAAATGTATTGTTAATTTCAGATATCATTCATCCGGATCTTGGAGCCTTAAAAAAATCAATTACCAGTAATGAACAGCGTAAGTTAACAATTAAAACTCCTGAAGAGGCTATTGAAAATTTGGAGGAGGCTCAATTGGTGATACTTTTTCAACCAACAAACAGGTTTAGTGCAGTCATTGACAGGCTTGAAGAAACAAATCAAAACACGCTGTTAATAACCGGAAAAAACACAAATTGGACATTTTTAAACACCAAGCAAAAAAGGTACTCTAAAGCGGCTTACAGCAATGAGCTTGTTCAAGCAAAACTAAACAATGCATTTGCGCTTTTTTCAATTGAAGATATTGGATTTGAAGGGTTTCCTCCTTTAGAAACATCCCTTGGAGATTTGAAAGTGAATGTACCGCACAACATCCTTTTGAGTCAACGTATTTTAGGAATAGAAACAGGAAGCCCTTTACTGGTGACATTTGAAGAAAATAACAGAAAAGAGGCTATTCTTGACGGAGAAAATATATGGAGGTGGAGGTCTCAAGTGTATGTTAGGAATAAGAGCTTTAAACCTTTTGATGATTTTGTAAGTAGTCTAATTCAATACCTGTCTTCAGATAAGCTTCGTACACGGCTTGATGTTAAAGCAGAGTCATTTTATTACAACAGTGGTGAAGTAAAATTAAGTGCACAGTATTTTGACAAAAATTATGTGTTTAACAACAGAGCTTCTTTGACTGTAACTGTGAAAAATCTGGAAACAGAACAACAAAATACCTTTCCGTTACTACTAAAGTCTAATTTTTATGAAGTAAACTTGAGTAGCCTGCCTGCAGGAGAATATTCTTATACGGTTTTTGTAACAGATGAGCCTTTAAGAGCGTCGGGAAATTTTAGCATCATCGATTTTAATGTAGAACAACAGTTTTTAAATGCAAACATCGATAAACTTGAGCGGGTTTCAAACGCTACAGGTGGTAACTCTTATTTTATAAATGATTACTCAAAGCTGGTAGCTGATTTACTTACCGATGATAGATATGTTTCTATTCAGAAAAGTGAACAAAAAATTGTAACTTTGCTCAATTGGAAGGTTTTGTTGTTTATACTGGCTTTTTTACTCGCCATAGAATGGTTTAGCAGGAAATACAACGGATTGACATAAATATTCACAAAAAAATAAATAGCTTAAAAATGGAAAAAATGCCAAAAATTGGATTGCCTTTAATTATTATTGGAATTATAGTAATCATCGTTTTATCAAAATCGATAGTAACTATTGGAGCAGGTTCTGCAGGTGTGTTATATAAACCTCTGGCAGATGGTGTTGTCACAGACGCACCGCCTTTAAATGAAGGCTTTCATATTGTTGCTCCCTGGAATAGTGTGACTGTATTTGAAGTGAGACAGCAAGAGCTTTCTGAGAAAATTGAAGCTCTTTCTTCAAACGGTTTGGACATTAGAATTGATGCCTCCATCTGGTTTCAACCCGAATATGAAAATCTCGCAAACTTGTATCAACAAAAAGGTGAGACCTATGTGCAGCGTGTTTTGCAACCGGCCATTCGTTCTGCCGCAAGAAGTGTTGTGGGACGCTACACTCCAGAACAACTTTACTCCAGTAAAAGAGATGCCATTCAAACAGAAATTTACACAGAAACTAACCGCTTGCTTGAAGGACAGTTTGTGCAACTTAACGAAGTACTCGTTAGAGACGTAAAACTGCCTCCCACTATTAAAGCTGCCATTGAAAGAAAGTTAAGTCAGGAGCAAGAGGCCTTAGAATATGAATTCAGACTTCAAAAAGCAGAACAGGAAGCTGAAAGACAACGCATCGATGCAGAAGGTAAAGCAAGAGCAAATCAAATATTAAGTGCGTCTTTAACAGATAAAATCCTTCAGGAAAAAGGAATTCAGGCAACTTTGGAGCTTGCAAAATCACAAAACTCAAAAGTAGTGGTTATTGGAAGTGGAGATTCAGGGATGCCGCTTATTTTAGGAAATAATTAAATTTTCAATTTGATTGAAATAAAAAAGCCACTTTATACAGTGGCTTTTTTTCTTTCTAATTCTCTCGCTTGTTCAACCCACTGATCGCGTTCTATTCGACCGGGAAAATATTCAATTAAATGAGTGAGTGCTTTAATATCATCATTTGTAAAACGGCTTATTTGTAAATAAGTAAAGATTCCAATTTGATTTAATTTTTCTTCAATAAAGGGACTTAGTCCTTCAATTTTTGTTAAGTCATCTTTGTTCTTTTCATCGGCATAGCCAAAATTATCAAAATTCAATCCTTTTATAACTTCCTTTTCCTCTTTATAAACTATATTGTTTTTTGATTTGTTTTTGTGCTCTTTGATGATTTTGATAATTTCAGGCTTTAGTTCACTAAAGATTGTTTCAATTTCATGGATATCAACATTTTTTTTAGCTGATTTTGGTCGAATGAAACGTGTCTTGTCTCTTGATTTTTGTTTTCCAAAAAAATACCCGATTAGAAATGCTACAAACATGAGTATAAAAACTTCTGCCAGAAAAAACCAATCGATAGAATGTTCATTAAAAAAATCCATGTTATTCAATTATAAATTCAATGCGTAAATTATTTTTCCTGCCTGCTTGCGTGTTATTATCATCTATGGGGTTTGTTTCGCCTTCAGACAAAGCCACGAGTCTATTTGGGTCAAATCCTTGAGCATTTATTAAATACCACCTCACTTGTCTGGCATATTTTAAACCTTGTTGATAATTGTCGGCATCACTGCCAATATTGTCGGTATGCCCAATTATTTTTGCTTTTCGATTTGGGTTTGTTTCAAAAAGTTGCTTTAATTCTCTTGCATAATCTTTTAATTCTTGATTTGCAATTACTCTTGAAAATGTAAAGGTTGGATAAACAATTTGTGAGATAACTCGTTTACTTTCTATTTCAGCCTTTCGCGCTTCATCAATTGGTTTAACTTGAAAAGAAATAACCCCATAAGACCTGTTTTTATCATCAAATTCTATTTCTCTAATGACACTTTTAACACTTAAAATATAAGATCTCACACCCAGTTTGGTAAGCTCTTTTATTAAAAAATCTCCACGCTTTTGTCCAATATTAGGGGTGTCAAAATTTTCAGTGGCACTATACTCGCTGTTAATAATTATTTCCACATTTTCATTTTCATTTAAATAAGAAATAAGCGGATTAAAATAAACTTCTTTAAAGGGTTTAAAGTAAACAGAGTCTGAATTTTTTTTAATATACACGCTGTCTAATGAAAATAGAACCTCTCCAAAGTTGTCGTTTATATGCAGTAGTGCTTTGTTCTTTTCTTGTATTAAAGGGACTTCCTCGATTATTTCTTCCGGTTTAGGAGCAACTTCAGAAACGACGTCAACCCCGTCGTGACCGGTATTCATATCTTTTAGGAATGTTTTGAATTTAGAGGAAGCATCTGTTGATAAATACAAAAATGCAAGGCAAAACCAGGCTATAAACACTAAAAAAGCTTTTAAAAATGTTCGCATAGTTTCCCCAATATCTTAATTTTCAAATCTACTAAAAAGATTCATACCTATTTAGAGTCAAAAAAATCTTTATTAACCGTCTTTCCACAATTTTTTCTTTTGAAAATGCATTTTCCTCTTAAAAATAAATAATTCATGCTGATAAAGACTTTGTCTTAAATCGCCTAGATTATGAAAATTGTACTATTTTTAAGAAATTATCTGAACAACAATATCAATCAAAAATGGCAAGAAAAAAACACAAACGGAAGTCAAAACTTGGCTTGGCTCCCGGGACTCTCCTCTTCACAGGTCAGCAAAAAATGGAAAAAGCTGCTTTTTCTGTTTTGATTTATAGCGAACACGCTGTTCAGGAAATAATCCCAAAAAATTTAGAAGAAGTCATTCAACTAATTGAATCGACAAAAGAGACGTTATGGCTCAACATTGATGGTATTCACGACGAACATATTATTGAAACCATATGCTCTAAACTATTAGTTCACAAGCTCTCGATGGAAGATATTTTAAGTGTGGGGCAACGACCAAAAATTGATGAATTTGATAACTATATCCACTTGGTGTTAAAAATGATGTTGCTAAATGATGATGAAATTGACGATGAGCAAATAAGTTTTTTACTCCACAAGAACATTTTAATTTCATTTCAAGAAAAAACAGGTGATGTTTTTGATGGTGTGAGAAAAAGAATTATTGAAGGAAAAGGATTTATTAGAAAACGCGGTTCAGACTACTTGCTTTATGCACTTGTTGATTCTGTTGTTGATCATTATTTTCTAATTTTAGAAACCTTGGGTGAAAAAATTGAAACACTGGAAACAGAGTTGCTCTTAAACCCGGATGAATCTGTTTTAGCAAAACTTCATCACTTAAGAAGAGAAACCCTTGATTTAAGACGCTCTGTCTACCCATTGCGAGAAGTTATAAGTAGATTTGAAAAAATTGATGAAACAATTCTAAACCCGGACGTGAGGGTTTTTATAAGAGATCTTTACGATCACACCATTCAAGTGATTGAAACTATTGAAGTACTGAGAGAATCTGCCTCCGGCTTGCTTGATTTGTATATGAACAGCATTTCAAACAAGATGAACGAAATTATGAAAGTGTTGACCATTATGGCTTCTATTTTTATTCCATTAACATTTATAGCCGGTGTGTATGGAATGAACTTTAGTCACATGCCCGAGCTTGAATACAAATATGGCTATTTTGTGGTTTGGGGCGTTATGATTCTTGTGTTTTTGATCATGATAATTTATTTCAAACAAAAAAAATGGTTGTAATTTATGAGAATAACTGAAACTCTTTTTCCACTTTTAACTGAATTAAATAAAAACAACAATCGCGAGTGGTTTGCAGAAAACAAACCTCGTTTTCAAAGAGAAGACAAAGCACTCAAATTGTTTTTCAACGAAATAACAAACAAACTGAACACCTTTGACAATATTGAAAAAGTCAAAATCTTCCGTATTTACCGCGACGTGCGTTTTAGTAAAAATAAACAACCCTATAAGACAAACCGAAGCGCCAACTGGATGAGAGCAGGGGCACACCGTCGCGGCAGTTATTATTTGCAATTGGAACCCGGAGGTTCTTTTCTGGCTTGTGGTTTTTTTCAGCCCAATCCGGCAGATTTATTTCGCATACGAAAGGAATTTGAAATGGATGATGCAGAAATCAGAAAGATTTTAAATCAACCCGCATTCAAAAAAGCCTTTGATGGTTTTGATATTTCAGACCAGGTAAAAACAGCTCCACGGGCTTTTGAGGTTGACCACAAAGCCATTGATTTGATAAAAAACAAAAACTTTTTTGTAGCACATTATTTTAGTGATGAAGAAGTTTTGTCTGCTCATTTTCTTGAACAAGTAGTCTATCACTTTGAATTGGTGCAGCCTTATTTTAACTATATGAGTGAAGTCCTTACAACAGATTTGAATGGTGTTTCTCTCCTTAAAAGTTAAAAAACGTTTACAATTTTGTATTTCAGGTTGTTAAAGCTAAAACTATCTCCTGCTTTTTTACCTTTCAAATGTTCATAAATGGGTGCTGCTGTTGAGATAGAATAGTAATTTTTATGATCTTCAATATCTAACTTTCCCAAGGCTACTGTGATAAAGAAAAAATTGTTTTCGGTTTCAACCAAGCTGCCATTAGTTACCACGTGATGCTCTTGTGAAACATCAATGCGCTTGAGTTGCTCCTTAGTTTTTTCGGTCGTTTCTATGTAACGAGCATACTTTTCCAGTTCGTTGAGTATTTCACCCTTTCCACCATCATCATCCTCAGAGGGTGAGCTTTCACTTTCAAGTGCCTCTCTCACTATGGCCATTTCTTTGTGATATTTCTCCAACTGTTGGTTTAACAGCTCCAGACACTTTTTGTAAAGTTGATTTTTAATCATTTGTTGAAGATTTAAGACTACAAAAGTAGTTTCAATTCCTTTTATATTATGTAAATTGTTAATAAAAATTCAATAATTGGCACCTTATAAGCCCTAAAGCTTATAATTAATATTTATAAGTCATATAGCTTATAATTTGCTTTTATAAGCCTTTTGACTTATATTTGAATTAAAATAAGCAATATGGTCGCTGTAATAACTGCAGATTTAATCAATTCCCGGTCTTATGAAAAAGCGTTTCTCAAGGAAGTGCTACTGGTATTAAAGAAAGAGTTTGATGCCGTTTCAAAAGAGCACGATGCCATGTTTACTCTTTTTAGAGGAGATAGTTTTCAGGGAATTGTTAAACACCCCAAAGACGCATTACAAATAGCTTTACGACTAAAAACAGCCGTATTGAAAGTTGAAAATATGGCACAACAAAAATCAAACATCCCTGAGGCAGATGTGCGAATCGCCATTGGAATAGGGGAGGCAGATTATAACGAGAAAGCAATAACAGAGTCTAATGGTGAAGCGTTTCATTATTCAGGCCTTACGCTTGATTTAATGAAAGCTGAAAATAAAAAAATAAGTCTAAAAACAAGCAATGAAAACATCAATGATGAATTTAAAGTAAGCCTGAAGTTTCTGGATAGCTTGACCGAGAAGTGGTCTATTGCATCAGCAGAAGTTGTCTACTATCTACTTAAGGGAATGAAAGAACAACAAATAGCAGATTTATTGCAACGCAGTCAGGCTGCAATCAACCTCAGAAAAAAAGCAGCAGGCTGGGAAGAAGTTCAATTATTGCTGCACCGATATCATCAGGTATTTTTAAACTCATAAAACTATGAACGAGACCTTGCTTATTGCTTTACAGTTATTATTGGCTCACGTGCTGACAGATTTTTTGTTACAACCTGCAAAAGCTATCAAACAAAAGAGAAAACATAAGGCAAAGGCACCTTTTCTGTATATTCATTCTTTCACAGCAGGATTTTTAACTTATCTCTTTTTACAGCAATGGACAAGTTTTTTGGTTCCTGTATTTATAATGGTTACTCATTTTGGCATCGACTTGTGGAAACTCTATCAAAAAAAGGACAATTTGAGGTACTTTTTAATCGATCAGTTTTTGCATCTTTTCATTTTACTCTTAGCGTGGTTGTACCTCACAGAAAATTTTAATTCCATAATGCCGTTTTTCGAAACGTTTTTCAATTCTCAAAATACGTTAGTAATTCTTTTGGGTTATTTAATCGTTATTTTCCCATTTGGATTTATTATCGGAAAAGCAACCCAGCGCTGGCAGGAAGAAATTGAGAAGGACGACAAAATAAACAGTTTGGAAAAAGCAGGTCGCTATATTGGTATTTTTGAACGCATACTTGTGCTCACTTTTGTTTTGACAAACAATATTGCGGCCATTGGGTTTCTAATAGCTGCAAAATCTATTTTACGCTTTAGCGATAAAGGTCAAAGTGGCGGGCGCAAACAAACAGAGTATGTGCTTATTGGCACGTTGATGAGTTTTGCATTGACAATTATCGTGGGCTTTTTAATGCACACACTCTTGTTCTAAGAGCTGCAAATTACTTTTGAGTCTTTCAATGACTAAATTCATCATTCGTTTATTTAGAGAAGAAGAGTTTTGAATATACAATTCATATTCTTCAATAGTAAATTGCCCTATGACCATTCCTTTCAACGAGTTCCTGAATTTGATATCTTTTTGAATGGCATTTTCAATGTAATTCAAACGCTTATCTATCGAAAGTGTATAAAACACATTTTTATGTTTTGTGATGTAGTTTCTAAATACCAAAACAAACAAATCATTTTGAAGCTTAATAATGGGTCGCAACGTTTTATTTTGAAACTGTTCATCAAAACTCATTAAGGGGTTTACATTTGCTGAAAGAATTTTGGGGCGCAAGGCAACCAATTCGTGTTCGCGAGAATTCATAACCAGAAGTTTTACTAAAAATAAATAAAGTAAGCAGTAATAAATAGTTAAATCAAGTGGAGTTATAAACACATTTCTTAACAAGAAAAACCTTAAATTTCCTTAAAATATAAGTCTTTGCAAAGATTATGATTAACTTTATAAAACTAAAACACTCATTATGTCTATTGTAAAATCAATAAATCCATATTCAGGGAAAGTTATAGCATCTTATTCTACTCATACCAAAAACGAAGTCAACGATTTACTTGAAAAAGCCAATCAACAATTTAATGACTGGAAAAAGGTTTCGTTTCAGGATCGAAAGAAATTAATGCTGAAAGCTGCAACAGAGCTTGAAAATCATAAAAAACAATATGCAGAAACCATCACCTTAGAAATGGGAAAACCCATTTCACAAGCCATTGCCGAGGTTGAAAAGTGTGCTTGGGTTTGTGAATATTATGCAAACAATGCAGAGCGCCAATTGGCCTTTACAACTGTTGAGACAGATGCTGATAAAAGTTACATCAAATATGAACCCCTAGGGATTGTTTTAGCAATCATGCCCTGGAACTATCCTTTTTGGCAGGTTTTTCGGTTTGCAGCTCCTGCTTTAATGGCTGGTAATGTAGCCGTTTTAAAGCATGCTTCCAATGTGTTTGGGTCAGCATTAAATATTCAAAAAGTACTTGAAAGAGCCGGTTTCCCTGAGCATTGTTTTACCACGCTTCTTGTGGGTAGTGATTCCGTTGAATCAATCATTGAAAGCCCTCACGTTAAAGCAGTTACTTTAACAGGAAGTGGTCCTGCAGGAGCTGCTGTGGCTTCTGTAGCTGGAAAAAATATCAAAAAAACCGTTTTGGAACTCGGTGGAAGTAATGCGTTGATTGTTTTCAAAGATGCTGATATCGATAAAACCATTGAAACCTGTACTCAAGCACGATTTCAAAACACCGGGCAAAGTTGTATTGCCGGAAAACGATTGCTTATTGATGAGCGTATTTCAGAAAAATTTCTAGATAAACTTGCAAAAAAAGTAATCAAGTTAAAAACCGGAGACCCATTACATTCAGATACTTATATCGGGGTGATGGCAAAAGAAAATTTAGCCGAAGAGCTGGAGGAACAACTCAACAAATCTGTAAAAGCAGGTGCCAAAATTTTAATAGGAGGGAAGCGAATGGGTACTTATTTTGAACCTACTATAGTCACAAAAGTGACTCCAAATATGGAAGTGTTTAAAGAAGAAACCTTTGGGCCGGTTCTTTCGGTGACTACTTTTAGTACCGAAAAAGAAGCCATAGAACTTTCTAACAATTCAAAGTTTGGTTTGGGAGTTTCACTCTTTTCAAAAGATGTTCAACGAATGGTAGAATTAATCCCCCAATTTGATGAAGGAGCTGTTTTTGTCAACGAATTGGTAAAAAGTGACCCAAGATTACCCTTTGGAGGTATAAAAACTTCCGGGTATGGCCGGGAGTTGAGCGCAGAAGGAATCAAAGAGTTTGTGAATGTAAAGACGGTTTACATCAAAAATTAAAGGGGAAATTGTTAGTTTCCCCTTTTTGTGTCTAATTATTTTATGAAGTCTATTTTAAAAACTCTTCTTTCGTTTGAAACGAAAGGGGTTCTTTATTATTCTTCTCTAAATAAGTTTCAAATTTTGAAACTACTTTCTTTTGAATACTTTCATAACTACCCAAAATATCATCATAAAGCGCTTTTACAGCCTCATAGTTTGCCATTTGAGCACCTGTTGGTTTGTCATAATTGCCTACAACTCCACTGTATAAATCGGCTAATTTTTCTCTGAGTTCAGGCTCAGCACTGGCGACATAATTATCGCCGGTGGTAATTACCATTCGTTTTATCAGGTTATTTAGATTAGTTATAACAGCCTCAGAAGTTTTCTTTGATTTTGGATCTTCTGCCAGCACTGCTTCTGCGCGTTGAATGGTGGTGTTGACTTTATAAACCTGATAGGCCAATTCTTCATTCATTTCGAAAAGCAATTTAACCATTCTTTGTCGCTCTTTTCTACCTTCTGGTGTAACGATTGTGTTTGGATCATATATAACCTCAATGGGATGGGTATAAGTTTCCTTGCCCTTAGTCATTACCACATTATAAGTTCCGGCGGGTACTCTGGGTGTTGCAAAACCACCAAAACTCAATGTTTTTGCTTCTGCAATTTTAGGTCCTCTGCTTGTATAATTCCAATCGACGATGTTTAACCCTTTTGATTTTCCGGCGTTAAGGGCAGCTATTTTATTTCCTTCCAGATCTTGTATTTCCATATCAAATTTACCAAAGGTATGTCTTTTGTTCAGGTAGTAAACAATGCGTGCATTGGTTGAAGGATTTTCACCAACAAATTGGGTTTCAGTTCCAAAATTTTCTGCAAAACCACTATCTTCTTTCATTATAAATGGTTTAGAGGAAAAGAAGTGGACTTCCCTGTCAAGTATTTCCGGAGTGATTTCACGCAATGGTGAAATGTCATCAATGATGATAATGCCGCGACCATGTGTGGCTAAAACCAAATCACTGGTTTTTTTATGAAGAGCAATGTACATAACTGATGCTGCCGGCATGTTGTTTGTAAATCGGGACCAGTTTTGCCCACCGTCTACAGTTACAAAAAGTCCAAATTCAGTTCCTAAAAAGAGTAAATTTTCATTTTCATAATCTTCGTGAATACTTCGTGCAAAACCTACAATATCATCTGTAATGATACTTTTCCAGGTGTTACCAAAATCGGTGGTTTTGTATGCATAAGGATTCATATCTCCGGTAGCGTGGCCTTCAAACACCGCATAAGCAGTACCTTTGTTAAAATTGCTGGCATAAATTTTATAACACCAGGTATTCTTTGGTAAACCGGGAATATTTGCAACGGTGTTTGTCCAGGTTTTTCCTCCGTCTCGTGTAATCTGAACATTGCCGTCATCTGTTCCTACCCAAATAATATTCTCATCAAGGGGTGACTCTGCAATGGTGAAAATAGTCGTGTGTGTTTCTGCACCCGAATTGTCAATAGAAAGACCACCGGAAGCAGACTGATCTTGTTTTTTAGGGTCGTTTGTGGTTAAATCGGGTGAAATTTTTGTCCAGGTATCGCCCATATCATCTGAGCGGTGTAAAAATTGACTTCCCATATAAAATCGGTCTGGGTAAAAGTTGCTTAATGCCATTGGCGGATTCCAATTGAATCGCAATTTTGGATCTCCTTTTTCGGCCATTGGCTGAATGGTTTTGGTTTGATTTCGGTCAACATCATAGCGCCACACGTTTGCAGCACCCTGCATTTCAGAATAAATAATGTTTTTAGTGGGGTGTTTTAACACTCTAAATCCATCACCATAACCCACACTATTCCAGTGTTTTGCTTTAACGCCTCCAGGGGCAGAAGAGGGTCCATACCAAGAACCATTGTCTTGCAATCCTCCATATACATTATAGGGTTCTGCATTGTCCACACTCACGTGGTAATATTGTGACACGGGGATATTTTCAACGATTTCAAGAGTGCTACCTCCATTCCAAGAGCGATAAACGCCACCATCTGTCCCCACAAACATAATCTCTGAATTCTGAATATGAAAGGCGATATCGTGAATATCCGGATGCATATTTCCTAAGTTTTTAAAAGTTTTACCTCCATCACGGCTAATGGCACCATACAAACCGGCTTTGACTAAAACATCGGGGTTTTTTGGGTCCACGGTAATTCTCGAAAAATAAAAAGGACGTACAACCAGTTCAAAGTTGTTGTTTAAATGCTCCCAGGAATTTCCGCCATTGTTTGAACGATAGAGCCCATTGGTTTTTGCATCTTCAGTTTCTAAAACCACATACACAATCTCAGGTTGAGAAGGGGCAATGGCAAGGGCTATTCTTCCTAATTTTCCTTGCGGAAAACCATTGTGAATTTTATTCCAGGTTTTACCTCCGTCTGTTGTTTTGTATAAGCCACTGTGTTCACCGCCCGAATTAAAGCTCCATGGTGATCGCCTCACTTGCCACAAAGAAGCATAGAGTATGTTTGGGTTTGTTGGATCCATAGCAATATCTGCAACTCCGGTGGTTTCATTGATATAAAGTATTTTATTCCAGGTTTCACCTCCGTCTGTTGTTTTATAGACTCCTCTTTCTTGACTATCACTCCAAAGCGCACCCAAAACACCCACATAAACTTCTTGGTTATTGTTAGGGTTTATTTTTATTCCTGAAATGCGTTCCGATTTTTCAAGACCCATTTTTTTCCAGTTAGTGCCTCCGTCTGTGGTTTTATAAATTCCATCTCCCACTGAAACACTGTTTCTTACCCAAGTTTCTCCGGTGCCTACCCAAACGATGTTGTCTGGGTCTACTGGATCAACCGTTATACAACCTATTGACTGGGCGTGTTTGTCAAATATGGACGTAAAAAAAGTACCGCTGTCTGATGATTTCCAAACACCACCACCCGCAGCACCTGCATAGATAATATTATCTTTGGTGGGATGAAGTTCAATATCTGTGATGCGACCACTCATGATTGCAGGGCCAATATGTCGTGCTTTAAGGTTGCCAAATAGTTGGTCTCCTTTAATGGGTATTTCTTGAGCCATACAAACCGGAAAAAACAAGAGTATGGCAATGCCTAAAATGATTTTTTTCATTTGTTTGAAATTAAAAATCCCCGTAAAAACGAGGATTTAGTTTATATAAAATGTTATTCTTCAGGAAAAGTAAATAGGCTATCTTCAATTATAGGATTTAAAGTAATAGATTTGATTTTAATACTTTGTCCACCCATTCCCATATCAAAGGGAAAGTACAAACCATCAACCTCTTGGTAATCACTCATTTTTGAAATTGATTTTTGACCTTTCATGGGTCCCTGTTGAATTTCAGCTTCAGACTGAATGAGTGCAAAACTATCAACATCAAAATAGTGATAACTTATGTTGGGTTGTTCTTTTCCATCTACCATAATGGGAGTTTGGGTCAACTTTAATTTAAAGGTTTCTGCGCCTTCAATGGTTTCATTTTCCATACGTTCTACAGTATAACCTTTGTCTTTGTAATTCAAAAAAGGATTTGGAAAATCCTTGGACTGTTTTTTAAAATTTTCAGTCATTTCACTTTCACTTTTTTCGGGTTGCATTGTCATAAAGTTTGTGCTCCACATGGTTTCACCGTCAAAGGCAAATTGAGTAATTTCTTGACCCTGAAAGTTGATTTTTACGGCTTGACGGCCATCAGAAATTTGATAAATTTCAACAGGAATTTCCATTCCTTGAGCGTTGGCTGTGGCGTTCATTTTTAGGCCCTTAAGCGCGGTCCAATTTTCAATTCCACCGGTATTTTCAAAATAATTGTTGATTATTTCATCTGCTGTTTGTGCCATCATAGACATTGAAAATGAAATGATGCAAACAAGAAAAAGGCATTTAAGTGTTTTCATAATGAGATTGTTTTGTGAGTATTTTTTTTAATGAGTATCTTTATTAGTAAGAAAGTTACAAAATATTTGGATATAAAATTAAATTTGTTTTAAAGTATTAATAATGAGAAAACAGGCCATATCAGTAACGGTTGACACGGTTGTATTTAAAAAAGAATCGGAAGCAACTCTAGTACTTCTAATACGCAGAAAAAACCCTCCTTTTCAAAACAAATGGGCTTTGCCGGGGGGCTTTGTAGAAGATCATGAAAATCTGGAGACTGCCGCTAAACGAGAATTAAAGGAAGAAACAGGAATTGAGTTGTCTTCTTGTGAACAATTATACACATTTGGAAACGTGGGAAGAGACCCGAGAGGGAGAACAATTTCAGTGGCTTATGTTGGGTTTTCAAACAAGTCAGACCATCCAAAAGCCGCAGATGATGCTAAAGAGGCAAAGTGGTTTGAAATTGAAAATTTGCCTGATTTGGCTTTTGATCATCAAGAAATAATTAGTCTGGCGATTTCCCGTTTTCTTCAAGACCTTCTTTAATGGTTTCTTTGGCTTCGGTTTTGTCTTCTTTGGTAGCTATATCGGGGTTTGTGTTTTCTTGGGTATCACAACCGTGACAAAGTTCAGCAAACATGGGGAAATGATCAGACCCGATATTTTCTAAACGTCTCAATTCTGCAAGCTTAAAATCATCTGAAACAAATAAATGATCTAAGGGCCATCTGAAAATGGGGTAGTTAACGTGGAAGGTATTGTAAAATCCGCGGCCAATTCTAGGGTCTAGAAGTTGACTTATCCTTTGAAACATTCTGGTGGTATGTGACCAAGCAACATCATTTAAATCGCCTAAAACAATCACAGGGTAATCTTCTTTTTTGATTTCTTTTGCCACGATAAGAAGCTCTGCATCACGATTGAGAGATTTTTCATTTTCTGTGGGACTGGGAGGCATTGGGTGAAGGCAATAGATGGTAACCCACATACCATTTCTCAACTGAACCTTACCGTGAATGGAAGGAATTTCATCATCAACTAAAAACTTGACTTCCATATGGTCAAGCTTAAACTTGCTGAGCAATATAATTCCATAATAATTTTCCAAAGGGTGTTCAACAGTATGAGGGTAGTCTTCTTTTAAAACACTTAGCTTTTTCTGCCACCAGCTATTTGTTTCCAATAAAATGGCAATGTCAGGATTGGCTTTTTTGAAAACCCTCAAAAATTGATCAAAATCACGATTGTCCTGAAGGACATTTGCCGAAAAAACACGTATGGAAGCCAGGCTGTTTTTTATAGATGTGTTTGTGATTTGTTTTCGGGCAATGGGTGTATAAGGATAAATGATTACAAGTTGATAAACCAGGGCAAAGAAAAGTAGCACAAGTATGCAAATATCCGGGACATTATTGAAGTTTGCAAAAAACAAAAAAGAAAACAAGGTAAAAGTGTTTAAAACTGAAATTTGAAGATGGGGAAAATCAAATGCCCTTATCCACCATTTTTTTGAGACCAAGAAAGGAATCATTGTGCTTAAAATACAGAAAATTGCTAGACAAATGAGAAGTATCTTCATTTAGAAATCTGAGATTTTCTTGTTATTTTTTTTAGTTAGAGGGTGAAGTCGTTTTATTTAGATTAAGCAAGGCTTTAATATCATTTCCGGTTGGTTCTTCAAACAGTTCCAAATCAAAATAAGGAACAGCAGCAATCACGTGATCAAACACATCAGACATAATGGCCTCATAGTTTTCCCATCGCTTATCAGTACTAAAACAATAAATTTCAAGGGGGATTCCCTGTGGGGTAGGTTGCAGTTGACGCACCATAATCATCATATCGTTATTTACGCCGGTATTGTTTCTAAGGGTACTGTCTAAGTACTTTCTAAACACTCCAAAATTGGTTTGATTTCTACCGTTTATTAAAACATCTTTATCTGCTTCCACACGCTTGTTGTGTCTGTCTATTTCAAGTTGTCTGTGTTCGATGTAATTTTTAACAAGTTGAATTTTCTTTAACTCTTCCATTTTTTCGGGAGTCAAATATTTAATGGAAGACTGCTTGATGAATATGGAGCGTTTGATTCTTCTACCTCCTGACTCCTGCATACCGCGCCAGTTTTGAAACGAATCTGAAATAAGCGCATAGGTGGGAATGGTGGTAAAGGTATTGTCCCAATTTTGAACTCTCACTGTTGCCAGATTGATGTCAATGACAGACCCGTCTGCGCCATATTTACTGAAGGTAATCCAATCACCAATGCGAACAATGTCATTTACCGATACTTGTATGGAAGCAACAAACCCCAATATGGTATCTTTAAAGATTAATAACAAAATAGCCGATGCAGCCCCCAAAGAAGCCAAGCTGAGTACATCTTTACCTGTTAATTCATAGACCACAAACATGCCGGCAATTCCCCATAAAAAAATCAAAATAACCTGCATATAACTCTCAAGCGGCTTATCTGCATAGTGTTCTTTTGTTCTAAGGTAGTTTTTGGTTGATCGCAATACACTCCTGATGATTTTTACTATAAGAATAATTCCATATACATTAATGGCTACAGTAAAAACCTCAAACCAAAATGGGAGTTCGTAAAAAATAACCGGAAAAGTCAATTTTATTAAAACAAGAGGTATGATGTGAGCCGTATATCTTGGAAATTTACTTTGAACCAAAAAATCATCAAATGTAGTTTTGGTTTTTTCTGAAAAAAGAGTGAAAAGTTTGACTATAATTTTACGTAAAATTCTATCTAATAAATAGGCAAATCCTCCAAGAATTATTAAGACCACAACAATATTTATATATTTGGCAGTAAACTCTGAGAGTCCTGTTTCAATGAGATAATCTTTTAAAAGATTTATGAATGACGTAATTTTTTCCTTATCCATTATATATAATTGAATTGTATTTTTTTTCCATATAAAATGTGCCAAAGGGGATTAGGGAAGCAAGTAAAACACCGGCAAGAGTTTTTAATGACCATTTTAACTCACTGTAAAGAAGAAAAGCCAAAACCACATAGGCCAAAAACAAAATGCCGTGAGCCATTCCCACAACACTAACCGCTTGTGGCAATTCCCAAATATATTTCAAAGGCATTGCGAAAAACAAAAGAAGAATCAGGGATATTCCTTCCCAGAAAACTGTAATTTTAAATAACTTAATCATCTACATATTTTTATGCAAAGGTATAATATATCAGTACAAACCCATTAAACTAACAGGATAAATTTGAACAACATCAATGGTTTAACTTTTGTATATTAGCAATCTTAACGTTCAAAATTTTTAATCAATGAATATCCAAAAGCTTTTTTTTATGACTTGTTCACTACTACTTTTGTTTTCTTGTGATAAAGGAATTAAATCTGAAACTATAAAAGAGAAAGAATTTTCGTTAGCGTATGAAAAATTTACTTTAGACAATGGTCTTGAAGTTATTCTCCATGTTGATTCAAGTGACCCAATAGTAGCTGTTGCAACGGTAATGCACGTGGGTTCGAATCGTGAAAAACCCGGGAAAACCGGTTTCGCACATTTTTTTGAGCATATGGCGTTTAACGATTCTGAAAACGTGCCTGTTGGTGCTAATAGAAAAATGATACCCGAATGGGGTGGAAGTCGCAATGGAGGCACCTGGAATGATGGAACGATTTATTATGAAGTGGTTCCTAAAGATGCATTTGAAAAAATCCTTTGGATAGATTCAGACCGTTTTGGTTATATGATAAACACCGTTACAGAAGCGGCATTAGAAAGAGAAAAACAAGTCGTAAAAAACGAAAAACGCCAACGTGTTGATAATGCTCCTTATGGTTATACCGATGAAATTATCAGAGCAAACCTCTATCCAAAAGATCATCCCTACAACTGGACTGTTATTGGCTCCTTACCCGATTTGCAAGCCGCAACATTGGATGATGTAAAAGAATTTTATAACAAATATTATGGCGCAGCCAATGCTACTTTAGTCATAGCCGGTGATATTGACGTAGAAGAAACAAAAAAGTTAGTAGAAAAATGGTTTGGAGAAATACCAAGAGGACCTGAAGTTGAAAATATGGAACCAATGCCCGTCAATCTTGAAAATTCAATATCACTTTCATTTGAAGATAATTTTGCCAAGTTGCCTGAACTCAGAATGGTTTTTCCCACTGTTGAAGAATACCACAAAGACCAACAAGCCTTAGAAGTGCTGGGACAGTTACTTAGCGGAAGTAAAAAAGCACATTTATACAAAGCAATTGTAGAGGAAAAACAGTTGGCGCCCAATGTAGCAAGTTACCAGAACAGTAGTGAACTTGCCGGCGAATTTGTCTTTCGAATACGAGCCAATGAGGGCGTGGATCTTGACGATGTAAAATCTACTCTTGATGAAGCCCTTATAAAATTTGAAAATCAAGGGTTTAGTGACAACGAGCTCAAACGCATCAAAGCAGAACTGGAAACCCGTTTGTATTACAGTGTTTCAACGGTTTTAAACAAAGCCTTTCAGCTGGCTCAAGACAACGAGTTTGGTGGTGATCCCGCTTATATTACTAAACGCGCCAAACTTACCCAAAAAGTATCTCGGGAAGATGTTATGCGTGTTTACAATACCTATATTAAAAACAAAAACTTCGTTATGACAAGTGTCGTGCCCCAAGGCCATATTAATTTGGCTGTATCGGGAAGCGAGCCGGCATCAGTATGGGAAGAAGAAGTTACAGCAATGAGCGCCTCAGAAGAAGTGGGGCAGGGTGAAGAAGCTATTTATGAGAAAACGCCTAGTAATTTTGATAGGTCAGAGCCACCATTTGGCGAAACGCCCCTTTTTAAAATGCCAAGGGTGTGGACAGCCCAATTGACAAATAAAATGTCTGTCCTTGGAATTGAAGATTATGAACTGCCCTTAGTGGCTTTTGAAATTTCAATAAAGGGAGGCCAACTCTTGGATACACCAGAAAAAGCGGGTCTTGCCTATTTTACAGCCAAAATGCTTAACGAAGGCACAGCAACCAAAACACCAGCCGAACTTGAAGAAGCCATTGGCCTTTTGGGAGCAAACATAAATGTGAATAGCGGATTGGAAGAAATCTCAATTTCTGGATCAAGTCTATCAAGAAACTTTGAAAAAACACTTGCTTTGGTTGAAGAAATGCTTCTAAAACCGCGTTGGGATGAAAACGATTTTGAAAAAATAAAACAAGAAATTCTAACTTCGATAAAAGGCCGGGAAGCCAACCCCAATGCAATTGCTTCTTTGAGTTTTGATAAACTCATTTATGGCAATAATCATATATTCAGCTATCCCCTCATAGGCACAGAAGCGAGTATCAATTCTATTACGTTGGATGATTTGAAACAGTTTTATTCTAACCTGTCCCCGCAAATAGCCACATTTCACGTTGTTGGAGCTGTAAATAAAGACGAAGTAGTTAGTGCCTTGGCACCCTTAGAACAAAACTTTAATGGTGAGCCAATAACAATCCCTGAACAAAAAGTGATTTCGCAGGCAGTTCCCGGAACTCTCTATTTTATTGATGTTCCAAATGCAAAACAATCTGTCCTACAGATTGGCAAGCAAGCGCTTTCTGCAACCAACAAAGATGCCGTAAAATTAAATTATGCCAATGAAATCTTGGGTGGTGGCTCAAGTGGGATGCTATTTCAAACACTACGTATTGATAAGGGATACACCTATGGAGCTTATTCCTTCATTCCAAATCGAAATGAAATAGCACCTTTTGTTGTGAACTCAAGTGTTAGAGCCAACGCCACCTTACCCTCGCTCGAAATTATTGAGACCCTATTGAACAATTACGGACCCAATTTTACAGAAGCAGAAGTGAATCTCACCAAAAATAAACTTGTAAAACAAAACACCCGCGCTTATGAATCTATGGGCGCTAAACTCGATATCCTGAAACAGATTAGCAAGTATAACAAACCTCTTAATTATATAGAAGAAGAACAACAGACCTTACAAAACATGACTTTATCTGATTTCAAAAAAATGATTGACACTTATTTACCAGAAAAAGAGATGATTTATGTTGTAGTGGGCGATAAAGCTACTCAATTTGATGAAGTAAAAAAACTCAAAAAACCTGTAGTAGAACTTGATATTTATGGCAATAAAGTAAAATAAAATCTGTCTATTCACAAGAAAGCGGTACGTCTAAAACAGGTGCACCGCTTTTGTTTGTGTAATTAAAATGCCACCACTCAGATTGAATGGTTGCAAATCCAAATTGTTTCATTCCCTCCTGTAATAGGCTCCTGTTTTCAAGAACATCATTTGGTAAATTATAATTATCAATATGAGCTGCTCGACCAAAAAAATCATAATCTGTTCCCATATCAATAGGTTCTTCATCTAGTGTGACCAAAGTTAAATCAACTGCAGCTCCGCGATTGTGAACAGAACCTTTAGATGGATCTGCAACATAAATGGGATTGGGAACTTTTGTCCACATTTTTTTTTGAACTGAAAGGGGGCGATAGCAATCAAAAAGTTTTATTTTAAATCCCCGGTCGCAAAAGTAATAATTTGCATTTGTCAGAGCCTCTGCTACCTCCGGAAGCAAAAGGCATTTGGCACATTCATAAAGAGGTTCTTTTAGAAAGTTATTTGCTGTAGCATACCTTATGTCCAAAGAGTACATAGAAGATTGGTTTTCAATTTCTACAACAGCTGATGTTGCCTTATTTTGGCAAAGAGTAGCGGTGGGTGTGAGTAAAAATAATAAAAAACTGAGGAAGAGCTTCATAGAGATACATTTAATAAAACCTTTACATTTGAAGGATTGAATTGAAAAAATTTTTTTTTAATTTGGGGGATATTAATAACTAAAACATTTTTAAATATATGCAATTTATTGAAGGAAAAGTAGCTTTAGTAACAGGAGGCAGTAAAGGAATTGGATTTGGAATTGCAGAAGCTCTTCTATGGCAAGGAATTCACGTGGCAATAACTAGCCGAACAAAAGGCGCCGCAGTTGAAGCTGCCAAAAAACTCAGCGATCTTTGTAAAGGCAAAGCCAAAGCAGTTGGCCTCAAAGCCGATGTAAGAAATTATAAAAGTCAACAAAAAGCGGTCGAGGAAGTTGTTGAGAAATTTGGCAAACTTGATATTTTAGTTGCAAATGCCGGTTTGGGTCATTTTGCTTCCATAGATGAACTCACTGAGCAACAATGGCAAGAAACCATTGATACAAACCTAACCGGAGTCTTTTTTAGCGTAAAAGCTGCCGTTGAAGAATTGAAAAAAACAAAAGGCTATATCATCACCATTTCCAGCTTGGCCGGAACAAACTTTTTTCAAAAAGGAGCCGCATACAATGCCAGTAAATTTGGACTCACAGGATTTACTCAAGCCATTATGTTAGACTTGAGACCCTATGAAATTAAAGTAACCACCATTATGCCGGGATCTGTAGCCACTTATTTTAACAATCATATACCCGATGGCAATGATGATTGGAAAATTCAAAAAGAGGATATTGGCTCCATGGTTATTGATTTACTGAGAATGCATCCACGCACACTACCCAGCAAAATAGAGGTGAGGCCATCGCTTCCGCCGTCATAACCTAATAAAAAAACCGGTGTTGAGAACGACACCGGTTATAAGATTTTTTTGAAGGCTAATCCAAAATCTTCTTATTGATTATTTTAAAGGGCTTATAGTAAGCTTAGTAGCTGAATCGCCTTTTGCTGTTCCAAACATCTCTTTTATTGTTAAAATTTAAGACGATGCGCTTGCTCATTAGTAAGTTATCTCTGCTCTCACTAATTGTTTCTAAAATTCTTTTAATTGGTCTCATAGGTTTAAATTTTATAGTTGATTGATTGATTTTAATTTGCTTACAGCCTAATATCCATATCGTCTTCGGCTGTTCCAAACATCTCTTTTTTGACTTAAATGTAATAAGTCTCTTTTGCTCATTTTTTGAGTTTCTCTGTTTTCACTTGTAGTGCCAAACATTCTTTTTAAAGTTGTCATGATTTTTCGTTTTAATTGATTTACTTAATAGACGACCTATTAATAGTTTTGTTACAGTACTTTGTATTACAAAGTAGTATTTAACAAATAATTAACTATAAGTGACTGTTAATAAGAAAAATAGAAGAATAAAATTAAAATCTTAACTGACTATATTGAAGATTGCCAGTGCATAAATGTAAAATCTAAGAAAACGAAGCAAGCCAAAAAGCAATAAGCTATTGAGAGGATACTTGATAATACCGGCAGTCATCGTAGTCAAAGAATAGGGGATGGGCAATAATGCTCCCACAACAATTAAAAAACCTCCCCACTTTCTGGTATTGCGAATGTGTTTTGCCATTTTTATCTCCAGATACTCATGTACCGATGGTATTTTTGTAATGGCTTTTCCTATATAATAGGAGACAACCCCACCGGCATATGATAGCAAAGCGAGTAGTGATAAGTGAAAAACAGGAGTAACAGATTTACTCGACCAGGCAATGAAAAGCTCTGGTGGAATAAGCCCCAAAATAGACTCAGATACAAAAAAAACAGTAAAGACACCAAAAGCAGGAAACGTTTCTGTGATTATATTGAGCAAAACATTCACATCTATCACATAAAAGTGAATTGCAAAAAGTCCACCAACAAATAACAGGATCAAAGGAATCGCTTTCAGTAAACTACTTCCCAGAAAACCATAAAATCCCGTATAGCTGTAATACTGATGCAATAATTGCAAGCGTGATTTTTTTTTCGGTTTTTCTCTAGACATGGGGTATGCAATAATAATGAGCAAATGTAAGACATCAACATGAAAATTAAAACAAACAAAATGTTATTCTTACCTTAAATTTGATTTCAACCAATTTTAAAAATTGGATTAACACAGTTTTAGCTTTATTTTATGGAATAACTTAATAAAGGTGTTATTTTTGTAAAAATGCACAAGAAACAACGATGATTGAAGTAGCCGAACAAGATAAAATCAAAGAAAGAGAACTCTATACCTATCAAAAAGATGCCATTGAGGCTATCTTTGACCGATTTAATAGATTTCCTGAAAGCTATAATATTCTCTATCAACTTCCCACCGGCGGTGGAAAAACGGTCATTTTTTCTGAAATAGCAAAACGCTATATAAACGAAACAAACAATAAAGTTCTCATATTAACGCACCGCATCGAACTTAGCAAACAAACTTCAAAAACACTCACAGAAATTGGCGTAAAAAACAAAGTCATTAATAGCGCGGTTAAAGAAATACCAAACCAGGAGGACTACACCTGCTATGTTGCAATGGTTGAAACGCTCAACAACAGGTTGAAAGAAAATGAGTTAAACATGAAAAATATTGGACTTGTAATTGTCGATGAAGCACATTACAATTCCTTTCGAAAACTATTTAAATACTTTAAAAAATGTGATATCCTGGGAGTCACGGCAACCCCTCTGAGTTCAAATATCAAATTGCCTATGAAGGATACTTACAATGAGCTTATTGTGGGACATTCCATTGCCGAACTCATAGAAAAAGGATTTCTTGCCAAGGCCACCACTTACAGTTACAATGTCGGACTGGGCGCTTTGAGAATTGGAATCAATGGTGACTATACCGTCAAGTCTTCAGAAGTGGTTTATATTGATTATGCCATGCAAGAAAAATTGATTTATGCCTATGAAGAACGCGCCAAAGACAAAAAAACACTCATATTTAATAACGGTATCAATACCTCAAAATATGTATATGAGTCGTTTAAAAGATCCGGGTATGATAATATTCGACATTTAGACAATAAACACAACGATACAGAACGAAAAGAAATCATTGAATGGTTTAAAGAAACCCCCAATGCAATCATTACCTCAGTAGGTATTTTAACAACAGGCTTTGATGTGCCCGATATCGAAGCCATCATTCTCAACCGTGCCACTCGCTCCTTAACACTTTACCACCAGATGATTGGCCGTGGTTCAAGAGTTACCGATACAAAAAAAGAATTTACCGTGGTCGATATGGGAAATAACGTCGCTCGTTTTGGTCTTTGGGAAGAAAAGGTAGATTGGAATTTAGTCTTTAAAAATCCCGATTATTTTCTCGAAAACCTCATTCCGGACGAAACCATTGAACGCAACTTTTCCTATGAAATGCCTAAGGAAATCAGAAAAAAGTTTAAAAACTCAAAAGATGTTGACTTTGATGTAGAAGAAGCTTTTGCAGAAGCAAAAAGAAAAGGCTTGAAACCAAAAATCGCTATCGAAAAATCCATCGAGCAACACGCTCAAATGTGTCTTGAAAATAGTGAAGACGCTTTTGAGGCAATGAAACTTGCTTTGCTTTTAGAGGACGCCATCTCTTTCAGAGTACAGAAATATGCCTATTGTTTAAGCAAAACAACCAATAATTACATCGACTGGCTCACAGATGATTACAAAAGAAGCTTAAGAGGGTTACTGAGAAAAAAAATGTAAAATCAGTTTTTATTTTTCTTCTTAAAAATTGAAAAAATACCTCCTTTCTTTTTTTCTTCTTTATGTTCTTTTGGTTTTTCAGGATTGGTAAAAATTCTTTTAAAAAAGCCATCTCTTTTGGTGGGTTCACACTGCGTTTGTTCTAAAAGTTTTTCAGGTATTTTTTCAAAAGGGGCTTTGGTTATCCTATTGTATTTTTTATCTGCATTCAAAATGCTGTAAAACTGAGCGAAGAGGGGAAGTGCTGCATTTGCACCTTGACCCAATGACGTACTTCTAAAAGGAATATTCAAATCATTTCCCACCCAAGTCACTGAGGTTAAATGGGGGGTAACAGCCACAAACCATGCATCCCGGTTGTTTTGAGTGGTTCCTGTTTTTCCGGCAATTTCGTTTGGCAAGCGGTATGTAGTTCGCAATCTGGATGCAGTTCCTGAATTCACGGTTGCTTTCATCATATCAATCATCAAATGTCTTGTATCATCAGAAAAGGCTTTTTCTTCCGAAATTTTAGGCGTAAAATCAGCAATAGTTTTGCCTTCTTTGGTTTCAATTCGGGTGATGTAATAAGGGGTGCTCACAAACCCTTCATTACTAAAAGAGGTATAGGCTTTTGCCAATTCAAGCACACTAAGCTCTGCGGTTCCCAGGGCAAGTGAAGGAACTTTGGGAAGGGTAGAGGTAATCCCCATTTTTTCCGCTTGTTGAACCACATTTTCTATACCGGTTTCCATATGAACTTTGACGGCAATGGTATTGACCGAGTTGCTCAAGGCATACTTTAAAGAATAGTTTAAATAAGGATCGTCGTCTTCAGGCTTTGATGAGTTTGTGGGTTTGTAACCATCCTCATAAGTCACTTCTTCCATCGAAAAATAAGAACAGGCTTCTATACCATTTTCAAGTGCGGCAGTATAAACTATGGGTTTAAAAGTAGACCCCACTTGTCGTTTGCTTTGTGAAACATGATCAAACTGAAATGCATTAAAATCAATTCCGCCAATCCATGTTTTCACAGCACCACTTTGCGGATCTATGGATACACTTCCAACATTCAAAAACTTCATATAGTGTGTAATACTGTCTAAAACACTTGCTTGCGTTTTTACGAGAGAATCATACCCAAAAAGTTGACGCTCTCGGAGAATTTTTAATGAATCAAAAATTTCTTCCACTTTATACTCTTCTTCAAGCATTCTTCGATAGATTGGAAGCTTTTTCGCTTCTGCTTCCATTAATTTCTTGTTTGTAATCCAGGGAGCTTTATTTCCCCAGGAATCTTCAAAGGCTTGTTGAAGTTTATTCATATGCAACCGCATGGCTTCTTCTGCATAACGTTGCATACTATAATCGATGGTGGTATGAATTTTCAGACCGTCATTATAGAGATTGTAAGGTTTTCCGTTTGTGTCTCTCAAAGTGTCCAATATGCGCGTTACATCCCTTCGCAATTGTTCTCTGAAATAGGTAGCCAGTCCTTGATTGTGATTGAAGAATTGGTAGTCCAGTTTTAAAGTGTCCCGTCTCGCGTCATCTGCTAATTGAGGTTGGAGGTATTTGTATCGCTCCATTTGAGAAATAACCACATCTCTGCGACCCTTACTGCGTTCAGGATATAAACGCGGATTGAAATAATGAGAAGCTTTTAAAGTTCCCACCAGTGTTGCTGCTTCAGATAGGGTGAGGTCTGTTGTGGGTTTATTGAAAAACTTTTGAGAAGCACTTTCAATTCCATAGGTATTATCGCTAAAGGGTACCGTGTTTAAGTAGAGGGTGAGAATTTCTTCTTTGGAATACAGTTTTTCCATTCTTCGGGCAATGATTGACTCCCTGAGTTTTGTGATGACAATTCCAATTTTGTTAACATCGTGTCTTCCATAAAGATTTTTAGCTAGTTGCTGGGTGATGGTGCTTCCACCACCGGCCGAAGCATCCTGCAATAAAATGGTTTTAAAAAACACCCTTAAAAGACTCTGCCCGTCGATGCCGTTGTGATCATAGAAACGTGCGTCTTCTGTCGCTACCAGCGCGTGAATTAAGTGTTCAGGAAACTCTTTGTAAGGAATTGATTGCCGGTCAAACCGAAAGTATTTTCCAAGTAACTCACCATCAACTGCTAACACTTCAGAAGCTTCACTTTGTTGTATTTCTGAAAGTTGCTTTTTTGTGGGAACCGGACCCCATAAACCTAATAATACACTTAAATAAAAAAGGAATAAAAGAATTAAAATACCTGCTAAAATATAGGTGATTCTAAAGAGTAGTTTTCGTTTTGAAAAAGCCAATGGGTATCGTTTTATAATATGAAAACGCTATTCTCAAACCCCTATTGCGATTTTTAGATTCTTTTAACTAAAAAAGCCCTTCTCAAAATCAGAAGGGCTATTGGATTATGATTGAACTATTTTTAGTCTAAACCGCCACGACGATTACCATCACGCGGTGTTGGCCAAGTCATTTGCTCACCGGTGCGAGTGCTTATGGGTAAAACGGCTCTTTCGCGAGAAGTTTTTTCAGGGTCTTCACTGGCTAAATAGGTCATAATAGCAATGAGCGCAACATTGTTTTTTACATCATCAAATACAATTTTGTCAAAAGTGTCTAAATTAGTATGCCAGGTATAATTCCAGTACGACCAGTTAAGGGAGCTCATCATAAAAGCGGGCGCTCCTTCTGCAACAAAAGCCGAATGGTCTGATCCTCCTCCCGAGGGTGTCCCCGGAAAAGTGGTTTCAATCTCTGCTTTAAACTGTTGAGGAACGTCGTGTAACCATCTTCCTAAAAAGTCATAAGCGTACAAAAATCCTTGTCCGTTAATACTCACCACGCGACCGGTTCCATTGTCTTGGTTAAAAAGCACTTGCAGGTTTTCAACGATTGCAGGATTGTCTTTCACAAAAGCCCTGGAGCCGTTGAGGCCCTGTTCTTCACTTCCCCAAAGTCCAACAATGATGGTGCGCTTCGGATTTGGGTAATGTTTCTTCAAAATACGTGCAATTTCCATCATGGTCACAGAGCCGGTTCCGTTGTCTGTAGCTCCGGTACCACCATCCCAAGAATCAAAGTGAGCAGAAAGGACAATATATTCATCGGGTTTTTCTGTGCCCTCAATGCGTGCTATGGTGTTAAAAGTGGGTACTTCGCCTAGTTCTTTGGATTCAGAATACAGTTTTATTTGTGGTTTTGCTCCGTTTTGTGCAAGTCTGTAAAGAGTGCCATAGTCTTCAAGAGAAATGTCAATGGTGGGAATTTTTTTGGTGCGTGAACCAAAAATTTTATTGGCACCAAAACCTCTTGACCAACGCGACTGCAAAATCCCAACAGCACCCGCTTTTTCTAGGGCTTCGTCTAAAGTCCGCGAATTATATCCGGTATTTCTAATGTTATCATTCCAAGCCCTCGATTGTTTTGTTCTTTCTTCTTTCATTTTTTCAAATGAGGCTTCTGTAGCAAACTCTTCCCAATTATAATCAGGTCTTCCAGTAATTTCTGGCATAGAAGTCAAAACAAATTTACCTTTTACTTGGGTTAACCAACGCGCAAAACTTAATGAATCTGTAATGTTTTCGGGGAGCGTAATCACTTCGGCAGTAATTCCTTTTTTGGGAGTAGGGGCGCTCCAGGCAAGTTGCATCCCTGCAAGTGATTTTACTCTGGGATGCACCATATCAATGTGAGTGACACCGCGTTCCCAGCCACGCCAGGTGCCATATTGTTGGTTTTCAGCTTGAATGCCCCACGAATTAAACTTGGCTACAGCCCAATCCTGAGCCTGCTTCATTTGAGGGGTGCCCACAAGTCTGGGGCCTATCTCGTCAAGCAATTCATAAGCAAGTTGTTCTACTTGTGAATTTTCTTCTACTTCTTTAACAATGTTGTTAATAACGGTTTCTTTATCCTGGGCAAAAAGTAAAATTCCCGATAAAAATAAAGTGAGAATGAATGTAAATTTTTTCATTTAAAAAGTTTTAAGTTGTATTTCTCAAATATATAAAAACAGAATCTTTTGAGGTTGTTAAAATATACCCAATAAAAAAAGCCCAAAGGTTAATTTAGGCTTTTATATTCAAAAATATTCTTTGAAAATCGAGTTGTTCTATTTGATTTCAACCAGTTCCAGTTCAAATATCAAATCTTTTCCTGCAAGTGGGTGATTGGCATCTACAATGATGGTTTCGTCTTTAATTTCGTGTAAAATAAGTTGTCTTTCAGAACCATCGGGTGCTTTTGAAATTAAACCCATTCCCACTTCGAGCTGCATTTCCTCAGGTAGCTTGTCTTTTTCAACCTCGTGAAATAATTCTTCTCTTACCTCACCATACGCCTCTGTATGTGGAATGTTGATGGTTTTCTTTTCGTTGACTTTCATATTTAAAACGCCTTGTTCAAATCCGGGAATTAATTGCCCTTGACCAATAGTAAACTCCAGCGGGTCTCGTTGTAACGAACTGTCAAAAATTTGACCGTTTTCTAATTTTCCTGTGTAGTGCACGCGCACTGTGTCATTTTCTTTTACTTGACTCATACTCTTTGTTTTGTGATTATATTTTTCAACTTTTGCGAAACTAAAGGTTTCAGTTTAAAGCACAAAAGCATCTTAGCAAAGATTAGCTCGATTAATAAAAGTTTAACATTAAATGGGTTCTCTGATAATTATCATTCTTCTTTTTATGGGGTTGCAGTATTTTTAGATTATTAATTTAAAATTGATTAAAAATGAAAAAGAATGTTCCTGTTTCGAAAATCATGACCACCAATGTAGTGAAATTGAACCTTAAAGATGAACTAACAAAAGCAGAGGCTTTATTCAAAAAGCATAAAATTAGACATATCCCTGTGGTGAGCGGCACTAAAATTATCGGGATGCTTAGCTACTCAGATTTGTTGCGCATCTCGTTTGCAGATGCTGTTTATGATGATGAAGAAATCGACTCTGTGGTTTATGATATGTTTGACATCAGTCAGGTTATGACTAAAAATATCGTTACCATTGATGAGCAAGCTACCATTAGAGAGGCTGCAGAAATTTTAGCTTCTAAAGAGTTTCATGCGCTACCCGTAGAGAAGGATGGAAACTTAGTGGGTATTGTAACCACAACAGATTTGATAAAATATCTTTTGGAACAATATTAATTCTTTGAAATTACATAGCTTTGGTAAAAAAGCAAAATTATGTCAAATATTGGATTAATTATTGAAGAACGCAGCAGAGATATTGGCGATTTTCTAGTGGGTCGTTTATTGCCTTTCAGAAAAAAAAGAATGGTGGGGCCGTTTATTTTCATAGATCATATGGGACCCACGCGGTTGGGGCCTAACTCTTATATGGACGTTGATCAGCATCCACATACAGGTCTTTCAACGCTCACTTTTATGCTCGAAGGCGAAATTGTTCATAAAGACAGTATAGGTTCAGATCAGATAATCACTCCGGGGGCTGTTAACTGGATGGTGGCAGGAAAAGGGGTTACTCACACAGAAAGAACTCCAATGGCACTCAGAAATGGAAACACTTTCATTGCTCATGGTTATCAAATATGGGTGGCTTTACCAAAACATTTGGAGGATTGCGATCCCGAATTTCATCATATAGAAGAAGACAATTTACCAAAATGGCAGGAGGGAAGCACTCATTTTAAACTCATAGCAGGCGAAGGTTATGGAAGAAAATCTCCTGTTCCCGTTAAATCTGAACTTTTTATGATTGAGATAAAAACAGATGAACCGTTTCAACTTAGCACTAAAAACAATCTCAAAGGGGAAATTGGTATTTGTATTGTTGAAGGAGCTATTGAAGCTTGTGGAAAACTCGTTGAAAAGGGTAATATGCTGGTGTCAAAAGTAGAGGACGTCTGCAATGTGCTGGTCAAACCAAAATCTCATTTATTGCTGTTTGGGGGAAAACCTTTTGAAGAAGAGCGTTTTATTTATTGGAATTTTGTGTCCTCCAGCAAAGAAAAACTGGAAAGAGCTAAAGAAAACTGGCGAAATAAAACGTTTCCTAAAGTCCCCAATGACACTACCTTCGTTGAAATGCCAGAGTATTAAATTTCTGCTAAATCATATCTTGAGTTTTACTTTGAATTAAAAATAATGTATCTTCAAGTTTTAATTAAAAATTCTGAAATGAAAAAGTTTTTAAACCTTATTTTTCTTCTATTTAGTGTTGTGATGCTGGCTCAGCAACCCACTCATGTGCCCAGTCCTCAAAATAATTCTCCCATCAACTTAAACAGTTGGTTTGATATCCTGGTTTTTATCATTTTACCAATTATAATGGTTGTCTTGTATTTTATGTGGCGCAGACAAGTCAAAATTGATAAAGAAAAGGAAAAAAACAACTCTCAATAAAAAAAGACAATCTTTCGATTGTCTTTGAATAAAGAAAAACAGTTATTTTTTTAATTCCCTGTAACTGAAGCTTCAGAGTCAAGCATTGCAAAAAATTTGTCTAAATCGGGTATCAAGACAATTCTTGTGCGTCTGTTTTTGGCCATATTTTCTTTGCTATTGTTCTCAACCAGTGGAATTGAACTGCCTCTTCCGGCAGCGATTAATTTTTCCGGAGCTACATTGAATTTGTTTTCAAGCATTCTTACAATAGATGTTGCACGTTTCACACTTAAATCCCAGTTATCCTCCAGTACAGCAGTGTTGATGCTTCTTGGGTCTGTATGACCTTCAACCATCACCTCCAGACTTGGTTCAGAATTGATTACATTAGCTAGCTTTCTTAATAAGTCATTTGCTTTTGGATTTACTCTATAACTGGCTGTGTTAAAAAGTAGTTTGTCAGAAATAGAAATCATCACTACGGTTTTGTCGATATCAATCTGCACATCGTCATTCCCATCATCTTCACCAATTGATTTCATCAAGTTGTGAGAAACAGCAATGTTGATTGAATCCTCTAGAGTTTTTGCATCTCTTAAAACTTCAGGATCTACATTTGATAACGTTTTGCGCATGTTTTCCTTAGTCTTTTTGTTCATCATAGCGATATCATTCATTTCATACTTCTGCTCTGAAGTTTCCTTTAATGAATTGATTCTGTCATTGTAATCTGCAACACGTTGTTCTATAATGGCAAAGCGTCTTTCCAACTCTTCTTTTTCAACTGCAGTCTTTTGAAGGGTGCTTTGTGTATTTGAAAGTTGTTCCTCAAGTTCAACATACTTTTTTTTGGATACACAGGAGCTTAAAATGCCTGCGGCAACGATGGTTAAAATAAGTGTCTTTTTCATTTTTGGTTTGTTTTGGATTAAATTAAATTTTGGTTTGTCAATTCACATTTCGATGAATGTGTTATAAAAAACAAACGGCTTCCAATTTTCAATCGTATTAAATTGGCAAAGCATTAAGCTACAATTAACAATATTTTAGAAAGTAGAGAAACGGCTAAAAGGCTGTAAACAATTTAGTTGAATGTTTTTAGTGGTATTATCTTAGTATGACTTCAAAAGACCCCTCAAACCCTGACATCTATTTTATGATTTGATAACTTGATATGTGGGTTTTTGTTCAAAATTAGGAGCGTGAAAATTCCTTATATTAGCTGTTTGCAATAAATCGGAAACAGTAGCTCAAAACAAGATTTGAAAAAAGATAAAAAAGCACAAAAAAACAAAAAGTATAGATGGTTGAGAAGACTAGCAAGGGTTTTGCTTGTATTCTTATTACTTTTTATCTTGCTCGTTTTGTTTATCAGAAGTCCTTGGGGTCAAGGGATTATTGTTGATAAAGTCACTTCATATGTTTCCGATAAAACCAAGACAAAAGTTGAAATCAACAGGCTTTTTATCACCTTTTCAGGAAATGTATTTCTCGATGGTTTATATCTCGAAGATCAGAAAGGAGATACGTTAGTCTTTTCAAAAAGCCTTGAAGTAGATGTGCCGCTTTGGCCCATCATAAGAGGAAACGCCATAGGCGTAAACCTTGTTGAATGGAATGGTCTCAAAGCCAATGTGTTTAGAAAAGATGCTGTTGAGGGATTCAATTTTCAGTTTTTAATCGATGCCTTTGCTAATGAAGAAGCGCAACAAATAGCTGAAGAGCCGGAGCCTTCATCAATGGCTTTTTATATCAAAGACATCCATTTCACCGATTTTGATTTGAAATATAAAGACGATGTTTCCGGCATTGATACCCGGCTTAGTTTGGGCAAGCTCAATCTTGAAATCAACAAAATGGAGTTGGAAAGAATGTATTTCCATATATCCAAAGCCGAAATTCTAAATACAGATATACACTATTTTCAATCAATCGCATTTCCTGAAAGTGAAGAAACCGAAGATTCCACAAGCCCCGTGCTTACTGTCGATGAATTTGTAATTAAAAACCTTACTGCAAATTACCATTCCATTCCTGATGGTATCAATGCTGTTGCGGCTATTAGTGAATTGTCGATTGAGCTTCCCGCCGCAGATTTGTCAAAAAAGCACATAGTACTAAATTATTTTGGACTCCATAATTCTACAATTAGTATCCAAATGACTTCTCGTGAGAATGAACAAACCGCAGAGGAAGCTAAAGAAATTCTTATTTCAAAAACTCCTTTTGAGTTTGAATGGCCGCAGTGGACAGTGTTGGTTTCAAAAATTGATATGACAAACAATGACATACGCTATGCGATTACCGATGCAACACCACAGCCGGGAAAATTCAATGCAGAGGCACTTGTTTTGAATGATTTTTATTTGGGTGCAGATGGTATTTATTTGAAAGACCAAGTCTTTGGAGCCAACCTAACTACCTTAAAATTTGAAGAAGGCTCTGGATTAAATTTAACCCAATTGACTTTTGAAGCTTTGGTAGACGAAAGTCATTTCAACCTCGATAAGTTAAAATTTCAACTTAACGATAACAGTATAAATGGTTCATTTAGTTCACAATACAGTTCGTTAAGTGAACTAATAAATCAACCGGAAAACACCATAGTAAATCTCAATTTAGAGAATTTTAATGTCGATTTGAATGACGTATTTCGTTTTCAGCCGGAGTTGAAAACCAATGAAACACTTTTCGCTTTAAGCAAAAAGAGACTCAACGGAACTCTTGTGGCAAACGGAAGACTTTCCTCAATAAATATCTCCAAGTCGAGATTGAACTGGGGGCAAACTACCCAAATTCAAGCCCTTGGAACTATAGAAAATATCACAGACAAAGACAATTTAAGACTTGAAATCCCAAGCTTTAACTTTGAAACAATGCGAAATGATGCTCTTGCATTTGTGAATGAGGAAGAAATGGGCATTTCAGTTCCCGAAAGCATTTCGCTGAAAGGCAATTTTAGAGGTGCTCTCGACGACTTGGATGCCGTGGCGACTCTCACAATTCCAGAAGGGCAAATCGAACTCAAAGCGCATTTTGCCAATAAAGAAGAAATCGCTTATAATGCTGATGTTCAGGTGAAAAAACTCCAATTAGGCAAACTCTTGAAAAACGAACAGCTGGGCGAACTCAACCTTAGTTTAACTTCAACAGGCAAGGGAAGTGACGTCAATTCACTCGATGCCACTTTTGAAACAATCATTCAAAGTTTTGCATTGAACGACTATGCAATTCAGGATTTAAAGATTGTCGGGGAAATTGAAAACGGGGAAGGCACCATTGGCTCCACTTATAAAGATAAAAACCTCGAGGTGGTACTTGAATCCTTTGTTCAGTTAGATTCCATTGCACCGCGATTTGTTGTTGATCTCAATTTAAAAGGAGCCGACCTAAGAGCTTTGGGAGCCACTGATAAAGACATAAGAAGTGCCTTTGTGCTTCACGCCGATTTTAAAGGGAATACAGACAATTTTACGCTTAGCTCAAACATTAGGGATGGGTTAGCAATTTATGACAATCAATCCTATTTGCTGGGCGATTTAAATGTAAACGCCTTTGTTCAAACAGACACAACCTCTATTGACATCACCAATAAAATGCTCAATTTAAAACTGCGGTCTAATGCAAGTCCCGAAGGTTTTAGTGAGGCATTGCAGCGTCATTTTCAAAGCTATCTGTCAGATTCTGCAGAAATCGTTGAAACAGCTCAAAGGGATTCTATCAAAAACCCCGTGGAACTCAATCTACAAGCCAGAATTAGTAAAGCACCCATCCTGAGCGATGTTTTTCTTGACCGTTTGAAACAGTTGGACACCATTGATATGCGTGTAGATTTTAGCGAAAGCAATCAGTCGCTTTCTGCGCACATTTTTGCTCCTCATATTGATTATGGTGGTAATGTGTTGGATAGTTTGGCATTGAATTTACTTTCAGATTCTGAAAACTTTGATTTTGATTTAGGTTTTCAAGGTTTTACAGCCGGTCCTGTTGCCATAAGCAAAACCGCTTTGAATGGAAAGATAGCAGATAAAAAATTGTTTTTGGATTTCAATTCGTTCTACAAAGACGAGAAAATTGTTCAGGTGAATTCAGAAATTACCAGGCAAAACGACACGATTCGATTTCACATTAACCCATCAGAACTTTTACTCAATAAAAAGGAATGGTCAATTCCACAAGAAAATGAAATGGTTTATGCAGAAAATCACCTCTCATTTTCTTCCTTTTCGATTAGCAGAAACAGCCAGCTATTTGAATTGAGCAGCACACTTCCCGAAATTGAAAAGGAGCATATAGGTGTTCATTTTGAAAACTTCAGGCTGTCAGACTTCCTCAATTATTTAAACCCGGAAGAAACCCTCGCAACCGGAAGACTCAATGGAAACTTAATCGTTGAAGAACCCTTTTTAAGTCCGGGTATTTTGGCAGATTTACAAATTGAGGAATTCAACCTTATGGAAGTGCCACTGGGTAACTTAGTGCTTAAAGCAAAGGAAATCGGTGAGGAAACGTATGATTTAAACCTTGCTTTAAAGGGCGGCGATATTGACCTCGATGTAACGGGCGATTATCAGGCTGATGAAGAGGCTGCAAAACTAAACCTGAATCTTGTTTTAAACGAACTAAAAATGAGCGCCATAGAAGGGTTTTCTGATGGAGAATTAACTGATGCACAGGGATTTATTTCGGGTGAAATCAAAGTAAGTGGGACCACTTCAGAGCCTACTTACAACGGCACCTTTCAATTTAAGCAAGCAGGATTTAGGGTTGCCAAACTCAATGCCGGATTTGAGCTGAGGAACGAGACGATGAAAATAAATAATAAAGGTCTCTTTTTAGAAAATTTCAAAATTTTAGATGAAAATGAAAATGAATTTGCCGTTAACGGAAACATTTTTACAGAAAGTTTTCTCAATCCAGAATTTGATTTGCAGTTTAATGCCAAGGACTTTTCGGCACTCAATGCCTCTAAAGAAGACAATGACCTATTTTATGGTACAGCTGTTTTTGATGTAGATGCAAAACTAACCGGCGACTTGAATCTGCCCAGATTAAATTTAAAATTGAAAGTGGGAGGAGCTACAAATATTACCTATGTTCTAACAGATTCTGAACTTGAAATAGAAGAACGCGACGGTGTGGTGATTTTTGTAAATAGGGAAGACCCTGATGATATACTCACTCAAAAAAGAGCCGAATCTATCACCATTACAGGCTTTGCGGTTGATGCCCTGGTAAGCATTGATGAAAATGCCGTGTTTAATGTGATTATTGATGAGCGCACTGGTGATAACTTGCAAGTGGGTGGATATGGAGACCTTAGATTCAGTATTCAACCCAACGGCAGAACCACGCTCACCGGAAGATACACTATGCAAAAAGGTCATTTTGAAATGAATTTATACAATTTGGTAAAAAGGCGTTTTGAAATTTCTCCGGGCAGTAGTGTTTCCTGGTCTGGCGACCCTTTTGATGCCAATCTCGACGTTAGGGCAATTTACCGCGTCGAAACATCGGCTGCTTCTTTGATGACCTCTGGTACAGCGGGTATGGATTCCGGAATGAATAACAGATTCCGGCAACAAGTGCCTTTTCTGGTATATCTCAATGTAGATGGCGAACTTACACAACCGGTTCTTACCTTCAATCTGGATATGCCCGAAGATGAACGAGGAGCCGTTGGCGGGCAAGTTTTTGGCCGCATTCAACAATTGAATCAACAAGAAGAAGAACTCAATAAACAGGTGTTCTCTTTATTGGTGCTCAATCGATTTTTTCCTCAATCGGGCAGCGATGGAAGTGGAGGAGGAACGATGTCAATTGCCCGTGATAACTTAAATCAAGCACTGTCAGACCAACTCAATATGTTTTCAAATCAACTTTTGGGAAAAACAGGCATCGAGTTGGATTTTGGAATAGACAGTTATACAGATTATCAGGGAGAAGGAAGCCAGGACAGAACCCAACTGGACATTACAGCCCGAAAAAGATTGTTCAACGACAGAGTGATTGTGAGTGTGGGTAGTGAAGTAGATATTCAGGGAAGCAGTCAAAATCCTGATGAACAAAACCCGGTTATTGGCAATGTGAGTATTGAATATTTATTGACAGAAAATGGCAGATTTCGTTTAAAAGGCTTTCGCCGAAATCAGTTTGAAAATGTTATAGACGGTCAGCTCATCGTTAATGGAATAGCCCTTATATTTACACGTGAGTTTAATGAATTTAAAGAATTGTTTGCCAAAGCAGTACAAGAAGAATTGCAGAAAACACAACCAACAGAGGACGATGAAAAGTAACAATCATTTCAATTTGAAAAAAACATACCAAGTGATGTCGATTCTTGTGGTTGCAGTTGCAATTCAATCCTGTAACGTCAATCGTTTCATTCCGGTTGAAGAATTGCTTTATACAGGAAGCCATATTGAAATAAAGAGCGATACTGCGGTTGATCATTTGAAAACCATTCAAAGTGAAATTGAAAACCTGATGAGACCGGAACCCAATTCAAAAGTTTTGGGTGCTCGACTGGGACTTTTAGTGCATTACAAAAGCCAAAGAGAAAAACCCGGGTTCCTTAATAGGTTTTTAAACAAACGCATTGGGGAAGAACCCGTATATCTGTCAAGCATAAACAGAGAACAAACAGAAAACCTCATTATAAACCGTCTTGAGAACAGAGGTTTTTTCTATAGTAATGTAGATTCAGAAACCGACGAAAAGACGAAGAAAAAGAGGGCATCAATCACTTATACTTTGAAACTTGCCACGCCTTATGTAATGGAAAACTATGAGATTGATAAGGATTCACTAACGATTTATGATGAATTGGAGGGTTTAAAACCCAAAAGCCTTTTAAAACCCGGAATGCGATTTGATTTATCGGCACTAAAACTAGAGCGCCAACGCATTGACAGCGAACTAAAAGAAAGGGGATATTATAATTTCAATTCCAATTTTTTGATTTTTGAAGCCGATACCAATCAATACAAAAACAAACGCTTTGACTTATTCCTTCGGTTAAAAAGAGAGGTGCCTCAAAAATCGGTTATTCCCTATAAAATTTCAAAAGTAAAGGTATATCCCAATTATGTTATGGGAGAAGAATACACTAATAAAGATACCTTAAAACGCGACAAAAAAACCTTTTACCAAAAAGAGGAGTTTTTTAAACCCAAACGTTTGTTGCCTTATATCTTATTGGAAAAGGGTGATACATTTAGTCCGGAAAAATCAAGAAGTACTAGCAGGCGTTTAGGCTCAGTGGGTGCTTATAAGTTTATCAATATTCAGTATGATGAAATTGATTCACTCACAACCGATAGTTTGGGAATTCTGGAAGCCTCCATCTTTTTAACCCCTTTGAATAAACGATCAATAAGAGCTGAACTTCAAGCGGTTTCAAAATCCAATAATTTTGCCGGCCCCAGTCTTTCAGGTACTTTGACAAACAGAAATCTTTTTGGTGGTGGCGAGGTATTGAACTTAACATTGAAAGGGGGCTATGAGTTTCAAATTGCCTCCGGTGAACAAGCGGGTTTGAGCAGCACACTCATTGGCGCCAATGCCGAACTGATTTATCCTCGGGTGTTGTTTCCAATTAAGTTAAGTGACGATTGGTTTAAATATGCCATTCCCAAAACAAGAATGAGTTTGGGAGGTGATTATTTGAGCAGGAGTAAACTATTTAGTTTGGCTTCGGTTTCAACAAATTTTGGGTATGTGTGGAACGCCAATCGATTTGTGACGCACGAGTTTAATCCCATCTCAATAAATTATGTGAATTTAGCAAATACATCTCCAGAATTTGAACAAATCCTGGAAGAAAACCCGTTTTTAAGAAGTAGTTTTGAGCAGCAATTCATTGCCGGTATGACCTACGCATTTACGTATAATGGATTGGCTGAAGCCGGAAAAGGGCAACAGTTCTTTGTTGCTTCTACACTTGATATTGCCGGAAACGGGCTCTCATTATTTAGCGGAAATGGCACCACACGTCAATCTATTTTAGGTTTGGAATATGCACAATATGCAAAAGCCGATATCGATGTGAGATATCATTTGCGTGTTGGATCAGGACAAAAACTTGTCGCACGGGTTTTTGGCGGAATTGGAGTGCCTTATGGAAATTCAGAAATTATGCCTTTTACAAAGCAATATTTTTCAGGAGGACCCTATAGCGTGAGAGGCTTTAGAATAAGGACTTTGGGCCCGGGAACCTTCGCGCCGGAGGCAGGAAGCAATTCCTTTTTTGACCAATCAGGAAACATTAGGCTGGAAGCCAATCTTGAATACCGTTTCCCCATCATATCCTTTTTAAAGGGCGCTGTTTTTACTGATGCCGGAAATGTATGGAACACCAAAGAAAATGAGGCCGTGCCGGGAGGGAAGTTCACTTCGAGTTTTATAGACGAATTTGGAATTGGAACCGGTGTTGGTATGCGAATAGATATTCAAGGGTTTGTCATACGTTTTGATCTGGCAGCACCAATAAGAACACCATCCTTACCTAAAGATAAACGCTGGGATTTTGATTATAAAAACCCTATTTTGAATTTTGCGATTGGTTATCCGTTTTAGTGGGTAACCAAATTGGATTTCAACAACCGCAACTGGGTTAAAACCTTTTCTGCTTCATAATAAAACACATCGCTTAAGCTATCATCAGATTGACGTAAATTGTAAGCGCGCTCTATTAAATACTTGTACTTTGTTTCCAAGCGCTTGAGATTTATTTTTCCGGGTAAATTTTCCATGTGAGGAATTTTAGTTTACTCAAACTTTATTTTTTAAATATCGGAAAATATTTTGATTTAACAACCTTAGCGTGAAAGAATTAACATAATATTTTAAAACATATTATATTAGAATAAAATGAGAATGTTAAAATCTATGGCTATTGCTGTATTTTTAAATACTTTTATAAAAAAAAAGATTATGAGCTCAAGCACCTATTCTACGATTTTAGATTTAAGAAAGACAGATATCGCCTTATTAATGTTAAGACTTGGAGTAGGGGGGCTGATGTTAACCCATGGCATTCCAAAGTTGATGAAGCTTTTTGGTAGCGACCCCATACAGTTTGGAGATCCCATCGGGATAGGAGTGGAGGCAAGCCTTACTCTTGCGGTATTATCTGAGGTGATTTGTTCTGTTTTAATCATCATTGGTCTGGGTACCCGACTTGCATCCATTCCACTCATCATCACTATGGCTATTGCTTTTTTTATTGTTCATGGAGCAGACCCGTTTCAACGTAAAGAACTGGCTTTATTTTACTTAATCGTATATGTAGTATTGTTGCTTACAGGTAGCGGGAAATACTCATTAGACCATTATTTTTTAAAACGAAAATCAAAAAAATAAAACTAAAAATTTCGGTATAAAAATTGATACCTATATTGATAAAATTGTATTTATGAATTTCAAATTCTTTATAGTTGTTTCCTTGTTTTTTACCTTTTCAGTGCATTCACAAATTGAAAACCCTAAGGGATTTACGCCCATACAATCTCAGCAAAGCCAAACCAATCTAGATAAACCTTTGATAAACAATCAACCCAAAGGACTTTCAACCACCCAAAGTTATTTAAACGCTACAAACAAACCCAAACCATTGGATGTGGAGGAGGAAAAAGAGCTGAATATGACAACAGACAATGGGCTCATGACCCGAAAATTTGATTTTAAACCCAGCTGGTTGACAAAGGATGAAGAAATTAAAAGTGAATATGCAAAAGGGCAGTTACTTGGCAGCTTTGGCACAGACAGCAAAACCGTAGAAATTCTTTGTCGTGATCATCAATATGTGGATGGCGATCGAGTAAAAATCATAGTCAACGACCAGGTTATTATTCACAATATCAATCTGAGAGAAGATTTTCAAACTTTTATCGTCGATTTGAAAGAAGGAAGAAATGTCATTGAATTTGAAGCCCTTAATCAAGGTACTTCAGGACCCAATACAGCTCACTTCAGAGTCTTTGATGAAAATAACAATTTGCTCACTGAAAATGTTTGGAATATATTAACAGGAGTTAAAGCTTCACTTGTTGTCATCAGAAAAGATTGATTTAAAACCCTAAGGGCAGGGGAGCAGTACCCGTTTCAGAATTGTTTAAATCTACAAATACAGGGTCGATGGTTTTTGCTATAAAGCCATTTCTGTAAATAATGATGTTTAAAAATATATCCACCGGATTTTCATTATAACCACCACCGCTTCTGAAGGTTGAATTGTTAACAATCGCTCTGATAAACCAGGTTTCTGTTGCCGGATTTGGATAGGCATAAAACTGGTAACCCTCGATGTAATTGTCATTTTCGTTACTTTTTAAAAGCACATTGGTATTGTTATTTTCAGCTGTAAAATAATAGCCTTGTAAGGTTACTATATAGTTTTTAGTGCTAATTTTTGTGTCATAGCTGCGCAATCCATTTGTAGATGTTTCTCTAAAAATAAACTGCGCATAATTAATGGGTCCATATTTACTCTGATTGATATCATATTCAATAATCTCTTTATCTGTTTTCTGAATCAAAAGCTTTGAACCTCTTATTTGTGTAGAGTTTCCGGGATTTTCCAAATAAAGTTTTTCATCAATTTTCACGCTTCCTTGAACATCAAGTTCGGTGCTTGGTGTATGGGTATTGATTCCCACCTGACCCCAAAAAGGAAGACTGATAAAAATAGAGCAAAGAATGTACAGGTTTTTCATAACATCGGTTTTTAATAAATATCGGGTATGGCAGAGGCTGTGCCGGTATTTGCTCCTCCAAGATTGGTAACTATAGCGGGTAAATTTCGATAATAGGATTTGTCATAAACGATGAGCGTAACATAGTAATTCACAGTCTTGCCGTCATCGAGGTCTAAATCTCTGTTTCTAATTTCGATACGCCATTGATTGTTTTCTATAAACGTGCGTAAAACAAAGGTTCCTATGGTTTTTCCTCCGGTACCGTCCTGTTTTTGGATAGCATCACCCACATATCTGAAATTGGCAACACCCACCACATATTTATCTGCACTGTATTGTAAATTCACGTTTCTAAGGTTGTCGCGATGAATGTTTGTAAATTCATAATTGATTACGTTTATGGGCGCAACAGTTAATGAATCTACATTGAGAATGGCAATCTCGCCTTCCGGGTTTGAATTTGTCAACCGGGTAACCAGTTTAAAATCTTCATCAAGCATCGTGACAACGGGGAGGGGTTTGATCGTAAACTCCTCCTGAACAAGCATTTCGCCGGCGACGTGTAGGTCTGTTTCGGGATTAGTTGTTCCTATTCCCACTTGCGAAAAAGTGAGAAATGACAGGAAAAAACTAAAAATTAGTAGTGTAGTTTTTTTAAGCATAAGCAGGTCTATTTAGTCAATAATTGGGGTTACAGCACTATTTATGGACTGATTGTTCATGGGCACTTCAATCACACCAAGCTGTTTTGATAAATCTTTTGAAAAAATTAATGTGGTGATAATCCAGGTGCCAATTTCGCCGGTATCCAGATTTTGGGCGGCAGGGAAATCGGCTATAATTCTCCAGGTTCCATTTTGTACAAAGGCAGCAGTATAGGGCATACTGAATTTATCCAAATTATTCGTAAGTGCCAGTTCGGTATCATAATAAGCCGAAATACTTATCAAATCAAAATCATTGGCATCTATTTGTGTGTCAAAATTTAACACCCAATCAAGATTGGCATTAACAATTACATATTCCTGTATATAACCAAGAGCAGCACCGGTAGGGTTACTCACATCAAGCGCTCTAACTTTGTCATCAATGTCCTGAATAAGAAAAGTGGAAGCATCAAGATCATTCATGGATTTGATGATGCCTATTTCAAGGTCATCGGAGATTAGCGTTGAGCCGCCAACTTCGAGCGTTGTTCTGGGAGTTGTGGTGTTAATTCCTACCTGAGCAGAACCAATGCTAACTTGAAGAATTAACAACCCAGCTACCATCGAGCTAAGTGTTAAATGTTTCATGGTCTTATAGATAGGGTTAACAAACATAATAAAAATAATTTAAATAAACGATTAAATACAAAAAAAAGCGTTTTAGTGTAATAATTAAATCTGTATTTGTAAGTATCTACGTAAGAATTTTAAATATGGTTTTCTTTGATGGAATATTTAAATTGGAAGAAGTAATTTATTTAAAATTTAAAGGTAGTTATTAAAGTAAAAAGTACCCTTAAAGTTCATAGAGTCGAAAAGTGCCAATGAAAAAATTTAATATGAAAGATGTCGTGAATTTAATAATCAGAATAAAAAAGTAATTAAACATCAATCGATTGAAATTTAACAGAAGAGGACTTTAAAGAAATGATTGAGAAGAATGAAAGCTTTTGATTTATTTCTATTTTACATAATATAAATTATAGTTCACAAATGAAAATTAAAAAAAAGCACTTAGGGTTAATTTCAGTAAATAAGATGCTTTTTAATTGTCTTGCCGTATTTTTCTACAACTTACCTGTATTCCATAGCTCTCTGTTTGAAAGTTGTTTTTTTTTTTAGTTATGGGGATAACATCTGTTGATAATGACTGCAAATAAATTTGATATCAATATCGACCTAAAATTTTTTGAAAAAATTGAATTTAACCATTCATAAAGTGATAACTTATAAATAACTAAAACCACGTTAAAATCCTTGGTATAAAATCGCTGAAATCTTATTTTAGCGAGCCTATGCAAAATAATATTACTTATTTCATACTCACTTTACTATTAGGCAGCTTTACAAGTAACGCACAACAAATACCCATCACCGGAAAAGTCATTGACGGTGAAAAAGGTTTTCCGCTGGAGTTTGCATCTATCTCTCAACTGCATCCTTTAGATAGTACATTAGTGGGTGGTGTTTCTTCAGGTTTTGATGGTGATTTTGAGCTCTTGGTAAACCCCGGTAATTACATCCTCCAAATTGATTATTTGGGCTACACATCGGTTTTTAAAAATGTGAATGCCCAAAGTTCACCTATCAATCTTCGCAATGTGCGAATGGATGCAGATGGCCAATCCCTCGACGAAGTTACCATTACTACCACGGCACGCCTTTTTCAAACAGATATTGACAAACGCACCTACAATGTGGAAAACAATGTTCTTACCCAAGGCGCCACCGCATCAGATCTTTTGAATACTTTACCCTCTATCCAAATGGACGAAGAAGGCAGTATCTCTATGCGTGGCAGCGGTAATGTGCTTATTTATATCAACGGCAGACCCACCAACTTGTCTAGTGAAGAAATGGAAAATGTGTTGGCGCAGTTTCCGGCAAATAGTATCAAGGAGGTCGAACTCATCACCAATCCCTCCTCCCGTTATGATGCTCAGGGTGTGGGAGGTATCATCAACATCATTCTTAAAAAAGACCAGCGCATGGGTTTAAACGGTTCGTTGAACGCCTCTGTGGGAACCCGTGATAAATACCAGGGCGGTTTTAATATCAACTATGCCACAGGAAAGATAAACCTATATGGTTCTTATAATTACCAGTACCGAAAACTGTTTGAAGAAAGCAAAAGCTTGCGCATTTCGCGCGATACAAGCGTCTCCCCTTTTCTGGATCAGGATTTTGATACCCAAGCAAAAAATCAATCACATTTGCTGAGAGCCGGCCTGGATTATTCGATAACAGACGCTATTATTTTAGGAGTTTATGGGCAGTTTAACCGTTCTTCCCGCGATCGTTTGCGCATATACAACCAAAGGCATTTAGACCAAAACAGGCAACAAGACAGCCTTTTTGTGAGAACACTCACTGAAGATCAGTTTTCACGCAATGTCGAAGTGGGTACTACCTTTGATTATGCTTTGGACACTTTGGGACAGTGGCTTTATGCGTCTGTTAGTTTTGCCGCCAATAAGCAGGAACGCACCGAATATTTTGAACAGCGCTATTTTGATAATACCTTTGAAGAAGTGCCAGAAAACTTTCTGGATCAAATTTATGGAAGGCCTCAGGACGCCCAACTGTGGATTGCCCAATTAGATTATACCAGACCCCTATCCCATAGCGCCCGGCTGGAAGCAGGGCTTAAAAGCACCTTTAACGATCACAAACCGTCACAAACCTTTGATCAACTAGATCTCAACACCGGCATGTATATCCAAAACGACACCATTACCAATCGCTTTCCGTTTGAGGAACAGGTGCACGCCGGTTATGTCATGTACCGAAACACTTTGGGTAAGTTTGGCTTACAGCTGGGTGCCCGTGCCGAGTTTACCTCAACAGAAGGTCTTGATGAAAATACCGAAATTACTTATACCAATGATTATTTGGATGTGTTTCCCAGTGGGTTTTTGACTTTCGCTTTAAGCGAAAATGACGAATTTATCCTCAATTACAGCCGTCGCATCAACCGGCCGAGTTGGGGACAGCAAGCCCCCTTTTACAATGCACAGGATTTGCTCAATACCCGTTTTGGAAACCCCCTACTCCGCCCGGAATATACTGACAGTTATGAACTGGGTTACAACAAAGACTGGAAAAAAGTACTATTTAGCAGCACGCTTTACCACCGAAATACCAATAACGCCATGACGCGCATCATAGGCTATTTGCCAAACAACGCTGCGGTACAACTATGGGAAAATGTGGATTACCGCAGGGAAACCGGTCTGGAGGTCATCAATCAATTTCGGTTTTTGTCAACGCTCGATGCTACCCTTACGGGAAATTTATTCTACTCTGAAGTCAATGGGCGAAGTGTGCAGGAAGCTTATTTTAACTCCAGTTTTACGTGGACCGCCAATTTGTTGATCAATTGGGTAGTGCCCGATCTGGTTAGCTTCCAGTTAATGAGCGATTACCGTGGTCCCATCGTCCTGCCTCAAGGAAAGATTGACCCCATTTTTGGTTTAAACATTGGAGCCAAAAAGGACGTCTTTAACCGAAGAGGAACCCTAAGCCTGAATGTTAGCGATGTGTTTAACACCCGCAATTTTCGTGTTCAAACAAATGATTTGGTCTTTTCTCAAACCAGGGAGTTCAAAAGGGAAACCCGCATTGCTACTCTTGCTTTTACATGGCGCTTTGGTGGATTCCGGGAACAAGAAAAAACTGAGGAAATAAGGTATAGTGACGACCCGTTTTGATGAAAATGAACCGCATTAAATAAGGGAAGACTGCAAGTAGATAACGGTCTAGTGTATGAGCAGTAGCGGAATAAAACCCACTAACTTTTCGGTTAAACACGTATCTTTATTAATATTCATTTCGTTTCAATTTAGCACTAAACCCGCTATTGCTTATACACATTGTTACCCACTGGCTTTATTCCGTTCTACTTGGTTTTCAGCGTTGGCAAAGACATACTCTTTTGCAATTTTTGGATTGCGTCTCGGATTGTGCGAATTGCAAATGTGTATGGCTTTAGCGTTGGCATTATTCGATTATTATTTTTCTAAATGTTATTGATATTCTTCTGTCACGTTTTATTGCTTCTCCATTGAACTTGTCCGTTTTGCGAGGGGAAATTCCGTGATACCAATCGTATCTACTTTCTTCTTTCATTACCAAAAGAGTTCTCGGTTCTACGAATATTTCTGTTTTATTTTTTGAATGTGGTTCTTTTTCAAAGTTCATAATACAGCTTGAACCAAGTGACAATGAAATAATGGTGTCTCCAAAACAAGGTTCACAATCAATATGTGGAGCAATTCCTTGTCCACTTTCATATTCATTTATAATAGCCTGGTCAGGAATAAAATCAATGAAGCCTTTGTCATAGATACTTTTAGCGACTTCACTTAGCCAATTTGGTAGTTTTCCGAGATAAAATGAATTATCGATTTTTCTTGCTTTGTAATCGTATTTAAAACCATAATGTTGGACTCTTCTTGACAGGTCATTGAGCCACTCAGAATTATCAATGTGTTCCATCAAAGATTTTTCTGTTTTGTGGTCTATGAAGTCAGAATACAATTTTAATCCATTAACTTCTTTAGCGTTTTCAAGGGAAAGTTCTTGTATCGTTGGTTTGCTATGTCCAAATAAATCTGTCTGCATTAGTTACTTATAATTTCATAGGTGAAGGTTTCTGATTTGTCATACCAACTTTGAGCAGAATTTTTATAAGAAACAGATTCTGACTTACGAACAATAGAATTATTCAGACCTTTCAAATGTCCTTTAAACTTTGAGAAATTATGGTGTCTATGAACTGGATTCTGATAAATAAGAATATACTTGTTTAGTGGGTAGCGCTGAACAAGTGAATTGATGTCATTGACTAAATCAATTATTTGGTCAGAATCTAAGTTTGCAAATAAATAAGAAAAGTTCAGAACTACCGTGTTAGAGGCTCTAAACCAATCGTCCAATAAATTATCATCAATTTGCTTAAAGGAATTAACGAATTCAAAAGTTGTGTTTGAATTGAAAACTACACTTTGTGAAAATTCTCTTGCTTTATCAAGCATTGCATTTGATATGTCTATCCCTACGTAATTCATTACGAAGCTTGGATTTATACTTTTACAAACTTGGTTTAAAGCTAAACCTGATGTTAAAGGACCACAACCAAAATCAAAAAACGTTGTTCTTCCTGAAGTTTGCTTCAACTCAATTTCAAATAGTCCTTTGTAGCTATCAAAAATTGAAAAACCTGAAAAATAATGCTTACGCATATTGTAGAAACAATATAGGTTAACTTTATCAACAACACTAAATTCCTGAGCGAATAAATTTGTTTGAAAATGTACATCAAAATTAGCTCTACCGTATTCGATGACATTATTTCTTATGAAATCATTAGAAGCTCCTAATAGCACTTCCCACCAATCTTTTCCTGTTTCCTGAATCTTATCTATTGTACGCTTATCATTTTTTAAAACATCAATAATTAAGCTATCAAACGTTGATGCAAACTCATCATCAGGAGAGTATGTTTTGCCTTCTATTGATTCAACGGAATTAAAGTATGTAAATTTTAATTTGTCTTTTAGAACTTCAGAAATAGAATCCCAAACGTAACCGCCTTTGGACTTGATAAATTCGATTAGTTTGAAATACACAAGGTTGTTCGATAGGAAGGAATCATTTCCAATCAAAATGAGCTGTTCCTTTGCTCTTGTCAGAGCAACATTGAGCTTTCTATCTACTGTGCCATCATCATTAAGATTTACAATTCCATTTAATTGAAAGGGGTTGTTTATAGCAAATGAGAAAATGATAATATCCCTTTGACTTCCTTGATAACGTTCAACTGTGTCAACAGTAATCTCTTCAAAATTTGAAATTTGAGCTTCTTCTAACTTCTGTTTTATTCTTGCAATTTGATTTCGGAATGGAGCTATTATGCCGATTGTTTTTTTATTGTCGAATCCTTTGTTATTAAACACGTAAAGTTTTTTTAATTCATCAACAATTTTCACAACTAAATCAGCTTCCAAATCATTTGATTTGCCAAAATGATTTTTTTCATCAATCTTACTTGGGAAGTAAATAACACGTTTTTTAGAAAGTAAGTCCGTTAAATTGCCCCTTGTTGGACTTTTTAGTTCTAAAGGTTTCACTTGTCTGCTTAACTCACTTTTGGCAGTTTCATTTAGGTTTGGTATTTCAAACGCTTGTTTGAGTTCTGAATTATAAAAGCTATAATTTGGGAACAATGCAATTTCTTGGTGCATTCTTCCCTGATAGGTCAGCTTGTCGTATGCAAATTCTAAATTGTTTATTTCACAGTAATTGTAGAGCCTTTCAAATAATGAGTTTTTCCTGTTTTCTAATCCAATAATTTCTAAAGACTCATTATTAGTTTTTGAACTTTCTGGGTCTTGTAAAACTATTGCAGGTAATTGTTTGTGGTCGCCAATTAAAATGAACTTTGAACACTTTGGAAGAATACCCACAATTTGAGGTTCTAATATTTGAGAGGCTTCATCAACAATCACAACATCAAACTTCTTTAACTTGAAAATGTCTGTTTTACTAGTTATGGATGCCACAGTAGAAATAAAAATGCGATGCTTGGAAAGAACAGCGTTTATACTGTCTCTAGAAAATTTGTCTCCGTTTTGTTCTAATCTTTTTGCTTCACTTTCGATAATGTTATTCAAAAGGTTATGCTTATGTTCTTCTGAGCAAGAGAGTTCACTACCAATTCTGACAAAGTTTCTGTCCGTACGACCAAAATTCACATAACCATCATTCATATCATCAAAGTTTACGATGGCATTATTTACAGTTTCACAAAGTTCGTCCACCGCTCTGTTTGTGTATGCAAGCAATAAGATATTACAAGATTCTTCTTTGTATAATTCTCTTACAAGTTCTTTTACAATGATGGAAGTCTTCCCTGTTCCTGGAGGGCCATTTAGAAGAAAATAGTCTTTGGTAGAAAGTGCCTTATTAATGATTCTATTTTGTTCATCTGACAATTGTTTGTGATGATAACCGTAATTATTTCCATTCTGTGGCTTTTCCGTTGTGAGAATTAAATTACGCTTGGCTTTTAAGGAATTAAGGAAAGCGTAAATACTTCTATACATTGCTGTGAAAGAAGAATCCATAAAATCACGTTCCAATGCCCACTTATCATATTGTTCAAAAAACTTTGTGTTTCGCTGTTTGTACCGAAAGCTTGCGACTACTTTATCCTTTGTTATTGACTTGATTGAACACTTGAAAATTTGATTGGATGTAACATTATCCTTTTCTGAAACTCTCGGGTATAATACACAGATATCACCATTTCGGAAATTTACAAACTCATTGTATCCTTGAGGGCGAGTGAATACAATTTCTTTTTCGTCATTATCAACTTTATTTGTTTCAATTTTGAGGTCGTAGAGTATTTCAAATTTATCCGCTTTCTCCAAAAATGAGTTTATCCATAAATTCGCTAATCCATTGTTAGACTCATATTGTCCATTACCCAATTTTGCTAAATATTGTTCCTTGGCTATAAAACTCACAAATGAAAAGAAGTAAATCTTTTCTAACTCACTGGCAGATTTTATTGGGTTAATAAATTCATTTATCTGTGGTTCTAAAATCACCCTAAAGTTTGGGTGGACGTTAAGAGAGTTAATTATTGCATCAGGAGTGATTTTTTGAAGTAGTTGTTTTGTTTTGGATAAATCGTCAGATGCGAAAATGTATTCATTTGAAATGATTTTGTTTCTAAGGTCAAAAATTGCTTGTACCCTTTTTAAGGTTGGTCTATCAAATCTTAAATTATTCTCTGCAACTTTTGAATAGAGAATGTATCCGTCTGTTTTCTCAGCGATTTCACCAAACCCAAGTTGATTAAGTACTCCAATAAGTTGATAATACAAGAAGAGTTGAGCCTTGTGATTCGGTTTAATGCTTTCTCCATCATCAGGAAATGGGACACCACCTGACTTTAATTCTATAATTTTTGACTTACCAACTTTATTAAGTTCTAGAATATCCAAACGTCCCTGAATACCATATAAGTCGCAAAGAAAAGCTGGTTCTAGCGATGCTGTTTCTATTGAAATGCCATAGTTTTTGAAATCGCTAGTTACAACTCGCTTAATTCTGTCAAAATGTAGTTGAGCATCTTGCCAATACTTGATGAATTTATCTTTTTCAATTAAATCTAGGCAAGCGGTGTATTCAAATGGATATGATTTAAAATCCTTGTCGAATGTTTCTTTAAAGGTAATTTTATTACCATCTGCTTCTCCAAAAAGCTCGTCAACAACTAAATTTGCAAAGTTTCCTAAACGTATATATTTCGTATTTGGAATCTCTTCAAATTTAGACTTGATGAAATTTAATTCGGTATATCCATAATCTTGAAAACACTCTGCAATCGAAGAGATGTCTAATAAGTAATCGGGTTCAAGAATTAAAAATTTCGGGTGGTAGATTTCAGATTCATCTATGTCAATATTTACTAAGTAGAGTTGAGCACCAATCCAAAAATCATTTACTGATCTAAATGTTGCGTTTACATCATCTTCGTTTATCTTTACTCGTACATAATCGTCATCTTCATTATTTTCGGTTTCACAAATCAAAAATTCACTCTGAATCTCGATTATTTCAACTCTTATTTTATCAAGTCTTGATAATGTAGTTTCACTTTTCTCTTTTCGATATTCAGTAACGGGATAAAGTGATTGTATTTCTTCTGGAACCGCTATTCCACAAGTTTTGGAAATGAATTCACTTAAATACTTAAAGTGTGTATGATACTCTTCGCTTGAAGGTCGGATATTCTCGTGTAGTACCTTATTAGCGACTATCCTAAATGAGTGAATTTGCCTTGAGGTTTTGAATTTGTCGCAAATAAAGGACAATCTTGAAAACAGGTTTGAAAATTGAAGAGTTTCTGCACTAGTCAGCTCTTTAGTTATTTTTTCAAGTAGGGTTCGTAGTTGAACATATTTCAGATGAATTGGTATATTCTCGTCTGAATGAACTTCAAGTAGTTCTTCGAAATAATCTATTGCTTTAGTTTTTGTTTGCATATTTTCTTTTAGCGTTGGCAAAGAACAGCTCTTTTGGTTTTTTCAGCGATGGCATTTGTGTCGGCAAAAACCAAATGTGCTGCTTGTGCGGTTGGCTTTTCTTGTATGCCGCACAACGTGTTTGTGTATGATTAGTGGCGTGTTAAAGCACCTAATTTAGCAAATAAATACCGAATAGAAAATCCGCGAGGATTTTCGTAAGTAGGCGAGAACTAGCCATTAATTATACACGTTGTTGCCACACGTTTTTTATCAGTCGTTTTAATTTTCTGTCAGTTATTCTCAATTGTACAAATCCGCATTTTCCAGCCACTCCATAAACCGCTTGTGCTGTTTCCTTTTTAAATTCAGTCCATATTCGTTCTACATTTTCGGAATTCAGTTTGTCCACAACAATGTTTAATTCAGGTCGGTCATTTAGATTTACAATAATCGAACGTCTTTTTTTGTAATGTAAAATGAATAAAATTTTACAACCACATTCAATTCCGTTTTTGTTTTTATGTTCGTTGAAAATAGTTGGCGAATGTGCTGTCTTAATTTTCGGTTCAGATTGTTCGTAAATCGAGTCAGATTTGATTTTAGATTTAATCAATTCAATCCGTTCTGCTTTGGATTCCGCTTTTTCATATTCCGCTTTCCATAGTTGATTTTCCGATTGTAAATCACAATCAGAAGTTTTGTTTTCTTGACCATAAGTCATTCCGAAAACTAAAATTGTCAATATGTACAGAATTTTTCTCAAATGTGTGGCAACATTACTATATCAGCTATAAATATAGCATTTATTGCTGATATATACCATTTGTGAAATACCCATCCATCTCCTTTATTGTGTATATACACCTTATGAGTTGTATATACCCCATGTTTTGTTTTTATAAAAACGGGAATCCTCAAAACTTTATTAACTCCCTCCTGACCCAAAAATAAATAGATTTTTTACCCCATTTATACGGTTTTCCACATGTCCCAAAATAAAAAACAACTCACAGCTCCACGGGGTTTTGTTCTGAAAAAAAACAACTAGTTAAAAAGATATCGCAAAGAAATATTTTTAAAAGTACACTAATTTTGATTGGCGTTGTAGTCAAATTCTTGATGAAAATTAATTATTCATCATCAAGGAAAGTAAAAAAAATGAGTAAATTAACAAAATGAAAAAGTCGGTTTCTGTTTTAGTGATTTTATTTTTGTTTAAGAACACCCTTTCTGCACAGGATATCAATGCACACCAATGGAAACACCGTTTGCTCATTGTGTTGTCAGCAAACAAAAACACCAAACTGCTGCAAGAACAAATTGCTATTTTTAATCAAAATGAAACGGGTCTTGAAGAGCGTAAACTTCTGATTTATCTGGCAACTCCGCGTGAATATGCTTTATACCACCCCAAAAAAATGGAATGGAAGCCCGGTGCAGCACTCTACAACAACTATCAATCGCGGGAAACTGAAATAGCACTCGTCCTCATTGGTCTTGACGGCGGCATCAAACACAGGACATACCGACTCACTCCTGCTTTGGAAATCTTCACCATAATTGACGGGATGCCAATGCGAAAAAGTGAAATAAATCGCAATCAAAATTAAAATCAATTAAACCCCTCCTATGAACTGCATTAGGGTTTTGGTGCAAAATCTTGTAAACTATAGTCTCCCGTGATGAAAATAATGATAAAAACCACCAAGGAACCTAATATATAAAAAATGAAAAATAAGGGTAAAAACAACAGTATTTTAACCATTAATTGTTTGAATGTCAGAGCAAACACCTGCTTTAGCACATAACTGTGATAAAGAAAAAACATAAAATAAAAAATAACACTCATAACCAGAAAATTCACTGAAAAGAATGTGAGTATAAAAAGATTTGTAACCACAGATAACATCGAAAACAAAGAAACTGTATAAAAATAAATAATCAGATGTTCTGTAAAATTGTATTTGTTTTTCAAAAACACAATCCGCGATAATAAAGCTAATATCGGTATCAGCAAAAAGTTGAACAAGGAATTAAACTCGGTTGCATAATTGGTAACTTTACTACCAATTTCTTTAGTGATATCATCGTTATACAAATCATCGGCCATTTCAAAGAAAAAGGGAAAATAGTTCTTAAGTATAAAAAAATAAACCCCCGAGATGGTTATCGCGATAGCAAAGAACGCTAAAGGTGCAATGTATTTTTTCCGTACACCATTGACATACGAATTAATAACATCTTTTGGGTTTTTAAAAAGAAATACGATTGTTTTTAAAAACGAATTGTCATAACTAAAAAAAGTCTCCACAAAATGACTAAACAAGTTTTTTAGAGTGAGCCGGTTTTTGATGACTTTTGCACCACAATGTGAACAGTATTTGGCGTATTCAACTAAGTTAGTATGACAGTTTTTACATTTCATAATAAGCGTTTTAGTCTCTATCTTTATCAAAAATATAAAAGAAATTTGTTTGCCATCCAATTTATACCTGATATGTACTTATGAATCCGGCCACAGTACCTCAAATAAAAAAAGAACTTCAATACCGTTCTAAAGATGAACTGCTTGAACTCTGTCTGCGTTTGTCACGGTTTAAAAAGGAAAATAAGGAACTCCTCACCTACCTCCTTTTTGAATCACATGATGAAAGTGGTTATATAGAAAGTGTAAAGCGCGAAATAGATGAGCAACTCAAAGCTATGAACACACAGAATTATTACTGGATGAGAAAAAGCATCCGAAAAATTCTGCGCAATCTAAAAAAACACATCCGATACTCGCTTAAGAAAGAAACCGAAGCGGAGCTCCTCCTATACTTCTGCGTGCAGCTTAAAAACCTCTCACCCTCCATCAAACATGACAAAACCCTTCAAAATCTGCTCACACGACAACTGGTCTTGATTAAAAAAACCATTTCGGGTCTTCATGAGGATTTGCAGTATGATTTTAAGTTAAAATTGGACGAGGAAGGCTTTTGAGAAATTGAAAATCAAAAGGTATAAAATTTATTTAATACTCTTTAAATACAAGCGCTCCACTTTCTCCCGAGCCCAAGGTGTTTTTCGTAAAAAAGTCAAACTCGATTTTAAGGAGGGGTTATGAGTAAAACACTTTATGGGGATTTTATCACCGAGCGTTTCCCAACCATACTTTTCGATTAAAAACTCCAGCATAGCGAGAAGTGTGATGCCGTGTAGCGGATTATTGGGTTGCGTTTCAGCCATGAGTTACAGGGTGTTTTGCAGGTTTTAGTTGTGAGAACTTTTATTCGTTGACGGGTCTTCAGTCTTTGTTTCCATCAGATTTTTAAGTACCGAAAAAAGGATGCCACCTGTGGTCATTCCCAAAATATAACCCAATATAACCAGAATTGATATGGGTAAAGTCACACTCCAGTTAAATAATTCGATTGTTGTTGCACTGCTGTTTTGAACCGCAAAAATGATAATAAGAATCACTAAAATAGCTAAAAATATTTTTTTTATAATACGCATAATGAATAATTTATAAGTTAAAATAAAGTAACTAATTTAGTGAATAATAACAATTTATTTACTTTCCATTCAGGATTATTTTTTACCACTCAGACACTAAGGACACAAGTTACACTAAGGTTTTTTTGATGTTAGATGCTGGATGACCGATGACCGATGACGGGTGAAATATGGATAGTTGTGTGGCATACATTAAAGGCACGCCCCGATAACTACTGGGGACACTAAGGCTTTATACTATTTTCTTAGTGCTCCCTAGTGAACTGCGTGTCTAAGTGGTTAACCCTCATAATTATATTTAAGAAAATACAGAACTAATATACTTAATTTCTGAGTATAAAATAAGCTAAAGAGTTGTTAAGATGGGTTAAAAGGTTTTTTTAATTGCGTAAATTTATATTTTATGAATTCAATAAATCTAACCACAATGAAAACTAACGAAGAAATGGGAGTACTATCTGAAAATGAACGCCAACTGAACTTTTATTATTACCCTGAACATAAATTATCAAAAGAAGCATTGGCTTATGCTGAATCTTCTGATGCCAAACTCAATGCAGTAAATATTGAAAAAACAAAAGTAACGGGCACCCAGTGGGTCGAACTCGCAGAAATGCTGGGAGGCAAAGTAACTGATTTCCTTGAAAAAGACCACCCTGCCTTTAAAGAGAAGTTTGATGAAAATGCAGAAATTGGCACCGAGGATGCCGTCAAAATCCTTCAAAACAATCCGGAGTTATTGGTTTTCCCCATCGCTACCCGCGGTGATAAAGCCGTCTATGTAAAAATGATGACTGATGTTTTAAAACTTACAAAACCGGACTCACAATACAATAAAAACGAATAAACATTTTTATTTAATTCTTTCCCTGAATAATCCTAACCGCATCTTTCACAGTATGCAATTGCTCCATATCATCATTTGTCAAAGCAATTTGAAAGGTGTCCTCAACATCAAGAATAATATCAACCAAATGGGAGGAATTGATGTTTAATTCTTTAGTGAGATTACTTTCAGGTTTTATATGCTCTTTGTTTACATCTTCGGGAAGGTAGTCCTTGATGATGGCTTCCAGCTTGGTATAGATTTCTTTTTCAGTCATTACTTTTTTTTCTAAAGATAAGACACGCATTCACATCTCCAAAGCCAAAACTTGCTTTTGCGATAGTATTTAAGGTGCCATTTTTTCGCTTTCGCGGAATGCACTGAGCATCAATGAATTTCAAAATATCAGGATGAATGGTATCACAATTCACATTTGGAAATAAAAAGCTGTGGTGCAATTGCAATACAGTTGCTACGGCTTCGATGCTTCCACTGGCGCTGAGGCAATGACCGGTCATTCCTTTCAACGAATTGATAAACGGAAAGTCACTTCCCTCCCGCCCCAGTGCTTTGAACCAGTTTTGGATTTCCTCTGCATCTTTGGTGGTAGCGGTAAGGTGACCGTTGATGGCGTTAATCTCCTTTCCGGTGATACCGGCATCATTTAGCGCATCTGCAATGCATCGTTGCACAGCAATTGCGTTAGGAGCTGTCATACTGCCACCGTTGCGCTGTCCGCCACTATTAATAGCTGCACCTATAATCTCTGCATATATAGTTGCGCCACGTTCCTCTGCGCTCTGGAGTGATTCCAAAACAAGCGCACCCGCTCCACAACCGGGCACAAAACCGGAGGCAGAAGCACTCATTGGCTGCGAGGCTTTTTCAGGATTTTCATTAAAACCGTGTGGTAAAATGCGCATAGCGTCAAAGCCTGCCCACACATAGGGACCGCCATCACTGGTGCTTCCGGCAAGCATGCGCTTTGCCTTTCCGGTTTTGATCCGTTCATAAGCCAAAGCAATCGCCTCGGTTCCTGTAGTGCAGGCAGACGAATTGGAAGTCACGATGTTGCCCAAACCCAAAATTCCGCCCAAATAGGCACTTATCCCGCTACTCATCGTCTGTTGTACCGAAGTGCTCCCCAATCGTCGGGTATTTCCCGCATCGATTAAATGAATGCTTTCCCGGTATTTATCCACACCCAGGGTCCCCATTCCAAAGATGGTTCCTGTATCAAATTCTGGTACTTCCTTATTGATATCAAGACCGGCATGCCTCCAGGCGTCCATTCCGGCAATCACCCCATAAAGAATCCCACTGCTATTGAAGTTTTTAAGCTGGAGTTCAGTAAAGTATTTGCGTTTTAGTTCTTCAGAAATAACCGGCATCCCTCCTATCTGGCAAGAAAAATTAAGATCTTTCAACTCAGGAAAAAATCGAATACCGGTAGTCCCGTTTTTAATGGCTTCGGTAAAAGCACTCAGCCCCACTCCATTGGGAGAAACAACACCCAAACCGGTTACTACAACTCGTTTTTTGAAATCTTTTTTGTGCAATTTTAATATGTTTCATTAAAATTAATATTAATTAATGAATATGAAGGGTTTATTTCATAACATATTTAAATATTAACTACATTTGGTATGATAAAAAACTAGAAACATGAAATTAAAAAGACGCCATTTAATTTTCGCAGTTATCATTTTACTCTTGTTAACGCCCCTCATTGCTATGCAATTTACAACAGAGGTCAATTGGTCTTTTTTTGATTTTGCCATCGCAGCCTTTCTTTTGTTTGGCACCGCCATTTTATGTGAATTTGTTTTGACTAAAGTGAAAACAATAAAAAATCGGATTATTTTGTGTGGTGCTCTTTTGTTTCTTCTTTTTATTATTTGGGCAGAGTTGGCAGTGGGTATTTTTGGGAGTCCTTTTGCCGGGTCGTAACTTAGATACTACTTAATTCTGCAGCGCTTTTAATACGGCTGATTTCTTCTTTAAGAACTAAAATCGTAGGATTGTTAGTGAAATTGACTTTTTTTCTCTGCAGAAGTTCTCTTTGATTATGACAGTAAGAATACCTTACCTTTTTTCCTTAAATTTTCTTTAATAAAAACCGGTTTCCCGACGGGCATTTCTATGGTGGATTTTTAATTTAAAGCTTGTAATGAACGTTTTGATTATAAAAAATAAACCCTTCAGCAATTTAATTCCCTCCTTCTTTCAGCAGCCTTGCTATTTGATTAAAACTTTCCATTCAAAAATGAATATCCTATCCTATCCTATAAATTTTCTTTATATGATTAGAGTCATAATTTATACCAAAAGAGGACAGTAGCTTTGCTTTGTTAAATTAAGTTATTTAAAAACTAAAAAATAAATACAATGAAAAAAACCGTTAAAAAAGTGCTTTTATTCTTAGCTACCATTATGTTAATCTCTTGTGGAGGCGGAGAAAAAGAAGAGAAGAAAGATATTAAAATTGGCGATTACAGCAAAAAAGAAACAAAAAAAGAAACAAAAGCCACCTCCTCTTCAGACATGATTGATCTATCAAACAAAGGTCTTGGTCCCATTAAATCGGTTTCAATTAGCGATGGAATTGATGAAGCGATGGCAGCTCACGGTGAAAATGTTTTTGGTAAAATGTGTTCTGCTTGTCACAAAATGGACAAGAAATTTATCGGTCCTAAAATTGCCGATGTTACCAAAAGACGTGCTCCGGAATGGATTATGAACATGATTATCAATCCCGAAGAAATGATTGCCAATGACCCCATTGCCAAACAATTACTTATGGAGTCTAATATGGCTGTTATGGCCAACCAAAACATCAATGAAGAAGATGCTCGTGCAATTCTGGAGTATTTTAGAAAATACGATTCGCAATAAAACTAAAAATAACCAATTATGAAAACAACCTTTGCAATACTACTATTGATTGGTATGGTCCTTATGGGCTGTAAAAACAATCAACAAGCTGAAAAAGCTACACAAAGCGATACTTCAATCTCAGAAATTTCATCCTCAAACAAAGGGCAAGCCTTTATTGAAGATGAAAACGCAGAGCCCAATGCTTTGCGATTGGCAATTAACTCACCAGACCATACCACTTTGGTAGCCGCAGTTCAGGCAGCCGAAGTAGAAAATGCGCTGGTAAATGTGGGTCCACTTACTGTGTTTGCCCCCACAAATGCTGCTTTTGATAAAATTGATAAAGCAACCTTAGACAATCTTTTAAAGCCGGAAAACAAATCAAAGTTGGCTTACATACTTACCAATCACGTTGCACCGAGCAATTACCCCATTGAAACGCTGGAACGCAATATTGAAAAAGGCAGAAAACTCTATATGGCTTCCGGAGAATATCTCGACGTTACCAAAGAAGGCGATGACATCTTTGTGGGCGGCACAAAAATAGTAGCCTCTGTGAGTGTAAGCAACGGATGGGTTCACATTGTAGAAGACGTCATTTTACCTAAAAATTAAAACCAATAATTATATGAAAAATCTAACCCTCAGTATGATAACAGTTTTCATCGCAGCCCTTTTTGCAGGTTGTGGTGGAGAACAAGGCAGTAAAAAATCGGGTGCAATGGCATCGAGCGCTGCCGAACGAACCTATGTCGCCCCGGGCGAATATGATGAATTTTACGGGTTCTTCTCCGGTGGTTTCAGTGGACAACTCTCTGTTTATGGATTGCCCTCAGGAAGACTCTTTAAAGTAATTCCTGTATTTTCACAAGATGCAGAAAAAGGCTATGGCTACAGTGAAGAAACCAAAGCGATGCTTAACACCTCCTTTGGGTTTGTGCCTTGGGGAGATTCTCACCACCCAGACATCTCTCAAACCAATGGAGAACTCGACGGCCGCTGGGTATTCATCAATGAAAACAATACACCGCGTATTGCCAGAATTGACCTGACTACTTTCGAAACCGCCGAAATTATCGAAATACCCAACAGTGCCGGTAACCACGCCTCAGCTTTCGTAACCGAAAACACAGAATATGTAGTAGCCGGAACACGATTCGCCGTACCTTCTCCTCAAAAAGATATGCCCATTGATGAAATGAAGGGGAATTTTAAAGGCCCTTTGAGTTTTATTTCTGTAAATCCAGAATCAGGTAGAATGAATCTCGAGTTCCAAATTGCGATGCCCGGCTTCAACTATGACCTGGCACACCCCGGAAGAGCTAAATCTCACGGCTGGTTTTTCTTTACCTCTTACAATACCGAAGAAGCACATACTTTAATGGAAGTAAATGCTTCTCAAAATGATAAAGATTACATCGCTGCAGTAAACTGGAAAAAAATTGAAGAATATGTGAAAAATGGCGGTGGCAAAAAAATGAATGTCCCCTATGCACACAACGTGATGGATGAACATTCACATACCGCTACCAGCACTATGAAAAACGAAGTCATTTCAGTTGACCCCCGTGACGTGCCGGACGCTATTTTCTTCCTGCCCATACCAAAATCTCCTCACGGTTGTGATGTAGATCCCTCTGGTGAATACATCGTTGGTAGTGGAAAATTATCAACAGATTTAACCGTTCACTCATACACCAAAATGATTAAAGCTATCGAAGAAAAAGATTATGACGGTGAAGCTTATGGAGTGCCGGTATTGAGTTTTGAATCCATTCGCGCAGGAACAGTTTCTCAAGCAGGTTTAGGACCCCTTCACACAGAGTTTGACGGAAAAGGAAATGCATACACTACCTTCTTTATCTCTTCTGAAGTAGTAAAATGGAAACTGGACACCTGGGAAGTGGTTGATAGACAGCCAACTTTCTATTCTGTGGGTCACTTGATGATTCCCGGAGGAAACTCTCAAAAACCTTTCGGAAAATACTTAGTAGCGATGAACAAAATTACCAAAGACCGTTACTTACCAACCGGGCCCGAAGTGAATCACTCAGCTCAATTGTATGATATCTCTGGTGATAAAATGGAGCTCCTACTCGACTTTCCAACAGTGGGTGAGCCTCACTATGCTGCCGGTATTCGTGCAGATATTGTTATGAAAAATTCTAAAAAGATTTTCAAACTGGAAGACAATACACACCCGCATGCAGTCAAAAATGAAAAAGACGCCCGTGTGGAACGCAAAGGAAACGAAGTTCACATCTATATGACGATGATTAGAAGCCACTTTGCTCCAGATAATATTGAAGGAATTCAAGTGGGTGATAAAGTGTATTTTCACGTGACGAACTTAGAACAAGATTATGATGTACCTCACGGTATCGCAATGATTGGCGCAAACACTTCAGAGTTGTTAATTATGCCCGGATCTACAAAAACATTTATTTGGGAACCCAAACGCGAAGGTATCTGGCCCTTCTATTGTACAGACTTCTGTTCTGCACTACACCAGGAGATGCAAGGTTATGTGAGGGTTTCACCAAAAGGAAGTAGTGTGCCATTAAAATGGTCACTCGATTAAATCATAAAAGTTTAATTGGTTATTAATTTTTTGATTTGATGTAAAGCGGGTAGTACAACTTTATGTCTGCCCGCTTTTTTTATCTAAAAAAACACAAAAATGAAAAAGTCAAGCATACTTATGATTTTAGGAGCCTTATTTCTCCTGGGACTTTTCAAGTTTCCACTTTGGAATATCACCCTTGGTGCTCCTCAATATCCAGACCCTCTGGGAATGAACATTTTTATTAATGGCATTGAAGGTGTAGAGGAATTTGATATTCAGAATATTGACGGTGTCAACCACTACATAGGGATGAAAAAAATTCCCAAGGCAGAAGACATGTGGGAATTCACAGTTTTTCCTCAAGTTATTACCGGTATGATACTACTAGGAGTATTAGTTGGTTTGTTAGGCTTTTTTGGAAAAGTGAGCTACAAATGGTTTTTAGGTTGGTTTTTACTTATGTTGGTATTAGGAGTTTTAGGAATGTATGACTTCAATGCCTGGTTACTGGATTATGGTACAGACCTCGACCCAAAAGCCATCCTCAAACTAACCGATGCAGAAGGCAATCCTCTTAGTTATAAACCACCCTTATTAGGCACCGCCCACATTCTTAACTTTACAGCCCATTCCTATCCGCGATTGGGGGGTTATAGTTTGGGACTTGGAATGCTTTTCACATTGATTGCTTATTTTGTAGGGCGAAAAGAAGCAAAAAAAATTAAAAAATAAGACTATGAAAACACTGCTGGTTTTAATAACATTTGTAATTCTATGTGCTTCCTGCAACGTGCAACCAGAGCCCATTGCCTACGGGCACGATGCTTGCCATTTCTGCAAAATGACCATTGTGGATCAAACCCACGCTGCTCAGCTAGTGACTAAAAAAGGAAAACAATTTAAATTTGATGCCATAGAATGTTTAGTCAATGACATTCAAGAAAATCAAACAACAGAAAATGTGTCTAAAATATTGGTCGCCAATTACAGCAATGCCGGTGAGATGATAGATGCCCATGGTGCCCATTTTATCATCAGTCCCGAAATTACAAGCCCCATGGGGGCCAACCTGAGTGCAGTCAACTCACAGGAAAAAGTTGAGACTCTGCAAAAACAACACACCGGCATTATATTTACTTGGGAGGCTTTGCAATCTCATTTCAAAGAAAAAACTATTAACAACCATCATTAAGAACACTCACCTTTTATCAATGAAGCGTCACAGTTTTAAAATAATACTTAACTTACTTTTTACTATGTTATTTTGCTGGGGATCCCTAACTGCAAAAACGATAGTTGTTTGTAACTCCTGTGAAATAACATCGGTAAAAACAGCTATTGAGCAGGCTGAAAACGGGGACACCATTTTAATTAAAAAAGGGGTTTATAATGAACACAGCATCATTATAGTTGAAAAATCGCTCACCATTCTGGGAGAAGACAATCCGGTGATTGACGGCCAACTCAAAGGCACCATTTTTAGTGTGAAAGCCAAAGACGTAACAATAGATGGTCTCACCATCAAAAATGTGGGAAGCAGCTTCACCAAAGAATATGCTGCAATTCTCCTCTCTCATGCTGAAAATTTCACCATTACCAACTTGACCATCGAAAATGCTTTTTTTGGTATTTTAGTTGAAAAATCTGTTACGGGTTTAATTTCCGGCAATACCATATCAGGTAACGCCACCGAAGAAGCTGCTGCCGGAAACGGGATTCACCTTTGGCATTCTAAAAAGGTAACCATTAAAAACAATAACATTTTTAAAATGCGTGACGGTATTTACCTGGAGTTTGGAACTAATTGTTATATCGAAAAAAACACCTCAAAAAACAACCTGCGCTACGGCCTGCATTTTATGTTTTCCAATGACAACGAATACTACTACAACCAATTTGAAAATAATGGTGCCGGTGTAGCGGTTATGTTTTCAAAAAACATCATTATGCACAACAATACCTTTCGCAAAAACTGGGGCCCCGCTTCCTATGGGCTTTTGCTCAAAGAAATCAATGATGTGGATCTTAAGCACAACACCTTTGAAGACAATACCGTCGCCATCAATGCAGACGGTACAAACCGTATTAAATACTATCAAAATAATTTTATTGGAAATGGTTATGCCATCAAAGTGCACGGTGCCTGTTATGAAAATGAATTTATTCAAAACAATTTTATGCACAACTCCTTTGATGTGGCTTACGCCGGAAGAGTAAACAGCAACAAGTTTGACAACAACTATTGGAGCGATTACAGCGGCTATGACCTTGATAAAAATGGAATCGGTGATATTCCCTATCGACCGTTGAAATTGTTTTCTTACCTTGTAAACAAAACTCCGGAAGCTATTGTCTTATTGCGTAGCTTATTTATTGATATTATTGATTTTTCTGAAAAAGTATCCCCCATTTTTACACCCGCCGAACTTGTTGACGAAAACCCTAAAATGAAACGAATCACATGGTAACCATTGAAAACTTACATAAAAAATTTGGCAACAACATCGTGCTCGATGGCGTTGATCTTGAAGTCAAGCAAGGCAGCATCATAGCTGTCTTAGGACCCAACGGAAGTGGTAAAACCACACTGATAAAAAGTATTTTGGGTATGGTTGTACCCAATAAAGGTACAATCTCCATCAATGGAACCTCCATTGAAAAAAATTGGGAATACCGCCGCGAAATTGATTATCTGCCACAAATCGCCAACTTCCCGGGCAATCTTACTGTGAAGGAACTCATCAAAATGATTAAAGACCTTCGCAACAAAACCGCCAAAGATGATGAGCTCATTGCTTTTTTCAAGCTGGAATCCTTTCTAGATAAAAAATTAAGCACGCTTTCAGGAGGTACCAAACAAAAAGTCAATCTGGTGCTAACCTTTATGTTTGATAGCACCCTGGTAATTTTAGACGAGCCCACCTCCGGACTCGACCCTATTTCACTCATACGGTTAAAAGAACTCATCCATGCTGAAAAAGCCAAAGGTAAAACCATTTTGATCACCTCTCACATTATGAACTTTGTGGAAGAAGTGGCCGAAGGGGTCATTTTCATTCTTGAAGGAAAAATATATTTCAATGGCTCGGTTCAGGAACTCAAATCAAAAACCGGCCAAACTGACTTTGAACACGCTATAGCAACCATTTTATCTGACAACCATGCTTAAAATATTAAAATACAGCTTTTACGATTTGTCCCGCAGCCGCTGGAGTTATGTCTATTTTCTATTTTACCTGCTCTTGGGAGTCACCTTGTTGTTTTTAAACAATGACCTCTCTGGAGCTGTCATCACATTGATGAATGTAATCATTATACTAATTCCCCTTATCGGAACCATATTTGGTGTGATGTATTATTATGACTCCAAAGAATTTACCGAATTACTCCTCGCTCAACCCGTAAAAAGAAGTTCTATTTTCATCGGTCAATATCTGGGCGTAGCCATCTCCCTGGCTGCCAGCTTAATTTTAGGATTGGGAATTCCCTTTGCAGCTTATGGGCTCTTTGAATCTGGCGTAATCTGGAACTTTGTTATTTTGTTGATTACAGGGGTGTTTTTAACCTTCATTTTCACAGCATTGGCATTCAACATTGCTCTTTCCAATGAAAATAAAATCAAGGGCTTTGGTTATGCTGTTTTGTTGTGGTTGTTTCTCGCTGTGATTTATGACGGCTTATTTCTTTTGGCATTGGTTTATTTTCAGGATTATCCGCTGGATAAATTTTCACTGCTAGTCACGATTTTCAATCCCATAGATCTTTCACGTATCTTGATTTTACTGGAACTTGATATTTCGGCTTTACTTAGTTATACCGGGGCGGTCTTTAAAAAGTTTTTAGGGACATCTCTGGGAGCATTAATTTCTTTTGGAATGCTTTCCTTGTGGGTGATTCTTCCGGTTTGGCGCATTTCCGCGAAAGCGAAAAGGAAGGATTTCTAAAAACGTTAAAGATTGAACAAAAAAACCTCTTATGCGCCAAGTCATAAAATAAGAGTGTTCCATTAAAGACCTTTACGACATAAAACTTGATAGTCTCATATCTAATGTCTAAAATCTAATATTTATAACAATGGAAACTCTAAAACAAAAAACCGTCGCCGACCTGGTTACCGAAAACATAAAAACTGCTCATATCTTTAAAAAACACGGCATTGATTTTTGTTGTGGTGGTGGCATTAGTATTGAACGTGCCTGTGAAAAAAAAGGGATAGACGTTGAAACGCTTGAAGAAGAACTCATTCAAACCCTTGCTGATAACGACCGCTCATACAACTACAAATCCTGGGCTCCAGACTTTCTTGCCGATCATATTACTAATGTACATCATAACTATGTAGAAGAAAATTCAACCCTGCTTTTACAATATGCTAACCGCGTGATGAAAGTTCACGGTCACCATTATACAGAGCTTGTTGAAATCAACGATTTGGTGCGTCGTGTTGTTGGTGAACTTGCAAGTCATATGAAAAAAGAAGAATTAATACTTTTTCCTTTTATCAAAAAAATGGTTTCTGCTCAAAAAGAGGGCACTACCCTTCCCAGACCTCATTTTGGAACCGTAAATAACCCCATAGCCCTGATGGAAGAAGAACATGACGCAGCAGGAGAATTATTTCGTGAGATAGCCGAATTATCAAATAATTATACCCCACCCCCAAGCGCCTGCAACACTTACAAAGCTTTTTATGCCAAACTGGAAGAATTTGAAAACGACCTCCATTTGCACGTGCATCTGGAAAACAACATTCTTTTTCCTAAAGCAAAAACGATTGAAAAAGAAATCCTTCAGTAATCAATAAAAATTAAAACAGACAATTCTTTTTGCATTTATATGATGGTTTGTGTCTAAACAAAAAGAAGGCTGGCAAAGGCAAGGAATTTACCTTGCCTTTGTGCTTTTTAATGCGTTATTTTTTTGTTGAAAACTTTGTTAATAGCTATTTAAGATATTATCATCTTTTATTCATTTAATCCTTAATTTTAAAATCAAGTTGTTAATCTTTAAACCTTAAAATTATGGAAATAAATCAGGAAATACTCTCAGACATTGTGGTTCACATGAAATATGCCCGTTATTTACCGGAGCATCACCGCCGGGAGGTATGGCAGGAAATCTGTGATCGTTATGAAGGCATGATGCTTGATAAATACCCCAGACTCACTTCTCAAATCCTTGAAAATATGAAGCTGGTGCGTGACAAAAAAGTGCTTCCCTCCATGCGTGCTATGCAATTTGCGGGTCCGGCCATTAACCGCAATCACAGCCGTATTTACAACTGTGCGTATTTACCTGTTGATGATATATATGCTTTTTCTGAAACTATGTTCCTATTACTGGGAGGCACCGGTGTGGGCTATTCAGTACAAAAACACCACGTAGCTAATTTGCCTCCTATTAAAAAAGGAAGTAAACGAAGAAAATTTTTAGTTGGAGATAGTTTGGAAGGCTGGGCAGATGCAGTCAAAGTATTATTGAAATCCTACTTTGGTATTCATGAATCCAAACCCGATTTTGATTTTTCAGACATTCGACCCAAAGGGAGCCGCCTCGTCACTGCCGGCGGAAAAGCACCCGGTCCCGAACCTCTGAAAATCTGCATCGCCCACCTATCAGCTATTTTAGAACGAAAAGAAGACGGTGAACAACTCACCCCCTTAGAGTGTCACGACATGATGTGTCATATTGCCAATGCTGTGCTCGCCGGTGGTATCCGTCGTTCAGCGATGATTGCTCTATTCTCCTATGACGACGAGGATATGCTCACAAGTAAATTTGGCCCCTGGTGGGAGTTAAATGAACAACGAGGTCGCGCTAACAACTCGGCGGTATTACATCGCGACAGCATCACTGAGCGGGAATTTTTTGACTTGTGGATAAAAATTGAACTCAGTGGCAGTGGCGAACCCGGCTTTTACTTTACCAACAATATCGACTGGGGCACCAACCCCTGTTGTGAAATTGCCTTGCGTCCTTTTCAGTTCTGTAATTTATGTGAAGTGAATGTGAGCAATATCGAAAACCAGCAAGACCTCAATGAGCGTGTGGCCACGGCTGCTTTTTTGGGAACCTTGCAAGCAGGCTATACCAATTTTCACTACTTGCGAGAAAAATGGAAAACCCACACTGAAAAAGACGCCCTCATTGGCGTGGGAATGACCGGAATTGCTTCAGGAAAACTTAAAAATCTAAATTTGGATGAAGCTGCTACAATTGTAAAAAAAATCAACGAAAAAGTTGCTGCACTCATTAATATCAATATAGCAGCACGCACAACCACCATCAAACCCTCAGGAACCACCTCATTGGTATTGGGCACCTCTTCGGGTATTCACGCCTGGCACAACGACTTTTACGTCCGTCGCATTCGCATTGGGAAAGACGAGGCGCTGTGTAAATACCTGATCATTCACCATCCGGAACTCATTGAGGAAGACTTGCTCAATTCCAAACAAATGATTGTTTGCATTCCTCAAAACGCTCCTCAAGGAGCCATCACCCGTCACGAAGACACTATGCAGTTGCTGCAACGCATCGCCAAATTTAATGAACAATGGATTAAAAAAGGCTACCGCCACGGTGAAAACGACAACAATGTGTCTGCCACCGTTTCCATTAAACCCAACGAATGGGGCAAAGTGGGCGAATGGATGTGGCACAACAAATCCTCATACAATGGATTGAGTGTTTTGCCTTTCGACAATGGCAATTACCAGCAAGCACCTTTTACAGACAGTACAAAGGAAGAATTCCAGAAAATGGAAGCCAAACTCCACAACATCGACCTGCGTAATGTGCTGGAATTTGAAGACCAAACCGACCTAAAAGCTGAAGCTGCCTGTGCCGGTGGTGGATGTGCTGTCGTGTAGTAAATAGTGGGTAGAGATGAGTTCATTTACTTACTCACCTCTGTTTACTCACAACTATTCACTTTTTTTCGTACGTTTGTAGCTATGTTTTCCAAAGCCTGTGAATATGGCATTCGCGCCACTTTGTATGTAGCCGCACAATCGCTGCAGGGCAAGCGCGTAGTATTGCCTGAAATTGCCAAAGCCATTGATTCGCCAGAGCCTTTCACGGCCAAAATACTGCAGCAATTGGCCAGAGCTAAACTCATTCAATCTAATAAAGGCCCAAATGGTGGGTTTTCTCTTAGTGAAGGTAATTTGGAACACATCAAACTCAAAGACGTAGTGCTGGCCATTGATGGTGAAAGTCTTTTTACTGAATGCGGTCTAGGCCTAAAAACTTGCGACGAAAACGCCCCCTGCCCTATTCATAATACCTTCAAACCCATTCGCACCCAAATCATTGCCATGTTAGAAACCACTTCTTTAAAACATCTTTCAGAGAAGCTGGACGCAGGAGAGACTGTTTTGAAAGTGTAATAATTTAATTATCATCACTTTTAATTTTCTTTTGTAACCCTTGTTGGTTTAAGGTTCCATCAGGGCGTATTTCTGTGTGTCTGATTTCACCTCCGCTGGTTCCCACCTCTTTAGCTGCAAATGCAGTAGCAATTGCAATCAAAATAACCAGTATATACCCATATATAGCCCATTTCATTTTTTTAATAGCCAAAATAAGTGTTATTAATGAAATGCCCCCCAAAACCAGCATCATTGTCAAAAACACTTCTGCTTTGTCTTCGTGAGTTTCAATGTATTGTTCGCTGATACCGGGTAAATTTTCTACAAGGTCTTCTGCCCCTTCACCGGTATAATTTGCCGCGATTGCCATCAAGGCACTAAAAATAAAAATGGCTAGTGCAGTTTCTTTTACCTGGTCTTTTCGCAATAAAAAACCAAACAACAATACGAAAATCCCGATTGCCAAACCAATCACAGGAAAATGGTTTAATGCTAAATGTAGATGCGTATCATTCATTATCTATTTTTTTGTCATTATACTCCTTAAAGGTAAGAATAAAATTTGCAATAAAGATAAAAAGGTCTTTATTTATTCTTATATTTGCGAAAACAAATGATTATGGTAGACAGACCTTATTACGTTCGGAAAGAAATCAACCGATTGCGCAAGGAAAAGAATGCAATTATTCTGGCTCATTACTATCAGGAAGAGGCGATTCAGGACTTAGCAGACTTTGTGGGCGATAGCTTGGAGCTGGCGCGAAAAGCCGCTCAAACCGATGCTGACATTATTGTCTTTGCAGGGGTTTATTTTATGGCTGAAACGGCAAAAATCATCAACCCCCATAAAAAAGTACTCCTCCCCGACCTTTTGGCAGGCTGCTCGTTGGCAGACAATTGCTTGCCTCACGATTTTGCTGCCTTTAAATCAAAATACCCCCATCATAAAGTGGTGACATACATCAATACCTCTGCTGATATCAAAGCAATGAGCGATTATGTGTGCACCTCATCCAATGCCGAAAAAATCATACGATCGCTGCCCGAAGAGCAGCTGCTTATATTTGCTCCCGACAAAAACCTGGGAGCTTATTTAAATAAAATTACCAGTAGAAATATGGTTCTTTGGGAAGGAAGTTGTATTGTTCATGAAGCCTTTTCAATAGAAAAACTTATTGATCTTGTTATAGAGTATCCCGGGGCAAAGATTGTTGCTCATCCCGAGTCTGAAGAAGCTGTTTTACGAATTGCCCACTGTATAGGTTCAACATCACAAATGAGAGACTACATCACAAAAAGTCCTGCCCATACATTTATTGTGGCTACTGAAGCCGGCATATTGCACCAATTGAGCAAAGAAGTGCCAGGAAAAACATTAATTCCGGCACCTTCTCAGGAAGACAACAGCTGTGCCTGTAGTGAATGTGCTTTTATGAAAATGAACACACTTGAAAAGGTCTATCACTGTTTGCGGGATGAAACACCTGAGGTGCTTGTAGAAAGTTCTCTGGCAGCGGAAGCCCTTAAGCCTATCGAACGAATGCTTCAAATGTCCTAAATTATGAAAACGGATGTTTTAATTGTAGGCTCCGGCATTGCAGGTTTGGCTTTTGCGATTAAACTCGCAGAAAAAAAACCAAAAATACACATCACTCTCGTTACAAAAGCCGATCGTTTTGAAAGCAATACAAAATATGCGCAGGGTGGTATTGCAGGGGTAATGGACAGTGTTCAGGATGATTTTGAAAATCACATTAATGATACACTTAAGGCCGGTAAGGGTTTTTCAAATATTCAAACCGTGCGAATGGTGGTAGAAAAGGCTCCCGAGCGTTTAAATGAATTGATAGAATGGGGAACCCCTTTTGATAAAACCCCTGATGGGAACTGGGATTATGGCCTTGAAGGTGGACACAGTGTCGCCCGAATTCTGCATTATAAAGACCAAACCGGACTCGCACTGGAAAAAGCGCTCTTGCAGCAACTCAAACGTTTTAAAAATATTCATTTTTATACTGAATTGTTTGCTGCAGAATTGCAAGTTAAAAACAACCGATGCATTGGCGCACGCTTTTTAGATTTAAATAAGCAGTCATTTAGTATTCAGTCAAAAATCACTTTTCTTGCCACCGGTGGCAGCGGTCAGGTATTTTCTAAAACAACCAATCCATTAATAGCCACCGGCGACGGCCTGGCCATGGCCTCACGAGTAGGTGCTGCTATTTCAAATATGGCTTTTTATCAATTTCACCCCACAGCACTAGCCGTAGAAGAATGCAATCCGGTGTTTTTAATTACTGAAGCCTTACGTGGTTTTGGAGCCCACCTTATCAATTCTAAAGGAGAGCGTTTTTTATTTAAGAATCTCCCTGCAGGCGAACTCGCCACTCGTGATGTGATTAGCGAAGCCATTTTTAGAGAAATGCAAGACAGTAACACAGATTGTGTTTGGTTGGATTGCAGACACATTGACCCCAAAGCACTCCAAAATCATTTTCCGAATATTATTCAACAATGCAAACAACAACACATTGACCTATTCAATGAGCCCATTCCCGTTGCCCCTGCAGCCCATTATCAATGCGGTGGCATAAAAGTCAATCATCAAGGAAAAACCACTATTAATAATCTTTATGCCAATGGAGAATGTGCTGCAACAGGATTGCACGGAGCCAACCGTCTGGCATCAAATTCACTTTTGGAAGCCCTGGTATTTGCCCATGAAGCAGCCGTGACTATTGCCAAAGAAATTGAGTCTGTAAAAACTCCTGAACCCGAAGTTTTGACCGAAAAAAATCAATCCAAAAAACCGGCTCCAACATCTGTAAAAATATATCATTTAAAAAGTAAATTACAGCAATTGATGTACCGCTTCTATTTAAACAAAAGTCTGAAACAGCCTTTAGAACCTTTTGGCGCTGAAATCGATTGTTTGTTTTCCAAAATAAATGACATGTCCAGTCACTATAGTGAAAGCATACCTCTTTGGGAACTAAAAAATATGGCAGAAACTTCGAGACATATTATTGATGATACCTTATATGAATAGATGGATACCCATAACATTTGTGTTGTTGAGTGCGGCATTCTTGCTGTTCTCCTGGGGTATCTACCTGGATGAAAATAACTATGAGAATAAACCTGCCGGCTATGATTCTGAATTGCAAAAAGAAGGTCGCTTGGTTTGGCAAAAGCACAACTGTCACGTCTGCCATCAACTTTATGGATTGGGGGGTTTTTTAGGTCCAGACCTAACCAATGTAGCTGATAAAGGATATTTCTATATGGATGCTTTCCTAAAAACCGGAACCGCATCTATGCCCTCTTTTGACCTTTCGGAAGAAGAAACAAAGCAACTCTTTGAGTTTCTAAAAGCCACCAATGCCAGTGGTTCTTCCAATCCCAAGGATTACGAGAAATTGTGGAGCGGAATGATTGAACAATAGTTGTGAATTGATTTGCGGCTAAAAATTATGAAGAACCTCAAAGCAAATTCCGGTAATCTTTTTATAATCACCGCCTTAATTTTGTTAATAGGAAATGTGGTTTTTGGTTTTTTGGGTTCGCTGGTTTATCGTTATCCAGAGTTTTTAAAAGACAGTATCGGCTTGTCAGGGTTGCGCCCTATGCATGTATCAGCCGGTATTTTCTGGATTTTGTTGGCCGCAACCGGAGCCATTTACCGTTCGCTTGAAGAAATCACAAAGCAACATAATCACAAGCGATTGTCACTTCTTCATTGGGTATTGTGGTGTTTAGCTCTTATTGGAATTTACTACTCCTATTTTACCGGCAAATTTGGAGGAAGGGAATATTGGGAATACCCACCCGAATTTGCCATTTTCATTGGGTTGGCATGGGTATTGTTTTTAGCGGTATTCATCATACAGGTGCGCACCATCAAAAAATGGCCGGTTTACATCTGGATGTGGCTCACCGGCATCGTGTATTTCCTGTTTATCTTTGTAGAAAACTATCTTTGGGTAATTCCTTATTTCAGAGAATCGTTTGTCAAAGATATGGTCATCCAGTGGAAAGCCACAGGGAGTATTGTGGGGTCATATAATATGCTGGTCTATAGCACCGCTTTTTATGTGATGGAACGCATCAGCAAGCAGGTCAACACCGGATTTAACAACTGGGCATTTGCTTTGTTTTTCCTCGGTTTTTTCAATATGCTGTTCAATTGGGGGCATCATTTGTATTTGGTGCCCACCAATTCTACCATCCATTATGTGGGTTATTTGGTAAGTATGACTGAATGGGTTTTCTTCATCAAAATCATCTACAACTGGAAAAAACAAATCACTCAGGCAGAAACACACTTTCATTACTTTCCTTACCGTTTTATACTGGCTTCTAATTTTTGGTTATTTGTTAACCTTACAATCGCTTTGTTAATGTCGATTCCCGTGATTAATTTGTATATGCATGGCACTCATTTTATAACGGCCCATGCCATGGGAACCACTATAGGCATTAATACGATGATTTTATTGGCTGCTGTCTTTTATTTTTTGTTACCCGATACCAAACACCACCAGACCCCATGGTTAAAAGCAGGGTTTTGGGGTGTACAAATTTCGTTGTTCATTTTCCTCTGTGCCTTGATGGCTATGGGTGTTATCAAAAGTATTTGGTTTTTTGAGGAACCACAGGCTTCTTTTTCTGAAATGATGCTACGTTCCGGGTTTTGGATCGTTTTATTTTTAATTTTTGGAACCACTTTAATGCTGTCATTTTTAGTATTAATAAGTAAATTACTATGTTGCTGCTACAAGAATGCAAAAATTTTCAATTTAAAAGAATAGCCTATACAGCCTCTTAAACTAAAAATTCATTTATTTCTTTATCTCATATGACCCCAATCATATACAAAACTATCTTTGAGTCATCAAAAAAACATTCATTTTATCAACCAAAATAAATCAATTTATGAAATTCTTTTATTCTAAGTCAACCGTCCTTTTTGGGATTTTTTTATCATTCCAGTAGGATTAATCTCTTGTGAAAAAACTGAAAAAAAACCAACCGCTTCAATAGATATGAAAACTCAAGGTACTCTTGAGGCTACACTAACCCCTCCACCCAATGTGCCAAGACCTTTCGAAAATCGTTCAGCGAAAAAATTTATTGTTGAAATGGAAATCCTTGAAATGGAATCTTAAATTTCCAATGGAGTAACTTGTCGTTTTTGGATCTTTGGCGGGATAGTTCCCGGCTCTTTTATTAGAGGAAGAGTTGGTGATGAAGTAGAATTTACTCTTAAAAACCACCGAGACAATAAACTTCCCCACAAAATTGACTTGCATGCTGTGACCGGTCAAGGTGGAGGCGCAGAAGATTCTTTTGTGGCTCCGGGACATCAAAAAAGGTTTTGCTTTAAATGTAAACCCTCAGCGCATTAAATACTATTGTGACTGGTTCTGGAAAAACCAATTGTTGCCTCATTTTGAAACAGAAGAAAAATACATTTTCCCCATTCTTGGAGAAGAAAACAATTTGGTAGAACAGGCATTGGATGAACACGGGCAACTCAGAGCTATGTTTGAACAAAAAGTAGCCGACACAGATACCCTCTCGCAAATAGAGAGCTTGCTAAACAACCACATGCGTTTTGAAGAACGGGTGTTGTTCAACACCATTCAGGAAGTGGCTACTGAAGAAGAATTACAATTACTGGAAGAAGTTCATAAAGAGGAAAATACTTGTGAGGTCTGGACTGAGGAATTCTGGATTTAATTGAGTATATTTAACCTACCCATTTTAGTTGCTCCATTCAGAAACCTTTTTTAACATGAGCATTCCTAGGTCATACGAAACAGTCACAGAAGCGGTTAATGACTTGCAAAAAAGGGGGTATACAATCAATTTCAATTTGTGGACTGATAAGGCGTGTATCGTTTGCGGGGAAAGCTCCCTCTGCTTGTCTCCAGACGAATTTGAAATTGACGAACAATACCGCTTTGAAGGGATGACAGACCCCGGTGATGAAATGATTGTAATGGCAATTTCATCCAGAAAACATTTGGTCAAAGGACTCGTAGTAAATGCTTTTGGGATGTATTCAGACGAGTTGACCGCAAAAATAACCAAACACCTTTAGAAACTTTTAAAAAATAGTGTATGGATATCATTGAAACACTCGTCGCTTTTTTTCAAAAACCGGAAGAAGTAACCAAAGACAAAACCCCGGAAGGTATCTGCTCTCTTTGTTGGGGATATCAAAAATATGACGGAAAAATAAGGACGCTGTTAAAGGACAAACAAATTGATGTCAACAATTACCAAGAACGGTACACACTAATTAGAGACTTTGTTGTCAACCATATTGATGGAATCAAACTAAGAGAAAGCCTCATTGAACCTTGCGAAGATTGCAAATCCAGGAATCAAGAAGTTGAAAAATAGCTTAGTATGAAACGGAACATTCAAGCCCACATCGGTCTGGCAATGTTTTACTTTTTGATTGTCGCCATTTTGGGTAGCTTGCTGCGTTTATTTGTATTTGTACATCTACCGGCCACTTACCGTTTTCTGGTTCATACTCACTCCCACGTCGCTTTGCTGGGATGGGTGTATGTGGCTCTCACCTCCCTTATTTATAAACTTTATCTTGAAAAAGAAAATACAGCCCTATTTTATAAACGCTTATTTTGGTTTACCCAAATCACGATTGCCGGTATGTTGTTTAGCTTTCCATTTCAGGGCTATGCGGTGTTTTCTATTGTTTTTTCCACACTTTTTTTAATTGCCAGTTATTTTTTTGTGTGGTTATTTTTCACCAAATCATCATCCAAATCAAAAAACTTGTTTTCCTATAAACTCATAAAATCATCTCTTGTTTTTATGGTTTTTTCTAGTTTGGGCCCCTGGGCACTGGGAGCCATCATGAATACATTGGGAAGTTCATCCATCTGGTATAAAATTGCCATTTATTTTTATTTACATTTTCAATACAACGGCTGGTTTGTTTTGGCACTACTTGGCATTTTGTTTTACTTTTTGGAATCCTATGGCTTTTTTGTAAATAAAACACATCAAAAACGCGGGCTTTGGCTGTTGAACAGTAGTGTGGTTCTCACGTTTTTTCTCTCTGTTTTATGGGTAAAGCCCCCTGTATATATTTACTTACTCGCCGGCATTGGTGCCTTATTACAAGCAGTAGTATTTGTTATTTTGTTCTTATGGGTTATCCCTATTTGGAAGGATTTCACATCAAAGCTTGTTCCGGGAGTTGGCGTGATGTTGTTATGGGCGGGAGTACTTTTAGCGTTTAAAATTGATTTGCAGTTGATTTCGGCTATTCCTTATGTAGCTATGTTGGCTTGCCACACCCCAGATTTTGTAATTGGTTATCTACATATGGTTTTTTTAGGGGTTGTCACATTGGTGTTGTTTGCATTTTTAAAACAAATAGGCTTATTAAAAATCCCAAAATTTGCACTCATCCTATATTTAATCGCTTTTTTATGTACTGAAATTTTGCTCTTTTACAAAGGCACCGCAATATGGTTAAGTTTTTCGATTATTGAAAGTTATTATCACCTTTTAGCCGGTGCTAGTATTCTGTTTGCTGTGGTTTTATCAATTCTTTTTGCAAAAAATATTAATTGTAAAACAGAAAGTACGTCTCCTTAAAGACACTCGAATAAAGTACTAAATCACTATTCATTTTCAGACATCACCATCCCACTCAAAACACCTTTGCAAACCATTTCTCCTCTAGAATTGGTCATTTTGACGTTGCATTTCAATTTTTGAAACCGAAAGTAAACCAACTCCGAAGTTACTGTTACCGTTTCCTCTGGAAATACAGGTTTGAGGAATTCGACTTCACTTTCAGCCAAAGCCACCTGAAAACCGGAAGCCATTGATAAGTCCTGCAATTGCTCTCTTTGCAAATAAATACCCAAACAAACCAAACCAATCTGTGCCATACACTCGATTAAAATTACTCCGGGTGTAACTGCAAAGTCTTTAAAATGTGAACTATAAAACACCTCATCTTTATGAAAGGTGTAACTACCTGTGACATCATTCTCAGAGATTTCCTCCAGAGTATCCACAAACAGAAAGTCATTTCCGTAAGGTAATTGCGCTATGATTTCTTCCATTGTCATCTTGTTATGGTTTATTATAGCAATGATTAAAAGTTTTAATTTTTACTAATCACTGTTACTGAATACTGTGTGCCCCTTATCTCAGACTCTCCCCCCCATCCACTTTAATAACAGAGCCATTAATCCAAGCGGCTTCGTCTTTGCACAACAGATAAACTACATTGCCCACATCATGTGGTGTAGTAAGCCGGTTGAACGGGTTCTTTTTCAAGGATCTTTCAGCATAGGTTTCACTCCCGGGAATGGCTCTGAACGAAGGCGTATCTACCGCTCCCGCCTGAATACAGTTAGAAGTGATACCCAGTTTTGCAAACTCCACGGCCATATTACGGGTTATAGCTTCCAGCGTTGCCTTTGCAGCCGAGACAGCCGCATAATAGGGCCAGGCCTTGGTGTTACCCTCACTGGTAAAAGAAACTACCCGTGCTGACTCGCAAAAGAGTTCTTTATCAATAACGGCACGCGTCCAGTCATACAAGCTGATAGCCATCGCATCGATTGTAATGTGAAAGTCTGCATTTTGTAAGCTACTTTCAGTGGTTGCATTCATAGGTTTTAAATTGCCTTTGGCGATACTGTGCACAAGAACTCGCACGGTTCCGGTTTGTCCCACCGATTCTTTCAGGGCCTCTAAAATGTGGTTTCTAGTCTCCACTTTCAATCCGTCTTCGTTAAAGGTGATGACGTTGATTCCGTTTTCGCGTAAGCGTTCAAACTCCTTATGTATTTGTGGTAGCATTTCCTTGCGGTCACGATGCACAATACACAAATGCATACCGTGTTGTGCCAGTTTTTTGGCTGTTCCCAGACCCAGGCCGCTACTGCCACCCAGTATAAGTGCCCAATAATTTTTATTTTTAAAATCCATACTCTTCTTTTGTAATAAGTTTAATCAGACTAAGTTTTTAATAAACTTTTTAATTAACAAATCCTTTTCTTAGTGATTTCTTAGAGTCTTTGAGCCTTAGTGGCAAAAAAATGAACAAAATCACTAAGTTTACACAAAGGAGTAATTTAATGAGACTTTACTTTATATCTCATACTTTATTTCATTTACCATTTCAACAAAGCCTGTTGTGCAGAAAAACCGGGTCCGAAACTGAGCAGCAATCCATACTCGTTTTTAGTGATTTGCTTGTCCATAAAACGCTCCAGGACATAGAGTACCGTAGCACTGCTCATATTGCCAAACAAACGCAACACTTCTTTAGTATCCTCAATGTTTTTACCCATTTCACCAAAAAGCGCATCGACAGTTTCCAGAATTTTACGGCCACCGGGATGAAAAATCAAATGGTTGATATCTTTAATCTTCAGGTTGTTTTGCTCCAAAAAAGGATGAATAATTTTTGGAAAATGACCGGCTATTGTTTCAGGCACTTGAGGGTCTAATACCATTTTGAGCCCGTCGTTTGTGAGTTCAAAGCCCATCATTTTTTCGGCATCAAAGAAGTGGTACATATTTGTATCGATGAGTTGAGGACCCATAGTTTTTTCTTCAGAACTCAAAAGTACACAAGCTGCACCATCTCCAAAAATAGCTGCACTCACAATATTTGCCATGGAGTAATCATTGAGTAGAAACGTTGCTGTGGGGCTTTCAACCGCAATCACAGCAGCGCGCTTACCGGGATTGGCCTGAAGGAATTGCTTTGCATAAATGAGTCCTGAAATGCCGGCTGCACAACCCATTTCAGTAACAGGCAAACGCACAATATCCTGACGAAGTTGCAAGCGGTTAATCAAATAGGCATCCAACGAAGGAATCATAATACCGGTACAACTCACCGTGATGATATAATCGAGAGAATCTGCTCTCCATCCTGCTTTGGTAAGTGCTTTCAACAACACCTTTTCTCCTATTTTTACTGCTTCACGCGAATAAATTCGGTTGCGTTCCTCAAAAGAGGATTGTGTAAAAACTTCTTCCGGATTCATAATAGAATAGCGTTTATCAACTGCCGCATTTTCAAAAATCTTGAGCGCCTTTCGTTTTAAACGATTGTCTTGACCGGTCATCCAGGCATCTACAAAAGGAAGGATGTCCCGGGTTTCCCTAAAATAATCCGGCATTTGTGAACTTACGGTATGTATTTTAACACTCATATCTTTTTAAGTATCCATTGCCATCTGAAAGCCCATTTGTAATTGATGCTGTGTTTTACTTTTGAAAAATGGCTTGTTAAACTTTCTAATTCAGTTTTTTTAAATCCACGTAGTATTGATATCAGACCGTCATGCTTTGCAATGGGGCTTTTAAGAAAAAAAAATCCGTACAACCTAAACAGTTGGTATGCCCAATTGGAGCGTTCCAGGTCATTGATAACAATCCCGAGTTTTGCTGTTTGAATGCAATTTTCTAAAATACGCTTTATTTCATTGCTTTTAAAATGATGCAATGTTAAAGTAAATAGAAAAATATCTGTTTGATGGTTTTTAAAATCCTGTGAAAATACATCGAGAGCTTTGTAGTTTATTTCAGGAAAAGAAGCTGTATTCTTTTTGGCTAGCTCAATGGTTTTTGGGTTGATGTCGATGCCATACAACTTCCAGTTTTTATTATTTTTAAGGGCATATTCAGCACATTTCTTTAGGGTTTCTCCATCTCCACAACCCACATCTGTGATGGCAAGTGGTGTGTTTGATTTGTGATGTTTTTCTAATTTGAGAATTCCATCAATAGTTATGTTATTGCCGCCCAGAAAAGTATTGACGTGGTTTATGTCCCTGTATGCTTTGAGCAATTCCTGCTTATCGATTTCGGGATGATCCATCAATTCGGTTTGGCTTGTTCTATGGTTTGTATTTTTAAACATATTCTTAAAAGGGTTGACCGTGAGTTTTTGAGATTAAAGAGGGAATGAGCTTTTTCAAATAACTGTTAAGCCTTATTCCTGTTGTGAGTAAAGCCGGATTCATGACTATTTTTTGGAGCATCGATCCTGTCTGCAATCTCCCTAAAAATTCTTTTTCCCATTTTGAAACGTATAATTTTTCAAGTTCAGCCTGTGAAGTGTTGTTGTTTTCAATAAAGATTTCAGCAAGGATTTTGGCGCTTTTGATAGCCATTGCCATACCGTTTCCGCAAAGTGGATGAATGAGTGAGGCACTGTCTCCAATCATAAAAATATGATTTTCGACGGGATTTTTTCTTTCGAAAGAGATCTGACTGATTGTAAGCGGCTTTTCAAATACAGAAACCGCCTCACTAAAAAATGAATTCAGATGGGGGTTTTTACGCATAACTTTTTCTTGAAATTCCTCAATGTTTTTATACTGTTTAAAAACAGGATAGGTTACCAGATAACAGCAATTCACGTGGTTGTTTTCCACTTTAGACAAACCGGCATAGCCTCCCTTAAAATGATGTAAGGCAACCAAGTCATCAGCAAAGGATGCTTTGTAATGTGCTTTGACCGCCAGCCAGGGTGTTTTCTTTAGGATAAAACTTCGGTTAAGCACTTTATCTAGGTTGGAACGCTTTCCAAAAGCACCAATCACATACGTTGCCTGAAAATGTTTTTTGCTTAAGGTTTCCAACACAAAATGCGTATGTTGAAATTGTATATCTGTAATGGTTTCAAAGGCTATCGCTGCTTTTTGACCTACTTTTTCAAAGAGATAATGATCCAAACAAAACCTGCTTATGCCAAAACCGCCTAAGGCCAGGTTTATTTCTGCTTTTTTTCCGGTGTGATTGGTAAGAAGGAGTTGGTTGATATGTTTGGCTTTTAATTGAAAAGGGTCAATTCCTAGGAATTTCAGATAAGGCAACACTTCATTTGAAATATATTCACCACATACTTTGTGGTTTGGGTAGGTGTTTTTCTCAAAAACGATAACCTGAAAACCGCTTTGACTTAAATGTAAGGCTGCCGTGAGACCGGCCAAGCCGCCTCCAACAATCGCAAAATCATACCTCTTTTTCATCACTTTAAAAATACACAATTAAATAAGCTTAAAAACAAAAAAGCCGAATACAGTTTGAATGTATTCGGCTTTAAATAAATTAAACAAGAGTTTAGTTTTCTCCTGCTTCTTTTTTAGCGTCTTCGATCATTTTTTCGTTAGGAACGATTGCCACATTTACTCTGCGGTTTTTAGCACGACCCTCGGGAGTGCTGTTATCGTGAGTTGGGGCGTCGGGTCCATACCACTGAGTAGTAAATCTACCGCTGCTTATTCCCTTGCCTTGCAAATAATTAGTTACAGCTTGAGCTCTGTTTTTTGACAAAGTCATATTAAACTCATAAGGGCCGGTACTATCTGTATGTCCAACAACCAAAATATTGGTGTCTGCATATTCTTTCATCACGCCCGAGAGTTTATCGAGGTTAGTGCGGGATTGCTCATTCAAATCATATTTGTTAGTAGCAAAATAAACGCCGCTTCCTTCATCAAAAGTGATGACGATTGCATCATCAATGCGTTCTACCTGAGCCCCGGGAATTTCTTCCTCAATTTTTTGGGCTTGTTTGTCCATTTTGTTTCCAATAAGCACACCGGCGGTACCTCCCACGACGCCACCAATCACACCACCAATCACTTGATTGTTTTTACTGCTGCCAATTTGGTTTCCAATAATTGCTCCCAAAACAGCGCCACCGGCAGCACCAATCACACCACCTTTTTGTGCATTGCTCGCATTTTTGGTAGCCTCACAAGACGACAAAGCACCAATAAATGCGATAGATAAAACTAGTATTCCGGTTTGTTTTAATAATTTTCTCATAATGTTTATAATTTAGTAAAGTTTAAATTTAATCTAAAGGGTTTTCCGTCAAATGTTAAATTTTGTTGCCAGGTCATATTGGTTTCAGACAATTGAGCCAGTCGCATTCTAAAACCTTGATTGGTTTCAGATTTTCCACGTTCATCGGTTGGTTTTAAAAGGAAATCATAATAACCTGTTGATGCATCAATTTCCTGAATGGTAAAAATAAAATATCTGTCACCCACATTACAACCCGCAGAACCTATGGTATAAATACCGGTATTGTTGTTTGGGATAAATCGCCAAGTACTGCCTTCAAAACACTCTTTTGATTCATCACCCAGAAGGTTTATTTTATATTGGCCACTTTCACTGTAAGTTACAGTGTTTAAAACCCACTCCCCTTTCATTATTTTTTTGGAGTCTTTTACGGCTTTCGGGCTTGCACAGGCAAATAGAAGCGCACTGATTGTTAGTAATAAGATTATTTTTTTCATAGTGGTTATAATTAATTAGTTTTAAATTTAAGCAAATTTCGGTAAAAATACCAAGGATGTTCGCTTTGTTATTAAGATATTAACATTTACTTAAAAAATAATTAAATAATTTATTAATAATTAAGAAGTTCTACTAATTCTTTTTCAAATCTGTTTTTTGCCAAATACATGGTTTCGAGTGCTGCTGCAAATGGAATGGGTGTTTCTAAACTTGCTACTCGTCTAACGGGAGCATCCAATTGCTCAAAACAGTTTTCGGTAATTATTGCTGAAAGATCTGAGGCAATACCGCCAAACAAGCTATCTTCTTGAAGAATAATCACTTTACCTGTTTTTTTAACTGAAGCAAAAACAGACTCAGTATCCAACGGTTGCAATGTTCTCAAATCAATTAAATCTGCTTTGATTTCTGAATTTTTCTCCAGAGTTTCCATTGCCCAGTGAACTCCGGCTCCATAAGTAATTACAGTTACATCCTTACCTTCCTTTAAAAGAGCCGCTTTTCCTAAGGGAAGGGTGTAATAATCAGTGGGCACGTCTTGATAGACACTGCGATACAACGCTTTGTGTTCAAAGAACAACACGGGATTGGGGTCTTCAATACTGGTTGCCAACAATCCTTTTGCATCAAAAGGAAAGGCAGGGTAAACGACTTTTAGTCCGGGTGTTTTGGTAAACCAGGCTTCGTTAGTCTGACTGTGAAACGGCCCTGCACCCACACCGGCGCCACAAGGCATTCGCACCACCACATCAGCATTTTCGCTCCAGCGGTAATGGCTTTTCGCCAAATAATTCACAATAGGATTAAAGCCCGAAGAAACAAAATCTGCAAACTGCATTTCAATCACCGCTTTAAAACCGTTGATAGAAAGTCCCATTCCGGCAGAAACAATAGCCGATTCACAAATTGGGGTGTTGCGCACGCGTTCTTTTCCAAAGGTGCTGACAAAACCATCGGTAATCTTAAAGACTCCGCCATATTCTGCCACATCCTGACCCATAATGACCAGGTTATCGTGACGCTGCATACTTTGTTTTAATCCTTCAGAAATGGCATCAATTAAACGAATGTTTTTAGTTTCCTTATTTGGATTAATATCTTGATATACAAATTCTTTATATACATCATTTAACTCTTCCCTTTCAGATGATTCAATGGTGGGTTCTGCAAAAGCAAGTTCGAGATTTTCATCAATTTCTTCTTTAATTTCCTTTTTGAAGTTCTGAATCATTTCTTCAGAAAGGATTTCTGTTGCCAAAAGATATTTTTCATAATTTTCAACAGGATCCTTCAGCGCCCAGGCATCCATTAAATCCTGAGGGACATATTTGGTTCCACTGGCTTCTTCATGGCCTCGCATTCTGAAAGTGATAAACTCCAATAAAACAGGCCGCGGATGTTCACGCATGCTTTCCGCCAGTTCAGAAACTTTGGTAAATACTTCTAAGATGTTATTCCCATCAATTTGATGCGCTTCCATGCCATAACCCACTCCTTTGTCAATCATGTGTTTGCAGCGATACTGCTCGTTTGTGGGTGTTGAAAGTCCGTAGCCGTTATTTTCTATGCAAAACAAAACGGGCAAATCCCATACAGCTGCAACATTCAAAGCTTCGTGAAAATCACCTTCGCTGGTGCCGCCTTCACCGGTAAATACAGCGGTTACTTGCTTGTTTTTCTTTAGTAAATTTCCCAATGCAATCCCATCTGCAACACCCAACTGTGGACCTAAATGAGAAATCATGCCTACAATTTTATATTCCTGTGTTCCAAAGTGGAAAGAGCGATCTCGGCCTTTGGTAAAACCATTTGCTTTTCCCTGCCATTGTGAAAATAAACGGTGTAACGGAATGTCGCGACCGGTAAAAACCCCCAGGTTGCGATGCATAGGCAAAATATATTCTTCCTTTTTTAGTGCGGCAGTGACACCTGCGGCAATAGCCTCCTGCCCAATTCCGCTAAACCATTTTGATATTTTACCCTGACGCAAGAGTATGAGCATTTTTTCCTCAATCAGACGGGGTTTTAACATGCGTATGTAAAGGTCTATTTTTTGCGTCTTATCCAGAGTGTTTGATTCAAATTTTAGTATAGAATGTTCAGAAATGGTCGTGCTCATAGTCATGTTAGATTATTGTGTAAAAGTAGAAAAAAATGTTGTTTCAAAAGGTTTCAAAAACAAAAATAACGGGCAAATAAATGGTTTTAATTCCCCTAGTTTTTTGGTATCTTTGTATATAAATTTTTAAAATTTAGATGATGAATAATATTCCAAGTGTGGATTTAGCTGACTTTATAAGTGGAGATCCAAAAAGAAAACAAAAATTTGTAAACGAGATTGGTCGTGCTTATGAAGAGATTGGTTTTGTCTCCTTGAAGAATCATTTTCTTAATGATCAGCTTGTTGACGATTTATACAAAGAGGTAAAGTCTTTTTTTGCATTGCCGCTTGAAACCAAAAAGAAATATGAAATTGAAGGCTTGGGCGGGCAGCGTGGTTATGTTTCCTTTGGAAAAGAACACGCCAAAGGTAAAAAAGAAGGCGACTTAAAGGAGTTTTGGCACTTTGGTCAAGAACCTGCCGCAGATGCCAATCTCATTGATGAATATCCTGAAAATGTTCAAGTGAGTGAGTTACCCGATTTCAATAAAACTGGGATGGAAGCCTACAGAATGCTTGAAAAAACAGGTATCTATGTTTTGCGTGCTCTTGCGCTCTATATAGGCCTGGACGAATTTTATTTTGATCACTGGGCCAGTAATGGCAACAGTATATTAAGACCCATCCACTACCCTCCCATAACTGAAGAACCCAAAGGTGCCGTTAGAGCCGGAGCTCACGGAGACATCAATCTAATCACTTTATTGATGGGCGCTTCTACCGGCGGTCTTCAGGTTTTGAGAAAAGACGGAGTCTGGATGGATGCCATACCTGAAGAAGACGAACTCGTCATCAATGTGGGAGATATGCTTGAGAGACACACCAATAATAAATTGCGCTCCACCATTCACAGAGTGGTAAACCCACCTAAAGAAGAATGGGATAAGCCTCGTTACTCCATTCCTTTCTTTATGCACCCGCGTAGTGATATGCCTTTAAACTGCTTGCCGGAATGTATCGATGAAAACCACCCAAAAGCCTTTGAAGACATTACAGCCGGTGAGTTTTTATATGAGCGTTTGGTCGATATTGGATTGATCAAGAAATAGTTTGTTTGAAGTTATTAGTTAGTGGTATGCGGAATGTTTCTGTTTTTTTCATTCCAAATATTAAAAATCAACCCATCCAATGGATTTAAAAGACCAGTTAAAAAATTTATTTCCCGATCACGTAGAATCAGATCCGGTTCAGGATACTGATGAGGGCCCTAGAGAACTTTGGTTGCAGGACGACCCTTTGATTTGCAAATATGAAAAGCGCAAAGGGAAACCCATTACTATTATTGAAGGCTACACCGGTGCCGACCAAGATTTTAAACTACTTGCCAAAGAAATTAAAACCCAATTAAGTGTGGGCGGAAGCTTTAAAGACGAAAAAATAATCATACAAGGTGATTACCGGGATAAGATTATGGAAATGCTAAAAGCGAAAGGCTTTAAAGTAAAACGTGTGGGAGGATAAAATGGTTTCAGGTTTCAAGTTTCAGGTTTAAAAAACTTGAAAATTGAAACTTAAAACTAGAAACTAAAAGTATGAAAATACAAGCATCAGAACTCATATTAAACCCCAACGGAAGTGTTTACCATCTACAACTCCTTCCCGGGCAGGTAGCAGACACTGTCATTACCGTGGGTGATAGCGACCGGGTACAGGAAATCACAAAGCATTTTGATAGTATTGAATTTACTGTTCAAAACAGAGAATTTAAAACTCAAACCGGTAGCTACAAAGGAAAGCGTATTACCGTAATTTCAACCGGTATTGGAACTGACAATATCGATATTGTGCTCAATGAACTCGATGCAGTAGTAAACATTGATTTGAAAAAAAGAGATGTAAAAAAAGACCTTACCTCTTTAGATATTATTAGAGTAGGAACTTCGGGATCTATCAATCAAGAAGTACCACTTGACTCATTCCTCCTTAGTGAAATGGCCATTGGTTTTGACAGTCTGATGCATTTTTATGATTCTAAAGGTGTTGAAGAAAGGGAGGCCACACAAAAATTTATAGAGCACACCGGGTGGTTTTCTAAAAAATCAGAGCCCTACATCATTAAAGGTTCGCCGAAATTAATTGATATTTTTAAATCTGAACAAACAAAATCAGGAATCACCGCAACCAATATTGGTTTTTATGGTCCACAGGGACGGGTACTCCGCTTACCGCTTCAGGACCCAACAATCAATAACAAACTGGCTTCGTTTCAATACAAAGGTCTCAACATTACCAATATGGAAATGGAAACAGCAGGTATTTATGGGCTCTCAAAGTTACTGGGGCATCGTGCTGTATCCCTCAATGCACTGATTGCCAATCGTGTTACCGGCGAATTCAGTCAGAATCCTAAAAAACTAGTAGCCTCACTCATTGAATATTCCCTTGAAAGAATCACAAACGTTTAGTTACCAATGAAAAACTTCAAAATTGGCGGTGTGCCAGAGCATTTCAATTACCCTTGGTATTTAACGTTAAAAGACAAACAATACCATAAACAAGAGATCGATTTACGCTGGATTGATTTTTATGGTGGCACCGGTCAAATGAACAAAGCCTTGCGCAATAAAGAAATTGATATGGCGGTCATTCTTACTGAGGGTATTGTAAGAGATATTATCAAAGGAAACGAGGCTAAAATTGTTCAGGTGTTTGTAAAATCGCCTTTAATTTGGGGAATTCATGTTGCAGAAAACTCAAAATACCAAACAGTTTCAGACTTAAAAGGAACCAAGGCTGCCATTAGTCGGTTTGGTTCCGGTTCTCATTTAATGGCATTTATCAATGCTAAAAATCATCATTGGGATTTAGAAACCGATTTAAAATTTAAAGTTATTGATGACCTTGAAGGAGCTCTCAAAGGACTTCCCGAAGGAAAAGGTGATTACTTTATGTGGGAAAAGTTTACAACCAAACCTTATGTTGATCAGGGCATTTTTCGACGTGTTGGGAACTGCCCCACTCCCTGGCCTTGTTTTGTTATTGCGGTGCGAAATGACATCCTTGAAAACGACCCCCAAAGCATCAAAGCAATTTTAGACATCATCAATACAGAGACAGAGAAATTCAAAAGCTTCCCGGGTATTGATGCGCTGTTGTCCAAACGCTACCAACAAAAACTCGAAGATGTTCAAGAATGGCTTTCACTAACTGAATGGAGTCAACAAAATCTTACAGAAATTGAGCTAAATGAAGTGCAAAACCAATTGTTTGATCTCAAGCTCATTAATAAAAAAGTGCCTTCTGAAAAAATTATTGCTAAAATTTAAAAAAAGAATACCCAAAAACGCAACCTTTTTAAATCATCGACATCTAATTAGAAATAACCAATAGATCATGACCACTTTTTTAATAATTATCGGTGCGCTGGTTGCTTGTAACTTTCTGTTGTTGCACTTTAGTTGTAATGATGCCTCAGAATCAAAAACACCCGGCGAAGAATAAATAGAATTTAGTTTTAGTACTGTTACCACTCCCCCTTTACTTTTACCAGTTTATTTCCTTTTTACCTATGTCTTTCAAGTAAGCTTTTTCCCTTACTGATATAATAGTTTTTTTGAGCTATTTCAAAATAATCAATTTGGTGCCTATTCATAATTCACTTTTTACCACTCAGACACCAAGGACACAAGCTACACTAAGATTTTATCCTATTATTTCTTAGTGTTTTCTTAGTGTACTACGTGTCTTAGTGGTTCAATCTTCTTAATTTTATTTAAAAATATACTGACTAGAACAACATTTTAATTCATTTTTAAAATAACCATCTCTCAGATTTCACCACTCAATTTCCTGTTTCCCCTTTTCCTTTAAAAACGCATTTGCTTTACTGAAATGTTTATTTCCAAACCAAAATCCCCTGTTGGCGCTTAATGGCGATGGATGTCCTGATGTTAAAATCAAATGTTTGTTTGCATCAATAAGTTTTGTTTTCTTTTTGGCAAATCCGCCCCAAAGCATAAATACAACCCCTTCTTTTTCATTTGAAATGGTTTTTATAACCGCATCGGTAAACTGTTCCCACCCTTTGTTTTGATGGCTTCCGGCTTGGTGTGCTCTCACGGTAAGCGTGGCGTTTAACAAAAAAACACCTTGTTTCGCCCAGCGTTCCAGATTACCACTTTCGGGAATGGGTACTTCCACATCTTGTTGAATTTCCCTAAAAATATTTTGCAAAGAAGGCGGCTTCAAAACACCCTCATTAACAGAAAAACACAAACCATTGGCCTGCCCGGGACCGTGATAAGGATCCTGCCCCAAAATAACCACTTTCAATTCATCAAAGGAAGCGTGATCAAAAGCTGAAAAAATATGGGTTCCGGGCGGATAGCAAGTATGAAATTGGTATTCGTTTTTTACAAAAGCAACCAAATCCTTGAAATACGGTTTTTCAAATTCGGATTGTAGTTTTGCCTGCCAACTTTCTTCTATTTTTACCTCCATTATGCTTACTTTTACAAAAATAATCAGGCTTAAAATTACATAGAAAATTACGAATGGTTCAAATACATTCCAAAACACTTTTAGATCTTGAATTCCCTACTGTTTTAGAGCAGGCAGCTTCTCATTGTGTCACCCAACTTGGAAAAGAAAAACTCCTTGAAACTTCTCCTTTTTTAAACATGGAATTGGCCCGCATCGCCCTTTTGGAAGTGAATGAATTTACAACTTCCCTCGATGGAGACAATCGCATACCCAACCACGGTTTTGATGCCATCACCCCGGAAATCAATCTTTTAGGAGTTGAAAACAGTACATTGGAAGTAGGAGCTTTTAGAAAAATTCTCAGTATTTGTCAAACAACGGCAGAATTGCTTTCATTTTTTAAAAAATACCATCAGTTTTACATACAGTTATATGCTCACTCTGAACGCATTGTACTAAACAAAACCATCTCAGAATCTATAAAAGGCATTATTGACCGCTTTGGCGAAATAAGAGACGATGCCTCTCCAGAGCTTGCCAACATAAGGCGTTCTATCAATGGAATGAAAGGAAAAATCAACGCTTCCTTTATGACAGCACTCAGCCAAGCGGCTTCGGGTGATTATCTCGACGAAATCAAAGAATCAATCCTTGATAACAGGCGTGTACTGGCTGTGAAAGCCATGTACCGAAAAAAAGTCAAAGGAGCTGCTATGGGCACCTCAAAAACAGGCAGCATCATTTTTATTGAACCCGCTGCAACGCTCGAATTATCTCGTGAACTCACCAACCTTCTTTTTGACGAAGCCGAAGAAATCAAAAAAATACTCAAACAACTCACTGAATTCATCAGACCTTTTAAGGAAGATTTAAAAACCTATCAAAACTACCTTGTTGCTATCGATGTGATTTCGGCGAAAGCCAAATATTCCAGAAAAATAAATGGTATTTTACCCACAATTACCAAAGAACGAAACCTGTACCTCAAAAATGCCTTTCACCCCATTCTTTATTTGAGTAACTTAAAAAAGAAAGAAAAAACATTTCCGCAAACCATCAGTCTGCAACCTGAAAAACGCATCATAGTTATCTCCGGACCCAATGCCGGCGGGAAAAGTATCACCTTAAAAACAGTGGGGCTTCTCCAGGTGATGCTGCAAAGCGGATTTTTAATTCCGGTAGACCCGAAAAGTGAACTTTGCTTTTTTGACCGCATTCTCACCGATATTGGTGACAATCAATCTATTGAAAATCATTTGAGCACCTACAGCTACCGATTGAAAATGATGAATCAGTTTCTGAAAAAATGCAATGATAAAACCCTGTTTCTCATTGATGAATTTGGTACCGGAAGCGATCCCGAGCTAGGAGGAGCGCTTGCTGAGACATTTCTGGAAGTATTTTATGAACGAAATGCCTTTGGGATTATAACCACCCACTACTCCAACCTGAAAATGCTGGCCAATGAATTGCCCCATGCCGTGAATGCCAACATGCAGTTTGATCAAAAAACACTGGAACCTGTTTACCAACTCCACATTGGCGAAGCAGGTAGCTCCTTTACGTTTGAAGTAGCTCAAAAAAATGGGATTCCATATAGTTTAATCAACAAAGCCAAAAAGAAAATTGAACGCAGCAAAGTGCGCTTTGACAAAACCATTGCCGATTTGCAAAAAGAACGCGCTAAACTCAGAAAAACCTCTGAAACTTTAAAAAGCGAAGAAGACAAGGCAAAATGGGAAACCAAACAGCTGGAAGAAATCAACACAAAAATCCAGCAAAAACTGGAAAGCTATCAGGAGTTATATGACAACAATCAAAAGCTTATTTATCTAGGAAAAAAAATAGACACACTTGCTGAAAACTTTTTAAATAACAAAAAGAAAAAACAACTCATTGACGAATTTTTAAAGATAGTAGCTGTCGAAAATTCTAAAAAGAAAAAAGACCCACCCAAGGTACAAAAAGAAGTAAAAGCCAAGGAAAAGCAAGTTGAAAAAGAGGTAATCAAAAAAGTAGCCGTTATCAGGCAGAAAAAGAAAAAAGAAAAAGCCCTAGAAAAGAAGAAAGAAGAAAACCTGCAGGCGGGCAAACCTCAAATTGAACTTAAAGTGGGAGACCGCGTGCGTATGCACGATGGGCGAGCTATTGGTATTATTGACAGTATCGAAAAGAAAAAAGCCATTGTCAATTATGGCATGTTTACCACCAATGTGTCTATCACCGAACTTGAGTTTGTTGAACGAAAAAAGAAGTAACTTTACGGTATGACCACGCAAAACAAAAAAATCATCCTCTTTGACGGTGTTTGCAATCTCTGCAATGGCTCTGTGGTGTTTATTATCAAAAGGGATAAAAAGGATGTGTTTCGGTTTGCTGCCATTCAATCTGATGAAGGTCAAGAATTGATTCAAAAATACAATATAGATACTTCAAAAGTAGATTCTATTCTATTGCTCGATGGCGAAACCTATTATGCCAAATCCACAGCCGCTTTAAAAATTGCAAGGCACTTAAAAGGAGGCTATCCCCTGCTCTATGGTTTTATGATTCTTCCACGCTTTTTGAGAAACTGGGTTTATGATATCATTGCCAGAAACCGTTACAAATGGTTTGGTAAAAAAGAAAGTTGTATGATTCCCACGCCGGAATTGAAAGCAAAGTTTCTTTAAACTTTTTTTAACTAAATTATTTAGAAAGCTTTTACCACAAAGACACTAAGTGCACTGAGAAAACCTTAGTGAAACTTGTGTTCTTAGTGTCTTAGTGGTTTTTAAAAAGTTAGATTTATAAAATGCATACTAAACATAAATCCTGACGATATAAATCATCAATTTTGTTTTAGCTAAATAACTACTTAAATTAAATCGAACTTTCGTTATTTTAAATTATCCAAAATAAAGTCCAGTTTGGAATTGGTGTTTCTGTTTTCGGCGAAAGCAAAATTTTCATAGGTGTTTTCCGCAGCCAAACCTTCATTTTTCCACTTTTCAACAATGTGATTGTATTCTAAGGTGACTTTTCCGCTCAAAAGGTTGTCCAGAGATTCCTTATTTTTATAACGGTTATAAATCTTTTTCAAACCTGTGAGATACATATAATCTTTTGTAAAACCGCCACCGCGATGTGCTCTAAGTGAGATGTTATAGGCTTCTTCTCTGTTGAGTTTGTATTGATTGTGCAACAAATCAAAGGTGTCACAAAAATTAAATCCTTTTCGCAAACTGTCTGCCGCTAGCACACGATAAGAAAGCTCTTTGAGTCGGTATAAAGTTAAACAACCGCTCATATATTCACTAAAAACAGCCAAGCCTTCCTGAGTTTCTACATTTTGAGGAAAACCATTGTGGAAAATTTTTAGGGGTTGGTTCAATCCGTTGAATGTGGTGACCAGATGCACTCCAATTTCGTGATTGGCAAGCACCTTGAGCTGATTAGCACTGTACAAATGATTTTTCTTTAAAATGAGTGTTTGGGTGTTGTTTTGCACCATCGCGGCTGCAGTGATTTTTGTTGACACCTTGATATTGAAGGGGAAATCATAGGCCTTCATAAAGTCCCTGAAATAGTCAATGGCATCGTTTACATCATAAGCCGGCTGGAGTTCGGGGTCGAAAACATCATCTGCAAAATGCAAAATAAAACGCGCGTTTTCAACATCTTTGTCTTTGGGTGTCCCAAATGATTTGAGTGCATTGAAATAAAACTTTTGCGGCTGACTTATGGTCTCAATACACTGAATAAGCCCTGAATAATCGTAGATAATATCCCGGTAAAAGGCTCTTGATTCACTATCTTTAATGGTGTCTATGGGTTGAGAAAAGAGCTCCTGCTGCATTTTGTGAGCATCAAAATCAATACGTCGGTATTTAAATTTTGGATTGATGTTGTATTTGGATGCAAAAAAGTTGCGCTTTTCCTGCTCGATATTTATAGGGTTGATGTAATTGAGCAACTCAATCTTTTGCACAAGCTGATTGAGGTTGTGGTCAATTCTTACCAAATTGGGTTGTTCTTTTTTTATTTTTTCTGAAAGCGGCATGTTATTTTTTGTGTGCATTGTAAAAGGAGTAAGCGTGTGACTTGATTTTTTCTCTCAATTGAGTCTCGATTGCCGAAACCACTTCAGGGAAGATGATTTGGGCAGTTTCATCACAGTAAATTTTTTTGAATTCGGTTGCCAAAACTAAGGTATTTTTAAAGTTTTTGGTAATATATTTTAAGAAATATCCATTGCCTTGAAAGGTGTCGTTGATTTTGGACGTAGCTTTTATTTCGTGAGGTAATTCCAATTCTGACAATGAGGATCTCCAGGCTTCAACAGACTCGCCATATCGGGTATTATCAATATTGGCTGTTCCCAAATTAATAACAGGAACTTCCCGCTCCCAGCGTCTCCAATTGTATGAATGCATATCATAAACCACCACAGCACCAAACTTTTCTTCCAGCTTAGCAATCAAAGCGTGTACAACCTTATAAAAGTTATGATGTTTTTGAAGGCTGAGTTCTTTATCATTTTCAGGAAGTGGATTTTTCCAAAGTTTTTTGCCCCAGGCATCTTCATAAATGGCATTGTCAGGATCCCGATTGAGGTCATATTCAAATCGGCTGTCGCAACCGGCAATCACAATGGGGTGTGATTTTACAAACTCTTTGGTACAGGGATCTTCTTCAAACCAGCGGTCATACTCGGTATGCAGACAATTGTCCCAAAGTTCTTTTCTAAATTGATGCCCGTCGTGCACGGCTCCGCAAACATAGGATACATATTTATCTATTTTTAGAGTGAAAGAGTAATCTTCAACAACGGCTTCAAAAGGAACCTCGTTTTCAATATTGTTGATGATTTGGGCTACGGATAGTCGTTTCATGAAATTTATTTCAAATTTAACCTGTATCAGAATTTTGGATTTATAAAAACAGCCCTATTAAAAATAACATTTTACACACCCCCAGCCCCTCTTTTTAGAGGGGAGTGTTTTGCCATAAATAGATTTAATAGGGATAGAGACCAAGCCACTTAAGATATTTATGCTTCATCAACGTGTTTTCTCAGTTTTTTTCTGCGTTCAAAGGCATTGACCATTTCCAGTACTTTATCTTCCACAAAATCGATGACTTTTTCTTGTACTTTGGTTTTATAGACCGTGTTCATATAGGTAATTCCGCCCGGTGACATGACATTTACCTCAACGAGCATCCCATTGATGATATCGATGCCCACAAAGTAGAGTCCGTCTTTAACTAGTTTGGGACCAATGCGCCTGCACAATTCTTTTTCTTGCTTTGTTAAGCTGTGTTTTTCAACGCGTCCGCCTGCACTCACATTAGAACGATGATCTTCATCACCGGGAACTCGTTTCATCGCTCCTATGGGTTTTCCATTGAGAATTAAAACCCGCACATCACCCTGGTCTGCACCTTCAATATAATCCTGAAGGATGACATAATTTGAAGTTCCATCGGCATTGTCAATATAAAAATCAAGCAGCGAATTGATACTTTTCATGGCGCGTTTTTCCAAAAGAATCACACCAGAACCCCCATAACCATTCAAGGGTTTTAGAATCATTTTATCAGGACCGTCTTTAATGACTTTTTTAAGGTACTCTTTATTTTTTGTTACGTGTGTTCGCGGAATGATTTCGTTATTTTCATCTTCAAATACAGCGGTGTATAACTTGTTATTTGCCCGGCGTATCCCATCGAGATCATTCATAATAAACACATCATCTTTTACAGAATCCAGAAAGTTGAGCATAATCATATCCAGCGGCGGATTGCTCCTCAAAATAATCACATCAAAACCGGCGAGCGGCAGCATTTCATCATAAAATTCGGCTTTGGCGTGAAAAGATTTTAAGTTATTAGAAATTTTGTCCTTGCGCTTCATCACCCGCGAAAACGCAAAGGCCACGCTATCTCTAATGGTAAGATTTGCCGGGGTGGTGATGGCCAGACCATGACCTCGTTTTACAAACTCGTGAATTAGGGTGAGGGTGGTATCATTTTCGGGAGTCATTTCATCCCAGGGATACATGATAAAACAAACATTCATAGGGTTCTGTTTTACGGAAAGCAAACAACTTTCAGATTGTTAAATAATTGAATTTTAAAACTAAACAATTTTAACAACTAACAAAACAAAAAAGTAGAAAAATAACTACCGAAGTCAACTAGTAAAAAAAACTTCTAACGCAGGTTCCCTCTCACTATTAAATCATTGCCATTAATGTTGTTGAAGTACCAGGTTTCCAATGCCCCAGTGGCACCCCAATTCACAATTCGAAAAGTAACGGTTGTGGTAGAAGTTAAATTTTGAAGATCGGCAATTCCACTTAAATCGATCGCAACTTGAGGATTTCCTGCAGCTGTACTTCCTCCCCAATTGATGGGAGTACCTATGTCGAAAAAATCGGTTCCGTTGATGCTGTATTGCCAAATTCCTGTTGTAGGTCCTGTATCGGAGCGTCTTATGTTATAAGGCTCGATAGTCGTTAAAGAAACATTCACACCAAAATTGGGTGTAATGGTAAAAGTCACAAAGCTACCCGCAGCTATAGCATCAAATTGTGAACTCGGAGAGGTTTCAAACCATCCATTAGCTCCCCAAGCATTTGCCGCTGCAACTCCGGTAGTTGTCAGGGTACCTCGAGTTAACCCACCTACTGTTACACTTGCACTTGATTCTGTGGCATCAAAAGGACTTGGACCAAAACCACCAACACCCAAAACCTCCCACGCCGCTAAAACAGCAGAAAACTCAATATTTTGTGGAAAAAGTGTTTGCCAGGCAGTACCATCCCAGATTTGAAGTTGGCTGTTGGGTGGGTTGATGACATACACCAGCATGCCTTCATCGGCAGCTGTAACAGGAATTAAATCGCGTTCAGCTAGGGTCACTCTGGGAGGAAGCATGCCGCCAAAGTTTGTGCCGTTATTAGAACTCTGGATATCTATTACAGAAGCATCGCTGGGTGTTGTGGTATTAATTCCAACTTGTGGGAATAAAGCGAGTGTTGTAAGCAACAGAGCGATTGTAAATACATTTTTCATCTTGCGCAATTTTTGCGCATAAGCAAGTCAAAGATTTAGGGACCTAAAAATACAATTTCGGGGAGAGATAATTGTATCTGTAAAGTTACTAAATTATAAAATAAAAATGAAATTTATTTAATAATGATTGAATTTTCGATTAAGAAAAAACAATTTACAGTTAGTGTTCTATAGCCTTCCCTTTTTTTCGGCTTTGTTTCTTATCGGTTTTATTTCCTTTAAAGTTCGTATGCGTTTATCTTGTCGTTCCCGATTGCCCGTCGGGCAGGTGGGCTTTTTGTGTGGCGGAATTTTTACTAAGCTGCTAGCGGTTAAGTATATGAGCCGTAGCGGATTTCAATGCGATTTCTTGTCTTTGCCCATCAGAGTTTATTAAAAAACAAAGACTTTGAATTTACCACTTTACCCGCTATTGCTCTAATACAATGTTGTAGCCGGTAGTTATTGTTTCAATATTTTTTCAGCTCTTTTAATCGCTTCGCTTATGTTATCTAGTATGTTGTTTTTGCCAAAAAGTGTATAAACTTCAGACTTAAATAACTCTTCTTTCACCTGTCGATTGGCTCCTGAAATAATGATGGTAGTACCACACGATTTCATTTTTTGATGAAATTCTTTTAACCTATTTACAGCAGTAGAATCAATAAAAGGAACGTTTCTCATTCTAATGATTAGTACTTTGGGTTCTTGCTTTAAGTCAACCAAAAACTCTTGAAATTTCTGGGATGCTCCAAAAAACAGTGGTCCATTGATTTCATAGAGCATGGTATCTTTAGGAATGAAAGGCAATTCTTCTTCAAATAATTTTTCACCATTGCTTTCATTAGACCCAAAAAGATTTTCTGCATTGTTGATAGTGGTTGCTTCGCTCATGCGTTTCATAAAAATAAAACTCGATAAAATCATACCTATCTCAATAGCTAAAATCAAATCAAAAAACACGGTAAGGAAAAAAGTAGTGAGCAACACAATGGTATCCAGGCGATTGCTTTTTAGCAAGCCTCTAAAATGCTTCCATTCACTCATGTGATAGGCTACAACCACCAATATACCTGCAAGACAAGCCAAGGGAATTAGTTTTGCAATTGGTGCGAAGAGCAACATAATGAGCAAAAGAAACACGGCATGAACAATACCTGAAATAGGAGTTCTTCCGCCATTTTTTACGTTTGTAGCTGTTCGGGCTATTGCTCCTGTTGCGGGTATTCCTCCAAAAAGTCCTGACACAATATTTCCTGCTCCTTGAGCCACCAATTCCATATTGGAGCGATGCTTACCGCCAATCATTCCGTCTGCAACTACCGCTGAGAGCAAGGATTCAATCGCGCCTAAAAGTGCTATGGCAATGGCAGGTTCAATAAGTTCTTGGATGATTTTAAAGTTAATAACGGGAATTTGAGGCATGGCTATTTTGTTGGGAATTTCACCAAATTTACTTTCAATCGTTTCCACGGGTAGCTCAAAAAAGTATACAAGCGACGTGCAAAGTACAATCGCAACCAATGAGCCGGGTATTTTGGTGCTGATTCGATTAAAATTTAACGCGATCAATACAGTACTTATGGCAATGCCAAATGATACCCAGTTAATACTGTCAATATGCTGAAAGTATACGAGCCACTTATCAATAAAATCGGTAGGAGTGTTTTCTATTTTCATCCCAAAAAAATCTTTAATTTGGGTTGAAAAAATAACCACGGCTATACCACTAGTAAAACCCACAATCAATGGATAAGGGATAAACTTTAGGTAATTACCAAGTTTAAGTAACCCAAGACCAATAATTAGGAAGCCCGCCATAAAGGTGGCGATGGTAAGACCACTAACCCCATGTTCCTGTACAATTCCAAATATGATGATAATGAACGCTCCTGTTGGGCCGCCTATTTGAACTCTGCTGCCACTAAGCACGGAAATCACAAGCCCTGCAACTATTGCAGTAATCAATCCTTTTTCGGGAGACACACCCGATGCAATGGCAAAGGCTATTGCTAAAGGCAAAGCTACAATACCTACAATAACACCGGCTAAAACGTCCTTGGCTAGTTGCTTTTTGCTTATGCCTTCCTTAATTAAGGAAATAAACTTGGGTGTAAATTCCTTACTTTTTATTTTTTTATTCATCTTAGTTGCCAGCTTCATGGACAATTGGCTTTTCGTGAATTCATCCTATTTGTGGTTTTCTCTCCATTGGCTACACCGGCAGTTCGTCTAAAAACCATTTTTCAGAAGGAACCACAAGCTAAAATTAGGCAAATATTATATATAAGATCTTGATTTATGCAGTTTTTGCAAATTTTTATTTTATTGTAGGATAACGGTTGACATATATGACTTGTGGCGGTTTTCAGAGCACTCACTTGTCTGCTTGAACCAAATTTACTTAAAAGGCAAATGGCTTGAATTCAACACTTTACCCGCCATAATTTATATACGCTGTTACCACACGTGCTTCTAATTACTGACTGATATGAAAGTGTTTAAGTATAAATTAAATACAAGTTTCAATTAATAATCTGATGCTAGCAATACTATATTAAAAAGGAATCACCAAATGATTCACTTTACTGTTCTCAATGACCCCTCTTGTGGTACTACCAAGGATTTGATCTTTTATAAAACCTTTGCCGTGGGTTCCCATTATTACCAGATTGATTTGATTGTCCTGAATAAGTTTTGTGAGTTCCAAAATGGGTTTTCCCGTTCCTAATTCCGTGATGACTTCAGTTCCATTTTGATTGGTAATGTCATTTTTCAGGCGATTGAGACGCTCTGAGTAATGTCGCTTGAGGGTTTCAATCTCTTGCTCGCTGCGCTCTTCCAGTTTATCGGATGAGATGATGTGTGCAATTACGATTTTTTGGGAAGTCTTCAGCAGGTGCTTTTTCAAAAACTGGAATGCCTGTTCGGACCAGTCCGAAAAATCAGTGGCAAACAACACTTTGTCGTAACTAAGCGGACAGGTAAAATTTGGCTCTGCCTTCGCATCGTCTATCGTTTTCTCTTCACACTGAATCAGTAGCAAAGGATTTTTACTCCTTCTAATCACCTGATCGGCTGTGCTCCCCAACAAAACACCCTTCATAAAGCCCATTCCTCGGCTTGCCAAAATCAATAAGTCATCCGGATTTTCTTTTCCAAAATCGACCAGTTCATAAAACGGAAGCCCTTCTTTGATGACAATATCCACCTGAAATCCGGAAGCTTCCAGCTGACTTTTTATGATTTCCAATCGGGCTTTGGTTTTATCAAGAAAGGTGTAGCCCGAAAAATTCATATACTGAATGCCCAAAGCGTGGAAAAGCGTTATATGTTCAATTCCTAAAGCTTTGTATTGATCGGTGCAATGCAGCAAAACTTCTGCTGCTTTCGATAAGTCGGTTGCTAAAATGGCCTTTTTCATCGTATATCGTATTAGGAATTAATAGTATTAGTTTCGTATTTATTTTTATTGGCAAAGGCTACCAGCGACAGCATCACCGGTACTTCTACCAACACCCCAACCACACAAACCAGGGCAGCCGGACTTTCCAATCCGAAGAGAGCAATGGCCACAGCCACCGAAAGTTCGAAGAAATTGCTTGCCCCAATCATAGCCGCAGGTGCACAAACAGGATAGCTGAGTTTTAGTTTTTTTCCGCCAAACCAGGTAATAAAAAAGATAAAATAAGTCTGAATAATCAGCGGAATGGCAATAAAGACAATAATCAACGGATTGTTCAAGATATTGCCTCCCTGAAAAGCAAAAAGCAACAAGAGCGTAAGCAACAAAGCGAAAATGCTCAGGGGTTTCAGTTTCGGAAGGAAAGTTCCGGTAAACCATTGCTCACCTTTTCTATGAATCAGATAGCGGCTCGTCAAGAAGCCCGCTACCAAAGGCACCACCACATAAATAATCACACTCAATACCAGCGTGTCATAAGGAATGGTCACATCGGTAATGCCCAGTAAAAATCCAACGATGGGCACAAAGGCAAAGAGGATAATGATATCATTCACCGATACCTGCATCAGCGTGTAATTGGGGTCGCCATCACTGAGGTACGACCATACAAAGACCATAGCCGTGCAAGGCGCTGCACCCAGTAAAATGGCTCCGGCTATGTATTCTCCGGCCAATTCAGGCGACACAAAGGCAGAATAGATATTAGAGAAAAACAGCCAGGCAAAAAAGGCCATTGTAAATGGTTTAATAAGCCAGTTTACAATCACTGTCAGAACAATGCCTTTGGGCTTTTTGCCGATTTTTTTCAAACTGGTAAAATCAATTTGCAGCATCATCGGGTAGATCATCATCCAAATCAGGATGGCGATGGGCACATTAACCTTGGAAATTTCCAAGGTACTGAGAAACTCCATTGAATCTCCGGCAACGTAGCCGATACCAACGCCTCCCAAAATGCAAAGTGCCACCCAAAGGCTTAAATATTTCTCAAAAAATGCGATTTGTTTTTTTGGCTTCGTAGAACTCATTTGTTATTGATTTTAGAAAACACATAGCCCAATTCGGTAGCAATTTGACGACTGCGTTCGGCATATTTCTCTGCCTGTTGTGGCGTATTGTCAAACGTCTTGGGATCTTCGTAAGTAATAGGGATGCGTTTCTCCGCACCTGCTATAAACGGACAACCGGCATCGGCTTGTGAGCAAGTCATAATGGCAGCAAAGCCCGTTTGAGGATTGAAGGCATCATCATAGGTTTTGGAAAAGCCAATCACCGGATGGGCGTTTTCAGCAAACTTGATGCTGTACACCGGATTTTTTTCTTCGGAAAGCTTTCCAATTTGAAAGCCTTGCTGTGTTAAGGTTTCTGCAACTTTTGGAAAAAGTGCTGTCGCCTCCGTGCCACCTGAATAGCAAAACACCCGATTAATGCCATAATGGTAGGCCATTACCTGTGCCCAAACTTGCGAGAAGTGACTCCTGCGCGAATTGTGGGTGCAGATCAAGTTGAGGCGAATTTCCTCCTGAGCATCAACCTTAGCTTGAATAAAATCTATCAAGGGTTGAAGGATTGTCTTTCGCTCTTCAGAGACGCTGTTTGTATCTAATGAAAGCACGTACTTTTCAAGGCTTTCAAATAATTTTCCGTGAGATGGTGTCATTTTTATGATTTTGAAATAATTAACAGCAGCTGCTTTTAAATTGAATATTTTGTGGAACCTCTTTCAGTGGCTTTATCCCCGGTTTTTGGGCAAATACCGTGATGCTAAAAATGCCTGTATTCCCGCTTTTGAATGCCGCTTTTTCAGTAGCATTTAAATAGCGATCCAAGATTTCATCCGGAATGTTAATGGGCTTCTCCTTTTGTATGGTGATGTTTTTGAAGCCTGCATTTTCAATAAACTGTAAGTATTCGCTTTTTTGAATAGCGCCCGCTACGCAACCGGCATACATTTCGGCATCGGTCTTTAAGGCTTCGGGCAAATCGCCTACCAACACAATATCGGAAATGCTAAAATGACCACCCGTTTTCAGCACGCGGAAGATTTCTGAAATTACTTTGGGCTTATCAGGTACCAAATTGAGCACGCAATTGCTCACCATTACATCGGCAATGCCATCATTCACGGGCATATTTTCAATATCGCCCTGACGGAATTCCACATTGTTGTAGCCCAGCTTTTCGGCATTGCTACGGGCTTTGGCAATCATCGCTTCGGTAAAATCAATCCCGATCACTTTACCGCTTTCTCCCGTTTCGTGACGGGCAATAAAGCAATCGTTTCCGGCACCTGAACCCAAGTCGATTATGGTATCGCCTTTTTGAATTTTGGCAAATTGCGTGGGTAGTCCGCAGCCCAAATTCAAATCAGCTTCAGGATTATAACCTTGCACTTGTGAATAATCATCGGTCATAATATTATATACTTCAGCACTGCCACAACTGTCTCCACAGCAAGAGGTAGTTTCGCTTTGGGCAATGGCCCCATATTTTTCTTTGACGATATTTTTTAATTCTTCTGATGTTTTCATTGGATAGATTATTTTTAGCAATTATCGCAGCAATCTGCGCTTGGAAAACTATTGAACAAGGTGTTGAATAGCTGATGCACTTCTGCCCAGCGTTTGGAGTCGATACAATAGCTCACCGAAACACCTTCTATGGTGCCCTGAATGATGCCACTGTTTTTCAATTCCTTTAAATGCTGACTGATGGTGGCTTGGGCCAAACCCAGTTCTTCTACCAAATGCCCGTTAAAGCAGGTATTCGATTTCAAGAGATACTGAATGATGGCCACCCGGGCCGGATGTGCAAAAACCTTGGCAATACTCGCCAATTCGTTTTGCGTTTCTGAAAATAAATCTGCTTTAGTAACTCCCATAGTTAATTGTTTACCAGTTGTTTGTTGTCGTAAAATTCCAGCAATGCCGGCAAAAGTTGTTCTTTAGGCAAATAAGGAATACCGTATATTTTGTTGGCGAGCTTGTCTTCAATGTTTTTGATGACATCTATTTCTGCCAAGGCCCTGCTTTTTAACAAGGGGTCTTTAAGCCCGTCTTGCATCGAAAGACTTTGATTCACCACCCAGGCATAAGGCGAAATGCCCGCCCGTTTCAAATCTTCTTGCAAAGCCGCAGCTTCCCGCATTGGGGTAGTTTCCGGCAAGGAAATCAGGATGACTTTAGACTGGCTGCTGTCTTGTAATGCCATATAAGGTGTTTTTATTTTGGCAGGGTCCATACCCGTAGTGCGCATCACTTCGCGGTGGTAGCTGCCTGCTGTATCGAGCAGTAACAAAGTATGTCCGGTCGGTGCTGTGTCTATCACCACAAATTTGCGTTTGGCTTGCTGTATGGCTTTTGAAAAGGCGTGGAAAACGGCCACTTCTTCCGTACAGGGCGATTTCAAATCTTCGAGCAATAATTTTTTGCCTTGCTCGTTCAGGTGCGCACCTTTTTGAGCCAACACCTTTTCGGTGTAGCGTTGAGTTTCCACCTTGGGATCGATGCGGTCTATCGTGATATTTTCAGGCAATTCGCCCAACTGATTAATGAAATCTTGCACGTGGGCAGCCGGGTCGGTAGTGGTGAGATGTACGTCAAAACCTTTGCGGGCAATCATCACCGCGATGGCTGAAGCCGCAATGGTTTTACCCACACCGCCTTTGCCCATTGTCATAATCAATCCGTGATCCTGTGCTTTGGTCAGGTCTTCCACCAATTGATCGATGCCATTGAGTTCGTGGTCTAAATGGGTGGTGGATGAAAGGGTTTGCGCCACTACTTTTTCTTGCAAGTTGGCGTCAAGCAAAGAGCGCAATTTTTCAATGCCTAGCACATTGTAGGGCAATAGCGGATAGCGTTGCTGTTCCAGGTCTTGTAAATTTTTGGGAAGATCAGCCAATTCCTGTTGTGCCATCTTTTCCATTTTCAGGGCAAAAACATCTGAATGATCCAGGGCTTTGAACAAGCCGTTGACCAATAATTTTTGGTTGTTTAACCCCAACGATTGCAACTCGGCACTCGTGCGGGAAGCTTCTTTAAGCGAAGATTTTTCGGCACGGGCTACCAGATAAAAAGTGGTTTGTGAGGCATCGCGCAAGGTGGCTACCACCTTATTGTAGCGCTCTTGACTGCTTTTCAAGGCTGACGTAGGTCCCAAACAAGAAGCGCCATCCGGATTTTCTTCTGAGAAGGAAGCCCAGGCAGCTGGCAGTTCAAGTAATCGTAAGGTATGACCGGTAGGAGCGGTATCGAAGATGATGATATCAAAATTACCACCTTCGTTTTCTCCGGAAATAAATCGCGAAAACTCATCAAATGAAGCGATTTCCGTAGTGCAGGCACCAGAAAGTTCTTCGTTCATTTTCTTGATGTCTGCTTCCGGCAAAATATCTTTCAAAGGTTCCGTCACGCGGTTGCGGTATTCTTGAGCCGATACTTCCGGATTGATATTGATAGCCGAAAGGTTTTGAAGACCCTTTACAGATTGAATCTTTTCACCCACAGGACTGTCTAAAACATCCTGAAGATTCGATGCCGGATCAGTACTTACCAGCAGCACTTTATGACCTTCATCGGCCATTTTCACAGCCGTAGCGCAAGACAAAGATGTTTTGCCCACCCCGCCTTTGCCGGTAAAAAATAGATATTTAGTTGATGTTTTCATAGTCTTCTGTTTTTGGGTTCAACAATTAGCAACAACCGGAACCGGAGCAACAAGAGGAAGTTGCGGGCTGCATATCGCTTAGCAAAGCATTGGCTGTTTGCACCACGGATTGAGAAACTTCGGTACGCAGGTTGTTGCCAATATTCAGCGCATTGGCTATTTCTTCAAGTGAAAGTTTAGCTGTTTTGGCTTCCTCCACATAATGGGTAAGCGCCTTTTCGTTCGAAGCAGCAATCGCTGCACCGATGGAAATTAGGATGTTGGTTTTTGCCGCTTCATCTACTTCGCTTTTTTGGCTCTGCCCATCTGAAGTTTCATTGGCCAAAAATTTCATCCATTCTGTTTTGGTAGGATAGCTGCCTGCCATTACGATCTGGTCGTTTACCAAAATATAAGGCAAGGAATCCACACCTTCTGCTTTAAGTTTTTCCACGGCTACGGGATAGTCTTTGAAAGCCACTCCATCGTTGGATATATTATGTCGGTTCACTTCATACCCCAATGACTTTAGCCACTTTACATTGGCCGCGGTTTCTACTAAGGCATCGTCTACATCTTCTCCGCATACACCTGTACTACAGCACATCGCGGGGTCTAGGATAGTTATTTTCATTGTTGAATTTTTAAATAAAATATTACATTGCAATATTACGATGATATAGCCAGATGAACAAATAATTTGGCAATTATTTGTGGTTTTAGGGGACGTCAGTATGTGTGGTAACGGTCTCGCATAAGAGCAGTGGTGGATTTCGAAGCGATTACCTGTCCGCCACTACAAAAGTTTATTAAATGCACAGACCTTTGATTTACCACTTCAATCGCTATTGCTATTATACAATGTTGTGCGCTGGTGGCTTAGTCCACTCTTTGTCATTTATCCCAAAACTCAGTTCTAGTTTCTTGACTTACAAAAAACTTTCTAAAATACTTGGTGTTTGCTTTGTCCTTTGTCACCATGTCAGTCAACTCTTTGATTTCATCGGGAGTAAATTGGGTCACGTAACATTTTGCTGCTTCAATCATCTTTTGTTCATCTTCGTCTGAATAAGCAACTTTTAAATTAATATATTTTTTGTCGATGTAACTTAAATCATCGTTATCAGTCACGTCCTCTTTAATGTCAACTGGGAAGTATAAAGGATACTTGTCCACCCAACCCTCCTTTAATAATATCTCGGTCACCATAGCTCCAGTTACAATATGTTCGGAATGTCCGTATTCTCCATCTGGTCCAAATGTTAATAAAATGTCTGGGCTAATTCTGTCAATATGTTTTGTCATTTCTTCCATTGCCTTTTTGCGTCCATTCAGATATTGACGGACTCCGAATTTTGTGTCAAGTCTGTCAATGTGTAAATAAATGGGCGGGTTGATTTTAAGTTTTTCACATGCGCAAATTGACTCTTGCTGTCGAATTACACCCAATGAGTCCCCTGATGGAATCTTTGCCACCCTTGTTCCGTCCTTCCCATCTGTTGCAATTATGATGTACACATTGTGTCCCAGTCTTGAATATTTGGCAAGCACAGAGCCAATCATGTTCTCATCGTCAGGATGGGGAAAAATTCCAAGAATAGTTTTTTTACCTGTCTGTCCGCTTGCTGTGAAACCCAGAGTTAAGCAAATGATTATAAACGTCAGAAATGTTCTCATATTTTGTAACTATTGATTGTCCAATTGTCCACCGTTAATTTCTCTGCCACTTGCGCACAACATTAGTATATACAAAATAAAAATAGCATTTATTGCTGATATATACCATTACTACACTACTCATTTAGTTCGTTTATTGTTTATATACACCCCATAAGCTGTATATACACCATGTTTAAACGTTTAATCAACTTTGTAATCTCAAACGGCTATTTTAAGAATCCAAGTCAAAAGTTTCTGAAGGACTCTCAACGTCCCGATAGTTTAACATGCCTTCGCCATCTGCGATAATCGATGATACTGTTGCGTCACCGGTTACATTGACCACCGTTCTGAACATATCCAAAATTCTGTCAACAGGAAAAATTATGGCAATCCAAGCCGGATTTAAACCCACTGAATCCAGTACAATAATCAACATAACCAGACCTGCACTGGGAACCGCTGCCGAACCAATAGAGGCCAAGGTGGCTGTTAATACCACGGTCAGTTGCTGACCGATGGTTAGATCGATCATATGCATTTGTGCTAAGAATACCACTGCAATTGCTTGATACAAACTAGTTCCATCCATATTAACTGTGGCTCCAATGGGAAGCACAAAACTGGAGATTTTTTTATCTACTCCCAGATTGTTTTCAACACACTCCATGGTTACGGGCAAGGTAGCTGCACTACTTGAGGTTGAAAAAGCGAGTGTTTGAGCCGGGCCCATTGCTTTAAAAAAGCCTTTGTAAGGGATTTGCTTGACAAACAACTTGAGCACCAAGGGATAAACCACAAAAATCATAAGCAAGAGACCTCCAAGAACAGTCAAAGAATACCAACTGAGTCCCTTAAAGATTTCAACCACTTTTCCTATGTCATCACCTGCCATTTTACTGACGACTCCGGCTAACAAGGCAAACACAAAAAAGGGAGCTGCTTGCATCACCAAATCTACCATTTTGAGGAAAACTTCAAGTGTACCATCAACAAAAGACAAAACCGGTTTTGATTTATCTGAGGGAATAAACAACAAACAAATTCCAAAAAAGATAGCAAAAAAGATGATTTGTAACATCAGCCCATTGTTTGAAAGGGAATAAAAGAAGTTGTCTGGGACAATATCGACGAGGGGTTGAAGCGGAGTGGTTTCTTTTCTTTTGTCTGCCGTTTCCAATTTGTCTGAAACCGAAGCTTCTTTGAGTTCTTTTTTGGTTAATTCAGAAATTTCCTGAGCGCGTTGAAAAAATGCGGGGTCTTGCAAATAATTAACTCCGTCTTTTATTTCATAGCCCTGTTCTGAAGCCCAAATTTCATAACTTATTCTGTTATCAATACGGCTTTGTTCATCGATTAATTTTCCGGGCTTTACTGTGTTTACAAGCAGGAGTCCGATGCCTATAGCCAAAACGGTTGTAGTTAAATAAATTAAAAGGGTCTTCCCTCCCATTCTACCCAAACTTTTTGGGTCACCAATATTTGCCACACCACTTATAATAGAAAACAACACCAAAGGCACCGCAATCAATTTTAGTAAATTGATGAAAATCGTTCCAAATGGATCAATCCAATTGATGGTAAAAGCACTCCAGCCCATGGAGCTTGATAGCAGTGCCCAAATGATACCCAATACCATCCCTATGATGATTTTCCAGTGTAGTGCGAGTTTTTTCATATTAAAAATTAAATTTTAGAAAGTTTATTCATCAAATAAAAATCTGCCATTACCAAAGCCGCCATCCCTTCAACAATGGGAACAGCACGAGGAACAACACAGGGGTCATGACGCCCTTTACCTTGTATTTCAGTCAAATTCCCTTCATTGTCAATAGTTTGCTGCTTTTGCATAATGGTGGCTACCGGTTTGAAGGCAACTCGAAAGTAAATATCCATACCATTACTGATGCCTCCTTGAATACCTCCGCTTAAATTGGTTTTGGTAGATCCATCTTTTTCGAAGAGATCATTGTGTTGACTTCCTTTCATTCGGGCTCCACAAAAACCGCTGCCATATTCAAACCCTTTAACGGCATTGATGCTCAGCATGGCTTGTCCCAAACGAGCGTGTAGTTTATCAAAAACAGGTTCGCCAAGTCCCACAGGCAGCTGTTGAATCACACAAGTGATCGTTCCTCCCACTGTATCCCCTTCTTTTCTGATTTGCTTGATGAGGGCTTCCATTTTTTGGGCGGTTGCTTCATCGGGGCATCTAACAGCGTTGGATTCCGTTTTTGAGAAATCGAGATCCTGATAGGGTTTTTCAAGAAATATGTCTCCCACTGAAGAAACATAGGCGTTGATTTTTAGGTCTTTGATGAGTTGTTTTGCAACAGCGCCCCCCACGACCCAATTGGCTGTTTCACGAGCCGAAGACCTTCCGCCACCGCGATAATCACGCAAACCGTATTTTTTATCATACGTAAAATCGGCATGAGAAGGACGATAACTGTCTTTGTTGTGGTTGTAATCCTTCGATTTTTGGTTGGTATTTTTAATCTGAAATCCTATGGGGCTTCCGGTGGTTACCCCTTCAAAAAGTCCGCTGAGAAACTGTACTTCGTCTTCTTCCTTGCGTTGGGTAACAATTTTGGATTGGCCGGGTTTTCTGCGTTGCATTTCGGCTTGAATGGCATCAAAATCAATTTTTAATCCGGCCGGGCAGCCTTCAATAATGCCTCCAATGGCCTCACCGTGTGATTCTCCAAATGTTGTTAGCTTAAACAGTGAGCCAAATGTATTGCCTGCCATAGATAAAATGCTTTTCAACAAATGTAATTTTTAAAATACAGATTTAAAAATATTGCTTCAATTAATCATTCGCTAATATTCAAATTGTTTTCATAATGCAATGATAACATTGAATTAAGCATCTCATAAAACTATTTTATAGGCTTCAACTCAAGAATCACAGACCTTTGTAAAAACCCAATCTATTTTGAAAAGAAAAGTTGATATTGTTGTTATTTCTGATGTGCATCTGGGCACTTATGGATGTCAGGCTAAAGAATTGCTTCATTATTTAAACAGCATTCGTCCCAAAAAAATTATTTTAAACGGCGATATTATTGATATTTGGCAGTTTAGAAAGAGTTACTTTCCAAAGGCGCACCTTCAAGTCATCAAAAAAATCATTTCGTTTGCTACCAAAGGCACCAAAGTATATTACATCACCGGAAATCACGACGAAAAACTTAGAAAATTTAGTGAAACCAAAATGGGAAACATACAGGTTTTAGACAAACTGGTACTCAATCTGGATGGCAAAAAAGCCTGGTTTTTTCACGGTGATGTGTTTGACGCTTCCATACAACACGCCAAATGGATTGCCAAACTGGGCGGCTGGGGTTATGACTTGTTAATTCTCATCAATCAGGTCATCAACTGGTTTTTGCTGAAAATGGGACGAGAAAAATACTCGCTTTCAAAACGCATCAAAGCCGGCGTAAAACAAGCTGTAAAGTTTATCAGTAATTTTGAAAAAACGGCTTCAGACCTGGCCATCGAAAATGGTTTCGATTATGTGGTCTGCGGACACATTCACCAACCACAAATCGAGACGAAAACAAACCACAAAGGTTCATGTGTGTATTTAAACAGCGGTGACTGGGTTGAAAACTTAACCGCTTTGGAATACAACAATGAAAAGTGGGAATTGTACACATACAATCCTAAAGGCTATAAAAGTCCGCCGGTAGAGTCCTATTTAGAAGAAAGTGATGATTTACCCGATTTACTCTCTGCGATGATTGCTCCATAAAAAAACCTGTTGCTACTTAAAACAACAGGTTTCAACAATTTTTTTAAAAAGTGCTACTTAGAATGATGAAATTCTTGAATTGACCTCTTCAAGAAGTGTTCCATATTTTTTCAAGACCCTGTCCCATGACTCAAAGCGTTCATCCTGGCGGCTACTGGTATTTCTAGGAGCTCTTTCAGAAACAATTTTAAGTTTGTATTCTTGGGGCTCATCTCGCGTTAATCTGTAAATCAGTCTTGTTCTCACCACAAAGCCATCAAAAGTATCTACAATCCAGGCAGATCTTAAATATTTAACATCAGAATCACTCACTTCCAGTGCATCAAAATAATCTGTGATGGTTCTTAAAGCAGCTGTCCAGTTTTCGTCTATAGTCCCTTTCTGTGGCTTTAAAACAACATCTACATTAGCAATGTCACTTTTAGTTGAAGCTTCATAAGATTGATCTAAACTGAGTTGAATGTAATCTCTTTTAGGAATGTCGGGCATTCCTTTTTGGTTGCAATAATCCTTTGTGTACGCTAAATAACCTTCTCTAACAATCTGAACGGTGATGCATTCTTTGTTTTTTACATCAATAAGAATAGAACCGGTTCCAACTAATTTTCCATTTACAAAAATTTCTGCATCAGAGGGGTTGGTACTTATTTCTACTTTTTTAGCAAATAACAATACAGGAAAGATTAAAAATAATAACAAGGAATAATTTTTTAATTTCATAGTTTTTTGGTTTGTATTAATAATTAGTTTGTTCAAATATAAATAAATTATATTAAACTTTTTAACAGTAATGTTACAGGATGCAAAACATCTCGCTGAGTACCCTCTTTTATTTGATGTCTGCAACTGGTACCCGTAGCAACAATTAGAGTGTCTCGATTTGCCTTGCGCACCGCCGGAAACAAGGTGAGCTCACCCATTTGCATACTGAGGTCATAATGTTCTTTCTCATACCCAAAGGAGCCGGCCATCCCACAACAGCCCGAAGGAATGACTGTCACTTTATAATTTTTAGGAAGATTGAGCACATCAAAAGTGTGTTTTACAGAAGACAATGCCTTTTGATGGCAGTGCAAATGAAGCTTCACCGACTTTTTCTCATCAGTAAATGAATCTGGGGTGATTCTTCCTGCTTTTATTTCTTTGGAAAGAAACTCTTCTATAGTGAAAGTGTTTTTAGCTAAAGAAATAGCGGCTTCTTTATCAGTTGCCAGACGCAGATATTCATCCCTAAAAGTCAAAATGGCCGAAGGCTCCAACCCAACCAATGGCACAGCTTCTGAAATGATTTCCTTAAAAATGTTAATGTTTTTATCTGCACATTGTTTAGCTTCTTCCAAAAAACCTTTTGAGATGAAGGCCCTGCCACTTTCAGCATTTGAAACAATTTCAACCTGATAGCCCAATTTAAACAACAAATACAAGGCGTCAATGCCTATTTCTGTATCCAGATATTGTGTAAACTCATCGACAAAAAAGTAGATGCTTTTTTTATTTGTTAAATATTGATTTTTAAGAAGTTGATATTCTTTATGTAAATTTTTAGTTGATATCAAAGGCAGGTTTCTTTTCTGTGCGATACCCAGGCTTTTTTTAATGAGATAGCCCGTAATTGGGTTGCTAAAAATAAAATTTGAAACCGGTCGAAACCGAGCTGCCTTTTTGTTGAAACGGTGGTTGTGCGCAAAAAGCTTGTTGCGCATTTTAAAACCATTTGCTTTTTGATATTGGTAGTCAAACTCAGCTTTCAACGCGGCCATATCGACATTGGAAGGACATTCACTTTTACAACCTTTGCAACTGATGCATAAATCAAATACCTCCTTAAGGGCTGAGTGGTCAAACTTATTTGCTTGTTCACTGTTTGTCAGAAATTCGCGTAAGGCATTGGCCCGCCCTCTGGTGCTGTCTTTCTCCTCTTTTGTGACCCGATAGCTGGGACACATAGTTCCTCCGGCAGCTTCCGGTTTTCTGCAATCGCCGCTTCCGTTGCATTTTTCTGTTGCCCGAAGTATCCCTTGTGAATCTGAAAAATCAAGCAATGTCTTTATGGCAGGTTCTTCCCGGTTGGGTACATACCGCAGGTTTTTAGTCATTTGATAGGCGTCTGTGATTTTGCCGGGGTTCATGATTCCGTTGGGATCAAAAACTTTTTTTATTTCTTTAAGGAGTTCATAATTTGCTTTCCCAATCATGAAGGGTATAAAGGAAGATCTCACAATACCATCACCGTGCTCTCCACTCATGGAGCCTCTGTATTTTTTAACCAAATGTGCTACTTGTGTTGTTATTTGTTCAAATAATTGAACCTCTTCCGGGTTTTTTAAATTTAAAATAGGTCTCAGATGGAGTTCGCCCGCTCCGGCGTGTGCATAATAGACTGCTTTTTGCTTAAAACGCTTCATCAGTGCCGTGAACTCTTCAATATAGTCTGCCAAGTCATTGAGTGCTACTGCGGTGTCTTCGATGCAGGCTACGGCCTTTTGATCACCCACCATATTGCCGAGCAATCCCAGGCCGGCTTTGCGCAGTTCAAGCGCCTTCTCTATATCACCTCCTTGCAGGACAGGCAAGGCATAAGCAAGTTTTGATTTTTCTAATGCATCACAAAGTGCCTTTGCTTTGGCCAAGGAGCTTTCCATCGATTGCGTTTTTATTTCAAGTAATAAAACGGCCTCCGGGTCTCCTTCAATAAAAAATCGGTAGTCGTTGTATTTCAGGTTTCCTTTGGTACAATCGAGCACTACTTTATCCATCATTTCACAGGTGAATAAATCGTGTTGCATAGCTGGAACAACGGCCTTCATACAGTTTTCAATCGAATCAAAATGAGCGGCAACCATCACGGTTTCAGCAGGAGGCAACGCTTCGAGTTGCAAAGTTATTTTTGTGGTAAAGGCAAGTGTTCCTTCACTTCCGCAGAGAAGTTTACAGAGGTTGAATTTGTTTCCGTTTTTGGTAAAAATCTCACTTTTTATGAGTTCGTCAATGGCATAACCGGTATTTCTTCTGTGGATTTCGGGTTTTGGAAAAGAGTTGATGATGTTTTGCCGAGTGGTTTCATCTGCCAGTAACTCATATATTTTTTTATAGATATTGCCTTCTAGGGTGTTTTCTTTCGCTTTCGCGAAAAAAGTATCTGAATCCATTTCGCCAAAGGTCACCAAAGAGCCATCTGTCAACAGCACTTCCATTTCAAGGACTTTATCGCGCGTAACCCCATATTTGATGGAAGTAGTTCCACTGGAGTTGTTACCCACCATCCCTCCTATCATGCAGCGGTTTGAGGTGGAGGTGTTGGGTCCAAAAAACAGCTGGTGTTTGGCCAACGCCCGGTTTAAATCATCGCGAATCACTCCCGGAGCAACCGTAACTGTTTTTTTTTCGTTGTCAATTTCAAAAATTTGATTGAAATGCCTGGAAACATCTACCACGATTCCTTTTCCCACACATTGACCGGCAAGTGAAGTACCCGCTGTACGCGGAATTATACCAATTCCCTCTGAAGTAGCAAACGTGACAATTTTTATTAAATCTGAAGTATTTTTTGGAAAGGCAACCGCCAGAGGCCTCATTCTGTACACTGAAGCATCTGTTGCGTAAAGAGCCAATGATACAGCGTCAACTTGCAGTTTGCCTTCTAAGCTGTTAGCTAATTGCTCTAACTTGTTTGTCATAGTAGATTTCACTGCCTAAAGGTACAATTTCCTCAAAAAATACTATTAACAAGCTTTAATACTTATTAACTAAATATTGGCAATACAAATTATACATTATCCAATATGTTAAGTTAAATTGCGACCTAATAATTAACTAATTATAATAAATTATGAAAAAAGTATTGTTAACAGTATTATTTTTTGCAGGATTCTTATTAACTGCTGAAGCCCAACAAATTGCAGACAATGCCATTGGTATTCGCATTGGTGATAATAATGGCTTTGGTACAGAAATTAATTACCAGCGTGGTCTTGGAGACAACAACAGACTGGAATTTGGGCTTGGATGGACAAGCAACCGCAATTTAAATGCTTTTAAACTTACCGGACTCTACCAATGGGTTTGGAATATTGACGGCGGATTTAATTGGTATGCCGGTGTTGGTGGGGGTGTTGGAAGTATCGATTTTGACAGAGATTTCCCGGGAAATCCAGATAATGAAACATTTGTATTTGCAGCCGGAACCGTTGGTATTGAATACAATTTTGATATTCCCCTATTAATTTCGCTTGATTTTAGACCCGAAATTGGTTTTGGTGATTATAGAGATGACCTGGATTTTGACATCGGTCTCGGATTGAGATACCAGTTTTAGTCCATAGATTTCAATAATAAAATCGCATTACTGAGCTTTCGGTAATGCGATTTTTTTTTAATTTTTAAATACAACTGTCTCATTTTTGTCAATCACCGCAATACAAAAAGGATTGGTAAGCGCCATAGTTACCGGCTCATCGGGTTTTGGAGAAGCGTATTTTAGGGTCACATAGCTGGTGGTTCCATTGACCTCCACATTTTCAATCCCAATACTATAACCGCCCGTATTGTGCAATCCGGAATGAAGCGACAACACAATGTGTTTATTAAAATCAACTGCTTTGAGTTTATTTATTGCAATCTCTTCCAATTGAATGCCTTCCAGTGCTTTATTGAGTTCGCTTTGCGATTTGATGACCTCATAGGACTTTGTTTCCTTTCCGCCATAATCGCTTTGCATAATAACCTCAAAATCTGCATTTGGGTTGTTTTCCTGGGTTTGTTTTGTGCCCTCACAATTTGAAAAAACGAGTGCAAGAAAAAGAATGGTAATATTTTTCATATCAAGGATTTATTAATTTTTCAACGGATTTAAGATACAACTTTTCATATATCGGTACAATTTTATGAATGTCAAATTTAGCGGCTGTTTTTTTTGCCTGCACTTTAAATTTGTTGAGTGTTGCTTTGTCTTTTACTATTTTAAGCGTGTTTGCAGTCATTTCTTTGACATCGCCCACATTGCTCAAATAACCACTTACCCCCTGTTCATTTACTTCGGGCAATCCTCCGGTATTTGTTGATACCACCGGCACACCACAAGCCATGGCTTCCAGGGCTGCGAGTCCAAAGCTTTCTTTTTCTGAGGGAAGTAAAAAGACATCTGTAAAACAAAGAATTTTAATGACCTCATCACTATTCCCTAAAAAAATAACTTTGTTTAGTATGTTTAATTTTTGACAGAGTGCTTCTGCGTTTTCCTTTTCAGGTCCTTCGCCCACCATAATCAATTTTGCAGGAATCGATTTTTGAACCTCATAAAACACCTTCACCACATCATCAATGCGTTTTACTTTTCTAAAATTACTCACGTGAGTGAAAATAACCTCTTGGGGTTCAGCCATCACGTGTCGCTGACATTCTTCTTTATTTGAATTGTCGTGTTTGTCCAGATCAATAAAATTTGGAACCACTTCAATGGGTACTTGTATATCAAACAGCCGCAAGGTATCTTCTTTTAAGCTTTGCGAAACCGAAGTAACCACATCACTTTTGTTGATACTAAATGTTACTGCCGGCTTATAAAAAGGGTGATTTCCCACCAAGGTAATATCCGTGCCATGAAGGGTGGTGACCATAGGAATATTGATACCTTCTTCCTCCAGCATTTTTTTTGCCATATAGCCTGCATAGGCGTGCGGAATGGCATAATGCACGTGCAAAACTTCAATGCCATAATGTTTGACCACATCAACCAATTTACTGGATAGCGCCAACTCATAGGGCTGGTATTTAAAAAGCGGGTATTCCGGGATGTTGACTTCGTGAAAATGAATGTGGTTTGCCAAAAGTTCGAGTCGCACCGGTTGTTTGTAAGTGATAAAATGGATTTCGTGACCTCGTTTGGCTAACTCTGTACCCAGCTCGGTCGCTACTACTCCACTCCCTCCAAATGTGGGATAACATACTATGGCTATTTTCATCGGTTAGTTAATTTTTTGGTATTTAAATTCTTAGTAATCAATCGCATCATAAATGGCTTGCTGAATTTCTGTTCGAATGTTGCTTCTTATCAATTCCCGGTTGTTCACATCGGGATAGGTTCTGTTTGAGAGAAATACATAAACGATTTCACTTTCGGGATCTGCCCAGGTATAGGTTCCCGTAAAACCGGAATGACCAAAACTGGTCATCGACACACACCCACAGGTAGGCCCCACCGTTCCCAACTGAGGTTTATCAAAACCAACACCTCTTCTCACATCTTTATCACAGAAGTAGCAGGTGTTAAACAAATCAAGCGATTCAGGATTAAAATAGCGTTTTCCTCCATAAAACCCTCGCTGCACATACATTTGCATGATTTTGGCAATGTCATTGGCATTGGTAAATATTCCGGCGTGACCGTTCACTCCGCCCATCATAGCTGCGCCTTGGTCGTGAACATAGCCGTGCACTTTCTGCATTCTAAAATCGTTGTCAATTTCTGTGGGCGGAATTTTACTCAACGGAAATCGCTTTGTGGGTAAATAGCCGGTGTAATTTGCTCCCAAGGACTCATAATATTCCTCCTGCACAACTTCTTCAAGTGATTTCCCATAATGATTTTCGATGAATTTTTTTAAAATATAATAGGGCAAATCGCTGTATAAATACTTTACAGGACTGGAGACATCACTTTCGAGTATGATTTTCTGGATGGTATCTTCCATATCATCTCGTGCATAAAGTGTTTCAGTAACCACAGCCGAAAAACCTGGTTTGGGGGTCGTGCTGTAATAAGTTGAGGCGGGTTTGTTTAAATCTTTATCCATGGTGCTTCTGTAAAACGGAATCCACGATTTTAAGCCGGCATAATGAGACAATAATTCCTTTAGAGCAATGTAAGATTTGTTTGATAATTTGTATTCGGGCAACAAATCGCCCAGCGTGCTTTCCAGGGTAATAACTCCTTGGTCTGCCAATTTGATGAGAATGGGAACCGAGGCTAAAATTTTTGTGAGCGAGGCAACATCATAGATATGGTCGTCTTCTACCGCTATTTTCTTTTCCCGGGTGTGGTATCCATAATTTTTCTGAAAAATCACTTTCCCGTGACGAGCCACCAATACCTGAGCTCCCGGTGCCATGTTTTCTGAAACGACGCGTTTTGCCAACTCATCTACTTTTTTGAGTTTTTGGCTGTTCATACCCACACTTTCAGGGGTACCATAACTCAATCGCCCCAGATAATTTGTTGTTATTTTTGTATTCACGGGAAAAGCCTCCCCTGCTGAAACCGGTAATTTTCCTTTTGCTGCCCGGGCGCCAAAAATAATTTGTGCAGTAATTTCTTGTGCCACATCACTGTTTTGATAAGAAACGACTACCCCTTCAAAATTGGTGGTGGTTTTTAAATCCAGCAGCGCGTAAGGTCTTGTAAAAATGGAGAGAATAACTTTATTTGTGCGTGCAATTTCATAAATCCACGTGAGTTCACGCTGACTCATTTTATAACTTCGCCACGGATTGTCATTGGGTTTGTGAAAACCCATGATGACGGCTTCATAAGGTTTTAATTGGGTGATTAAATTATCGAGGGTTGTTGCAGTCACCCAATCAACCTGGGCATATTTTTGCAATTGCTTTAAAAAGGGTTGCCCGTCTGCATCTCCAAAATTCACATAGGCAAATTTTTTGTTTTTTAAATCCTTAATCGGTAAGACTTCTTTGCTGTTTTTTACTACCGTAATTGCATTTTCAATGAGTTCCTCATAGAGTGTATGATCATTTGGCGAGTTGAGCTCTTCATAAAGATACTCCCTTTTTATAGGTTTGTAATTGTGAAGCCCTACCTTGTATTTTGCCATTAAAATCTTTTTGACAGAATGTGCCAAACGCTCTTCAGTAATAGCTCCCTTGGTATAATTTTCTACAATGAGACCAATCGCTTTTGGCACATTTTCTGAAATGAGCAATACATCATTTCCGGCTTGAAAAGCAGCCAAATCAACCTCCCCCGGTCCTGTAAAATTTGATACGCCTTTCATATTCAGGGCATCTGTAAAAATCAATCCCTGAAAGCCCATCTTTTGTTTGAGTAAATCTGTCACGATGGGTTTTGACAAAGACGAGGGAAAATTTTGTCGCGGCTCCAGAGCGGGGACATTCAGGTGTGCCACCATCACACTGGCGAGCCCTTTGTTAAAAAGGTATTTGTATGGATACAACTCAACGCTGTCAATGCGCTGTTGCGAAAATGAAATAGTAGGAAGGGTTTTGTGTGAGTCACTGTCTGTATCGCCGTGACCCGGAAAATGTTTGGCATTTGCCAAAACCCCGGTGCTTTGCATGCCTTGCATAAAAGCAGCCGACTTTAGCGTGACATTGTCCCGGTCTTCGCCAAAAGAACGGTTCCCGATAATGGGATTATTCGGGTTGGTATTGATATCTACCACGGGTGCAAAATTGATGTGAACGCCCAATCGCTTGTTGTGTTCGCCAATGCGTTTGCCCACTTTATAAATCAATTGAGGGTCTTCAATGGCTCCCAGGGTCATATTCCAGGGAAAAGCAAAGGTAGAGTCTAGTCGCATCGCAAGCCCCCATTCGGCATCCATGGCAATCAGTAAGGGAACTTTGGATGTTTTTTGAAAATCGTTTGTGATTTTTGCTTGTCTGCCGGGACCCCCTTTGGAAAAAATAATTCCTCCGATGTGGTACTCGGTGATTAACTTTTTGATGCTCTCGATTTTTGATTTGGGGTCTGAAGAAAACAAATCGACCATAAACAATTGCCCCACACGCTCTTCAAGGCTCATGCTGTCATAAATACTGTCCACCCATTTTTGTTGATTCTCAAAATCATCAAACACGTGAAGCGGATGCAATTGTTGTGAAAAAACAAGAAAGGAATTGATAAGTAAGACCGAAAGGATGAGGTATTTATTCATAAAGTAATCGTTACAAAAAGCGTGCTAAAGAATCATAGCACTCTTTGCAAATGTACTAATTTTCAAAGCTAATAAAATCTTAAGGAACTCTTATTTAACCTATAGCATATTAAAAGAATCTGCTGTGCCAACTCTCCTCTGCCGGAACTTCCCAGTTTTGGAGATATTCTCCTTTGGTATTTACCAAATTGTTAAAAACAACGGTGTTTTTAGAGATGGCCTTTGATTTTGCCATCGCTTTAAATTCGTTTAAGGGTTTATGAGCCATAAATTGCCCGGTGTAGTAAGTTACATTCATTTTATCGAGCAAATCGACCTCAAAGTGCTTTTCCAGTTGCTGAATAAAATGCACTGAAGCATCGATTGAACAGCCTGAGGCAGAAGCATTTTCCTGATTCAACCCAATGACTATAAAGCGGTTGTATTTGATTTCAAAACCGGCTTCGAGTGCGCTGCCGTGGGCTGTCCATTGTGTTAAAAACTCAGATAATTGAGTTTGTAATTGGCTCACTTCTTCATCACTAAATTTTCTGTTGGATGGGTATATCCAAATTCGGGAATGATCAGGTAAGGTTTTAAAATCTACTAACATTGGGGTTTCTGGTTTGAGGTTTGAGGTTTGATGTTTCAGGTTTCGTTTACCTAAAATTTTTAGAATTTAAAAACTTGAAACTACAAATCGTCAGCATTGGCAATCATTTCTGCGACATCCATCACTTCGATTTCGTTTTCTTTGTTTTTTCCTTTCACACCGTCTGTAAGCATGGTATTGCAAAACGGGCAACCGGCTGCAATAAATTCAGGTTGGGTTTCCAGTGCTTCTTCGGTGCGTTCCATATTGATGTCTTTAGTGCCTTTTTCAGGTTCTTTAAACATTTGAGCTCCTCCGGCGCCACAACAGAGACCCCGTGTTTTACAGCGTTTCATTTCGACCAATTCTACTTCCAGTTTTTCTAGGAGTTCGCGGGGTGCTTCATATTCGCCATTGGCTCTTCCCAAATAGCAGGGGTCGTGAAAGGTAATGCGCTTGCCTTTGAATTTACCGCCTTCTACTTTTAACCTTCCTTCGTTCATCAGCGATTTTAGAAATTGGGTATGGTGCATCACTTCATAGGTGCCGCCAAGGCCGGGATATTCATTTTTTAGTGTGTTGAAACAATGCGGACACGCCGTTACAATTTTTTTGATTTCATAGCCATTGAGTACTTCAATGTTTGTCATTGCTTGCATTTGGAAAAGAAACTCATTGCCGGCGCGTTTTGCAGGGTCACCGGTACAGCTTTCTTCAGTTCCTAAAACGGCAAAATCAACATTGGTTTTATTGAGTATTTTGACAAATGCTTTGGTTATTTTTTTTGCTCTGTCATCAAAACTTCCGGCGCAGCCCACCCAAAAAAGAACCTCAGGTTGCTTTCCTTGTGCCATATATTCGGCCATTGTGGGTACTTTTATTGCTTCACTCATAACTCTGGGCTTGTTTTGTCCTCTCCCCGGCCCCCTCCTAAGGAGTGAGAGTTTTTCGGGTTTCGGTTATTTATTAATTGGGTATTCATATTTTGTTATTCAATATTCTTTATTCGACATTCATCATTTCCTTAGTCTTTAAAGACTTGTATGGTGACTTCTTTATCGACCAAATCTGTAAATTTACCTTTGTATCGCGTGGCTTTCACCAAGTGATTGTCTATCCAGTGGTAATTACCACCCCGGGGTTTTCCCATTAAAAGACTGTGGTATTTGAAACCGTGTTTTCTTAGCCAGGTTTCGGTATAATCGCGATGTGCCTCTGTTCGGGAGGTAAAAAAACAGATGATATGACCCTCGTCATACCATTTATTAAGTGTTTTTAAGGCATCGGGATAGACTTTTGCAGTGAGCATTCTCTCGGGTTCTTCATTAGGGATGTCATCACAGATGGTACCGTCAATATCAATTAAATAATTCTTGATTCCTTTTGGCAACACCGGACTCACTTTTTCTCCTTTTTCGGTTTTTTCATTTAAATGCCTTTCCGGATTGGTATTCATTGTTTTCGCATTAAAATTTAACTTATAGCTTCAATGTGAAGCTTCTCTTCCTTTTGCAGTACAGATTGGTTTAAAAAACTAGCTGATTTTTATTCAGCTCTCACAATTCCCTATTCATTTTTCCAATTCAATCGATCCATTTGATTGTAAGGCCAGGGTGCCCCATTGTTTTCAATATTTGTCATTGCCACATTGAGTTCATTGGGAGCGGCAGATTGTTCCATCACAAGATACTGACGCATTTCCATGATGATGGAAAGTGGGTCTATACTCACGGGACAAGCTTCAACGCAGGCATTGCAAGTGGTGCAAGCCCACAGTTCTTCACGGGTGATATAGTCGTCAAGCAATTGTTTGTTATCAGGAACAAATTCGCCGTTTTTATCTATGTTTTTGCCCACTTCTTCAAGCCGGTCGCGGGTGTCCATCATTATTTTTCTCGGAGAGAGTTTCTTTCCGGTTTGGTTGGCGGGGCATTCACTGGTGCATCGTCCACATTCTGTACAGGTATAGGCATTGAGCAGTTGTACCCAGTTTAAATCTGTGACATCACTGGCTCCAAATTTTTCAGGAACTGCAGCTTCTGTTCCTTCTGCCGGCGCTGCAAACGGGTCGGCGTTAGGGTCCATCATTAGCTTGACTTCATTGGTTACTGTCTCGTTGTTTGAAAATTTGCCTTTGGCAGTCAGTTTTCCAAAATAGGTATTTGGGAAAGCTAACAGAATGTGTAAATGTTTTGAATAGTAGAGGTAGTTTAGAAAGAATAAGATGCCTAAAATATGCAACCACCAGGCGGTTCTTTCAATGAGAATGACTGTGCCTTCGGCCATATTTGCAAAAAGGGGTGTGATGCACTGACTTACGGGAAATAAGCCGGCTATGGTGTATCCTTCAGATTGAATGCTTTGTAAATGGGCATCTGCGGCATTCATGGTCAAAAACAAGGTCATTAAAACAAGTTCGATGTACAGGATGATGTTGGCGTCGTTTTTGGGCCAGCCTTTCATTTCGGGATTGAGGAAACGTTTTACTTTTTGGACATTTCGGCGTAGCCAAAAGAGAACAACACTCACAATCACTAAGAGGGCCAAAATTTCAAACGAAGCGATGAGCACGTCATAAAAACCTCCAAATATTGAGAATGCCCTGTGGGTTCCAATGAGGCCGTCATAGATGATTTCCAGTACTTCGATATTGATGATGATAAAACCGACATAGACAATCACGTGCAGTATGCCTGAAATGGGTCGTTTTACCATTTTAGACTGCCCTAAGGCAATCATTAATAGGTTTTTAAAACGCTGTTTTGGGTTGTCATTTACATCGACCTGTTTTCCAAGGTTTATGTTTCTTCTTAACTTTCCTACATTTTGAGCAAAATAGCCAATTCCTATAAAAAGGGCTATGAGAAAGAGAATATTTGGAATAAAGTACATGGTATTCATTAACAATTAATTTATTGTTCCCTGCTTTCCGGTTCCTGAAACTCACCGGCTTTTCTGCCAAAAACGGAAACGTGAATGTAGCGTTTTGGGTTGAGTTTTATATCTTGAAGCAGTTCTTCAAGTTGTTTTGTGGCATACTCAAGGTTGGTGTAGAGGGTTTCATCTTTCATAAGCTTTCCTAAGGTTCCCTTTCCACTGTTTAGGTTTTCAGAGAGTTCTTTAAAATTTGCCAGTGTTGTTTCCAGCTCGTTGACTATTTGCCCCACATTGATTTGCGCCAGTGAATCTGAAAGTTTTGCGAAGTTTTGCGTCGTTTTGTCCAGATTTTCAAAGGTGTTGGTCAATTTTTGCTCGTTTTCTTTTAGCAGGTTTTCAAGTGACTTTGAGCTTATTGCAAAGGAAGAAGTGATTTTATGTAAATTCTCTATGGTCTCTCTCAAGCTTTTTCTGGATTTGGGATCCATCACATCATTGACTGAATACATCAAACTGTCAACGCCCACCACAGCACTTTCGATTTTGTTTTGCAAGGGCGTGAGTCTGTCGTTTACCAGTTCCATTATTCCTTCTTCTACTTCTCCTTGGAGGGTATCTCCACTTTTTGCGGGGATTGTTGATTCATAATTGGGAACAATTGCGAGCGATTTACCGCCGATGATTCCTCCTCCATATATGCGTGCAATGCTTTTATTTGAAAATTCAAACTCTTTTTCTATTTTAAATTTAACAATGAGTTTGGCATCTCCGGGGCTGATGATTATATCCTGTACATTGCCCACCTTCAAGCCATTGAGTGTGACAGGTGAAGATAGATCAAGACCTTCGACATTGTCATAAACGGTAAAAAACACACGTTCCGTTTGGAGTAAGGATGAACCTTTTAAGTAGTTGTAACCTAAAATGAATGTGGAAATAGCAAAAACTGCAAGTAATCCTGTTTTAATCTCTTTGGTTAATTTCACGTAATTTTATTTAGTTAACAAATTTAGGAAAATATTTAAAGCCTGTGGATAAAACTGTTTTAATTTATAATATCTGATACTTGAACGCGCTTTCCGTTTTTATAAGCTACTATAAACGCAGAGGGATATCCTTTGGCTTTTGCCTCTTTGTGCAAGGTTTGAATTAAATTATAATCTGAGGTGTTTCCATAGTAATATTTAAAAAGACCGCCTTCCTGCTCTCGGTTTATCATCTTCAAACCTTTAAAGTTTTTTGGTTTGGTATCCAGTTTTCGGGACCCGGCAGCAATCTGAACTTTAAAAATTACATCTTCATAAATGGCTTTTTTATCGACAGTTTCAGGAACCTTTGGGTTGGTATCAATTTGAGGAATATTTGTAAGATAAGAAGATTTCACCGAGTTGTAATAATCAACAATAGCCTTTGATATGGCATTTGCCATTTCCTGCTGTCCTTTTTTGGAGTTTAAATAATCTCCTTCACTTTTGTTGGTCAAAAATCCGGTTTCTATCAATACACTGGGCATATAGGTGTTGTGTAAAACCCAAAAAGGCCCCTGTTTTACACTTCGGTCGTTTCTTTTTAATTGGTTTGTAAAATTGTCCTGCACAAGACTTGCAATGGCAATGCTTTGTTCAAGGTATTCTTCCTGCATGATAATCAAACCTATTAACGATTCCGGGGCGTTGGGGTCAAAACCACCATAGGCTTCGTGATAATTATCCTCAAGATAAATCACCTGGTTTTCCTTTTTTGCGATTTCAAGGTTTTGGGCATTTTTATCAAGTCCTAAAATAAAGGTTTCGGTTCCGTGGGCATTTGAGTGGTGTGCATTGCAGTGAACAGAAACAAACAAATCGGCATCAGCTTTGTTAGCGATTGCTGCACGTTCACGAAGCTCCAGAAAAACATCGGTTTTTCGGGTGTAGATTACTTCAATGTCTTTGTGTTTCTCAAGTTCTTTTCCCACAAGCAGGACAATGTTGAGTGCAATTTCTTTTTCAAAATGCCCGTTTCCTCTGTTTCCGGGGTCTTTTCCACCATGACCCGCATCGAGGACTACTTTAAATTTTTTATTTTGTGCGTGCAACTGGGGTGAGAAAACCAGTGTCAATAAAAAAAGTAATGATACGAAATGAAATAGGAGTTTCGTTTTCATATAGAAGAAACGTCTTAAGTATAAATTATATTTTAATTTTTTAAGGGTATAAAAAGATACCCAAAAAATATGTTTAATTTTGACACTTCAATAATTAAGCCATAGCTTTACAAAAATAGGATTATTACCATTGCAAACAAATAAACTTCATCTGGTTTTATTGCTTTTTTTTATGGTCTTGGGTACTTATGAAACTCAAGCTCAAGAAATTGGTACCAATCCGCTTACACCCTTGCCCACTGCGGTTGATTCACTGAGTTTTCCTGAACTTCCCATTACAGAAAATGGCAACGAACAGCTTATCGATACCGTAAAAATAGACACCCTCGCTCCAAAACAGGAAGCATTAAACGATGTTGTTGATTATTATGGAGAGGATTATGTCTTTATGCACCGCAAGGAAAACAAAATTTATATGTACAACAAGGCCTATATTGAGTATGAAGATATGCGCATTGATGCCGGAATGATTATCCTTGATTACAATAAAAAAGAAGTGTATGCAAAGGGAATTACAGATTCTCTGGGGAATTATTCCCAACTTCCGGTTTTTGTTCAGGGCACAAACAAAGTAGAGCCCGATTCCATTCGGTTTAATTATGACACCCAAAAGGCATTGATTTACAATTCACGCACCGAGCAGGGCGAATTTAAAGTCAAGGCCGAAATTTCAAAACGGGAAAACGATTCTGTTGTTTATTTGAGTAACGTAAAATTTACCACAGCAAAGGATATTGATAATCCCGAGTATTATTTTTATTCCCGAAAGGTAAAATTTGTTCCCAAAAAGAAAATCGTCACCGGTCTCACCAATATGTATATTGCCGATGTACCCACGCCTCTGGGGCTTCCCTTTGGTTACTTCCCACTTTCAGAAGACCGGGCTTCCGGTTTTATTATTCCCACGATTGGAGAAAACAACAACCGGGGATTCTTTTTCCAAAACGGGGGCTATTACTTTGCCATCAACGATTATGTTGATTTATTGACCCTTGGTGATTATTACACAAATGGCAGTTATGCCTTGCGATTGGAGTCCAATTATGCTCTTCGATACCGCTTTCGCGGAAATTTGAGCTTCCGATTTGAAAAACTACTCAACAGTGAGCGCGGTTTCCCCGATTTTTCTGAAGCCTCTGTTTACAACATCAGATGGTCCCACACCCAGGACGCTAAGGCAAATCCGAGTTCGCGTTTTTCTGCTTCCGTAAACCTGGGAAGTAGCCGGTTTTTTCAAGAGTCAATCAATCAATTGAACACCGCCAGTTTTTTGAACAACACCTTAAGCTCTTCGGTTTCTTACTCCAAAACTTTTGAGGGTGAGCCTCAGGTGAACCTTAACGTTGCAGCCACCCATTCCCAAAATACCAACACCCAGCAAATCAATTTAACACTGCCCACTGTATCGGCAAGTGTTTCCAGAGTATTTCCTTTTGCTCCAAAAAGTGGCATTAAAAACGGGGCTTTGCAAAACATCAATTTTCAATATGATGTGAGTGCAGAAAACCGAATGCTCACAACCGATTCTTTATTTTTTACGCAAAAAATGTTTGAGGATGCCCAAGTGGGTGCCCGCCACAACATTCCCATCAGCACCAATTTTAAGATATTCAATTACCTGAGCGCCAGTGCCGGAACAAGCTATCAGGAAACCTGGGTGATGAAAACCACCAGACGCTCCTTTGATCAAGAGCGCAATCAAGTGGTGATTGATACTGTAAGCGGTTTTGATAGTTATAGAACCTATAATTTTTCTGCCAGTCTGGGTACTACCCTTTATGGGATGTTTAATTTTGGTCCCGATAAAAAGATTCAAACCATACGGCATGTGATGCGACCCAATGTGAGTTACTCCATCAATCCGGGTTTTGATCAGTTTTATGAAGAGTTAAAATACACTCCCACCATCGCCGGAGGCATGTCTGAAGAGCAGGTTTTGATCTATTCGCGGTTTGAAAATACCATGTTTGGAGCGCCCAACCAAAATTACTCGAGCAACATTGGTTTTGGGCTTAGCAATACCCTGGAGGCGAAAGTGAGCGACCGTGACAGCACCGCAACAGAAGCAAAACGCATTGCCCTTCTCAACAACCTCAATTTTTCATCCTCCTACTCCATTTCTGCAGACAGTCTCAAGTGGCAGCCGGTAAACATCACAGGCAGCATTCCCATTGTACCCAAACTGGATGTGAATTTCAACGGCACTTTAGACCCTTATGCGCTGGATAACAACAACAATAAAATCAATACTTTCAACATTGACAATGGCGGGAGTTTGTTTCGCCTCACACAGGCCAATATGAGTTTAAATTATTCTTTTTCCAGTCGTGATTTTGAGAAAAAAGCGAACGAAGAACAAACCAGTGAAACCTTCAAAAATGGAGGTCGCCCCGATGATTTGTTTGGTAACTCAAACGAACTTTCAGACCCCACCTTTGTGGGTAACCGAAACCCTGAAGAAGACCGCGATGTGAGTATTGGTCGCTACAATTATGCCATCCCCTGGGACATTAGACTGGCCTATACGGTAACCTATTCAAACAGCCGGCGTGAGGACGAAATATCTTCACACTCTTTAATGTTTAGTGGCAATGTCGTTTTATCACCAAGATGGTCTGTGGGTGCGTCTTCGGGTTATGATTTCAAAGGAAAAGGCTTTACGTTTACCCAATTCAGGTTTCAACGCGATTTAGAGAGCTGGCAAATGAGTTTCAACTGGGTACCCTTCAGTGCCCGAAGCTCCTGGTATTTCTTTGTGGGTATTAAATCGTCTGTATTGAGTGACATTAAATATGATAAACGCAGGGAGCCAGACAGGAATTTGTAGTTGGGTATGATGTTTTAAGCAAAACTTCTTTTCCCTAAATTCTGTTTGAAAAAATCCGGTTTTGGCAAACACCCTTTAAAAGCATTTTAAAAAATTAAATCACAGTGATATGAAAACAATAATACACACCCCGCATGCACCGGCGCCCATTGGCCCTTACAATCAAGCTGTAATGGTGGGCAATACCCTTTACACCTCCGGGCAAATAGCCATCGATCCTGCTACAGGAATACTGGTAACCAATGATATTCAGGCAGAAACACGATTGGTCATGGAAAATTTAAAAGCGGTTTTGGCTGCTGCCGAAATGACATTTGAAGAAGTGGTGAAGGCTACTATATTTATAAGTGATATGAACAATTTTTCCAAAATCAATGAGGTGTATGCACAGTATTTTGATGAGAAAACAGCCCCGGCAAGGGAAACGGTGGAGGTCGCCAATTTACCTCGTTTTGTGAATGTAGAAATTTCTGTAATAGCTATCAAGTAAGTCTTATTCGTCTTCCTTATTCTCCCCGGGTTCTATTTGGTCATCTACAGGGAGGGTTTCGAGCATGCGTCTTTCAGTGCGTTCCTGAGTTTCTATTTTTTCTTCTTCTTTTTTGGCGTTTCTTTTAAAAATGCGTCTGCTGAATTCTTTAAAAGAGTCAAATTCTAGCGAATAGGACAAACCGGTACCTTGTTCAAATCCTTGGTTTTCACCAATAAACTGTACCTGTGTTTCTCTGTTAAAAATATTCCATTTAAAATTTCCCTCTTCATTGAGCAACACCTGAATTTGAAAATCACCTGCAACGGTATTGTCCTGAACACCGCCAACGGGCACACCCACTCGACCATCAATCAAGATGCGATCGGATATTTGTGAAGAAAAAGTAAGCCCCAGCCTGTCTGAAGTCTCAAGGTCACGGGTGCGCATTCCCGGGGAATAATTTAACCCCACATTGAATTTGCCGTCTTCATCAGCAAAAATTTCATTCACAAGCCCGGAAAACCGTTCAACAAAGGTGGCTGTTCCTTGTTCCAGCGTAAAACGATCACTGGAAAAGGAACCGGTTGAAATTAAATAAAGCACCTGGAGTTCGCGTTGTTGCCGGTCATCGAGTTTGTAGGCCAACTCAGATTTAATGATGGAACTGGCAGTAGGAAATTCGATGATGTATTCCATTTCGGGAGCGATGAGTTCACCGCGTAGCTCAATGGCAACTTCCACCGGAATTTTTCTGTTTATGGTGGGGTTGTCAAGCAAAACAGACGGATTGGCAGCGGTTTCATAAATGGCTTTGATGTCTATATTTGCCCTCACCGGGTCTCCATTCCAGCTAATGTTTCCTCCGCGTTCCACAATAAAGGGTTTTTGGACAATCCCCAAGTATCTGAAATCATAGATTGCGTTGTACACCAGAAAATCCCCCCACATATTAAATCGTCCCAGGGTATTGATTTCAATAAAGAGAATCCCCTCGCCGCGACCTTTCAGGGTAGAATTGTTTTTTACATCTACCACTACTTCCACTTCGGCATCACGGGTTATTTGCAAATCAAACTCGAGGGTGAGCCCTTTTAATTCTTCCCGCACGATCGTTTCTCCCGATATGCGGGCTGCTTTTTCTTCGGGAGAGAGAAAATAAATAAAGGAATCGTCACCAATAGACTCTGTGTCACTGATGGGAATTTTGAAAGTAGTTCCTTTTGCGGTGGTTGCATCGACCTTAATAACCAATTCGTCCACCGGCCCATAAATTGATGCCTGTCCCGAGATGAAAGCTGTTCCATAATACAGGGATTCTTCATCACCTTCGGTGTTTAACACCAGAAATCGGTTTGTATCCACATCAAGGTTCATAGACCAGTTTGAAAAATTGTTGTGTTCAAAGTATCCGTTAACGGAGGCTTTGGTGTCGTATTTGGTATCTGTCACCTCGGTTTTGGGTATGGTAAACCTGTTTTTTGACAAGAGCACACGGGTTTCTTCCTGAAATTCAAAATCTATATTGAGTTCGGGTATTTTTATCCCTGTTTGATTGAGGTTTAATCGGCCTGAAATATCGGGTGATTTGTAATTGCCGGTCACTTTAGCATTCCCCGAAACAAATCCTCTGATGTCCTCTATCACTCCGCCTCCAAAAGGGCTCAACGCACTCAGATTAAAGTCTGTGAGGCCCACATCAAGGTTGATAGTGGAAGCCAATTCTTTGACCTGTATGCTTCCGATTGCTGAGATGGATTGTACATCCTTATAGGTTAGTGTGGTGTTGATGTCATAGCGGCTTAAATCTTCATTTCCGGTAATCTCCAGCAACAAATTTCCCATTTCATTGTCATTGACAATCAAATTGTCTATGGTAACATTAGAACTGGGATAATACAAGTCTTCGCGTTGTAAAAACGTAAAATTTCCATTCACATTTCCCGAAAGCGAAAGGCTGTCTATCTCAGGTGTTATTTTACCAATATCCACATCCCTGAAATACAGGCGAATGTCTTTATAACTACTGTCACTAAGTTTTCCGGCCATTTGTATGAGTTCGTCTTGATGGCTTAAAGCCAGGGAGTCCAGAATGATGTCGTTGAAATTGTTATCAAATACAATTTTATTGAGCGTATCGTTTGATTCATTGACATACCAGAGGTTCTCTTTAAACAAAATATCAGAGCGCTTCATGCCCACAACCGATTTGCCCTTTTCATTGATGGTGTGGTACATCGAGAGGTTAAAGAGGTCTTTTTTAGCCGGGCCGCCTTTAAATTCAGACCTTACAAAGAGGGTATCTGAAATGGTGACATTGATGAGGTTCATTTCTGAAAACTGATAAAAGCCTGCATCGAGGGAGTCTATTTCGATATAGGTATTAAAAAGCGGGTTGTTGTTGTCTACCTGAACAGCAATTTTTTGGATATAATTGCCATAGGCTGTAATTTCAGGCGATCTGAAGTTGAGTTTAAACTTTGATTCGTCTGAGGCTACTGTTCCTCTGATTGTGGTGTTTTCGCCCAGTCTTATTTCCGGCACAAACACCTCTACGATTTTATTGAAAATTTCAAAATTAAAATTGAGGTACTGATTTTCAGTTGTTTTTGCAGGCACATAATTGGTGTAAATACTGGCTACTGCATTCTGAAAAAGATTGGGAATATCGGCCATTTGAAAGCGTCCTGTGAGCTTACCGTTGATCACATCGGGGGAAATCACCTGCAAAGTGCGTTCTTCATCATCAAAAGTAGAAAGCACTAAAATATCGTCAAAAAAGTAATCGTCAATCAGGTTTTGATAGGTACTTTCTGAAATCCTCACCACACCCACAACATCGTCCACACTGGTTCCCCTCATATCCATCGCAATTTTTCCGGTGAAAATGGAAATACTATCCCTTTTAAAGAGGTTGGTTTTATAAAGGTCTGCATACTTGATGTTGGCATCAAAATCATAGATGTTTCGTTCATCAGAAACATCGATTAAGCCTTCAAAATCAAGCTCCATATTGGGGTCATTGACGGTGAGTTTTCCGTTAAAAATGGGATTTTCAAGGGTTCCACTTACACTTATGTTTTTGTAGTTGTAATTGTTGAACGTAAAGTTTGAAATACTACCTGAAAGCAGGGTGTTTAGATTTTCCTGCGAAAAGCCCCGCCCGTCAAAACGCAATTTTGCTGAGGTTTTTCCTATGGTTTTTGTGCCGAGCAAACGCCCTAAATCAAATTGGTTTACGTCAATCGTGCCCTTGTAAGTTGCCTGATTGACATTGTTGATGGAGGTCATTCTCAAATTGGTCTTTAGGTTTCCAAGTGCGGACCTTATGGTTGCGTCTGTTTCCAATTCAGAGCTGCTTATCGTTGTGTTTCCTTTTACATCAAAATCGCGCAGTGATTCCATTTCTTTGGGCATCACTTGCCCGAGTAGCCTGGGCATAAAGCGTCTCAAATCGTAATAATTGGATTGAAAACTGTGATTTTCTGCTTTGATACTGTATGAATCGTCCCCTTTTAAAAGGTTTTTAAAATAAAAGTCTCCGGTAATGAATGTCGCCTGATTTTTGAGATCAACCTTTGTTAAACTAAAATCGTTTAGGGGTCCTTTTAAAACACCTTTGAGCTCGATGTATTGGTCGGCTCCAAATTCGTCATAAAAATAATTCAGCTCATTGGTGGCAATTTTTGACTGCTTAAAATCAACATCAAAAACCACTTTGTTTTCAAAATCTGAAAACCCGGTTTCGTCAAAAAGCAAAGCAACATCACCTGTTAAAGTACTTTCTGAAGTTTTTAAATCCAGTCCTTTCAGGTCAATTCTGTTTTTTGTTAGTCCAAAATCAGCTTTCAGGTTTTCAACCACCAGCCGGTCGTTATAGACAAAACTCATTTGCTGAATGTCTGCAAAAACATCCACATCCAGGACTTGAAAATCATCTGCTTCCAGATTCACGTTTTTAAAGGAGACAACTTCCGGGCTTTCCAGGTTTTCATCGGTAATTGTGATGGTGGCGTTTTTGAGGCTGAGTGTGGTGGCTTCAAGAATAAATGGCGGCGGATTTTCCAGGGGTGTTTCGGGCGCAAATTTTCCGGCAAAAACAGACAGGTTGTCCTTTTCCTCACCCCGGTAGGTTTTTATGTTAAGCACAGCATCTTCCAGGCTTAAATCGCCAAAATTGAGGTTGGTTTTAAGTAGGTTTCTAAAACTCAAAATGGTGGTGTTTATTTCTTTGGCAAAAATGAGCGTGTCCCGGTGGTGGTCTGCAATAAAGACCCCTTTTAGAGTCACTTCCCCTTTACGATTGATACCCAGACGCTCAATGTTGATGTCTGTGTCATAGCGTTCATTGATGTTATCAGTCACTTTTTTTGCCACATAGGTTTGCACAGAAGGAAAGGTCAAAGCGATGAGTATCGCTATCAAAAGCAAGAGAATAGCAAAGAAAAAACGAAGTAATATTTTTTTGAATTTTTTGATAGCGGTTATTGTTTTAACTTTGCCTTGAATTTGACCATAAAAGTAACAATTTTTATGCCTAAATAAAATGGAACCCTCAATATATATTTTAGGAATTGAATCCTCCTGTGACGACACAGCGGCAGCAGTTATTCACAACGGCAAAATGCTGTCTAATGTTGTGGCCACACAGAAAATACACGAGGAATATGGCGGGGTGGTTCCGGAGTTGGCTTCCAGGGCCCATCAACAAAACATTGTTCCTGTGATTGACCTGGCCATTAAAAAAGCCGGGATTGATAAAAAAGATCTCAGTGCCATTGCTTTTACCCGCGGTCCCGGTTTGATGGGTTCGCTGCTGGTGGGATCTTCTTTTGCGAAATCGCTCTCACTGGGATTGGGAATTCCCTTGATTGAAGTCAATCATATGCAGGCGCATATACTGGCGCATTTTATTGAAGCCGAAGGGCAAACCAAACCCCAATTCCCCTTTCTGGCGATGACCATTAGCGGTGGGCATACGCAAATCGTTCGGGTGAATGACTATTTTGATATGACCATCCTTGGGCAAACCATTGATGATGCTGTGGGTGAAGCCTTTGACAAATCGGCTAAGATACTGGGGCTCCCCTATCCCGGTGGGCCTTTGGTAGATCGCTATGCTCAAAAAGGAAATCCCAACGCCTATGCTTTCACCAAACCCAAAGTGGGTGATCTTGATTTCAGTTTTAGCGGACTCAAAACGGCTGTTTTGTATTTCATTCAAAATGAAGTTAAAAAGAATCCCCACTTTATTGAGGAAAACCTGGCAGATATTTGTGCTTCCATACAATTTACCATTGTTGATTATTTGATGGATAAAATTAAAAACGCAGTGAAAGCCACCGGAATCAAGGAAATAGCCATTGGTGGCGGGGTTTCTGCAAACAGCGGGATTAGAAAGGCACTACAAGAGGCCGAAGAAAAGTATGGCTGGAAAACCCATATCCCAAAATTTGAATTTTGTACCGACAACGCCGCGATGATTGCAATTGTGGGCGAACTCAAATATAAAAACAAGGACTTTACCCCACTCAGCATCGGCTCCAAAGCCAGAATGGAGTTTTAAACCCTCCCCTCTAAAAAGAGGGGAAAAATTTTGTGATGTAATCACAAAATTTGGGGTGTGTATTTTATAACCCACAATTTATTTGTCACCATAATTCCAATTCTTAGGTTTGTAGTTTATTGTTGTTTTCTTAAACCCTAAACGTTGAACTATGAACTTGAAACCTGAAACTTTAAACCTGAAACTTTAAACCTGGAACATCATGCAACTTTTCTACCATCCCGAAGCAAAAGAAATCAATCAAGAACTTGCCTTTGACAGGGAAGAGAGCAGACACATAGTGAAAGTATTACGTAAATCAACAGGTGATAGATTAAACATTACCAATGGGTTAGGATTTTTTTTAACTTCTGAAATTGTAAGCGCAAACCACAACAAATGTGTGGTGAAAATTACAGAGAAAAACCCACAACAACCCCTTCCGTATCAACTTCATTTGGCTGTGGCGCCCACCAAACTCAACGACCGCTATGAATGGTTTTTAGAAAAGGCTACCGAAATTGGGATTACAGAAATCACGCCCCTTATTTGCAATCACAGCGAGCGCACAAAAATAAAGCCCGAGCGCTATGAAAAGATACTTCAGAGCGCTATGAAACAATCACTCAAAGCCTATTTACCCAAGCTGAATCCGGCTGTTTCTTTTTCAGAATTTGTAAAGAGTCTGCCTAAAAATTCCACGCAAAAATACCTTGCGCATTGCGCTGAGGGCGAAAAAAAATCCTTGAAGGATGTTTTGCAACCCAAACAGGATGTCCTTATTTTAATTGGCCCCGAAGGTGATTTCGCTTCAAGCGAAATTGAATTGGCAATCGAAAATAACTTTAGGGCGGTAAGCCTTGGTGAAAGCAGACTCCGGACAGAAACCGCTGCCATTGTTGCCTGTCACAGTGTGGCGTTTGTGAATGAATAAAAAAATCGGTTCAAAAATCTTTTAAAGAAATTCAAACCGATTTAATCAAAATGTAGCAATAGATGCTACCTCACAATTAATTTTTTTGTCTCAGTGTTGTTTTCAGAAACAAACTGTAAAACATAAACACCCGTTGCCAAACCTTGTGTATTGATTTCGGTTTTACCGGATTCTAGGTTTGCTTGACGTATTACTTTTCCGGAGCCCACTTCAACAATCGTTAGCTGAATAGTACTTCCAAAAGTAACAGGCACCTCTGCATTCACAAAACCGCGCGTCGCCGGATTTGGATATAAAAGGATGGCTGTGTTATCAAACGTATTGTCACCGGTACTCAAAACCTCATCAGTTTCAAAGGCTCCAATATCACGAATGCCTACAATGGATTCTCCTCTTTGGTCTTCAAAAAGATCATTAGGATCCCCGGCGTCAATCGCAGGCGAATTCATTCCTGTCATAATTGCGTGGGTTAGTGTGGGTCCTCCATTGTTTGCCAAGGGTTCCAACAAAGGAAGTACCCCGGTGATATCATTTGGTTCAGCAGGGAATACATCATCACTGTTATCTGCTATCAAATTGTATTCTTCAGATAGAAAACTACCTGATGTTACAGAAACATCATTCCCCATAGGTGCTTCATTGTTTGAAACTATCGAGCTTTTAAGAGCGGTTCCCAAAGCCGAGTTGTTTGTCACACCTCCACCGGACATCATCGCGTCATTAAAAGCTATCGTAGAGGCATTGACACTCATAACAGCATCATTATAAATTCCGCCTCCGTGCATAGCTGCGGTGTTTCCTGAAATAGTACTGGTCATTACGATGGTAGTTCCTGTATTGTTTTGAATACCACCCCCATTGGAAGCTGTTGCCTGGTTGTTGGAAATTGTGGAAGAAATTACTTCGGTTAGACCTCCATTATTGAATATACCTCCACCACCATCAGTTGCGTCACTACCGTTAGCACTATTTCCATCAATAGTCACCCGGGTTATGGTCATGCTGCTTCCGGCCTGATTCCACAATCCACCACCTTCTCTACCGGCAGCATTGTTTAAAATTTGTCCGCCTGTAATACTCGCTATGGTTTCTCCACTTATGTGAATACCGCCTCCATTTCCGGGAGCCGGAGCACCGGCAGTTCCATCTACATCATTCCCAATCAAATCAACATTTTCCAATGTCAATACACCATCAATAACTTCAATAGCTCCACCGGCTCTGTTTGCCGAATTGCTATCAAATAAAGAAGCCGAAATAAAAATCTCTCCATCAACACTTAAAAGTCCGCCACCGCTTCCTGAAGTTCCTGTTGCCAGGTTGTTGGTTATTGTGGTATTGTTTAGAATTTGCATATCACCACCGTTGTTGAAAATACCTCCACCACCGTTGGCAGCATCGTCACCGCTTGCTACATTGCTATCAATAACGACATTATCAACAATCATCAGTCCGCTGCCATTCCACAAGCCACCGCCTTCATTGCCTGCCGTGTTATTGGTTACCATACCACCCACAATCGTTGCATTACCGGGGCCGGTGATGTGCAAGCCACCTCCGTTTCCTGGGGACATAGCTACGGTGTTGTTGTCTAAAGTGACGTCAGTCAGATTTAAAGTTCCTGTTCCCATCGTCGAATTGTCTTCAATACCTCCACCGGCGCGTTGCGCGCTGTTTCCGGTGATAACAGTTCCTGTTGCATTGATGGTTCCGCCAAGAACGTTGAGGATTCCTCCTCCACTACCGGATGCTCCGCTAGCTGTATTGTTTCTAATCTGTGTATTTCCTTGTATTTCAACAGTTCCACCATTGTTGTGGATGCCTCCGCCACCATTGTTGGCATTGGCTCCACTTGCAGTATTGCCATCAATGGTACCGTTGTTGATAAACATCAATCCTGAACCATTCCATAGACCACCACCTTCATTACCGGCGGTGTTGTTGTTTACGGTTCCACCAAAAATAGACACGGCACCCGGGCCTGTAATATGCAGTCCGCCTCCGTTTCCGGGTGACATGGCGACTGTATTTTCATTTAAAGTCACATTCATCAACATCAAAATACCGGAGACACCTGTCATGGAGTTGTCTTCAATACCTCCACCGGCTCTTTGAGCACTGTTGCCTGTGATTATCGCATCACTTATGCTGACATTACCACCCATAACATTGAGGATTCCGCCACCACTTCCTGTTGCACCGTCTGCAAGGTTGTTAGTAATTGTAGTTCCGTTTACTACCTGCAACTGGCCTCCATTGTTGTGAATACCTCCACCACCATTTGCGGGACCTACACCACTGGCGGTATTGCCGTCAATGGTTACATTATCAACAATCATCAGTCCGCTGCCATTCCACAAGCCACCACCTTCATTTCCGGCAGTGTTCATATTTACGGTTCCACCCACAATTGTTGCGTTTCCGGGACCGGTGATGTGCAATCCGCCTCCGTTTCCGGGAGACATAGCTACGGTATTGTTATTTAAAGTGACGTCGGTTAGATTTAAGGTTCCTGTTCCCATCGTCGAATTGTCTTCAATACCTCCACCGGCGCGTTGTGCGCTGTTTCCGGTAATGGTGATACCTGTTGCGTTGATGGTTCC